>Ga0307515_10000262_pt1 | contig 130525 bp, 122 predicted proteins | sample 17_EM_MG_FD_194513 | JGI IMG/M metagenome (GOLD analysis project Ga0307515, IMG submission 194513) | Populus trichocarpa ectomycorrhiza microbial communities from riparian zone in the Pacific Northwest, United States - 17_EM | ecosystem: Host-associated > Plants > Roots > Unclassified...
GGGGGTCGTCGCGTCGACGTCGAGGATGCCCTTGCGCCGCTCCTCCGGGAACAGGGCGCTGACCTTCCCCCACACGGCGCGCGTGCGGTCGGTGGGGCCCGTCAGGAAAGTCGCGTCGCCTTCGTACGGTGTGTAGTTGGCCTGGATGAAGTCGCGTACGTCGACGCGCTCGCGCCAGCCGGTTCCCGCGAACTCCCGCCAGGCGTCGGCCGTCCGGTGCTCTGCTGCCGCGGTGATGATCATCGCCGGTTCCCTCTCGTGGTCGTTCCCGCGCGGGTGCGCCTTCCGCTTCTGATCCTGGTCAGCGGCCGTGCCGGAGGGGAGTGCCGAGCGGAGTCCGGGGGCAGGGCCGTACGGCCCTCGCCCACCGGCCGGGCGGCCCTGCGACCGCCCTCACACGACGGTGAGATCCGGGCGGACCAGCGTCCCCGACCGGCCGTGGACGATCTCGTACGCCGCGTCCAGGGCACCGATCGCGGCCAGGCCTCCGGTGCGTTCGACGAAGCGGGCGGCGGCCTCTGTCTTGGGGCCCATCGAGCCCTCGGGGAAGCCGCCCCGGCGCAGCTCGGCGGGCGTGGCACCGAGCACGGGCTGCTGGTCGGGGGTGCCGTAGCCGGAGTAGACGCAGGGCACGTCCGTGAGGATGAGCAGGAAGTCGGCCTTCAGGTGCTCGGCGAGCAACGCCGCCGTGAGGTCCTTGTCGACGACGGCCTCCGCCCCGGAGAGCGCGCCGGTGTCGGAGTCGGCAGTGACGGGGATGCCTCCGCCGCCCGCGCAGATGACGAGCGTGCCGCTGTTGAGCAGTTCATGGATGGTGTCGGTCTCCAGGATCCGCTCGGGTGCCGGGGAGGGGACGACGCGGCGCCGGCCGGTGGTGTCGGCGCCGATGTGCCAGCCGCGTTCGCGGGCGAGTGCGGACGCCACGTCGAGGGAGTACACCTGGCCGACGAACTTCGTGGGGTGCGCGAAGGCCGGATCGTCCGCCCGTACGAGGGTGTGGGTCACGAGCGCGGCGATCCCGCGGCCGGGCAGCGCGTCGTGCAGGGTGCGGGCCAGCAGGGAACCGATCATGCCCTGGGTCTGGGCACCGAGCAGGTGCAGCGGGTACGGGGCGCCGAGGGCGGGGTCGGTCGCGCTCTCCATGGCGAGCAGACCGATCTGGGGGCCGTTGCCGTGGGTGATGACCAGCTCGTGGTCGTGGGCCAGCGCCGCGAGCGCGGTGGCGACCCGGTCGACGTTCGCCTGCTGGACGGCGGCGTCGGGGCGTTCGCCGCGGTGCAGCAGGGCGTTGCCGCCGAGGGCGACGACGATACGCATGACTCGGACCTCCCGGGTGGCGATGAGTACGGCAGTGGCGACGAGTACGGCCTTGATGCTCGGGTGCGGACGCGTGGCGGGCGGGCGGGCGGCGCTGCCTGCCGTAGCCGTAGCCGTACACCGGTGATACGACCGGTGCGTCGAGCGCGGCACACCTCATCGAACCGCCGGATCGGCGTGGCCGCAGGGTGCCGGAAGTCTCCTGATCGGAGCCGAGTGGCCCGGCCGACGGACCGGGTGGCCCATGGTCTGTCGCGGGGCGCCGGACACACGCTGGTCATGGCAGTTCCCTTACTCCGTCGGGAGGCAGGCCATGATCACCACCCCCACCCCCAGCATGCTGCGCGCGTTGCCCGCCGAGGACCGGCAGCGGCTGCTGCGCACCGCCCACGAGGTGTCCTTCGCGCAAGGGACGCGCCTGTTCGAGGAGGGCGGCCGGGCCGACCGGTTCTGGATCATCCGCACGGGCACGATCGAGCTCGACATGCGTGTGCCGGGCCGTCGCCCGGCCGTCATCGAGATCCTTCGGCACGACGAACTCGTCGGCTGGTCCTGGCTGTTCGCCCCGCACGCCTGGCATCTCGGCGCCGAAGCGACGACCCCCGTGCGGGCGTACGAGTTCGACGCCACGGCCGTCCGCCTGATGTGCCGGGAAGACCCGGCCCTGGGCAGCGCCGTCGCCCAGTGGGTCGGCGACGTGCTCGCCCACCGCCTGCGCTCCGCCCGGACCCGGCTGCTGGACCTGTACGCCCCGTACGGCGCCGGCACCACCCTCTGACACCGTCCGACACGGTCCGACCGGGCCCAAGGAAGAGGTCCGCGACAGCGACCCCACCGACGCACGGTGCGGGCGTGTTTCCGAGCCGACTGGGGCCGGTCGGCCCTAGTGCGATCGGGCCCGGCGCGTGATGATCGTCCTCACGGGAAGCCCGCAGCCCGTCCGCCACCGGGAACAAGGGGTCGTCATGGCCGAGCCACGCACCTTCACGGAGCAGAACCCGATCCGTGTCTTCCTGCTGGACGACCACGAGGTCGTACGACGTGGCATCACCGACCTCCTGGACACCGAACCGGACATCTCGGTGGTCGGCGACGCGGACACCGTCGAGCACGCCCTCGCCCGCTGCCCGGCGGTGCGCCCGGACGTCGCCGTGCTCGACGTGCGTCTCCCGGACGGTGACGGCATCACGGTCTGCCGCGAGCTGCGCAGCCAGATGCCGGAGCTGGCCTGCCTGATGCTGACCTCGTTCGACGAGGAGGACGCCCTGCTCGACGCCATCATGGCCGGGGCCGCGGGCTACGTCCTCAAGCAGATCAGGGGCTCCGACCTGGTCTCGGCGGTACGGACGGTCGCCTCGGGCCAGTCGCTGCTGGACGCCGCGACCACGGCCCGCCTGATGCGCTCGCTGCGCGCCGAGCCCGCCGAGACCCCGGCGCTGTCGCCCGAACTGGCGAGCCTGTCCCCGCGTGAGCGGGACATCCTCGCCCTGATCGGGGACGGACTGACCAACCGCGAGATCGGCAAGCGGCTCTACCTCTCGGAGAAGACCATCAAGAACCACATCTCCCGGCTGCTGGCCAAACTCGGCGTCCAGCGCCGGGTCCAGGCCGCGGTCCTGGCCTCGCAGTTGGAGCAGCCGCAGACGGGCGACCGCCCCGCGAAGTGAGCCCGTCCGGACCGACCGGACACCCGTCCGGACCGATCGGACCCTCGCCCGGGCCGGACGGCCCCTGCCCCTCCCGCACCGCCCGGCGCCACGCTGGACCGGTCACCGGAAAGCCCGACCGCCGCCATCGGCGCAGGGCGGGCAGGAGGCCCCGATGCGTACCGCAGCCCTTGACGGGACGACGCTGGAAAGGCTGCTCTCCGCGGCCGTAGCCGCTCCCTCGATCCACAACACCCAGCCCTGGCGCTTCCGCCTGGCCCCGGAGACCCTCACGGTCGAGATCCGCGCGGCCACGCACCGCGGCCTGCGCCACATCGACCCGACGGGCCGCGCCCTGCACCTGTCCGTCGGCTGCGCCGTACTGAACCTGCGGGTCGCGGTCGAGCACTTCGGCTGGGAACCGGTGACCCGGCTCCTCCCACGCCCGGACGAGCCGGACCTGCTCGCCACCGTACGTCTCGGCGGCACCACCAGGACGTCCTCGCACACTTCGCTCTACGACGCCGTGTGGCGCCGGCACAGCAGCCGATTCCCCTTCTCGGAACGGCCGTTGCCCACCGCCCTGCGCATCGAACTGGCCGAAGCGGCACACCTGGAAGGGGCGCGGCTGCACTGCCTCCCGCCCCGTCGGGCCGACGGTGTGCTCTCCCTCACCAGGGAGGCGGAGCGCCGCAACACCACTGACGCGGACCGTGCCACGGACAGCCGCCGCTGGGTGGCGGAGACGCACGACAGCGGACTGGGCATACCGGCGGAGGCGCTCGGTCTCCAGGACTCCCTGGAACGCATGCCGATGCGCGACTTCGGCGCCCACCGCCACCGGAACGGCCTCACCGCGCGCCCCTTCGAGCTGCGGCCCTCGATCGCGGTGCTGTCCACCGCGCACGACCGCCGGGCCGACTGGCTGCGCGCAGGACAGGCCCTCGAACGGGTCCTGCTCATCGCGACCGCGCACGGGGTACGGGCATCGCTCCTGTACCAGGCACTGGAATGGTCCGACCTGCGCGAGCAGCTCACGGCACCGACCGACGCCCGCCCCTCCCACGCACAGATGGTGATCCGCCTCGGATACGGCCCTGAGGGACCGGCTTCACCGCGTCGTGACGAAGCCCTGCTGTCGGCCCCGCCCGGCACACCGCTCGCCCTCCTGTCTCCGGCGCCTGAAGCGGATGGGCCTTGCAACGGTCAGACGTCCGACCTGTGAGTCGTTGTGCGTGTGGCGGGCGCCTGACCGGTGGCGGTGCGGCGAACGCGAGTCTTCGTGGGGTGGTCGAGCCTGCCTCGCACCGTTCGCGCGTGCCCCGTGACGACGACCAGGGTGTCCCACCGGTGCGACCGGGCGGCGGCTCGCCGGAGAGCGGCGGCAGGTGGCGGTTCCGCGGTGCGAACGCGGGCGCCGGGCCCTTGACGGCAGGAGTGATGGAGATGGCGAAGCTGCTTTTCGTGCTCACCGCCTGCGGCCGAGTTGGCGCGAACCGGGGCCGTAGGGGCCAGTCTGGTGGTGTCGGAAGTTCGTCCGAGAACGGAGGAGCACCCCATGGACATGAAGCTCGAAGTCGTCGTGGTGCCGGTCGGGGACGTGGACCGGGCCAAGGCCTTCTATACGGCGTTGGGCTGGCGGCTCGACGCCGATGTCGCCACCGGCGAGGACTTCCGGGTGGTGCAGGTGACCCCGCCGGGTTCGCCGGCCTCCGTCATCTTCGGCACCTCGGTCTCGTCCCAGGCACCGGGATCGGCCCAGGGACTGCACCTGATCGTGGACGACATCGCCGCCGCCCGCGACGAGCTCAAGCGGGCCGGTGCCGACCCGAGCGACGTGTTCCACGACGAGGGCGGTGTCTTCCACCACGCGGGGACCGACGCCCGGGTGCCCGGGCCGGATCCGCAGCGCAGCAGCTACGGCTCGTTCCTGTCGTTCGGCGATCCGGACGGCAACGGCTGGATCCTCCAGGAGATCACCACCCGGCTCCCGGGCCGCGTGGACCCGGCGGCCACGACGTTCGCCTCCGCCGAGGACCTGGCGAGCGCGCTGCGCCGGGCCGCCGCGGCACACGGCGAGCACGAGGCGCGTACCGGCGAGGAGGACCCGGACTGGCCCGACTGGTACGCGCGGTACATGGTCGGCGAGCAGGCCGGTACCGAGCTGCCGTCGTGAGCACGTCGGTCGGGCGGGCGGCTGCGCCCGTTCGGTACCTCGGCCGGGGCTCGAAGCGCCCGACGGCCTCGGTTTCCGCCGCGCCCTCGACGCGAGGGAAAGTGAGCCGGCCATGTCCGGGAAACCGCCGGCCGGAGCCGTCGCGCTGGTCACCGGCGCAAGCAGCGGCAGCGGCAGCGGCGCCGCGACCGCGCGCCGACCGGCCGAGGACGGCGCGGCGGTGGCGCTCTTCGGCCGCCGCCGTTCGGTATCTGATCGACGCGGCGGCCACCACCCCCGCGGCAGGTGGCCGACATCGTGAACGTCGGCTCGACGGCCGGCCGAGTCGCCCGCCCGGGAAGCAGCGACTACAACCCGACGAAATTCGGTCTGAACGGCTTCACCGAAGCGCTGCGCCAAGAGCTGCTCGTGGAACGGGTACGGGTCGCCGTGATCGAACCCGGCACCGTACGAACGGAGTTGGCGGACCACCTCGGCGAGGCCACCCGGGAGGCGGTCCTCCGACAGGTCGGCGGCATCGAACCGCTACGGGCCGAGGACATCGCGGACGCGATCGGCTACATCGTCACCCGGGAGCGCCGGGTGGCCGTCAACGAGATGCTGGTGCGGGCCGGTGACCAGCCGTGGTAGCCGCAGACGAGGAGGACGGACGGATGAGCCCCTACGACAAGGGTTACGACTACGACGTCATCGTGATGGGCGGAGGCTCGCCCGGCGAGCACTGCGCCGGCGCCCTGGCCGAGGGCGGTCTGCGGGTCGCCCTGGTGGAGCGCGAACTGGTCGGCGGGGAGTGCTCGTACTGGGCCTGCATCCCCTCGAAGACACTGCTGCGCCCGGGCGAGGCCGTGCACGGCGCCCGAGAGGCCGCGGCGAGTGCGCGGGTCGACGTCCAACAGGCCCTGGCCTGGCGGGACTTCATGGTGTCGGACTACTCCGACGCCGGGCAGGAACGCTGGCTGGCCGACAACGGCATCGCGCTGCTGCGCGGCACCGGGCGCCTGGCCGGACCGGGTGTCGTGGAGGTGGCCGGCGCCCGTCACACCGCCGAGCACGTCGTCGTGGCCACGGGGGCGGCACCGATCATGCCGCCGGTCCCGGGCCTGGCCGAGTTGACCGGCGTGTGGACCAACCGCGAGGCGACGGGCATGAAGGCGGTCCCGCGCCGGCTGATCGTGCTCGGCGCCGGACCCGTCGGCGTGGAGATGGCCCAGGCCGTACGCCGTCTCGGCGGCGAGGTGGTCCTCACGGCCCACGGCCCGTACGTCCTGCCCCGCGAGCCCCGGCCGCTGGGCGAGGCGCTCGGCGAGGTGCTGCGCCGCGACGGGGTCGAGCTGGTGCTCGGGCCGCGCACGGTCGCCGCCCGGCGCGAGGGCGAGGGCGGGGACTACGTCCTGACCCTCGACGACGGGCGGGAACTGCGCGGCGATCACCTCCTGGTCGCCACCGGACGCCGCCCGCGCGTCGACGACATCGGCCTGGACACGGTGGGCGTGGAGGCCGACGAGCACGGCATTCCCGTCGACTCGCGGCTGCGTGCCGCCGAGCGGCTGTGGGTCGTCGGCGACGCCACCGGCCTCTGGATGCTCACCCACGTCGGCAAGTACCAGGGCGAGATCGTCGCCGCCAACATCCTCGGCGAACCCCGCGAGGCCGACTACACGGCCGTACCCCGCGTGGTCTACACCGACCCGCAGGCGGCGTCGGTCGGCGCGGACGAGGCACGGTTCGGCGCCACCGTCCCGATCTCCGGCGTGGCCAAGACCGCCGCCTACACCCGTGCCTACGCCGACGCCAACGGGTTCCTCACGCTGCTCAGCGACGGCCGGGTGATCACCGGCGCCCACGCCCTCGGCCCGGAGGCAGGGGAGTGGCTGCAACAGGCGACCCTCGCGATCCGCGCCCGCGTCCCGGTGGACGTGCTGCGCGACACGATCCAGCCGTTCCCCACGTTCTCGGAGATCTACGTCGCCGCGCTCAAGGATCTGCACGAGCAGATCGGGGCCGTAGCGGGGAAGACGTCGGCATGACGCGCTACCGCACACTCGAGGTCGACGACCTGCCGCCCATGAACCGGAGCTGCGGGAGAACTTCTTCTCCCCGGCGGCCACGCGGAACGGGCACCTCGGGACCGACCCCGCGACCGACCGCTACGCCCCCGACCTGTGGACGGACGAGTTCGCCTTCCTGAACCGGACATCTGTGCCGACGAGGCCGCCCGGCGAATGGCTTTCCTGACCAACGGAAAGGTCACCTCGGGCGGGGTGCCGCCGCACGACGACCTGCTGCCCGAGTTCCCCCACCTCGGACCTCCGCACCGCTGGCCGACAAACCATCGGTCCGCACCACCACCGCCACTTCAAAGGGCCACCATGGACAGTCCCGTCAAGCGGGTCGCCGTCATCACCGGCGCGTCACAGGGCATCGGCGCCGGCCTGGTCGAGGCGTACCGCAAGCTCGGCCACGCGGTCGTCGCGACCTCGCGCCGCATCACCCCCTCCGAGGACCCGGACGTGCTCACCGTCCAGGGCGACATCGCCGATCCCGGCACGGCCGGGCGCGTCACCGCCGCCGCGATCGAGCGCTTCGGCCGGATCGACACCCTCGTCAACAACGCGGGCCTCTACATCGCCAAGCCGTTCACCGACTACTCCCAGGAGGAGTACGAGACGGTCATCGGCGTCAACCTGACCGGCTTCTTCCACCTCACCCAGCTCGCCGTCCGGCAGATGTTGCGCCAGGGCAATGGCCACATCGTCCAGATCAGCACCAGCCTCGCCGACCACGCCAACTCCCGGATCCCCGCAGTGCTCGCATCCCTCACCAAGGGTGGGCTGCAGTCCGCCACCAGGGCGCTGGCGATCGAGTACGCCTCCCGCGGCATCCGCAGCAACGCGGTCGCGCTGGGCGTCATCAGAACCGCCATGAACCCGGAGGCGACCGAGAGCCTCGCCGCGCTGCACCCGCTCGGGCGGATGGGCGAGGTCGGCGAGGTCGTCGACGCGATCCTCTTCCTGGAGAACGCGCCCTTCGTCACCGGCGAGATCCTCCACGTCGACGGCGGCCAGAGCGCCGGGCACTGAACTTCCGGTGCGGTTGGGCGGGGACCGGTACCCGGAGGGGGCGAGGTGTCACTCCTCCAGCAGGCGCAGGTGTGACCTGACGAGCGTCGTGGTGACCAGCAGGTCGGTGATGAGGTTGTGGTTGAGCGTGTTCTCGACCGGCGGGGGGACCTCCTCCTCCAGCAGCCCGGGAACGCCGTCCTTCTTGCTGAGCCGCGTGCGCACGTTGGCGACGAGGTGGGCGGCCCGACTCGTGGTCCACCGCTCTTCGGGCCGCAACTCGCCCAGTTGGAAAGCGACTTGAGTCCACGTCAGCGGCTGGGGCTGCGGTTCGAGCCGTAGCTAGCGCTGGGCGAGGCAGACGAGTACCAGCTTCTCCTCGGGGCTCAGGTCCCGTACCTCTCCGGGTGTCTCCTCCTCGTGCGCCCCCTGCCCGTTCGCCGAGCCGCGCGGCGTCGATGCCGCGATCCGGATCTCCAGGAGGTGCTCCTGTCGGGAGGAGACCACGAACAAGGGCGTGTACCCGGCCGGCAGCGGCGCCCGGTCTCCGCCGAGCAGCAGCCGCGACCCGGGGAAACGGATGGGTGGCCGGCCGGTGTTCCGCAGTACCCAGCGGGAGGACTCCCGGACGATCAGACCCTGTTGCCGGCTGACCCGCGTGTCGCCCGGGCCGACGCAGACGTGGACCTCCGGCGCGTTACGGCCGAACAGCAGCGCGAAATTCGCGTCCGGCGCCACGCTCATGCCGCCGTTGGACCCCAGCACGTGCAGCGTGCCCGGCAGGCCCGGCGGAACCGTACTGCTGAGGCTGCCGATCTCCAGCGGCAGCAGGGTGACCTTGCTCGCCGAACCCGCCATGACGGCGTCCTCCTCGCACTCGGTGACGGCCGACCCTAGACACCGGCGCTCGGGAGGGGTCCCGCGACCGAACCGCCCGTGTCCACGTCGCAGGGGAACGTTCCGCAGCGTGGTGGGCCGGCCGTTCACCCAGTGGATGAGCTCGGACAGCGGTCCGTCGCCGGTGATCACGAACTCGACCGTGACGGGCTTCGCCGAGGGCGAGGAGGAGACGGTCGGTGAGGACGAGGAAGGGGTCCCGGTGAGCCGGGTCCGCCCGATGGATGTCGGCGAGCGCCTCGGCCAGGGCGCCGGCCGGCAGCCGCAGCGCCTTCGGCGGGAGCCCGCCGTAGGTCTCGACAGCCCTCCGTAGCGACAGCCCCGGCAGGTACTCCATGGCCGGCCAGGGCACCTCGGCCTCCGGGGCGGCCGCCGGCAGCGTGGCGGTGAACGTGCCGGTCACCGTGCGGGCGGCCGCCACCTCGCGGCGGTAGCGGGCGCGGTAGCGGGCATCCTGGCCGAAGTGCTCCCGCACCACCTCGACCGCGGCCTCCCCGCCGCTCGGCGCGCGCCCGAGGTGGACGGTGCCCATCCCGCCGGTGCCGAGCCGGGCCGGCAGCCGGTACTCGCCCACCCGCTCCGGATCATCCGGCTGCAGCGGTTGTCGCACGGCCGTACCCCTCCGCCGTCACCGCGATGAGAGCGGTCGCGCCCGGCCGCCGAGGGTGCGAGCGCAGGGATCCGCTTCCCCCTGGAACATGCTCCGGCCACCCGCTCAGCCCGACACCAGCCGCAGCACCGCGGCGTCGTCGGAGTCCCACCCCGCCAGTTGCAGGGACAGGGCGCCCGGTGCGGGCGAGGGCGGAGCCAGGGTGCTGTCGGCGTTGCCGCAGGTGATCAACGAGGTGGAGCCCGGGTAGAAGCGAACGATGGTGCCGCAGGTGCCCTTCATCGTGCCGGAGCCCCCGCCACCGCCGGCGAGGGTCACCTCGAAGTCGACGCTGTCCCCCGGCTTCACCTTGGTCACGGAGAACGTGCCCCCGTTCACGGCGATGTCGACCGGCCGGGACACGGCCACCTCGCAGGTGCCGTCCGCGCATGCCGCGTACCGCCTGCCGTCGGAGGCGGTCGGTGCGGGCGGGGGCGGAGTGGAGGCGGCGGGCGTGGTGGGAGTGGCGGGCGCTTTGCCGGTGGCCGTTGCGGCGGGCCGAGAAGCGGCGGATCCACCGTGCGCCGATGTGGCGGCGGATCCACCGTGCGCCGATGTCGCGGTGGACCCACCGCGCTCCGGCGTCGCGGAGCCGCACCCCGCCAGGATCAGCCCGGCGACGAGCACGACCGCGGTCGGCCAGTGCCGTCGCGGAGGCAGGAGAGGGGCGGCGGGATCATTCATGGGGAGGGCTCCAGAGTCTGCGGATCGGGCGGCCGGACCGATGTCTATCGCCGGGCGCCCGGGACCCCTCCCGAGCGCCGAGCCGGACAACGCGGGCGCCGGGCCTGCGCTCGGCCCCCCCCTTACGTCGCGAGCAGGGTCCACGGATTCGGCCGAGCCAGCGCCAGCCGCGGCTTGCGCGCGGCCCAGTGCCGTACCGCCGTCTCCATGACCGCTCCCGGGTCGTGGACCGTCCGCGTCGGTTCGAAGGGGGAGGACATGCTGGTGTAGCTCTGGAACATGGCCAGCAGCTGGACCGCATGATGCTGGAACGGCGACAGGTACTGGTCCGCGAGGGGCAGGAAGAAGCGGTTCCAGGTGGCGGGCGGGACGAACGGCGGCTGCTCGATGGGGGCGACGCCGTGGTGCGCGCGGAACTCGTTGAGGGTCCGGCAGGCGATGCCGATCATCGCGGAGAGGCGCAGACTGCCGCCGCCGCCCGCGATCACCTCGACTCGTGGAGTGTCCGGGGGAGCGGCGAGCACCGCCGAGGCGACGGCCTCCGCCACCTCGTCGACCGGGCTGATCTCCGCGTAGCCGTCCGGGTCGCCGACGACGACGGCGGCGAGGCCGGAGACCAGGGCGTGGATGATCGTGTACGGCCCGGAGAAACGGGCGATCCGCCCGTCGTCGCGCCGGCCCACGATCAGCGGTGGCCGCACGATCGTCAGCGGCCCGCAGTGCTCCTCGCGCACCACGGACTCGCAGGCGGCCTTCGACCACTCGTAGCCGTTGCGGTATCCCTCGAACTCCGCGCCCCGCAGATCCTCCGGGGCCCGCACCCCGCCCACGTACGCCGTCGAGACGTGGACGACATGGGTGTCCCGGTCGGCCAGCGAGAGCACCGCCCGCAGCGGGTCCACGTTGGCCGCCCGCGCCTCCGCCCTGCTCATCGTCCAGCGGGTGGAGGCGGCGGTGTGCACGATCACGTCCCAGTGCCCCGACAGTTCCTGGGGCGGCGGCTCGTTGCCGATGTTCCAGGTCGTCACCTCGGCGTCCGGCGCCCGCCTGGCCACCCCGGTGAGCGGTCCGGGACCGGAGGGATCCGCGCGCAGCCGGTCGACGACTTCGGTGCCCACCACACCGGTCGCGCCGGTGACAAGGGTTCGCATGGTGTTGGCCGTTCCGTGAGGAGAGGGTGTCCGGTGGTGGCGGGTCACGCCGGTGGGGTCAGGACCAGGCACGCGTTCTGCCCTCCGAAACCGAAGGAGTTGGACAGCACCGGCCCGCGCGCGATCGTGCGGCGGCTGCCGATCACCACGTCCACCAGGTCCGCCTCCGGGCTGCCGAGCGTGTTCGCGACCGCCGGGACCACACCCCGGTCGGCGCACAGCAGACCCAGCAACGCCTCCAACGCGCCTGATCCGCCGATGAGATGACCACTCACGCCCTTCACGGCGGTCAGCGGCGGTGACTGTCCCGCGAAGCACCGGTGGACCGCGGTCGCCTCCGCCCTGTCGTTGAGCACCGTCGACGTACCGTGCGCGCTGATGTGCCCGATGTCGCCCGGCGAGAGCCCGGCGTCCGCGACGGCCAGCCGCATGCACTCGGCCGCCGTCACCGCCTCGGGGTCCGGCGCGGCGATGTGAAAGGCGTCGCAGTTGGCCGCGTAGCCGGTGATCTCGCCGTAGATCCTGGCTCCCCTGGCGAGGGCCAAGTCCCGCCGCTCCAGGACGAGTACGGCGGCTCCCTCGCCCATCACGAAGCCGTCGCGGTCGGTGTCGAAGGGGCGGCTGGCCCGGTCCGGTTCGTCGCAACGCCGGGACAGGGCCCGCATCTTGGCGAAGGCGCCCACGATGGTGGTCGTGACGGGCGCGTCGACACCGCCCGCCACCGCCGCGTCCAACTCGCCGTACCGGATCCGGCGGGCGGCCTCACCGATCGCGGTGGTGCCGCTCGCGCAGGCGGTGGCGTAGGTGGCGCAGTTGCCGCGGAAGCCGTAGCGCATCGCCACCCGGCAGGCCGGCGAGTTCGCCATGGTCCTGGGGACGGTGTGCACCGGCATCGTCATCGGGTGCGCCCCGTAGTCGAACGTGGTGCCCTCCATCGTCCCCAGGCCACCCATCCCCGTACCGACCTGAACGCCCACCCGCGAGGACGGCAGGTCGACGAGGGCCAACTCGCCCGCGTCGGACACCGCGTCCACGGCCGCACAGAGCAACAGCTCGGCCGCCCGGTCGAGTTGACGCCGCTCCCGCCGCGTGATGTACGGCTCGACCTCGAACTCCGGTACCAGACACGCCATTTCGACGGCGAGGTCGCGCTCCGCCTCCACCAGGTGCTTCGCTACGACAGCTGTCGACTCGGCGGCGAGCAGCCGCGCGTAAGCCGCCTCGACGTCGTTGCCCGCGGGCGACTTGACCCCGAGGCCGGTGACGACGACCCGGACCCGCCCGGAAGGAGAAGCGCCCTTCATGCGGCCCTCCCCATGCGCCGCGCCAGCAGGTCGACGGCGTCGCCGACGGTCCTGGCCTCCAGGAGATCGGAGACCGGGATCTTGACCCGTAAGGCGTTCTCCAGGCGGCTGCCGACATCCATCAACTCCAGGCTGTCGATGCCGAAGTCGTTGCCGAGGTCGGTCGCCTCGTCGATGTCGCCCACCTCGGTACCGAGGACGTCCGACACGGCGGTCCTGACGGTGAGGGACAACTCCGCCCGGCTGAGCGCCGGTTCGGTGGCGGTCTCCGTGCCGCCCGGGTCCAGCGGTGTGCTCAGGTCCAGCGGTGTGCTCAGGTCCATGGGTGTCTCTTTCCTGTGCGGTGTGCGGGTGGCGGTACGGCCGGTCACTCGGCGCGCCGCCCCGCCACGCCGATCGCCGTGTCGAGGATGTCGGCCGCCTCCGCGATATCCGCCTCGGTGCTGACCAGCGGCGGCAGCAGCCGTACGGTGCCCGGGCGACCCAGGCACGGGGACACCAGCAGTCCCGCACCGGCGAGTTCGACCACCACCGAGCCGGCCACCCCGGGTGAGGTGAAGTCGATACCGCGCAGCAGCCCCCTGCCGCGGATCCCGGCGATCAACTCACCGTGCCTGCCCGCGAGTTCGGCCAGGGCGCGGTCCAGTACGGCGGCGAGTCGTGCGCCGTGTTCGGCCGCTCCCTCGATCGCCGTGAGCGCGGCGGGCAGCGCAGCACAGCTGAGCGGATGGCCCCCGAAGGTCGCCGAGTGGAGGAAGGGATCGGCGCTCAGCGGGGCGTACAACTCCTCGGAGCAGACCAGCGCCGACAGCGGTACGACCCCTCCGCCCAGCGGCTTGCCGACCAGGACGGCGTCGACGGGCAGCCCGGCCGCGAGCGCGACGGAACGCTCCCCGCACCGGCGCAGCCCGCACTGGATCTCGTCGGCGATGGTGAACGTGCCGTACCGCGCGGCATCGGCGCACCACTGGCGCAGGACGTCGACGGACAGTACGGCCGCGCCGTTCTCGCCCTGGACGGGTTCGAAGACGACCGCGGCGACCTCCCCGCCCCGGACCTCCCGCAGGACGGCGCCGGGGTCGTCGGGCGCGACGTGGACGACGTCGACGGACGTGCCCAGCAGACCCCGCCGGAACAGTGGGCTGTGGGTGAGCGCCAGTGCGCCGAGCGACTTGCCGTGGAAGCCGCCCTCCACCGCCACGACCCGGCCGCGTCCGGTGGCGAGGCGCGCGAGTTTGCCGGCGACCTCGACGGCGTCGGCGCCGTTGAGCCCGAAGTACACCTTGGGCAGGGCCTGTTGGAAGTACTCCGCGAGCTGCGCGGCGGCGCGGGCGGCCGTCGGGTTGGCGAGGCTGCGGGTCGAGGTGGGCATCGTGTCGAGCTGCGCGCGTACGGCGGCGAGCACGTCCGGGTGCCGGTGGCCGAGCAGCGTGACGGCGTACGAACCGAAGTCGAGTGCCGTACGCCCGTCGGACAGCGTCACCCGGCAGCCCTCGCCGGACACCTCGGTCGCGCCCCGGCCTGCGAACGAACCGGTCAGGGCGAGCCCGGGGGAGAGGTGACGCCGGATCAGATCGAAGGTGTCGGAGGGGGCTCCGATGGTCGTGGTCATACGAGGTCGGGTTCCTCTTCGGCTGCACGGGTGGGCGGCAGGACACTCGCCGGGTCGCTCACCGGGGTGCTCAACTGGGCATCATTGGCCAGCAGTTGGCGTTCCAGCGCCGACAGCATCTGGGCGGCGTTCTCCCGCAGGGCGTCCGCCGCGACCGGGTTGAGCAGGTCGGCCAGGAGCGGGATGCCGATGTCGAAGGTGACATCGAGGGAGACCGTGCTGTGCCCGCCCGGCGCCGGCCGTACGGCCCAGTGGCCCTCGAACTCACCGAGATCGCCGGTGACTTGGCGGAAGTCGAAGCGTCGGGCGACCGGGTCGAGGACCTCGTCCTCGGTCCACTGGAGCACGGAACCCTTGAGCCGCACCGCCCAGGCGCTCGTCCGGTGCCGGTCGTCGGTCCGCAGGGTGATCGTGACGGAGTCCACGCTGTCCATGCACGCGGGGAAGGCCTCCACGTCCACGACGGCGGCCCACGCGGTCTCCGGCGGTACGGCGATGGGGAGTTCGACCTCTACTCGGGGCATGCGGAGGGGGCGCCTTTCTGGTCGGGGCGGCTCGGGGGACGCGTGGCCCGCGCGGGCAGGTGCGGGCCGAGCGCCTGGGTCCGTGCCGCCGCGAGGGCCGCGGGCAGCAGCCGGCGCAACACCGCGCGCGGCAGCGGACGTAGATGGGTGATCGCGTACGACTGCGGGAGCAGCCGGCAGCCGAGCTCGACCTTGGGGGTGTACGCGGTCTGCGCGAAGCGGATGTGGTGGCAGCCCGCGTCGAGGGCCAGGCGGATCGCCGCGTAGTGCACGTTGTGGTAGAGGCGGGCCTCGTGCGCCAGCGCGTAGTCGAGGCCGATGCGCGCGCCGGTGACGCCGGAGCCGCTGAACAGGCAGAGCAGGAAGGCGACGAGCCGGTCCCCGTGCTCGCCGTCGAAGCAGGCCACCAGCCGCCGGTCCGGCCCGGGGGAGGCCGCGAGGGCGGTCAGGAAACCGGCGTCGAGGACGTCGAGCCGCTGGTCCGCCCGGTCCATGACCTGCCGGTAGAGGCCGAGCATCTGCGGTACGAGCGGGCGGAAGTCCTCGACGGTCTCCATCCGCAGCCCCGGACGGGCGGCGAACTTACGGAGGTTGCTGCGCGCGTTGCGCCGTGGTTTGGCGGGGAGTTGCTCGACGTACTCGTCGAACGACGCTGCGGACAACGGGAGTTCGGTGTCGGGCATGCTCTGCGCGGGAAAGAAGCCCGCCGAACTGAGGGCGGTGCGCAGCGGGTTGAGGTCGGCGGGGGCGAAGTCCTTGAAGACGACGGTGCCGAGGCGCTCGGTCCGCGCGAATCGGAGTACACCGTCGACCAGCAACCGGCTGACCTCGTCGGTGAGCGGTCGGGAGGTGAGGACGTGCCCTTGGCCGAGGAAGTTCCCGCAGAAGAGCATCGGCACCCGCAGCAGGCGGGGAGCCAACTTCCGCACGGGAGACAGGAATTGGCGTTCGCTCGGGCCGACGATGTCGTCGAGGCGCAGGTTCCGGAAGAGCGCCAGGGGCAGTACGGCCTCGGTGCGCGGGCCTCTGCGGACCACCAAGTAGGCATAGCTGTCCGGGCCGATGGCGCCGTCCTCCATGGCCGCGAAGACGGCGCGGGACCACATCGGGTCGTCCGGCGGGGCGAGTTGGTGCCAGACCGACTCCGGCAGGAAGTCGATGGAGCGCAGTACCTCGACACGGCAGGCGGCGTCGTCGTCGGCGGCGGGCTCCATGGGCAGCCCGCTCCTGTTCGTCGTCAGCACCGCGCTCAGCCGATCCGCAAGGGAGCGCCGTTCAGGAACTCCCGCAGAGGGGCGCCCATGCGGGCCCGGGACGGCGGGTGGAAGGTGAGCCCGGTGGCGGCGGAGGCGAGGTACGTGCTGTCGGGCGCGGTGATGAACGCCATGCCGCCGAGTGCCGCCTGGCAGGCCGTGGTGGTCCGGGCGATGGCGTCCTGCGCCGCGTACCGGGCGGCCAGGGCGTCGACGAGCAGCGCGTCGCTCCACGCCTCCGTGTCCATGGCCCGGGCGACCGACTCGACGCCCAGCATCGCGGCCTCGATGTCGACCAGGAAGGGCGTCGGGTCCTGCGGGCCGCCCGGCTTGTCGAGGACCCGCTCGACGAGGGCGCTGGCGATCCCGATGTACCCGGCGGTCAGCAGCAGTTCGAACCAGAGGAAGCCGGCGATGTTCAGCTCGTCGGGGACGGCGTCGGCGGTGACCTGGGTGAACACCACCATCGCGGGGTCGAGTTCGACCTCGGTGAGCACGACATGGTCGCTCTCGGCGCCCGCGAGGACCGGGGACTTCCAGAAGGGGCGCACCTCAAGTCCCGGTGATCCGGCCGGGATCAGGGCGACGGCGAGCCGGTCGACCCCGTCGTCGTCCTTCATCATCACGGACGCGGTCAGCAGATCCATCGAACGGGACAGACTGCACGGCATCTTGCTGCCGTTCAGCACGATGCTCCCGCTGTCCGTACGGCGGGCGGTGATGTGCGGACCCAGGATGTTCTGTCCGGTGTTGCCCTCGGCGAACCCGGAGGCGAGCAACAGCCCCTCCTTGGCGATGGCTTCGAGCAGCAGCCCTTCCGCGCCGCTGCTATTGCCGTTGCCGCTGCCGTACGCGGCGGCCTGCACGAGCCCGGCGATCGAGAAGTGGTGCATGGTGGTCGCCACCGCGAGCGAGGGACAGCGGGAGCCGACGGCACGCTGCACCCGTACGGCCTGGAGGGGTCCGGCGCCGATGCCCGCGTTCTCGGTGGGCACCAGCAGCGCGAGGCCGCCCGCCGCGCGGAACTCGGCGATGGCGGGACTCGGCGCGCTCTCCAGCGCGGCCAGCGGATGCCGGGCGAGCGCCGCGTCCAGCCCCGGCAACAGGGCTTCTACGGTGGCGCGTTCATGGTGCAGGAACTTCACGGGGTGGTGCCTCTCGTCCGGCGGGGGCCGGTGGGGTGGGTGGCCTGTACACGCGGGTGGGCGCGGCTCAACAAGGAATGCGAAAGGGGTGAGGACCGCCTGACGGTCCGCGAATCGCGTCAAGAAAGAGGAGAAAGAAATGAAGCGTTATGTGGCCTATTGGCGCATTGCAGCTTAACTATCCGCCAAACGCGCTCTGGGTGTTCTGTCGGCTTAGGTGTGATTTGGGCGACAATGCTTACCCGTAACGAAGGAAGTGGGGAACATCGGTACGAATGTCAGCCGAGCGCGACGGGCAGTTTCTCGTAGCCGCGCAGCATGAGTCCGTACCGCCTGGCGGGCTCACCGGCCGGACGCAGCCGGGGGAAGCGCTTCAGCAGCGCGGGCAGCGCGATGCTCGCCTCCAGCCTGGCGAGCGGGGCGCCCAGACAGAAGTGGGCGCCACCGCCGAAGGCCAGCGGCTGGGGGCCGGTGCGCAGGGGGTCGAACTCCGCCGGACGGTCGTACTGCCTCGGGTCGCGGTTGGCGGCCCCGAGGAACACCAGCGCGACCGTGCCGAGAGGCGCGGGCACCCCTCCGACATCGAGCCCGTCGGTGAGCGGTACGCGGGCCGCGTACTGGACGGGGGATTCCAGCCGCAGCACCTCATCGAGGAATCCGAGGAGGGGAGTCGTGCCGTCGCGCAACCCGGCCGCCGCCAGGGGGTGTTGGAAGGAGAGCGCGAGGGCGTTGCCGAGCAGGCTGGCGGTGGTCTCGAACCCGGACACGAACAGTAGGACGAACATGGACAGCATCTCGTCTTCGCTGAGCCGAGCGTCCGCTCCTTCCGCTCCCGCCGCTCCCTCCGCCGCCGTGGCCAGCGCGCTCACGAGATCGTCCTGTGGATCCGCGCGGCGCCGGGCGGTCAAGTCCGAGAAATAATCGACGAGTTCGGCCGCTGCGGCATCGGCCGCCAGGACCGCCTCGGGAGGCTGGGCGATCTCCAGCGTGACGGTGAGCGCGGACGAGAGAACGCGGAACCTGTGCCGGTCCTCTTTCGGTACGCCCATCAGCTCGCAGATCACACTCATCGGCAGCCGGGAGGCGAAGACCTCCATGAAGTCGAGGGTGCCGGGGCCGAGGATGCTGGAGTCGGGAGTGCCGGGGCCAAGGGTGCCGGAGTCGGGAGTGCCGGCCTGGCCCGCTTGGCCCGCCATCTCATCCAGCAGGTCGTCCACCGCCGCCGCGATCAGTGGTTCGAGCGCGGGAATCCTGCGGGCCGCGAAGAACGACGAGACCAGGGACCGGAGACGGGTGTGCCGGGGCGGGTCGGTCTCCAGGAGGGAGGCGCTGATGATCCGCTGCGCGAGATGTTCGGTGCCGCCGGGGCCGGTCGCCTCGCCCGCCTCCGTACGCCGGATCCCGAAGGCGCGGTCGCGCGTCAGCCGTTCCGCTTCCTCGTAGCCGGTCACCAGTAGGACCCCGTCCCCGGCCGGCAGCACGGGCCCGAGCGTCCGGGCCCGCTCGAACAGCGGAAAAGGGTCGGCCGAGCCTTCCTGGGTGAGCAGCCCTTCGAGGACCGCGGTGGCGGTTGTGGTGTCCGTATCCGTATCCGTATCCGTGGCGGGGTCCGTCGTCCGATGCGTCATGAATTCCTTCCCGCAGCCGGAACTGTTTTGACCGGCAGCTACGGGCCACTATCTGTCGGCCGACAAACCACGCCCGACGCATTTCCCCGGAACGCCCCGGACAACAGCGGGGAAATCAAGGAAGCGGGCGGAAAGGAGCACGAGGTACGAAGGGGCGCACGGCCGGAGAACAAGGCGCCAGCGCACTACGGGTATGCGCGTCCGCGGCTTTGAACGGCCGCAGCGGCACCCCCGTACCCCCTGACATGACCCACCAGACTCACCAGACCCGTCGGCCCACCCGAGGACACACCTCCGCCTCCCGCCTGCGCCGAGGTGCCGCCCTCGCCCTGCTCCCGCTGGCCGTGGCCTGCGGCGGGGGCGAGGACAGCGCGGAGGAGAAACGCAAGTCGGCCACGGCCGCCGTAACCGCCGCTCCAGAAGCCGGAGTTGTGGCTCCCGCGAAGGTCGAGGTGATCGCCGGGCTGACCGGTTGCACCGCCGATATCCGGGTCGAGGCGGAGGAGCTGCGCGAGGGGTTGTGCCGTACGAAGCAGGGGGAGTACCGGATCACCACGTTTCCCGAGGAGCGGTTCAAGGTGACCTGGCTCGACAGTGCCGCCATGTACGGCGGCAAGTACCTCGTCGGCACCCGCTGGGTGGTCAGCGCGACGCCGGAGCTGTTGGAGGGGTTCCGTTCCCGGCTCGGCGGGACCGTGCAGGAGCTGCGCTCGATCGCGCCCACCACGGGGTCCTGAGTCACCCCTCCGTACGGAGGTGAGCCAGTACCTCCTCCAACGGCAGGTCGAACCTGTCCTTGTCCCCTGCCCACTGGCCCAGCACCGTCGCCGCCCCCTCCGCCATCTCCGGCGGTAGTCCCGCCGTGCGCAGGGTCGCCGCGATCTCCTCCAACTCCGGTGCCCAGCGCCAGGCCCGGGCGGCCACGCTGGGGAGCTGGTCGGTCTGGGCGAGGATGCTGGACGTCAACGAGCCCGCCTCGCGGGCGAGTTCATCGGCCACGCCGTGGTGCGCGGCGAGGGCGTGCGACACGGCGGCCAGGACGCGGGCCGACTTCTGGAACGAGGCGTACGCCATCTTCAGTGCCGACGCGGCACCGATCTCCGCGTCCAGCGGGCGGGCCACGACCTGCGTGTCCTTGAACGCCCCCGCAACTCGGGCGACTTGCTCCCCGTCACCGCTCAGATACAGGCGCGGGGCGCTGCCCGGTCCCGGCGGGCCGCCGACGATCGAGCCGTCGAGCATCGGTACGCCACGCTCCGCGCACGCCGCCGCGATGCGCCTCGTACGGTCCGGGCTGATCGCGTTGGCCTCGACGTACACGCCCCGGAAGGGGTGCGCGAGAACCTCGTGCGCCACGTCCTCCGCCGCGTGCGGCGGGCAGACCGACAGCACGAAGTCGCTGGCGGCCAGGGCGGATTCGAGGGACTCGGCGGGCTCCAGGCCCGCCTCACGGGCGCGTTGGAGGCTGGCGGGGCCGCGGCCCGTCGGGACGTACAGCACTCGGGTGCCCGTGCGGGTCGCCTCGCCGCCGACTTTCGCGCCCATGGCGCCGGGATGCAGCAGCGTGAAGGTGGTCGTCATGGGCCTCACCGTACGGACTTGATGTTGTTGGGAGTCGCGAGGACGAGTGTGGGGCATAGGAGAGGGGCATAGGAGATATGAGCCTCGGGAGGGCGCCATGAACCGACAGATCCGCGTTCGCGTCAGTCGCCGGCCCATCACGCCCCGCGACGACACCATCGACCGCAGGACGCCGTCGGGGCGGATCCTGCCTTACTGACACCCCGCCTCCTGCCTTACCGACACCTGCCTTCTGCCCTACCGACACCCCTCCGGCGCCGCTCTCACAGGGGCGATTGCCAACGGACCGTCGTGCCGCCACCGTCGCCGGCACCGGTCCCTCCGTCGTCGTACACCTTCAGTCGTACGGCATCCCTGCCGTCAGGCAGGGGCGTCGTCGTGTCGATCGTGATCTCCAGGCGGAACACATCGGCGCGGCCCGACGCGGCGGCGAGGGCGCGGCGGAGGACGGCGACGAGGTGGGTCGCCACCTGGTCGGGGACGACGGTGTCCACCGGGCCCCTGAAATGGGTCGAGGGCTGGAAGCCGAGCACGGCCGATGCGCCGACCGTCTCCCGAAGTACCCTGCCTCGCAAGCTCGTTGGGGCCTCCGCCGGAGGCTGTTGCAGGGCGAAGATCGCCGTGCGGACCTCCTGGATCGTCGACTGGAGTTCGTCCACCGCGCGGCCGAGGAGCTCGTGCGCCGGGTCCTTGCCCTCGGTTCTGCGCTGCGTGGACTCCAGCAACATGCCCGTGGCGAACAGGCGTTGGACGACCAGGTCGTGCAGATCGCGGGCGATACGGTCACGGTCCTCGTACACCGCGAGGCGTTCACGGCTGTGCTGCGCGTCGGCCAGGACCAGGGCGAGCGCGGCCTGGGACGCGAACTGCGTCGCCAGCAGGCGTTCTACGGCCGTGTAGGGGCGGTCGCCCGGGCGGCGCGGGAGAGCCAGGGTGCCGATGAGGCGGCCGTCCGCCTGGAGCGGGAGCATCATGCTGGGGCCGAACCGGTGCCGTACATGCGTCGTCATGCGCGGGTCGGTCGCCGAGTCGTCGATGAACACCGGTTCGCCGCCCAGGAGTTGGACCAGGACAGGGCTGCCGGGCTCGATGGTCGTACCGACGACGTCACCCGGGTCCTCGTAGATCGAGGCCGTGACGATCTCCATGCCGCCCGCCGCCGTGCGCTGCAGGATCACGCCCGCCGCTGCGTCGGCGAGGGCCCGCGCGCCCTCCGCGACCGTCTTCAGCGCGTCGGCCGCGGCCTCGCCGGTGAGCAGCGCGGTGGTGACGGCCGCCGCGCCCTCGATCCAGCGCTCGCGCTGCCGGGCCGTCTCGTACAGGCGGGCGTTGCCGATCGCGATACCGGCCTGGGCGGCGAGCACGTGCAGCAGCTGCTCGTCCTCGGCGGTGAAGGGGGCGTCGTGCCGCTTTCCGGCGAGGTGGAGGTGGCCGAACACCTCGTCGTGGACGTGGATCGGCACGCTGAGCACCCCGGTGGGCGGCGGCTCGGCACCGCCGGTGCGGATCTCGGTGAGGCCGTCCTGCCCGGGGTCCGTGGTCCCGAGCGCCGCGTACCGCGCGCCGGTCAGCTCGGCCGCGCCGTCCACGATGTGCTGGAGCGTGGTGCGCAGTTCGAGCTCGGAACCGACGCTCAGGACGGCTTCGAGGAGGCGGGAGAGGTCGGGGACGCCGTCGCCCGCCTCGGCCGGGCCGGGGCTCAGGTGGTCGCCAGCGGGGCCAGGACCAGCGGCTCGATCTTGCCCTCCAGCATGTAACCCAGGCCCTGTACGGCACACACGTCCGGCCGCTCCGCGATGTGCACCGGCATACCGGTCGCCGCGCGCAGCATCTGGTCGAAGCCGGGGAGCAGCGCGCTGCCGCCGACCATCATGATCCCGCGGTCGGCGAGGTCGGCCACGAGATCGGGCGGGCAGTTGCGCAGCACCCGGCCGATCCCGTCGAGCACGGCGGTCAGCGGGGTCTCGATCGCGTCCCGTACGGCCGCGGTGTCGACCCGTACGGAACGGGCGAGACCGCTCGCCACGTCCCGCCCGTGGATCTCGGTGGTGGTCGGCCCGTGCGGGGTGAGACCGTTGCCGGACAGGGCGACCTGCAGCGGCCGTACGGACTGACTCGGCAGCATCAACTCGTGCTCGTGGCGCAGGTGTTGGACGATCGCGTGGTCCACGGCCTCACCGCCCACCGGAATCCGTTCGGCGGTGACGATGGAACCGAGGGACAGCACGGCGACCTGGGTCGCGGCAGCCCCGCACACCATGATCATGGTCGCCTCGGGCCGCTCGACGGGCAGCCCGCAGCCCACGGCGGCGGCGATCAGCGTGTCCACCAGCTCCACGCGGCGCGCGCCGAGCCCGACCAGCGTCTCGATCGCGGCCCGCTGGGCCAGCGGATCGGCGTCGTGCGGGGTGCAGGCGGCGGCCCGCAGCCGGGGCTTGCGGCGCAGCGCGCGGCGGACCTTGTCGCCGATCAGGTGCCGCAGCATGCGCTGCGCCATCTCGATGTCGACAACGGTCCCACCGGACACGGGCCGCACGACCCGGATGTAGTCGGGTGTACGGCCGGTCATCTTCTCCGCGAACTCTCCTACGGCGATCAGCGCGCCGGTCCGCGTGTTCACGGCGGCGGCGGACGGCTGGTCGACGACGAGCCCGGCTCCCTTGACGTAGACGCGGGTACGGGCGGCACCCAGGTCGACGGCGAAATGGCAGCGTCGCAACTGCTCCAGACTGACGGTCATGGCAGGGTCTCCCGAGAGCGCGGACCGGGGCGTCGCCGGGCGGCGGGCCTCTTTCGCATCGTGCGGGGGTGGGGGAGCGGGCGCGTCTTGTGGTGGGCCGGGTGGGGTGCCGCTAAATGGGGGTATTTGTCTGTTATGCCCGAAGTAAAGAACAAGTAAGGGGCAGATGGTGAGGTGCCGTCACTCACCCGGGCCACGTCGTCCGGATCACCCCCAGCTCCGCCAAGTCCTGCGGCCGGACGCGGAGTTGGTCGGCCGTCGCTTCCGTCTCCTCCGGTGGCCGCTTGAGGATCGCGGCGGCAGCCTCCGGGGCGATGACCGAGAAGTAACTGTCCGGCGTGGCCCAGGTGTTGCCCGGCGCGGCCAGCGCCAACGCGCCGCCGGAGCCGCCCTCGCCGATCAGCAGCGTGGTGAGCGGGGTACGGGCGCCGGCCACCGCGCCGAACAAGTCGGCGATCGCGGCGCCCGCGCCCTCCCGCTCCGCCTCGGCGTCGTTCGCCGCGCCCGGGGTGTCCACCAACGTCAGCACCGGGACACCGAGCCGCTCCGCGAGCCGGATCAGCCGGGCGGCGGTGCGATACCCGGCCGGACGGGTCGCCGTCCCGGCCTGCGCGGCATACGCGACCGTCCGCCCCGCCCGCTCCCCGAACCCGCACAACATCCCCGCGTCGACGCCCCCGCACCGATCCCCGCTGATCGCCACCCGGTGAGTGAAGTAGACGTCCAAGTACCGCTCGGCACGCGGACGTTGAGGTGAGCGGGCACGCTGCACGGCTTCCCAGCCGGTGACTGGCAGGCTGACCGGGGTGAGCTGACCCGGCTGGGCGGGGTGCGCGGTCTCCTGGGCGGTCACCGGTGGGGCGGGCGCGGTGTGCGGAGCCGAGGGGGCGTCGTGCGCGGCCTCGGGTGGGTCGGCCGCACTGTGCTGAGCTGGTCCCGAGTCCTGCGCAGCCTCGCGTGCGGTCACCGGCGGATCCGCCGCCGTACCCCGAGCTGACAGCGCGCCCCGCGCGTCCTCCCGTGCTGCTGCCGCCGATCGGTCGGACGCGCCGAGGGCGTCCCGCCCCGTGGCCGGCGGGCCGCTCGCGCCGAGCGCCGCAGGCACCGGTGCCTGGCCCGACCACGGCGTGGTCAGCAGCCGTAGCCACCTCCCCAGGGTCTCCTTCAGCTCCTCCTGTCGTACGACCGTGTCGGCCGCGCCCGCTGCCACCTGGGCCTCGGCCGTGTACGCCGTCGGGTCCGCGTCCGGTGGGCGGACCCGGGAGCCCGCGAAGCCGACCTGGGCGCCGGGCAGGGCCAGGATCACATCGGCGCCCGCGCCGAGCGTGGCCCAGCCGCCGCCCGTGGTGGGGTCGCGCAGTACCGCGATCTGGGGGAGGCCGGCCTCCCTGGTGAGCACCGACTGGCGTGCCACGCGCTGGAGTTGGGTGAGGGCGATCATGCCCTCCTGCATCCGGCTGCCACCGGTGGCGATCAACGGCACGACGGGCAGCCGGTGTTCACGGGCGTACGTGTACGCCGACTCCAGGCGGTCCCCGGTGCGTTCGCCGAGCGAGCCGCCGAGGAAGCCGAACTCGAAGGCGATCAGCACCGCTTGGGTGCCGGAGACCGTCGCCGTGCCGCACACCACCGACTCCGTCTCACCCGTGCGGTCGGCGGCACGGGCGCGCGAGGCGTCGTAGCCCTGCCAGGCGAGGGGCCCGTCGGGCTTGGACTCCCGTGCCGGGTACCGGAGTTCGGTGAAGGTGGTGTCGTCCGTGACCAGGGCGAGGAACTCGCGGGCGGACAGGCGGCGCTCAGGCATCTCGGTCAGCGGTCAGGGAGCGCTTGAGGATCTTGCCCATGTCGTTGCGGGGGAGCGCGGAGAGGTGGTGGACGACGCGGGGGCGCTTGTGCGGGGCGAGGCGGCGAGCCACATGATCGGCCAACTCGACCAGCTCCGGAGGGGATTGAGGATCCGTCGGCACGATCCAGGCCACCACCCGCTCGCCCAGGTCGGGGTCCGGTTCACCGGTGACGGCGGCCTCGCGGACCCCGGGGTGTTCCAGGAGCGCGTTCTCGATCTCGCCCGCGCCGATCTTGTAACCCCCGCTCTTGATCAGGTCGGTGGCCTTGCGGCCGACGATCCTGACGTAGCCGTCGGGGTCGCGCACGGCCATGTCGCCGGTGCGGAACCAGCCGTCGGCGGTGAAGGCGGCGGCCGTGGCGTCGGGCCGGTTGAGGTACTCGGTGAAGAGATTCGGCCCGCGCACCTGGATCTCGCCCACGCTCTCGCCGTCGTACCCGGACAGCGGAGTGCCGTCCTCCTCGACGAGCCGCAACTCCACACCGGGCAACGGGACTCCCACCGTCCCGGCGCGCGGCTCGCCGTCCGCCCGCACACTGGTGTTCATCAGGGTCTCCGTCATGCCGTAGCGCTCGATGACCCGGCGCCCGGTCGCGGACGTGATCCGCTCGTGGTCGTGGACCGGCAGCGCGGCCGAGCCGGAGACCAACAGGCGTGCGCGGCCGAGGGACTTGGCGAGCCCGGGGTCGTCGGGGAGGGTCTCCGCGATGCGGTGGTACATCGTCGGCACGCCGAACACCATGGTCGCGCCGTCGTTCAACTCCCGTGCCACGCCCTCCGTACTGAACCGGCCCAGGTGCCGCACCGAACCACCGCGCCGCAACGGGCCCAGGATGCCCAGCACCAGCCCGTGCACATGAAACAACGGCAGCCCGTGCACGAGCACGTCATCACCGGTCCACTGCCAGGCGTCGGCAAGCGCGTCCAACGTCGCGGCGATCGCCCGGCGCGGGATGACGGCACCCTTCGGCGGGCCGGTGGTGCCCGAGGTGTAGACGACGAGGGCGGGGTCCTCGTCGCCGGTGGAGACGGCCGGACCGTCGCCCCCGACATCCCGCACCTCGACATCGACGCGCTCCAAGTGCCGTAGAGGAGACGGAAGTTCGTCACCTGGAGCCGCCAGCACCAGCGTCGGGGCGCTGTCCGCCAGGATGTGGCCGAGTTCCTTCTCGCCCGACTTCGGGTTGAGCGGGACGGCCGCGACTCCCGCCCGCAGCACGGCGACCACGGCTACGGCCGTCTCCAGCGTCGGTGTCGCCCAGACCGCGACCCGGCCATCGGCGGTGCCGCCGCTCGCCTCGCGGAGGCGCTCGGCCAGTGCGCCGGACGCCGCCGCGAGTTCCCCGTAGGTCAGGGACCGGTCGCCGAAGCGCAGGGCGGCCTGGTCGCCCGGGCTGCCCACCAGGGCGGGAAAGAGGGAGGACACCGGCACACTCCTCGACAGATAGAACAGGTTGAGCACGACAGAGACGACAGAACCGTTCCTATCAGTACGGCGGTCAGGCTGCCGTGCGCTCCATCACCTCCCCCACCACACGGCTCCGTTAACCTGCGGATCTGTCCACAGCCCGCACCCGGATGGAGACCCCGTGCCCCGTATCGCGCTCGCCACCTACGACCCCGGACCCAAGCCCAGCAAGGACCGTGACCTTCCGGTGCTGGTGGAGGCGTTGCGGGCGGCCGGGGCCGAGGTCGTTGCCGTGCCGTGGGACGACGCCGGGACCGACTGGGGCGCCTACGATCTCGTGCTCATCCGTTCCACCTGGGACTACAGCTGGCGGCCGGTCGAGTTCGTGGCCTGGGCCGAGCGGATCGCGAAGGTGACGCGGCTCGCGAATCCGGTGCAGGTCGTGCGGTGGAACACCGACAAGCGGTACCTCGGCGACCTCGCGGCGGCCGGCGTGCCCGTCGTGCCGACCCGGTATCTCGCCGCCGGTGATCCGGTCGACCTGCCCGACGACCACGAGTACGTCGTCAAGCCGACCTCCGGCGCGGGCGCCCGCTTCGCCGCCCGCTACACACCCGACGAGCACGAGACTGCCGTACGACAGCTGGAGCGCATGCATGCGGAGGGGCTCACCGCGATGGTGCAGCCGTATCTCACGCATGTGGACGTCAGTGGGGAGCGGGCGCTGCTGTTCTTCGGCGGGCGGTTCGTGCACGCCTCGCGGAAGGGGGCCGTGCTGGCGCGCGGGACGGCGTACGACGACGACAAGGTGTCCCACCCGGACCTGGAACCGTGGACCGCGACCGAGGCCGAACTCTCCGTCGCCGAGCGGGCGTTGGCCGCCGTACCGGACGCACCGGAGCTGCTGTACGCGCGCGTGGACCTCGTCGACGGGCCGGACGGGGAGCCGTGTGTGATGGAGCTGGAACTCGTCGAGCCGAACCTCTTTCTCGATCTGCATCCGGAGTCGTCGTTGACCGCGGTGGTGGAGGCGGTGCTCGCGGCTGCCGCTAGTCGCTGAGCGCTGTTCTCTGGAGCAGGCCCCAGGTGAACTCGGCCGCGCACCTGTGGCGTACGCCCTGCGCGTCCGGGGCGGTGAAGGCCAGGCCCCAGCGGGTGGGGGCCGTGCCCTCCAGGGGGCGGGCGGGGGCGAAGGCGCGGGCCGCCTCGTCGACCGTGCAGGACCAGGGGGTCAGGTCGTCCAGGGTGTGGAGGGCGGGGCCTTCCGTGCCCGGGGCGCGGACCAGCCATTCGTTCCACACGGCGCCGTTCGGAGCGGTGAGCACCTCGAAGCGGAGGTCGGGCCAGAGGGGGACCGGCCACTGCCAGGCCTCGCAGTCCAGGTCGCCGATCCGGCGTTTCGCGGACGACTCCGGGGTGCCGAGGATCGAGCGGTAGCGGGACGCGGCGGCCCGGCCTCTCGGGGAGTGCAGCATCGCCTGCCAACGCTTGTTGGCCTCGCGCATGTCGGCGATCGAGACGCCCAGCTCATGACGGGCGTTCTCGACCAGGTCCGGGTTGTGGTCTGCCATGCGGCGCAGCAGGACCAGCTGGAAGTCGAGGGGACTGAAGGGGCGGGCGGGGCGGTTCGCTTCGGGCATGCGATCCATCGTCGCGCACGGCACTGACATCGGGCCTGATAGCGGGGCTGATACCGGGGGTGCGGCCTTCGGGGAGGAACAGGACCGAGTTGACGTAGCGGGGGCCGCGCGCGAAGGGCAGGACGCGGCGCAGCAGGCCCTGGGAGACGACGTACGAGGTCCGGGCCTGATGTTCCTCCAGGGGAAAGGCCGCCAGCCGGACCCAGTCCCTGTTCCGGTCCGGGAGGACCCAGCCCTCGTAGCCGAGCAGCGACAGGTAGGTCACCACCGGGGCGATCGGCTGGATGCGGGACTCCAGTTCGACGAAGAGCGCGGGGTGGTCGCGGGTGATGAGGCCGGTCGCGCCGTGCAGGACGGCCAGTTCGCTGCCGTCGACGTCGATCTTGATGAAGCCGACGTCACGGAGGTTCAGCCCGTCGAGCGTGACGCACTGGACGTGCACGGCGCGGGCGTGGATGTCCCGGCGGACCAGCGAGGACACCCCCCGGTCGCCCTCGTCGTCCGGCGGCAGCCACAGGCGGGCGGTGCCGGGGCGGTCGGAGGCGGCGGCCGGGATCACCCGGGCGTGCGCGGGGGCGGCAGCGGCGAGCAGCCGGGCCAGGTGGGGGACCGGTTCCACGGTCACCACCTCGCGCGCGTGTCTCCAGAGGCGGTGCGTCCAGGGGCCGTACCAGCCGCCCACGTCGACCGCCGTGCCGCAGTCGGGCGGCAACAGGTCGGCCAGGCGGGCCAGTTCGGGTTCGAAGCGGGGGTAGACGGCGCGGGCGGTGGCGGCGACCAGGCGGGTGGGGAGGAGGGGCGCGAGGCGGGCGGTGAGGGTACGGCGAGCGGGGGTCATGGCGCCATCCGTTTGAGGAGTTCCAAGTGCTCGGCGTCGTCGGTCACTTGCTCTCCGGACGAGGGCAGCAGCTGCGGGATGCCGTCGACGATGGGGTAACGGCGGCGCAGGCGCGGGTTGTACAGGGCGTCCGTGGGGAGCAGGTGCAGCGGGCCCTTGTCGAGCGGGCAGGCCAGGATCTTCAGCAGGGGGTCGTCCGGGTTCATGGGGGTGTCAACTCCTTCGCCTCTACCGGTGGTTGAGGCGCGTCGTCGTGCTTCGGCATGGTCAGCAGGACGGTGACCGCCAGGAGGGTGCCCCCGATCCGCAGGGTCAGGCGCAGCGGATCGTGCGGCAGGGCCTCGCCGAACGCGAGCGTGCCGAGCACCGCCGTGAACAGACTCGTCACCGTCGTGCAGACCGGCACGATCAGCGAGGCCCGGCAACGCTGCAGCGCCGCCTGGGACATGACCAGGCCGAACGCTCCGGTGAAGAGGAGGAGGTACGGGTACGGGGACTTGAGCAGCCCAACTACCGCCCCTCCCAGGTCACTTGTCGTCAGATAGCTCGACACGCCCTTGATGGCGAGTGAGCTGACCCCGTACAACAGGCCCACCGCCACGCCGTATTCGACGCCCGTGGTGGGCCGTCGGTGCCGGTGGCCCGCGCCGCGTTCGGTGGAGCGGTACAGCCAGACGCCGGCCGCCAGCGAGGGCACGCACACCAGCAGGATCAGCGGGTAGGGCGCGTTGCGGCTGACATGGTCCGAGCCTTCTTTGAGGGACAGTACGACCATCAGCAGGGCGACGAGGATCGCGCCGAGCGCGTACCGTTCGCGGCCGCTGGTCTCCTCGCCGAGCATGCGTGCCGACAGCAGCACGAGCAGCACCAGGCCGGACACGAAGATGCCCTGCGCGGCGGCGATCGGCAGCGTTCGGTACACGGCGAGCTGCGCACCGAACCCGGACGCGAGCGCGATGGACCCCCCGATCCACAACGGGCTGCCCAGCACCAGCCGCAGCAGCCTTGCCGGTTGACGGACCGTCACCTCGGGCAGGGCCGCGAGCGCGCGTTTCTCCAGGACGAAACCGGTGCTGTAGAGCACGTTCGCCAACAGGGCCGCAGCCACCCCCCACCACACGGCCGCGCCCCCTACGTCTTCCGCGCGTGCAGCAGCAGGATCGACGCCAACTGCGGTCTGACGCAGGCCAGTCGGTCGAGGGGGCGGAGCGGTCGCGGTACGCCGTGGAAGGGCGCGCCCTTGAGTCCTACGACCTCGAAGCCGGCCGCCGTCACGAACTCCCGTAGCGCACGCGGGGTGTAGAGCCGCAGATGTCCTACGACCTCCTTGCCCGGGCGGCCGTGGATCGCGCGCAGGCTCACCTCCGAGAACACGGGCTGGACTCCGGCGAGCAGCAGGGCGCGGTTGTACCAGGCGGCCAAGTTCGGTGTGGACAGCATGAGATGGCCTCCCGGGCGCAGGACGCGGTGGATCTCGGCGAGAGCGGTGTCCGGGTCGACGAGGTGCTCGATCACCTCGCTGAACAGGACGGCGTCGGCGGAGGCTGTGCGGAGTGGTAACGCGGTGAGTTCGCCTCGGACCGTGTACGGGAAGTGGGTGCGGGCTCGGGTGAGGGCGTCCTGGGACCAGTCGACGCCGATGACTCGGTGGCCGGTGAGGAGGGGGGCTGCGGTGGCGGCCGCGGTGCCGTCGCCGCAGCCGATGTCGAGGACGGTGCGGGGCTGTTCGGTGGGCGGGCCCAGGGCGGTGGCGAGGATGCGGGCCTGGCGGAGCGTGCGGGAGGGGCCGGAGGCGACGGGGACGGTGGGGTTCTCGTAGAAGTCGCGGAGGTCGTCGTGTGTAGTGGGGTGGCGCGGGGTCGTGGTCGTCATGCCGGGTGCTCCTCCGTCGTGTGCAGGTAGTGCTCGAAGAGGTCGCGGAGGTGGGCTCCGTCGCCGGGGCCGAGGAGGGTGCGGGACCAGCGGAGGGCCACGTGGAGTTTTCCTGCGGTGGACGCCGTCGTCACGGTGAGGCCTCGGGGCATGCGGGCGGGGGCGGAGAACCAGACCGCGTGCGCGCGGCCCGCCGGGGCGCCGAAGTCCAGGGTGTACGGGATGCGGCCGATGTTGCTGAGGAGGGTCGTCGAGGTCCAGGGGGCGGCTGCCTTGCGGAGGCCTCGGGTGAGGGTGGCTCGCCAGGCGACGGGGACGACCGGGGCGGTCAACAGGGTTGCTCCGTGGCCCAGTTGGGGGCGGGGGAGGGCTTTGAGGGCGCGGGTCCGGGTTGCCGTGCGGTGGAGCAGTTCGGCCATGGGGTGGGCGGGGGTGGTGGTCAACTCGCTTGGCGCGAAGGTGACTTCGACCAGTCGCGTGCCGTTGCCTATCGGCATGTCCGTGCCTCGGGGGCGGTCGTCCACGGGCATCGTGATGCGCATCGGGCGGGGGTGTGCGCCGTGTTCGCGGTTCCAGTGGGCGATCATCAGGGCGGTCGTGACCATGAGTTGGTCGTTCACCGTGTAGGGGGAGCCCTTGGGGCGGTGGGGGACGGGGAGTTCGGTGAGGAGGAGGCCGTTGCCGCCGGGGGTGGGGGCGGGGGTGCCGGGGGCTACTCGGGCGGGCGGGGTCCACACGGAGGGGGTGTCCGTGGGGGGTTCTGGCCTGTCCGGGGGGCGGGTTGGTGGGGCGGTCGGGGTGTTTTCCTTGCCGCCGTAGCGCTCCGCTGCGGTGGCGAGGACGCGGAGGCAGGCGGGGCCGTCGAGTGCGGTGTGGTTGACCGTGAGGATCAGGGCGGTTCCGTGGGGGAGTTCGATGGCTTCGAGGCGGATGGGTGGGGATGCGGTGAGGGGTGGGGTGTGGGTGAGGGAGCGGGTGCGGGCCTGTTTGAGGGCGTCTTTGGTGGGGGGTGGGAAGGTCACCACCTCCAGGTCCGGGGAGTTGGTCAGCTCCCATTCGTAGCGGCGGCGGTACCAGGGGCCGGGGGCCTCGCGCATGAGGATGCGGGGGTGGCGGTGGAGGGCCTCTGCGATGGCGGTGCGGAGGCGTTCCGCGTTTACGGGACCTGGGAGGTGGACCTCTATGTGGACGGTTTCCGGTTCGGCGGATTGGTGGCAGTGGCGGGCGATCTCGTCGACTGTGGGGAAGGGGATGCGGGTGTTGGTACGGGGAGGTTGGTCGAGTGTGGTCATTCCGGCTCGTCCCTTGGCTGCGGGTCGGTGGGGGCTGGTCGCGCAGTTCCCCGCGCCCCTATAGGGGCGCTTCCCCTGGCCTGTGCTGAGATTGTTCGGCTTGACTCCTCGCCCAGGGCGCTCGTGCCTCGCGCTCTTTGAGGCAGGGGTGGGATCGGTGCTGGTTCCGGAGCGGAGCGCTCTCGTACGCTCACCAATGCCGCGAACAGGCCTATCAACGCCAGGAGTTGAGCCGCGCGGCTGAACGCTCCCTCGCCTGCGCCCACCGGGTCTCCCGCTCCCGTCGCCGACACGATGCCCGCCCCCGCCAGCGCCACGAACGCGATCGGGACCAGGAGAGCGTGGCGGCGGTATGCGAGCAACGCCAATGCCGGGACCAGTAGGGCGAACCAGCCCGCTATCACCGCTCCGACCAGCGTCAGCGCCACCGTGCCGAGCCAGAGGCCGGGTAGGGGCGGGGGTGGTTGGAACTCGTCGGGGTTGGGCTCGTCGCGGCGCCAGATGACCAGGGCCAGGAGGGCGGCGACTGCGACTCCGCTGCCGATGAGGCCGGCCTCGTACGTCGTCGCCGGTTCATACGACAGCTTGATCGTGCCGCCCGCGCCTGCGGGGACGCGCCAGCCCTGTTGCCAGCCGTCCAGGCGGAGAGGGGTCAACTCCTTGCCGTTCAGGGTGGCTTTCCAGCCGTCGTTGAAGTTCTCGTACGTGGTGAAGTACGAGGCCGCGCCCGCGCCCACCGTCACCTCTCGGCGGTCACCCAGCCAGTCCTGGACCGTCAACTCGCGTGTCTGGGCGGTGGGTTCGGTGACCGTTCCCCGGGTCAGTGTCACGTCCGTGAGGGTCAACGGGCCCGCGTTTCCCGCTTCCACCCGGTGTGTTCCCGACGTCAGCTCCAACGCCCCGTCCGTCTTGCCTTGCTGACAGAGCGTCACCTCCACCGAACGCCGTTCCGTGAGGTCCCGTACCGTCCCCGTCACGCTCGTCCCGTACAGCTCGCCGTCCACCGCCACCACCGGGCCCTTTCCGCAGGGCAGGGTGAAGGGGTGGGACGGGTTCGGTTGGGGGGTGCGGTACTGGTCCAGGGCTGGGATGTAGGCCTCCGTCAGGCCTACCGGTAGTTGGAGGTTCTCGTCCGCTATCGGGTTGTGGAGTGTGAGCGGGGCCGTCTTCGTGATCGTGATGGTCAGGCTGTCCGTGGTTATCGGGTCGAAGCGGGTCACGCCGTTCTCGTCCACGCCCGCGATCGTCGAACCGTCCGGTGACGTGATGTCCACCTCGGTCGGGCGCGTCGACAGGCCGCCCGCGGGGGCCAACACCACTTCGCCCACTGGCTGTTTGCCGGTCCAGGCGAGGTGGATCGTCGGGCGGTCGCCTGCCATCCAGCCCGTTGTCAGGTCGCCGTCCGTGAGGTTGCGGGCGGAGAGGCCCGTGCCAAGTGCCGCTGTGGAGTCGGCCGTTGCCGTGATGCGGTGTTGTTGGGCTGGGGCGACCTCGTAGAGGAGTTTGTCCAACTCCTCGCCCGGGGTCGCCACCGCCGTCGCCTTCATCTCGTACGTTCCCGCCGCCGACGTCGAGAACGTGCGGTGCAGGCCCGCCTCCGTGCCCGTCGGGGAGAGGCCCGTCGGGTCGGCCGTGCGGTGCAGGGAGATGATCTCGGCGGAGGCGTCGGAGGTGTTCGCGTCGGTGGGGAGCTTGAGGAGCCGGGTGACCTGGATGTGGGGAAGGGCGATCTCGGAGAAGCCCGCGCCGGTGAGGCCGGTGCGGCGGGCCACCGAGTCGACGATCGTCAGCTTCATCCAACTCGTGGAGCCCGAAGGTGCCTTGATGGTCTGAGGCATGCCGCTCGGCTGGAGATAGCTCGTCGCCGATCCCTTCGCCGTCTCCACCCGCACCTCCGTCGCCGCCGCCCGCACGCTCTCCTGCGGGAGCGGAATCACCTTGAACGAACCCGGCATGTCGTACGACCCGCCCGTGAAGCCGATGCGCAGCCACTGGCCGTTCGCCGAGCCCGCCGCGCCCTCCGCCCACGCGGTGTCCGGGTCGCCGTCGAAGGCGTTCACCGGGTCGAACTGGGGGAGCGAGAACAGCCAGTTGCCGCTCGAAGACGCCGTCACCGAGCGGGCGCCGCGCAACTCCGCCACCGTCTGGTGGGCGATACCCTTCGTCGGCAGGATCTGCTTCGGTTTCTTGCCCGCGTCCTGGACGGCGTCCGGCGCGTTGCGTTCGTCGGGGGTGTATGTGTACGACGTGTTGGCGTCGACCAGGCCGAACCGGGTGTCGGCGCGGCGCAGTCCGTCGCCCACCACCTGGAGCGGGGGTGAGCCGAGGCCCGGGTGGTTGTCGCCCGTCAACACCGTGGCCCTGCCCCGGAGTTCCGTGGCCAGGGGGAGGAGCGACTCCGGGCCGCCGGAGACGACCGCCGTGTCGGACACCGGCGTCAGGCCCGCCTGGCCGGGGCGGATCACGTCCTTGCTCGTCGGCTCGTAGATCTCCACCGCACGCTGGCGCGGGTAGAGGCCCTCGACCTGGAGCGGGGTGTCGTTCGCTATCCGGCCGCCGGTCATGATCGGGCCGAGGCCCGTCACCCGCTGGTAGCCGGACTGTTCCAGGGTGCGTTTGACGGTGGTCGTCGGGACGTAGCCGATCTGGTCGGGGTCGAGGTCGTTGCGGACGACGACGTAATAGACGCCCGCCCGGCTCAAGTAGTCGGCCAGGCCCGGGACTTCACCGCCGCTGGTCAGCGCCTGCTCCACCGCATCCATCGCTCGGCGGTTGCCGGGGGTGCCCATGGGGACGTAATCCCGTTCCGCCCAGCGGGAGTCGGCGAGGACGTCGAGGGGCTCGTCGATGGGGGAGCCCCAGGTGTAGATGCCGTGCGCGGTCGCCGGGACGACCAGGGCGCGGGAGTCGGGGGAGTACTTGTGCAGCCAGTCCGCCGTGGACTGCCAGTATTTGGGGAGCTGCTGGAACGAACCCGGGTTCAGGATCGACCCGTTGAGATACGGCCACGCCAGACCGGGCAGGACGAGGATCGCCGCGATCAGCGGAGCGAGTCGGCGGCCCCGGACCGGACGGGCGCCGCGTGTCTCGGCGGCCACACCGACCAGGTGGGCCAGGCCCAGGACGAGTGCGAGGGCCAGGCCCGCCTGGAACTTGTAGATGTTGCGGAACGGGACGAGCGGGCCGTTCAGCCAGTCCTGCACCAGCCCGTGGAAGGGCGCCCCGAACGAGCCGCCGTACCCGGCGAACAGGACCAGCGCGACCGACACCCCGATCAGCACCAGCCAACGCCGCTCCGGCATGTCCCGGCGGGCCAGCCCCGCGAGGCCGAGCCCCGCCGCCAGTGCCGAGCAGACGATCACGATCACCGAGGACGCGACCGTCCAGCCGGCCGGTATCCAGGCCTCCCCGAGGTGCAGATAGGCGACCCAGTCACCGGCCCCGCGCAGGCCCTCCGTCGCCGACATGGTCTCGGTCGTGGTCTGCGAAGTCTCCACGTAGGGAAGGAAGTTCTCGCCATAGACGCCGAGCATCAGCAGCGGGATCCACCACCACGCCGTCGCCAGGATCACCCCGGGCACCCACCACGCGATCAGCTTGCGCTGCCGCGGTCCTGATGGGCGGGAGAGCAGATACAGGCCGACGGGGAGGAGGGAGGCGAGGGTCGCCGCCGCGTTGACACCGCCCATGAACGGCACGATCAACGCCGACCGCAGGGCCGCGATCCGGGCCGTATAACGCTCGTTGGTGAGCGGCAGCAGGACCCAGGGGAGGAAGGCACCGGGGAGGGCCGCGGCGGACGTCGACCCCACGACGATCGTGAACACCGGCCACAACGCGTACGTCACGGCGGCGAGCAGCCGGGACGCGGAGTTGCCGACACGCAGCCGTTCGGCCAGCCGCAGCGCACCCCAGAAGGCGACCGAGACAACGAGGGACAACCACAGCCGTTCCGCCAGCCAGACCGGGAGGTGCACGGCGTGGGCCAGCCAGTAGAACGGGAGCATCGGCCAGAGGTAGCCCGCGTACTGGTCCTGGATACCGCCGAACGAACCCCGGTCGTGCCACAACTGCCCAAGGTCCGACAGGAATTGACCGGGGTCCACGGTGACGCCGAGCTTCGTGTCGAAGGTCTGCCGCCCCGGGTGCACGGCGAGGAACAGCACGAACACCACGGCCCAGAACCCCAGCAACCAGCGCCAGGACCTCGGGCCCTCCGGGGGACCCGCGATGGTCGTGGTGGGGTCGGCCGCCGGGGGCGGGGCCTGGACCGTGGTCGCCGTCATGGTGGACACCGCCGGAGGATGAGGAGGAGGTTCCAGGTGGCCAACTCCCTTATCCCGGGCACTTTTACGACGGCTCGGTCGAGGAAGGGCCAGTAGCGGGAACGCGCCGCGACGACCATCACGTCATCACGGGCGCGGACCTGCCGCAGGGTGGCACCGATGTGCACGGCGAACAGGTTCTCGCCGAGAGTGTGCTTGGCCGGCTTTCCGGTACGGCGCCGGTAGCGGGCGCGGGCCCGTTCGGCACCGAGGTAGTGCCAGGGCGCCCACTCGTGACCGCCCCACGGGGACAGCCAGTTGGTGAACGACACATAGATCAGCCCACCGGGCCGGGTCACCCGAGCCAGCTCACTGAGAAACGTCTCCGGATCGGCCACATGCTCAAGGACGTTGGAGGAGAACGTCACGTCCGCGACCCCGTCGGACAACGGCAACAAATACCCGTCCGCGATGACGGTCCCGTCCGGAGGCTTCCGCCCCAACTCCCGTACGTCCGGCTCGAAGAGGTAGGAGTGAGCGCCACGCCGCCGAAACTCCTCGGTGAAATACCCGCTCCCGCCACCGACGTCCACGACGGTGCGGCCGGCGACGGGCCCGTCATAGGCCTCAACTTGATCAACAGCGTCGGTGGCGAGCAACGAGTAACAGGATTCCGGGTCGTCCTGCTCATGCAGGAAGGCGCGAAACAGCGTGAGCGAGCGCTGGAGAGACGGGTCTTTGAATCGCCGGTGTGCTGGAGCGCCCCTTAAGGGGCGCGGGGCTGTATCTATATGCGGCTCCGCCGCGGGGCGCGACCAGCCCCCACGCCCCCGCAGCCAACTCACGACCCCCAGCCCTTCACCGCCTCACCGGCCACCACACGAAACTGTCTGACCGTCCGATCCCAGCGATAACGTCCCGCAAGATCACACGCGGCCTTGCCCATCACCTCCCGGCGATGCGCGGACAGCGCAAGCGCACACCACGCCGCAGCGAACGAGGACTCACCGCGGGCCAGGACACCCGTCTCACCGTCAACAACCGAGTCCCGCAGCCCAGGCACGTCAAACGCGATCGCCGGAGTCTCCCGGGCGGCAGCCTCAGTCACCACCAACCCCCACCCCTCCAGCGCAGAGGGATGCAGCAACAACCAGGCCGCACACAGCAGTTCATGTTTCCGAGCCTCAGAGACATGCCCGGTGAACTCCACGCCAGGGCCCGCGAGTTGCTCAAGCCGCTCACGCTCAGGACCGTCCCCGACGATCACCAGTCGCCCGCCGGTCACGGGACGTACCCGCTCCCACAACCGCAGCAACAGATCGATCCGCTTGTACTCGACCAACCGCCCCACCGCCACGAACAGCGGCTCCGGCGAGCGCTCAGCCCGAGGCCCCGGCTCCTCAACTCCGTTATGGACAACCCGGATCCGCTCCCGCTCGACCCCGATCCCGCGCAGCGCACACGCGGTCGAGGGAGACACCGCGACCAACAGCCCACGCCGCTGCGCCCCGGTCAGCGCCCAGTGTTCGAGTCTTCGCCCGATCCTCGCCGCCGGTGCCATCGGCCCCCCGAACCGCATCTTCCACAGGTCCGTGTGGACGTGGTTGACCAGGCACAGGGTCGGCCCGTGATGCCACATGGGCGCGAAGTACGGCATGCCGTTGCACACCTCGACCAACAGGTCGCAGTCACCGATCTGTTGGGCGAAGGCGGTACGGGCGTGCAGGAAATGACCGTACGCACCGCCCGCCGACACCACGCGATAGTCGCGGTAGGAGGCCGGGCCGCCGCACAACAGGGTCACCTGGTGGCCGAGTCGGGTGAGGCCGTCGGCGAGTCTGTCCACGAGGAGTTCGGAGCCGCCCGCCTGGGGATTGTCGAGGTCCCGGTGGGCGAGGAAGACGATCCGGCGCGGTTGCGGCACCGGCGCCGGGGGGTGCTGCGCGACTGGCGGAAACGGGGCGCGCAGCGAGTAGGGCACGTGCTGGGGCATGGGTGCTCCAACTCGTCTCAGGGTGCGGAACGTTGGCGGATCAGGGTGCGGAACTGTGGTGGTTCAGGATGCGGAACTCTGACGGAACTCCCCGGGGTGGGGGCGGGTTGGGGCGGGGCGCGGTGCGGAGTTCTGTGGGTGGGCTGTGCCGGGGTGGGGTTGGACAGTTTTCGCTCCGGCGTTCCCGACGGCTACTCACCCGCATGACAATTTCCGGGGTTATTAGAACTGACGTCACGTCACATCGTGGGTGGATACTCGGCTGAAGTGGTTGATTCCGGGCGCCGACGGCCGCGTAGCACCAAAACGCCACCCGCCACGGCGAGGACGAATCCGGCCACAGCGGCACCGATCGGCAACGACTGCCCCACCAGGCGCAGTTGGCCGCTCTCGCGCTTCGCCAGTTTCACCTGTTCGCGCTGCGTGGCGGGGGTGAACGCGAGCTTGTCGGCGTCCAGGAGGAGGACCGCGTCGTAGGCGTGGCCGGGGGCGCGCAGGGTGCGGCGGGGGCCGGTCCGGGCGTAGATCACCCGGCCGGTGCGCTGGTCGACGATCAGCTCGATGCCGTGGTTGGAGTACCACTCCTCGGCCAGGATCTGGGGGGACTTGGGCTGGTCGACGAGGCTGCCGGGGACCAGCCGGGTGCCGATCTTCGAGGGCGGGACCGTGCCCTTGAAGACGTAACCCGAGTAGCCCTGCACCTTCTTGGTCCCCGCGTAACGCAAAGTCACTGTCGCGCCAAGGGAGTTGTCCCACCACTGGTACGGCTGTTTCCGCACGTCGAACGGGAACTTCAGGAAGGCGTCGCCCTCGAAGTACGGGTTCTCGTGGCAGCAGTGCACGGGCTTGTTGGTCTTACGGTCCGTGACCCAGCGGTTGGGGAAGAACTCCAGCGCGTCGTGCGGATCGGCGGCCGGCAGCGACTTGTCGGTGTCGACGGTCGTGGTGACGTCCCAGACCGCGGCCCCGCTCTTCTCGCTGTCCGCGACCTCGCCGCGCACCTGCTGGGTCACGGTGATCCGCTGGTCGTCCACGGTCCGCAACTCGCCGGTGTCGAAGTAGCTTCCGGTGCCCCGGTAGACGGCGGTGGTGTCGATGTCGATCGGGGTCACGGCGGCCCGCGGCTCGACGTACCACGCCAGCATCGGCGCCAGGACCAGCAGAAACGTGCCAAGTCCCAGCAGGATCAAGGAAAATGGAGAGGTCGTACGGCGCATCCGGACACTCCAGTGAAAGTTGGTGACGGAGTTCGGGCCGCTCTTGGGCCGGGAACCGTAGGCGCCCCTTGACGGAGTGTCAATGTCTGCCGACACTGGGCCGACGGGCAGGGGTGGGGCGCACGGACCTCAGGACAGAGAGGTTGACCCTGCGATGTCCAGACTGCTCGCCGCCGCACTCACCATGGCTTTGGCTGCCGTTCTTGCCATCGGAGCCGCGCTCGGCATTGTCGCGCTGCTCGACGCCGGACCCGAGCAGCCGAACACGCCCCTGGTCACGTACGAGCAAGCGGGCCAGGGGAGTTGACCCCGTGGCCGCTCGACCGGCGACCGCACGATCAGCGACCGCTCGCCCGGCGACCGTGACCGCGCGCTCGGCGTGGCACGACGTACCGCGCCCGAAAGTGCGGGAGTTCGCAGCGATCGCCATGGCCGAGGCGCCCGCGCTCGCCGAGGAGATCCTGCGCGAGATCCGCCGCGAGCACCCCCAACTGCCCCTGGTTCTCGACGACTCGGGCGAACCCATGGCCCTGGTCGGCATCCGGCGTGCCATCGAGGTCTTCGTCCAGCACCTGGAGACCGCCGAGGGGCGTCCGACCGTACCGCCGGGCGTCTTCCAGGAGTTCGGGCGCGGCGAGGGACTGCACGGCCGCAGCCTCGACTCCCTCCAGGCGATCTACCGGATGGGCGTCCGGCTCGCCTGGCGCCGGCTGGCCGAGATCGGGCAGCGCGTCGAGATCCCGCCACCCGCGATGTACGAACTCGTCGACACGGGCTACGAGTATCTGGACGGGCTGGTCGACCAGTCCGTGCGCGGGTACGCCGAGGCCGCCGCCCGGCAGGCGGGGGAGCGGCTGCGCCTGCAGCGCCGGCTCATGGAACTCCTCCTCGCCGAGCACCACCGCGGCGACCCGGCCGAGGCCCTGGCCGAACGCGCCGCCCGCATCGGCTGGCCGGTGCCCGACAAGGTCGCCGTGGGTGTCCTGCTGCGGCCGGCCCGCGAGGCGGTCGCCCCCGCCGTGGGGCAGGAGGTGCTGCTCGACATGGAGTACGAGCAGCCCCGCATGGTCGTCCCCGAACCGGATGCCGCCGGACGGCCCGAGCTGCTGCACCGGGCGCTGACCGGCTGGTCCGGGGCGATCGGGCCGCCGGTGCCGCTGGCCGACGCGGTGAAGTCGGCGCGCTGGGCCGAGGCGGCCGTAGGGCTGATGGAGCGGGGGCTGTTGCCGGGCGGGGGTGTTCTGTACTGCACCGAGCACACGGAGGCGCTGGTCCTGCTGCAGCCGGAGGAGCTGATCGACGATCTTGCCGTGCGGTGTCTCGCGCCGCTTGAGCACTGCGGGCCGACGCACGGGCGGCGGCTCGCGGAGACCCTGCTGGCCTGGCTGGAGACGCGGGGCGGGGCGCCGGAGGTGGCCGCGCGGCTCGGTGTGCATCCGCAGACCGTGCGGTATCGCCTGCGGCAGATCCGGGAACTGTGGGGGGACGAGATCGATCACCCGGACCGTCGGTTCCAGCTCGAACTGGTGCTGCGCGCCCAGCGGTTGCGTGGTGAACTGGGCGATCCCAGGGCCGGTCGGTAGTCATCGGCAGTCATCGGTAGTCACGTGGTCACGCGACCATTGCCCGTGCAACCCTCTATGGCTAGCCTGTGTTCGTTATCCCGATCGTCAGTTGAAATTTCGAACACGACACTTAGAAGGGGGCCGGTTGTGGGACGACTCGTACCTGCCGTGACCCGGGCTCTCGATATTCTCGAGCTCTTCCTCGACGGGGACGGGACGCTCTCCGCCCCCGACATCGTGCGCAAGCTGCAGCTGCCGCGCACGACCGTGCACGAACTGGTCACCACCCTCGCCGCCCGGTCGTACATCGTGCCGGTGCCGGGACAACCCGGACGTTACCGGCTCGGGGTCCGTCCGTACCAGCTCGGGAGCCGATACGCCGAGCAGCTCGACCTCGCCGCTGAAGGGCAGCAGGTCGCCCGGTCCGTCGCCGAGACCTGCGACGAGACCGTGCACGTGGCGATCCTCGAAGGCACCGACGTCATCTACATCGCCAAGGTCGACTCCACGCACGCGGTGCGGATGGTGTCGGCGGCCGGGCGTCGGCTGCCCGCGCACTGCACGTCCGTGGGCAAGATGCTGCTGGCGTCTCTTCCTGAGCCGGAGCTGAGCGCGCGTATCTCCGCGGATGTGTCGTTGGTCGCGATGACGCCGAACAGCATTGTGGAGCCGGGGGCGCTGCGGGAGGCTCTTGCCGAGATCCGGGAGCGGGGGGTCGCGGTCGAGAGCCGTGAGTCGAACCCGGATGTGTCGTGTGTCGCTGCGCCGGTCCGGGACCGTACGGGGCAGGTTGTCGCCGCTCTCTCCATCTCCGTTCCGATGATTCGGTGGAGCGATGAGCGGCGGGTCGAGCTGGAGCAGCTTGCCGCGAAGGGTGCGGTCGAACTGTCGGAGCGGCTTGGGTATCGGAGTGTGGGATGACGTACGAGGTGGCGGTACGGGCCGAGGCGACGCTCGGTGAGGGGCCGACGTGGGATGCGGCGGCGGGGCGGTTGATCTGGATCGACATCCTCGGGTCCCGGGTGTACACGTATGACCCCTCGTCCGGGCGTCGGACGGTCCGGGTGACCGATCAGCACGTGGGTGCGGCCAAGCCTCGGGTCGGGGGAGGGCTTGTTCTGAATCTCCGGGACGGGGTCGGGCTGGTCGATCCCGACGGGGGGTTTCGGTGGTTGCATCGGGAGCCTGTTGCCGGGCGGCGGGCCAATGACGCGGCCGTCGCGCCTGACGGGGCGTTGTGGGCGGGGACGATGCGGTACGACGAGGCGGCGTGCGGGGGGTCGTTGTCCCGTGTCGCCGGGGATGGGTCTGTGCAGCTGATCCTTGATGACGTGGCCGTGAGCAACGGGGCGGGGTGGAGTCCGGACGGGCGGTTGATGTACTACATCGACTCGCCCACCCGTCGGATCGATGTGTTCGAGTATGCGGACGGGCGGGTGTCGAAGCGGCGGCGGTTCGCTGAGGTCGAGGTTGGGGCGGGGTTTCCTGATGGGCTGACCGTTGATGCCGATGGGTGTGTGTGGGTGGCGTTGTGGGGTGGGGGTGCGGTGCGGAGGTATACGCCGGACGGGGAGTTGGAGCGGGTTGTTTCGTTGCCGACCTCGCTGGTCACCGCGTGTGCGTTCGGGGGTGCGGATCTCACTGACCTGTATGTGACGACGGCTCGGGTGGGGCTCAAGTCGCCGCATCCTGTTGCCGGTTCGCTGTTGGTTGTGCCGGGGGTGGGGAAAGGGTTGGCGCAGGCTGCGTTTGCCGGGTGAGGTTCGGTTTTTGGGTGCGGGTCCGGTGGGGGCTGGTCGCGCAGTTCCCCGCGCCCCTTAAAAGCCTGTGCTCGCCGGTGTTGGAGAGGTGGTCGCGCCCGCGCGGCGGAGCCGCAGATTGATACAGCCCCGCGCCCCTTAAATACCTGCGCTCGCCGGTGCTGAAGAGCCGGGCGCGCCCGCGCGGCGGAGCCGCGCATTGATGCAGCCCCGCGCCCCTAAAAACGGCTCAGTCCCCTGAACTGCCCAGCTCAGCCAGTGTTTTTCGTTCCGCCGGTGTCAGGGGTGGGCCTGAAAGGGGAGGCAGGAGTGGGCCGTTGAGGGCCGCCAACAACGTGCCCGGGTGCAGCAACGTGGACGCGTCCGCCTCCATGCTCGTGACCGTTGCCAGCGCTGACGCCGCCGCGTATGAACCCGTCGCCGCCTTCAGGAGGCGGCGGGAGTAGCGCGTGATCAGGCGGTCCGCTGTCGTGGGGGCGGGGCCCTTTGTGTTGGGGTACCAGATGTCCTGGCCCACTGCCAGGGCCCAGGCGCCTTCCACCGAGGGGGCCACCGCGTGTTGGACCTTGGTGGAGAGGGTGGGGGCGGTGAAGCCCTCTTCGTTCAGTTCGCGGGACAGGGTCTGGGCGCCGAGTGCCGCCACCGACATGCCTTGTCCGTAGGCCGGGTTGAAGGTGGCGAGGGCGTCTCCGAGGACGACCAGGCCGGCGGGCCAGTTCTGGGCCTTCTCCAGGTAGCGGCGGGCGTTCTGCGTGCTGTGGCTGGTGTGGACGTCCGTCAGGGGTTCCGCGCCGGAGATCAGGCGGGCGAGGATGGGGTGGGGCAGGTCGCGCATGTACTGGGTGAAGCCGGCCGGGTCTGCGGGTGGTTCGGCGCCCCGTGTGCCGGCGAGGCTCACCATCCAGCGGGCGCCCTCTATGGGCAGGACCATTCCGGCGCGGCCGGGGAGGGACAGGTACGGGTTCGCCTGGAGGATGGTGAGGGGGAAGTGTTCTGCGCCCTCGGGGCGGCGGTAGATTCTTGTCGCGTTGACCAGGCCCGAGTCGACCGTGCGTTCCTCGATGCCGGTCACGCCCAGCTTCTCCAGCCAGTGGACTATGCGGGAGCCCCGGCCGCTCGCGTCCACCACGAAGTCGGCGTCGAGGTCCGTCTCTCCGGCGGGCGTTGAGATGCGGACGCCGGTGACTCTCCCTGTGTCGCCGAGGAGTTGCAGGGCTTGGGCCTTGCGGATCTCGGTCTTCGTCTCGGCCAGGACCGTCTCGCGGATCACCCAGTCCAGCAGGGCACGGCTACAGGTCAGCATCCGGGGACCCTCGTGCCGCCAGCGGCGCAGCCAGCCCTCCGGAGTCAGCGCCAGCATGCCCGAGTTGAGGGATATCTCGTGGGCGCCCGCGTCGAGCAGCCGCCCGCGCACGCTCACGCCGGGGACGAGGTCCTCCATCGCGGCCAGGCCGCCGGACATCAGCAGATGCGCGTGGCGCCCCTGCGGGAGACCCTTGCGGTGCTCCGGGCCGTCGGGCAGCTCGTCCCGGTCCAGCACGATCACCTCGTCCGCGTGGACGGACAACGCGGCCGCGGCCAGCAGGCCGGCCAGTCCGGCACCGATGACGACAGCTCTCCGCGACATGGGGCTCCTCAAGTCAGCCGGGAAACAGGGGTGTTGGGGCACGCAGCGGTCAACAGGGGCTGGGTCAACGGGGGGTGGCCCTCACCGTACCCCGCGGTATGGCCGCAGCGACACGGGACCTGGCCAGCGCCCGCGCCAACTCGACCAGCCCGCAGGTGTCGGAGACCTCCGTGGCGTAGAGCCGGTAGGTGCTCGGGGTGCCGAAGGGTTCCTCGCGGGCGGCGGCGCGGCGGGCGGCGTCGGCCACCATCGCCGCCTCGGCGACCACCCGGGCCTCGTGCGCGGAGCGGCCCTCGTGCAGGGCGGCCTCGCGGGTGCGTTCGCGCAGCCGGTCGTCGAAGTACGGAGCGAGGGCCAACAGGCTGTCGTGGATGGACACTTCACGCCAGTGCAGCCGCATCCGGGGCAGCTGCCAGAGGGTGCTGGGCGGCTTCGGGGCGAGGGAGGCGAAGCGTACCTCCGACCACAACGGGCCGAGCCCGCGCAGATCGTCGAGGTAGCGCCAGTGCGCGCGGGCCGTGGGCAGCAGCCGCGGCAGGGCGAAGCCCGCGGAACAGGTCAGGGCGGCCAGCGAGGCCATCGGCGGGGCGACACCGGTGGAGAGGAAGTCGAGGTCGTGACCGGTCCAACGGGCCGCCACCGCCGTGTACTTGGTGAGCTGGAAGCCGACCACGTCCAACAGGGTGCCGACCAGGATCAGTCGCAGCCCGGTCCGCAGCAGGCCGGTGACCTCCCGGGACCAGGAGACGCACACGGCGCACATGGCGAGGGTGGCCGCGCTGTGCCCGAGCAGATAGAGCACGATCATCTCGCGCATGTAGGGCGTGTTGGCGTAGTACGTGTCGAGGTCGGTGAGCCGCTCGGTGCTCGGGTCGGCCAGCGCGAACAGCACGACGATGACGACGATCAGCACGCCGTAGGCGGCCATGCCGCGCAGCACCATGCGGCGGATGCGGGCGGGGGAGCCGCCCCGCCACTGGAACAGCAGGACCACCAGGGAGCAGCTGTACGCGGAGATCATGCCGTAGGTGAGGGGAGCGCCGAAGTTCGCGATGCCGGTCAGGCCGTTGACCGCGCTCAGGGTCGGCGGCGCCGAGCAGACCAGGCCCAGGGAGCCGAGGACGATCGCCGCGCAGGTGGACACGGTGAGCGGGTCGAGCGGGGCGCGCGAGGGGCGGACCAGCAGGGCGGTGCAGGACAGCCCGAAGACGGCGGCGGCGAGATACACCATGAGGCTCATGCCCGCGAACTCCGTTCCGTCGTGCCGGTGCGGACCCGGGCCGCGGCGACGAGCGGGGACCGGGTCAGCGCGTCGGCGATGTGCGGGAGGAGGGCGGTGCCGGGGGCCCGGTCGGGGAGCCCGCCCGGTTCGGCGGCGGAGGTGAGGTGCGGGTCGCCGTCCTCGTCGTCGGTGTCACGGCTGCGCTCCTCGGCCACGGCCGCGGCGACGACCGCCGCCCACGCGGTCGCCTCGGCCTCCTCCGGGTCGCCCGTCGTACGCGCCGCGGCCTGCGACGTCCGTTCGTACAGGGCCCGGTCGAAGAACACGTCGAGGTGGCCGAGCGCGTTGTGGATGCTCGTCTGCCGCCACACCAGCCGGGTCGCGGGGGAGGACCAGCGCGGCCGGGGCAGCCGTAGCGCACGGCGGGTGAGGAGTTCGTCCAGCTCGTGCTCCAGCGGTTGGAGCCGGGCGTACGTGCGCCTGGCCTGCCACCACTGGGACAGCTGGGGGCCGCCCAGCGGGATCAGCACCCCGATGACGATCAGGACCGCGCCCAGTCCGGCGGCGGCCGGCGAGACGGTCGTACCGAGCTTCGTCCAGTCCCGTCCGCACCAACTGGCGATCACCGCCGCGAACTTGGTCAGGCTGTACCCCGCGCCGAACAGCGAGCCGACGCCCAGCGTGACCAGCCCCGCGCGGAGCCAGCCGTGCACCTGCCGGGCCCAGCGCAGCGACGACACCGTGGTGACACTGACGGCGGCGAGGTGCCCGGAGAGATACAGCACGATCATCTCGGTGATGAACGGCGTCTTCGCGTAGTAGGTGTCCAGGTCGGTGCGCCGCTCCACCGGGGTGTGGCCGAGCGTGAACATCACGGCGATACCGACCAGGACGAGGGTGTACGCCACGATCCAGCGGCGGGCGGTGCGGTGGACGTGCGGTCCGCCCCGCCAGTAGACGATCAGGACCTGGGAGGAGGCGCTGTACGCGGTGATCGACGCGTACGTCAGCGGGGCGGCGAGGTTCGTGATGCCGCTGAAGTGGTTGATCGCGCCGACGGTGGGCGGCGCCCCGAGGAAGAAACAGGCCCCGGCCAGGCCGAGGAGCACACAGATGACCCGGAGATAGGGGTCGCGCCAGTGACGTATCAGATCCGGGGCCTTCACCAGCAGACCCAGCCACAGCAGGCCGCAGCTCAGGTAGTTGATCGTGCCGCTCATTTTCTGGTCCCGCGATAGTTGAGAGCGGCTCCGATACGCCCGGCCAGCCCGGCCTGCGTACCGTCGTCCGCCACGGCGGGGTCGAGCGCGGAGTCCGCGACCGCCGCGGCCTCCAGCCAGGGCCGCAGCCGTCCGCTCATCAACATGCCGAAGCGGTCCGCCTCCTGCTCGTCGGCGAGGCTGAAGTCGGTACGGGCGGCGACGGGCCGGGGGCTGCCGTCGGCGGTCGGCTCACGTGTGGCGTCGGCGGTGCGCTGGTGCATGTGCCACACCTCGTGGCAGAAGATCACGATCTGGTGCCAGGCGGCGGCCCGTTTGTCGATGACGATGACGTCGTAGGTGTCGCCCTCCAGCCACAGCCCGCTGGCGGTGTGCGGCGGGAACACCTCGCGGCGCACGACCACTTCACGCCCCCGCCAGCGCGTGACGGAGTCGACCAGCGCGTCGAACAGGGCCTCGGGCTCGGCGGGGACCGGAACGCGCAGGGGATCGATGAGGGCACCGGCGAACCGGCGCATCTCCTTCTTCGTGCGCACCGCTGCAATATGCCAGGACATACGTCGACTCAGCCACCCGCCGGGTTCGCGTGCGCGGTACCGGCCGGTTCCGTCGCGCCGGTCCCCGTCCCGCCGCCCCGCACCATCGCGCGCACCGCGTCGATCGCGTCGCGCCGGCGCAGGGCCCGGGAGATGGGGCCGATCTCCTGGAGGAGGTCGGCGGTGTCGGGGTGGCCGGTGCCGGTGCCAGCGCCGTGGAGCGCGGGGCGGCCGGCGGAGTCGACGGCGTCCAGGATCGCCACCGCCGCCGCGAGGGCCTTCGCCCGGCGCGGTGTGCAGCCGAGGCGGAGGGCGGCGCGCTGGGCGCGGCAGCGGAGGTCCTCGTCGAGGTGGCGGGCGAGCGGGAGGAGCACGTCGCGGATGTACGTCTCCCGCCGGGTCAGCCGCAGTTCGGGTGCGGCGAACAGCAGGAAGGGGACGCCCTCGCCGTCGACGGTGCGCATCAGGACGTAGAGCGGACGCAGCCGGTGGTGGGCGAGGCGGACGCGCAGGCGGTCGTGCAGGTACTGGCCGGTGTGCGGCAGGATGAAACCGACGGCGGTCAGCATGGCGGCGAGGCAGGCCGCGCACGGGGCGATGTCCGTGCTGAGCGTGTCGAGATCGTGGCCGGTCCAACGGGCCACCACCGCCGTGAGTTTGGCGAGATCGAACACGAGGTCCAGCGCGTAACCCGCGCCCAGGGACGTCAGTCCCCAGCGCAGCCAGCCGTGCAGCCCGTCGGCGCGCACCCAGTTCCAGATCAGCCGCACGGTGATCAGTACGGCCACGGTGTGCGCGAGCAGATAGAGCGCGATCTCCTCGCGCATGAATGGCGTGTTGGCGTAGTACGTGTCCAGGTCCCGCACCCGCTCCACGGGCACGTCGGCGAGGGCGAACAGCACCCACAGCGCCACGATCACCCCCGAGTACACGGAGATGACCCACCGTCTGGCACGCCGGGTCGCGTTCGAACGGTCGGACAGCCCGTCGCGCCAGGCGACAAGGAGCAGTAACCCGGCCCCGCTGTACGCCATGAGCAGCGAATACACCCACGGCGCCGAGAAGTTGGGCATACCGGTGACCCGGTTCGTCCAGCCGATGACCGACGGCGTCACGGACACGAACAGCGCGCAGGCCAGCAGCAACAGCCCGCCGACCGCCCGTAACAGCGGCTCCCGCCACAGCCGGATGACGGCCGGCAGCTTCAGCGCGAGGGCGGCGGCGAGGACCCCGGTGGGGATCCACGCGAAGGACCCGTACAGCTCGCCGAGAAAGGTCGTCACCACGTCGTACGCTCCCCCCTTCCCACCGCCCGCCGCACAAGCCGGTCCGAGGTTACGCGCCCACAACTGCCAACGTCATGTCGTCCGGTGGCCGTTGTGGGACCGGGAACGACCGCTGTGTCCGGAAATCGCCCCCGCGAATGAACTGTGCACTGTGTCCAACCCATTGACGCGCAAGCGCTTCGATTTTACGGTCCCGTTCGAAGTTGCGAGCAGCATTCGATATTTCGGACACGACAGGATCTCTACAGCAAGGGCAGGCAATGGGACGACCTGACCTGAATCGCAGGCACCTACTGGCCACGGCGGGCGGCCTCGCGGTCGCGGGCAGCCTCGCCTTCGCCGCTCTCGGCACCGGCGCCGACGCGCTCGCCTCCGGCGCGGACACCCGGGTGCGCTACTGGAACCTCTTCAGCGGCGGCGACGGCGCCAACATGATCGCGATGCTGGACGCCTTCCGGAAGGAACACCCCGGCATCGACGTCAAGGACTCCACCCTCCAGTGGGGCAACCCCTTCTACACCAAGCTCGCCATGGCCGCGGCGGGCAATCACGCACCGGAGCTCGGCGTCATGCACATGGGCCGCGTCGCGGGCTTCTCACCGGGCCGGCTCCTCGACCCCTGGGACGAGGACCTCCTCGCCAAGTACGGCGTGCGCAAGGCCGATTACAACCCGGCGCTGTGGAACCGCGGTGTCATCGACGGCAAGTTGTACGCCCTGCCGCTCGACATCCACGTACAGCTCTGCTTCTACCGCAAGGACGTCCTGAAGAAGGCGGATCTGCTCGGCGACGACGGCCGGATGATCCAAGTCACCTCCACCGACGAGTGGTTCGACGTCCTGAAGAAGGCCAGGCAGGTCCAGAAGAAGGGCCTTCAGACCATCGGCCTGTGGACCAACGACCAGAACTTCCAGTGGTGGTTCTTCGTCGCCTTCTACACCCAGCTCGGCGGCACGTGGTTCGACGACGGCGACACCGAGGTCCTCTTCGACGCCGACAAGGCGACCCAGGTCCTGGAGTTCTTCCGCAAGCACGTCACCGACGGATACGTCATCCCGGGCGCCCCGACCGGTGAACAGTTCATCAACGGCGCCCCCTTCACCTGGGAGGGCAACTGGTCGGTGCCGGTCTTCTCCGGGGCGAAGCTGGACTACGGGGCGACCCCGCTGCCGCCCGTCTTCGGCAAGCAGGCCACGCACGCCGAGTCGCACTCCTTCGTCCTGCCGCACCAGGCGGGCCGCGGCGGCGCCACCAACGAGGCCGCGCACGAACTGGCCGCGTACGTCGTCACCCACGCCCTGCAGTGGGCGGCCGGCGGCCACATCCCCGCGTACACACCGACGCTCTCCACGGCCGCGTACAAGAAGCTCACCCCGCAGAACGAGTACGTCTCCGCGATGAACCACCAGGCCACCGAGCCGAAGGTGTGGTTCGCGGGCTCCACCGGCGTCCTCGCCCAGGACCTCGGCCCCCTCGTCGTCTCCTCGACGATGGGCTCCGCCAAACCGGCCGCCGTCGCACGGACGATGAAGAACCACCTCACCAGACTCCTCGCCTCGAAGAACCCGATGGACGGCAGGACAGCAGCGCAAGGAGGTGCAGCCGCATGACCACCAGTGCCCAGACCGTCATCGCACCGGCGCGGGCGAGGACCGCCACCGCCACCGCGACCGTCCGCCGCAACCAGGGCTTCCAGCACGGGGGTTGGTTCGTCGCCCCGTTCCTGGCGCTCTTCGCCCTGTTCGTCGTCTGGCCGCTGCTGCGCGGCGTCTACCTCAGCCTCACGGACGCCAACATCTCCGGCGACGGCGCGAACTTCATCGGCCTCGACAACTACCGCGAGGCCCTGCACGACCGGGCGATGTGGGACGCGCTCGGCCACAGCGCGTACTTCACGCTCCTCGTCGTACCGTGCATCACCGTCCTCGCCTTCCTGCTCGCGATGCTCGCGCACCACATCGAACGCGGAAAGTGGCTGTGGCGGCTGTGCTTCTTCGCGCCGTTCCTGCTGCCGTCGACGGTCGCGGGCAACATGTGGCAGTGGCTGTTCACCCAGGGAATCGGCCTGTTCAACGAGAGCTTCGGACTCACCACACCCTGGCTGACCGACAAGTCCTACGCGATGCTCGCCATCGTCATCGAGACCCTGTGGTGGACGGTCGGTTTCAGCTTCCTCCTCTACCTCGCCGCGCTCCAGGGCATCCCCGACCACCTCTACGAGGCCGCCAAGCTCGACGGCGCGAACGCCTGGCACCGCACGGTCCACATCACGCTGCCGATGCTGCGCCACATCACCGGCCTGGTGATCGCGCTCCAGGCACTCGCCTCGCTCCAGCTCTTCGACCAGGCCGTCGTGATGATGGACTTCGGCCCCGGACCCGAGCTGAGCACCCGCTCCTTCGTCCAGTACACCCTCGAACAGGGCTTCACCAGCTACCGCGTGGGCTATGCCTCCGCGATGTCCGTCATCTTCTTCGTGATCATCGCCGCCGTCGCCCTCGCCCGGATGGCGCTGCTGCGCAACCGTGAGGAGGGCACCCGATGAGCACCACCCAGATACGGCTGAAGCCCCTACGGACCAAGCCCCGCAAGCCCTGGACACCCAGCCAGATCGTCCTCACCCTCCTCGGCATCGCAGTCTCCGCCCTCTTCGTCGCGCCGATCGCCGCGGCCCTGTTCACCTCGCTCAAGTCCGAGGCCGAGGCCGCCGAGATCCCGCCGCACTGGCTGCCGGAGGTCTGGACGGTCCAGGCCTGGAAGGCCCTGTGGAAGACCGGCAACATCACGAACTGGTTCGTCAACTCCCTCGTCGTGTCGATCCTCGTGACGGCCATCGTGGTCACGGTCGCCGCCCTCGCCGGATACGGCTTCGCCCGCACCGAGTTCAAGGGCAAGACCGTCCTGATGGGCATGGTGATGGCGGGCCTGATGATCTCCCCGGCCGTCCTCGGTGTGCCCCTCTTCACCACCGTCCAGCAGATGGGGATGGTCGACACCTACTGGGGGATGATCCTGCCGCAGTGCGCGCCCGCCGCGATGGTCTACATCCTCTACAAGTTCTTCCAGGGCATCCCCCGCGAACTGGAGGAGGCCGCCTTCATCGACGGCGCCGGCCGCTGGCGGATCTTCTTCACCATCGTCGTCCCCCTCTCCCGGCCCTCCCTCGCGGCGGTCGGCATCTTCACCTTCATCGCCTCGTGGAACAACTTCCTGTGGCCGTACATGGTGACCAACAACCCCGACCTGATGACCATGCCGAACGGCATCGCGACCGTCATGAACTCCTACGGCATCCAGTGGGCCCAGCTCATGGCCGGCGGTCTCATGGCGGGCCTGCCGCTGATCATCGTCTTCGTCTTCTTCCAGCGCCAGATCGTCGCGGGCGTGGCCCACACCGGTCTGGCCGGCCAGTAACTCACCTTCGGAGGTACTGAGTTGAAGCACTACAGACTGGCGACCCTGCTCGTCGCAGCAGCGATCGCGATCCTCCCCGCCACGGCCGGGGCCGCCGTCACCTACCCCGACCCACAGCCCATCACCGGCCAGCAGATCATCCACGACCCCACGGTCATCGCCCTCAAGTCCGGTGGCTACGTGGCCTATTCGACCGGCGGCATCATCGGCGCCCGCACCTCCAAGAACCGCGTCCAGTGGGACGACGCGGGCAACGCCTTCGCCACGCCCCCGAGTTGGTGGTACGACTACAACTCGACCGGCGACCCCTGGGCCCCCGACCTCTCCTACCGGGACGGCCGCTACTGGCTCTACTACGCCGTCTCCTCCTGGGGCACCAACCACTCCGCGATAGGCGTGGCGACGTCCCCCACCGGCCTCCCCGGCACCTGGACCGACCAGGGCAAGGCCTTCACCTCGGAGACCACGGACGCCTGGAACGCCATAGACCCCGCGCTGATCACCGCGGACGGCAAACTCTGGATGGCGTTCGGCTCGTACTGGACGGGCATCCGCCTGGTCGAACTCAACCCCACGACGGGCAAGGCGATCCCCGGCGCAACGGTCGCCCAACTGGCGACCCGCCCGGACGCGCCGTATGCGGTGGAGGGCGCGTATGTGCTGAAGCACGGCGCCTACTACTACCTCTTCGCGTCGTACGACGCGTGCTGCGCAGGTGTGAACTCCACGTACAAGATCCGGGTCGGCCGCTCGACGTCGATCACGGGCCCATACGCGGACAGCACGGGCAAGTCGATGCTGGCGGGCGGCGGAGACCTACTACTGGCCGGCCACGGCCGCTACATAGGCCCAGGCGGACAATCCATCTTCCAAGACAAAGGTAAGGATGTCTTGGCATACCACTACTACGACGGAGACGATAACGGCACACCGAAGCTGGGGCTGAACACCCTCAGCTGGACAAACACCGGCTGGCCAAAGCTCCTTTAGGGGCGCGGGGCTGCATCGATATGCGGCTCCGCCGCGTGGGCGCGATCAGCCCCCACAAGCCGCAGACAAAACTCAACCCAGAAAGGCCCGCATGCGCACCGCCCGCTTCACCCTGGACCCTGCCTTCACAGTCGGCGAAGTCAACCCCCGCCTCTTCGGCTCCTTCGTAGAACACCTCGGCCGCTGCGTATACACCGGCATCTTCGAACCGACCCACCCCACCGCAGACGAACAGGGCATCCGCCAGGACGTCCTGGACCTGGTCCGCGAACTCGGCGTCACCACCATCCGCTACCCCGGCGGAAACTTCGTCTCCGGCTACAAGTGGGAGGACTCGGTAGGCCCCGCAGGGGATCGCCCCCGCCGCCTAGACCTGGCCTGGCGCTCGACGGAGTCCAACCGCTTCGGCCTCTCCGAGTACATCGCGTTCCTGAAGAAGCTGGGCCCCCAGGCAGAACCGATGATGGCGATCAACCTCGGCACCCGAGGCGTAGCCGAGGCCCTGGAACTCCAGGAGTACGCCAACCACCCCTCCGGCACGACCCTCTCCGAGCAGCGGATCACCCACGGCGACAAGGACCCCTTCGGCATCAGGGTCTGGTGTCTCGGCAACGAGATGGACGGCCCCTGGCAGACGGGCCACAAGACCGCCGAGGAGTACGGCAGGATCGCCGCCGAGACGGCCCGCGCGATGCGCCAGATCGACGCCGGTGTCGAACTGGTCGCCTGCGGCTCCTCCTCCCAGGCCATGCCGACCTTCGCCGAGTGGGAGTCGACGGTCCTCCAGGAGACGTACGACCTGGTCGACTACATCTCGCTGCACGCCTACTACCAGCCGACCGACGGTGACCTCGACTCCTTCATCGCCTCGGCCGTCGACATGGAGTCGTTCATCGAGAACGTGGTCGCGACCGCCGACCACGTGGGCGCCCGCCTCAAGTCGAAGAAGAAGATCAACCTCTCCTTCGACGAGTGGAACGTCTGGTACACGTCGGACTGGGAGGAGCAGGCGAAGAACGCGGACCCCGCCGACTGGCCGGAGGCCCCGCGCCTCCTGGAGGACAACTACAGCGTCATGGACGCGGTCGTCTTCGGCTCACTCCTGATCGCCCTGCTCCGGCACGCCGACCGCGTCACCGTCGCGTGCCTCGCCCAACTCGTCAACGTCATCGCGCCGATCATGACCGAGCCCGGCGGCCCGGCCTGGCGGCAGACGACGTTCTTCCCCTTCGCGCAGGCGTCGAAGCACGGCCGCGGCCAGGTCCTCGACGTCCGCGTCGACTCCCCGACCCACGAGACGCAGAAGCACGGCGAGGCCGACCTGTTGCACGCCACCGCCGTGCGCGGCGAGGACGGCTCGGTCACGGTGTTCGCCGTCAACCGCAGCCGCACCGAGTCCCTCCCGCTCGAAGTCGGCCTGAACGGCCTCGACTTGACGTCGGTCGTCGAGCACAGCGCCCTCGCGGACACCGACCCGGACGCCCGCAACACCCTGGCCGACCCGGAGCGGGTGGCCCCGCACGAGGTCGAGGGCACCACCCTCCAGGACGGCACCCTGACCGCCGTACTGGAGCCGCTGTCCTGGAACATGATCAGGATCAGCTGAACCGAAGCAGGAGCCTGAACCGAAGCGGGGTCAGCGGCCGGGCGAGGCCACCGGCGAGACCGGTACTCCTCCGGCCGCACTCCCCAACAGCGTCAGCCGTACGTCCTTCGGGCCCGCCGGTGTGGTGCCGTCGGACAGGACGGCCAGGGCGAGTGTGTTGGTGCCACGTGTGCGGAGGATCCCGTTCGGCAGCGCGAAGGTGTGCTGTGGGCCCACGTCGTTGATGTACTGGCCCATGTTCCAGCCGTTGAGGAAGATCTGGACGCGGTAGGCGCGCGCCGGGTCGTCGTCGAGGACGAGGCCGATCGACGCGTCGATGCCGGTGTCCACGGCGAGCTGGAAGCTGGTCCGGTACCAGGCCACGCCTTGGCGTTTGTCGGCGCGGGGAAGGGTGACGGCTTCCCAGCCGCCGTCCCCGTATCCCGGCAGATGCCAGCCCTCCCGCTCGCCGTACAGCCCGCCGTTGTTCTGCGGCCCGCGTACGGGATCGGGCGAGGCCTCGCCCTGGAGGCGCCAACTCACCTTCGGGGAGGCGCCCTTGAAGGTCGCCGCCGTCAGGCCGCGCGCGACCTTGTGGGTGTCGAGGGTCTTGCCGTCCTGGTCGTGCTGCATCCGCCGCACCAGTACGGACAGGACATGCGGACCGGCCGCGCGCAGTTTCGCGGGCTTCTCCGGGACGGCGAGGGTCGCCTTCGCCGTCCAACTGCCCTGCCGCACACTGCTGGTGGTCGGCACCGGCATCCGGTGGGTGCCGAGCGGTTCGCCGTCGAGCCAGGCCATCAACAGGCCCTGCGTACCCGTGCTGTAGGCGAGGGTCAGCGACTCCAGGGCATCGGCCGTGCCGGTCGTGAAGCGGCCCCGGTACCAGACGTCGCCGTAGTGGAAGCCGTAGTCGTCCGCGAAGAGCAGTGGCTGCCCGGAGGGGATGGCCGTCGTGCTGAACGTCGAAGTCTTGTTCGCCGCAGTCCACTTGGAGTCGTCGAAGGCGACCGCGGCCTCCTGGTTCTCCACCTTCCGCCGCCAGCCGTCGAGCGCGGGGAGCGGTACCGCGGGCACGCCGGGCAGCAGCGCGTCCGGGTTCGAGCGCAGGCTGCCCGCGTTGGTGACGGTCGCGGGCACGGGCCGCCCGTTCCAGGTGACGTCGGTGATGCCGCGCGGGCCCCACACCTCCACGCCGGTCTCGGCGATGGTGTCGCCGGTGAGCTGGGCGGTCGTACCGCTGATCGTGGCCCCGCGGAGCAGCGCGGGGCCGTAGACCAGGGCGGTGCCCGAGCCGGTCTCGTACGGCCACAGGCGTACGGAGGTGGCCTCGTCGGCGAAGAGCAGGACGAGGGGGTTGTCGACGCCGCCGGCCTGGACCAGGACCCGGGTCAGGCCGCCGATGCCGAGCGGGACGGTGACGTGCAGGAGACCGCGATCCCACACCCACGCGGCCTGCTCGTCGAGCCGGGTAACCACCGGCTCCTCCGGGCACTCGACGACGACGTGGGCCATCTCGCCGCGCTTCCCGGCGAACACGGCGAGGTCCTGCCGGCCGGTGCTGAGGGACATCATCGGTGTGACCGTCGAGTACCTCAACTTGCGCCCTCCGAGGGCGAGTTGGGTGACCAGGAGGCGGGCGTCCTGGGCCGGGACGGTGACCTCGATGTCGTCGGTCGCGGTCGGCAGCGTCGAAGTGACCTCCTTCGTGCCGTCGTTGCGCAGGACGTAGACATGGGCGCCGGTGTCGGCGTTGGTGAGGTGGTAGGTCTTCAGGCCGTCCACCGCGACGTCCGCCGCCTTGTCCAGCTTGGCGAAGTCGGGCACGGTCCGCAGCAGATGGCCGAGTTGGTGCATCGGCACGAGCTTTGCGGTCGCGTTGCGGCCCTCGTCGAAGGCGGCGCCGTAGTCGTACGACGTGTAGACGACCGGCGCCGGCAGCCAGCCCCACGAGGTGCCGCCGAAGGTCATGTAGACGTTGTGCAGGGTGAGTCCGTTGGCGAGGTTGGTGAGATAGAAACGCCGTTCGTACGCGGCGTCACGCGTCCGGCGCGACTCCGCGTACCCCTTGCCGTCGAACCAGGACCCGCCCCACGGATCGAACCAGCCGCCGCCGAACTCCGGCACGAAACCAGGGGTCTTGGGGCTGGCGGTGGCCCCGCCCTTCGCCCCGCCGATCCCGAAGTGCCCCCAGTCCGGCGGCGGTTGGGACGGCGTCGGATACCCGTCGAAGCCGTACAGCCAACCACCCGTGTCGGCACCGGTGTCGAAGGATCCGGGGGTCCAATAACCGTTGCGTCCCTTGTCGTTGTGGAACAGGGGGACGTCGATTCCGTCGGCGCGCACCTTCTTGTACAGGTGGGACATGTAGTCGCGGCCGGTCGGCTCGGTGACGTGGGCGTCGTACTCGTTCTCGATCTGGTAGAGCAGGACCGTGCCCGTGCCCTGGGTGAACAGGTGCTTGGAGACGATGGAGTTGACCTGCGTCAGCCACTCGTCGACGTGCGAGAGGTACGTCGGGTCGGCCGTCCTCGCGGTGCCCTTGGTGGCGGTCAGCCAGCCGGGGAAGCCGCCCGCGTCGATCTCCGCGTTGATGTACGGGCCGGGGCGCAGGATGACGTAGAGGCCGGTCTCGGTGGCCATGCGCAGGAACAGGTCGAGGTCCCGGATGCCCGTGAAGTCGTAGTGGCCCTGGGCGGGGGAGTGGTAGTTCCACGAGACGTAGATGCTGACGGCGTTGTAGCCGAAGGCGCGCATCTTCTGCAGGACATCGCGCCACAGGGACGGGCTCGGCAGCCGGAAGGGGTGCATCTCGCCCGACCACAGGACCAGGCGTCTGCCGTCGACGATCAGGGAGTAGCGGTCGTAGCCGATCGTGTGCGGCTGCCCGTCCGCGTCCGGTGGGGCGGGGGGCGGGCCGGTCGGCACGACGTGTGCGGCGTACGCGTCCTGGGGGGCGGCACTGCCGCCGCCCAGCGCGAGGCCGAGCGCGGCCGTCCCCGCGAGGGTGCTGAAGGTACGCCTGCTCAGCTCCATTGGAAGCTCCTCCCGGGTCCGGTCCGTCGGCGGCACGTGCGAAGCCATTTTCCGTGGTGGTCCAGGGAGGCTGTCGTGCGGGGCCATTCTCTACGCCAGAACGGACCACAATGGACGCATGAGGATCTCGGCACGGGCGGATTACGCGGTACGGGCGGTACTGGAGCTCGCCGTACGGGGTGACGACGGCCTTGTGCCGGACGGTCCGGTGAAGGCCGAGACCATCGCCACCGCGCAGGACATCCCGCACAAATTCCTGGAGGGAATTCTCGGCGACCTCCGGCGCGCCGGGATCGTCGACAGCCGGCGCGGCGGGGGCGGCGGCTACCGGCTGGCGCGCGCGGCCGGGGCGATCACGGTGGCGGACGTCATCCGCGCGGTGGACGGCCCGATCGTGTCCGTGCGCGGTGAACGTCCCACCGGCCTCTCCTACACCGGCACCGCCGAACCCCTCCTTCCGTTGTGGATCGCGCTGCGCGCCAACGTCCGCAAGATCCTGGAGGGCGTCACGGTCGCGGACATCGCGGCGGACGCCCTCCCGGAACCGGTACGGCGGTTGGCGGCGGAACCGGCGGCCTGGGAGAACCCGTAGCACCGGCCGCCGCTCGGTGCGTGGGTCGGCCCGGCGGGTGGGTCAGCGGTTGGTGAGCCTGGCGCTGAAGGTCTTGCCGGTCTTGGTGACGGCCGACTGTATGAGCTGGTCCTTGACGACCTTCTTGCCGAAGGCCCGAACCTGAGGAGTGGCGGTCCAGACCGTGGAGCCGTTGGTGATGGCCCCCTTGGCGACGGCCTTCGGCTTGGACGCCTTGACCGCGATGGCGGCGTTGACGTTCTTGAGGGTGACCTTGGCGTGGGCGTTCTTGTTCTTGGCGTGGCCGCGCGTCTCGAAGCTGACCGTGACGGTCTCGGTGGTGACCGTGATGCCGTAGATCCGCTCGGAGACGGTGAAGTTCAGGGTGGCCGTCGCGACCTTGTCGCCGGCGATACGGGACGTGACATCGGTGACCAGCTGGACGTCCTGGTTGTAGCTGTTGACGATGTGCAGCCGGTGGCCGACGTTGCCCTTCACGGTGTTGCGGAGGGCGAGGTAGATCTTGCGGTCCTCCAGGTGCAGCAGGAACTTCTTGCGCTGGGCCGGAGTGAGCTTCTTGAACGCGGCGGAGGTCTCCCGGCCGCCCTTCGCCCAGTTCTTCTTCAGGTAGGCCTGGTAGCCGTCGACGGTGAGGTGCGCGGGCAGGACGGCGGCGGTGTGGGCGACGGGCGCGGTGGGGGCGGCGGCGGTGACGGCCTGCGCGGCCGGGGCGAGCACGGCGACTGCCGTGGCAGTGGCGAGAGCGGCGATGGTGCCGCGGCTCAGGGTGCGGTTGATCATGGTGTCCCCGTTCGTTGCTGATGGTGGTGCTGATCGGCAACGACCCTAGGGATTCCGGCAGTTGGCGGACATTGTCTCTTGGGGCAATGCCCCTTGGTGAAGGGGAGGTGGGCGTTCCGTAAAGCCGTGGCCATGTCAGACCGGGGGGGTAGATTGGGCGGTGATCTTGGCTGCAACCGGACCACGGGGGTCTGCTGGGAAGAGCCGGGATCAAAGGAGGGGCGACATGGCCTCGAAGTTCGATACGGCATGTGCGTACTGGCGCACCGGAAGCAATCCGGAGCGGGGAACCTGGCGGCTGGACGCGCTGACGGTCCGTGAACGGCAGGTACTCCTGCTGCTCGGGACAGGCGTGGGCAATCGGGAACTGGCACGTGAACTGGGGATCGCGGAGCGCACCGTGAAGGCGCACGTCGCGAACATCGTGGACAAGACCGGGCAGCAGACACGGACACAGGCGGCGATCGTCGCCGCGCTGGCCCATGACGCCCTGTGCTCGGAGTCCGCGTGCACGCGCCATCCGGAGCGGGTTCCGGCCGGGCGGCAGGTGGTGTCCTCCGGCGGATAGGGGGACAGGGGGGCGCGGAGAAGTCACTCCGCGCCCGGAAGTCACCCGGTCTCGACGCAGTTCGATGTCTGCCGGATGGGGGCGACGATCCGGGACAGATCGACCAGTGCCGCGTCGGTCTGTCCCCCGCCCTCGAAGACGACCTGGGTCGCCGGCACCCGGCCGTAGGTGACGATCACTTTTCTGCCGCGCGTGGACTGGGCCGTGTCGATGACCCAGTCCACGCCGTCGACCGCGAAGCACGGGTCGCTGGTGGGGCCGGGCGGGGTGACTCCGCAGCGCAGCACGATGGCGCGGTCCCCCCAGACGGCGATCCCGGGAAGGCTGCTGTCGCGCCGGGCGAGGCCGCCGAGGGACGCGGGGGCGCTGGTGGCGATGCGATGGCAGTGCGGCGCGTTCGCGGACGCGGCGGGCCGGATGCCGGCAGCGGCGTCCGCGTCGGCGTTGACGAGGGTGTAGCCCGTCACGACGGCGCCGGCGAGCAGGGCGCAGCCGACCACGGTCAGGGCGAGTCGGTTCGGGCGGTTCCAGGGCATGCGCGCGGGTGCTCTTCTCGGGGCGAAAACGGTTGACTCCGACAGAACGTTAGGGCACCCGGGCGGCCGGATCCGAGGCGGCCCTGGCTCTTGCCCCTTTGTGCATCGCCCCTTTGGACACCTCCCCAACAGCCGTGGTGGCGGCGGAAGTTCGCACCTACCTTCGGTCACTCAAGAAGATCGACTTGTTGAGGAGAAGCGATGCGCAAGACAGCCAGTGCCCTCACTCTCGCCGCGGTCGCGGCCGGGGCGATGGTCACGGTGGCGGCTCCCGCCCAGGCCGCGACGCAGGCGGCGAACCCGTACGCGCACACCCGGTTGGAGCGGGTGTGGGCACCGAACGTGTGCCTGTCCATGGGCGGCAGCAAGAAGAACAACGCCCGGCTGGTCGTGGCCAAGTGCGGCAAGACCGACAAGACCTTCCGGTGGACCCTGAAGCGGCTGAGCGGCTCGGTGTTCACCATCAAGAACGACAAGTCCGGCAAGTGTCTGGCGGTGGACTCCGCCTCCCGGATCGTCCAGGCCACCTGCAAGCCCTCGTCGAAGAGCCACCAGTGGGCGCTCAACGGCTCGCGGATCATCAGCCGTTCGAAGAACAAGGCGATCGCCTCGAACTCCACCCGCGCGGGCTCGAAGCCGTACCTGGAGGCCTACCACTCCAGCGCGTCGAAGGCGGAGCGGGTGCGCCAGGAGTGGGGCCTCTCCTGAGGCGGCGGATTCCAGTCGCCGTAGCAACAGGTCCCACCACAACTCTCGTACCAAGAAGGGGTGTTCGCATGCAGTGGAGCCGATCCGTGCCGCGCGTGCTCGCGGTGACGGCGATTCCCGCTGTGCTCATGGTGTCCTCGCTGACGTCGGCCTCCGGCCAGGAGGTGACCGGGGCGTCCGGGGCGTCCGTCGGCAAGGCCGTGTTCGTCCTCGACTCGGACAGCGGCCGGTTCGGCGGGACGCGGCAGGCCCTGACCTCGTCCTCGACCCGGGTGTCGACGGTCAGCAGCTACGTCGGGCAGGCGAGCGACAGTCAGATCCTCTCGGCCGGCGGGCAGAAGGTGATCGCCGACACCACGCTCGCGTCCTCCCCGGTGGCGGCGGAACGGGCCGCGTGGGCCGCCTCGTCGCGGTTCGTCGACCTGTCCTGGCCCGACCTGGGCGCGGGCCGGTACACGGTGTACCGCGACGGTGTGCGGATCGCGGACACGACCGGACACAGCCTCCGCGACACCGGTGTGACGGCGGGCGGTGAGGTCGACTACAAGATCACCGGTGAGGTCGGGGAGCTCGGCCACACCTGGGGTCTGACGGCGACGGTGCCCCGCTCCGACGACGCCGCCACGCTGGCGAAGACGGCGTCGCAGATCGAGGCGAAGGCGAAGAAGTACACCAAGACGACCGTGGTCTGGCGGTCGTTCATCCGGCAGAAGTGGGCCACCGTGCCGACCAAGCTCGGCTCGGTGTCGGGGTGCAAGTACACCAAGGGCTACAAGTACAAGGGGGACAACCGCGGCTTCTCCTCGAAGGTGACCGGCCCGTCGTTCCGTGCCGGCCTGCGGGGGGTCGTGTACTGGACGAAGTCGGCGTACGACCTCTTCCCGGAGACCGGCTGGACCCAGGTGTACAACGCGAAGACCGGCAAGTTCGTGGCCAAGAAGAAGGCGTCCACGAAGAAGATCGACTTCACCACGAAGACGCGCTTCGACGGCAAGACCCGTGCCGTGCACGGCCAGATCGAGGCCACCGACCCCTTCTGCCCGAAGACCGGCGTGAAGCGGGCCGGGATCGGCGTGTACTACGACGCGCGGCTCGCCCGCAACGGCGACTTCTACGTGTCGGGCAAGTACCGCCAGGCCCCGGACAGCGAGATGTACCTGTACGGGTACACCAGCGCGACCAAGCACTCCACGAAGGTCGTGCACCAGTCGAGGATGAAGAGCCTGCTGTGCCTGTCCCAGCCGAGTTGCGAACTCGGCACCATCGGCAACAACGGCGGCTACTGACCCCGGGCCCGCTCGGCGGAGCGGGCAGAGGACAATGATCGTGGGACGGGCCGCCGTTGGGCGGCCCGTCGACGAAAGGGGGAGTGACGTGACTGTCACCTGGCGCGGGGCCGTCCGCTACGCGCTCACCGTCGTTGTCCTGTCCTGGCTGATCGGCGCCGGCGTCGACCTGGCGTGGCAGGCCGCCACCGGTGGCCTCGGGGCGTGGGCTTCCTTCTGGCTGAAGGACCCGGGGAACTGGGTCTTCCTGGTGGTCGGCACGGCAGCCCTGACCCTGGCCCGGCGGCTGCTGGCGCCCCTGCCGCGCTGGCGCGTGGTCGTGGTCGACGGATCCGTGTACCTGCTGGCCCTGCTGCTCTGCGCCGGGCTGTCGGCGTGGGCCACGGGCGACGAGGCGCCGGCGGACGCGGCGTTCGTGGTGGCGATCTACGCCCTGTTCACCCTCCAGCTTCCCGCGGCCTGGGCGCTGGGCGCGTGGCGGTCCCGGGACCTGGAGGTCGTACTCAGCGCGGTCGCCGCCGGGGACACCCGCAGGGACGTGCGCGAGCGGTGACGACGACTCGACGCGTGTGCGTGACCGTGGCCGCCGCGTGCGCGGTCCTCGCGGGCTGCTCCGCACCGGCCCCGATCAGCGACGCCAGCCCCGGGGATCCACTCACCCGGACCTTCAAGGAGGGGAAGCGTCCCGCCGTGGCGGATCTGGCCGGGACCTCGCTGGACGGTGACGCGATCCGGCTCTCCGACTATCGCGGCAAGGTGGTCCTGCTCAACGCCTGGGCGTCCTGGTGCGGTCCCTGCCGGGCGGAGGCGCCCGAGCTGAAGAAGGTCCAGCAGGAGTGGGGCGGGCGCGGACTGCGGGTGCTGGGGCTCGACAACGACGGCAACCGTTCCGCCGGTCTCGCGTTCCAGAAGGCCCACGACCTGGCCTATCCGTCCCTGCACGATCCGTCGAGCAAGCAGGCCCTGCGGCTGCCGCGCGGCCTGGTGAACACACAGGCGCTGCCGTACACGATCGTCATCGACCCGACCGGGAAGGTGGCGGCGACGCGGATGGGCGCGGTGACCCGCGACCAGCTCGCGAAGATCGTCGAGCCGCTGCTGCCCAAGTAGCGCTCCGGTATGCGTAGTTCTTTACGGACTACGGACTACGGGTCGTTCGGGATAGGGGTTGTACGGGATACCGGCTGCCGCCTGGCGTACTCGGTCCGTGCCCATCGCCGGGAGAGGGCGCTGGCGCGGACCGAGTCCGAGTCCGCCGGAGGGCGGCAGCCGGTAGGGATGTGATCGGCGGATCCCGATCAGTGCTTCCTGGTCATCTGCCTCCAGTTCAGCTTGTGCTGACGCCCACGGTCAGGGTGGCCGTGTAGCCGTCGGACACGCTCGTGCCGAGCGCGGTCAGGGTGAGCAGGCCGGACGCGGCGCCGCCCTCGTCGTAGATCGAGTCGTCGGCGAGCGCCGTCTCCGCCGTGGTGTTGTCCGAGTACGGCGAACTGGCCTGTATCTCCTCGTTGATGTCGGCGTCGAAGAACAACTGGCCGGTGTGGACGACCGTGCCGCCGGTGTAGGTGCCGTCGGCGAGCGTCACGTCCGTGTGCACCCGCATATGGACGTGGACGGCGCGGGAGACGTAGTGCCCCGGCCAGATGGACGTGATGCTCGCCTGCCCGCTGGAGTCGGTCATCTGACCGCCGCGCAGGAAGGTGCCGTCGTCGTCCTCGGTGTGGCCGTTCTTGCCGACGTAGCCGGAGTACTCGCCGAGCGAGTCGCAGTGCCAGAGCTCGACCAGGGCGTCGGCGAGCGGCGCGCAGTCGTTGTCCTGGTCGACGACGGTGAAGGTGTACTGGACCTCGACGCCCTCCTTCTCCTCTCTGATGTCCTCGCGGATCAGGGCGCCGTCGAGCGAGTACGGGCCTTCGGTGACCTCCGCGGTGAGGGTGCAGACGCTGCTCGTGGCCGACGCGGACGCGTCGGTGGTCACGGTGGAGGTCGACGCGTCGGTGGTGGTCGTGGGGGTGTCGGCCGAGGCGAAGCCGGCCGCCGCGAGGCCGCCCGCCAGGGCCACGGTGCCGCCGCCGATCAGAACGCGGCGGCGCTGGACGCCCTTGTCCCGGCGGTGCCGGGCGGGCTGTTGGTCGAGTCGCTGGTCGTTCTCGTTGATTCCCGTCATGGCAAGGAAGCTAGGGCGGTACCTGAAGGATTCCTTAATGTGCGGCTGTGAAGGGCCTGGGGACGGAACGGTCAACGGCCGCTTATTTCAACAGAGTTCACACACTGTGGAGAGAATGTGAAAGACGCGTCTGTGAATGGCCTGAGTTCGCGCTGACCGCTTCCTGTGGGGCTCCCTACGATGCGAGCGCGCCGTCGGTCTTCACAGGAACTTCATTGTTTCTTCAAAGACTTGGGGCGCAGCCACCCCCCAACCCCAAGGAGAAACCATGCCTGGTGGGCTCCTCCTGAGCGGCGCCGTCGCCGCTCTTCTCACCACCGTGCTGCCCGCGCAGCACTCGTCCTCGCCCGTGTTCGACGACCCGCCCCCGGACAAGATCGTCATCAACGTCGCCACGGTGAACGGCTCGGGCTGCCCGCAGGGCACGACGGCGGTCGCCGTCTCCGAGGACAACACCGCCTTCACGGTGACCTACAGCGCGTACCTCGCCCAGGTCGGCGGCAACTCCGACCCCACGGCGTTCCGCAAGAACTGCCAGCTCAACCTGGTCGTCCACGTCCCGCAGGGCTTCACGTACGCCATCGCGAGCGCCGACTACCGGGGCTTCGCCTCGCTCCAGCGCGGCGCGAGCGGTGCGCAGAAGGCCTCGTACTACTTCCAGGGTTCGTCGAACACCACGAGCAAGAACCACCCCTTCAGCGGCCCCTACGACGACAACTGGCAGGCGAACGACACCACGGAGGTGGCCCAACTGGTCTGGGCGCCCTGCGGAGTTCAGCGCAACTTCAACATCAACACGGAGCTGCGGGTCAGCGCCGGTTCCTCGTCGTCCAGTGCGGTCAGCTTCATGACGATGGACTCGACGGACGGCGACATCAGCACGGTGTACCACATGGCGTGGGAGCACTGCCCGGGTTCCTGACGTGCGGTGCTGTGAGGTGACATGAGGAAGGGGTGGCCCGTCTCGCACCGCGGGCCACCCCTTTTTCGTGGGGGAGTTCAGAGTCGCGTCAGCTCTGGCTGACGCCCAGCGTCAAGGTGCCGGTGTAGCCGGACGAGGTCGAACTGCCCAGCGCCGTAAGGGTCATGAGCCCGGACGCGGCGCCTCCTTCGTCGTAGATGGAGTCCTGGGCGAGGGTGGTGCGGGTGACCGTGTTGGTCGAGTACGGCGAGATCTTGGCGACGGCTGTGGTGATGGTTTCGTCGATGAAGAGCTGGCCCGTGTGGAGTTCGCTGCCGCCGGTGAACGAGCCGTCCGAGGTGAGCGTGACGCCGGTGTGCACCTTCACGTGGATGTGGACACAGCGGCCTCGGTACCAACCGGGGTAGATGGTGGTGATGTTGGCGAGGCCGGCGGAGTTCGTCAGGACCCCGCCGCGCAGGAAGGTGCCGTCGTCCGGCTCGCTGTGGCCGTTGTTGCCGACGTAGCCGGAGTACTCGCCGAGCGCGTCGCAGTGCCAGATCTCCACGAGCGCGTTGGGGATGACGGCGCAGGTGCTGTCGTTCACGACCGTGAGGGCGAGTTTGAGCGGGATGCCGGCCTTGCCTTCGGTGACGTCGGCGCGGACCAGGGCGCCGTCGAGGTAGTAGGGACCTTCGGTCATTTCCTTGGTGAGGGTGCAGACTGCCGCCGCCGCGGCGGGAGTTGCGTCCGCTGCGGTGGTGGTCGTGGGGGATGAGGGAGCGGCGGCGCCCACGGCCAGTACGGCGGCGGTGGTGCCGGTGGCGATCAGGACGGTACGGCGTCCGACCGGGGTGGGGGTGGCTCCGTTGTTGTCTGTCATGAACACGGCACCTTAGGAGCGGAAGCTGTCGCCAGGCTGTGCGAATCGCAAAGTGATGGTCCGTCAAGTCAATTGCAAGACAGGCGAGTTACGGCGCTGTCACCGGTCGCGCTACGACGGTTGCTGTCGGCGCCCGCCCTCCGTGGGCTCGGCGAGTTCGGCGAGCGTCGCCGCGATGGCCGGCAGGAGGTCGGCCGGGATGTGGTCGAGGACCCGGCGCCGGGCGCTGGCGAGGTGGGAGGGCTGGGCCGCGTGCATGGCGCGCAGCCCGGCGTCGGTGAGAACCGCCTCGCTGCCGCGCGCGTCCTGGCCGTGACGTTCCTTGCGCACCAGGTCGTGCCGGGACAGGCCGTCGATGATCCGCGTCACGCGCGGCGGGGTGACGCCGGAGGCCGCCGCGAGCGCGGACATGCGCATACGGCGGTCGGGCGCCTCGCTGAGCAGCAGCAGGACGGCGAACTCGGTCATGGTCACGCCGGTGCGGGACATGTCCTGCTCCAGGGTGCGCGGCAGGGAGTGGACGAGACGGCCGAGGCTCTGCCAGAGCAGCAGTTCGTCGGCGCTCAGCGGATCGGTGAGGGGGGTGGCGTCGGCGGTGGGGTCGGCGGTGGAGTCGGCGGTGGGGTCCATGCGACCACTGTATTTGACTAGTTAAGCAAGTGGGTGCGATGGTTGCTTAACTAATTAAGTAAGAGGTGATCGTATGCATCCCGGAGCACCCGCACCGGACGGCTTCACGCACGCTGTCGCGGATGTCGACGGCATCCGACTCCACTACGTCGTGGGCGGATCCGGCCCCGCCGTGGTCCTCATCCACGGCTGGCCGTTCAGCTGGATCGAGTGGCGGGCGCTGCTGCCGTTGCTCGCGGCACGAGGCTTCACGGTGATCGCGCCCGACCTGCGCGGCTCCGGCGACTCGCAGATCCCGCCCGGCCACTGGACCAAGCGCGAGGAGGCCGAGGACCTGCACCGCCTGCTGAAGCACCTGGGCCACGACCGGGCCTTCGTGGTCGGCACCGACGTCGGCACGATGACCGCGCACGCCTGGGCCCAGGCCCATCCCGAGGACGTGGCCCGGCTGGTGCTCAGCGAGGCGTTCCTGCCCGGCCACGGCCTGGAGGAGCACATGAACCCCGCGACCGGCGGTTCATGGCACTTCGGCTTCCACGCCCAGAGCGAGCTGGCCGCGATGCTCACCGCAGGCAAGGAGGAGCAGTACCTCTCCGGCTTCTGGTCGCTGATGACGGGCGGCGGCATGACCGAGGCGGACCGCGCCGACCTGCTGCGCGCCTACACCCGCCCCGACGCGATGCGCGGCGGCTTCGAGCACTACGCCACGCTCGTGGAGGACGGGCGGGCGGCTCGGGCCGGCGACCGCTTGGCGATGCCCGTCCTCGTGCTGAACGGCGAACACGGCCTGCCCCAGGACGTGTTGCTGACCGGCGCCCGCGAGGCCGCGACCGACGTTCGCTACGACACGGTCCCGGGCGCAGCGCACGCGTTCGCGGCCGACAACCCGGCCTGGACGGCGGACCGGCTGGCCCGCTTCTTCACGACCACTCCGGCCGCTTGAACCCGTCGCCTCAACACGCGGCCTGGGTCCGTCACTTGACCTCGCCGCCCGACGTTCGCCATGACACCGTCCCGGGGTTGCGCACACCTTTGCGTCCGACGGCTTGGCGTGGACGGCGGACCGGCCGGCCTGCTTCTTCGCCACCGCGCCCCTGCCACCTGATTCCGTTACCCGAACTCGCCGCCTGGGAGCGTCTGTTGGCCCAGCCGTCTCGCGGATGGCACGACGCCGTCCCCAGGTGCCGCGCACATTTCGCGGCCGGCAACCCGGCCCGGACGCCGGACCGCCTCGCCCACTTCTTCACCGCGACCCCTTCTTCACCGCGACCCCCTGAACTCCCCACCCGAAACCGCAACTTGACCCCGCCGCCCGACGCGCGGCACGACACAGCACACGGAGCACTTCTCATGCAGATCCTCGTCATCGGCGCCACCGGCTACGCGGGCCGTCGCGTCTCAGCCGCCCTCGCCCGCGCCGGACACACCGTCCTGGGCCTGGCCCGCGACACCTCCGCACCGGCGGCCCACGCGCTCACGGCGGACGAAGTCACCCCGGTCGAGGGCGACTTCGGCAAGCCGGAGAGCTGGCGCGACCACCTCGACGGCACCGACGCGGTCGTCCACCTGCTGATGGACCTGAGCGACCCGATCGGCGGCGACCAGCGCCTCTTCGCCGAACTGCGCGCCGCCCAGGAGCGCGACGGCCGGAGCCGCCACCTCGTCTTCACCACCGGCATCTCCTCCTACGGCCGCACCGGCCTGCCCCTCATGGACGAGAACACCCCCGGCAACCCCGAGAGCCCGATCGGCTTCCGCTTCGCGCTGGAACGGGAGTTGGCCGCCTCCGGCCTCGCCCACACCGTGGTCCGCCCCGGCTTCATGTACGGCGGCCCCGCGACCACGTCCATGACCGCCCAGTGGTTCGCCGCAGCCGAGGTGGGCACCCCCGTCTTCTACGGCGACCCCGCCAAGCGCTGGAGCTGGGTCCACGTCGACGACCTCGCCGACGCCTACGTCCGCATCCTCGACAACCCGGCCGCCGTGGACGGCGAGACCTTCGTCATCGCCGACGACCAGCGCCTGTCCGCCCTGGACATGCAGCGCACCGCCGTACGCGCCGCGGGCCACACCGGCGAGATCGCCCTGGAGAGCGCGGAGGCCGGCGGCATGATGCAACTGGCCGCCGACCAGGACGAGTTGGTCACCAGCGCCAAGGCCCACCGCCTGCTGGGCTGGACCCCGCGCCACACCTCGTTCACGGACGCGCCCACCCGGCACTACCTCGCCTGGAAGGCGGCTCGGCCCGTCAGTACTCGGTAACCCGGAGATGCGGTTCCCGCCCGGTGGGGGGGAAGGCCGGATGGTGCCACCGCCGTCGTCACGGACGGTCGTTTCCCGAGGTCCGCCACCGGGGAAGAACGTCCGCGGCGATCCGGTCGACCACCGACCGCGGCGCGGAGAAGGGACCCTGCGCACGCGGCCACGGGGCGACGACATCGGTGAACCCCAACTCGTCGGCCCGGCCCAGGAAATCGTCGAAGCAGTCGGCCGACTGGATACTGAGCACCGGTGCGGCATCGGTCTGCAGCATCCGCCGGAACTCCGGATCGCCCTCGCGTCCGTGCACCGCGAGGGCGGCCGTCATCCGGTCGCTCGCCTCCGAGACAAGACCCCACCACGCATCGAGCCGCTCCGCCCTGCCTCCGATCGTCACCCACCCCTGCCCGTACCGCGCCGCGACGGACGCTGCTCCGGGACCGTTGGCCGCCACGATGAACGGCAGCCGCGGCCGCTGCCGACACCCGGGCACCGAACGGGCGTCGACGGCGGAGTAGTAGTCACCCTCGAAGGAGACATGGTCCTCGCGGAGGAGCCGGTCGAGCAGCTCGACGAACTCGCCGAACCTGCGAACCCGGCTCTTCGGCGCTCCCGCCCCGAAGACGTCGACGTCGTACCCGCTCTCCGCACCGGCGCCGACGCCGAGAGTGAGACGCCCTTCGCTGATCTCGTCGAGACCGATCAGGTCCCGGGAGAAGGTCACCGGGTGGCGGAAGTTCGGGCTGGCCACAAGCGTGCCGATCTCCAGCCGCGAGGTGACCAGCGCGGCGAGGGTCAGCGTCGGCACCGTGCCGTACCACGGGCCGTCGAGCAACCCGTCCCAGCCGAGATGGTCGAAAGTCCAGCCGTGGTCGAACCCGTACTCTTCGACGCTCGCCCAGATCTTCCGGGCGGATTCTCCGGAGTACTCCGGCAATACCGTCATCCCCACACGCATGTGCGCCCCCTGGTCCGCTCCGCACGGCTGGTCCTCTCCGCACGGCCTACGCGAACACTGCCCCACTGGTCACCGTCGGCGCGATGGCATTGCGCTGCGGCGACGGAAAACGGGTTGCGGCTGAAGATCGTGACGCGAATGCTTCCCACATGAAGATGCACGTCAACCAGCTGACGGTGTCACCTGAGACGGCGCGCACGTTGGCGGAGCAGCAGTTTCCCGAGTGGCGGGGTTTGCCGGTCAGGAGCATCGCCGCGCAGGGCACGGTCAACGCCGTCTTCCGCATCGGCGACCGGCTCGCGGCCCGATTCCCTCTTGAGCCCGCCGAGGTCGAGTCGAAGCGGAGCCAACTGGCGTCCGAAGCGGAAGCCGCTCGCGAGCTGGCAGGTAGCACACGTTTCCGCACGCCCGAGCCGGTCGCGCTCGGTGAGCCCGGGGCGGGTTACCCGCTTCCGTGGTCGGTGCAGACCTGGCTGCCCGGCGTCGTGGCCGCCGACGAGGACCCGGGCGAATCGTCGGCGTTCGCCGGTGACTTGGCCGATCTCATCCGCGACCTGCGCGCGATCGACACCCATGGCCGCACGTTCGCCGGCCCCGGTCGAGGAGGTGACCTGCGGTCCCATGACGCGTGGATGGAGACCTGTTTCGGACACAGTGAGCAGCTCCTGGATGTCCCTCGGCTGCGCCGAATCTGGGCAACTCTGCGTGATCTGCCACGCGGTGCCGCTCAGGACACCATGGCCCACTGCGATCTGATTCCGGGCAACGTGCTCGTGTCCGCCGGTCGGCTCGCGGGGATTCTCGACGTCGGCGGCTTCGGGCCGGCCGACCCTTCGCTGGATCTCGTGAGCGCGTGGCATCTGCTTGAGGCCGGGCCGCGGCAGGTGCTCCGTGATCGCCTGGGCAGCGACGACCTCGAGTGGGAGCGAGGCAAGGCATGGGCTTTTGCCCAGGCGATGGGGTTGGTCTGGTACTACGTCGAAAGCAACCCGGCCATGTGCCGGATGGGCCAACGGACCTTGGAACGCATCCTGGCGGACAAGTCGCCCGCGTGATGTGAAGCAGCCGCTGGTTCCCGGTGCGCTGCCCGGGTGGTGGCGGCGCGAAGTCGGCGCGGGGAGCGGAATCGGGACGGGGTCGGACACGGCCGTAGCGCTGCTCTACGTCGGCCGGATGCCCAGCGCCGCCAGGCACAGGGCGATCGCCGCCTCCACGCACTCGGCCGGGGTTCGCCCCGGCGGCGGGTCGAGGATCGCGCCGTGGATCTGGGCCTCGGCCGCCTGGACCAGGAGCAGGGCGGTCAGGGTCGGGTCGGGGGCGCCCAGGTCGAGGCGGCGCAGGTGGTGTTCCACCTCGGTGGCCATCTCGGTCTGGAGCGCGCGGAGTTGGGTCGCGGCCTCGGCGGGGCGCGGGGCCTGGTCGTAGAGGAGTCGGTGCAAGTGCGGGTCCGTGTCGTGGAGTTGGGCCAGGGTCGAGTAGAGGGTGCGGATCGTCTCTTCGGGTCGGGGTGCGGCCGCGCGCAGGTCCGCCATCGCCGAGGTCATCGCCGCGGCCAGTGCCCGCACATGCCGCTCGCCCAGTGCGTACAGCAGCGCGTCCTTGTTCGGGAAGTACTGGTAGAGCGAGCCGATCGACACCCCGGCCCGGTCCGCGATCTTGTTGGTGGTCGCGCCGGTGTAGCCAAGGGACTCGAAAAGCTGAGCAGCCGCCTCCAGGATCGCGTCGTACGTCTCCTGGGACCGCTGCTGACGTGGGCGTTTGCGCGGGATGGACATGGTCGGATCCGGGGTCCAATGCGAGTTGTCAGAAACTGAGGATTACTCGCATTGTAGAAGGCATGTTCACCTTCCCCGTAGAGCCCGACGCCCTTCTGGACGAGCGCACCCGGCAGTTCGTGGCGCTCGGGATCCCGCGCCCGGTCGTGGACCGCGCCCGGGCCCGGATCACCGACATGTGGGGTACGGGGGCGGGGAGTTGGGTCCCGGTGTGGGCGGCCGAGGCCGAGCGGGCCCACGCCTCCGGCGACCCGCTGCTCGCCTCCCTGTGCTGGGGCGCGGCCCGTTTCCCGTGCCTGGCGACCGACGAACGGCGAGCCGCGCACGAGCACCAGCTCGCCGCGTACCTCGAAGCCGCGCCCCGCTTCCCCGTCCGTTTCCAGCGCGCGGTACTGAACGTGCCCGAACCCGTCCCCGTGCACTTCTTCCGACGACGGCGCCGGGGGCGGTCGGCCCGACCAGGTGTGATCGTGCTCTGCGGCGGCGTCGACACCTGGAAAATGGACCTGCACCGCCTGGCCGTGGCCACCGCCCGCGCCACCGGCCTCCTCGTCGCCGCCGTGGACATGCCCGGCACCGGCGAGTCCACGGTCCCGCTCGCGTCCGACGCCGACCGCATCCTCGTCGGCCTCGTCTCCCAACTCCGGCGCGCCCGCGGCCAACCGGTCGGGTTCTACGGCATCAGCTTCGGCGCGCACTGGGCGGCCAAGCTGGCCCTCGCCGGCCACGTCGACGCGGCGGTCGACCTCGGGGGCCCGACCGGTCTGACCGACGAACCCGTCGATCTGCTCAACCTGCCGTACGGCATGCCCGGGATCGTCGGCAACGCCCTGCACGTGGACGAGATGCCTGACCAGTCCGCGATCGCCGACCTGCTCGCCGGTTTCTCGCTGCGCGAGCAGGGGCTCCTCGACAAGGCCGGGGCCGAGAGCTCCCCGCTGCTGGTGATCAACGGCGCCGACGACGTCTACGTCCCGCGCGGCGACATCGTAGGACTGGCCGGGCGGCCGGAAACGACGGTGTGGGTGATCAAGGACGCCGGCCACTGCGCCCTCGAGCGGTCGTCCCAGGTCAACCTCGCCCTGTGGGGCTGGCTGGCCGCGCGCCTGGCCCCGGGCCGCCCGCTGCCACGCCTGGTCGAGATCGCGGCACGGCAGCCGCTACGGCCGTTCCTCGGAGAGGGCTCCGCGGGGCAGTACGCCTAGGGGGCGAGCCGGCGTTCCGCCGAGACGGAGTAGGCGTGGCGGCGGAACGCCAGCATCTTGTCGTCGGAGGCTTCGACGCCCGGGGCGAGGCGGGTCGGGTCGAAGACCTGCTGCTGCCAGTGGTCCTCGCGGGGCGAGCGGGCTGTCACGTGCAGGTGGCCGGCCGGGATCAGGGGGCGGTGCTCCGGCCACGCCTGTGACGGGTCGTGGGTCGGGTCGTTCGGCTCGGCGAGCTGGTACACCACGGTGAAGGTGACGGGACCGGTGGTGAGCCGGGAGTCGAGGTCGCCGATGAGGAAGTCCGGGGCGAGTGTCTCGGCGTACGCGGGATCGATCTCGACCTCGCCCAGTTGGGGCACGAGACGGTAGCGGAAGGGGCGGCGTACGCCGGACTCGTCGACCAGGACGAAGGCGTGCAGCCCGTCGTAGCGGGTGGTGGCGAAACTGGCGGGTGCCTGTTGCCCGGCGAAGGACTTCAACGCACCCCGGCTTTCCGGGTGTTGGGCGAGTACGGTGGCGAACTTCCCGGCCGCGGCCAGCTTCCCCTTCGCCCGGTCCGCGAACCCGCCCTCCGTGCCCGCCATGCCCAGCGCCTCGACGAGGTCGATGAACCCCTCGGGATTGTGACTGGGGAAGACCCGGAAGTTCGCGGCCACCAGATCCATGACGGCCCTCGCGTCATCGCTACTGCCGTCGCCGTCAAGGAACTTGACCGCCATCCCGCGTACGCCCCGTGCCCGGTCGTCGGCGGCGAAGTTGCCGGAGCCGTTCGAGAACCGGATGACGGCGGCGGACTCGGCGGTGAGACAGGCGGCGGTGGTCCACTCCGCGATCTGCCCGGTGGGCACGAACCGCGCGTCGTACACGGCCCCGCGGGCGTGCAGGCGGCGATCGTGCGGACGCGGGTGCGCGGCGGCCTCGATCCGGTCGACGGCCTGGGCCGCGGTCATGCCGTCTTCCGTGACAGAGGCGTCCTGCGGTGACTGTGACATGGCGGCATCATCGCACTCGCGGTTCCCGCATTCCCGTTGCGGGGCGCCACCACGGCGCCAGTTGGAGCACACCGAACATCGCCTCCATGACCAGGAACAGCCACAGGAAACGCGGGGCGCCCTGCGTGAGGGCGTAGGCCTGCCAGACGGTGAAGAGAACGCGGGCCACCCCGTCGAGCAGACCGTACAGAGGCAGTGGCCGGACGAGGCGCAGGACGGCCCAGACGACCACCACCGAGCCCATCAGGTTCGCGTACAGGGTCTGTATCGGGTCGAGTTCGGGCAGTACGCCCAGCCCCCAGGCCCGGCCCAGCGCCGACAACGTGTCGTGCACCAGCGCGTACGTCCACGGGGTCGCGAAGCCGGCCGTGACGACGAGGTCGTACCAGGCGCTGGCGCGTACGACACGGAGGTAGGAGATGGGGCGGGAAGCGGGACGGGAAGCAGGAGGGGAACTGGGACAGGAATTGGTGGTCATGCCGCTCACGCTAAACAGTGGAGTGCGGTCCAAGGTCAAGTCATCATGTGGGCATGCGTATCGGGGAGTTGGCGGCACGGGTGGGCCTGACCAGGGACGCCCTTCGGTTCTACGAGCAGGTGGGGATCCTCACCAGTGAGCGGCGGGCGAACGGCTATCGGGAGTACCCGCCGGAGGCGGTGCCCTGGCTCGAGTACGTCCGTACGGCGCAGGCCCTCGGATTCTCGCTGGCCGAAATCGCCGACCATGGGGAGGAGTTGAGCGAGGCGCCCGATCAAGCGGAGGCGCTGTCCGCCCTCTTCGCCGACAAGATCCGCGTCATCGACACCCGCATGGCCGAACTGGCCGCACTCCGCGCCGAGTTGACCGCCCGCGCAGGGACGGAGTGCCCGCTGCGCAGGCAGCCGTCACCTGTGCGGGCGGGGGAACGGTCACGATTCCCGGGGTGACGACGGGCACGGGCTCACTGGAGGGACGGGTGTGAGGTCGTGCGTACGGTCCACAGCTCCTGGTCCCTGGGTACCGAGTCCAGCGTCATCCCCGCGAAGAGCCCCAGCGCCCCCGAGGCCACGCCCAGCAGCAGTGCGGCCCCGTCGGGTACGACGTCCAGCAGGAACGGTACGGCGAAGAGGGCGCCGAACGCCGCGATGCGCAGGTGCGAGGCGTGCACGTTCGGGAGGTAGCGGGCGGGGCGGGGCACCGGCGCGACGGCGAGCGCGGGGTCGGTATCCCGCGGGGGAGCGGCACCGTCACGCAGGAAGTGCTCGTAGTCCTCCTCCCGCGTCACGCCCCAGACCACGTGACCGGAGTCGGAGACGAACGCGGCGGACACGGTCCGCTCCTTGTTCGTGCCGGCGATGTCCCGCCACCGGGTGGGCCAGCACAACCAGCCGCCGTGGCCCGCGAGTTGGGCGGCCGCCTGGGCAAGGTGCTTGTCGCCTACGGCGCTGCTGTGACCGGCCTTCATGGCCTGGAGCCGGACGGCTGGTTGCCCGCCGGTGTCGCCCTCGTCCTCGCCCTCGCCCTCGTCCTCGCCCACCAACTCGACGCCGTAGGTGGCGCTGGCGGCGATCTTGCCGACCCCCTGCCCGGTCGGGTACCGGTACGTCTCCAGCACCGGGGTGCCGAACCGGACACGGACCGCGTGCACGGCGCCCGCGGCGGCGTCCTCCTTGAGCATGCGCTGCTCGCGACCGAGCCAGCTCTGGAGCAGGGCGAGATTGCATACGGACAGCACGGCGCCGAGGAGGAAGGTGAGCCCGCAGTACACGGCACCGAGCCCCGAACCCCGGCCGCCGTAGGCGCTGTTGGCTGCGACGAACGGCGTCCAGACGACGAGGTAGGCCGTCGCGACGAGCCCCCAGTCCCGCCGCACGATGCCCAGCCTGCCGGGTATCGCCTCTCGCGGCGGACCGGTCACCGGCAGCGGTTTCACGAGCGGCGCCGCCCGACAGGCCGCCAGCCATCCCACGACGAACGCCGCCGCGAGTGCCAGTGGCACGAGGATGTCCACGCGCGGGTCGTACGGGTCGTACTGGAACGCCGCCGCACCCCAGGCGACGGCCGCCGACAACAGTGCCGCCGCGCCCAGAGTTCTGGCGAGTGGCGTGGAAACGTGCGACATGTGATCTCCCCCCGGACCATGTGATGCGGAGATCATACGCACGCGGTCCAGGTTTGACTTTACTTTCCCTTTGCCGTTGGCTGCGGGTCCGACCGACCTTCACGATCACGATCCGGGGGGATCCGCATGACCCGCGCCACCCGCACCACCCGCACTGCCATCTGCTCCGTCGCCGTCACCGGCCTTGCGCTGGGCCTGAGTTCATGTTCCGAAGCGGTCGACCAGGTCGACAAGGCGGTGAACGAGACGTACGTCGTGACCTACGAGGTCACCGGCAAGAACGTCGACTCGATCGGCTTCCACAGCGGCGGCGGCAAGGCGATGGACCCCAAGGTCGAGACAGTGACGAACCCCAAGTTGCCCTGGACCAAGACGGTCACGTTGCGCGGCATCATGCCCGCGGCGGTCATGCCGGTCGCCGCGGACATCGAGGGCGCGGAGGTCGAGTGCCGGATCACTTACAAGGGCAAGGTGCTTGAGGAGCAGAGCGCGGGCGGGCTGGCTACCGCCGGGGGGTGCATCGCGGAGTCCCCTATCGCAGGGTGACGATGAACTCCGTCCAGGTGGTGGGGGTGAGGGCCAGCTGGGGCCCTTGGGTGTTCTTGGAGTCGCGGATGTGGATGGTGGAGGGGCAGGAGGCCACCTCGACGCAGTCGCCGTCCCCGCCGCTGCTCTCGCTCGTCACGGGGAGTGTCCGCATCGAGGCCACCGACACCCGTACCGAACCTCTTCCGCCCGCACCCGGTGCCGTACGGCAGCCGGAGCTGCTCGACGAGAGCGGGCGCGGGCTTGCGGTCGTAGAGGCGCTCACGGATCGGTGGGAGGTGGTGGAGCGGGTGCCGCCGCCGGGGAAGACCGTACGGGTGGAAATCGACCTGCCTAGGTGGTTGGCGTTGGTCAGGGGGCTGGACCGGGATTCAGGTTCGGTTCAGGTTGGTGCGGGAGGTTGGTCCGTATGCACGGACACCGACCCCACACCCCCGAAACCGAGCGCAGCCGTCGCTGGTTCATGAACAAGGCGCTGCTCGCCGGAGGCGTCGCCGCGGTGGCGACCATGACCGGATGCTCCAACGGCTCGTCGGACACGGCGAGTTCGTCCTCGGCCGCACCCTCCGGAGGTGCCCCGAGTGGCATGTCGTCGGGCGGCCCCGGAGCCGGTGGTGGTGGAGGCGGCGGCATGGGCCCCGGGGTCTCCCAGGTCAAGTACGAGGACCTCAAGGGCGTCACCGCCGACGGCAAGGTCGTCGACGACCTGTTCACGATCCACTCGACCGGTGTGTCGACGGACGGCCTGGTCAGGGCGGTGCAGGCGTTCCTGGACGGGCTCTCCGCGAAGGAGCGCAAGTCCTGCACGTTCGACATCGACGCCGACGAGTGGACGGCCTGGAGCAACGTCGACGGCTACGACCGCAAGGGCGTCCGCATGGGCGACCTGAGCGACAAGAAGCGCAACCTCGGCTACGCCCTGCTCGGTGTCGCCCTGTCCGCCGACGGTCTCACGCAGACCCGCAACATCATGAAGCTCAACCAGTTCCTCGGCGACTCCAACGGCGGCAATCAGAAGACCCTGACCGAGGGCCACTACTTCTTCACCTTCATGGGCACCCCGTCGACCACGAAGCCGTGGGGCTTCCAGTACGAGGGCCACCACGTCGCCATCAACTACTTCGTGCTCGGTGACCAGGTCGTGATGACACCGACCTTCATGGGGTCCGAGCCGACCACGGCCACGTACAAGGGCGAGAAGATCACCCTGTTCCGGCCGGAGACCACGGCCGGTCTGGCGATGATCCGTTCCCTTACGAAGGCGCAGCTCGCCAAGGCGGTCTCCTCGCAGGGCAACGGCAACGAGGACATGAAGGCCGGCGCCGGCTCGGACAACCTCAAGCTCGCCTACGCGGGCCTCCGCGGTTCCGAACTCACCACCGCGCAACGGGAGAAGCTCCTGGACGTGGCCCGGGTGTACATCGGCTACATCAACGAGGGGCACGCCGAGGTCAAGATGACCGAGGTGGAGAAGCACCTCGACGACACGTACTTCTACTGGATGGGCGAGACCAAGGACACGTCCGCCTTCTACTACCGGATCCACAGCCCGGTCGTGCTGATCGAGTACGACGCCCAGGCCCCGCTCTTCTACCACGAGGCCTCCTCCGCCAGCCCGAGTGCCAGTGCCAGTGCGAGCGCCAACGGCGGCGGCCCTCCCGGCGGCGGTATGGGCATGGGCGGCGGCACGCCGTCCCAGCAGCACATCCACACCATCATCCGCACCCCCAACGGCGGCGACTACGGCGTGGACCTGCTGAAACTGCACCTGGACAACGACCACTGACGACTGCGTCAACGGTCAGTGACATCTGCCCAGTTGGCTCCTTGGCCCTTATGGGCTAAGAAGTCCGGCTTCGATTGCCCATCTCCCTGATCTGGCTGATATGAAACCCCTTGGCCGAAAAAGCAAGATCAGGGGTGGATGTGGGGAAACGATTCGACTCCGGAGCGCGGACCGGAGTGCGGACCGAGGCACGGACCGGGGTGGTGATCGTCGGGGCGGGCCCGGCGGGGCTCGTCCTGGGGAACCTGCTGCTGGACCGCGGCATCGACTGCGTGATCCTGGAACGGCGCGGACGCGAGGCGGTGGAGGGGCGGGCGAGGGCAGGCTTCCTGGCCGCCCACTCCGTCCGCGTCCTCACCCAACACGGGCTGGCGGACGGGCTGTTGGCCCGGGGGCACACTCACCGCACCTGCCTCTTCCGCAGCGAGCACGGTGAATTCACCCTCGACTACGGCGAGTTGGGACGCGGCGAGGTCCACACGGTCTACCCCCAGCAGGAGTTGGTACGGGACCTGCTCGCCGAGTACCTCCGACGCGGCGGCGCGATCCGCTTCGACACGGAGGTCGAGGAGATCTCCGAGGGCGGCCGGGTACGGACGTCCGACGGTACGGACGTCACCGGACGTTACGTCGCCGGGTGCGACGGACACCGGGGAGTCGCCCGCGCGACCATGACCGCCCACGGGACGCGTACCGCCCGCTGGGACCACGGCGTGAGCTGGCTCGCGGTCCTCGTCGAGGCCCCACCGAGCATGGAAGCCGTCGGATACGCCCTGCACGAACGGGGATTCGCCGGCCACATGGCCCGTACGGCGACCGTCACCCGCTACTACCTCCAGTGCCCGCGCGGCACCGATCCCGCCGACTGGAGCGCGGACCGGATCTGGGCCGAACTGGAAACCCGGTTCCGTGTCGACGAGTTCGGCATGCTCAAGGACGGCCCGGTCCTGGAGAAGGCGGTCGTCGATCTGCGCTCCGACGTCCTGGACACCCCCGGCGACGGACGCCTCTGGCTGGCGGGCGACGCGGCCGGACTCATCAGCCCCTCCGCCGCGAAGGGCGCCAATCTCGCCGTACTCCAGGCCGAACGCCTCGCCCAGGCACTGGTGTCGGCACTGAAGCACGCCGACGAGAGCGACCTCGCCCGGTACGCCGCCGACTGTCTGCCGCGCGTCTGGCGGGCCCACGAGTTCTCGCACTGGATGAGCGGCCTGCTGCACGGCCCGTCCGCCGAGGACACCGAGAACACCGTGGACGCCCGCGCCCGCTACGGCCGCGCGCTCCAGTACGCCCGCCTCGACAGCCTGCGCACCTCCCGCGCCCACCAGGACTTCTTCGCCGAGAACTACACGGGCATCTGACCCCACCTCTTTTCTCCCGCCTCCCGTCCCCACGATTCACCGGGAACCCCTTCATGAACCTCCCCGTCGTACAGGCACGCCTCGCCGAAGCCGACGTAGCGCGCATCGAGCGCGCGGCGGCCTACGTCGAGACCCACGACACGGACCAGGTCCTGGCCGAGCTCCTCCCGTCCCTCACGTCGGCCGAACGGGCGGACGTCTCCCGCCACTTGGTCTTCGACCACACCGCCGTCCTCGTCTTCCCCGACTCCCTCGACGGCCTCCGCGAGGAACTCCGCCGCCTCGGCCTCGAACCGGGCCCGGTGACGCCCAGCGTGGTGGTCCGCGACCGCCTCACCCGCCGCTACGGCCCGGCACTCGCCGGCATCCCGGTGGGCATCGTGCACGTGGCGGTCGGAGGGCGCAGCGTGGAGATCTTCGCGCTCCCCGTGTCCCCCGACTCGGCGTTGGAGGCCGTGGCGGCGGACGAACGCGAGGCGGAACACGAGTCGCACCACGCCTTCGCGGTCACGGCATCCGGCCCGGTGGTCCCCGCGGGCCTGCGGCTCCTCCTCCAGGAGCGGGGCGGCGCGGTCCCCGACGGCGGCGGCTACAACGGTCACGAGAACGTCACCGTCCTCTACCACCGCACCACCACCCACCGCCGTTTCGAACTCCGCCTCCCCGGACGCCACGACCCGCTGCCCGCCCCGACGACCGCGCTCCTCACCGTCATGACCGGGGCCTGGGCCACCCAAGCGGTCGCCACGATGGCCGAGTTGAACATCGCGGACCACCTGGCAGACCACCCCGGCATGTCGGCGGAGCGGCTGGCAACCCTCACCTCGACGCACCCGGACGCGCTCCGCCGCCTGCTCCGCTACCTCACCTCACTGGGACTGCTCACCTCCGCCGACGGCACGTACCACCTCACCGCCACCGGCCAACCCCTGCGCACGGGCACGGAGTTCTCCCTCCACCCGCTCGCCCAGCTCTACGGCGGCCCGTTCTACGACTCCTTCGCGGGCCTGACCCACTCCGTACGCACCGGCGAGGAGGCCTTCGCCCACCGCCACGGCCAGCACCACTTCCCCTACTTCGTCCAACACCCCGAACTGGGAAGCCTGTTCCACCGCGCGATGGCGGCGAGCGCGGAGATGTTCACCCCCGTACCGACACTGATCGACTTCTCGGCCGTACGCGAGGTGGTGGACGTCGGCGGCGGAAACGGCGCGCTGCTCGGGCACGTACTGCGGGCCCACCCCCACCTGGAGGGCGTGCTCTTCGACCGCCCGGACGCCCTGGAGGCGGCCCGCACCCAGCTCACCGAGCGCTGCACCTTCGTCACCGGCGACTTCACGAGGTCCGTACCGGAGGGCGGCGACGTCTACCTCCTGTCCCGGGTCCTGCACGACTGGGACGACGAACGCTGCCTCACCATCCTCGGCAGGTGCGCGGAGGCGATGCGCCCGGGCGCCCAACTCCTGGTGGTGGAACGCCTGTTGCCCACCCCGACGGCGGTGGCATGGGACGTCCACATGCTGTGCAACGTGGGCGGCCGGGAACGGGACGAGGCCCACTACACCCGCATGCTGGCGGAGGCGGGCTTCGAAGTACGGGGGTGCCACGACCTGCCGCTCGGGGCGTCACTGATCGACGCGGTGCGGGCGACTCCCTCCTAGCTTCGGCCCGTCACTCGTACCGGTACTTCAGCGAGTCCGCCTCCGTCTGCCGGATGTCGGCGATCGTCAGTTCCGGCATGCGCAGTTGGGCCAACGTCACCTCGGCGGAGGCCGGCTGGGCGTCCGCCGGGAGCCACTGGTCCGGCTTCCAGGCCCCGCTGCGCAGCAGGGACTTGGGGCAGTGCGGGTAGACCTCCTCGATCCCCACCACCAGCGCGCTGGCCGGCGGCTTGCCCACGGCGGTCAGCTGCGACAACAGCTCCGGCCGGGTGGAGACACAGGCCCGGCCGTTCACCCGGAGCGTCGTGGTGCGCCCCGGGATCACGAACAGCAACCCGGCCCGTCCGGTGGCGAGGACGTTCTGCAGCGTGTCCAGCCGCTTGTTCCCGGTCGCGTCCGGAATCGCCACGGTCCGCGCGTCCAACACAGCGACAAACCCGGCGGGCCCACCACGCGGCGACACATCACAGTTGCCCTCACCATCCACACTGGCGACAAAAACCAACGAGGAACACCCGATCAACGCCCGCGTCTGCTCGGTAAGTTCGGTCATCTGCTTCCGCAGGGCGGTGGCATTGGGCAGAGCGTAGACCCGCCGCAACTCCTCCTGATCACGCACGGCATCAGGACGAAGCGACTCAAAGGCAGTACCGGTGAGAGAAGTCGTCATACCGGCGACCCTAGTCAACACCCTGGGGGCTAGCGCCGTCTTTTAGGGGCGCGGGGAACTGCGCGACCAGCCACGACGCACCCCGCACCCGGCAACGGAGATCAGCCGGCCTGCCCCATCCCCGCAGCATTGGGCCAACTCTGCGCATTAGGCCACCCGGTCGCAGGCGCCGGCGCCAAGTTCTGCATCCCGTTGGGACTGGTAGCCCCCCGAACCTGCGCGGCCGTAAGCCCATTACGCGCAGGCACACCAGTCGGCGTAGGCCCCTGCGGCATAGGCGGCGCCGCCGGAGTCGGCGCAGGCACCCCGTAAGGCTGCTGAGGCATCTGCTGAGGCGCCTGCGCCTGCATAGGCATCCCCATCCCATTGGACTGGTCCGCCATCGCAGCCATCGGCATCTGCTGAACCTGCGCCGCGGCAACCATCGGCTGCATCTGCGGTTGCGGCATCTGCGGTTGAGGCTGAGGCTGTTGGGGCATTTGCATCGGCGCCTGCATAGGCACCGGCTGAGGCTGCATCTGCATCTGAGCCGCCGCGGGCACCGGCACCGGCATCTGCATCGGCGCCTGCATGGGCATACCGACCCCCGTCGTACCCGTGGCGAGGGCCTGCGCGGCGAGGTTCTGCATCCCCGCCCCGTTCGTCGCCCCGACCAGGCGGTCCACGGCCGCCGTACCCGAGCTGTAGTTGGTCCCTGTACCCAGCTCGGGTACGGCAGCTCCCCTCCTGGTCCCGTAGAGCACCTGTTCCAGGCCGGACACCAGGCGACGCACGTCCGTCTGGGGGCGCACCACGAGCCGCAGGAAGCGGCTGGACGAACCGATCTTGTTGCCGCACTCGCGGACCAGGATGCGGTGCTCGGTCAGCATCCGGTCCCGCACCACCGTGCCTTCGGCGCCCACGGGGAGGCGTACGAAGAGGAAGTTGCCCTGCGACGGATAGACCGTCAGGCCGGGCAGCGCGGAGAGATGGCTCGCCATGTCGAGCCGGTCGCGGCGCACCTGCTGGAGGCTCTGCGCGTACTCCGCGCCGTGCTCCTTGAGGATGAACACCACATGTTCGGCAAAGGCGTTGAGGTTCCACTTGGGGAGCATCGAGCGTATGCGGCCGGCCAGGGCGGGGTTGGCGACGAGGTAGCCGAACCGTATGCCGTGCAGACCGAAGTTCTTGCCGAGGCTGCGCAGGACGACCACGTTGGGGCGGAGCATCGCCTCTTGTACGACGCTGGGTTCGACCTCGGCGTCGGCGAACTCCAGGAACGACTCGTCGATGACGATGAGGTCCAGGTCGGCCATCGCGTCCATGAACTGGACGAGCGCCTGCTTGTGCAGATAGCCGCCGTCGGGGTTGTTCGGGTTGCAGATGACCGCGACCTTGGTGTTGCGCTTGCGGATGAACTCGGCGTACTGCGTGAGGTCCAGGGCGAAGCCGCTGGACTCCTGGAGCGGGAACATGTCGACCCGCTTGCCGGTCTCCATGGGCTGGTCGGTCCAGCGGCCGAAGGTGGGGACGGGGATGGCGAGGGACTCGCGCACCATCAAGTGGTCGATCCAGGTGATCAGTTCGGTCGAACCGTTGCCCATCGCCACGCAGCTCGGCGGGAGTTGGAGCAGGTTGCACAGCTCGGCCGTGATGGTGTCGGCGCTGCTCGGGTAGTACGTGATGATCTCGCGCAACCGGGCCGCCATGTCGTCGAACATGGCGGGGGTGGGGAAGTACGGGTTGCACGGGATGCAGAAGTCCACGGGGCCGGTGCCGTCGCTCTCACGCGCCAGCGCTGCCATCGACGGGCTGTGCGCCGCCGTACTGCGGAACAGCGAGGTGACGTTGGAGTCGGCCAATGGAACCTCCGTATGAAGGCGGGCCCGGCGGGGACGACCGGGCCCGTCGTCTTGGGTGGCCCGCGCGGGGGAGCACGGGCCACCCATGAGTACGGAGACGGGTGTGGCGCTGTTCAACGGATGTGAAAATGGTGTGTGTTCGGGAACCCCGGGTCCGAACTACGCGTCGGTTGTGCCTCTTCAGTTGCCGAACGTGTGGATCGTCGACGTCTTGTACGTCTGACCAGGCCGCAGCACCGTCGACGGGAAGTTCGCGTGGTTCGGCGAGTCCGGGAAGTGCTGGGTCTCCAGGCACAGCGCGTCGCCCTGGCGGTAGGTGTGGCCGCCGGTACCTGTGAGAGTGCCGTCAAGGAAGTTGCCCGTGTAGAACTGCAGCCCCGGCTGGTCGGTGGCGATCTTCAGGGTGCGGCCGGAGTGCGGGTCGTGCAGGGTCGCGGCATGCTCGGGCTTCGCGGTGATGCCCTTGTCGAGGGCCCAGTTGTGGTCAAAGCCCTTGGCCTGCACCTGCTGGACGTGTCCGGCCCGGATGTCGCGGCCGATCGGCTTCGTCTTGCGGAAGTCGAAGGGAGTGGCGGCGACCTTGGCCAGTTCGCCCGTGGGGATCAGCCCCGAGTCGGTCGGCGTGTAGCGGGCGGCGGGGATCGTGAGCTCGTGGTTCTCGATCGTCCCGCTGCCCTCGCCGGCGAGGTTCCAGTAGACGTGGCTGGTCAGGTTGACGACCGTGGCCTTGTCGGTGGTGGCCTCGTAGTCGATGCGCCAGTCGCCGTGCTTGTTGAGCGTGTACGTCACCTTCACCTTGAGGGTGCCCGGGTAGCCCATCTCGCCGTCGACGCTGGTGTAGTAGAGGTGCAGGCCGACGTCGGAGCCGGAGGTGAAGCCCTCCACGTCCCAGATGTGCTTGTCGAAGCCCTGGGTGCCGCCGTGCAGGCTGTTGACCCCGTCGTTGACGGAGAGCTGGTAGCTCTTGCCGTCCAGGGTGAACTGGCCCTTGGCGATGCGGTTGCCGTAGCGGCCGATCAGCGCGCCGAAGTACGGGGTCTTCGCCACGTAGTCGGCGATGTTGTCGAAGCCCAGGGAGACGTTGGCGTACTTGCCGTGCCGGTCCGGGAGTTCCAGGGACTGGACGACTCCGCCCCACGACAGCACCTTGAGCCGGGTGCCACCGTTCTCCAGGGACCAGCGGTAGACCTTGCTCCCGTCGGCGAGGGTGCCGAAGAGTTCCTTCACGGGCTTCTTGCCTCCCGAGGCTGCCTGTGCCGTACCCGTACCGAGTGCGCTCGCGGCGATACCGGCTGCCGCGGCTCCTGCAATGACCGTGCGTCTGTTCAGTTCCATTGAGCGGCTCCTGCACATGGAAGGGGCCCCGCCGTGCTGTGCGAAAGACAGTCAACAGACGGGGCCCGGGCTGAAGTTACGAACCGGACTTGCGTTTGTTCCACACGTCGAAGCCGACCGCGGCCAGCAGGGCGAGGCCCTTGATGACCTTCTGCCAGTCGGTGCCGACGCTGAGGAGGTTCATGCCGTTGTTCAGCACGCCGAGGACCAGACCGCCGATGATGGCGCCGAAGACGGTGCCGACACCGCCGCTCATGGACGCGCCACCGATGAACGAGGAGGCGATGGCCTCCAGTTCGTAGCCGTCGCCGGCCTTCGGCGAGGCCGCGTTGAGGCGGGCGGTGATCACCAGACCCGCCAGGGCCGCGAGCACGCCCATGTTCAGGAACACCTGGAAGGTGACGCGCTTGTCCTTGACGCCGGACAGCTTCGCGGCCGGCAGATTGCCGCCGATCGCGTAGATGTGGCGGCCGAAGACGGAGTTGCGCATCACATAGCCGTAACCGGCCACCAGGACGGCGAGGACGATCAGGATGATCGGCGCCCCGTTGTAGCTGGCGAGCAGCATGGTGAGCCAGAGGATCGCGGCGACGATGACGACGAGCTTGAGGAGGAACAGCTTCGTCGGCGCCACGTCGAGCGAGAACTCCTGCTGCCGGCGCCGGTCGCGGAACTCCTGCCACACCACCACGGCGATCATCGCCAGGCCCAACAGCAGCGTGATGTTGTGGTAGTTGGTGTTCGGGCCGACCTCGGGCAGGAAGCCGTTGCCGAACTTCTGCAGACCGTTGGGGAAGGGGCCCAGCGTCTGGCCCTGGAGGAGGATCTCCGTGAGGCCGCGGAAGAGCAGCATGCCGGCGAGCGTGACGATGAACGACGGTATGCCCGCGTAGGCGATCAACAACCCCTGTACCGAGCCCGCCACCGCGCCCATCAGCAGGCACAGCACCAACGCGACGGGCCACGACACCTGGTGATTGACCATCAGGACGGCCGCGAAGGCGCCCACGAACGCGGTGAGCGAACCTACCGACAGGTCGATGTGCCCGGCGATGATGACCAGCATCATGCCGATGGCGAGGATCAGGATGTAGCTGTTCTGCAGCACCAGGTTGGAGACGTTGCGCGGCAGCAGCAGGTCCCCGCCGGTCCAGACCGCGAAGAGGATCACGATCAGGCCGAGGGCGATCAGCATGCCGTACTGGCGCATGTTGCGCCGCAGGCCGTCCAGCACCAGCCACAACAGGCCGCCGCCCGCGGCCGATCCGCTCTTGCCCGGTGGCGCGGGGGCCGGGCTCTTGGCGGTCACGTCCGTGCTCATCGCGTTACCTCTTTGTCCTTCGTCATCTGGCGCATCAGCACTTCCTGCGTGGCCTCGGCCCGGGGCACCTCACCGGTCAGCCGGCCCGCCGCCATCGTGTAGATGCGGTCGCACATGCCGAGCAGCTCCGGCAGTTCGGAGGAGATGAAGACCACCGCCTTGCCCTCGGCGGCGAGTTGGTCGATGACCGTGTAGATCTCGTACTTGGCGCCCACGTCGATGCCTCGGGTGGGCTCGTCCAGGATCAGCACCTCGGGACCCGCGAAGATCCACTTGCTGAGGACGACCTTCTGCTGGTTGCCGCCGGACAGCTTGCCCACCGGCTCGAAGACCGTCGGTGCCTTGATGTTCATGGACTTGCGGAACCGCTCGGCGACCTGTCGTTCCTCGTGCTCGTCGACGACTCCGCGCTGGGAGACCTTGTTCAGGGCGGCCAGCGAGATGTTCCGGTTGATCGTGTCGATGAGGTTGAGGCCGTAGTGCTTGCGGTCCTCGGTGACATAGGCGATGCCGTGGCCGACCGCCTCCGCGACCGACTTCGTACGGATCTCCTGCCCGTCCTTGAGGACCGTGCCGCCGGCGTAACGGCCGTAGGAGCGGCCGAAGACGCTCATCGCGAGTTCGGTGCGGCCGGCGCCCATGAGTCCGGCGATGCCGACGATCTCGCCTCTGCGCACATTTATTGACACATCGTCAACTACCTTGCGCTGCTGGTCGATCGGGTGGAACACGGTCCAGCCGCGGATCTCCAGCGCGGGTGCCGCCTCGGGCTCGCCCTCGTGCGGGGTGCGCTCGGGGAAGCGGTGGTCGAGGTCGCGGCCGACCATGCCGGAGATGATCCGCTCCTCGGTCGTCTCCGGCGCCTTCACGTCCAGCGTCTCGATGGAGCGGCCGTCGCGCAGGATCGTCACCGAGTCGGCGACCCTGCGGATCTCGTTCAGCTTGTGCGAAATGATGATGCAGGTGATGCCCTGGTTCTTCAACTCCAGGATGAGATCGAGGAGTTTGCCGCTGTCCTCGTCGTTCAGGGCCGCCGTCGGCTCATCCAGGATGAGCAGCTTCACCTTCTTCGACAGCGCCTTCGCGATCTCCACCAGCTGCTGCTTGCCCACGCCGATGTCGGCGACGCGGGTCTCCGGGTGGTCGCTCAGGCCCACCCGGCGCAGCAGTTCGGTGCCGTGCCGCAGGGTCTCGTTCCAGTTGATGAGCCCGCGCGTGGCGTGCTCGTTGCCGAGGAAGATGTTCTCCGCGATGGAGAGGAACGGCACCAGCGCCAGCTCCTGGTGGATGATGACGATGCCGCGGTGCTCGCTCGCCCGGATGTCGCGGAAGTGGCACTCCTCTCCCTCGAAGAGGATGTCGCCTTGGTAACTGCCGTGCGGATGGACGCCGGAGAGCACTTTCATCAGGGTGGACTTCCCGGCGCCGTTCTCACCACAGATGGCGTGGACCTCGCCCTGACGGACCGTCAAGGTGACGTCCGACAGCGCTTTGACACCGGGAAAGGTCTTGACGATCGAGCGCATTTCCAGGACGGGTCCCGCCATGGTCGTGCCTTCCAATCAAGTGTGGGGTCGGGTAACGGGCCGCGGAATTACTTGAGTTGCGCGTCCGTGTAGTACCCGCCCTTGACCAGCACGTCCTCGTAGTTGGTCTTGTCCACGCTCACCGGCTGCAGCAGATACGCCGGGACGACCTTGGTGCCGTTGTCGTAGGTCTTGGTGTCGTTGGTCTGCGGCGTCTTCTTGTTGAGCACGTCGTCGATCATGGTGTCCGCGACCTTGGCGAGCTCGCGGGTGTCCTTGTAGACGGTCTGCGTCTGCTCACCGGCGATGATCGACTTCACCGAGGCCAGCTCCGCGTCCTGGCCGGTGATGACCGGCAGCGGCTTGCTGGCGGAGCCGTAGCTGTCCGACTTCAGCGCGGACAGGATGCCGATGGAGATGCCGTCGTAGGGCGAGAGCACCGCGTCGACCCGGCCGCTCTTGTAGGAACCGGTGAGGATGTCCTCCATGCGGTTCTGCGCCTTGGTGCCGTCCCAGCGCAGCGTGGTGACCTTGTTCAGCGCGGTCTGCCCGGACTTGACGACCAGTATCTTCTTGTCGATGTACGGCTGGAGCACGCTCATCGCGCCGTTGAAGAAGTACTTGGTGTTGTTGTCGTCGTTCGAGCCGGCGAACAGCTCGATGTTGAACGGGCCCTTCTTGCCCTTGTCCAGACCGAGCTTCTCGATGATGTAAGTGCCCTGGAGGACACCGACCTTCGTGTTGTCGAAGGACGCGTAGTAGTCGACGTTCTTGGTGCCGAGGATGAGGCGGTCGTAGGCGATGACCGGGATCTTCGCGTCCGCGGCTTCCTGGAGCACGTTGTTCAGGGACTTGTTGTCGATCGCCGCGATGATCAGGCCCTTGACGCCCTGGGTGATCATGTTCTCGATCTGCGAGACCTGGGTGTCCGGGTCGTCCTCGCCGTAGACCAGCTTGGTCTTGTAGCCCTTGGTCTTGAGGTCGCTGACCATGTTGTTGCCGTCGGAGATCCAGCGCGCGGAGGACTTCGTCGGCATCGCGATACCGATCGTGCCGCCCTTGGCGGTGGTCTCCTTCTCCTTGCTGCCGCCCGAACCGCTCTGTCCGCACGCGGACAGGGTCAGCGCGAGGGTGGCGGCGCCGGCTATGAGGGGGAGGGCGCGACTTCTACGGATGCGCATGTGAACTGGCCTCATTCTTCTCGTCGTTGAGAGGTGCAGCGGGCGTGGGGGGTGGTTCAGGGTGCGGGGTTCGTTGGTGCGGGGCTTGCGTGGTGCGGGTTGTGTTGTGTGGTGCGGGTCGGTGGGGGCTGGTCGCGCAGTTCCCCGCGCCCCTTCGGAAGCGGGCCCCGTTTCCAGGTGACCCGCACCCCCGCGCCGCTCAAACGCGCTGGCCCGGGTTTTTTAGGGGCGCGGGGAACTGCGCGACCAGCCACAGCCGGACCCGCAGACCCCATCGGTCAGTCAGTGGCACTCTCTGCGGGGAAACGGTTGAGAGTCCCCGGCAACCTCGTACCAAGGGCCGCCATGTCGCCGTCCGCGCCGTGCCTCGCGAGCAGGTCGAGGGCCAGCCGCCCCCGACGGACCCGCTCACGCGCCGTGTCCAGGGTGACGTCCCGCAGGTGGGTGCCCCACGGGTAGATACCGGGAGCCTTGGAGAGGCCGAACTTCAGGTACAGCGGAGCGCCGCGGCGGATCAACTCCGCGACCTCGTACATCCGGATGTAGCCACCGAGGTCGTCCGGCGCCTCGATGTACATGTCCATGGGGGCCGCCGACACCCGCCGGATCTCCGTCAAGTGATCCAGCGTCAAGTCGCTCGGCACGTTCAGCGAGTCCGCGCCGAGCTTCTCGTACACCGCGTACGCCGCCGGGTTGACCGGACCGATCAGCGCGGAGACCTTGAGCGTCGTGTCGGCCGGAATGATCCCGGCCACTCGCGCCCGGTGCAACGTCCACAGCACACCCTCGTCGGCGACAAGCAGGCACTTGACGCCCAACTCCGTTGCCCGCACGGCGTCTTCGATGCACCCGGCGACCGCGTCGTGACCCCGGGCACGCAGCCCACCACCACGCGAGTCGGAGCGCACCGACCCGCCGATGTCCCACGTCCCGCGCGGACCGGTGAACAGGCACAGCTCGATGTCGCGTTCGGCGCTGGCCTCGACCATCTCGGTGATCTCGGCGTCGGTCAGCATCCACACCCCGCTGCCCTGGCTGATCCGGTGGATCGGCACGTCGAGGCGCGAGGACTCCTTGAGGATGACCGCCAGCGCCTCGGGCCCCTCGCACGAGGGGATCTCGGTGCGCCAGCGACCGCCGTCCGGGAAGGTGTGGGTGGAGGCGTCGGTGGGGTCGAGGGCGGGCGCGCCCAGGCCGAGCGCGGAGAGGGCCTGCTCCCCGGGCCTGCGGGCTGCCGTGGCGGTGTCGGTCACTTGCTGTCCTTCGCGTTCGGTATTTCGGACGAGGTTCGCGGCTCGGGGTAGAAAAGGCTCTTGTGGTACGCCGGCACGGGGTGGTCAGGTCACCCCGTGCCGGCGTACGGCTGGGGTTTCCTACGGCCGCAGCAGCACCTTGCCGACCTTGGGATCGCCGGACCCCACCAGCTCGATGGCCTGTGGGAACTCGGCGAGCGGCAGCTCATGGGTGACCAGGGGATGCGGATCGAGCAAGCCCGCCCCGAACACCCGCACCGTGTGCGCCCAGGCGTCCGGCGGTGCCCCGAAGACGGTGTGCACCTCCAGCTGCCGTACGACGAGATCGGTGGGGTCCAGGCCCTCGGCGCCCGGCGCCGGGATGCCCGTGAGGACCAGGCGGCCACCGCGCCGGAGCAGCGAGGCGGCCGTACGGGCCGCGTCCGCGGAGCCGGCGGTCTCGATCACCACGTCGAAGTCGTCCGGGAGGGGTTCGTGCTTGGTACGGAAGTCCGTGGCGCCGAACTGCTCCGACAGGGCCGCCCGGTCCGGGCGCGAACCCACCACGAGCAACTCGGCCGGTGAGCCCGCCTTCAGGAACTGCACCGCGAACATCCCGAGCGTGCCGGTACCGACCACCGCGAGCCGCTCACCCGGCCGGGCGTTCGCCTTCAGCGCCGCCGCCGCGATGCAGGCCGCCGGCTCCAGCAGCGCCGCCGCCGTCAAGTCGGCCTCGTCCGGGAGGACATGGAGGAGCCGGGCCGGGAGGGTGAGGGTGGTGGCCATCGCCCCGGGCTGGGTGAAGCCGGTCTCCTCGTAGCCCGCCGTGCACAACGTCGTCTCGCCCGCGTGACAGCGGTCGCAGACCTGGCAGTTGCGGAAACCCTCGCCAACGACCTTGCGGCCGACCAGCGTTGACGGCACCCCGGCGCCGACCGCGTCCACCGTGCCGGACCACTCGTGACCCGGGGTGAGGGGGTAACGGACGTATCCCTCGGGCCTGTTGCCCTGGTACACCTCGCGGTCGCTGCCGCAGATGCCGACCGCGTGGACGCGTACCAGCGCCTCGCCCGCGTCCGGCTGCCGCGGCTCGTGCGCGGCCAGCCGGTGCTCGCCCGGTGCCGCGATGACGACCGCCGTGCTCACTTCGCGCCCTTCGGCTTGCGCTGCTCCCAGCCGTCCGCCCAGAGGTCGAACCGGGCCTGCTGCTGCGGGAATTCGGCCGCCGCGTCGGTGTCCAGCTCGACGCCGAGACCGGGCGCGTCGGAGAGGTGGAAGTAGCCGTCGATGACCTCGGGCGCGCCCTTGACGACCTTCTTGATCTCCGCGTCCGCGAAGTCGTTGAAGTGCTCCAGGATCTTGAAGTTCGGTGAGGAGAAGCCGACTTGGAGCGAGGCGGCGGTCAGCACCGGTCCGCCGACGTTGTGCGGGGCGACGAGGACGTAGTGCGCCTCGGCGGTCGCGGCCAGCTTCCGCGTCTCCCAAATGCCGCCGATGTGACCGACGTCGGGCTGGATGATGTCGACGGCCTGGCTCTCGAACAGCTCGCGGAACTCGATCCGGTCGTGGATGCGCTCACCCGTGGCGACCGGGATGTCCACCTTCGCGGCGACCTTCTCCAGCGCCTTCAGGTTCTCCGGCGGAACCGGCTCCTCCAGCCACGCGGGCTTGAACTGCGCGAGTTCGTTCGCCAGCCGTACGGCGGTGGAGGGCGAGAACCGGCCATGCATCTCCAGCATCAGCTCGGCGTCCGGACCGATCGCGTCCCGCACGGCCTCGATGAGGGAGACGGCGTACAGGGTCTGCGCGTGGTCGAGTTCGAAGTGCCCGGTGCCGAAGGGGTCGATCTTCAGGGCCTTGTAACCGCGTTCCATGACCCCCTGGGCGGCCTTGTGATAGGCCTCCGGGGTCCGCTCGGTGGTGTACCAGCCGTTCGCGTACGCCTTGACCTTGTCGGTGACCTTGCCGCCGAGCAGCTGCCACACCGGCACGCCGAGGGCCTTGCCCTTGATGTCCCAGCACGCCATCTCGATCACGGCGATGCCGGACATGACGATTTCACCCGCGCGCCCGTAGTCGCCGTACTTCATCCGGCGTACGAGGTCTTCCACGGCGAACGGGTCGGAGCCGAGAATGTGGTTTGCCTCGGCCTCGCGCAGGTAACCGATCAGCGCGTCGGTGTGGCCCAGCATCCGGGTCTCGCCGACGCCGGTGACGCCCTCGTCGGTGTGCACTTGGACGTACGTCAGATTGCGCCATGGCGTCCCGACCACGTGCGTACTGATTCCCGTGATGCGCACGGCAGCTGCCCCCTGTGCTCTTCAGTGCTGTTCGAAATATCGGCTCACGTTCGAAATGCTGGGCAGACAGTAAGGACGCCGGGGCGGGGGTGTCAATGGGTCGAACATGTAACGGTTTCGGCAAGGGGCGTGATCGGCATACCGATCGGCCGTGCCGGTTCGTGCCGGTTCTTGTCGTTTCCCGCCGCGTCCCTACACAACTTTCACAGGCGCGCCTATGAACGTTACCTGCGAGGAACTTAGTCTTCCCGCGTCATGGACTACTGCCACCCCTGCGGCCGGCACCTGAACGGCGCCCTCGCGTGCCCGGGGTGCGGCGCATCAGCCGAAGCGCCGGTCGAATCAACTCAGGCCCACGCGCGCGCAGTTGATGCGCGCCCGCAGCCGGACGCGCCCGATGCCGGGCACGACGAAGACGCCGAGAACGGCGAGCCTCAGGGGCGTGCCGCACGGCGGAAGAGCCGTGGGCGCGGGCGGGTCGGCAGCCACAGCGGCAGCGGCGACTTCGACGATGACGGCGACGATGTCATCGAGGGCGCGGGCGCCGCTACGGCGGGCGGGAGTCGTCGCGATCGCAAGGCCGCGGCCCACCGTCGACGGCGGCGCCGGGTGCTCCTCATAACGGCCGGTTTCCTACTGGCGGCGGGCGGCCTGAGCCTGGCAGAGCTGGGCACGGACGCGCCGTTCTCCAACCAGAAGTCCGCGGCGCCGGGTGCGTCGGCGGAGGGCGGGGCGGACGCGGAGGCCAGCCAGACCGCGGAGCCGCTGGACGTCACCAAGACCGTCGGAACCAGCGCGGGTACGGGATCTCCGGACGCGTCGGCATCCCCGTCCGCGTCGCCGTCGAAGTCCGCGAAGGAAACGAAGGACCCCGAGGAGTCGGACACCCCGACGGCAGGCAGTGGCGGCGCCACGTCCCCCGCGTCGACGTCCTCGACGGACCCGGCGACCACCCCGTCCTCGGACCCGCCGTCCTCCGACCCGAGCCCGACACCGTCGCCCTCGGAAACCTGCAAGCAGATCCTGTGGTGGTGTTCCTAGGGTCCGAGTGGTGCTGCGTTCCTAGGGTCTGAGTGGTGCTGCTGAGCCGCTCGGCTCGGACGCCCGTGGGTGGCTCGGCTCGGACGCAGGTGGGGCTGCTCGGCTCAGACTTCCAGCATCCGCCGTAGCAACCCGCGCAACGCCAGCCGCTCCTCGTCCGACAGCCCGGCCAGCGGCTCGCGGGCGAACCGCAGCGACTCCCGCAGGCTGCGGGCCACCCGGCGCCCCTCCTCCGTGGCCGCCGCGAGCTTCACGCGGCGGTCGGCGGGGTCGGGGCGGCGCTCCACCAGGCCGCGGGTCTCCAGCCGGTCCACGATCCCGGTGACGTTCGACGGCTCGCACTTCAGCTTCAGCGCCAGCTTGCGCATCGGCAGCGGCTCCAGGGACAGCAGGCTGAGCAGCCTGGCCTGCGCGCCGGTCAGCCGGTGGTCGCCGGCCGCCTCCTCGTAGTCCGCGTAGAACCGCGCCACGACATCGCCGATCAACTCGACGACCTCCACGGTCACGGGGTCGGAGCGGCGCGTCTTTTCGGGTGTGGCCATGGACTCAGAGTACCCCGTTGCTTGACATCATGAAATATTCAGGAGCATGGTTGTTTCAGGTACTGAAGTATTTGGCAGTATGCGAACCATGCGAACCACCCCGCACGGCCCCCTGCACTACGAAAGGCGCTTGTGATGATCAACCGCGAATGGCACCTGCTCAGCCGCCCGGTCGGCTGGCCGAAGCCCGAGGACTTCGCCCTGGTGGAGACCGAGACCCGGGCCCCGGCCGAGGGCCAGGTGCTGGTGCGGAACAAGTACCTGTCGGTCGACCCGTACATGCGCGGCCGCATGAGCGCCGCCAAGTCGTACACCGCCCCCTTCGAGCTCGGCAAGGTCATGCAGGGCGGCGCGGTCGGCGAGATCGTCGAGTCGAACGCCGAGGGCTTCGCACCCGGCGACCACGTGCTGCACTTCGGCGGCTGGCGCGAGTGCGCGACCATCGACGCCAAGGGCGCCGTCAAGGTCGACCCCGACCTCGCCCCGCTCTCCACCTACCTCGGCGTCCTCGGCATGACCGGCCTCACCGCTTACGCCGGTCTGCTGCGCACCGCGTCCTTCAAGGAGGGCGACTCGGTCTTCGTCTCCGGCGCCGCGGGTGCCGTGGGCAGCCAGGTCGGCCAGATCGCCAAGCTCAAGGGCGCCTCCCGGGTCATCGGCTCCGCCGGTTCCGACGAGAAGGTCAAGCTCCTCGTCGAGGAGTACGGCTTCGACGCGGCCTTCAACTACAAGAACGGCCCGGTCGGCAAGCAGCTGCGCGAGGCCGCCCCGGACGGCGTCGACGTCTACTTCGACAACGTCGGCGGCGACCACTTGGAAGCGGCGATCGGCTCCCTGAACGAGCGCGGCCGCATCGCGATCTGCGGCATGATCTCGGTCTACAACAACACCGAGCCCACCCCCGGCCCGAAGAACCTCGGCCGCCTCATCCAGACCCGCGGCCGCATCGAGGGCTTCCTCGTCGGCGACCACTACGACCTCCAGCCGCAGTTCGTCCAGGAGGTCGGCGCGTGGGTCGCGTCCGGCGAGCTGAAGTACCGCGAGACGGTCGTCGAGGGCATCGAGAACAACCTGGAGGCGTTCCTCGGGCAGCTGCGGGGGGACAACACGGGGAAGATGATCGTCAAGCTCTGACGCAAGACGTTTCTACGACGAGGCCGCACCCCTGGACGTGGGGTGCGGCCTCCGTTCGTCACCGAGCGGATGTCACTGAGCCAGCGCCGCGCTGTGCACCGCCCGTACCAACCCCTCGTTCTCCAGGGCCGCGCCGCCCGGGAAGGCGAAGCGGCGCCGGGTGTAGCCGTAGGCCAGGCCGCTGCGGGGGTCCGCGAAGGCCTGGGAGCCGGCCGCGCCGCTGTGGCCGATCGTGCCGGCGCCCAGGAACGGGTACCAGGCGTCCGCGATCGCCTGGAAACCCAGGCCGTACGCCCGGTGCGTGCCGGTCACCACGTCGTACCCGACGGAGTGCAGCTGCCCGAACTCCGCCGCCGTGTCCGGCTTCAACAGCGCGGCCCGGTCGTCGACCTCGCTGATCGCCGCCGCGTACAGCCCGGCAAGGCCACGCGCCGACGCCACCCCGCCGACCGACGCGGGACCCTTCGCCCGGATCACCCGCTCGTTCGGCAGCGACTCCAGGACGGTCGGCTGCGCCGCGTGCTCGTTGAACGCGATCGCGACGAGACTGTGCGGCCCGGCCGGCTCCGCCGCACGCCCGGCCTCCTGCTCCGGGGTCAGCAACTGCGGCTGGACGGTGCGGAATCGGTGCTCGTGCGCCGCCGGCAGTCCGAGGAAGAAGTCCAGCCCGTACGGCGCCCGCACTCTCTCCTCGTGCACCTCCCGGAGGGAACGCCCCGTGGCCCGCCGTACGATCTCGCCGGTCAACGCGCCGATCACCAGGGCGTGATAGCCGAAGGCCGTGCCCGGGCGCCAGAACGGCCGCTGGTCGGCGAGGCGTTCGGCGACCGCGCGGTCGTCGGCCAGTTCGTCGAGCGTGAACCCGGTGTCCGTGCCGACCAGCCCCGCCCGGTGCGCGAGCAGCTCGCGCAGTGTCAGCGCGCCCTTGCCCTCGGACGCGAACTCCGGCCAGTAGTACGTCACTTTGCGGTCCAGCTCCAGCGTGCCGTCCTGCACGAGCAGCGCCACCACGAGATGCGCGGCGCCCTTCGTGGACGAGAACACGCCATAGAGCGAGTCGCCGTCGGTACCGGGTGGTCCCGCCCACAGGTCGACGACCCGCCGTCCGTGTACGTACGCACACAACTGGCCCTCGTAATCGGCGCGTTCGACCGCCACGACCGCGGCGAACTCCTCCCGCACCGCCTCGAAGCCGTCGGCTACGGTGCCGTGGATCTCCTGGGTCATTTGCTCTCCTCGACTGATCCGCTGCTCGCGTGTGCCATCGCTCGTGTGCCGTCGTACGTGTGTGCCATGGTGAACAACGCCCGTCCGACCTGCGGGAGTTCCCCCTTGGGATGATCCCGGAAGAGGGGCTCCGTACCGAACAGGACGGCGTGCGGACCACTGACGATCGAGGGCCGCCCTGCCGCGGCGGCAGGACCGCCGGTTCCGTCGTCCAGCGCCCGCCAGTGCCCGGCGAGGAGAGGATTCCCGGTCGCGTACGACTGCTCGACGCGGACCGTGGGGCCGAGTTCGGTGAACCACACCGGTGCGTACACGAAGCCGTAGGCCGGTGCGCCGAGCGTGACGGGTCCTGAATTCACCACCCGCACAACGCCGTTGGCTTCCTCGTTGCCCTCGACGGGTGTCGCCGTCAGCAGCCCGGCCGCCGAGCCGAGAGCCGCGCCGGTGACGCCCCGGCCGACGAGTCCGTGGCCGGTGGAGAGGAAGGTGCCGAGGGCGGTGCGGGCGGCCGGGGTGAGGTCGTCGTAGTCCAGCCCCGCCGACACGAACAGCACGTCCGCCTTCGACCAGTCGAACCCGGCGTTCAGGATGTCCGTCGACACGGGCGTGACGTCGAAGCCCATCTCCCGTAGCGCGAACAGTTCGCCCGCGGTGATGGCGGCGGCGACACGGACGGGGTGGAGGGCGGTGGTGGCGGTGGTGCCGGTGCCGGTGAGGGGTGTCGCGTCGAGGGCCACGTCGTACTCACCGGTCGCCTCGGTCGCCTTCGCTCGCGCGGACTCCGGCACGATCGCGCTGCCGTCCGCTGCCCGGCGTACCGGAATCCCTTGCCGGAGAAGGGAGTTGAGGGCGGCGAACTCGGCCGGGTCGGTGAGGCGCAGGCGCAGGTCGCCGTGCGGGGCGACCCGGGCGACGGGGGAGGGGGCGGTGATGGCGGCAAGTGCGGTGCCGGGGAGGGTGGTTACGGCCTCGACCGTGGCGCCCCACAAGCGGCCCAGGCTCCACGCCGAGATGTCGTACATGGCCGTCACCTTGTCGCTGATGTCACGGCCGTCGGCCAACAGGGCGTTCGCCAGGCCCCGTTTGGGCTGGTGCATGTCGACGACGTACGGGCCGGTCGCCGCGCGTAGCACGCGGACGTCGTTGGCGAGGAGATGGGCGACGAGGCGGGCGCCCGCCGTGTCGGCTCCAATGGTGTAGGCGCGGGGGAATTCGGTCGTGTAGACGTCCTCGGGGCCGATGCCCGGGACGCCCGGGACGGTCCGCGCCGACACCGGCACTTGCTCGACGCCCGCCGCGCCCCGCCGGAACATCTCGATCTGGTCGGCGATGAGTGAAGTCCGGTGGGAACGGGCGAAGTTGAGGGTCGCGCGCATGGCGGCGCCCGCGACGGCCACGTTGATCGCGGCGCGGCGGCGGAGCTCGGTGGTGGGGAGGGTGTCGTAGGCCGAATTGTTGACCTGGAGCGGGATCTCGACGGTGTGGGCGGCGACCGCGCCCTGGAAGGCCGCGTACTGCGGGGTGAAGACCGGGGGCCAGTCGTCCCAGCCCTCCGCCTGGTCCCGGAAGGGGATGTGGACGGGCTCGACGCCGTCCTTGGCCGGTGTGTGACCGAGGCCGTTGACGGCGGACTCCATGCCGAGGGCGTTGGCGTAGGTGTTCTTGAGGAAGAGGTCGTACTCGTAGTTCTCGCCGTGCGGGGGCGTGGTCGGCTCGATGAGGGTGCCGTTGACGTAACCGTGCAGGTCGAGCAGGACGGCGGGCTGTTTGTCGATCGTGAGCGCGCGGATCGCGCGGGTCTCGGGCTGCGAGGCGGTGATCAAGTCCCGGTTCAGATCGAAGCCGTTGGCGTTCGCGCGGGTGCCGGCGATCCGGCCGTCGGGGTTCGCGGTGATGTTGAAGTAGAGGCGGCTGTGCGCCAACAGGTCTTTGGTCTGGGCGTCGTTGGAGGTGGCGAGCTGGGAGATGAGATCGAGGGAGGCGTCGGTGCCCTCGCGTTCGTCGCCGTGGATGTTGTTGTCGAAGAGGACCGGGGTCTTGTAACCGGCCTTGATCTCCCGGGACTTGGCGGCGGTGGCGGGCGCGTTCTCGATGAGCTCGCGCATCCGTTCCTGGGCGGTGGCCTGGTCGGCGGTCTCCGGGGCGGTGACCGTGACGAGGTAGAGCCGGTGCCCGCCGGCCGAGACGCCCGCGACCTCGACACTCACCCGGTCACCCAGCCGCTGAAGGGCGTTCAGGCGCGGGGCGAGGGCGTCGTACGGGGTCAGACCGAGCTTGAGGGAGGTGTCGGCGGGGTTCGCCGGGTCGGGGGAGAGGACCTGTCGGCGGGGATAGCCGAGGTGGGGATCGGTGCGGGGGACGGTGGCGGTGAGGGCGCGGCGGGCGGCGGCGGCCGGGGCGCGGGCGGCGCTCCGGTCGGGGGCGGAACCCTCGCGGGTGGCGGGGCGGGGGTCGGCGCCCGCGACGCGAGGGGAGAGCAGGAGCGAACCGGCGGCGGTGGTCAGGGCGACGGCGGCGATCAGAACGGGTCTCGGGGGGACGGCTCTGGCAATGGTGCGCACGCGTACCTCCTCTTTGGTTCCAGAGATCGGTACGGCGAGCCGCACCTTTTCGACTCAACGGTGAACAGGAAGTTGTCGGTGTCGTCGATGCCCCGTATGGCGCATTCACGGGGCCGGGAAGGGGGCATGCTGAGCAGAGGCCACCGGTACCGGGCAGTGGGCGCGACCGGTTGTGCATGACTGCGTACGGCGAGGAGGTCCCAGGTCCCATGGCAACGATTCCTTCGCTCCCCAGCAGGGACGAGGTACTGCGGATGGCACGCAGCACCACCGACATCACCGGCCAACTCCTGGACACGGCCGGGAACATCACCAGAATCGCGATCAACACCCTTGATCCACGCGACGGTTCGGGCGCGGAGGCGCTACGGGTGCTGCGCGAGACCACCGCCGAACTGGCCGAGGCGAGCGCGTCGCCGCAGGCCCAGGAGGCGTTCTACCGCGTCGTCGACACCCTGACCCGACTCGGCACGACCGGCGCCCCGCTGGCCGTGCACCCGGTGAGCGCACCGGCCCAGGCGCTGCTGACCGTCCTCGGCGACAGCCTGCTGCCCGTCCTGGACGCGGTGGAACCGGCGGTCGAGGAATTCACCACGGCACTCGGCGACCTGGTCGAGGCGGCCTCCCCGCTGCTGCCCGCGGCGGCCGGTGTGGCGGCGGGCGTACTGCTGGCCCTGACCCCGCTGATCCGCGCGCTGGCCGACACCCTGGCCGACGCGTCCCCCGAACTCCGGCGCGTGGCAGAGGCGTTGACGGCGGCGCTGGCTCCGCTGCTGCCGTTCCAGGTCGCCCTCGCACAACGGGCGGCGAGCGCGGGCGGGAGCATCCTCCGGGCCACCCTCCCACCCCTCGCCGACCTCACGGAGGCCGCGGCGGCCACCACGAAGGCGACCGCCCCGATGCTGGTCGCGGGCGAGGAACTCCTGCTCTCCGCCCTGGAACGCGTTCAGCCGACCCTCCTCGCGGCAACCTCCCGCGCGGGCCGGGTGGCCCGGGCGACCGCGGTACGGGTGACGGCGGCGGTGTCGCCGTCGGCGGATCAGGGAGTCGTGGTGGCGGTGTCGACCACATAGCACTGACGCTGAGTAAAGTTCACCCCATGCATGATCTTGGCGCGGGATTCAGCTATCTCCTGAAGGGCCAGCGCTGGATGGCCCGGCACGGGAGGCACTACGGCTTCGGGCTGATCCCCGGCCTGATCACGTTGGTCCTCTACGTGGCGGCACTGGTCGCGTTGGCGCTCTGGGGCGAGGACTTCGTCACCTGGGCGACCCCCTTCGCGGACGACTGGTCGAGCCCGTGGCAGGGCCTGTTCCGCGGCTTCCTCACGGCGGTCCTGTTCGTACTCGCCCTACTTCTCTCGGTGTTGACCTTCACGGCCGTCACCCTCCTCATAGGGCAGCCCTTCTACGAGACCCTCTCCGAGAAGGTCGACCGGGACGTCTCCCCGGACGGCACGGCCCCCGAGTCGGGCCTCCCCCTCTGGCGCGAACTGTGGATCTCGGCCCGCGACAGCCTCCGCATCCTGGTCCGCGCGGTGCTGTGGGGCATCCTGCTCTTCGCCCTCGGCTTCGTCCCGTTCATCGGCCAGACGTTCATCCCGGTGATCGGCTTCTTCGTCACGGGCTTCTTCCTCACGGAGGAACTGACGGCGGTCGCCCTCCAACGCCGAGGCATCGACCTCCGCGCCCGCCTCACCCTCCTCCGCTCCCGCAAAACCCTCATCTGGGGCTTCGGCACCCCCCTCGGCCTGTCCTTCCTGGTCCCGTTCGTCGCGGTGTTCCTGATGCCGGGGGCGGTGGCGGGGGCGACGATGATGGCGCGGGAGCTGTTGGGGGAGGAGACCGAGGGGGATCAGGAGGGGGACACGGAAGTCGGGCCGGCGTCAGTTGGCGAGTGAGGCGTTCACAGCCACCGTCACCATCGCCCTGACCTGCGCGATGATGTCCACCCGGTTCCGCACGAACTCCGGATCAGTGATCGCCCCCGTCGCCGGGTCCGTGTTCCCCGCCCCGAACTGCAGTACCGGCGTATGGATATGCCCACCCGGCAACGAATCGTGCAGCCCGAGCCGATCCCGTAGCAGCGTGGCGCGATAGGCGATCTCGTTGGAGAGATAGTTGCCGCCACCCCCGGCACGGGCCGTGGACCCCGCAGTCGGCCCGTCCGCCCGCACGACGGGAACGGTCCCGCCCGCCGGAATCTCCGTCACCTCGGTGTGGTCGTAGACGGGGAAACGCCCGGTGTTCGCGGCCACTATGTCCTTGTACGGCAAGGTGGTCGACGTCCACTGGGGCTGCGAGGCAGGGTCGGCGACAGGGACCGTCTCTGTCCGCGACACCTTGTCGTTGTCCGGATAGCCGCCCCGCCAGGCCCCGTTGGTCCGCTCGACGTCGAACCGGCCGACCCGCCCCTGACTCACCGTCGTGAACAGATCCACCTTCGGCAGATACGGCCGCAACGCCCGCTCCACGGTCCCCTCCGCGAAGTCGGCCCACCGCACCGGGAACATGGCCGTCTCGATCCGCGCCGGCCCGTCCGCCGTCCGGATCACCGTGCCGTCGAGCGCGAGCGCGGTGGCCCCGGACGGATTGGAGATCCGGATGTCCGCGTCGAGCGTGAACGGGTCGAACCCGGTCACGAGAATCCGCTTCAGCCCCTTCTCCTGCGGATACCGAATACTGCTCTGCCCACGCGAGGCCGTCTCCAACTCGGAGAGCAGCGCGTTCCGTTGAGCCTCGCTGATCCCGAACTCCGGCTCCCAGCCCCGCACTTCCCGGGTCATCCCCAACCGAGCCCAGTACAAGGGCCGATCGTCGTCCCGGCTGAGATCCCCACCGGCCGGCCCCCGCCCCTGCGCCCGGTCGACCGCCCGCCGCCACAACGCGCTTCCCTCGCGTACGACGACGCGGCGGGCCTGCGCGTAACTGTGCGCGGCTTCGAGCGCGTGGGTGAACTCCGGGGCCACGGTGTCGAATCCGGAGTGTTCGAGGATCTCCTGCGGGACCGCCTTGTCGAGCCGTTGCTCCTCGACGGTCGGGGACAGAGCGGTCTCGGCCGCCGCCCCGGTACTGGGGGCGGAGAAACCCGCCAGCAGGGCCAGTCCGAGGAAGCCGGTGCGAACGCGTATGGATGTCAAGGGAGTTGGAACCTTCCGTCGCCGTGGGGAGCGTGGCTGGTGCATGTGGGACGGCGGCAGTATCGCGTGACGGAGGCGACGTACGCCATCGTCCGACCCGGGCCACGGGATCTCCGCCCACCTGGACCCGCCATGACCCGCGGATTTCAGGAGATCCGCCCCGGCGGACAGGGCCGACCCGCGGCGGAGTTCCTCGCCGCCACCTCCCGCAACACCCCCACGAACGCCGCCCCCGCCGCCGACAGCGACCGCCCCCGCACCGTCGCCGCGTACACCGCCCGCGCCGGCGCCCCCTCGTCCAGCACCGGTAGCAACGTGACATCCGGCCGTACGGCCCCGGCGGCGAGGGACGGCACCAGGGTCACGCCGAGCCCGGCGGCGACGTACCCCTCCTTCGCGGTCCACTCGGCGACGACGTGGGCCACGCGCGGACGGAACCCCTGCCGCAGGGCCGCGTCGAGAAGGGTGCCCTCGGGGCGGTCGCTGCCGGATATCCAGTCGGCGTCGGCGAGTTGGGCCAGCCGGACCGGTCCCTGCCCCGCGAGGGGGTGACCGGTCGGCACGGCGACGTACAGCGACTCGTCGAGGAGATGGTGGAGTTCGTACGGTTCCAGTGGGACGCCACCCGTCGTCGAGACGATCGCCAGGTCGAGGTGGCCGGAGGCCAGCCGGTTCAGCAGAGCGGGTGTCAGGCCCTCCTCCCGGGAGACCCGGACGCCGGGGTGCCGGGTGCGGAACGCGGCCAGTGCCTGCGGCACCAGCGCCGCGTCGGCCGTGGCGAACGCCCCGAACCGCAGTCGGCCCCCGGCCACTTCACGCAACGCCGTCAACTCACGCACCGCACCGTGCAGCGAAGCCACCACCGCCTCCGCGTGCGGCACGAGGACCCGCCCCGCCTCCGTGAGCCGCACCCCCCTCGGCAACCGGTCGAACAACGCCGCCCCACCGAGCGCGCCCTCCAACGAGGAAACCTGCCGTGACACCGCCGACTGCGTCCACCCCAACACCCGCGCGGCCACCGTGAACGAACCGTGCCGGGCGACCTCCAGGAACACCCGCAGCCAGACGGTGGAGAGGTCGGGAGCGGTGTCGTTCGGTGAACTGCCATGCGGGATGGGCATGTCGGCCATGCTAGACATTCGCTTGTCGCACCATCGGGCCGGACCTAGCGTCGACGCCATGCGCGTCACCCTGGACAACCCCGCCTCCGCACCCCAGCCCCTGAGCCCCTACTACTCCCAGGTCGCCCGCGTCGAACAGGCCGACGGGAGCGCCCTGTTGTTCCTCTCCGGCCAGATCGCGGAGGGCGCCACCCTCGCCGAACAGAGCCGTGGCGTCTTCGAGACCATCGCCGCCCTCCTCAAGGCACACGGCGCGACCCTCGCCGACGTCATCAACATCCGTACCTACCTGACCGACATCACCGGGCTCGACGAATACGGCACCGTACGAAGGGAGTTCCTCACCGGAACCCCGCCCACGAGCATGACCTTCGAGGTGTCGCGCCTGTTCCGGCCGGAGGCGTTGATCGAGGTCGAGATCGTGGCCACCGTCCCGGGGACGGAGTGATGCCCTCGCCCCGCCGGTCACCCACGCCCCACACCCGCCCCCCCACACACCCGACCCCACGGCCTTCACCGCCGCCGCAGCTGCTTGTCGGTGATCGGCGGGGTCGGGTCGATGTAGAAGTCGTCGGGGTTCAAGTCGACCCCGGGCGGGACGATCTCGTCGATGCGGTCGAGGAGGTCGTCGCCGAGTCGCACGTCGGCCGCGGCGAGGAGGTCGGTCAGCTGCTCGGGGCGGCGCGGGCCGATGAGTACCGCGGTGACCGCGGGGTGGGCCCGGACGAAAGCCGTGGCCAGATGAGGCAGCGGCAGCCCGGCCTCGGCGGCCAGCGCGGTCAGTTCGCGCACGGCGTCGGCCTTGGCCCGCACACCCGGCCGGCCGAGGTCGAACATCTTCGCCCCCGCGCCGGCGCTGCGATGCCCGGTGGTGGGATCCGAACGCCCCGACAGCCAGCCGGAGTTGAGCGGGCCGAAGGTCAGCACACCCATGCCGTAGCGCTGCGCGGTGGGCAGCACCCGGCTCTCCACCCCGCGGGTGAGGATCGAGTACGGCGACTGCTCGGTGCGCAACCGGTGGTGACCGCGGCGCTCGGCCGTCCACTGGGCCTCGACGGTCTCCTCGGGGGAGAAGAACGAACCGCCGACGGCCCGCACCTTCCCGGCCCTGACCAGATCCGACAGGGCGGCGAGGGTCTCGTCGATATCGGTGTGCGGGTCCGGGCGGTGCATCTGGTACAGGTCGATGTGGTCGGTGTCCAGGCGGCGCAGGCTGTCCTCCACCGCGCGCCGGATCCAACGGGCCGAGCCGCCACGGCGGTTGGGGTCCTCGCCCATCGCCAGCCCGAACTTGGTGGCCAGGACGACATCGTCGCGTCGGCCCTTCAACGCCTTGCCGACGATCTCCTCCGACTCCCCGCCGGAGTACACGTCGGCGGTGTCGACGAGGTTGATCCCGGCGTCCAGCGCCGTGTGGATCATGCGGACCGACTCGTCGTGGTCGGTGTTGCCCATCGCGCCGAACATCATCGTGCCGAGCGCGTACTCGCTCACCGACATACCGGTGCCGCCGAGAATCCTGCGCTTCATGAGGGGCCTCCAGGTGCGTGCTCGCGCTGCTTTCCCACGTGTTTCCCACGTGCCTTGCTCTCCACCAGCCGACCACCGCTCGCCCCCGGAGCGGGAGACCCACTTGGACCGGGGGTCCGACAGACCCCCTTTCGCGTGGCTGCTCCCCAGGTCACCCGGTCTACGGTGGTGACATGGCCCAGGAACCCAACAGCGAGCTGCGGGACTTCCTCCGCTCCCGCCGCGCGAAGATCACCCCCGAGGAGGCGGGCCTGGCCCCGCTGCCCGGCACCCGCCGCGTTCCGGGCCTGCGGCGCGAGGAGGTCGCCCAGCTGGCCGGCGTCAGCGTCGACTACTACGTCCGCCTGGAGCGCGGCCGCCACCTCAACGTCTCCGCGTCCGTCCTGGACGCGATCGCCCGCGCCCTGCGCCTCACCGACCTGGAGCGCGCCCACCTGTTCCGGGTCGCCCGACCGACCCACACGCGTCCGCGCCCGCTGCCCCCGCAGCGCGTCCGCCCCGGCCTGCGCCTGCTGCTCGACAGCCTCACCGACGTCCCGGCCCTCGTCTACGGCCGCCGCATGGACGTCCTGGCCGCCAACCACCTCGCCCGCGCCCTGTACACGGACTTCGAGGCGCTGCCCGCCCGCAGCCGCAACATGGCCCGCCTGGTCTTCCTCGACGACCACTTCCGGAGCCTGTACGCCGACTGGGAAGACGCGGCGCGCGGCATCGTCGCCGCACTCCGCCTGTACGCGGGACGCCACCCGCACGACCCCGCCCTGGCCGAACTCGTCGGCGAACTCTCCGTCCAGGACGCGGACTTCCGCCACTGGTGGGCCGACCACGACGTGTTCCAGCGCACCCACGGCACCAAGCGCTTCCACCATCCCGTCGTCGGTGAACTCGTCCTGGGCTACGAGGCGTTCGCCCCCACCGACGACCCCGAGCAGATCCTGGGTGTCTCCACCGCCGAACCGGGCTCCCCCTCCGCGGAACGCCTGAAGCTGCTGGCCGACTGGTCCTGGTCCCCCCAACTCCCGCCACCGGCCGCCCCCTAGTGCGGTCTTGCGCGCGGGGCGGAGCAGCCCGCGATACTGCCACCCATGAAGACAGCGAAGGCAGCGAACATGGGTGTCCTCTTCGCCATCGAGCTCGGCGCCCTCGTGGCCGTCGCCTACTGGGGGTTCACGCGGGACCTCGCCACACCGCTGACCTGGCTGCTCGGGCTCGGCGCGCCCCTCGTGCTCGCCGCGCTGTGGGGACTGTGCGGTTCGCCGAAGGCCAGGTACAAGGTGCGGGGTGCCGGCCGGGTCGGGTTCGAGGCGGTGTGGTTCGGGGCCGGGGTCGCCGCGCTGGTCGTCGCCGGGGCCTACGACTGGGCGCTCGTCCTCGCCCTGGTGTGCGCGGTGAGCAAGACGCTCGCCGTCATCTGGCGGCAGTAGCGGGGGAGTTGACCGACCCCTCATGTCTCCTGGCGTATGTCTCCTGACCCGGCAACGCCAAGAGTCACGTCTACTCGCCCAGCAGCGCCAGGAAGTCCCGGAACGCCCCCGGCATGTCCACCGACTCCGGATCCAGCAGCCACTGGTACTGCAGCCCGTCCATCACCGCGACCAGCAGCGGCGCCGCCCGCTCGGGCGTCAGCCCGTTCGGCAGCCGGTCGCCGTACTCGGTGCGCAGGACCCCCGCCATGTTCGCCCGCACCCGGACGTACCGCTCGGTGAAGTAGCCCCGCGCCGGATGCCCCTCCGTGACGCTCTCGCCGAGCAGTGCGGAGAAGGTCTGGATGATGCCGGGCCGCATCGCGTTGTACTCGACCAGCGAGGCCAGCAGGTCGACCCGCCAGCGGCTGTCCGGTACGGCGTCCCACTGGTCCCGCTCCTCCAGGACGGCGACGAGCAGCGCGTCCTTCGTGGGGAAGTAGTGCAGCAGGCCCTGCTGGGTCAGCCCGACCCGCTCCGCCACCGCCGCCAGGCTCGCGCCCCGGTAGCCGCGCTCGGCGATCACCTCCAGGGCCGCCCGCACGATCTCGGCGCGTCGTTCCTCGCGCCGGGTCCTGGAGTTCGTGGCGTTCATGGCGTCACCGTACGACACCCGACAATGGTTCACATAACAGCAAGGTTACGAAACCTACCGCTCTACAGGTAATCGATGCACGATGGAGGCACCGCACGGTACGGACTCAACGAGGAGGCACAGCGATGGCGGGAACCCGCACCCCGGCCGACGAGGCGCGTGAAGCAGTCGTGGAGGCGGCCCTCGGCAAGCTCGACCTGGACGCCAAGACGCGGCTGCTCGCCGGTCAGGACATGTGGTCGCTGCCCGCGCTCCCGGAGATCGGCCTGAGGTCCCTCGTCATGTCCGACGGCCCGATCGGCGTCCGGGGCGTGCGCTGGACCGCCGACGACCCCTCCGTCGCCCTGCCGTCCCCCACCGCCCTCGCCGCCGCCTGGGACCCCGAACTCGCACACCGCGCAGGCGTGTTGCTCGCCCAGGAGGCCCGCCGCAAGGGCGTCCACGTCCTCCTCGCGCCGACCGTCAACCTGCACCGCTCCCCGCTTGGCGGACGGCACTTCGAGGCGTACAGCGAGGACCCGTACCTAACCGGGCGGATCGGCACGGGATACGTAACAGGCGTACAGGAAGGCGGAGTCGGCACCACCGTCAAGCACTTCGTCGCCAACGACGCCGAGACCGACCGCTTCACCGTCGACAACCTCATCTCCCAACGCACCCTGCGCGAGCTGTACTTGGCCCCCTTCGAGGCGATCGTCGAGAACGCCCACCCCTGGGGCATCATGACCGCCTACAACAGGGTCAACGGCACCACGATGACCGAGCACCGCTACCTGGTGAACGAGATCCTGCGCGGCGAATGGGGCTTCGACGGCTTCAACGTCTCCGACTGGACCGCCGCCCGCTCCACCGTCGGCGCCATCGAGGGCGGCCTCGACGCCGCGATGCCCGGCCCGAAGACGGTCTACGGCGAGGCTCTCGCGCAGGCCGTACGTGACGGCGAGGTCGAGGAGCCCACCGTCGACGCCGCCGTACGGAACGTGCTGCGGCTCGCCGCCCGCGTCGGCATCCTGGACGGCGCCGAACCCGTCGTCACCGAAGCCCAACTCCCGTCCCCCGTCGACGGCGAGGCCCTCGCCCGCGAGATCGCCCGCCGCTCCTTCGTCCTCGTCCGCAACGAGAACGACGCCCTCCCGCTGAAGCCCAACGGCACCGTCGCACTCCTCGGCGCAGCCGCCCGCGACGCCCGCGTCCTCGGCGGCGGCTCCGCCATCGTCTTCCCGCCGCACATCGTCTCCCCGCTCGACGGCCTCACCGCCGCGCTCCCCGAAGGCACCCTCAGCTACGCCGTCGGCGCCGACCCGAACACCGAACTCGCCGACGCGGACAAGGGGTTCGAGCTGCGCGCCGTCTGCCGGGACGCGGCGGGCCAGGTCATCGGCACCGCCTCCGCACCCAGCGGACAGCTCCGGTGGATGGGCGCCGACCTCCCCGAGGGCGTCACCCACGACACCCTCCACACCGTCGAACTCGCCGGCACCTTCACCCCGCGCGCCACCGGCACGCACACCTTCGGCATCAAGGGCCTGGGCGCCTTCACCCTCACCGTCGACGGCACGACGTACTACGACGACGTCCAACGCCCGCTCAAGGACGACCCGTTCAGCTCCTTCTTCGGCGCCCCCGAACCCCGCGCCCGCGTCGACCTCACCGCCGACACCCCGGTCGAGGTGTCCCTGACCTACGTCGTGAGCTTCGCCGAGAACCGCTCCCTCAAGGTCATCGGCTTCTCCCTCGTCCACCAGGAACCGCAGCGCGACCCCGACGAACTCATCGCCGAAGCAGTCGAGTTGGCGCGCACCGCCGGCGCCGCCGTCATCGTGGTCGCCACCACCGAACGCGTCGAGTCCGAGGGCTACGACCGCACGAACCTCCAACTCCCGGGTCGTCAGGACGACTTGGTGCACGCCGTAGCCGCCGTCAACCCGAACACCGTCGTGATCGTCAACTCCGGCTCCCCGGTCGAACTGCCCTGGCGTGACGAGGTCGCCGCCGTCCTGCTCGGCTGGTTCCCCGGCCAGGAGGGCGGCGCCGCCCTCGCCGACGTCCTCACCGGCACCCACGAACCCGGCGGCCGACTCCCCACCACCTGGGGCTCCCTCACCGACGCCCCGGTCACCCAGGTCGTCCCGGACAACGGCGAACTCCCGTACACCGAGGGCGTGTTCATCGGCTACCGCGCCTGGGAGAAAGCGGCCCGCACCCCGTCGTACCCCTTCGGACACGGCCTCGGCTACACGGACTGGACCTACGACGAGATCGCAGCGGACGATACGGACGGGACGTCGGTCACCGTCCGCGTCACCAACTCGGGCGCCCGGCACGGCCGTGAGGTCGTCCAGATCTATCTGGCCCCCGCCGATGCCCCCGCCGAGACCAACACCAACACCAACACCAACACCAACACCAACACCGACCCGCAGCGCCCGGCCCGCTGGCTGGCCGGTTTCGCCGGTGTCGAGGCCGGCCCCGGCGAGAGCGTCGAGGTGATCGTCGAACTTCCGCGACGGGCTTTCGAGATCTGGGATGAGACGGCGAACTCGTGGGCAGTTGTAAAGGGTTCGTACGAGATCCAGGCGGGACGCTCGATCGCGGACCGCAGGGTCGCCACGACGATTAACGTCTGAGCCGGGACAAGCTCCCCACAGACAGCCCCGGCCCGGGACCTGACCCCTGGGCCGGGGCTCATCACATCCCGGTCGGCCGACGCGTTCAGCGGGCCGAGAAGCCGTACACCGTCTCCGACCGGTAGGTCTGGCCCGGACGCAGCTCCGTGCTCGGGAACTCGGGGCGGTTCGGGGAGTCCGGGAAGTGCTGGGTCTCCAGGGCGATCCCGGCACCCGGTGCGAACGGCTCGTCCAGATGCTCACCGGTGTAGAGCTGGATGCCGGGCTCGGTCGTCGCCACCGTCAACACCCGCCCGGACGCCGGGTCGTACAGCTCGGCGATCTCGACGGCGGCCGGGGTCACACCCTTGTCCAGCACGAAGTTGTGGTCGTAACCGGAGCCCACCTTCCGCGCCTCCCGGAAGTCGAAGCGCGTGCCCGCGACCTCGTCGAGCACACCGGTAGGGATCAGATCACCGTCGACCGGCGTGAACCGCGAGGCAGCGAGCCGGAGTTCATGACCACCTGCGCCGCCCGCGCTTCCCGCGCCGCTCAGGTCGAAGTAGCTGTGGTTGGTGAGGTTGACGACGGTCGGCGCGTCCGTCGTCGCCTCGTAGTCGAAGCGCAGCGCGCCCGACTCGTCCAGCGTGTAGGTCGCCGAGACGACGAGCCGCCCCGGAAAACCCTCCTCGCCGTGCGCGCTGACCCGGCTCAACCGCACCCCGTGCTCGACCGGCTCGACGTCCCACACCCGCTTGTCGAAGCCGCGCTCGCCGCCGTGCAGGGAGTTGGGCGCGTTGTTCTGCGCCAGCGAGTACGTGACACCCTCCAGCGGGAAACGGCCCCCCGCGATCCGGTTCGCGTACCGCCCCACCAACGCCCCGAGATACGGCTCGGGATGGGCGAGATACCCGTCCAGATCGGCGAACCCGAGCACCACGTCGGCCACGTGGCCATCCCGGTCCGGCACCTCCACCGACTGCACGATCCCGCCGTACGACAGCACCCGCACCCGCACACCGGCCCGCTCCAACGTCCAGCGGTGCACGGGCGTGCCGTCGGGAAGGGTGCCGAAAAGTTCGCTCATGAGGGAAACCCTAGGTCACGGGTTCGCGCGCGGTGACGTGCCGGTAGGCGATCTCGGCGAGCCGCGCCTGACCGTCCGTACTCGGGTGGAACCAGTCCCAGTGGCTCAACTGATCCGTACCGAACCGGTAGTCGTAGACCGCGCCCCCGTCGAACCGGCACCGCTTGTCCGTCGCGCACACCTGCTCAAGCACCTTGTTGTATGCCTCCACCCGGTCCAGCACGGTGTCGCGCCGCTCGGTCGCCGCCGAGTCCAGGGCATCCGCGTCGGCCAGCATCGAGGGGCAGATCCCCAGCTTCCACACCGCCTTGCCCATCGGGTTCGTCCGCCCCTGCGCCCAGAGCCGCTTGAGATTCGGCACGCTCGCGACGTAGACCTGCGTCTTCGGCAGTGCCCGGCGCAGCGACTTCAAAGACTCCTCGAACTCGGCACGGAAGTCGGCCACGGAGGTCATGGCCGAGGTAGAGGCCCGACAGGCGTCATTGGCCCCCACCATCACGGTGACCAACTGCGGCTTGCGCGCCACCGCCTGACCGATCTGCGCGGGCAGGTCGGCCATCCGCGCCCCGGTCTCCGCGTAGTTCCAACTGCGCGTGGCCGCACCCGTCTTCCCCAGCAGCCGCACGGCAAGACTGTCGACCGAGGCCTCGCTGCCGGTCGCCCAGGACACCTCCGGGCAGTCCGACAGGACCGTACAGGCGTCAAAACCACGGGTGATGGAGTCACCGACGGCCGCGACGGACGACGGACTGCGGTCCCACAGGGGAGTGGGCGAGGGCTTCGCCTTGGCCGCCGTACCACTCTTGCTGTGCGCGCCGGAGGACGTACCCCCGCCGGAGTCGCAGCCGGCGGCCCCCAGGACGCTCGCCACCACGACGGCGAGCACGGCCCGTGAACGAAGACGTCGGATTCGCATGTTGAGACCCATCCCCTCCATAACGGTCTCAACCCATAACAACGCGCCATGGTTCCCGCACGTGTGCGATGCAACGGCACACCCCCGTACAAGCGTCCCCATGGGTGAATGGCGGCGTTTCCTGGTACCTGGAGGGACGGTACGTCACACTCCGCGCGCCGCCGCACGGTAGCCTCGCCCTCAACGTGGCTGCCCTGCCGCCGCCGTTCGCCAGTCAGCAAGATGCCCCGCTCTGTCCGGAGGTCCCGGTGACGACACGTGGAGTTCTGTACGTGCACTCCGCGCCGCGCGCGCTGTGCCCGCACGTCGAGTGGGCCGTGGCCGGGGTGCTCGGCACACGCGTCAGCCTCGACTGGATCCGACAGCCCGCCGCCCCCGGAACCTGGCGCTCCGAATTCTCCTGGCAGGCAGAGGCCGGAACGGCCTCCAAGCTGGCGTCGGCCCTACGCGGCTGGCACCTCCTCCGCTTCGAGGTAACCGCCGAGCCCTGCCCCACCGCCGAGGGCGAGCGCTACAGCTGCACCCCCGAGCTCGGCATCTTCCACGCAGTCACCGGCATCCACGGCGACATCCTGATTCCGGAGGACCGACTCCGCGCGGCGCTCACCCGCTCCCAACAGGGCGAGACCAACCTGGAAGCGGACATCGCCAAGCTCCTGGGCAAGCCGTGGGACGACGAGTTGGAGCCGTTCAGGTATGCGGGTGAGGGTGCCCCGGTCCGCTGGCTACACCAGGTGGTGTGAAGCTTTTAGGGGCGCGGGGAACTGCGCGACCAGCCCCCACCGGCCGTAAGACGAAAAACGACGTGTGGCCCGCCCCAAAAAACCCAGGGGGCGGGCCACACACCGTTTACGGCAAACTACGGCGTTCTCAGACCGTCCGGAACGCCAACACCACGTTGTGCCCACCAAACCCGAACGAGTCGTTCAGCGCGGCAATACGCCCCTCGACCGGCAACTTACGAGCCTCGCCGCGAACGACATCCGCGTTGGCCTCAGCCTCAGGGTCGAGGTTCTCGACATTGATGGTCGGCGGCGCGATCCGGTTGTACAGCGCGAGCACCGTGGCGACCGACTCGACGCCACCCGCGCCACCCAGCAGATGCCCGGTCATGGACTTCGTGGCCGAGACCGCCATGTGGTCCGCGTCGTCACCGAACACCTTGCGCAACGCCTTGAGTTCGGCCACGTCACCCGCCGGCGTCGACGTCGCGTGCGCGTTCACGTGCACGATCTCCGCCGCGTCCAGGTCGGTGTTGTCCATCAGGTTCTGCAGGGCGTGGGAGATCCCACGCCCCTCCGGCTCCGGCTGCACGATGTCGTGGCCGTCGGCGGAGATGCCCTGCCCGACCGCCTCGGCGTACACCCGGGCACCGCGCTTCGCGGCGTGCTCGGCGGACTCCAGGACGAGGACGCCCGCGCCCTCGCCGAGGACGAAGCCGTCGCGGCCGGTGTCGTAGGGACGCGAGGCGCCCTGCGGGTCGTCGTTGTTCTTGGACATCGCCATCATGTTGCCGAACGCGGCGATGGGGAGGGGGTGGATGGCCGCCTCCGTGCCACCCGCGACGACGACGTCGGCGCGGCCGGTGCGGATCATCTCGATGGCGTAGCCGATGGCCTCGGCGCCGGAGGCGCACGCGGAGACCGGCGTGTGCACGCCCGCGCGGGCACCCACGAGCAGACCCACGTTGGCGGACGGGCCGTTCGGCATCAGCATGGGGACGGTGTGCGGGGAGACGCGGCGGACGCCCTTCTCCTTGAGCACGTCGTACTGGTCGAGCAGGGTTGTCACACCGCCGATGCCGGAGGCGATGACGGTGCCCAGCCGGTCGGGGTCGACCGCCGGGTCCTCGCCGGCCTTGTCGGTGAAACCGGCGTCCGCCCAGGCCTCCTTGGCCGCGATCAGCGCGAACTGCGCCGAGCGGTCCAGGCGGCGGGCCTGCGGACGCGGGATGACCTCGGAAGGCTCCACGGCGATCGTCGCGGCGATACGGACCGCCTGCTCGGCGGCCCACTCCTGCTCCAGGGGCTTCACACCGGACTTGCCGGCGATCAGACCCTCCCAGGTCGAGGCTGCGTCGCCACCCAGCGGTGTGGTTGCGCCGATACCGGTGACGACCACGGTGCGATTGGTCGGGCTCACGGGAATTCTCTCTCCAACGGTACGAGGATTAAGCGGCGCCACCGCCGGGTGGCGGGGCCATGCAGCCGGGCCTATGAGGTGGCTCAGGCCTGGTGCTTGAGGATGTAGTCGGTCGCGTCGCCGACCGTCTTGAGGTTCTTGACGTCCTCGTCGGGGATCTTGACGTCGAAGCGCTCTTCAGCGGCGACGACGACCTCGACCATGGACAGCGAGTCGACGTCCAGGTCGTCGGTGAAGGACTTGTCCAGCTGGACGTCCTCAACCGGGATGCCGGCGATCTCGTTCACGATGTCGGCGAGACCGGCGACGATCTCTTCCTGAGTGGCGGCCATGTCAGGCGCTCCTTCTTTGTGATCCAGAGGGTGTGGCGTTCCCGCCGCGGCAGCGGCGGGGGAGTACAGCCGTACCGGATCCGATGATGATCCGGCACGGAGTGCCTAGGGGAGGGTAACGACCGTCGCGGCGTACACGAGACCCGCCCCGAAGCCGATGACGAGCGCGGTGTCGCCGCTCTTGGCCTCGCCGGTCGCCAGAAGCCGCTCCATAGCGAGCGGAATCGAGGCGGCCGAGGTGTTGCCGGTGGTGCGTACGTCACGCGCGACCGTGACGTGCTCCGGCAGTTTCAGCGTCTTCACCATCGAGTCGATGATCCGCTCGTTGGCCTGGTGGGGAATGAAGACATCCAGGTCGTCCGGGGTGATCCCGGCCGCGTCCAGCGCCTGCTGGGCGACCTTCGCCATCTCGAACACGGCCCAGCGGAACACCGCCTGGCCCTCCTGCGTGATCGCAGGGAACTTGCCCGTGCTGTCGTACTCGGTCCACGGCACGGTCTGCTTGATGGTGTCGGACTTGTCGCCCTCCGAGCCCCACACGGTCGGACCGATCATCGGCTCCTTCGCGGGGCCGACCACGACCGCGCCCGCACCGTCACCGAACAGGAAGGCCGTCGCGCGGTCCTCCAGGTCGGTCAGGTCGGACAGCCGCTCCACGCCGATGACCAGCACGTACTCGGCGCTGCCCTCGACGACCATGCCCTTGGCGAGGGTCAGGCCGTAGCCGAAGCCCGCGCAGCCCGCCGAGATGTCGAACGCGGCGGCCTTGTTCGTGCCCAGCTTGTCGGCGATCTCCGTCGCCACGGCCGGGGTCTGCTTGAAGTGCGAGACGGTCGAGACGATCACGCCGCCGATCTGCTCGGCGGTGATGCCCGCGTCCGCGATCGCCTTGCCGGACGCCTCGATGGACATCGCGGCGACGGTCTCCTCGTCGTTCGCCCAGTGCCGGGTCTCGATGCCCGAACGGGAGCGGATCCACTCGTCCGACGAGTCGATCGTCTCCAGGATCACCTCGTTCGGGACGACCCGGACCGGACGGTAGCCGCCCACGCCGAGGATGCGCGCGTACGGTGCGCCCTTGCTCGGCTTGATCTTCGTCGACATGTTCCTACGGCTCCTTCTTCAGGCGTTGGCGCCCGCTGCGTCAGCAGCAGAGTCGGCCGCAGCGGCGATGAGCTCGCGGGCCGCGTCGAGGTCGTCCGGGGTCTTCAGGGCCAGCGTCTTGACGCCGGGCAGGGCGCGCTTGGCGAGGCCGGTCAGGGTGCCGCCGGGGCACACCTCCAGGATGGCGGTGACGCCGAGCTCCTTGAAGGTCTCCATGCACAGGTCCCAGCGGACCGGGTTGGCGACCTGGCCGACCAGCCGCTCCAGCACCTCGGCACCGGTGGCGACGGCCTGGCCGTCCTTGTTCGAGATGTACGTGATCTTCGGGTCGCCGGGCGTCAGTTCCTGCGCGGCCTTGGCGAGCGTGTCGACCGCCGGGCCCATGTGCCGCGTGTGGAACGCGCCGGCCACCTTGAGGGCTACGACCCGTCGCACACCCTCGGGCTTGTCGGCCTCCAGGGCGGCGAGCTGCTCCATCGTGCCGGCGGCCACGATCTGGCCCGCGCCGTTCACGTTCGCCGGGGTCAGGCCCAGCTTCTCCAGGTGCGCGACCGTCGTGTCCGGGTCGCCGCCGAGCAGCGCGGACATCCCGGTCGCGGTGATCGCGGCGGCCTCGGCCATCGCCAGACCGCGCTTGCGTACGAGGGTCAGGGCGGCGGTGTCGTCCAGGACGCCCGCGAGGACGGCGGCGGTGATCTCGCCGACGCTGTGACCGGCGACGGCACCCGGCGAAACGTCACCGAGGGCGGCCGCGGAGATCAGTCCGGCGGCGACGAGCAGCGGCTGGGCGACGGCGGTGTCACGGATCTCGTCCGCGTCGGCGTTCGTGCCGTAGTGCACCAGGTCGAGGTCGGCGGCGGCCGAGAGGGCACGCAGACGGTCCTCGACACCGGGGAGGTCGAGCCAGGGGGTCAGGAAGCCGGGCGTCTGGGCGCCCTGGCCGGGAGCGACGAGTACGAGCACTCTCACACTCTCTCTTGGAGACGGGCACGGCCGCCCGTGGGGACAGGGACGAAGAACGGGAAGGGGTTTTGTGGAGCCCCGACAAAAGGCTAGTTCTGGGGATCTCCATCGGCCAGACGTCCCAGGATCAGCGCGATCCGCAGCGTGAACGCCGACCGTACATCCGACGGCGACCAGCCGGTGACGTCAGTCACACGTCGAAGCCGGTAGCGCACGGTGTTGGGATGGACGAACAGCATCCGCGCGGCGCCTTCGAGGCTGCTCGCCTGCTCCAGATAGACACTGAGCGTCTCCAGGAGCGCGGACCCGGCCTCCTCCAGCGGTCTGTAGATCTCCTCCACCAACTGGTCCCGGGCGCCGGGGTCACCGGCCATCGCGCGTTCCGGAAGCAGGTCGTCCGCCAGTACCGGGCGCGGGGCGTCCTGCCAGGCGGAGCACGCCTTGAGCCCGGCGGCGGCGGCCTGCGCGGACCGGGTGGCGGCGAGCAGATCGGGCACGATGGGCCCGGCCACGACGGGTCCGGCCGCATAAGGCCCGATCAGCGACTTGGCCACGGCCAGCGGATTGTCACTGCCACCCGCGATGACGACGAGCCGGTCCCCGAGCACCCCGGTGAGCACCTGAAGCTTGGCGTGCCGAGCGGCCCGCCGAATGGCCTCGACGGTCAGCTCACTGTCCCCGTCGGGCGCGGTACCGAGGACGACGCAGACATGCTCGGGCGAGTTCCACCCCAGCGCGGCGGCCCTGCTCACCGCCCCCTCATCGGCTTCGCCACTCAGCACGGCGTTCACGACGAGCGACTCCAGCCGGGCGTCCCACGCGCCGCGCGCCTCGGCGGCCTGCGCGTAGACCTGGGCGGTCGCGAAGGCGATCTCCCGGGCGTACACGAGCAGCGCCTCGCGCAGCACGGACTCGTCGCCGGGCGCGGCCACCTCGTCGATGGCGGACTCCATGACCTCGATGGTGGTGCGCACCATCTCGACGGTCTGGCGGAGGGTGATGGCGCGGGTCAGCTCACGCGGAGCCGTCCCGAACACATCGGTGGAGATGGCCTGCGGCGCGTCCGGATGCCGGAACCACTCGGTGAACGCGGCGATACCGGCCTGCGCGACCAGCCCGATCCAGGAACGGTTCTCCGGTGGCATCGCCCGGTACCACGGCAGCGTCTCGTCCATGCGCGCGATGGCCTGGGCGGCGAGACTCCCGGACGACTGCTCCAGCCGCTTCAGAGTCGCCGGGTGCGAGTGGGCACGGGGCAGTGGGCCTGCGGGTCTGCTGGTTTCGGGTTCGGGCACGGGACAAGACTGCCTTATCCGCTATTGCTCGGTCGCCTCCGGGGCGCTGGGAGCCGGTGTCGAGAGCACGACCGTGCTCGACGCTTCGCGCCTCCGCGCGCTCGCACTCTCGACACCGGCGCGCCCCTACGGCTCCCTCTCGGCCGTCGGCGTGGGGACAGTGGGACTTGGTGGGCCCTCACCCGGCGTCGGGCCGGACGCCGTAGGTCTCCTGCAGGGCTACCGTTATGGGCGTGATGGACGTACGGCGTTCCGCCGAGCGCTACCCAGGGGGTGACCCGCAGGCCGGGATCCGGTCCTGGCATGCCTTCTCCTTCGGGCCGCACTACGACCCCGACAACCTGCGGTTCGGCGCGGTCATCGCCTGCAACGAGGAGCGACTCGCCCCCGGTGCCGGTTTCGGCGAACACCCGCACAGCCACACGGAGATCATCACCTGGGTCGTGGAAGGGGAGTTGAGCCACCGCGACTCCACGGGACAGCTGACCCGGGTCCGGCCCGGTGACGTCCAGCGCCTCAGTTCGGCGGCCGGTGTCCGGCACGTCGAGCGCAACGACAGCGACGCACCCCTGACCTTCGTGCAGATGTGGCTCGCCCCGCTGGAGCCGGGTGGCGAGCCGTCGTACGAGATAGTCCACGGCATCGCCGACTCCACGCCGTACGCGGTGCCGGAGGCGGGCGCGATGCTGCACGTGCGCCGGCTGGCGCCGGGGGAGCGGACGGCCGTACCGGACGCGGTGCATGTGTATGTGCATGTGGTGCGGGGTGAAGTGCGGCTGGAGGGAGAGGAGTTGGGGGCGGGGGACGCTGTGCGGATCACGGACGCCAAGGATCTGGAGCTGGTGGCGGTGAGCGGGGCGGAGGTGCTGGTCTGGGAGATGGCCGGCTGAATCCGGGGCGTGTCACACGGGCTCTTGATCCTGGGTCAGACGCGCCAGTTGGGCGGCGAGGGATCCGTGGCCGGCGGTCTCCGCGCCCTTGTGCAGCCGCCGTAGATCGGGCACGGGGAGATCGAGCTGCCGTGCGAGCCGGTCGACGTGAGCCTCGGCGTCCGCGCGTGTGACCCGGCGTCCGGCCCCCAGCCGCAGGTCCAGGCGGGCCAGGAGCGCGTACTTGCGGAGCGTCTCGTCGCGGCACCACAGATGGAAGAAACTGGTGCCCCGCACGGTGTACGAACCCACCCGGGTGAGCGGAACGCCGTCCGGACCGTACGCGGAGGCCGGGAGGTCGATGGAGTACGTGCCGTCCGGACGGCGCCGCGGCCGGTGGTCGTCCAGGCCCTTCTGCTCCAGCCATTTCTCGGCGGCCCGGAGGCCGGCCTCGCGATGTTCGGCCTCGCGCTCCTCGGCTCCGATCGCGGCCAGGACGTGCTCCGCCCGCTGGAGCACAGCCGTGAGATCACGGTCGGGTTCGGCACCCACCTGGCTGTAGACGAGCAGTCCGGGGCGTCCGTCCTCCCGCAGCCCGTGCACGACATACACCGGCAGGAAGACACACTCCTCGCCCAGGCTCTCCACCTGGTCCAGCGCGACGGGCAGATTGAGCCGGTCGCGTTCCTCCGGCCCGGTCTGTGTCGCGAGCCGGCTGAGCGCCCCGCGGTCGAAGCCCGTCATGACGGACACCATCGTGAACCGTGGGAAATCCCGGCTGTTCAGCACCTGCTGGAGGTCCGCCCCCGCGAGCGGGGTCACCTTGCGTTCGTCGTAGTGGGCCCGGGACAGCGGGGTGCAGGAGAGCGCCTCGAAGTACAGCTCGCGACGGTCCTCACGGGTGATGACATAGCGTCGGTCGTCCTGGACGGAGCGCACCCCGAGAGGGGTGAGGGCGAGTCTGCCGGCGTGCTCCTCGATGTGACCGGTGCGGGTCAGGAAACGTACCGCCTGGGCGACCAACGGTTCCTCCAGGGCGAAGAACCGGGCCAGTTCGGCCACGGTCGCCAGACCGCCGTACGCCAGACCGCGCTCCAGATGGCGGTCGATGAGCTTGAAGTCCTCGCCCTCGGTGATCGTGGCCCGGATCTCCACCCGCCAGACCGGCAGCAGCAGCGCGTGCAGCCGGGTCGGCGCCAGCCCCCGTTCCACGGCGGCGTCCTCCAGTACCCGTTCGGGCGGGAAACGCATCAGCCGCTGTACGGCGTTCATGCCCCGTCTCCTTCCTGCGCGGCCTTCGCCAGCAGTGCCGTGACGTCGTCGTGGGACCTGATGTCGCCGTGCCGCTTCAGATGGGTGTGCAGGTTCTGGGCGAGGGCGCGGAAGTCCGGGTCGTCGGCGCGCAGCAGGGTGCCCAGGTCGCCGGTGAGCACGAGTTGCCGCTGGGCGCGGGTGAAGGCGACATTGGCGCGGCGCAGTTCCTTCAGGAAGCCGATCCGGCCCTGGGAGTTGCTGCGGGTGAAGCCGTAGAGGATCACCTCGCGCTCACCGCCCTGGAAGGAGTCGACCGTCCCGACCCCTTCGCGGGCGCGTCGGCCGTCGCCGATGAGCCGGGACAGCTCGGCGACCACCGCCGCGACCTGTGCGCGATACGGCACGATGACCGCCCACTCGTTGCCGCGCCGGTGGTAGAACGCGGCGAGCCGGGCGAGCAGCCGTGCCTCGCAGTGGTTGCGGACGCCGACGCGACCGAAGGACTCGCCGGCCCGGGTGTCCGACGACTCCTGCCGGTCCCGGGGCGGCAGCTCTCCGGTGTCCACGAAGGCGATCGGGCTACTGAACAGCGGGTCGTGGTACGGGTGGTCGTGCTCGGTGCGCAGCCGGTCGTCGTAGAAGGCCGCCGAGACGAAGCCGGCGATCTCCACCGGCATCCGGCGTTGCAGGGTCAGCTGGACGACGTGCGAGTCCGGGAGCCCGTCGACCAGTCGCTCCAGGGCACTCTTCGTCATCAGCCCCCGCAGCTCGGCGGAGGTGATGTCCTTGCCCCACTCGGCCACTTCGGTGTCGAGGAAGGGCGGCAACTGCTTGTGGTCGCCGACGAGCACTCCGCGTCGTGCGCGGACGAGGGGGACCAGGGCGTCGGCGATGCCGATCTGCCCCGCCTCGTCGACGATCGCCAGGTCGAAGTCGAGGCCGGACAGCTCCGGCCGGGACGCGGTACCGATGCAGGTCGCGCCCACGACGTGCGCGTAGCGGATGAGTTCGGGGGCCAGTTGCTGCGAGTCGGCGGCGATCGCGGCCTGCCACTCCGTCGCCAGCTGCCGCCGTGCGACGAGCAGGGGGAGCCACTCGCCCAACCACCGCTCCAGGGCCCGCAGTTGACCGCGTGCGGCCTCGGCGTCCTCGGTCCTGCCCGGCTCGGGCGGCGACTCCAGGTGGGCGATGGCCGCGATGGCCCGGTCGGCGATGTCGTACGCCTTGTGCTGGGAGTCGGCACGGTCCACGGCCGCGCCCTGCCAGGCGTCCCGGGCGGCGCGCACGGCGGGGGCGTCGCGCGTGACCTGCTCCAGCTCCAGGTGGGTCGCGGCGAGTGTCGTGTCCAGCGCGGTGAGCGCGGTCCGCAACTCCTCGTCCTGGGCGCGCAGTTCGTCGAGCCGTCGCTGCCACCGCCGTGCCGGAGCGCGGAAGAGCGAGCCGAACGCCCGGCCCTCCGAACGCTCCCGCGCACGAACGTACTTGGGCTCCGCCCGCTCGATGCGCTGTACGACCCCGTCCCGGGTGCCCTGGTCGTGCTCCCGTCGCGCGGCCAGGGCGTCCAGCCGCTTCCGCACCGGGTCGCCGGCCGTGCGTCGTGCGGAGTCCAGTCCGGCCGCCGCGGACTTCTCCGCCGCTCTCAGCCGGTCGAGCCGGTCGAGGGCCCGCGTCAGTTCGTCGGCCCGCCTGCGTGCGGTGTCGACCTGGGCATACGCGGCCACACGCTGGGTCATGGCCTGCGAGACCTCCTCGGCCAGTTCGCCGGCCTGCCGCTCCAGCAGATAGGGGCGACCGTCCTCGGACACCTTGCCGTCGTTGCCCACGCGTACCACCACCAGGTCGCGCGGCAGCTTCGCCAGGACGTTGTCCACGGCCCGGTTGGTGTGCGAGGTGACCAGCACCCGATTCCTCGCGTCCCCGTCGGTCCGGCCGCCCGCGCGACCGGTCGCGCAGGCGTGGGCGATCTGTGTGATGGTGCGGGTCTTGCCGGTGCCCGGCGGCCCCAGGACGACCAGGACGTCATCGGTGGCCAGGGCCTTGCGGAACGCGGTCAGCTGATCAGGGTCCAGCGCCTCGCCCGGTGTCACGGACACCGGCCGCAGGGCCCGCACCCGGTGCTCCACCAGCGCGGGCAGCAGCAGCGGGTTGCCGGCCCGGCCGGACCCGAGCAGCGCCAGCGCCTCCCGCTGCTTGTCGAACACGACGGTACTCGGCGTCACGGCCAGCTCGCCCTGACGGGGGATGCGCTCCCAGGACACCGCCTGGTCGAAGCGGACGGTCACCCGGCGGCCGTCCCTGCGCGTCACCTGGCCCCGCATCTCCGCTTCCCCGCGCACCTCGACGAAGGCGCCCTCGTCCGGCACGTCGGACAGGGCGAGCCGGAACTCGTACATCGAATGACGGCCGGAGCGCTGCCCACCGGTCGACGCGAACTCGGCGTACGGGTACGGGCCGCCGCGCCGCTCCTCCCGGGTGGTGATCCGCTGGGTGGCGTCGACGAGTTGCCCGACCGCGTCGAGGAAAGTCTGCTGCGCGGGGTTCGGCGCGGCCGTCTCCCGGTGCTCGGTGAGCACGGTGCCGAGGTGCTGCCAGGCTTCCTGTATCCGCTGCCAGCCCGCGTCGGCGTCCTGCGGGATGTCGCGGACGCCGAACACCAGCCGCCAGGCGGGCGGCCGGACCAGCAGGCAGGACTTGGCGAGTTCGTGGTGGTCGCGCAGCCGTACCGGATCGACCGCGCTGACGAAGTAGCCCGTCCCGCGGTCCGTCGGATACAGCCGCAGCCGGTAGGCGGTGGTGTGCACCAGCAGGCTCGGGCCGCGTCCGCCGCCGCCCTCGTCGAGCCGCGCGGGCACACCGTTCCTGAGGGCGCCCAGATCCCGGGCGAGCTGTTCGACGGCGGGCAGCCCGGGGTGGATCCGGGCCTTGTCGCGCAGCTGCTTGTCGAGGGAACCGCCGGGCACGAGCACCAGGGGGCTCGCCAGTTCCAGGGTGGAGGACGTCATGGGGCGCTCACCGCTCCTCTCGGGCCGGAGCGGCGAGGCCGTCGCTCACCGCGCGCAGCGCGACGACCAGCGCGGACAGGTCGGGACGGTCCCGGGGGTCGGGGGCGAGCGCGGCGTCGACGGTCTCGACACCGGGGAGGGGAGACCCGGCGAGCCGGGGGAGCGCCGAGGGCATCCCCGGTACCGGCGGGGACCCGGTGAGCAGCCGGTGGACGAGCGCGCCGAGCCGGTGGACATCCGTGGCCGCGCCGTGCTCGCCGGCCCGTCCGCGGTGGCCGCGCCGCTGTTCCGGGGCCTGGTACGGGCCGGGCGCCTCCCCGGGTACGGGTGGGGTCGTGGCCAGGCCGAGATCGCGAAGGAACAGGCTGCCGTCGTCGCCCAGGACCAGCGCGGCCGGCTCCAGCGCGCGGTGGGCCAGCCCCCGGTCGTGCAGCTTGCCGAGGATCCGGCACGAGGCGGCCAGGCCGCGTATCAGCCGGTGCGATCGCCAGGCGCCGAGCGGCTCGGTGTCGTCCCGCACCAGTTCGGCGAGGGTCTCGCACGGCTTTCCGGACCGCCGGGACACCGGCCACGCCAGGGCGAGGGTCGCTGTCCCGCCCCGCCGCCCGTAGTGGACCACGCCCGGCCCGCCACCCAGTTCGCGCAAGAGATCGTGCTCGTCCGACAGCGCGCGCAGTGCCGCTTCGGCGCCCGGACCGTGGTACGACGCCTCGACCTGCCTGAGCCAGACGAAGCGTGCGACGTGACCGGGCCCGGGCAGGAGGCGGGCGAGTGCCTGACGCCGTACGACGGAGTGGTCGGGTGACACGGTCTCGGTGGGCGGGGCGTCCGGGTCGTCGTGCAGCAGACAGGCCTCCCCGTCCACGGTGACGACGGCTCCGCCGCGCCAGCCGGCCGTGTCGTCGGACCGTCCGGCCGACGGGGAGACCACCACGACCGCGGGTGCCTGCCGAGGCGCGGGGGGCTCGGGACGGGAACGGGGCAGGGGCAGTTCCCGAAGGATCCGTACGGCCACGGCGGCGGCGTTCCGGGCGGCCACCGGCTGTGCGCCCTTCGCGTCCGTGATCTCTTTCCGGCCGTCCGCGAAGTCGCTGATCCCTCGGACGGGGATGACGGGGACACCGCTGAGATGCGCTGCCTGCGCCATGCCGGCGCTCTCCATGTCGACGGCCACCGCGTCGCTGTAGGTCCGGGCGATCAGGTCCGCCAGCGGGGAGGTCCGCGAGTTCAGTACGACGTCCCCCGCGACCAAGGGCTTGAAGTGCACGCCGGTACGTCCGCGCAGGGCCCGGCGGACCCGCTGTTCTACGTCGTGCCGCATCTCCCAGGCGCGGGGGCGGGCGCGAAAGCCGTCGTCGCCCTCCTTGCCGCCGTGGTGCAGATAGACCTTGCCGGCCACGACCACGTCTCCCAGGGCGACCTCGGAGCGGAGCGAGCCGGCGACCCCGACGAAGAACACCGCGGCCGGCCGGAAGAAGGCGACCGCCCGCTCGGTGTGCGCCGCCGCGCCGCTGTTGCCCTCCCCGATCTCGACGACCGCCACTCGCCACGGCAGCCCGGGCACCCGGCCGACGTCGAACAGGGTGCCGTGCGGATGCTCCACCACGCGGACGTTCGTCAACTGCTCATGTACGGCCTGGAATTCGAGCGACAGTGCCGTCAGGACGACGACCGTGGGGGTCGCGTGGCACGTTCCCTGCAACGGGACACCTCGCCGTTCCTCGTGAGACAAGTGGCCGGGGCGCAAGAGAATTCACTTTAGCGAGCGCGGCCACATCACGGGCGAGGGGTGCTCAGATCTCGGCCAGCACCGCGTCCGTGAACCCCGGCCACACCTCGACCGCCCACGGCCCGAACGCCCGGTCCGTCAGCGCCACGCACCCCACCCCGGCCACCGGGTCGATCCACAGGAACGTACCCGACTGCCCGAAGTGGCCGAACGTGCCCGGCGAGGACGAACTCCCCGTCCAGTGCGGGGACTTGGAGTCGCGGATCTCGAAGCCGAGGCCCCAGTCGTTGGGGTTCTGGTGGCCGTAGCCGGGGAGGACGCCCTTGGTGCCGGGGTACTGGACCGTCATCGCCTCGGCGACCGTGCGGGGGTCCAGGAGGCGGGGGGACTGGACCTCGGCGGCGAACCGCAGGAGGTCCTCGCCCGTGGAGACGCCGTCCTTCGCCGGGGAGCCGTCAAGGGTGGTGGCGGTCATGCCCAGGGGGTCCAGCACCGCCTGCCGCAGATACTCCGCGAACGGGATCTCCGTCGCCTTCGCGAGGTGGTCGCCGAGTTGCTCGAAGCCCGCGTTCGAGTACAGGCGGCGCTGGCCGGGCGGGGCCGTCACCCGGTGTTCGTCGAAGGCCAACCCCGAGGTGTGGGCGAGGAGATGGCGGACCGTGGAGCCGGGCGGGCCCGCCGGTTCGTCCAGCTCGATCGCGCCCTCCTCGTACGCGACGAGGGCCGCGTACGCCGCGAGCGGCTTGGTGACCGAGGCGAGCGGGAAGCGGTGGCCGGTCGGGCCGTGGGTGCCGAGAACGGTCCCGTCGGCTCGTACGACAGCCGCCGCGGCGGTCGGCACCGGCCAGTTCTCGATCAGCGCGAGGCTCTGCAAGGACATGCCGTCGAGCCTAAGTGGTCAGAGCTTCAGCTCCATCAAAGGGTCCGGCTTGGGCACGAAACCGAGCGAGGCGTAGAGCGGCGCGGCCTCCGTGGACGCGGTGAGGTGGACGCGCCGGGCGCCGCGCTCACGGAACCACGCCAGCAGCTCGTCCATGCACGCGCGCGCGTACCCACGACGCCGCGCGTCCGGGTCGGTGGCCACACTGAACACGAACCCGACCTTGCCGTGCGGGTCCCCGGCCTTCCCGATCCGGTAGTCGACCGTCCCGACCACCAGCGCCCCCGGCCGCTCCGGGTGGTCCACGACGAACGCCCCGAAGTCCTCGTCCGACGCGAGCCGCTCCCGTAGCGTCGGCAGGGACTCCGCGTGCCAGTCCGTGCCGGGGTCCGAACCCGCCATCGAGTCGATCATCACCTGGCGCAGTCGCAGCAGTTCGGCGGCATCGTCGGGGGCGGCCCGTCGTACGAGACTCATGTCCCGCACGCTATCCACCGCACCGCCGACCCGTCCTGCGGATTTCTTACCGGTTCCGCTTGCTTCGAGTGCACTCCAAGGCCATAGCGTGGTGGCCATGACGGTGATGGAGACCACGGGTACCAGTACCGACAGCTGCGCGGGCCCGCCGCAGGCCGATCGGCGTCCGGACGGCGACGACAGCTACACGATCAGCGAGGTCGTCGCCTTCACCGGCCTGACGGCACACACCCTGCGCTGGTACGAGCGCATCGGCCTGATGCCGCACATCGACCGCTCGCACACCGGCCAGCGCCGCTACAGCAACCGCGACCTCGACTGGCTCGACCTCGTCGGCAAGCTCCGCCTGACCGGGATGCCGGTCGCCGACATGGTCCGCTACGCCGAGCTGATGCGCGAGGGCGAGCACACCTACGGCGACCGCTTCGAACTCCTGGAGGCGACCCGCCGGGACGTCATCGCCAGGATCGCCGAACTGCAGGACACCCTGGCCGTCCTCGACCGGAAGATCAACTTCTACGCCACGGCCGGCCGCGCCTACGAACAGGAGAAGGCAGGATGACCGACACCCCGATCCCGACCGCACGACTCGGCGCGGCCGGCCCCGAGGTCGGCGTCCAGGGCCTCGGCTGCATGGGCATGAGCTCGTCCTACGGCCCCCGGGACGCGAAGGAGTCGCTGGCCACCCTGGACCGGGCGCTGGAGCTCGGCGTGACCCTGTACGACACGGCGGACATGTACGGCGAGGGGGAGAACGAGCGGTTCCTCTCGCCGTTCTTCAAGGCGCACCGCGACGAGGTCGTCATCGCCACCAAGTTCGCCCTGTCGATCCCGCCCGGCGAGCCCACCCGGCGCGTCATCCGCAACGACCGCCCGTACATCCGCCAGGCGGTCGAGGCCAGCCTGCGACGCCTCGACATCGACACCATCGACCTCTACTACATGCACCGCCGGGACCCGGCCGTCCCCATCGAGGACACCGTCGGGGCGATGGCGGAACTGGTCGCCGAGGGCAAGGTGAAGCACCTCGGCCTGAGCGAGGTCACCGGCGCGGAACTGCGGGCCGCCCACGCCGTGCACCCGATCGCCGCCGTCCAGTCGGAGTGGTCGCTCTTCAGCCGCGACGTCGAGATCAGCCTGGTGGGCGCCGCCGCCGACCTGGGCGTGGCGGTCGTTCCGTACTCGCCGCTCGGCCGGGGTTTCCTCGCGGGATCGTTCGCGAACGCCGAACAGGACCTCACGGAGGGCGACTTCCGCCGGAACCAGCCCCGGTTCACCGGCGGGAACGCGGCCGCCAACGCCTCGCTCCTGGAGCCGGTGCGGACGGTTGCCGAGGCGCACGGGGCTTCCCTCGGCCAGATCGCGCTCGCCTGGGTACAGCAGCGCGCCCAGGTCCACGGCCTCCCCGTGATCCCCATCCCGGGCACGACCAAGCCGGGCCGGGTGGAGGAGAACACGGCGGCGACAGCGATTGCCCTGACGGATGAGGAGCTGACCTTGCTGGAGCCGATCGCCGGCAAGGTGGCGGGAGACCGCTACGCGGACATGTCGTTCGCATCGACGAGCAGGGAGAACTAAATAGCGCCCTAGGGGTCGCGCCCCTTAAGGGGCGCGGGGAACTGCGCGACCAGCCACAACGAACCCGCGGCCGAAAAACAACAAGTCGTCCCCACTACAACTCCGCCAACAACTCAGCCTTCTTCACGCTGAACTCCTCATCAGTCACCAGCCCCGCCTGATGCAACTCCGCCAGATGCCGAATCCGCTCGGCGACATCCGCAGGATCACGCCGAGCGGCCGGCACCACAGCCGAGGGACGAACGGACCGCACCGCCGCCAGCACAGCCGCCGCGAATGGCAGAGACTCATGCACAGGCCCATACCCCAACCCGAACACCACAGCCGCCGGATCCTGATCAACAGGCAGCAGCGACTCGGCCCCACGCAACAGCCGTAGATGCCCCTCAAAAACCTCGGGCGACCGCCACTCGACCCCGTTCAGGTCGGCGACCGCGAAGCTCTGGTCGCCGGCCTTCCACTTCGCGGACGACGCCCCCGTCCAGAACCACCGGAACGACACGGTCTTCCCGTCGAAGGTCGCCTTCCCGTCGTACGCCTTGAACCGCAACGGCACCGCAGGCGCGGCCACCAGGAACCGCTCGGCGGGCCCCTCCCGCTTCAGCTGCGCATGCAACTCGTCGGCGTAGTACTCCGCGAGCGTCTCGCGCTCGGCCGGCAGGACGAGGCGGTAGGGATCGCAGCTCTCCTTCAGCTGATCCGCCGCCGCCTCCATCAGCGGGTCGGCCCCGGCCCGCGGCTCCACGCGGAGCACGACCGTGCCGCGCTTGCCGGGCGCGAGCGTCACCGCCTCGATCGCCTCGAAGGGGATCCGGCGTTCACCGAGCGCCTGGAATAGCTTGGGTGTTCGAATGCCGCGTTCGTAGCGGATGAGCACGGAGTCGGACTCGAACTCCCAGGCGGCATGAAATCCGGCCAGTACGTCACCCATGCGGCTCATCGTAGGCGGCACACACTCCTCCGTCCCATCCCCGCGCAGACCGCACTTCCTGCTGTTTCTACGCGCGTCCGACGCCTAGGCGCCGGACAAACCCTCTCGGCAGGTGTCACCTTCGTGCGCGCACGTCACCGAGCGGTACGCGCCAACACCGATGTCGGCGAAGTTGGTGAGGCTGTCGGTGCCTGCCGCGAAGTAACCGGTGTGGCCCTCGGCGTCCTTCGCGGCCAGCACCCGCGCCCCGAACGCGTCCGACACCGGGTCCTCGCCGTGCCCGAGACCGCCGAGCTCCATGTACGGCACGTCCTGGATCCAGTCGTCGGCGTCCCGCATCGCCCACACCCGGGCGAGCGTGTGCAGGTGGGAGGCCTTCGAGGTCCGCATCCCGGGGCTGCCCGCCACCGCGATGTCGGTCACCCGGGCCGGCAGCTCGTGCGCGGCGACCCCGCACACCACGGAGCCGTAGCTGTGGCAGAACAGGGCGACCTGCGACTTACCGGGCAACGCCCGCACCAGCGCGTTCAGCCGTACGGCGCCGGCCTCGGCGCGTCCCGCGGTGGCCGAGTCGATGCCGAGGCCGCCGGGGGAGGTGTAGTCGGCCCAGGCGATGACCGCCGTACGCGTGCCGGCCTTGTCCGCCCTGGACTTCGCCGTGTTCTCGGCCGCGTACAGGTTCTGGGCCATGCCGACCGGTGCCGAGTACTCCTTGTTGGTCTTCTGGAAGGTCAGCAGGTCGGTGTCGACGCCGGGGACGATCACCGACACGCGCTGCGCGGTGTCCAGGTCACCGAAGACCTCGGCGATCCGGCCCGCACCCTCGGGGTCGAAGGCAAGGATGTGGCGGTCCTTCGTCATCAGCGCCTCGAAGCGGTGCATGAGGCGGCCCGCCTCCTGCTGGCCGAGCGGCGTCAGACGGTTGTCGTGCATGCGCTTCCGCTCGACCTCGCGCTGCTGGTCGAGGGCGATGTGGTTGGCGCGATAGCGCAGCGAGACCGGGGCGCCGTTCATGTTGCCGACCGCGAGCGGATAGCGGTGCGCGAGACGCGTGCGCTGCTGCGCGGTGAGCGAGGCGAAGAAGCGGGCGAGCCGGGTCGGGGAGGCGTCCGGGTCGGGCAGCTCGCGCCCGTTCATGTGGCCGTGCTCCCACGCGGAGAGGGAGGCCTGGAGCGCCGTTTTCCCGGGGTGGCTGCGGACCGCGGTCCAACCGGTGGTCGCCAGCATCACGAACACCACGGCCAGCGCGGCCAGTGCGCGCCAGGCGTTCAGCGTGGGGGAGGAGTCGAAGGAAGTCACTGGGAGGACACACTAGGAGAACGAGAGGGTCTCGCGTTAACCGAGTGACGGGGATCACGTTTCAGCGGTACGTGACGAGAAACTCAGTACGACTCACTTTGTGTGACTCGTGCGCCAGTTCCCGGCGAGCGCCGGTCCCACCCCGTCGAGGTAGTCGGCGGTCAGCTCCCGCATCGCCTCGATGCTGAGGTCGTCCCCCACGATCCACATCCGCTCCACCACCCGCATCACCCCGCCGAACACCGCCACCACCAGCCGCGGCCGGGGGTCCGTGTCCACGCCGAGCCCCTCGCGCTCGGCGACGATCCGCGCCAGCTCCTCCTCCAGCTCCTGCGAGCGCCGCAGATGCGCGGCGAGCAGCGCGGGCGTCGACTCGATCACCCGGTAGGTACGCATGTGCAGGTCCAGCGGTACGACCTGCTGGATCGCCTCGTTGATGGTGTCCCAGCTCTCCAGCACGGCCCGGCGCAGCGCCTCCAGTGGGGCCTCGTGCGGCGGGCGGGCGCGGACGGCCTCGACGAAGTGCGTCTCGGTGAGCCGGGGCACGAAGAACGCGGCCTCCTCCTTGCTCGCGAAGTAGCGGAAGAAGGTGCGCTGCGAGACGTCGACGCCCTCGGTGATCTCATCG
>Ga0307515_10000263_pt1 | contig 130303 bp, 119 predicted proteins | sample 17_EM_MG_FD_194513 | JGI IMG/M metagenome (GOLD analysis project Ga0307515, IMG submission 194513) | Populus trichocarpa ectomycorrhiza microbial communities from riparian zone in the Pacific Northwest, United States - 17_EM | ecosystem: Host-associated > Plants > Roots > Unclassified...
CTGCTCGCCCTCCTGGTCGATCACGATCACCTTGCGGCCGCGATCCGCAGCCTCCGTGGCCGCAACCAGCCCCGCAAGCCCCGCCCCCACGACAAGCACATCGCAATTCATCCGCATTTCCTCCCACGTCATTTCAGCCGACAGCTTACGAGCCCGTAAACGTCAGAGCAACGCAAACGGCTGGAAAAAGCATGGGCCTGAAAAAACTTGGGCGGGCCTGTCGAAATCGGCACAGTTCGCGGCTCATTGGTTCACGCGGCAAATGGATTGCGCGCAATAACCCGGAAAGGACCTTTAGGATGAAAAACACGCTTGCAAGCATGGCAGTTGCCGTGATCGTCTCCTCGATCATGGGCGGCACGATGGCAAAAGCTGCTCCCTTTACGCTGCTGATCTTCGAAAGCCAGCCGGAGCTGTCAAAGCGGGCGGACAAGGGGAATGATGGAGCGACCTATTGGGGCAGCTATGCGCAGTTCGCAGGGGAAGCCGGGAAGGCCGGCATCCTGCGCGGCGGCGCAGCACTCCACACGGTCGATGACGCTCGATCAGTGAAATTGGTCGATGGAACATTGAATGAGGGTGCCGGCTTCGACGCGGAAGCAACGTTGCGGCTCAGCGGCTACTTCCAGATCGACGTTGCAAACGCCTCTGCGGCGATCGCCTGGGCGTCGAAAATTCCGGCCGCGGCAACGGGGCGAATCGAGATCCGGGCCGGCTATCCGGCACCCGGCATGAACTAGGAAAGCGAGGGAAAAACGGGATGCAATACGCACTTTTGATCCGCGAGGATGCAAGCGACTTCGAAAAGCGAGAAAATGTGGCGGAAGCCGGCCCTTACTGGGCGGGCTGGAGCGCCTATAGCCAAGCTGTCGCGCAGGCCGGCATCTTTGTATCGGGCGCCGGCCTAATGCCCCCGACAATGGCGACAACGGTCCGGATCGACAATGGCAGCCGGGATGTTCAGGATGGGCCTTTCGCCGAAGCGAAGGAACAGCTCGGCGGCTTCTTCGTCATCGATGTCGCCAATCTTGACCTCGCCCTTGCATGGGCTGCGCGCGCGCCTATTTCCCGCCACGGTTCGGTAGAGGTCCGCCCTGTCGTGCCGCCGCCGCCCCAAGTGTGAAGCGGATGACCGAAGATGAGGTGCGCGGTGCGGCGGAGCTTGCCGCGCGCCATTCCTATGGGAAGCTTATCGCTTTCCTCACGGCCCGTTCGCGTGACGTTCCGGCTGCCGAGGATGCTTTGTCCGAAGCTCTCACCAAGGCTCTCCAGCTCTGGCCGACACGCGGCATACCGGACAATCCGGATGCCTGGCTTCTGGTCACGGCCCGTCGGAATATCGCCCGCGTGCGACGACACGGCAAGGTCGTCGCCGATGGTCTCAACCGCGTCATCATGGATATGGAAGAGCTGGCGCAAACCATGACGGAGAAGACCGAAGCCGATTTTCCCGATGACCGACTGAAGCTGCTGTTCGTCTGCACCCACCCGGCTATCGACCCTGCCGCGCACACACCACTTATGTTGCAGACGGTTCTGGGACTGGATGCGAAGCGCATCGCCTCTGCATTTCTCGTTTCACCCGCCACGGTCAGCCAGCGGTTGGTGCGCGCGAAGGCGAAAGTCCGCGATGCCGGCATCCCGTTCACGGTGCCTGATCGCTCAGACCTCCCATCGCGGCTCGAAGCGGTCTTCGCCGCGATTTACGCGGCCTACACTCTGGGCTGGGACGGTCATGGCAGCGGCGAGGAGAAAAGCAGCGACCTGGCGGAAGAGGCCATCTGGCTCGCCAGACTACTTCTGGTGATCCTGCCCCATCGTGCGGAGGCGATGGGGCTGCTCGCAATGATGCTCTACGGCGAATCCCGCAAGGCAGCGCGCCGCACGCCGGACAAGGCCTATGTTCCGCTTGACGCGCAGAATCCGGATCTCTGGGATGCAACGCTGATCGCCGAGGCCGACGGACTGCTGGTGGCTGCCGGAAAGCTCAATGCCTTCGGCCCCTATCAATGCGAGGCGGCAATCCAGTCCGTGCATGCCGCACGCCGGGCAAGTGGCGTGACCAATTGGCAGGCTGTCTCGGTGGTGTATCAGGCTCTGCTGGGACTACGCCCCTCCATCGGCGCATACGTCGCACAGGCGGCTGTTACTGCGCGGCTTTCGGGAGCTGAGGCAGGTTTGCAGAAACTGGACGAACTTTCATCAATGCAAGTGAAAGCCTATCAACCCTACTGGGCCGTACGCGCCCATCTCCTTAGCCAAACGGATGCCATCGACGAGGCCCTGTCCGCCTACGACACAGCTATCGGGCTGTGCACCGACGCGGCGGTTCGCCTCTATCTGCAACGGCGTCAGAGCGAGCTCCTCCCGACGCCTACTTCTCCGTGAGCTTCAACTCGATCCGGCGGTTCTGATCGCGTGCTTCCTTTGTATCGCCCTCGGCAATCGGCTGGAATTCGCCGAAGCCGGCAGCCACAAGACGAGCGGCCGGAACGCCGCGGGAAATGAGGAATTTAACGACCGATGTCGCGCGTGCGGAGGAAAGCTCCCAGTTGTCCACGTAGCGACCGGTGCCGGACAGCGGCACGTTGTCGGTATGGCCATCGACACGCAGCACCCAGTTGATTTCGGCGGGGATTTCCTTGGCAAGGTCGAGAAGCGCTGCCGCAAGTTTGCCCATCTCCTCTTGGCCTGCCGGATTGAGTTCGTTGCCGCCGGACGGAAAGAGCACTTCCGACTGGAAAACGAAGCGGTCGCCGACGATACGGATATTCTCGCGGTCGGACAGGATTTCGCGTAGCCGGCCGAAGAAATCCGAGCGGTATCGGTTGAGCTCCTGCACACGCTGCGCCAGCGCGACGTTCAACCGGCGGCCGAGATCGGCAATCTTGGTCTGAGACGACTCGTCCTTGGCTTCGGACGCCTGGAGCGCGCCTTCAATGGCGGCGATCTGGCTGCGCAGGGCGGCGATCTGCTGGTTCAGAAGATCGATCTGGCTCATCGCCCGGCTGCTGGCCTCGTTGGCCGATTCCAGCTGCCCCGTCAGGTCGCCGATCCGCTTGGTCGCAGCTTCCGAACTGCCGCTGCCCTGATCGAGGAGCGACTGCAAGCGCGAGCGTTCGCCTTCCGACGTCGACAGAGACGCCTGGAGATTGGCTAGCGAATCCTCGAGGTCCTGGTTGCTGCCTTTTTCCAGCGCCAGCAACTGCGTCAGTTCGTTGATCTGGCTGTTCAGTCGGTTCAGCACGTCGTCCTTGCCGCTGATTTCGCGGCTGAGCAGGAATTGCCCCAGCACGAAGACGGTCAGCAGGAACATGATGGAGAGGAGGAGCGTCGACAGGGCATCGACGAAGCCCGGCCAGTAGTCGATGGTTCTCTGGGTGCGGCCCTTCCGCGCAAGCGCCATCGGTCATTCCCCTCCGACTTCGTCGGCGCGCGCATGCCTGGTGCCCGTGGGCTTTTCGGGATGCACGGCGATCTTGTCGGCATGGCCGATCCGGGCGGCGAGCTTGTCCAGCGTCTTGCGCATGGCGCGCGCCTCTTCCTGCTGTGCCTCGATCCAGTCACGCAGCATCTGTTGTTCGCCACGCATGTTCTTGACGAGGCCCTGGATACCTTCGGCAAGGCTCGCCATGGCCGCGGTGGTGCGCTGATTCATGCCGCCATCGTGATTGAGCCGGGACAGTTGCTCTGTGAGTTCGCGCAGCCCTTCGATCGGCGCGACCATGCCTTGGCCTTCGGAAGAAGAGGAAAGATCCGAGCTGACGTCGGTGACGGAAGAAAGCCAGTTTTCAAGTTCGGTATAGAAACGGTTCTGCGCCCGGCCGGCCTGCAGATCGAGAAAGCCGAGAATCAGAGAACCGGACAAGCCGAAGAGGGACGTCGAGAACGCCGTGCCCATTCCGGATAGCGGCGCTGAAAGTCCGCTTTTGAGTGCCGCCAGCACATCTTCCGTACCGCCTGATCCAGCATCGAGCGACTGGATGACGGTGTTGATCGAGCCGATCGTGCCAAGCAGGCCCCAGAAGGTGCCGAGCAGGCCGAGAAAGACGAGCAGCCCGATCAGATAGCGCGATGTGTCGCGGGATTCGTCGAGGCGTGTCGCAATCGAATCGAGGATCGAGCGCAACGCAGTGGTCGAGATCGTCATGGAATGACGCTGACCGATCAGCGCCCGCATCGGCGCCAGAAGCACCGGGTCGCGACCGACCTTGTCGGCACTGCCCGCCGCGCGGAACGAATTGAACCAGCGCACTTCCGGCCTGAGACTAAGCACATGGCTGAAGACCAGAAGCGCGCCGATCAGCAGCACTCCGGCGATCAGGCCATTCAGTCCGGGATTGGCGAGGAAGGCGGTCTGGGCCTGGCGAAAGAGAATGGCGCCGACGAAGCCGACGATGATCAGGAAGATGATCATCGTCCAGAAGAAGCTCATCGGGCTGGAGAGCTTGTTTGGGTTGTACCCTTCGCCCGCCTCTCCGGCGGCATCCCATCCCGACAGTTTCAGTTTCGCCATAGGACGTTGCTCTCCCGATTACGGCACGAATGCACATGATGAAGAGCGCCCGAACCGAGGGCCCTTGCGCACTTGCCGGGAGACTAGATTAACTTTGTGCCGAATTGAAGGGAAAACAACGCAGTCCCGACATTCGGACAGGCCTGCCCATGCCGGAATTTTGCACGTTGTTTCCGTTACTTGCCGGGGATCGGGCGACGCACGACCTCTTGCAGCGCCTTGCGGATATATTCGTTGCCGGCCACGATGGTTCCGTCTTCCATCGACTTGTTGCCGCCGTCGAGATCGGTGACCCAGCCACCGGCCTCGCGAATCAGCAGCATGCCGGCTGCAATGTCCCACGCGGACAGGCCGCGCTCCCAGTAACCATCGATGCGACCGGCAGCCACATAGCCAAGCTCAAGCGACGCCGCACCGAAGCGGCGCACGCCGGCGACTTCGCCCATCACATGGCGCAGTTCGACGAGATAGGTGCCGTGATTGCCATGGCCGAGATGCGGCGTGCCGGTGGCGATGACGGCGTCAGACAGGCTCTTGCGGGCTGCGACACGCAGGCGACGGTCATTGAGGAAGGCGCCGCCGCCACGTTCGGCCGTGTAAAGTTCGTCCGTTGCCGGATTGAGGATGACCGCACAGACGATCTCGCCCTGGCGTTCAAGTGCAATCGAGATCGAGAAATGCGGGATGCCGTGCAGGAAGTTGGTCGTACCGTCGAGCGGATCGACGATCCAGCGATGGGCGCCATCCGTACCGATGATCTCTTCACTTTCCTCGCCGAGGAAACCATAGGTCGGGCGAGCCTTGAGGAGTTCCTCGCGGAGCAGCTTTTCCGCCTTGCGGTCGGCCTGGGAGACGTAGTCGCCGGGGCCTTTCAGCGAGACCTGCAGGTTCTGCACTTCGCCGAAATCGCGCGATAGAGACTTGCCGGCCTTGAAGGCGGCCTGGACCATGACATTGAGAAGAGCAGAACGGGCCATCTTGGCTTTCCTTGGACTATGAACCGACGGCCGGGCAACCGACCGGATCAATTGAATTGCCGCTGCAGATCAGTCCGCGCGGCGCAGATAGGCGATTTCATTGGTATCGACGAGAATGCGCTCGCCCGCGGCAATGAAGGGTGGAACCATGACGCGAACGCCGTTTTCCATGATCGCCGGCTTGTAGGACGAGGCTGCCGTCTGGCCCTTGACCACGGGGTCGGCCTCGGCGATCGTCAGGACGACCTGATCCGGCAGGGAGATGCCGATCGGCCTTTCATCATAGAGCTTGACCGTCACCATCATGCCATCCTGCAGGAAGGTGGCGCGATCACCGACAAAATCCTTCTGCAGTTCCAGTTGCTCGTAGCTCTCGACGTCCATGAACACCAGCGCCTCGCCCTGTTCGAACAGGAACTGGAAGTCCTTCAGCTCGAGGCTCACGAGTTCAACCGTTTCCGACGAGCGGAAACGCTCGTTGAGCTTGGTGCCATCGATCAGGTTTTTCAGTTCGACCTGATTGAATGCGCCGCCCTTGCCCGGCTTGACCGTCGTCGACTTCACGGCAGCCCAGAGACCGCCATTGTGTTCGATGACGCTGCCAGGGCGTATTTCGTTGCCGTTTATTTTCATGACCTGCTGATTTTCCCGGGAAGCATTCCCTAAAGACGTCGGACACCGCTAAACCGGGCCATTTTGCGGCCTCAAGACCACAAAAAGCCCGAAAGTTCAAGTCTTGCCTTGAAATGACCGTCAGGTGCTGCGGTATTTGTTGGCGGCGGCAAGGGCCGCCTTCTGCTGATCGTCGTTCAGGCCAAGATAGAAATCCTCAAGCGCCAGATCCTTGAGGCCGGCGCGGCGTGACAAGACATACCATTTCGCAGCCTCCACCGGGTCCGGTCGCGTGCCGATGGCGTTGACATAGAGATGCGAGAGCTTGTTCTGCGCGACGGTATTGCCGCTTTCGGCGGCGCGGCGCATCCAGCCGAACCCGTCTTCCAGATTGCGGCCGCCGCCGATGCCCTCGATCAGCCAGATCGCCGCATCAAGCTGGGCGGTATCATAGCCTGCATGGGCAGCGCGCAGCAGCCATTCCCGCGCCTTGGCGCGCTTGTTTTCGTCGATGCCGTCGACGTTCAGATAGATCTGCGACAGCGCATATTGGGCATCGGCAATGCCCTGCTCCGCCGATTTCTCGTAGTAAGGCAGCGCCGCCTTCAGGCCGCGTTCGCCGGGCATGTCCGCCACCAGAAGCTGACCGTAGTTGAATTGCGCCGACGAATTGCCGAGATCGGCCGCCCGGTTCATCATCTCTTCCGAAGCCTTCTTGTCGCGCGGAACGTCACGCCCTTCCATCAGCATGAGCGCATATTTGAACATGGCCGTCGGATCGCCGCTCTTTGCCGCCTGACCGTACCAGAAGGCTGCCTCCTTGGGCTTGCGGGCAACACCAAGGCCCTGCGACAGGATTTCCGCAACAAGGGTCTGCGCGGCGGCATCGCCAAGCTGTGCCCGGGGAAGCGCCAGATCCATCGCCGTGAGATAATATCCGCGCTGGAAAGCGCCATAGGCTTCATCCAGCTTGCCCGAAAACGGCTTTTCCTGCGGAAGTTCGGGAAGCGCGGCCCCCATGCGCTCCAGCACATTGACACCGCCGGAGGGAACCTTGCCGTCCTTGTCTTCCTTGACCGGCGGCTTGATCACCGTCTGCTCGCCCTCGGGCAGGACCGCGCCATTGAAGGGCGTTATGCGGCCGCGCTTTGCGTCGCCCTCCTCCGCAGCCGTGCCGGCTTTATCCGCGCCTGCGTCCTGCGCACGCGCCGCAAGTGGCGGCACGATAAGGACGGCGCAGAAGAGGATCGCCTGAAGAAGGCGCGACAAGGGGCTGTAGAGGACGGGATGACGGTTCAACATGCAGATGTCTTAATCTTCAAACCGTGGCGCTTTTTCGTCCAGAAGCGCATTGACGTTGGCAACCACGCTTGCGGCCTGTGCGGCATCGCCGAAAACGCCGAGCCTGAGCGCCACGAACTCCGCGCCGGTCTCGGCAACGGCAAGGACCGATTCCGGATCGGTACCGCCCATGACGATGCAGGGGATCTCGATCATCGAGGCCCACCATTCGGCAAGCGCCAGGTTCTTCGGATGCGCCTCCGGCTTGATGTCACCATCGACCTTTCCGAAGAAGACATAGTCCGGCCGCGCCTCGCCGACTTCGAGCGCATGATGACGATCGGTCGCGTTTCCGCCGCCAACGATCAGCTTCGGCGAAAATTTCTCCATCGCTTCCGCCAAGGCATCGGCATTGCCCTGAATGTGGATTCCATCGGCCTTGGCCCGGCCGGCGACGCGGGTATCGCCGGCCAAAAGGGCCGCAGCACCAGCGTTCTGGATCAACGGGACGAGCGCTTCGGCATGTTTCTGGAAGGTCTGATCGTCGAGACCATATTGCGGCACGATGACCGATGCGACATCCCCGCCGCGCAGCGCGTCGCCCAGCATCCTGGTCCGCTCCGTGATATCGGCGATATCGGGAACCACGAGGACGAGGCGGCAACGATGGTCGGTCTGGCTCATAATGTTTGTTCCTGCGAATTTCCGGCCTGCGGGTTTTCCGGCATTTCCTGCGGCAACCCCTACTCGATTTCGATGGAGAAAAGCGATAGACCCTGACGACAAAAGGATCAACCGATACCCATGCTCCCAGACCTGCACTTTTACGCCATCGCCATACCGGCGGTTCTTCTCGTGGGCTTGAGCAAGGGCGGCATGGGGGAAGCCCTGTCGCTGATGGGCGTGCCTCTGCTGTCGCTGGCGGTCTCGCCGGTTCAGGCCGCGGCGCTGCTTTTGCCGATCCTGATCGCCATGGACCTTGTGTCGCTCTGGATGTGGCGCCAGCACGGCGACATGAAGACGCTGAAGATCATGCTGCCCGGCGCGATCGCCGGCATCGCCATCGGCTGGGCGACGGCCGCCTATGTTCCGCGGGATGCGCTCAGGCTGATCATCGGCATGATCACGGTTCTGTTCGTGCTGCGCTATGTCTATAACCTTATGCGCGCGCGCCGCGGCATCGTCATTCCAGCCAAGGGTCATCGACCGGTCCCGGCGACGCTGTTTGGTGCCTTTGCCGGTTATGGTAGTTTTGTCGCCCATGCCGGCGGCCCGCCGTTCCAGATCTATGCGCTGCCACTGAAACTGCCGCCCCGTGACTATACAGGCACGATCGTCCGCTTTTTCGCCGTCCTGAACGTCGTCAAGCTTATCCCCTACTTCGCGCTCGGCCAGCTGGACCTGAGCAATCTCAAGACCTCGCTGACGCTGTTTCCGCTGGCGATGCTGGCAACTGTCTGCGGCGCCTGGCTGGTTCGCCGGATGCGGCCGGAAGTCTTCTACCCGTTCATGTACACAATGGCGTTCTGTGCCGGCATGAAACTCATCTGGGACGGCATCGGTGCCGTTCTGGCGGGCAACTGACCGGGGGCTTACGAATGTCATTTGCTGCAAGGCAAAATTGCGTTGCGGCGGTGCACAATTCGCTTGCCGGACTGGCGGATTTCTCCTAGCTTTTCGGCATGTCCAATACCGACCCCTTCGATGCGATCGCGGATCCGAACCGGCGTTACCTGCTGGAGGAATTGCGGCGCGCGCCGAAAACGGTCAACGAACTTGCCGGCGGACTGCCGATCAGCAGACCGGCTGTATCGCAGCATCTCAAGGCGCTTCTGGATTGTAATCTTGTGTCCGTTTCGGCCAGCGGCACGCGTCGGATCTACGCGATCAACAAACCCGGCTTCGACCGGGTCAATCTCTGGCTCGATCAGTTCTGGTCCTAGAGCCGCGCTCTACAACCATCCCTCTCAAGCCTACATCGGGAAACCAGTATCCCTGCGGTACGTTGCGGATATCATATCCACGCTAAAACACTGCCGCTCGCCGGGCAATACAGACTGAAAGCAGAACCCATACTTCATTCCGGCGCTGGTTGAGGTCTCCCGATGCAACTTGGAAATGCTGTTTGTGATCAGTGAATCGATGAACGAAGCTTTTCGATTTCGTCCTTCAAACGCAGCTTACGGCGCTTGATATCGGCGATTTTCTGATCCTCTGAAGAAGGATGGATAAGGGCCGAGTGGAGCTCCTGTTCAAGAGCACCATGCTTTTTCTCAAGCGTTGCAAGATGAGCCTCAATGGTCATGTGGCAGTCCCTTCCTTTTGCTTGCATCCGGTCCGTAAATGCCGGATGTTCCAGGTCGTAACACAGCAAGTGTGCCACGCTATTTTTAATTTGTCGAAGGCGAAATGATGGCAAAGGATAACTTCCCGTTACCAGGCATTCTGTGATAGAGCGGCGCACGAATTGGTCCGGACGGCGGGAAAGCCGCGGCCGGCAGTGACGGGGACTTGATGGATGCCAGACCAGGATCATGCCGAACTCAGACTGCAAGTCGCGCGTTTGAGGCAGGAACATGAAGATTATGATGTCGCAATTAACGCCATGATCCAGACCGGTTGCGACGCCCTTCGAATCCAGCGCATGAAGAAGAAAAAGCTCTCCATCAAGGACCGGATCACCTCGATCGAGGACCAGGTCATACCTGACATCATCGCCTGAAGCGGAACCAGACGTGACGAAACCAGCCACACCGCCCGTCGCCATCATCATGGGAAGCCAGTCCGACTGGGAGACCATGAAGAATGCTGCCGACACGCTCGATGCGCTCGACGTTGCCTATGATGCGCGTATCGTTTCGGCCCACAGGACGCCGGACCGGCTGGTGGAATTTGCCAAGGGCGCCCGTGAGGAAGGCTTCAAGGTGATCATTGCCGGTGCCGGCGGTGCAGCCCACCTTCCCGGTATGGCCGCGTCGATGACGCCGCTGCCTGTTTTAGGCGTGCCGGTCCAGTCCAAGGCCCTGTCGGGCCAGGACAGCCTGCTCTCCATTGTCCAGATGCCGGCCGGCATTCCGGTGGGCACGCTTGCCATCGGTCGCGCCGGAGCCGTCAACGCTGCACTTCTGGCGGCGGCCGTGCTTGCGCTCAGCGATCCGGATCTTGCCGACCGCCTCGATGAATGGCGCGAACGCCAGACTCAGGCCGTGGCCGAATATCCCGTGGACGAGGCATGATGCGGACCATCGGCATCATCGGCGGCGGCCAGCTTGGCCGCATGCTCGCGCTCGCTGCAGCCCGTCTCAATTTCCGCACCATCATCCTCGAACCGCAGGCCGATTGTCCGGCGGCGCAGGTTGCCAACGGCCAGATCGTCGCCGCCTATGACGACGAAGCCGGTCTCGCAGAACTGGCGCAGGCCTGCGACGTCATCACCTATGAATTCGAGAATGTGCCGGTTTCGGCCGCCGAATTTCTCGCCCTGACAAAACCCGTCTATCCGCCACCGATGGCGCTCGAGGTTGCGCAGGACCGGGTGACGGAGAAGCGCTTCATCCAGGACTGCGGCATCGACACCGCGGGTTTTCACGCCGTCGACGACCAGGCAGGACTGGAAGCGGCACTCGCCGATTTCGGCGGTAGCGGCGTACTGAAGACCCGCCGGCTGGGCTATGACGGCAAGGGCCAGAAGGTGTTTCGCGGGCCGCAGGATCTGCCGAACGGCGCCTTCAACGAACTGGGCGGCGTGCCACTGATTCTCGAAAGTTTCGTTGCCTTCGAGCGGGAAGTCTCGATCATAGCGGCACGCGCGGCCGATGGCGCCGTCGCCTGCTTCGATCCTGCGGAAAACATCCACCGCGATGGCATCCTCCACACCTCGACTGTTCCCGCCTCTCTCGGTCCTGACACGGCCGGGACGGCGCGCAGTGCAGCCAAGGCTATTCTCGATGCGCTCGGCTATGTCGGCGTGATCGGCGTGGAATTCTTTGTCCTGCCCGATGGAAGCCTCGTCGCCAACGAGATTGCGCCGCGCGTGCATAATTCGGGCCACTGGACGGAAGCGGCCTGCACCGTTTCACAGTTTGAACAGCATATACGCGCCATCACCGGCCTTCCGCTGTCGGACGGCGCCCGGCATTCCGACTGCATCATGCAGAATCTGATCGGTGACGACATCGACGACGTTCCGGCATGGCTTTCACGGCCGAACGCACTGGTTCACCTCTACGGCAAGACGGAAGCCCGTGCAGGCCGCAAGATGGGCCACGTTACCTGGCTCACCTGAGCCCTGCACGCCGGGAAACCCACAGAAAAGCCCGATCGGGCTTGGAAAACCGGCCGGTTGCGGTTGACAGTTTTACGAGGCCGGGTTATTTGCCTGCCACCCTAAGAGCGCGCTCGGCCTTATCGGTTTGCGGCGCGCTTTTGATTGTCAAAGACCGGGCGACTGTGTTCCCCGAAACTGCGGATCAGAAAAATGAAGATCAAAAATTCGCTCAAGTCGCTCAAGAATCGTCACCGCGAGAACCGTCTGGTTCGCCGCAAGGGCCGCGTTTACATCATCAACAAGCTGAACCCGCGCTTCAAGGCCCGTCAGGGCTGATCTGCGCAGGGACGATCCGGAACCTTATGATTTCGGATCGGCATGCTTGAACGCCCCTGCCCTGGCACGAACTGTGCTGATGATGGCTGGTGGTGTTTCTGGTGATCAACGGACGGATGTCCTAAATTTGATTTGATCTTCAGCCATGGCGGATTACCATGTCCGGCATGGCTAAAATCATGTCTACATTTCTGATTCCTGCGGCAGTCTTGGCTCTGCTGCTTTCCACCGGCATCCCGGCCCTTTCTGCAGACACGGCGGCCGAACCGCCCGTCGCACAAATCACGACACCCAAGCAGCGGCTTGATTCGCTCTTTGCCGAATTGAAACGCGAGCGTGATCCGGACAAGGCGCGCGAGATTTCGGACCGCATCCGGATGGAATGGCAGGACTCCGGCAGCGCATCGGTGAACCTCCTGATGCAGTGGGCAGCCAAGGCCATCCAGACCAGCCGGCAGCCAGCCGCAATGGATGTCTTCGATCAGGTCATCTATCTCGCCCCGCAATATGTCGAGGGATGGAACCAGCGGGCAACGCTGCACTTCCAGATGGGCAACTACCGGAAATCGATGTCGGACATCAATCGCGTGCTGGCGATCGAGCCGCGCCATTTTGGAGCGCTGGCAGGCATGGCAGCCATCCTGACATCCGCCGGCCAGGACGAACTGGCACTCAAGGCTTGGGAACAGTTTCTCGCCATCTACCCCGCCGATCGCAATGCGCAATCGCAATTGGGCGAGCTTGAAGAAAAACTGGCCGGAAACCGCACATAATCCCCGCCCTTGAGAAACCGGCCCGCCTGCGCGCCCGTATAGGCTTCATCACAACACCGGATGCCGCTGTTCCCCTGCGGCTTCCGCCGGAGAGCGTTTGATGCGGCCCGCCTTCAGGACAATCATGCTTTACATATCCTCCCTGTTCTTCACCGTCCTGATCACAGCCTTCGCTTTCAGTTCCTATCAGGCGTCCGCCTTCGAAAAGGAAACCGGCAATCCGGGCGAACTGATCGATGTCGGGGGCTACAGGATGAACAGCGCCTATATTCCGCGTCCCAGTTCCGCCGACCTGCCGACACTGGTTTTCATCCATGGCGCAAGTGCCAATCTGCGCGATCCGATGGGTGCCTTCCGTGACAAGCTCGAAGGCCGCGCCGCCATGCTGTTTCTCGATCGGCCCGGCCTCGGCTTTTCCGAGCGCGGCGGTCCGCAGAACGGCTATCCCGACGGCCAGGCGGATGCGATTGCCGCCCTGATGCAAAAGCGCGGCATCCGCAAGGCGATCATCATCAGCCATTCCTTCGGCGGCGCCATCGCCGCCACCTTCGCCCTGAACCACAAGGACATGGTCGAGGGCCTCGTCTTCCTTTCGCCGGCCACGCATCCCTGGCCCGGCGGCATCGAATGGTACTACAAGGTATCGAAGACGCCGGTCTTCGGCTGGCTGTTTGCCACGCTGGTGGCACCGCCTGCGGGCCTTGCAATGATCGGCAAGGCGACCAAGGCGGTGTTTGCCCCCAATCACCGGCCGGACGACTATCTCGACCGTACGGGCGCCTATCTCGCCCTGCGTCCACGCGCCTTCCGCAACAACGCCATCGATATCGCCAACCTGCTCGACTATGTGCGGAAAATCGCTCCCCGCTACAGCGAGATAAAGGCCCCGACCGTCATCATAACAGGCGACCGGGACGGCGTGGTCCTGCCGGAGATCCATTCGCGCGGGCTGCATGACGCGATCGCCGGCTCACGGCTGATCAGCATCCACAATATGGGCCACAAGCCCGACTATGTCGTCACCGATCTGGCCATCGCCGCGATTGAGACGGTTGCGGGAAAAAAACGCGACCTGGACAGGCTGGCGCGCGAAGCAGAAGCACGCATAGCGCAGGACGATTTCGACTGAGCACCAGACTCGTCTTCGCACGAAAAAGCCGCACATCCTTGCCAGATGCGCGGCTTGATTTACCCCATATGACGCCCGTCAGATGCCGCTGAGGCCGTCGGAACCGATATAGGCGATGCGCAGCATGTTGGTGGCGCCGGGCGTGCCGAGCGGAACGCCGGCCGATATAATGACCCGGTCGCCGGGTTTGCCGAAGCCCTCGTCGACGACGATACGGCAGGCGCGATTGACCATGTCGTCGAGATCAGTCGCATCGCTGGTCACGACGCAATGCAGGCCCCAGACGACGGCCAGGCGACGCGCCGTCTGGATGACGGGCGAAAGCGCCAGGATCGGCACCTGCGGACGCTCGCGGGCGGCACGCAGTCCGGTCGTGCCGGACGAGGTATAACAGACGATTGCCGATAGTTTCAGGGTCTCGGCAATCTGGTGGGCCGCCAGCGAGATCGCATCGGCGCCGGTGGCTTCCGGCGGCGTGCGCTGGGCATAGATGATGCCCGGATAATGCAGGTCGGTCTCGATCTTGCTGGCGATGGACGCCATCGTCGCAACCGATTCGATCGGATAGTCGCCGGATGCGGATTCGGCCGACAGCATGATGGCATCGGCACCTTCGAAGACGGCGGTCGCAACGTCGGAGACTTCTGCACGGGTCGGGACAGGCGCCGAAATCATCGATTCCAGCATCTGGGTTGCAACAACAACCGGCTTGCCGGCACGGCGGCAGGCACGGATCAACTGCTTCTGCAGGCCGGGAACCGCTTCCAGCGGCATTTCGACACCCAGGTCGCCGCGGGCAACCATGAGGGCGTCGGACAGCTCGATAATCTCGTCGATGCGCTCGATGGCCTGCGGCTTCTCGATCTTCGACATCAGGCCGACGCGGCCGCGCGAAACCTTGCGAACTTCCGACAGATCTTCCGGGCGCTGGATGAAGGACAGCGCAACCCAATCGACGTCGTCCGTTTCGAGCACGGCATCGAGATCGGCACGGTCCTTTTCCGTCAGAGCGCCGACGCCGAGCAGCGTGTCGGGAAGGCTGACGCCCTTGCGGTCGGAAATTTTCGTGCCGGACACGACGGTGCAGACAATGCTCTTGCCGTCACATTTTTCGGCCCGCAGGTGCAGCTTGCCGTCGTCAATCAGAAGCCGGTGTCCGGGCTGGACCGCCTCAAGGATTTCTGGATGCGGCAGAAACACGCGCATGTTGTCGCCGGGCACGTCGCTGTTGTCGAGCGTGAAGGTCTGCCCGGCCACCAGTTCGGTCTTGCCTTCGACGAATTTGCCGACCCGCAACTTCGGGCCCTGGAGATCGGCCAGGATGCCGATCGGCCGGCCACAACGGGCCTCGACGTTGCGGATACGCTTGATCAGCGTGCGCATCATGTCATGGCTGGCATGGCTCATATTGATCCGGAAGAGGTCGGCCCCCGCCTCGTGCAGCTTCTGGATCATCGCTTCTTCACTGGACGCTGGACCAAGCGTCGCGAGGATCTTAACTTTTCTGTTCCGCTTCATCAGTTCTGACTTTCTTGAGTCCCTGGCGCATCGGACAGCTGAACCATCCAGCTCCCCTGACGCCCCGTGTCATATTCCTTGAATCCCATGCGCTGGAAACCGCGCGCGAAACAATCCTGCACGCCGGTGATCTTGAACTCGTTCTCGGCGACGCACATGTTGACATCGCCTGTCCAGCGGCCGCCGCGGGCGGCATCTTCAGCATAGAGATAATAATAGCGCGACTGCAGTTCGCCCTCGATCAGCGTCGCACATGTGGTTGCCGGGACCTGCCACCAGCCTTCCGTCATCCAGCCATCCTTGGCGCGATAGCCGATCGCGACACCGACCAGGTTCTGCGTTCCATTGCAGACCCGGAAATCCGCGCGCGCATCGCTGGCAATCGTCAGCGGCAGGAAGGAAGCCAGAAAAAACAGGACCGTGCTGCCAAAAGGCCAGAGCCGGTTCAAACTGGGAAAAGCATGTCTGGACACGGTTTCCAATGGGTCTCCATTGCGATTTGTCGTGGCACTTTCTTGCGACGGTGCGCCGGGAATGTCAACGCAAGTCTAATCGATTGCATCCGGCTTTTTGTTGGCCGAAATCAGACAAATGCCTGCCTGCCTTGTGATTGCCCGGACTGCATGCCATCAAACCATGACAGGCACAAAACAACGGCAGACACCGATGCAGGACAATCACGCTTCAGGGCAGGCTTTCGAAATTCTTCCCGGCGACGCAGGACGCGGCCTTGTGCTTCTGGCAGATCATGCCATGAACCATCTGCCGGCGGAATATGGCAGGCTGGGCCTCCCGGAAACGGCCTTTGCCCGACACATCGCCTATGACATCGGCGTCGAACCGCTTGTCCGGCGGCTATCGGCAAGACTTGGCGTACCGGCTGTGCTTTCATGCTTCTCGCGCCTGCTGATCGATCCCAACCGCGGCGAGGACGATCCGACGCTGATCATGAAGATTTCCGATGGTGCCATCATTCCCGGAAACCATCCGATCACCGCCGAGGAATGGGAGAGCCGGCTGAACCGCTTCCACCGGCCCTACCATCGCGCCGTGTCTGAGACGCTCGCCGCGGTGTCGGTCGCCAGCGGTGCGACCCCTCTGGTGATCTCGGTGCATTCCTACACGCCGGCCTGGAAGGGCGTTCCCCGCCCCTGGCAGACGGCAATCCTCTGGGACAGCGACCCTCGCGCCGTGCGCCCGCTGATTGCGGCACTCGAGGCGGAAGGCGATATTCTCGTTGGCGACAACGAACCCTATGACGGCGCCCTGCGCGGCGATACGATGTATCGGCATTGCATGGAGACAGGCACCCCCCACGCTTTGATCGAGGTCCGACAGGACCTGATCGCCGACGAGGCAGGCGTTGTGGAATGGGAAAACCGGCTGGCACCGATCTTTTCCGCACTCAACGCCATGCCCGAACTCCATACGACCCAACGCCATCCATCGCGTACGGGACCCTACGCGTTCTGACGGACAAAGGAACAAAGCGATGACCGATCTTACCCCGAGCCAGCAGACCGAATTCGAGGCCGCCGCCTTCCGCCGCCTGCTTCAGCACCTGCGGGAACGCAGCGACGTGCAGAACATCGACCTGATGAATCTTGCCGGCTTCTGCCGCAACTGCTTGTCCAACTGGTACCGCGAGGCGGCCGAAAAGGCCGACATCCCGCTGAGCAAGGACGAATCGCGCGCGATCGTCTATGGCATGCCCTATGATGCCTGGCAGGCCCTGAACCAGACCGAAGCATCGGATAGCCAGAAAGCCGCTTTCGAGATCAACCGGCCAAAGGAATAGACCGAAATTCTGACGCTGTTGCGCAATGGGCCTTGACCTTGCCGGGCGTTCGCGGCACGTCACCACCACAAATTCAATCCCGAAAAGGAGAACACCATGTCGGATGCCCACGGCGTCGCACGCGACCAGCTTCGGTCGTTCATCGAGCGCATCGAGCGCCTGGAAGAAGAAAAGAAAACCATCGCCGACGACATCAAGGATGTCTACGGCGAAGCGAAGGGAACCGGCTTCGACACGAAAATCCTTAAAAAGGTCATCGCCATCCGCAAGCAGGACAAGGATGAGCGCATGGAACAGGAAGCCATCCTCGATACCTATCTCGCGGCACTCGGCATGATCGACGCGCCGGAAGCCGAATAGGCATCAACCGTCTGAGCCAACAAAAAACCGCCGGTTCTGCACCGGCGGTTTTTTTCGTGTCTTCGTTTATGCAAGCGGAGTTTTCGGCATCAATTCGTGCTGAATTTCTTCACTTCGAGGAAGTTGACGGCCGTGCCGCTGAAACGGGCGGTATCGACAGAACCGGCCGGGCTCGAGAAGCCGGCCGAATAGACCGTCGTCGGCGCAGCCCGCAGGGACTTGCTGACGAAACGCGGTGCTTTCACAGGCTTCGACAGGGTCGCCATGCGACCAGTCGTCAACGCCCATTCCGAAATGATCTGTTTTGTCAGCTTCGGTTCGGTACGGATCGACTTGTTGGTCGCGGCATCGGCCTCCTGCTTTTTCGGGCGCTTGCCCTTCAACGGAATCTCCGTTTCGGTATCAAACACCGTGCCGAAGAGATCGGCGCGCGCCTGATCGCCGGACTGCGGCACAAAAGCCGCCATCTCGACCGGCTGACCACCAGGCTGAGCCAGCGGATCATCCAGCACGGCGGTCGGCGCCGCCAGAGCAACCCTGGTCTCGGCAGCAGCCGCGACATCGGCCGGCTGTTCCGCAACGGCGACAGCTGTCGTCAGCGAGCGTTGCGCCACCGTCGGTATTGCAACATTGGCCTCGGCAACTGCATTCAAGGCGTCTTCTCCGGCCAAGGCTTCACCAGCCGGACGCAAGGCCGGGACCGGGACGAAGGCGAGGGTGTCGCCATCTTCGCCCAGAGCATTGGCAAGGTCGGTATTCGCCGTCGCCGTCAGCAGTTCGCCGACCGCATCGCCATTTGCACCGCGCTTGCCGAGCATTTCGGGGACAGGAATCTTGTAGCTGCTCAGATCGGCATATTCGCTCTCGGCGACAGGCGTTTCCGGGAGCGCCGCAGCAAGGGCGTCCTGTGCGGCATTCTTTGCCGGAGCGACGAGCGCGACTTCCATTCCACCATTGACCTGGCCGCCATCGACCGGCGTGGTCCTGAATGCCGGGCGGATGGCCGGAACCGGCGCCTTGACGTCGTCTTCCTGTGCAGCAACCAGAACAGGCTGTTCTTCAACGACGGGCTTGGATTTCACAGCCGGCGCTTCTTCTCCGCCTTCGGCATCCGCGCCGCTGGCGATGGCATTGGGTTCCTCATCCTCGTCGCCGCCGCCGCCAAACAGGGCAGCAAAGAAATTGCCCTTGCGCTTCTTCTCGACGTCGCCCGCGCCCTTCGCGCCGCCACCGGCGACCTCGATCGCACTTGCGCCGACGCGGCGCTTGTAGTCGGCCATGGCCGTCTGGTAACCGGGCAGCGGATTTCCGTCGGACGGGAGGTGGATGGTCTTGCCATCAGGGAACAGGCGCACAAGTTCGTTGCGGCTCATGCGCGGCCAGGCGCGCACGCCGCCAACGTCCATGTGTACGAAAGGCGATCCGGAGGTCGGGTAATAGCCGACGCCGCCGACCTGGAACTTCATGCCGATTTCACGCAGGGTCTTCAGCTTCACATCCGGAATATAGAAGTCCATGGCCTTGCCGAGCATATGCTGGCTCTTCTTGGCCACGCCCTTGGAGCGCGAGCGCAGCATGCCGTTGGTTGCCGGCGAGCGATAGGCCGACACGACGTGGATATAATCGCGCGATCCGCTCTTCTGGTAGACTTCCCAGACGAGGTCCAGCAGGCGCGGATCCATGTTGGTCGGTTCGTTGCGGCGCCAGTCGCGCAGCAACCGGTTGACCTGCTGCAGGCCCTTCTTGTCATAGCGCCCATTGCGCTTGAAGGTGATCGAGGCCTTTTCCTTGGTGTGGATGAAATAGATCTTGAGCGTGCGGGTCTGGCCCGCAGCTTCCACTGGAGGCGCCATGCCGGGCGATACCAGCGAGCAGGCAATCAGAAGCGATGCGAGAACTCGCGGCGTCCTGCTGGCGACACGGGCGCATAGGTTGCGCACCGAGGCGATGCCAGGCATGTTGAATCCGAAAATTTTCTGCAAACCCAATCCCCGTCCGGCGAACTGTCCCAGCTGCCCAAATGACTGTCAATTACGGTAACAGCATGGCAATTATGCCACAGTCGTCACCTATCCTTATAATATAGTGAACGGTTCACTAACAAGGTCTAAACAGCCGGGACGAAATGCAGGGGCTTCCAGCCGGGGATTTCCACCGTTTTCAGGCGGCATCCCTGAACGGATTGTCCGGATCGATGCCATAATCCTTGAGTTTGCGGTAGAGCGTCGAACGGCCGATGCCGAGCTTGCGCGCCACCTGGCTCATCTGTCCGCGGTAGAATTTCAACGCGAAGCGAATCAACTCCTCCTCCACATCGGCCAGCTTGCGGACCTCGCCACCCTCGTCGACGCTGGCGATTGCCGCCTCCGATTGCGGTTCGGCATGGGCAATCCGGACATCGGCACGCTCCGGCTTTCCGAATTGCGGGTAGACCTGCGGCAGGTGATCGGTCTCCACGACGGCGGCACGCGACGGCCCCGCTTCTTCCCAGGAAAAACCGGCGCCTCCGGCAACGACATAACCCGGTATCTGCGTGGCGATCTGCGGGAAATCCTTGACCGTCAGTTCCGGACCGTCGGCCAGAACGACCGCCCGGAAAATGGCGTTCTCGAGCTGGCGGATATTGCCCGGCCAGTCGAACGCCGTCAGAAGCGCCATGGCACCACTCGACACGTTGAGCGGGGTGGACAGCCTTTGTTCGCCGGCAAACCGCTCGACGAAGGCTCGCACCAGAACCGGAATATCCTCCTTGCGCTTGCGCAGCGCCGGAATAGCGATCGGGAAGACGTTGAGGCGGTAATAGAGATCCTCGCGGAAACGGCCTTCCTTGACCTCGTTGATCAGATCCTTGTTGGTCGCCGAGATCAGGCGGACATTGACCTTCTGCGGGTGGCGGGCGCCAATCGTCTCGATTTCGCCCTGCTGCACGGCGCGCAGGAGCTTGACCTGAACCTCAAGCGGCAGATCGCCGATCTCGTCAAGGAACAGCGTGCCGGTATCGGCATCGGCAAATTTGCCCGCATGCTTCTCGGTCGCGCCGGTGAACGCGCCTTTCTCATGGCCGAAGAGAATGCTTTCCACCAGATTGTGCGGGATGGCACCGCAATTGACCGTCACGAACGGCTTGTTCGAGCGCTCGCTGGCAGACTGGATGGCGCGGGCGACCATTTCCTTGCCGACCCCGGATTCGCCCTCGAGAACGATCGGGATGTTGGATTGCGCGCCGCGGCGGGCCAGATCGAGAACACGGATCATGGCTGGGCTGGCGGATACGATATCGTCGAAACCAATGCCACCGCTGCGCGGCCGTTTGGTGGTTCGGGCACGGCCGTCGCGATGCTCCATCTTCAACGCATTGGCAATGGCAACGGAGAGGCGCTCGGGTGAAACCGGCTTGACGACGAAATCGAACGCGCCGGCCTGCATGGCGAGAACGACGGTCTCGATACCGCCCTGCCCGGTCTGCACGATGACGGGAATGTCGGTTCCGCGTTCGGCGATCGCCTCGAGAAAGCCATGGCCGTTCATTTCCGGCATCATCAGGTCAAGCAGGATGACATTGATCAGCCCGCCCTTGCGGTCGAGGATCTCCAGGCCGCTGCGCCCGTTGTCTGCCAGATGCGCCACATGGCCCAGCCGCTCGATCATATTGGTCAGCAGGCGGCGCTGTATAGGGTCGTCATCAATGACAAGAATATGGGATGTCACGGAGGCCTCCTGCTCTCGACAAATGCGCGCCAGACACCTCATGTGCCAAAGCGTATCGGCATTCCTCCCACAAAGGCCTGAAAATCCTCTTTTGAGAAATGGTCGCATTTTAACCATTGCCGAGATGACGCCGTTGCGGCTCCGGAAACGGCGCAGACAGCCTGCCGCGCTTTAAAATGACGCATGCGCTCTGCCTTAAATTGGTTCCGATTTGCGGAATTATGCAGTAGCAAGGAAGACCGTATCGCAAGCCTGCCCCACCTCAGACGACCCGCTCGCAAGAAGAGAAGATTGCCGATGACCCGCCGTTTACCTGACGCCTCGCCTTTCCTGTCCGGACAGATGATCGCCCATGCAAACACCGCTGGAGCGGCCGCATCGGCCGACCTTGGCACTCTGCCCACCTGGAAACTAAGCGACCTCTACCCGTCCGCCGCATCGGACGAATTCAGGGATGCGATGGTCAAGGCCGATGCCGATTCGAAAGCCTTCGAGGCCAGATGGAAGGGCAAGCTCCAACAGGCTGCCGGCAGGAATGGCGATCTGGGGCTCGGGGCTGCCGTGCGCGAATTCGAGGCGCTGGAGGACCTGATGGGCCGCATCGCCTCCTTTGCCGGCCTCACCTATTTCTCCGACACGTCCGATCCGGCCAACGGCAAGCTCTACGGCGACGTCCAGTCGAAGCTGACCGACATGGCAAGCCACCTCCTGTTCTTCTCGCTGGAAATGAACCGGATCGAGGATGCCGTCATCGACGCTGCCCTTCAGACCGATGCGCTGGCCGCCCACTACAAACCGTGGATCGTCGATCTCAGGCTCGACAAGCCCTACCAGCTCGATGACAAGATCGAGCAATTGTTCCTCGAAAAATCGATGACCGGCGCGAGCGCCTTCAACCGCCTGTTCGACGAGACCATGGCCGCGTTGAAATTTACCATCGACGGCGAAGAACTGCCGCTCGAGGTGACGCTCAGCATGCTGCAGGACGCCGATGCGCAGACGCGCCGCAAGGCGGCCGAAGCCCTGACCGCGACCTTCAAGGCAAACCTGCGCATCTTCACGCTGATCACCAATACGCTCGCCAAGGACAAGGAAATCTCCGACCGCTGGCGCGGCTTCACCGACATCGCCGACAGCCGGCATCTCGCCAACCGCGTCGAGCGCGACGTGGTCGATGCGCTGGCTGCGGCCGTGAAGGCTGCCTATCCGCGCCTGTCGCACCGCTATTATGCGATGAAGGCGAAGTGGCTCGGAATGGAGCAGATGAACTTCTGGGACCGCAACGCGCCGCTGCCGGAAACGCCGAATGCGCTGATCCCCTGGGAGGACGCTAAGGAAACCGTGCTGTCCGCCTATGGCGCCTTTGATCCCGGCATGGCCGACATTGCCCGCAAATTCTTCGACGGCGGCTGGATCGATGCACCGGTGCGTCCCGGCAAGGCGCCGGGTGCCTTCGCCCACCCGACGGTCCCCTCGGCCCATCCTTACGTGCTGGTCAACTATATGGGCAAACCGCGCGACGTGATGACGCTCGCCCATGAACTCGGACACGGCGTGCACCAGGTTCTGGCCGGCGAACAGGGCGCGCTGATGGCCTCGACACCGCTGACGCTGGCCGAAACCGCCTCCGTCTTCGGCGAAATGCTGACGTTCCGCACGCTTCTCGACAGGACGAAGGACAAACGCGAACGCAAGGCGATGCTTGCCCAGAAGGTTGAGGACATGATCAACACGGTCGTGCGCCAGATCGCCTTCTACGAATTCGAGCGCAAGATCCACACCGCCCGCAAGGAGGGCGAGCTGACGGCCGAGACCATTGGCGAACTCTGGCTGTCCGTGCAGGCGGAAAGCCTCGGGCCGGCGATCAAGATTTCGGAAGGCTACGAGACCTACTGGACCTACATCCCGCACTTCATCCATTCGCCCTTCTACGTCTATGCCTATGCCTTCGGCGATTGCCTTGTGAACTCGCTCTATGCGGTCTACCAGAATGCCGAAAAGGGCTTTCAGGAGAAGTATTTCGAACTGCTCAAGGCAGGCGGCACCAAGCATCATTCCGAACTGCTCGCCCCATTCGGCCTCGACGCCACCGATCCGTCGTTCTGGGCACAGGGCCTGTCGATGCTGGAAGGGCTGATTGATGAGCTTGAGGCGCTTGATAGCCAGGCGTGATTGGGAAGCAAGGGCAAGGGTCGATGACAACGAGAACGTTGTTTCCGGAGATGGATCCTCGGGTCAAGCCCGAGGATGACGGCCTGTGGATGTGGCTGGCTGGCTTGTCGGTGCGGCTGGTTGACGTGTGGGTAAGGCTGACTGGCTTGTCATTATTGCTGACTGGAAAGTCCCGTCTGGAATGCCACAGGCATCCCCTCCCTCCGTCATCCTCGGGCTTGACCCGAGGATCCACCCACAAGCCCGATTTCAAATGAACGCCACTCAATCCCCCTACGTCCTCTTCCGTGATGACAGCGCAAACCGCACGACGGTCTTTGCCGAGCCGTCGCGGGTCATCACCGCACATACGGCGGAGGAGTTCCGCTCCGGCCTGATCGAGCTGGAAAAGGCCAAGGCCGAGGGCAAATGGCTGGCGGGCTTCATGAGCTATGAAGCCGGTTATCTCTTCGAGGAGAAACTCGCGCCCTTTGCAAAGGACAATCGCCGCACGCCCCTGATGTCCTTCGGCGTCTTCGACGGCCCCGCAGACGGGCACCAACTCGGCGAACCGCAACGCCGCACCGAAAACGAGCCCTTCATCACGGAAGCAAGAGCCGCCTGGGATTTCGAGACCTACCGGGACCGTTTCGACCGGCTGCTCCACCATCTAAGACTGGGTGACTGTTACCAGGCAAATCTCACCATGCAGGTCGCCGCCCGCTGGAAAGGCGACCCGGTTGCCGCATTCTGGTCGCTGATTGAGCGCCAGCCGGTCAAATATGGTGCGCTCGTCTCGCTCGACGGCCCAATCCTCCTATCGCGCTCGCCCGAACTGTTCTTCCGCGTCGACAAGGACGGCTGGATAGAGACGCACCCGATGAAGGGCACCGCACCGCGCGGGGCAACCCCCGGCAAGGATGCAGCCCTTATCCGAGAGATGCGCGAGGATCCGAAAAGCCAGGCCGAGAACCGGATGATCGTTGATCTGCTGCGCAACGATATTTCGCGGATCACGGAAGTCGGCACGCTTGAGGTGCCCCGCCTGTTCGATATCGAGACCTACCCGACCGTGCACCAGATGGTCAGCCATGTCCGGGCAAAACTCCTGCCGGATATCGGCATAACCGAAATCTTCGAAGCGCTCTTCCCCTGCGGCTCCGTCACCGGTGCGCCAAAAATGCGGGCGATGGAGATCCTGCACAATCTGGAGGATGGCCCCCGCGATGCCTATTGCGGCGCCATCGGCTTCATCGCTCCGGACGGAACGATGCGCTTCAACGTCGCCATCCGCACGCTGTCGCTGTTTCCTGACGGCGAGGCCATCTTCAATGTCGGCGGCGGCATCGTCTTCGATTCCCGGGCTGAGTCGGAATATGAGGAATGCCTGCTTAAGGCCCGCTTCGCCGTCGGCGATGTCAGGATCGCGCGATGACTGATTTCCAGCTGATCGAAACCATGCGCTGGGAGCCGGGTGTCGGCATTGTGCGGCTCAGGCTGCATCTGGCGCGGCTGCGGCGCTCGGCGGCAAGGCTTGGATTTCCGGGAGCGAATGAAGCCGAAGGGCGTTTGGAGGATGTGCTCGGAGTACCCCCCTCTGCCCTGTCGGGCATCTCCCCCACACGGGGGGAGATCGTTGGGGACGCTTCCCGCCCGAAAGCCAACCCGGAGTTGTTCTCCCCCCCTGTGGGGGAGATGTCGGCCAGGCCGACAGAGGGGGGTGAAACCGCAGACGGGGACTCCCCCCTCCGCGTCCGCCTCACCCTCGATAGCACCGGCCAAATCGACATTACCACCGCGCCCTTCACGCCCTTGCCAGCCGACACCATCTGGACTGTCCGCATAGCCAAAACGCGCCTCGCCTCCGCCGATCCGCTCCTGCGCTACAAGACCAGCCGCCGCGCCGTCTACGAGGCTGCCCGCGCGGAACACCGGACGGCCGAGGCCGACGAGGTGCTGCTGCTCAACGAGCGTGATGAGCCCTGCGAGGGCACGATCACCTCGCTTTTCATCGACGACGGTTCGGGCGTCCTGAAGACGCAACCGATTTCCTGCGGACTGCTGGCCGGCGTGCTGCGCACCGAAATGATCTGCCAACGCAAGGCGCGCGTCCAGCGCCTGACCCTCGATGACCTCAAACGCGGTCCCGTCTTCATGGGAAATTCGCTGCGCGGCCTGATCCGGGCAAACATTCTCTGGGGAAACTAACGATGTTCATTCTGTCGCTGACGTACAAGGCCGATCTCTCCGAAGCCGACCGCCACATGGAAACCCATATGGCCTGGGTCAAGGCCGGGTATGACAAGGGCCTGTTCCTCGCGTCCGGACGCAAGAACCCGCGCACGGGCGGCGTCATCCTCGCACGGGGCGAGCGCGCGGAAATCGAAGCGATCGCCGCGTCCGACCCCTTCACCATCCACGGCGTCGCCGATTACGAGATCACCGAATTCATCGCCACGACGACTGCGCCCGGACTTGAAGGTCTGAAGCTCTGACGGATCATCCAACCATGCAGGACAGCATCGCCCGCAAGCCGGCCTTCACGCCCTATGACGGCACTTCCAAACCGTTCACGATCGGCCTTGCGCAGCTCGCCCCCGAGCGCTGGATCGTTCCGGATGCCGAGCTGGATTTCTATCTTGCCGAGAAGCGACGCCTGCTGGAAATCTATCAGGACATCGTTTTCGTGGCAGAACCCGGAACGGAAGCTGCGCAGCGCGAAGTTCTCGACATGCTCGTGGATTTTCTGCCGGCGCATTATCCGGCACTTTACAGGCACGACGGCGAAGCCATGCACGTCGGCGCCCGTACCGTAGACCTTGCCGGCCAGCCGCCGCTGATTGCCGCCGGGTCCCTCATCCAGGACGATCTCGTCATCATGCGGCGCAAGCCGACCGGCTGGCATCTGGTTGCCGCCTTCGTCGCTTTTCCCTCGTCCTGGTCGCTGCCGGAGAAATTCGGCCGCAGCATGGATGAGATCCACGGTCCGGTGCCGGGCTTCGAGGGCGGAACGCGCAATGCGAACCTGATAAACCGCATGTTCGACAACCTGCCGCCCGGGCGGGTCGTCGAGCGTTTTAACTGGACGGTCAATACGGATGGCGGCCTTTTCCTGCCCAAATCCAATGCCAAGAGCCTCGGGGCCGCAGCCGTCGTGCTGAAAGCCGAAAACACCTTCATGCGCATCGAACGGCAGACGCTGCGCAAGCTGCCGGCAAGTGGCGATATCGTTTTTACAATCGGCATTCATTCCGACCCGGTCGCTGTTCTCGACGGCCATCCGGACGCAGCGCGCCTTGCCCTGTCCTTTGCCGCGCAACTCGAAGAACTCACCCTCGAACAGGCCGCCTACAAAGGCCTCGCCAGCAAGCGCGACAGCCTGATCGCCGCCCTGCGACACCTTGCCGGCGGTTAAGCAATATCGCCGACATTGGCGCGTCCGCTCTTTATTGTGACAGAAATCTATGCTCTAGGGCCTGTCAAAGTGCCGGAATGCCGCTAAATTGGCGCCGCCGTGCAGTCAGAAGAACCAATTCTCAGGAGAAGAGACCAAAATGGCAGACACCACCTATCCGGTTCATGGCGAAATCACCGGCCCGATCGTGATGATCGGCTTCGGCTCCATCGGTCGCGGCACACTTCCGCTGATCGAGCGTCATTTCAAGTTCGACAAGAGCCGGATGGTTGTCATCGACCCGCGCGAAGATGCCGGCGACATGGAAATCCTGGCCAAGCACGGCATCCGCCACATCAAGGAATATGTCACGAAGGACAACTACAAGGACCTCCTGAAGCCGCTTCTCACCGAAGGTGGCGGACAGGGATTCTGCGTCAACCTGTCGGTCGATACCGGCTCGGTCGATCTGATGAAGCTCTGCCGCAAGCTCGACGTTCTCTACATCGACACGGTCATCGAGCCTTGGCTCGGCTTCTATTTCGATAAGAGCATGAAGAATTCCGACCGCACCAATTATGCGCTGCGCGAAACGCTGCGCCACGAGAAAAAGAAGAACCCGGGCGGCGCGACCGCCGTTTCGACCTGCGGCGCAAACCCGGGCATGGTCTCCTGGTTCGTCAAGCAGGCACTGGTGAACCTTGCGAAGGATCTCGACGTCAAGTTCGACGAGCCGGACCAGCATGACCGCGAAGGCTGGGCCAAGCTGATGAAGAAGGTCGGCGTCAAGGGCATCCACATCGCCGAACGCGATACCCAGCTGACCAAGAACCCGAAGCCGCTCAACGTCTTCTGGAACACATGGTCGGTCGAAGGCTTCATCTCGGAAGGTCTGCAGCCTGCCGAACTCGGCTGGGGCACCCACGAAAACTGGATGCCGAAGAACGCCAAGAAGCACAAGAAGGGCTGCCAGGCGGCCATCTATCTCGAACAGCCCGGTGCTAACACCCGCGTACGCACCTGGTGCCCGACACCCGGCCCGCAATACGGCCTGCTTGTCACGCACAATGAATCGATCTCGATCGCCGACTATTTCACGGTGAAGGACAAGGATGGCGACGTCACCTTCCGTCCGACCTGCCACTATGCCTACCATCCGGCCAATGATGCCGTGTTGTCGCTGCACGAAATGTTCGGCAATGGCGGCACAGCGCAGCCGGTCCTGCATGTTCTCGACGAGAACGAACTGGTGGACGGTCTCGACGAACTCGGCGTGCTGCTCTACGGCCACGACAAGAACGCCTACTGGTACGGTTCGCGCCTGTCGCTGGAAGAAACCCGCCGCATCGCCCCTTACCAGAACGCGACCGGCCTGCAGGTCACCTCGGCCGTTCTTGCCGGCATGGTCTGGGCGCTTGAAAACCCCACAGCCGGCATCGTCGAAGCCGACGAGATCGACTATCGCCGCTGCCTCGAAGTACAGTCGCCCTATCTCGGCCCGGTCGAAGGCCATTACACCGACTGGACCCCGCTCGACGGCCGCCCGGGCCTGTTCCCGGAAGACCTCGACACGAAGGATCCGTGGCAGTTCAAGAACATCCTCGTTCGCTGATATCGCCGACTCTTCGGCCTAATCGATGCGCCCGGAGCCAAAAGCTCCGGGCGTTTTCATGAGAACTGGATAAAATAGTCGAGGTTTAGCCCCACCCTTGCTTTCAATTGCCGTTCACGGCATTGTTTTTTCAACTGAAAGCTATAATTCCGGCCTTGAAACGGGAGACATCCATGAAGCGCATCGCCATTCTGTCGGTCCTGGCTGCAACCGCAGCCCTGTCCGCCTGCCAGTCCGACCGGCAAATCCGGCAGGTCCAGCAGCCCATCCGCATGGCCCCGACAGTGGATGGAACCTGGGCCGATCCGAACGGCATCGTCTCGACCTTCTCGGCCGGCACCTTCACGACCCGGACCACCGATACCAACCAGTTGCTGGCGTCGGGCAACTACGTCAACGTTTCGCCGACACTGGTCGAAATCAACATGACTTCGATGGTGCGCAACACCCAGTCCAAGGTCAATTGCGCCATGGTCGGAGCGGCACAGCTGAACTGCACGACCGATTCGGGCGCGCAGTTCTCGCTCACACGCCGCAGCTGAACGAGCCGCCTGCAGGCGTTTTGAAAGCCTCCGCTTGCGGGGGCTTTTTTTCGTTCTGCGGCATGGTTTTAACCCTGCCGGAAAGTGGATGAGAAATAGGCAGTTTTTATGCTTGAACTCCATGGCCTCAAGTGAAACCATTCCGGCACGGCCAAACCGTCACAGTTCAATCGCAACGACCCGCTATGCCGTTGCAATGTTGACCGAAACCACGAGAAAACAGGAGACAATCATGATCAGACATTTGCAGGCAGGGCTTCTGACCGCCTCCATGCTAGCGCTTTCTTCAGGCGCCGCCTTCGCGGATTATGAGCTGAACATCCTGCACATCAACGACCTGCATTCCCGCATCGAATCGATCAACAAATATGATTCGACCTGCTCGGCGGAAGAGGAAGGCAAGAACGAGTGCTTCGGCGGCGTCGCCCGTCTGAAGACGGAGATCGACGCCAAGCGCCAGGAACTGACGGGCAAGAACCTGCTGCTGCTCAATGCCGGTGACAATTTCCAGGGTTCGCTGTTCTTCACCACCTACAAGGGCGCCGCCGAAGCCGAATTCCTCAATCTGATGAAATTCGACGCGATGACGGTCGGCAACCATGAATTCGACGAGGGCGAGGATGGTCTCGCTACCTTCCTAGACAAGGTGCAGTTTCCCGTCGTGACCTCCAACGTTCTGGCCGGCTTCAAGTCCAAGGTCGGCGACCGGGTGAAACCGTCGATCGTGCTCGATGTCGGCGGCCAGAAGATCGGCATCGTCGGCGCGGTCGCCAACGACACGCCAGAACTTTCCTCGGTCGGCGACAGCATCCTGATCGCTCAGGACATCGACACGATCACGACGGAGGTGCAGAAGCTCAAGGGCGAAGGCGTCAACAAGATCGTCGCCCTCACCCATGTCGGCTATCCGCGCGACCTGGCTGTGATCGCCAAGATCCCCGATGTCGACGTGGTCGTCGGCGGCCATTCGCACAGCCTGCTCTCCAATACGGATGAGAAGGCCGAAGGTCCTTACCCGACCATGGTCGACAACCCGGGCGGCTACAAGGTACCCGTCGTGCAGGCCGGCTCCTACAGCAAGTATCTCGGCGATCTCGTCGTGACCTTCGATGACGCAGGTGTGGTCAAGGCCGCCAAGGGCGACCCGATCCTGATCGATAGCAAGATCAAGCCGGATGCAGCCGTTCTGGCGCGGGTTGCCGAACTCGCCAAGCCGATTGAAGAGTTGAAGACCAAGATCATCGGCAAGACCGATGCGCCGATCGACGGCTCCCGCGAGACATGCCGCGCCAGGGAATGCGAGATGGGCGACCTGGTGGCTGATGCCATGCTTGATCGCGTCAAGGATCAGGGTATCACGATCGCCATCACCAATGGCGGCGGCCTGCGTGCCTCGATAGACGGTGGCGACGTCTCGATGGGCGAGGCGATCACCGTGCTGCCCTTCCAGAATACACTCTCGACCTTCCAGCTGAAGGGTGCCGACATCGCGGCCGCCCTTGAGAACGGCCTGAGCCAGGTCGAGGAAGGCGGCGGCCGCTTCCCGCAGGTCGCCGGCCTGAAATTCTCCTTCGACAAGTCCAAGCCGGCCGGCAGCCGTGCGTCGAACATCGAAGTGAAGGAAGGCGCTGCGTTTGTCGCTCTCGATCCGGCCAAGACCTACGGCCTCGTCTCCAACAACTTCATGCGCGGCGGCGGTGATGGCTACAGTGTCTTCAAGAAGGCAGAAAATGCCTATGACTACGGTCCGGGGCTGGAAACGGTGCTGGCCGACTACCTGGCCAAGAACAATCCCTACAAGCCGATGACCGACGGCCGCATCACCGAGATTGCGGCCGCGACCACAAGCGAGCCTTCGACGCAGACCAGCACCGATACGGCAGCCAAGAGCGTCACCCCGGATGCAAAGCCGGCCGAGGGCGGCGAGGCGACTGCCGGTGCAACCACGACCCCGCAGACCACCACGACGGAAACCCCTATCGCGGAAACAAAGCCGGCGGCTGAAACACCCGCGATCGAAAAGCACGTCGTCGTGCGCGGTGATACGCTCTGGGATCTGGCGAAGTCCGTCTATGGCGATGGTGAACTCTGGAGCCGCATTGCGCAAGCCAGCGGCAATCCCGTGCCGGAAAAGCTCGAAATCGGCACCGAGCTGACGATTCCGGCCAAGTAAGATGATTTGTCTCTGATATGCGAACCGGTCCGGGCTTTCCCGGGCCGGTTTTTCTTTTTAGAAGGGCATAAACCAATAGGTCGAGCCGTCGTATAGATGACGAAATCCCGAAAGTTTTGCAGGAATTAGAGCCATGAACCCCAATGCCGAGATGATTGCCGTCAACCACCCGCCCGTCCAGTTTGGCAAGGTCGGCGTTCTGCTGGTCAATCTCGGAACGCCTGATGGCACCGACTACACCTCGATGCGGCGTTATCTGAAGGAATTCCTCACCGACAAGCGCGTCATCGAGTGGTCCCGTTTCTTCTGGTATCCGATCCTGTTCGGCATCGTTCTGAACACGCGTCCGGGAAAGGTCGGCAAGGCCTATGCCAGCATCTGGAACAACGAACTCAACGAAAGTTACCTGCGCACCTACACCCGAAACCAGGCTGAGCAGATGGCGAAAAGCTTCGCCGACCTACCGAATGTCCGCGTCGACTGGGCGATGCGCTATGGACAGCCATCGATCAAATCGAAGATGGACGAGCTGCAGAAGGACGGCTGCGAGAAGATCCTGCTGTTCCCGCTCTATCCGCAATATGCCGCGGCAACCACGGCGACCGTCAACGACGAAGCCTTCAAGGCGCTCCTGAAAATGCGCTGGCAGCCGGCGCTGCGCACCGTGCCGCGCTATCATGACGACCCTGTCTATATCGAGGCGCTGGCCAATTCGATCACCGGTCACCTGGCAAAACTGGACTGGGAGCCGGAGGTGGTCCTGACGTCGTTCCACGGCATTCCAAAGTCCTACTTCATGAAAGGCGATCCCTATCACTGCCAGTGCTACAAGACGGCACGACTGGTGCGAGAAAAACTCGGCTGGTCGAAAGAAAAGCTGCAGGTCACCTTCCAGTCCCGCTTCGGCCCCGAGGAATGGCTGCAGCCTTACACCGACAAGACCGTCGAGAAGCTGGCGCAGGAGGGCGTGAAGCGCATCGCCGTCATCAATCCCGGCTTCGTCTCCGATTGTCTGGAAACACTCGAGGAAATCGCCGTCGAGGCCGCCGAAAGCTTCCATGAACATGGCGGCGAAAAATTCACCCATATCCCCTGCCTCAACGACACACCAGGCGGCATGGTGGTGCTTGAGCATGTGGTGCGCCGCGAATTGATGGGCTGGGTTTAAGACCCTCCCGATTTAGGCGGAGAGAGTCTGACCGAGGAGAATGCCTATAGCCGATCTCGTGAGATACAATAGGGTATGCAGCCATAGACAGGAGCTTAGGGGGATATGCTTATTGATGTTACGACATTGTCCCACTTCTCCTGTCGAGCCTTAGCAGGTTGGAGCGTCTTCTACGCGCTCATTGCTACCGTTTTGATCTGGTTTTCTCTCAAAGCTCTTCTGCGCTCAATTGACATACGAGTTACCGGATGGCCGGAGCAAAACATGAAACTTGCGATGAGGGCGGGCTTGTTTTTGCCGGCCCTCCCGTTGGTAATTGTCGCGCTAATTTCTGCGTTCCAGCATACCCGGCAGCAGATATTCACCGAGGGCACAAACCTTGTGGAAACAGGTTGTTATCGGCTCTCAGGCTTTCGATACTCAATGCCACTGGAACTTGTTCGCGGGCGGTATGAATTTGTCACTAGCAAGGGTCGGAACGACTACGTTGTCTTCTCAGCCGGCAAAAAATACCGCGAACTATGGATCGACTTAAAAGGGTCCCCTTATCTGGACAACATCCGAAGGCTGGCGCCAGTTGCGGTCGATGAGTATTTTCGGGAGTTGAAAAAAGGCGATTAAGCCATGGCCCGCGAAACACTGCCTCGGATGGTCGGTATAAACGGCCCGCAGATGATGCGTGGGTGATGGGGGGCGGCTGTTGCCGCGATTTGATCTGTGGCAGAAGATGTCAAGCTGCAGATGCAGTTCTACTGGAACCGTCAGCCCCAGGGTTACCCCGCACCCTAATGAAGCCGAGAAGCGTCATTTGCTTCCGCAGTGTGAATATCCGCTATTGATCGTCGCACAATCGTATCCTTGTGGGGTGGGAACTTTTCCATACGCGATAACCCTGCCCTCCAGGGAGCAGTAAACAGCCCAAGGATTTTCCACCAGTCCTTGCAAATAAGCCGAGCAACTGCCACGTCTTGTCCTAGAGTGGCGCGCAACGCAACGCCCCGAACGGGAGGAACCCCCATGCCATTGGCCGGACTCGATATCGTCGTCATTGCCTTCGTGGTGCTGGTCATTCTGGTGCTGTTTTCCGGCATCAAGACCGTGCCGCAGGGCTACCGCTACACCGTCGAGCGCTTTGGCCGCTACACCAAGACCATGGAGCCCGGTCTCAACCTGATCATTCCCTTCATCGACCGCGTCGGTGCCAAGATGAACGTCATGGAACAGGTGCTCGACGTTCCGACGCAGGAGGTCATCACCCGCGACAATGCAAGCTGCTCGGCCGATGCCGTCGCCTTCTACCAGATCCTCAACGCAGCCGAAGCCGCCTATCAGGTCTCCGACCTGCAGAGTGCCATTCTCAACCTGACGATGACCAACATCCGCTCGGTCATGGGCTCGATGGACCTCGACGAACTGCTGTCGAACCGCGATACGATCAACGACAAGCTGCTGCGCGTCGTCGACGAGGCCGTCGGCCCCTGGGGCATCAAGGTCACCCGCGTCGAGATCAAGGACATCCAGCCGCCGAAGGATCTGGTCGAGGCCATGGCCCGGCAGATGAAGGCGGAGCGGGAGAAGCGCGCTCAGGTGCTGGAGGCCGAGGGGTCGCGCAACGCGCAGATCCTGCGCGCCGAGGGTGCCAAGCAGTCGGCGATCCTGCAGGCCGAAGGCCAGCGCGAAGCCGCCTTCCGCGATGCCGAAGCGCGCGAGCGTCTGGCCGAAGCCGAAGCCAAGGCGACGAAGATGGTCTCCGAGGCGATTGCCGCCGGCGACGTGCAGGCGATCAACTACTTCGTCGCGCAGAAATACACGGAAGCCATGGCCGCGATCGGCACCGCGCCGAATTCCAAGATCGTCCTGATGCCGATGGAAGCCTCCTCGCTGATCGGTTCACTCGGCGGCATAGGCGCCATCGCCCGCGAAGTCTTCGGTAGCCAGGAACCACCTGCCCGCGTTCGCCCATCGACACCGGCGACCACGCCTGTCCGCAATCCGTTCGATACGACGCCGCGGGGAAGCTGAGCCATGATCGCGCGCATCGTTCTGGAACTCGGCCCCTGGACCTGGTGGGTGATTGGTCTTGTGCTTTTGGCCGCAGAAGTCCTGGTGCCAGGCGTTTTCCTGGTCTGGATCGGCATCGCCGCCATCCTCACGGGCCTCGTCTCGCTTGCGCTTTGGGAAACGGGGTTCTGGGTCTGGGAAGTCCAGCTCGTCTTCTTCGCCGTCTTGTCGGTGGCTGCTGCTCTTCTGGGTCGGAAAATCGTCGCCCGCTCCGGCAACACCTCTGATGAACCGCTGCTCAACCAGCGCGGCGCCAGTCTTGTCGGCCGGACCGCCGTGCTGGAGGAGCCCATCGCTGAAGGCCGGGGCCGGGTGCGGCTCGACGACACGACCTGGGTCGTCGACGGCCCGGATCTGCCCATCGGCACGCGGGTTCGGATCATTGCCTGCTCAGGGCGCCAGCTCACAGTCGAAGGCGCCTGAAGGCGCTGCACAAATGCCTTTGTCCGCCTGCGTGGAAACGAATGGTTAACCACATCGGTTTACGATTGCGCAACAATTGTAAACAGGCTTTCCGGGCATTCGGCACATGGCGCCATCTTATCCACGTAACACCAGGACCTTGGTCCAGCGCCCGATGACGGTGCTGTGGCTGCTTGCCGGGTGCGCCTTCCTGTCACCCCAGCCGGCTGTCGCACAGGCGTTTTCGCCGGTTGCCACCGACGACGATGCCGACACGACGCTCACGCCCGCAACCGGGACGACGGCTGTCGCTGCAGACCCGACGACGGCAACAACGACCGCAACCGCTCAGAGCGATCCGACGGCGACGGCCTCGATCATTGACGATGGTCCGGATGCCGGGCCGGCGGTGGACGACGATTTCGGCCGGGTGAACACCCGCGAAGGCACGGTGGACGGTCTCCGCTCCACCCTTGATCCGGATCGCGACGAAGCGCCAGGCATCGCCCTTGGCACGTTTACACTGAAGCCGTCGCTCAGCCAGACCTTCAATCACGAAACCACGAAGGCCGGTAGCTCCAAGGAAAGCCGCAGCTATCTCGAGACCGGGTTGAAGGGTACGCTGACCTCCGACTGGTCGCGCCACCAACTGTCGGTCACCGGCGAAGGCACATGGCAGCGCAATGTCAGCGGAGAAGGCTCGACCGAACCCACCGCCAATCTCGATGCAGAATTGCGGCTCGACATCAGCAACGACACGACCGGAACCCTGCGCGCCGGCTATCGCTTCGAGCGCGAGGATTCGACCGACCCCAACGCCATCTCCGGCGCGTCGGTTCAATCCGGGATCGACCGCTACAGCCTCGGCGCCGGCATCGAGCGGGATTTCGGCATCCTGCGTGGCTCGGCCAAGGTGGATCTCGAGCGTTACGTCTATGGCAGCGCCGAACTCAGCGACGGCACGGACCTGTCTCTGAGCGACCGCGACCGCAACGCCGGTACGGTCACCGCCCGCGTCGGTTACGAGCTTTCCCCGGCGTTGATCCCCTTCCTCGAAGCCTCCGTCGGCAAGTCGGTCTATGACCTTCGCCGTGACACGCTTGGCTTCGAGCGGTCCTACGACACCTATGCCGGGCGCGCGGGCGTCGAGGTGGATCTCGGCGAGAAGCTGAACGGTGAAGTGGCGCTGGGTTACGAGACCTACCGCTTCAAGGACAGCCGCCTTGATGATCTCAGCGGCCTGACGGTGGACAGCAGCTTCAACTGGTCGCCGCAGCGCGGCACGATCGTCACCTATGGCGTTTCGACCGGCATCGAGCCCTCGACCACGGCAGGCGAAAGCGGCGCCCTGGTCTATGCGCTGAACAGCGGGCTGACCCATGAATTACGCTCTTCGCTGGTCGCGCGCCTGACCAATACGCTGACCTTCCGCAACTATCCGTCCGGCAGTTCCTCCGAGGACCAGAAGGTCTGGCTCGCCGGTGCCGGTCTCAGCTGGGATATGACCCGCTCGCTCGCACTCACGGGCGACGTCAGCTATGAGCGCACGACGCAGGCAACAGGCCCTTCCACCTACGTCACCAAGATCGGCGTCGGCCTGACGCTGAAGCGCTGAGGCCACGAAAAAGCCGCGCAAACGATCGGTCAGCGCGGCTTCAGATTTAGATAGGCAAAAAACAGATTATTTCAGCCCGGCCACCAGCGCCTTCAACTGATCCTCGACGCCCGGACGGATATCGCCGCGGGACAGGGCGAAGGCGACATTGGCGAGGATAAAGCCTTCCTTCATGCCACAATCATAGGTATCGCCGCGGAAGTGATAGCCGGAAAACGGCTGCTGCTTGGCAAGCTTGAGCATGCCGTCGGTCAGCTGGATCTCGTTTCCGGCGCCACGCTCCTGCGTTTCGAGAATATCGAAAATCTCCGGCTGAAGGATATAGCGGCCGTTGATGAAGAAGTTCGACGGAGCCGTGCCTGCCGCAGGCTTCTCCACCATGGCCGTGATCTTGAAGCCTTCGCCGATCGGATCGCCGACACCGACGATGCCGTATTTATGGGCCTGCTCCGGCGCGCATTCCTCGACCGCGAGAACATTGCCGCCGCTTTGATTGTAAAGCTCGACCATGCCCTTCAGGCAGCCTTTTTCCGAACGCATGATCATGTCGGGCAGAAGCACCGCGAAGGGCTCGTCGCCGACGATATCGCGCGCGCACCAGACCGCATGCCCGAGCCCGAGCGGCGCCTGCTGGCGCGTAAAACTCGTCGTGCCGGCCTTTGGCAGGATACCGGCAAGAAGCGTCAGTTCCGCGTTCTTGTTGCGCTCCTTCAGGGTCTGCTCGAGTTCCGTCTGGATATCGAAATAGTCCTCGATGACACCCTTGTTGCGGCCGGTCACGAAGATCAGGTGTTCGATGCCGGCATCGAGCGCCTCATCAACCACATATTGAATGACCGGCTTGTCGACCACGGTCAGCATTTCTTTCGGAACGGCCTTGGTTGCCGGTAGAAAACGGGTGCCGAGGCCCGCAACAGGAAATACGGCCTTACGGACTTTACGCTTGTCAGTCATTGACGTCTCCAGATCACGATCATGTGATTTAAAACAGAACAGTTGGGTATCAACAGGGCATTATCGGAAAACTGCTATTTTTTTACAAATGAAGACGACGCCCATCCTTCATGGTAAAGAATTTGTTGACTTCGTTTTTGTAGAGTTTCGGTACCGAAGGCCAACGGCCTGACATATCGACCGGAAAAGCGTCATGCTGGGATAGGCGTGAGGCAGGCTCCAAGACTGTAAATTTGCGTACTCCCATATTTCCGCGGCCAAGGTCGCGCTTTCGGGGCTCGCCGAGAAACGGAAACGACAGCAGATGATCAAGACCTACACGACCTTTCTTCGCCGCGCATCCACGGCACTCATGATCTCCGCAACCGTCCTGCTGGCCGCACCGGCGGCCCGCGCCGATGCCGGCTTCCAGACCTGGATCAACAGTTTCTATACCACGGCAGCCAAGAGCGGCATCACCAAGGCAACCTATCAGAAAGCCTTTACAGGCGTGAAGACGCCCGATCCGTCCGTTCTTGAAAAAGCCCGCTATCAGCCCGAATTCAAGCACAAGATCTGGGAATACATCGATTCGCGCGTCAATCCTTACACGCAGCGGATCGGCCAGGAAATGGCCGCCAAGCACGACCGGACCTTGGCGGCGCTGGAGCGTCATTTCGGCGTCGACCGGACCATTCTGCTGGCCATCTGGTCGATGGAATCCAACTATGGCGCCGTGCTGGAAAAAGACGACCGGCTGCATTATGTGCCGCGCGCGCTGGCAACGCTTGCTTATGCCGATCCGAAACGCGCGAAATTTGCAAAGACGCAATTGATCGCCGCGCTGAAAATCCTGCAAAGCGGCGACATCACGCCGCGCGAACTGAACGGATCCTGGGCCGGTGCGATGGGCCATACCCAATTCATTCCGACAAGCTATCTGCTCTATGCGGTTGACGCCGATGGCAACGGCCATCGTGACATCTGGAACTCGATCCCGGATGCACTGGCAACGGCTGCCAATCTGCTGAAAAAGAACGGCTGGCAGCCCGGCCAGACATGGGGCTACGAGATCAAGCCACCCCAGGGCGGCGGTCAATATGCCGGCCAGACAAAGACTCTGACCCAATGGGCGGCGCTTGGCTTCACCCGCCCGAACGGCAAGGCTTTCCGCAACGGCGGACAGCGGGCCGAATTGAAGATGCCGGGCGGTGCCGGAAGCCCTGGTTTCCTAATGACCAAGAACTTCTTTGTCCTCAAGCGCTACAACGCTTCAGATTCCTACGCGCTTGGCGTCGGCCTGCTGGCTGACGAAATCGCCGGCTATGGCGGCATGCACCAGGCCTGGAGCCGTCCCGACGGCTCGCTCGATATCAAGCAGAAGTTCGAATTGCAGAACCGCCTGAAGGAACTTGGCTACTACGACGGCGAAGTCGATGGCAATTTCGGCTCTGGTTCCAAGGCCGCCATCCAGGCCTTCCAGAACAGAAACGGCTTGACGCCGGACGGGCAGCCGACACAACATCTGCTGAAAGCACTGCGGAATTAAACGCGGGCCCAATTCAGGCTGGACCGGACGATGACATCAGGAACGACGAACCATCGGCGTGTTCTCAAGCTGTTGTCCGGTCTACTGGTGCTGGCGACCTTTCTCGCGACGGCGGCGTTCCAAGAGCCGGCCCACGCGCAGGAGCGTGTCGAGCGGCGAACCATCATGCAGATGCTGTTCGGGCGGGCGCCTCGGCAGGAACCGCGTGACTTCCGGATCTACGACGACGAGCCGGTCATCCGCAGACAACAGCGGCAGCCAAAGAAGACACGGCAGAAAGCCAAGCCGCAGCCGGCAGTCGAGGCACCCGTGATTGTCGAAAAACAACCGGATGCCAAGACGGTGCTCGTGGTTGGCGATTTCATCGCCGGCAGCCTTGGCGATGGGCTGAAGACAGCGTTCGAAGCCACGCCGGGCATCGTCATCGAGACGCGTGCGAACGGATCCTCGGGTATTGTGCGCGACGACTATTTCGACTGGCCTGCCATCCTGCCAAGCTACGGCGTGGAACTGAAACCGTCGCTGCTCATCGTCAGTATCGGCGCCAACGACCGGCAGCAGATGTCGATCGGCGGACAAAAGGAGAAATTCCGTACCGAGAAATGGCTTGCGGAATATACCAGCCGCGTCTCAAGCTTTGCCGTCCTCGCCCGCAGCCAGAACGTGCCGCTGCTCTGGGTCGGCATGCCGCCCTTCCAGTCAAGCTCGATGACCGCCGACATGGTGACCCTGAACGGCATCTTCCGCGCAGAGACCGAAAAGGCCGGTGGCGAATTCATCGACATCTGGGACGGCTTCGTCGACGAGAGCGGCAAGTTCGTGCTGACCGGCTCGGACATCAACGGCCAGCAGGTCCGCCTGCGTGGCTCCGACGGCATCAACCTGACCAAGGCCGGCAAGCGCAAGCTCGCCTTCTATGTCGAAAAGGATATCCGCCGGCTTCTCGGCGATGCAGCGACGACCGGCAGCGATGCGCTTGGGGCCGGCGGGCTGAAGGACCTGGTGGTCACCGCGCCGGTCGAGGATCAGTTGATCGTCAAGACGCAGCCCATCAGCCTCGCCGATCCGGCCCTGGACGGCGGCAGCGCCCTGATGGGCGGGCCGATCGTCAGCAATACCGCCGGCAAGAGTCCGCGGGATCTTCTGGTCGAAAAGGGCGAACTCGCCGAAGCGCCCGCCGGCCGTGTCGATGATTTCCGGCTGGCAAAACCGGAAACCGTGATCAGCAATCCGGTAATCCGGAATTGAAACCCTGTTCTAGCCGGGCCGCGAAACCGTTGAGGACGGATGCGGATTCTTGACAAAATTCACTGCTTGTCGTTACATGTAACAAAACACTCAGGAGCGATAATCTTGCCCACACCAGTGAACGCACGGGTTCAAAAGCGTCGTGAAAACCTTCGGGCTTCCGGGTTACGCCCTTTGCAAATCTGGGTACCGGATACGCGGCGACCGGGCTTTGCGGAAGAATGCCATCGCCAGTCGTTTGTGGTGGCGCAAGCGGACAGAGCCGATCAGCATCTTGGGGATTTTCTGGACGCGGCCCTTGCCGATCTGGACAATGGCGACGAATGAGACGCGGTGACCTCGTGACGGTCGCAATGTCCGGAGATTTTGGCAAACCGCGTCCAGCCCTCATCATTCAATCGGAACAGTTCGATAAGACAGCGACAGTCACCGTATTGTTGCTTTCCAGCACGCTGGTCGATGCTCCGCTCATGCGTCTGACTATCGATCCGACGCCAGGAAATGGCCTGCGCAAAGTCTCGCAAATCATGATCGACAAAGCGATGACGGTGCGGCGGGACAGGCTTGGAGAGATGATCGGGCACGTGGAACAGGAGACCATGATCGCCGTCAATCGGTCTCTCGCCCTTTTCTTCGGCTTTACCTGAATCACACCCGAAAACAAATTTGCAAAGACAAAGAACTGCGCGACGCATCCCGAGGGACCTTCGCGCAGCCTGGTTTCGCCCAGAGGCTTTTGTGACTACCTTGGCAGCACCGTCGATCCCATCAGGGCTTCGTCAATGGCGCGCGCGGCCTGGCGGCCTTCACGGATCGCCCAGACGACCAGAGACTGGCCGCGACGAACGTCGCCGGCAGCCCAGAGGCCTTCGACCGAGGTCTTGTAGTCTTTCTCGTTTGCGGTGACAAAGGTGCCGCCCCGGCGGTCCTTGCCGATCACAAGCTTTTCGCCCATGTCCTTCAACACGCTGTCTTCGCCCGGACCGCTGAAACCGATGGCTATGAAAGCGAGATCGGCCTTGATGACGAATTCCGTGCCGGCGATCGGCTTGCGGCGCTCGTCCACCTGGCAGCATTTAACGCCGGTCAGAACACCGTCTTCACCGACGAATTCAAGCGTCGCCACCTGGAATTCGCGCACGGCACCTTCGGCCTGGCTCGACGAGGTACGCATCTTGGTGGCCCAGAACGGCCAGACGGAGAGCTTGTCCTCCTTCTCGGGCGGCTGCGGGCGGATGTCGAGTTGGGTCACCTTGACGGCGCCCTGGCGGAAGGCCGTGCCAACACAGTCGGACGCAGTATCGCCACCGCCGACGACGACGATATGCTTGCCACCGGCCAGGATCGGATCCGACGGCCAGCCGACGCTGTCGATGTTTTCGCGACCGACACGGCGGTTCTGCTGCACCAGATAGGGCATGGCATCGTGCACGCCGGCAAATTCGACGCCGGGAATGCCGGCATCGCGCGGCTTTTCGGCACCGCCACAATAGAGCACGGCATCGTGTTCGGCCTGCAGCGCTTCGGTCGTCTTGTCGACGCCGACATTGACGCCGCAATGAAAGGTGACACCCTCGCCCTTCATCTGCTCAACGCGGCGGTCGATGAAGTTTTTCTCCATCTTGAAATCAGGAATGCCATACCGCAGAAGGCCGCCAGGCTTGCTTTCGCGCTCGTAGACGTGAACCGAGTGTCCGGCGCGCGCCAGTTGCTGGGCAGCCGCCATGCCGGCCGGGCCGGAGCCGATGATGGCGACCGACTTGCCGGTCTTCGTTGTTGCCGGCTGCGGCACGATGTAGCCCATCTCATAGGCCTTGTCGGCAATCGCCTGCTCGACGGTTTTGATGGTAACAGGCGCGTCTTCGAGATTCAGCGTGCATGCTTCCTCGCAGGGCGCCGGGCAGATGCGGCCGGTGAACTCCGGGAAATTGTTGGTCGAATGCAGGTTGCGGATCGCCTCGTCCCAGTTGCCGTTGTAGACGAGATCGTTCCAGTCCGGGATCTGGTTGTGCACCGGGCAGCCGGTCGGGCCGTGGCAATAAGGGATGCCACAGTCCATGCAGCGGGCTGCCTGTTTCTGCACTTCCGGTTCCGACATGGGGATTGTGAATTCGCGGAAATGCCGGATGCGATCGGACGCCGGCTGATACTTTGCCAGCTGCCGGTCGATTTCCATGAAGCCTGTAACCTTGCCCATACTCTTCTCGTCCCCATGTCTCACTGCCGCTCACCGCAGCCAATTTTCAATCTTCAGCCCCGGCACGCGGGAAAATTCTCGCTCGTTATTCGTCACCAGAACCGCATCCAGGGCCAAAGCATGAGCCGCTATCCAGAGATCGTTCTGGCCGATATTCTTACCTTGCCTCAACGCCAGCCGAACTTCTGCATAACGCTGATCGGTGGGGAGCGAGAGAGGAGCAACGTAAAGGCGGCGGGTAACGGCCGAAACCTTTTTCGATAACTCTTCCGACCAGTTCTTGCGGACGCCGTACCAGATTTCACCATGGGTGATGATGCTTATAAATACATTCTCTTCGCCAACTTCGATCAATCTCTCCAGCACTTTGCCTTTCGGATTGCGTATGATCGCGGAGACAATGTTGGTGTCGAGCATGAACCGCATCACAGATCGATCTCACGCAATGATCCAAAATCGTCCTCGCTGACCAGAAAGTCCTCGCCATTCCAGGCTTCGGCCTGTTTCAAATAGTCGATCAAACCAGCCGTGACGGCCGTTCGCATAAGGATCGACCCATCCGGCTGGCTGACCATCACCACTTTGTTTCCGTCAAGCTCGAACTCTTTCGGTATACGTATCGCGCGACTGCGGCCATTCTTGAACACGCTGACGGTAATGTCGCCACGCTCTTCTGGGTCCTTGACGTGCTCGTTCATGTCCCACTCCGCTTGCCATATGCCATTGTCATATCACGCCGATTTTGTTCCTTCAATCACTCCGCCGCAACGCCCATCCGCATGCGCTCCATTTCCTCAAGCGCACGACGGTATTCGACCGGCATGACCTTGCGGAATTTCGGCCGGAACTCGACCCAGTGGTCGAGGATTTCCTTGGCGCGCGGCGAACCGGTATAGTGCAGGTGGTTCGAGATCAGTTGGTAGAGCCGCTCGTCGTCGTGGCGCGTCATATCGCCGGCAACGTCGACACGGCCCTTGTGCATGAGGTCACCACCGTGATGATGCAGCTTCTCCAGCATGTCATCCTCTTCCGGCACCGGCTCGAGTTCAACCATCGCCATGTTGCAGCGCATCGGGAAATCGTCGCTTTCATCAAGGACATAGGCGACACCGCCCGACATGCCCGCTGCAAAGTTGCGGCCGGTCTGGCCAAGCACGACGACGACACCCCCGGTCATGTATTCGCAGCCATGGTCGCCCACGCCTTCGACCACCGCGATGGCACCCGAGTTGCGCACCGCAAAGCGCTCACCGGCAACACCGTTGAAGTAGCATTCGCCGGCGATCGCACCGTAGAGAACCGTGTTGCCGACGATGATCGAATCCTTGGCGACGATCTGCGAGTTCTCCGGCGGGCGCACGACGATGCGACCACCCGAGAGCCCCTTGCCGACATAGTCGTTGCCGTCACCAATGAGATCAAAGGTGATGCCCCGGGCCAGGAAGGCCCCAAAAGACTGACCAGCCGTACCGCGCAGCGTGACGGAGATCGTGTCGTCCTTCAGCCCCTTGTGGCGATAGCGCTTGGCGACTTCGCCCGACAGCATGGCGCCGGCCGAGCGATCGACGTTCTTGATCGCGACTTCGAAGGCAACCGGCGTCTTGGATTCCAGCGCCGGCATGGCCTTTTCGATCAGCGTACGATCGAGGATGTCATGGATCGGGTGGTTCTGCTTTTCGGTCCAGTAGGTCTTTTCCTTCGGCGCATCGACCTTGTGGAAGATGCGGGAGAAGTCGAGACCATTGGCCTTCCAATGCGAGATCATCGCATCCTTTTCCAGCAGTTCCGACAGGCCGATAATGTCATCGAAACGCTTGGCGCCGAGCGACGCCAGGATTTCGCGCACCTCTTCGGCCACGAAGAAGAAGTAGTTGATGACATGCTCAGGCGCACCCTTGAAGCGCTTGCGGAGGACCGGGTCCTGCGTCGCCACACCCACCGGACAGGTGTTGAGATGGCACTTGCGCATCATGATGCAGCCGGCCGCAATCAGCGGTGCCGTCGAGAAACCGAACTCGTCGGCCCCGAGCAGCGCCCCGATGATGACATCGCGGCCGGTCTTCAGGCCACCATCGACCTGCAGCGCGATGCGCGAGCGCAGACCGTTCAGCACCAGCGTCTGGTGGGTTTCGGCAAGACCGATTTCCCAAGGGGAGCCGGCATGCTTCAGCGATGTCAGCGGCGACGCGCCGGTACCACCGTCATAGCCGGAGATGGTGATATGGTCGGCACGCGCCTTGGCGACACCGGCGGCAACCGTGCCGACACCGACTTCCGAGACCAGCTTGACCGAGACATCCGCCTCCGGATTAACGTTCTTCAGGTCGTAGATCAGTTGCGCCAGATCCTCGATCGAGTAGATGTCATGGTGCGGCGGCGGCGAGATCAGGCCGACGCCGGGCGTCGAGTGTCTGGTCTTGGCGACTGTCGCATCGACCTTGTGGCCGGGCAACTGGCCGCCTTCGCCGGGCTTGGCACCCTGCGCAACCTTGATCTGCAGCATGTCGGCATTGACAAGATATTCGGTCGTCACGCCGAAGCGGCCGGACGCGATCTGCTTGATCGCCGACCGCTCGGGGTTCTTCGATCCGTCATGGCGCGGCAGGTAGCGATCCGCCTCCTCGCCGCCCTCGCCGGTGTTCGACTTGCCGCCGATCCGGTTCATGGCGATGGCGAGCGTCGTGTGCGCCTCGCGGCTGATCGAGCCGAAGGACATGGCGCCGGTCGAGAAGCGCTTGACGATATCGACGGCCGGTTCCACCTCGTCGATGGAAACAGGCGTGCGACCGATGGTTTCGGCGCCCTTGATCGAGAACAGGCCACGAATGGTGTTCATGCGCAGCGCCGAACCGTTCACCATTTCGGCAAACTCGCGGTAGCGGTCCTCGGCATTGCCGCGAACGGCGTGCTGCAACGAGGCAACGGCATCCGGAGACCAGGCATGCCCTTCGCCGCGCATGCGGAAGGCATATTCGCCGCCGATATCGAGCGTGGTGCTGAGGATCGGATCGGAACCGAACGCCGCCTGGTGGCGGGAAACCGTTTCCTTGGCGATGGTTTCGAGATCAATGCCTTCGATCTGCGTCGCCGTGCCAAAGAAATACTTGTCGATCAGTTCAGAGGACAGGCCGACAGCATCGAAGATCTGGCCGCCGCAATAGGACTGGTAGGTCGAGATGCCCATCTTCGACATGACCTTGAGGATGCCCTTGCCGACCGCCTTGATGTAGCGGTAGACGACCTCGCTGCCATCGACTTCCTTCGGGAACTCGCCGCGCTTGTGCATGTCGGTGAGCGTGTCGAAGGCGAGATAAGGGTTGATCGCCTCGGCGCCGTAACCGGCCAGCAGGCAGAAATGGTGGACTTCGCGCGGCTCGCCGGATTCCACGACGAGGCCGACCGAGGTGCGAAGCCCCTTGCGGATCAGGTGATGGTGCACGGCCGCGGTTGCGAGCAGCGCCGGGATCGCGACGCGGTCCGGACCGATCTGCCGGTCGGAAAGCACGATGATGTTGTAGCCACCCTTGACGGCCGCTTCCGCCCGCTCGCAGAGCCGGTCGAGAATTTCCGGCATGCCTTCGGCGCCACGCGCCACGTCATAGGTGAAGTCGAGCGTCTTGGTGTCGAAACGGTCTTCCGTGTGGCCGATGGAGCGGATCTTCTCGAGATCGCCGTTGGTCAGGATCGGCTGGCGCACTTCGAGCCGCTTGGCATGCGCCATGCCGGCGTGGTCGAGCAGGTTCGGGCGCGGGCCGATGAACGAGACGAGGCTCATCACCAGTTCCTCGCGGATCGGATCGATCGGCGGGTTCGTCACCTGAGCGAAGTTCTGCTTGAAATAGGTGTAGAGCAGCTTGGTCTTGTCCGACATGGCCGAGATCGGCGTGTCGGTGCCCATCGAGCCGATGGCTTCCTGGCCTGTTGTCGCCATCGGCGACATCAGAACGCGGGTGTCTTCCTGCGTATAACCGAAGGCCTGCTGGCGATCGAGCAGCGAAACGTCGCGGCGCAGCGCCCGGGGCTCGACAGGCTTCAGATCCTCAAGGATCAGCTGGGTGTTATCCAGCCACTGGCGATAGGGATGCTGGTTGGCGAGTGTCGACTTCAGCTCCTCGTCGGAGATGATCCGGCCTTCTTCCATATCGATGAGCAGCATCTTGCCCGGCTGCAGGCGCCACTTCTTGACGATGCGCTCTTCCGGCACCGGCAACGTACCGGCTTCCGACGCCAGGATGACGCGGTCGTCATCGGTGACGATATAGCGCGCCGGACGCAGGCCGTTGCGGTCGAGCGTCGCGCCGATCTGCTTGCCATCGGTGAAGCAAACCGCAGCCGGGCCGTCCCATGGCTCCATCAGGGCCGCATGATACTCGTAGAATGCCTTGCGCTCCGGGTTCATCAGCTGGTTGCCAGCCCAGGCTTCGGGAATCAGCATCATCACCGCATGCGACAGCGGGTAACCGCCCTGCACGAGGAATTCCAATGCGTTGTCGAAACAGGCCGTATCCGACTGGCCCTCATAGGAAATCGGCCAGAGCTTGGAAATATCGGCGCCAAACAGCGGTGAGGAAACGGACGCTTGGCGCGCCGCCATCCAGTTGACGTTGGCGCGCAGCGTGTTGATTTCGCCGTTATGGGCAACCATGCGGTAGGGATGGGCCAGCTTCCAGGACGGGAAAGTGTTGGTCGAAAACCGCTGATGCACCAGAGCGACCGCGGATTCGAAACGCGGGTCGCCCAGATCCTTGAAATATTGCGCGACCTGATAGGCAAGGAACATGCCCTTGTAGACGATGGTCTTGGTCGACAGCGACACCGGATAAAAACCGGTATCGGCGCCCTGGAAGGCGTCATAGATGCGGTTCGAAATGACCTTGCGCAGCGTGAACAGCCGGCGCTCGAATTCGGCATTGGTCGCGGCGTCACGGCCGGCACCGATGAACACCTGAACGTGGTGCGGCTCGGTGGCGGCAATGTCCGGCGCCTTGGAAAGGGAAGCGTTGTCCACAGGCACGTCGCGGAAACCAAGCAGGACTTGCCCCTCTTCGGAAACGACGTCGGTGATCACCTGCTTGAAATGCGCGATCTGGGCTTCGTCCTGCGGCATGAACAGGTAGCCGACGGCGTAGTCGCCGGCCTTCGGCAGGGTCACGCCCTGCGTGGCCATCTCCTCGCGGAAGAAGCGATCCGGAATCTGCACCAGGATGCCCGCGCCATCGCCCATCAGGGGATCGGCACCAACGGCACCGCGATGCGTCAGGTTTTCAAGAATGAACAGGCCGTCGGTCACGATCTGGTGCGACTTTTGACCCTTCATATGCGCGACGAAGCCAACGCCGCAGGCATCATGCTCGTTGCGCGGATCGTAGAGACCCTGTTTTTTCGGCATGCCGCGGAATTCAGGTGTGCTCTTGACCGTCGCCGTCTGGCGCACAAGGTCGAGTTCTGCATCGTGGGATGGCGTAAAGTCCGTCATCGTCTTCCCTCCTGTTATGCCCGGCTCATCCGGGCAATCCCGCAGTCGGCACCCGCTTTCAGGGACTTGGCGTCCATGAAGGCCCAACTGGCATTATCGTTGCATGATCCTGATCCGGTCGCAAATAAAGCATGGCTGCAGCCGGCAAGATTGTCCGCGACCTTTTGTACACACCGACATTGTCGAGCAGATGAAATGCACCCGCAGACAAGGCCGGGTTACGGCCGGGTGCCCGGCATTGAGCGGGGCTTTCCGGCGATTTCCGGTCTGGAGACCGAAATAGGACAGCAAGACTGTCCTATTTCATAGGCTCTATGCCAGAAAGCCGGTGGTGCCGCAAGGGCATTGCCACAAAATATTCAAAGTGTTTTTCGTAAACTTGCGGATAATTACCCGTTTTTGTAATTAAATTTCAAAAATCAGATATAATCATCCATTTGGTTTCAAAATGGTCTGGAAATGTCCCGGTGACGCAATCAGGCTTTGATCGCGTTTACGGGATCACTATGGTTCGGTCAGACACCCCGAAGACGCGGCATGCGTCGCGCAAAACAGGACATGACAATGATTTTCTCCTCCGACAACTGGGCCGGCGCCCATCCGGTGATTGCCGAAAGCCTGGTCAAGGCCGCTGGCGGCTACGCCTCCGCCTATGGCACCAGCGATCTCGACAAGGCCGTGGAGAAAAAGCTCTCCGATGTCTTCGAACGCGACGTCGCGGTCTTTTTCGTGGGAACGGGAACGGCTGCCAATTCGCTGGCGATTGCGAGCGCCAACCGGCCGGGCGGCCATACCTTCTGCCACAGCCATGCCCATGTGAACGCCGACGAATGCGGCGCGCCGGAATTCTTTGCCCATGGCAGCCGGCTCGCCCCGGTCGCTGGCCTGCTGGGACGGATGGATCCCGACAATCTGAAAGCCGAAATCCACCGGACGACGAGCGGCGGCGTGCATGGTGGCCAGCCGATGGCGATCACGCTGACGCAGGCGACCGAGGCTGGCACCGTCTATTCCCTCGACGAAATCCAGGCGATCTCCTCGATCGCAAAATCCCATGCCCTGCCGCTGCACATGGACGGCGCCCGCTTTGCCAATGCGCTTGTGACGCTCGGCGCAACTCCGGCGGAGATGACCTGGAAAAGCGGCATCGACCTGCTTTCTTTCGGCGGAACGAAAAATGGCTGCTGGTGCGCCGAAGCGCTGATCCTCTTCGATACCGCAAAGGCACGGGAGATGAGCTACCTGCGCAAGCGCTCCGCCCAGCTTTTCTCGAAATCCCGCTTCATCGCCGCCCAGTTCGACGCCTATCTGCACGACGATCTCTGGCTTGACCTTGCCCGCCACGCCAATGCCATGGCGGCGAAACTGGCCGACGGCATCGCAAAATCCACGTCCGCGCGGCTTGCCTGGCCTTCAGGCTCCAACGAACTCTTCGTCATCCTGAATTCCGAAACTGCAAGGACCCTGCAGGACAAGGGCGCGGTCTTCTATGACTGGCCTGCCCCGCAGGAAGTTGCCGCAACGATGGCCAAGGACGAAGGCCTCTACCGCCTCGTCACCAGTTTTGCCACGACCGACGACGATGTCGGGCAATTTCTGGCCACTTGCTAAGCGCTCCAACCGGTGAAAAGTTGCGGCGCACAATAACATTTGAAGAGACGACATGCGCCGCTTCCTGCCCGACACATTCACGCTTCTGCTGGTCCTGACGGTCATTCTTGCGTCGCTGCTGCCTGTTTCAGGCGAGCCCGCAGAGTGGTTTGCGATCGCCACGAAGATCGCAATCGGTCTCCTGTTCTTCCTCCATGGTGCCCGGCTATCACGAGAGGTCGTGGTGGCGGGTCTCCTGCACTGGAAGCTGCATCTGGCGATTCTTGCCGCAACGTTCTGCCTGTTTCCCCTGCTCGGTCTTGCCGCCGGCTTCATTCCCGAAACGCTTCTGCCGCCGGCGCTTTACACCGGTATCCTGTTCCTTTGCGTGCTGCCCTCGACGGTACAATCCTCGATCGCGTTTACCTCGATGGCGGGCGGCAACGTGCCGGCTGCCATCTGCGCCGCCTCCGCTTCCAACATCTTCGGCATGTTCCTGACGCCCCTGCTTGTCGGCCTGTTGTTTACGGCGAGCGGCCAGAGTGGCTTTTCCCTTGAAGCGCTGGAACAGATCCTGCTGCAACTTCTTGCCCCCTTCATCCTCGGCCAGATTCTGCAGCCGTGGATCGGCAATTTCATTCGCGCCCGCAAGACCCTGCTGATGCCCGTCGATCGCGGCTCGATCCTGATGGTCGTCTATCTCGCTTTCAGCGAGGCTGTGACGGAGGGACTGTGGCACACCTTCTCCGCGCGCGACATCGCTGTCGTCGTCGGCCTCGACATGCTGCTGTTGGCCATTGTCCTATTGACCACCATGTATGGCAGCCGCCTGCTGGGCTTTTCGAGACAAGACGAGATTACCATCACCTTCTGCGGCTCGAAGAAAAGCCTTGCCAGCGGCGTGCCGATGGCCAATGTCATCTTCGCCGGCCAGAGCATCGGCAGCATCGTGCTGCCGCTGATGCTGTTTCACCAGATCCAGCTGATGGCCTGCGCTGTTATCGCCCAGAAATATGCCGAGCGCGGCCGCAGGCTGGAAGCCGAAGCCGCTGCGACGCCCTGAAACAAAAAAGCGGCGCCCGCTTGGACGCCGCCTGATGTGAACGAACCGTTTGCCGCACTTAGTGGGTGCTGGCTTCGATCTGGGTCGCCTCGATCTGCTTCGGCGCCGACTGGGCCGCGACGATGTCGATCCGGCGCGGCTTGGCCGCTTCCGGGATTTCGCGCAGCAGGTCGATGTGCAGCAGGCCGTGCTTCAGCGAAGCGGACTGGATTTCCACATATTCGGCAAGCTGGAAGCGACGCTCGAAAGCCCGCTTGGCGATGCCGCGATAGAGGAACTGGTTCTCGGTAGCGGCTTCTTCGCTCTTTTCGCCCTTCACCGTCAGCGTGTGCTCGCGCGCCTCGATCGAAAGCTCGGTTTCGTCGAAGCCGGCAACGGCCATGGTGATCCGGTAGGTGTTGTCGCCCGTCCGCTCGATATTATAGGGCGGATAGGTCTGCGACTGGTCCGGCTGGCCGAGACTGTCGAGCATGGTGAAGAGCCGGTCGAAACCGACCGTGGAACGGTACAGAGGGGAAAAATCAACGTGACGCATGATGTCCTCTTGAGAGCAACGGGTTTGCGTTTATGGCCCTGCCACCCCAGTCAAAGGCTGCGGCAGAACCGGTGGTACGGCCCCGTCTTCGGCGACCGTGATCAACAGATGGGAATTGATTTTCCCGGCTTCAAGAGGTTTTTTCCGAGTTTCTGCCAATCGATTTCCACGGCAGATTAACCGCCGATGAACGGTTGGTTCGGCCCGCATTCAGCCTGCGCCCCCTATAACGACTGCATCGGGACAGAAATGTCCCGGCGCTGAAGTGAATGTCCCTTCTCCTTCAGCTTTCGGGGCCGGAACGGCATGGGCTTGCCCGCTGTTTCCGGCCTTTTTTCTTTGACGCGCCGGAAAGCACGGCCTATCCCTTGGTATGACCCTGCCAGCCAGACGTGCGGACCATTGCCTGCCGATGACAGACATCCTCTACTCCTCGATCGACAATCCCATGCCGGGCGAAAAGCCAGGCAGCACGACGGCCGGCTATTTCGCAGGCGTCGACGGCAAGCAGATCCGCTATGCGATCTTCCGCAGCGATGCGCCGGGCGCCCGCGGCACGGTGGTGCTCCTGCAGGGACGCAACGAATCCATCGAGAAATATTACGAGACGATTGCCGAGTTCACCGCCCGCGGCCTTTGGGTCGCCACCTTCGACTGGCGCGGCCAGGGCGGCTCGGACCGGCTCCTCAAACAGCCCCGCCGCGGCCATGTCCGTCGCTTCGCCGATTATGAGGCGGATCTCTCGACCTTTCTCGAGCAGATCGTGCTGCCCGATACGCGCCTTCCCTTTTTCATGGTCGCCCACTCCATGGGGGCACTGATCGCCCTGTCGCATGCGCCGTTGATGGCAAACCGAATTGACCGTCTGGTGGTCTGCGCGCCCTTTGTGGCGCTGGGCGCACAGCCCCTCGGACAGGGGCTGATCGGCATTCTGGCGGCAGCGTTCAGTTCCATCGGTCTTGGCTTCCTGCCACTGAAGCGCGATCGCGGTTCACTGCCCTTCGAGAAAAACTTGCTGACCAGTGATCACAAGCGCTTTGCCCGCAATGGGGCCTTGACCGCGGCGCAGCCACGGCTGGCGCTGGGGCCACCCACGGCGCGCTGGCTGCACGAGACCTTCAAGGCCATCCGGCGCGTCACGCGGCGCGAGCACCTGACGACCATCCGCGTGCCGACGATCGTGCTTGCGCCGACGCAGGACAGGCTGGTGCCGCATCTGGCTGTGGAAAACCTGGCGCGAAACTTCCGCGCCGGCCACATGATCCCGATCGACGGCGCCCGCCATGAACTGCTGCAGGAAGCGGACCATTATCGCGCCCAGGCAATCGCCGCCATCGAGGCCTTCATCCCCGGCAGCGACGAGAATATGGCCGACCTTGCCGGTGCGGCGGAATAGCGGCTTACCGAAGGATTAACCCTTGAGGATCGCCAGCGCCTGCGCATGGATCTCTGCGCTTCCGGCAGCGACGATCTCGCCGCCCATTTCGGCCGGACCGCCATTCCAGTCGGTGATGATGCCGCCGGCCTGCTCGATCAGCGGGATGAGGCCGCCGACATCATAGGGCTTCAGCCCGCATTCGATGACCAGATCGATATGGCCCGAGGCAAGCAGCGCAAAGGCGTAACAATCGCAGCCGTAGCGCGCCAGTTGCACCTTGTCCTGTACCGTTTCGAAACGGGTCTTGATGTCACCCTTGTAGAGATGCGGCGAGGTGGTGAACAGGATGGCTTCGGAGAGGTCGTTGCACGGGCGGGTCGCCAAGACCTTGTCGCCGCCCGGGCCGCGGTAATGCGACTGCTTGCCATCGGCAAGAAAACGCTCGCCGGTAAAGGGCTGGTCCATCATGCCCATGACGGCCTCGCCCTTGTGATAGAGGCCGATCAGCGTTCCCCAGACCGGCAGGCCGGAGATGAAGGCGCGCGTGCCGTCGATCGGGTCGATGACCCAGACATAATCGCGGTCGAGACCGACATTGCCGAATTCTTCGCCGAGAATGCCGTGATCGGGGAAATGCGTCTCGATCAGCGCCCGGATCGCTGCTTCCGCGGCACGATCGCCTTCGGTGACGGGATCGAAGCCGCCGGCCTCCTTGTTGGCAACGCTCGTGCCGGTCCGGAAACGCGGGAGGGTTTCCGCCTTCGCGGCATCCGCGAGACGGTTGAAAAAGTCACGATCCGGAAGCATGGGAACCTCATTTTGAAGCATGGAGGGCGTTCAGCCTGCTTAGACCATTTTTTTTGAAAAGAAAAACAATCGCAGCAAAAACGAAAAAATATCGCGCTTGCGCCAGAAATCGCGCCGAACTCCATGCGAAAGCGGATGTACGTCACTCAATCGGCATTGAAAATGCGAATTTCTGCCCGAAAGCGAGGAAAATGCTCGACCGCAACTTTGCCGCACTGCGAAACAAAACAGGTTTTCCGCTTGACAATGGTGCGCCGCAATATTAATTTTTCCTTACAGCCACTTGTGGCTGTAAATACCCTCCTTGGGTGTTTCCTCCCTAGACTTAGCCGCGCCATAGGCGCGGTTTTTTTTGCCCTTTCGGCGGCAGTCTACAGAGGCCGACAAAGCAACGCCGGCCGGTTACGCCCGGCACTGGGTCTTTCTCTCAAAACTTATGGAAACGTGCTATTCCGCGGCCAGGGCCGTATGTTCGGGATAGGTTTCGACATGCAGGGCAAGCTGCGAAACGAACATCGCGATCGCCTGCGCAAGCGCCCCGAAACCAGGCTTCTTGCGAAGCGTTGTTTCATCGACATAGAGCCCGCGATTGATCTCGACCTGCAGGGCATGCAGCCCCCGCGCGGGGCGCCCGTAATGCTCGGTGATGAAGCCGCCGGCATAGGGCTTGTTGCGGGCAACCGAAAAGCCGAGATCCTCGAGTAGACCGACAGCCGTGCGCGACAGTTCGGCGGACGCGCTGGTGCCGTAGCGGTCGCCGATGATGAAATCCGGGCGCTGGCTGCTGCCGGCCACGCGGATATTGCCGGGCATGGAATGGCAGTCGATCAGCACGGACAGGCCGAACTGTACATGGGTGCGGGCGATCAGGCGCCGCAGGCAGGCATGGTAGGGCTTGTAGATCTGCTCGATGCGCGTCAGCGCCTCCTCGACGGGGAAGCGTCGCGCGTAGATTTCCATGTTTTCGGCAACCAGCCGCGGCACGGTGCCGAGACCGCCGGCGACCCTGAGCGAGCTGATATTGGCATGTGGCGGCAAAGGGCCGTCGAACATGCGCGGATCGAGCTCGTAAGGTTCGCGATTGACGTCGAGAAAAGCGCGCGGGAAATGTGCCATGAGCAGCGGCGCACCGAGATCCGTCACGAAATGGAACAATTCGTCGACATAATGATCTTCCGAGCGACGGATGGACATGGCGTCAAGCCGCGACTGGCTGAGAAATTCCTGGGGATAGGCCCTGCCGCTATGGGGCGAATTGAAAACGAAGGGGATGCGCTGCGTTTCCGGCTCCAGGACCTCGAACAGGTCGGTTTCGCAGACGTCGCCCGCCATCTGAGCCCTTTTTTACCATGTCATAATGTGACTGCTTCGTGTATGTTGCCAGTTGGTGGCATCTGTGTCCATAGTCGATCCAGACGGGTGGCAGGGCTTGACCTCAAGTCTTCACCGGATATTTACCCACATGCGGTTTCATGAAGGCTCCGCAATTCCCAACATTTGATGGAAGTAGCAACGGCTGAACCCATGAGTCCAAAAATCCTCCTTGCCGAAGACGACAACGACATGCGCCGCTTTCTCGTGAAGGCCCTGGAAAAGGCCGGCTACAAGGTGATGTCGTACGACAATGGCGCCAGTGCCTATGACCGGCTGCGCGAAGAACCCTTCTCCCTGCTCCTGACCGACATCGTCATGCCGGAAATGGACGGCATCGAGCTGGCCCGCCGCGCAACGGAACTGGATCCGGATCTCAAGGTCATGTTCATCACCGGCTTCGCCGCCGTTGCGCTGAACCCTGATTCGAAAGCCCCGAAGGACGCAAAGGTCCTCTCCAAGCCTTTTCACCTGCGCGATCTCGTGGATGAAGTAAACAAAATGCTGGCCGCATAGCCTGCTGTGCAAGGCGTCCGGACGGTCGCGAAACTTCCTGTCAAAAAGCCGATAAAAGCCTATTGACGCCATAAGAGGTTTTGTGATCTATGCGCCGACATCGGATGGGCGTATAGCTCAGCGGGAGAGCACTACGTTGACATCGTAGGGGTCACAGGTTCAATCCCTGTTACGCCCACCATCCTTTTCAAGGGCTTAGCGAGAAATCGCTGAGCCCTTTGTTTTTGTGAAAAACGTCTCGCGCCCACGCCGCGACGCAAAAATCATGCGATCGCCTCTGAGGGAGCAGTATCAGCCACGCCCTCGAAGCACTTGCGCTGGCGGCCTTCCTTCGGCGTCACAGGGGAAATTCGTTGCTCTGGCAGTAGGGCTTCAGCATCTCGACCAGCGGCGCGAGATTCTCCTTCAGGAAATAGCCAGCGACGTTGCGCTCATAGGCTGCCTTCCGATCCGTTATATGGCCGGAGGTGGTCAGCATGAAGACGATGCTGTCCCGGATGTCTTCATCGTCGCGCAGCTCGTCGAGCATGGAGATGCCGTCCATGCGCGGCATGTTGATGTCGAGCAGGATCAGGCACGGCTGCGGCAACTGGGCTCTGCCACCCGTGCCGCGCAGCATATCCAGCGCCTCGACGCCATCGCAGGCCTGATGCGTCTGGCTTGTGATATTGGCTTTCCGGAAGGCGCGCAAAACCGCGAGCATATCTATTTCACTGTCCTCGACGATCAGCACATCAACATTCTTGTCAGGCATATCCCTGTCTGTCCTCCTGCTGCCCTTGCTCCCGCGCCGAACGGCGCGGCCAGCTAAACAGGAAGCAGGCGCCCTTCCCCGGCGTTGATTCCAGCGTGACATCGCCACCGTGCATGGCAACAAGCTTTTGAATCAATGCCAAACCCATTCCGCTGCCATCTTTTTGCGATTTTGGTTTCAAAGTCTGAAACATGTCGAAGATTTTCTGGTGATACTTCGGATCGATACCCGGCCCGTCGTCGCGGACGGTGAAAACATAGCGCGGGCCGACGGTCTCAACGTCGAGATCGATCTGGCCGGCATCGCGATCATGGTGCCGAATCGCGTTCTGGACCAAATTGTATAAAACCTGCTGTAGCGGCATCCGCGGGGTGGACAATCGACGGAATGCCTCCGAAGCGTGGACCTGGAATCCTGCCGGCGGATCGAGCAGCGCCAGAATGTCGTTGAGCAGCGTGCTTCCCTTGACGATCTCGTCCGTGCGATCCGAAGCCTGATCGAGCGTGGAGTAGTCCAGCATGTCGCGCAGTAGCTTTTCCATGCGCTTGATCTGCTGCCGCAGCTTCTGCAGATGCTCGACGCTTTGCAGATGCAGCGTCCCCTCCGAGTCCTCCTCGACCCATTGTGCAAGCACATCGATGGAGCGCAGCGGCGAGCGCAGGTCGTGGGCGGTCGCATAGGCGAACCGCTCGAGATCCTGGTTCGATTTGAGGAGCTTCTGCAGCAAGATCGCGCGCTCCGCGATCGTTCGCCGGCGCCCGGCGGTCAGCCGCTCGACCTTTACGCGGAACTCCTCCATGCCAAATGGTTTGGCGATGTAGTCGCCGACGCCTTCGCGCAACATTTTCATCTTCAGCTGGTCATCGGTCTTCGCCGTCAGCATCAGCACCGGAATATCCCTGGTGACGGGATCGGCCAGCAATTGCCGCACCATCTCGTCACCGGTCATGACCGGCATCATTACGTCGGTCACGATGATGTCCGGCAGGAGCTGACGCGCCTTTTCCAGCCCCTCCATTCCATTTGTCGCCACTTCGATGCGATAGGCGTCCGACAGCAGGCCGGCGATATAGCCGCGCATGTCCGGATTGTCCTCGACGAGCAGGACGAGCGCGCTGCCGATCGGCATGGGCACTGACGGAGCAAGCCTTCCTGACGGGCTCCCCGGATCGACAAGAAGCGCTGTGTCCGCAGCGCCGTAGACGGCCGCATCGTCATCCCGGACCGGTGTGCCCGCTGGCGCGTGAAACGGCAGTTCCACGGTGAACCGGGCTCCGCCCTGCGGGTTGGAGCCGACACGGACGCTGCCTCGACAGAGCGCTACGAACTCCCGGACGATGGAAAGACCAAGCCCCGTGCCGCCTTTCTGGGGTGCATGCGCGCGATCGAGTTGATGGAAGCGTTCGAAAACCGCCTCCCGCGATTCGAGTGGAATGCCCGGTCCCGTGTCGTCGACATGGAAGATCGCCCGGTTCTCCGTTTTTTCCAGGGAAACCTTGACGGTGCCGCCTGCCGGGGTGAATTTGAACGCATTGGAGAGCAGGTTGAGCAGGATGCGCTGGATTTTCTCGTGGTCTACATCCATGACCACAAGCGCATCGGCGACAATCTCGTAGCGGATGTCGCGATCGCTCGCCGCCGTCTCGAAGTTCGATGCCAGCAGCTTGACGAGCCGGGCAAGGTCGGTGCGGACATAATCCATCTCGAACCGGCCGGCTTCGAGCTTCGAAATGTCGAGCAGGTCGTTCACCTGCTTGAGCAGGATACGCGCGTTTCTCTGGATCACCTCCAGGTCCCGCCGCGCCGCGCCATCGCTGTTCGGCGCGGCGAGAAGCTTGCCAACGGGTCCCAGCACGAGGGTGAGCGGCGTGCGCAGCTCGTGACTGATGTTTGCAAAGAAACTCGTCTTCAGCCGGTCAAGTTCGCGCAGCTTGCGATTGGCCTCCGCCACCTCCTGCGCCCTCCGGAAAATCTCGGATTCCATCATCTGCGCACGGGTTCGCAGCTGATCGTTGACTTTCATCTGCTCGCTACCCTGGCGCTTGAGCCTGATGAATTCCGTTACATCCTCGACGCGGTGAATGATGAAGACGACCTTGCCGTCTTCGTTCAGGACGGGTTTGTTGAAGGGGCTCCAGAAGCGCTCCTCGAAGCCGCCCCCTTCCGATTCGGGTTTGCGGATGTCGTATTGCTGCACAGCCATCGTATCGCCGCGGCCGGTTTCGACCACCCGCTCAAGCGATTCGCGCAGATTGCGCACGCCGGTTGCTTCGGGATCGTCCGGATTGTCGGGAAATATATCGAAGATACCACGCCCGACGATCGTATCGCGGTTGGTCTTGGTCGCCTCGAGATAGGCAGCGCTGACGGCGACGATCGTGAATTCGCGTGTGAGGACGAGATAAAGGCCGGGCGCCGATTCAAACAGCGCCTGATAGGCCGCGGCTGGCAGTGCGTTTTCACTCGTCAAAACAAATCACCTCTATTTCTCGGTGTGTCACCGAAAATATAGCGCAATGGGTTGTGCGTCGAGGAGGCAAGCGCCAATCGATCATGTTTATTTGCATTGGTGTCAGCGACCACGGGGACCCCATGGAACGGTGGCTGCGAGCCTACCTATCCCGTCACGCCTTCCACCACCGAGATGACGGTTGTCAGCGGCACGGGATTGTCGTGGGTCCAGAGCTGGTAGCCGATGACGCTTCCCAGGATGAGCGACCAGATTGCGAAATCACCAAATCTGAAAAGCGGTTCTCTTGTCATGTCAGCCCCACGGAAGCCTTGTGTGTCGAAGACAATATGAGCGCGGTGGATAAGATTTATAAGGTCGCGTTCCGTGAACACTGCGTATCAAGACGAGCGATAAACCGGCAGCGGCTCACTGTGGCGGACCGCCTCTGGAGAGCGGCTGCGGCCTGCGCAGACAGACGCGGCGAACGCGCTGCCGCGCCCGCCGGCTGATGAAATGCTCCGCGTTCAGTCGAAATAGATGCCGAACCGCGGATAATAATTGTTGCGCCGATGGTGACCATAGCCGCGGCGGCCGTTGATGCCGTCCCAGTAGTCGCCGCTCTGGTGATGGCGGCGATAGCCGTAGTTGCGATGATGACGCCGCTGGTAGCCATGACGGTAATACTGCCGGCGATGCCAGTTGCCGCGATGATCGACCGTCTGGATGTCCGACCTGGTTTCGATCTGCACCGGCATCAGCGGGGTGGCCGTTGCCGGAACAGCGGCCGTGAGCCCGATGCCGAATGCAATGGCTGCAGCGCCGATGGCTTTCAATATTCTATACATAGTCGCTCCTTTCATAAGGGCGGAAGCTCTCAGGTGTAGTCGCGGGATTGAACTCACCTTGACTTCAGCACGCCTATGCAGAAGGACGATTCAAAGCCTTTCTTTATTCTGGCTATCGACAGGACTTATTTTAAGGATTGCAATTTTTACTTGAAAAACAACGGCAAGACAAACATTTTCAAACGAAATGGAGTGTCGAAAGAGCCAGGATTGCACTTGCGCGATTGCCCGGACGCCACATTTCCGACCGCGCTCGATCCGACCTGCTTTGTGCTTCGGCCTGTCGCGCGCGCAAAATGCACGGTTTTGGGCAGGATCGCCTCGGGAATGGACGGTTTCGTGCTAGAGTGACAGTGACGGGCAGCCACATTTGCGCTAGGAACCCCTGCAATCGCGAGGCGGCCGTTACTATCTACTCCGCCATCCACCCACGCGCTTTCAAGGAAGACGTCTATGCCAGTCTATCGCTCCCGCACCACCACCCATGGCCGCAACATGGCCGGCGCCCGCGGCCTTTGGCGCGCAACCGGCATGAAGGACGGCGATTTCGGCAAGCCCATCATCGCGGTGGTCAATTCCTTCACGCAGTTCGTGCCCGGCCATGTCCACCTGAAGGACCTCGGCCAGTTGGTTGCCCGCGAGATCGAGGCCGCCGGTGGCGTCGCCAAGGAATTCAACACGATCGCCGTCGATGACGGCATCGCCATGGGCCATGACGGCATGCTTTATTCACTGCCGTCGCGCGACCTGATCGCCGACAGCGTCGAATACATGGTCAACGCCCACTGCGCCGACGCCATGGTCTGCATTTCCAACTGCGACAAGATCACCCCCGGCATGCTGAACGCCGCGATGCGCATCAACATCCCGGTCATCTTCGTCTCCGGTGGCCCGATGGAAGCCGGCAAGGCGATGCTGAAGGGCAAGCTGCAGGCGCTCGACCTCGTTGATGCCATGGTCATGGCGGCGGACGAGCACTATACCGATGAAGAAGTGCAGGCCGTGGAAGAAGCCGCCTGCCCGACCTGCGGTTCGTGCTCGGGCATGTTCACGGCCAATTCGATGAACTGTCTGACGGAAGCGCTCGGCCTGTCGCTGCCCGGCAACGGCTCGACGCTCGCCACCCATTCCGATCGCAAGCGCCTGTTCGTCGAGGCCGGCCACCTGATCGTCGATCTCGCCCGCCGCTACTACGAGCAGGACGACGAAACGGCGCTGCCGCGCTCCATCGCTACGAAGAAAGCGTTCGAAAACGCCATGGCGCTCGATATCGCCATGGGCGGCTCGACCAATACCGTGCTGCACATCCTCGCCGCAGCCCATGAAGGCGGCATCGATTTCACCATGGACGATATCGATGCGCTGTCGCGCAAGGTTCCGGTGCTGTGCAAGGTTGCGCCCGCCAAGAGCGACGTGCACATGGAAGACGTGCACCGGGCCGGCGGCATCATGTCAATCCTCGGCCAGCTCGATCGCGCCGGACTGATCAACCGCGATGAACCAACCGTTCACGCGACATCAATGGCTCATGCGCTCGACAAGTGGGACATCAGCCGCACCAATTCAGACACAGTCCGCAATTTCTTCATGGCCGCCCCCGGCGGCGTGCGCACGACGCAGGCCTTCAGCCAGTCCAACCGCTGGGCCGAACTTGATCTGGATCGCCACTCCGGCGCAATCCGCTCGGCCGAAAGCGCCTTCTCCAAGGATGGCGGCATCGCGGTCCTCAAGGGCAACATCGCCATCGACGGCTGCATCGTCAAGACGGCCGGCGTAGACGAATCCATCCTGAAATTCTCAGGCCCCGCCCGCGTCTTCGAAAGCCAGGACGACACGGTCAAGGCGCTGCTCTCCAACGAGATCAAGGCCGGCGACGTTCTGGTCATCCGCTATGAGGGCCCGCGCGGCGGACCGGGCATGCAGGAAATGCTCTATCCGACGAGCTATCTGAAATCCAAGGGTCTCGGCAAGGCCTGCGCGCTGATCACCGACGGCCGCTTCTCGGGCGGCACATCGGGCCTGTCGATCGGCCACGTCTCGCCGGAAGCAGCCGAAGGCGGCACGATCGGCCTGGTGCGCGAGGGCGACATGGTCGATATCGACATCCCCAACCGCACGATCTCGTTGCGCGTCAGCGACGACGAGCTGATTCAGCGCCGCCACGACCAGGAGCGGCTCGGCTGGAAGCCCGCCAAGCCGCGCAAGCGCAAGGTCACCCAGGCGCTCAAGGCCTATGCGGCCTTCGCGACCTCCGCCGCCCGCGGCGCTGTGCGCGATCTCGGCGAGTTCGAGAACCTGTAAATGATGACAAGGCCCGCTTCGTCAAAGAAGCGGGCCTTTCCCTTGGCGCAGTGCCGCCTTCAGGCTGGCTGTGCCATATGCACATATTCCCAGACATGGCCGTCGAGGTCTTGGAAGCTGCAGCTATACATGAAACCCAGATCCAGGTTGGGCTTCCACGGCTTGGCGCCGCCGGCAAGTGCCTTGGCCAGGATATCATCCACTTCGGCGCGGCTATCGGCGGTCAGGCACGTCAGGACTTCCGTTGCCTTATGCGCATCGCTGATTTCACCTGTGATGAAATCCTTGAACTTCGGATGGGTGAGGAGCATGACGAAGATGTTCTCCGAAATGACCATGCAGGCGGCGGTGTCGTCGGAATAATCCGGATTGAAACTGTAGCCGAGCCCGCCGAAAAACGCCCTCGACTTTTCCAGGTCCTTCACCGGCAGGTTCACGAAAATCATCTTCATACGCAGTCTCCTCCTTTGTTTTTGTAAAGTGTAAATGGGATGGGATGGGTCAGGACAACGCCCTGAGATCGCTGCGCAATCTCTCAGGCCCACCCTGCCCTGGAAGCAGCGCATCGATATCCGCATGCGTGCTTTTCCAGACAGGCACCGCATCCGAAAGCACGGCATGACCGCGCAACGTCAGCCGAAGGCGTTTAGAGCGGCGATCTTTGGGGTCCGCGACAAGCTCGACCAGCCCGCGGCGTTCGAGCGGCTTCAGTGCCGCGGTCAGCGTCGTGCGATCCATGGCCAGCAGCGAAGCCACCGGCCCCATGCCAGGCGGCTCCGGACGATTGAGCGACATCAGCAGCGAAAACTGGCCGTTGGTCAGTTCGAAAGGACGCAGCGCATCATCGAAACGGCGGGCCAAAGCGCGGGCGGCGCGCTGTACATGCAGGCACAGGCAGGTATCGCGAACAAGAAGCGTCGTCTCGAAAGGAATCACAATGGGTTTTGACATGCCGGAATAATGTTGATATCAACATATTTAGTCAACGGGAACGAAACGCGATTTCTTGAGGAGGAATGAACGATGATGAACAATCCGGTTGTAACACGCGAGGAATGGCTGGAGGCCCGCCGCGCCCTGCTGGCGACGGAAAAAGAGGAAACCCGCCTGCGCGACAAGATCAGGGCCGAGCGCCTCGCTATGCCCTGGGTCAAGATCGACAAGACCTACACCTTCGACACGCCGACCGGCGTCAAGACGCTGGATGACCTGTTCGACGGTCGCAGCCAGCTGATGATCTATCATTTCATGTTCGGTCCCGACTGGGATGCCGGCTGCACCGGCTGTTCCTTCCTCGCCGATCACATTGACGGCACGCTTCCCCACCTCAACAATCACGATGTGACCTTCGTTGCGGTCGCCCGGGCACCGCTCGACAAGATTACAACCTATAAAAGCCGCATGGGCTGGAAATTCCCCTGGGTCTCGTCCTTCGGCAGCGACTTTAACCGTGACTTCCACGTCTCCTTTACCAAGGAGGAACTGGACAGCGGCAAGGTCTTCTACAATTTCTCGGAGATCTCCTCCGACAAGGCCCATGATGAACTGCCGGGCATGAGCGCCTTCTACAGGGGCGAGGATGGCAGCATCTACCATACCTATTCCGACTATGCCCGCGGCGGCGAGGAAGTCCTGGCGACGATGATGATCCTTGACCGGGCGCCGAAGGGCCGCAACGAAAGCTCGACGATGAGCTTCCTCAAGCGACATGACGAATACGAGCAGGCACCCAAGGCGCATTCCTGCTGCGCCTGACTGCCGAAGTCTTGAACGGGAGGATGCCATGAAAATCGAACGCACAGCGGAACACCGCTGGCTGGAACAATTGACAGGCCGTTGGCAGGTGACCTTCGACATGAAGGATCATCCGTTGTGGCAGGAAGACGTCCGCTCGCTGGACGGCCTGTGGTTCATTGCCGAGCTTCACGGCCCGATGGAGGATGGCACGCCGGCGACCATGATCATGACATTGGGGTACGATCCCGCAAGGCAATGTTTCGTTGGCTCGACAATCGGCACCATGATGTCCAATCTCTGGATCTATGAGGGAAAGCTCGACGAGGCAGGACGAGTGCTGACACTCGATTGCGACGGGCCAGACATGGACGGTTCCGGCCGGACCACCCGCTATCAGGACATCATCGAGATCGTGGACGCGGGCACCCGTCGCTTCTCGTCGCGCATGCAGAATGCCGATGGCAGTTGGAAGCATGTCATGGCATCGCAGTACAAAAGCATGGCGGCACCTTGAGCGACGCCAGCACCTGACAAAGACAACGAAGGAGGAAAAGCATGGGCAACCCACACGGTACGTTCGTCTGGCACGAACTGATGACGACCGATCTTTCAGCCGCCACGGATTTCTACACCAAAGTGGTTGGCTGGCGGGCCGCTGACAGCGGCATGGTCGGCTTCGACTACACGCTGGTCTATACCGGCGAGCAGCGCGTGGCCGGCCTGATGTCCATGCCGGAAGATGCGCCGTCCGGCATGCCGCCCTGCTGGGTTGGCTATATCGGCGTCGAGGATACCGACAAGGCAGCAGCCGACCTCGCTGCGAAGGGCGCAACCGTCATCGAACAGCCGCGCGATATCCCCAATGTCGGCCGGTTTGCGGTCATTGCCGATCCGCATGGGGCGGTCTTCTCCCTGTTCAGCACCGACAACGGCGACATGGGGCCGCAGCTTCCACCCGGCAGCAATGGCCAGGTTGGCTGGAACGAACTGATGGCCGGCGATGTTGACGGCGCGTGGAACTTCTACTCCAGCGCCTTCGGCTGGACCAAGGACATGGCGGTCGATATGGGCCCGATGGGCGTCTACCAGACCTTCGGCGCAAACGGCGGACCCGGCTTCGGCGGCATGATGACGAAGCCGAAGGACATTCCGGCACCACCCTACTGGGGCTACTACTTCAACGTCGACGCCATCGACGCGGCCGCCGACCGCGTCAAGGCGGAAGGTGGACAGATCCTGATGGGCCCGATGGAAGTGCCAGGCGGTTCCTGGATCATCAACTGCATCGACCCGCAGGGCGCGCATTTCAATCTGGTCTCGACGAAACGCTGAGCCGAGATATTGAACACAGACACGCGCCATCCGGCACGGGTGGCGCGTGTCTGTGTTCGGCATATGCTTTTGCAACCCGAAAGCCGGACGTCTGGAACGGCTGTGCCTTGAACACGGGGCGGAGGACGCTACATCAGGCCTGACGCATAAAAAGCGCCCGCGACACACGGCGGGACGGACCTGCGCAGATGCCGCTCAAAATCGAGATCACTTTGTTTCCCCTGTTTGAAGAACCCGACGTCGACCATCAGAAGCGCCTGGAAGCCCTTGAGGCTTACGACATACTCGACACCACGCCGGAACCCGAATTCGACGATATCGTTCTGGTCGCGACAGCCGTATGCAAGACGCCGGTCGCACTTGTCAGCCTGGTCGAATTGGGACGGCAATGGTTCAAGGCGCGCATTGGTTTCGAGGCCTGCGAAACGCCGATCGGGCAGTCGGTCTGCGCGCACGCCCTTGGTAGGCCGGAAACACTGATCATTCCCGACCTCACGGCAGACGCACGGACCAGAAGCAACACCCTGGTAACCCAGGATCCACACATCCGCTTCTATGCTGGTGCACCGCTGATAACCCCCGGCGGCATCATTATCGGTACGTTGTGCGTCATCGATACGGAGATCCGGCCTGCGGGACTTGACGATATCCAGAAGAAAGCGCTGGAGGCGTTGGCCCGGCAGGTCGTCCTTCTGCTGGAAGCGCGTCGTGTTTCACGCCGCAAGGACGAATTGTTTCGCCGCCAGAAGAGTATCGCCTCGACGATCCGCACCAGCGCCATCAAGACGTTGGCTGCTCAGGAGGCGGGCCGGATCGGGACGTTCGAAGTCGATATTGCAACGGGTAACGTCAAGGTATCGCCGGAATTCTGTCGGATTTTCGGCTTGGCGCACGCGGACGCCTACCCCGCGGCCACGATCGAAGCGATGGTCGTGCCGGAAGACCAGGGGCGCCAGTCCAACACCTTGAGCCGCCGCACCGGTGATGCCGAGGCCGATGTCGAATATCGCATCGCGACGCCGGATCGCGGGATAAGATGGATCGGCCGCCATGCAACGTTCGAGCGCGACGCACACGGCAAGCCGGCGCGAATGCTCGGGACCGTGCAGGACATCACCAACCAGAAACGATCGATCGCCCGAACGGCGGCGCTGCTGGATCTGGGCGACCGTCTTCGCGACCTTGACGATATCGAAGCCATGGCCCTGGTCGCCTCTGATCTGATGGCGAAGGCGCTGGACGCCAGCCGCGCAGGGTTCGGAATTGTCGACCTGCCGTCCGAATCGGTGATGATGCAGCCGGAATGGTGCGCACCGGGTGTGGAAAGTCTCGCCGGACTGCATCACTTCCGATCCTATGGCACGTTCATCGACGACTTGAAGGAAGGCGTGACTGTCATTGTCACGGACGTCCTGGCAGACCCGCGGACTGCACAGAACGCCAAGGCACTGCTCGATATCGGCATCCGCGTGCTGATCAATCTGCCGATCTTCGACCATGGCAAATTCAGCCTGGTCGTCTTCGTGCATCACAGCAAGCCCCATGAGTGGAGCGAGGAGGAACTTGCGTTTATCCGCAGCGTCGGCAACCGCATCCAGGGCGCCCTGACCCGTCTGCAGGCGGAGAGAAATCAGGACCTCCTGAACCATGAAATCGGGCACAGGCTGAAAAATACGTTTGCAATGATCCAGGCGATCGCATCGCAGACCCTTCGTCCGGTGGCGGAGCGCGATCATGTGCTGAACTTCGAAAAGCGGCTGCAGGCCTTGAGCACAGCGCACGATACGCTTCTCGCCCGCAACTGGATGGGCGCCGACGTATCGGCACTTGTGTCGAGCAGCATAGACCTTCTCGGGCTTGCGGATCGCTTTGACGTATCCGGGCCGGCGTTTTCGTTTGGGCCGAGAAGCAGTCTTTCCCTTTCTTTGCTGATCCATGAACTGGCGACGAACGCGTTGAAATACGGAGCATTGTCAACTCCGGCTGGCCGCGTTTCGGTGGACTGGTCAATCGACGGCGAAGGTGACCACGCGACATTCCGCTTTGGCTGGCGGGAGCAAGGTGGCCCGCCGGTGCAGCAACCGGAACGCAGAGGTTTCGGCTCGCGGCTGATCAATATGGGTCTTTCCGGAACAGGGGGCGTCGTAGCGAGTTATCAGCATTCAGGGTACAGCGTCGAAATGACGGCCATCGTTTTCCAACTCCAGCATGCGAAGTGATTTGATGGGACAGTCCACACCACTCGATATAGGGATCGTTCTGGTCGTCGAAGATGAGCCGCTCCTGCGCATGATGGCCGTAGACCTGGTTGAATCAGCAGGTTTTGTCGCTGTCGAGGCGGCGAACGCGGACGAGGCGGTGCAGATTCTGGAGACCCGCACGGACATCCGCATCGTCTTTACCGACATCGACATGCCCGGGAGCATTGACGGGATGATGCTGGCAGCGGCTGTTCGGGATCGCTGGCCTCCGATCGAAATCATCATCACGTCCGGCCATCGCCTCGTCAAGGATCTGGACCTGCCCGCGGGAAGCGTGTTTTTCCCGAAACCCTATGACACCGCCAAGGTCACGGCGACGCTGCACCGGATGGCAAGGCACTGATCCCGTGCGAGACGCCCCATGCGGCCTTGACGAAGATCAGGGAGCAACAGGCAAACTCCCGTTCGGGGATAAATGTCGGTCGTTTTACTTACACCACCCACAGGAAATGAATCTTCCCGTCAGGAATTGAGCCTTGCAATCTTTCTTCGCATTGCACAAAGTCATTCCCAATGACGGCAGAGACCTGTCATCGAGGGGATAAAAGTCGGCATGTCGATCAAAGCCAGTATCTACCATCTGACCCATTACACCTATGACAAGCCCGTACGGCTCGGGCCGCAGATCATCCGCCTGAAGCCCGCCGCGCATTCGAAAACCAAGGTCATCAGCCATTCGCTGAAGGTGACGCCGGCCAATCACTTCGTGACGCTGCAGCAGGATCCCTACGGCAACTACCTCTCGCGCTACGTGTTTCCCGACCCGGTCACCGAACTGAAGATCGAGGTCGATCTCGTCGCCGACATGACGGTCTACAACCCGTTCGACTTCTTCATCGAGGAGGAAGCCGAGACATTCCCCTTTACTTACCCTGAAGACATCCGCGACGACCTGAAGATCTACATGCAGCCGGAGCCGATGAGCCCGGCGCTGGCGGCCTATATCGCAACGATCGACCTGACGCCGATGCGCACCATCGATTTCATCGTCGGACTGAACGCCAAGCTGCAACAGAAGGTCAACTACGTCATCCGCATGGAGCCCGGCGTGCAGACGCCGGAAGAGACCCTGTTGCTCGCGCTTGGTTCCTGCCGCGATTCCAGCTGGCTGCTGGTGGAAATCCTGCGCAACATCGGCCTTGCCGCACGCTTCGTCTCCGGCTACCTGATCCAGCTTGCGCCGGATCTCAAGGCGCTCGACGGTCCGTCCGGCACCGAGGTCGATTTCACCGACCTGCATGCCTGGTGCGAGGTCTACATTCCGGGCGCCGGCTGGGTCGGCCTCGATCCGACATCCGGCCTGCTGACCGGCGAAAGCCATATTCCGCTGGCGGCAACCCCACACTACCGCAATGCCGCGCCGATTTCCGGCGGGCTCTATGGCGACGCGAATACGACGTTCGACTTCGCCATGAAGGTTTCGCGCGTCGCCGAGCACCCGCGCATCACCAAGCCCTTTTCCGAAGAAAGCTGGGATGCCCTGAATGCGCTCGGCGAGCGGGTCGATCAGGTCTTACACGGCGCCGACGTGCGCCTCACCATGGGCGGCGAGCCGACCTTCGTCTCGATCGACGATTTCGAATCGGAAGAATGGAACACTGCCGCCGTCGGCCCGACAAAGCGCGAAAAGGCCGACGAACTGATCCGTCGCCTGCGCGAGCGCTTTGCTCCCGGCGGTTTCCTGCACTACGGACAGGGCAAGTGGTATCCGGGCGAAAGCCTGCCGCGCTGGACCTTCTCGCTCTACTGGCGCAAGGACGGAAAGCCGATCTGGCATAATCCGGACCTGATCGCCGCCGAGGGCAAGGACACCAGGGTGACCCCGAAGGAAGCCGCTGCGCTGATGAACGGCATTGCGGCCGAGCTCGAGATCGAGCCGGAGATGATCATTCCGGCCTTCGAGGACCCTGCCGAATGGATCATCAAGGAAGGCAGCCTGCCCGAAAACGTCGATCCATCCAACTCCAAGCTGGAAAGCCCGGAAGAGCGCGCCCGCATCGCCAAGGTGTTCGAGCGCGGCCTGACGACGCCGACCGGCTATATCCTCCCCGTCCAGGCATGGAATTCGAAGGCCAGCGGACAAAAGTGGATTTCCGAAAAATGGAAGACCCGCCGCGGCAAGATCTTCCTTATCCCTGGGGATTCACCGATCGGTTTCCGCATGCCTCTCGGCACCCTGCCCTATGTGCCGCCATCGCAATATCCCTATATCCACGAGGCAGACCCCTCCATTCCGCGTGACGAGCTGCCGGACTATGCCGCGCCTGCGCGGGCATTGGCGGAGGCCTCCCGCAAGGCGGCGGCCGAAGAGCGCCAGAAGCGCGTCGAACAGGTTCTCGCAGCCGCCAATGCCGATATTCGCGGCGCCGTTCGCACCGCCATGAGCGTCGAGCCGCGCGACGGCCGGCTTTGTGTGTTCATGCCACCTGTCGAGCGCATTGAGGACTATCTCGAACTGATCGCCGCAGCTGAAAAGGCCGCGTCCGACCTTGGCCTGCCGATCCATATCGAAGGCTATTCGCCGCCACAGGACGAACGCATCAACGTCATGCGCGTCGCACCCGATCCCGGCGTCATCGAGGTCAATATCCACCCGGCCTCGAACTGGTCCGATTGCGTGGCGATCACCACCGCAGTCTATGAGGAGGCGCGCCTGACCCGCCTCGGCGCCGACAAGTTCATGATCGACGGCCGCCACACCGGTACCGGCGGCGGCAACCATGTGGTCGTCGGCGGCAACAGCCCGAACAACAGCCCGTTCCTGCGCCGGCCTGACCTGTTGAAAAGTCTGATCCTGCACTGGCAGCGCCATCCGTCGCTTTCCTACCTGTTCTCCGGCATGTTCATCGGCCCAACCAGCCAGGCACCGCGCATCGACGAGGCCCGCCACGACACGCTCTACGAACTCGAAATCGCGATGGCTCAGGTGCCGACCCCCGGCATGGGGCAACAGCCCCTGCCGTGGATGGTCGACCGCCTGTTCCGCAACCTGCTGACGGATGCTTCCGGCAATACCCACCGCTCGGAAATCTGCATCGACAAGCTGTTTTCGCCGGATGGACCGACGGGGCGGCTGGGGCTTGTGGAGTTCCGCGGCTTTGAAATGCCGCCGAACGCGCGCATGAGCCTTGCACAGCAAGTGCTGGTGCGCGCGCTGATTGCACGCTTCTGGCAGAACCCGGCCGAAGGCAAGCTGGTGCGCTGGGGCACGGCCCTGCACGACCGGTTCATGCTGTCGCATTATGTCTGGCAGGATTTCCTCGACGTGCTCGACGACCTGCGGGCCAACGGTTTCGACCTCAGACCCGAATGGTTCGAGGCACAGCTCGAATTCCGCTTCCCGTTCTGCGGCGAAGTCGAGTACATGGGCTCGAAGCTCGAACTGCGACAGGCGCTCGAGCCGTGGCACGTGATGGGTGAAGAAGGCGCACCGGGCGGCACCGTCCGCTATGTCGACAGCTCCGTGGAGCGTCTGCAGGTCAAGCTCCAAACCGCCAATCCGGAGCGCTATACTGTCGCCTGCAACGGACGTGCCGTGCCGCTATCCGGGACCGGCATCAGTGGCGTCGCCGTTGCCGGCGTCCGCTACAAGGCCTGGCAGCCATCGTCGGGATTGCACCCCCAACTGCCGGTTAATACACCGCTTACATTCGACATTTATGATACATGGTCCAAGCGTTCGATCGGCGGCTGCATCTATCATGTTGCCCATCCGGGCGGACGCAGCTACGACACGTTTCCGGTCAACGGCAATGAAGCCGAGGCCCGCAGGCTGGCCCGCTTCGAGCCGTGGGGTCACACGGCAGGCAGCTATGCCCTGCAACCGGAACATCCGTCATTCGATTTTCCGCTGACGCTCGATCTGAGGCGTCCGGCAGGGGTATAAATGTCCAAGAAGCAAACGGCCGAGGCGCAGCAGACAAGAGACCGGATCGCGACTGATCCGGTCTTCGGCTATGCGGCGCTTCCCGGTATCGCCGACGAAATGCTCGACACGCAGGGCAATGTCCGCCCCGTCTGGCAGCACCTGCTGACGACCATCGGCAGGATGGACGAGACCGAACTTGCCAACCGTTTCGCCCGTGCCGATCGCTACCTGCGCGATGCCGGCGTGTTTTACCGAGCCTACGGCGCCAAGGACAGTTCCGAGCGCAGCTGGCCGCTGTCGCATATCCCGGTGCTGATCGCGGATGCCGAATGGCAGGCCGTATCGCGCGGCCTGATCCAACGCGTCGAACTGCTGGAGCGCATCGCCGCTGATATCTACGGCCCCAACAGGCTCGTGGCCGAAGGTTTCCTGCCGCCCTCGCTGGTCGCCTCCAATCCCGAATTCCTGCGGCCGATGGTCGGCGTCCAGCCGGCGGACGGGCATTTCCTGCATTTCTGTTCGTTCGAAATCGGGCGTGGACCGGATGGCAACTGGTGGGTCCTGTCGGATCGCACGGAGGCGCCCTCGGGCGCCGGATTTGCGCTGGAAAACCGCGTGGCGACAACCCGCGCCTTTTCCGATGTCTACGCCGAAACCCATGTGCACCGGCTCGCCGGCTTCTTCGCCGCCTTCCGCGACGAGTTGCAGTCCCGCAAGAAACATCCGGACGACCGCATCGCCGTCCTGACCCCCGGCGTCGCCAACGAAACCTATTTCGAACACGCCTATATCGCCCGCTATCTGGGCTTCATGCTGCTCGAAGGCGAGGACCTGACGGTGGTCGATGGCCGCGTCATGGTGCGCACCGTCGCCGGCCTGAAATCCATCGGCGTGCTGTGGCGTCGTCTCGATGCTTCCTTCGCCGACCCGCTGGAGCTGAACCAGAGCTCGCATATCGGCACGCCCGGCATTGTCGAGGCGTTGCGGTCCGGCTCGCTGTCGATCGTCAATTCTCTGGGCTCCGGCATTCTCGAAACGCGGGCCTTCCTCGCCTTCATGCCGACCATCTGCCGGCATTTCCTCGGCCAGGACCTGCTGCTACCGAGCATCGCCACCTGGTGGTGCGGACAGCAGCCGGAACGCGAGCAGGTGGCCCACAATATCGAGAAGATGGTGATCGGCCCGGCCTATTCCACCCGCCCCTTTTTCGATGACAATGGACAATCTGTTCTCGGCTCGTCCCTGCGCGACACCGCCAAAGCCTCGATTGCCGATTGGCTCACATCCGATGGCTCCAAGCTCGTCGGCCAGGAAGTCGTGACACTGTCAACGACGCCGGCCTGGGTCAACGGCCGGCTGACGCCACGGCCGATGAGCCTGCGCGTCTACGCCGCACGCACGCTCGATGGCTGGAAGATCATGCCGGGCGGCTTTGCCCGCATTGGCAACGGGGCCGATGCCGCGGCCATCGCCATGCAGGCCGGCGGATCGGCGGCAGACGTCTGGATCGTCAGCGACAAGCCGGTCGAGCGCACCACGCTTTTGCCGCCCGAGGAAAGTTTTACCCGCAACATGCCGGGCAGCCTGCCAAGCCGGGCGGCCGACAATCTTTTCTGGCTCGGTCGCTATATCGAGCGGGCCGAAGGCGCATTGCGCATCCTGCGTGCCTGGCACGGCCGCTTCGCCGAATCCGCCGATCCGGGCATCCCGCTCTTGAAGGATGTGACGGAGTATCTCGAGGCGCTCGACATCGACACCAAGGAGCCGGTGCCGGCAAGCCTGCTTGCCAACATCAACAGCGCCCTGTTTTCGGCCAGCAACATCCGCGACCGCTTCTCGGCAGACGGCTGGCTTGCGCTCAACGACCTTGCCAAGACGGCCCGGAAATTCCAGGCGACCGTGCAGGCTGGTGACGACGCAACCCATGCCATGACGATCCTGCTGCGCAAGCTCGCCGGCTTTGCCGGTCTCGTCCATGAAAACATGTACCGCTTTACCGGCTGGCGCTTCCTGTCGATCGGCCGTTACCTCGAGCGCGGTCTCCACATGACCCGTCTGCTCGGACATATGTCCGGGGCGGATGCACCTGACGGAGCCTATGACATGCTGCTCGAAATCGGCGACAGCGTCATGACGCATCGCCGCCGCTACAACGTCAACACCGCCTCGCTGACCGTCACCGATCTTCTGGCGCTCGACCCGCTCAATCCGCGCTCGATCCTCTACCAGCTGAACGAGATCAAGACCGAAGTCGAGCAATTGCCGAACGCCTTTTCGAACGGGCAGATGTCGCCGTTCTATCGCGAGGCGATGCGTCTGCACGCAGGGCTTGCGGTGATGACGCCGGAAGCGATGAACATTGAGGTTTACGAGCAGCTGGAGCAGGATCTTTACCGTCTGTCGGATATTCTCGCGCAAACCTATCTCGGCTGATCGGGCCTGCCATGCTGTACGACATAAACCTCAAGATCACCTACGCCTACGAGGCCCCGGTTTCCGGTGGCCGGCATATCGTGCGCGTGCTGCCGATTTCGCTGCACGACCGGCAAAGGCTGGTGGCCGGCACGGTGACCTGTCTGCCGGCACCGGAAGAACGCCGCGAAAACACCGATTTCTTCGCCAATCCATCGACGATGATCCTGTTTCGCAAGGCCCATGAGAAACTGGTCATTCGCATGCAGGCGCGGGTACAGGTGGAGGCTCAGCCGCTGACGGCTGATTTTTCACCCGGGCCTGCAGGGCTTCCCGCGGAGATCGCCAATTGCTGGGCACTGGATGCGAATTCGCCCCATCATTTCGTCGGGCCGAGCCCCCGTCTTCCGGACGACCCGGGGATTGCCGCTTATGCGCGGGACATCGTCGAGGACGGCATGACCGTCCGCCAGATCGCGCTTGCCATCTGCCAAAAGATCCACAAGGACTTCGTCTACGATCCGAAGGCGACGACCGTGGACACCACCCCTCGGGAGGCCTTCAAGATCAAGCGCGGCGTCTGCCAGGATTTCACCCATGTCATGATCGTTGCGCTGCGCAGCCTGGGCATTCCCGCCGGCTATGTCAGCGGCTTCCTGCGCACCATCCCGCCGGCGGGCAAGGAACGCCTCGAAGGGGCGGATGCCATGCACGCCTGGGTGCGCCTGTGGTGCGGAACCACATCCGGGTGGATGGAACTCGATCCGACGAATAACATTCTGGCCGGCTCCGACCATATCGTCGTCGGCCATGGACGCGATTATAGCGACGTTGCTCCGGTCATCGGTGTCCTGAAAAGCTACGGAAGCCACAAGACGGAGCAGGCCGTCGATGTCATACCGGTCAAGTGAACCGGAACGGGAACACCAGGTGTTCCTTTATCTGACAGGTAAAGACACACCAAACCGCGACAATTGCTGCATCCCTTTTCTTTGATTCAAATTTTAGCGCGGATGTCCACCGAACCCTAAGACTTGCCGAATACGCTGGTGTCATGGAACACATCACGCAGTTCGAGGGCCGGACAATGGACAGAACGAGAACCATGCTGCGCAAGACACGAGCACTCATTCTGGATCGCGCCGGCAATTTCGGCATGATGACGGCCATCGCGCTGCCGGTTCTCCTCGCCGCGGGTGGTGTTGCGGTGGACATGGCCAATATGGTCATGACCAAGAACAAGCTTCAGGACGCGACAGATGCTGCAGCGCTGGCCGCCGCATCGGCTTTGGCAAGCCAGGGCGTCACCCACGCCGAAGCCAAGCGCATTGCCCTGAATTTCCTGAAGGCGCAGGTCACAAGCACACAGAGCCTTGATGACTCGGCCGACGACGACGCAAGCGGCGAAGCCCCAGACGATGACGACGCGATCGCCAACGCCACGTCGGTCGACATCACCGAAACGCCGACGCTGGGCACCGGAAAATCCTTCAAGGTCGCCGTAGGCCTCGACTATCCAGTACCGCTCAATCCGATGACCCGCCTGCTCGGCAAGGACAGTGCCATGGTCAGCACCGCTTCGAAGGCTGAAAGCTCGACACAGTCGAAGAATGCCCTGTCGATGTATCTCGTGCTCGATCGTTCCGGCTCGATGGGCGAAAACACCAGCACGGTCGACAGCGCCAATCCGACCTATACCTACGACTGCAGCTACTACAGCGGCTGGAAGCTCATCCCCAGGACCTGCACGGCATCCAACTATCTGAAGAAGATTGCAGCCCTCAAGCTGGCCACTGCCGATCTGCTGACGCAACTAAAGGCGGCAGATCCGGCGGCGGCGCTGGTGCGGATGGGTGCCGTGTCCTACAACAACCTGATGCAGACCCAGACCGATCTCGCCTGGGGACAGACCGCAGCGCTCGCCTATGTCAGCGCCCTGACGGCAACGGGCGGAACCGATTCGAGCCAGGCTTTCAAGCTGGCCTACACAAAGCTTGCCTCCAGCGCAGAGGATTCCGCGCATAAAAACAAGAATGGCCAGGTCCCGACCAAATACATCGTCTTCATGACCGATGGCGAGAACAACTATTTCAACAACAAATCCAACGACACATCGTCTGATGTCGAGACCAAGAAATATTGCGACAAGGCCCGCACCGAAAAGATCGAGGTCTACAGCGTGGCCTTCATGGCGCCCGCGAGAGGCCAGGCGCTGCTCAAATATTGCGCCACATCGGACAAGCACTATTTCCCGGCAGAAAACGCCGGCGAGCTGACGGCTGCTTTCAAATATATCGGCGAAAAGGCTTCCGAACTCACCTCGCGCCTGACACAGTAACCGGCAACCGCAATCGGCGATCACCCGCACGGAGAAATCCGGACGGGTGATTCGTGCGTGCAACGCCGCCGCGCATGCGCTTTTGCCGATATCAAGGCGACGCTAAAAAACAAGCCATTCAATTTTCATCTTATTGAAAACACTTATTGCAAGCGCTTCGTATCGGTGCATAAATTGCGGCGCGCCCCGTTGGTGTTCGACCTCCGGTCTCCCAAATTGCTACAAGAGGGTAAGTCCGTTTCCATGACCAGTCCGTCCAACTCCGGCCTTCTCAGTGCCGCTCCCCGCGCCTCCACCCCTGAAGTGCTTGCACAGGAAATCCTCGAGCGCCTGACCTACCGGATCGGCAAGGATCCGAAGGTCGCCAAGCCGCACGACTGGATGACCGCCAGCATTCTCGTCATCCGCGACCGGATCACCGACAACTGGATGGAGTCCACCCGCAAGACCTACCGGACCAACGCCAAGCGGGTCTATTATCTGTCGCTGGAGTTCCTGATCGGCCGGCTGATGCGCGATGCCGTCACCAATATCGGACTGATGGACGAACTGCGCCAAGCCCTGAGTTCACTCGGCGTCGATATCGACGTGATCGCGCTTCTCGAGCCGGACGCAGCGCTCGGCAATGGCGGTCTCGGCCGTCTCGCCGCCTGTTTCATGGAATCGATGGCCAGCGTCGATATTCCCGCCTATGGCTACGGCATCCGCTATGTCCACGGCCTGTTCCGCCAGCAGATGGCTGATGGCTGGCAGGTCGAATTGCCCGAAACCTGGCTCGCCCATGGCAATCCATGGGAGTTCGAACGGCGCGAAAGCTCCTATGAAATAGGCTTCGGCGGATCGGTCGAGACGGTCAATCTCGACGAGGAACTGACGCGTTACGTCTGGAAGCCGGCGGAGCGCGTCATCGCCACGGCCTGCGACACGCCGGTCGTCGGCTGGCGCGCCAAGCGCGTCAACACGCTCCGTCTCTGGTCGGCGCACCCGATCGACCCGATCCTGCTCGACGCCTTCAACGCTGGCGACCACATCGGCGCGCTCAAGGAAAGCAACAAGGCCGAAAGCCTTGCCCGCGTTCTCTATCCGGCCGATGCCACGCCATCAGGCCAGGAACTGCGCCTGCGGCAGGAGTTCTTCTTCTCGTCCGCCTCTCTGCAGGACATCCTGCGGCGTCACCTGCAGCAGTATCCCGACTTCACGTCTCTGCCGGACAAGGTCTCGATCCAGCTCAACGATACCCATCCGGCCGTCTCGATCGCCGAACTGATCCGTCTCCTGACGGACGTGCACGGCATGGACTTCGAGCAGGCCTGGGAAATTTCCCGCAAGACCTTCTCCTACACCAACCACACGCTGCTGCCCGAAGCGCTCGAGACATGGCCGGTGCCGCTGTTCGAGCGGCTTTTGCCGCGTCACATGCAGATCGTCTACGCGATCAATGCGAAAATCCTGATCGAAGCGCGCAAGCAAAAGGTTCACACCGACGAGGAAGTCCGCAGCATCTCGCTGATTGACGAAAGCGGCGATCGCCGCGTGCGCATGGGCAATCTTGCTTTTGTCGGTTCGCACTCGATCAATGGCGTTTCCGCCCTACATACCGAACTCATGAAGGAAACCGTCTTTGCCGACCTGCATCGGCTTTACCCGACACGCATCAACAACAAGACCAACGGCATTACCCCGCGCCGTTGGCTGATGCAGTGCAATCCGGACCTGTTCAACCTGATCCGCGAAACCATCGGCGACGACTTCATGGACAATGCGGAGGCGCTGCAGGCACTTGACGCCTATGCCGACAAACCCGATTTCCAGCAGGCCTTCGCCGCGATCAAGCGATCCAACAAGGTCAAGCTGGCGCAGCTCGTCCAGGGCCGCATGGGCATCAAGCTCGATCCTTCGGCGATCTTCGACATCCAGATCAAGCGTATCCACGAATACAAGCGCCAGCTTCTCAACATCATCGAGGCCGTGGCGCTCTACGACCAGATGCGCTCGCATCCGGAACTGGATTGGGTGCCGCGCGTCAAGCTCTTCGCCGGCAAGGCGGCGCCGAGCTATCACAACGCAAAACTGATCATCAAGCTCGCCAACGACGTCGCCAAGGTCATCAACAACGACCCGGCCGTGCGCGGCCTGCTCAAGGTGGTCTTCGTGCCGAACTACAACGTGTCCCTGGCGGAGATCATCGTCCCATCCGCCGATCTGTCCGAACAGATTTCGACCGCCGGCATGGAAGCGTCCGGCACGGGCAACATGAAGTTCGCGCTGAACGGTGCGCTGACCATCGGCACGCTCGACGGCGCCAATGTCGAGATGCGCGACTGGGTAGGCGAGGAAAACATCAAGATCTTCGGCATGACCGCTGATGAAGTCACCAAGGTGCGCGCCGAGGGCCACAATCCGCGCGCGATCATCGAGCAGTCGCGGGAGCTGTCGCAGGCCCTGCTGGCAATCTCGTCGGGTGTCTTTTCGCCGGACGACCGCAACCGCTTTACCGGCCTGGTTGACGGTATCTACTCGCATGACTGGTTCATGGTGGCCGCAGACTTCGATGCCTATGCAAAGGCCCAGCGCGAAATCGATGCGCTTTGGACGGACCCGACCTCCTGGTATTCGAAGACGATTCGCAACACCGCCCGCATGGGATGGTTCTCGTCCGACCGCACAATCCGGCAGTATGCCGGGGAAATCTGGAGAGCCGGATGACATCAGCGCCAAAAGATGGATCCACATCCCAAACGCCCGGAGCACTTCCGGCGGAAGCAATAGCGGCGGTCCTGTCCGGCGCGCATACGGACCCATTTTCGGTACTTGGTGTGCATGCAGCAGGCAAAGACTACATCGTTCGCTGTTTCATCCCAGGCGCCTGGGAAGTGACGGCAGAAACGCTTGCCGGCAAGGCGATCGGCGCGCTGACCCGGCGTGACGATGCCGGATTTTTCGAGGGCGCCGTTGCCCTCAAGAAGATCCAGCCGGTCCGCTACCGTGCCAGCAACGCGGGTGGCGAGTGGACAGTAGTCGATCCCTACAGCTTCGGCCCTGTTCTCGGGCCGATGGATGACTACTACATTCGCGAAGGTTCCCATCTGCGGCTGTTCGACAAACTCGGCGCCCATCCCATCAAGCATGATGGCGCAGAGGGCTTTCATTTCGCCGTCTGGGCCCCGAATGCGCAGCGCGTTTCCGTTGTGGGCGAGTTCAACGAGTGGGACGGTCGCCGCCATGTCATGCGGCTGCGGGCCGATACCGGGATCTGGGAAATCTTCCTGCCCGGCGTCCAGGACGGCATGGTCTACAAATACGAGATCATCGGCAAGAACGGCGAATTGCTGCCGCTTAAAGCGGATCCTTTTGCACGCCGCTCGGAACTGCGGCCAAAGAACGCCTCGATGACCACCGGGGCGATCGCCCAGGTCTGGGAAGACGAGGCCCACCGCGCCCATTGGGCAAATGTCGATGCACGGCGCCAGCCGATCTCCATCTACGAAGTGCATGCAGCCTCGTGGCAGCGCCGCGACAATGGCGACATGCTGTCCTGGGACGAAATGGCCGAACGGCTGATCCCCTACTGCGTCGACATGGGCTTCACCCATATCGAATTCTTACCCGTCACCGAATATCCGTTCGACCCGTCCTGGGGATACCAGACGACCGGGCTTTACGCACCGACCGCCCGTTTCGGCGAACCGGAAGGTTTTGCCCGCTTCGTCAATGGCGCCCACAAGGTCGGCCTCGGCGTCATCCTCGACTGGGTGCCGGCGCATTTTCCGACCGACGCGCATGGGCTGGGCTGGTTCGACGGCACGGCACTTTACGAGCATGAGGACCCGCGCCAGGGTTTCCATCCGGACTGGAACACCGCGATCTACAATTTCGGCCGCGCCGAAGTGTTTTCCTATCTCGTCAACAACGCCCTCTACTGGGCTGAAAAATTCCACCTGGACGGCCTGCGCGTCGATGCGGTCGCTTCGATGCTCTACCTCGACTATTCGCGCAGGCACGGCGAATGGGTTCCGAACGAATATGGCGGCAACGAGAATCTCGATGCCGTGCGCTTCCTGCAGACCATGAACAAGGAAGTCTACGGCAGCCATCCCGGCATCCTGACGATCGCCGAGGAATCCACGTCCTGGCCGAAAGTATCGGCACCAGTACACGCCGGCGGCCTCGGCTTCGGCTTCAAGTGGAACATGGGCTTCATGCACGACACGCTGCAGTATTTCGCGCGCGAGCCGATACACCGCAAGCACCACCACAACGACATGACCTTCGGACTGATCTACGCCTTCAGCGAGAATTTCGTTCTGCCGCTGTCCCACGACGAAGTGGTGCACGGCAAGGGTTCGCTGGTCGCCAAGATGGCCGGTGACGACTGGCAGAAATTCGCCAATCTGCGCGCCTATTACGGCTTCATGTGGGGCTACCCGGGCAAAAAACTGCTGTTCATGGGCCAGGAATTTGCCCAGTGGCGGGAGTGGGCGGAGGACCGGTCGCTCGACTGGAACCTGCTCGAATATCCGCTGCACGAGGGCATGCGACGGCTGGTGCGCGATCTCAACGGCACCTATCGCAACAAGGCCGCGCTGCATGGCCGCGACTGCGAGGGAGAAGGCTTCGAATGGTTGATCGCCGACGACAGCGAGAATTCGGTCTTTGCCTTCCTGCGCAAGACGCCGGGTGAGAAGATGGTCGCCGTGATCAGCAACTTCACGCCGGTCTATCGCGAGAACTATTCCATACCGCTGCCTGTGGAGGGGCGGTGGAAGGAAATCCTCAACAGCGATGCCGAAATCTATGGCGGCAGCGGCAAGGGCAATGGAGGCATCGTCAAGGCAAGCAGGAACAGTACGGGAGGCATATCGGCTTCGATCACCCTGCCACCTTTGGCAACATTGATGCTGGAACAGGATTAGGCACGGATACGTGCGAAAAAAACTTTGGGCGGACGGGCGTCGGACCGACCTCGATTTCGCTTCAGGAACCATTCTATCGGGAGGAAGACCATGGAAAAACGAATACAGCCGCTCGCCCGTGATGCGATGGCCTATGTGCTGGCCGGTGGCCGCGGAAGCCGCCTCAAGGAACTGACCGATCGTCGTGCCAAGCCGGCCGTGCATTTCGGCGGCAAGGCCAGGATTATCGACTTCGCACTGTCCAACGCGCTCAATTCCGGCATCCGCCGCATGGGCGTCGCGACGCAGTACAAGGCGCATTCGCTGATCCGCCACCTGCAGCGCGGCTGGAACTTCTTCCGCCCGGAACGCAACGAGAGCTTCGACATCCTGCCCGCCTCGCAGCGCGTCTCCGAAACCCAGTGGTATGAAGGCACGGCCGACGCCGTGTATCAGAACATCGATATCATCGAGGACTATGGCGTCGAATACATGGTCATCCTGGCTGGCGACCATATCTACAAGATGGACTACGAGCTGATGCTGCAGCAGCACGTCGATTCGGGCGCCGACGTTACCATCGGTTGCCTCGAAGTGCCGCGCATGGAGGCTGTCGGCTTCGGCGTCATGCACGTCGACGAGAAGGACGGCGTCATCGCCTTCGTCGAAAAGCCTGCCGATCCGCCGGGCATCCCGGGCAACCCGGAGATGGCGCTGGCATCTATGGGCATCTACGTCTTCCACACCAAATTCCTGATGGAACTGCTGCGCCGCGATGCTGCCGATCCGAATTCCAGCCGCGACTTCGGCAAGGACATCATCCCCTACATCGTCGATCACGGCAAAGCCGTCGCCCATCGGTTCACCCAGTCCTGCGTCCGCTCCGATTTCGAGCGCGAGGCCTACTGGCGCGACGTCGGCACGATCGATGCCTATTGGCAGGCCAATATCGACCTGACCCATGTGACGCCCGAACTCGACATCTACGATTCGACCTGGCCGATCTGGACCTTCGCCGAGATCAAGCCGCCGGCAAAATTCGTCCATGATGACGAAAACCGCCGCGGCTCGGCCACCTCCTCGCTTGTATCAGGCGATTGCATCATCTCCGGTGCAGCGCTCAACCGCAGCCTTCTGTTCACCGGCGTCCGGGTCAATTCCTATTCACGGCTGGATGGCGCCGTGATCTTGCCTGATGTGAAGATCGGGCGGCATGCGTCATTGAAGAACGTCGTGATTGACAGCCGCGTCATCATTCCGGAAGGCCTCGTCGTCGGCGATGATCCGGAATTCGACGCCAAGCGTTTCCGCCGCTCGGAAAACGGCATCTGCCTGATCACCCAGCAGATGATCGACAGACTGGGCCTCTGACATGGACATCCTGTCGGTCGCATCCGAGGTTTTCCCGCTGATCAAGACTGGGGGGCTCGCCGACGTGGCGGGCGCCCTGCCCTTGGCGCTGAAACCCCATGGCATCCGGATGCGCACGCTTCTGCCGGGCTATCCCGTCGTCCTGCAGAAGATCGGCAAAGCCGAAAAGATTGGAGGTTTCGACAATCTTTTCGGCAACCCGGCATCGATCCTCGCGGTCGATCATCAGGGGCTCGACATCCTCGTTCTGGATGCGCCGGCCCTGTTCGATCGCGACGGCGGCCCCTATGTCGACAAGGCGGGGCTGGACTATCCGGACAATTTTCGACGTTTCGCAGCCCTCTCGCTGGCCGCCGCCGAAATCGCCGGCGGGCTTTTGCCGGACTGGAAGCCTGATATCGTGCATGTTCACGACTGGCAGGCGGCGCTGACGCCGGTCTACATGCGCTTCGGCCCGGCCCGTGAAACGCCGACCGTGCTCACCATCCACAACATCGCCTTCCAGGGCCAGTTCGGCCCGACCGTATTTCCGGAACTGGCGCTTCCGCCCGAAGCCTTCACCGTTGATTATGTCGAATATTACGGCGATGTCGGCTTCCTGAAGGGAGGTCTGCAGACTGCGACTGCGATCACCACAGTCAGCCCCTCCTACGCCCAGGAGATCCTCACGCCTGAATTCGGCATGGGGCTCGAAGGCCTGCTTGCTGCCCGGCTCTCCGGTCTGAAGGGCATCGTTAACGGCATTGATGCCGACATCTGGGATCCACGCACAGATCCCAATATCGCCGCCCCCTATAGCGCCGACAAGATGAAGCGGCGGGCGGAAAACAAGCTGACCTTGTCGAAACACTTCGGCTTCGATACGGCGCCCGGCCCTATCTTCTGCGTCGTCAGCCGCCTGACTTGGCAAAAGGGCATGGATGTCCTTGCGGAAACGATCGATTACATCGTCGAAAATGGCGGCAAGCTGGCCGTGCTCGGCTCCGGTGATCCGGTCCTCGAAAATGCGTTCCTGTCTGCCGCAGCCCGCCATCCCGGACGCGTTGGCATCGTTACGGGTTATAACGAGCCCCTGTCGCACCTGCTCCAGGCTGGCTCCGATGCCATCCTCATTCCGTCCCGCTTCGAGCCCTGCGGGCTCACCCAGCTCTACGGGTTGCGCTATGGCTGCGTGCCGGTGGTGGCGCGCACCGGTGGGCTGGCCGATACCATCATCGACGCCAATGAGGCAGCGCTCGCCGCGCGCGTCGCCACAGGCTTCCAGTTTTCCCCCGTGACTGCAGACGGGTTGCGCCTCGCGCTTCGCCGTGTCTTTGCGCTCTATAACGAGCCGAAAGCCTGGGCGCGTCTGCAGGCGCAGGGGATGAAATCCGATGTTTCCTGGGGAAAGAGTGCCGAGCGCTATGCCGCCCTCTATTCCGGACTTCTTGTGAAAGGCTGATATCATGACCAAAACCGTTGCGACCACGCCGTTTGGCGACCAGAAACCCGGCACGTCAGGCCTTCGCAAGAAGGTCCCGGTGTTCCAGCAGCCGAATTACGCCGAGAATTTCATCCAGGCGATCTTCGACAGCCTTGAGGGCTTCAAGGGTGAAACGCTGGTGGTCGGAGGCGACGGCCGCTACTACAACCGCGAAGTCATCCAGCTCGTCATCAAGATGGCGGCGGCTAATGGCTTCGGCCGCGTGCTTGTCGGCCGGGGCGGTATCCTGTCGACGCCGGCAGCGTCCAACGTCATCCGCAAATACAAGGCCTTCGGCGGCATCATCCTGTCGGCCAGCCACAATCCCGGCGGCCCCACCGAAGACTTCGGCATCAAGTACAATATCGGCAATGGCGGCCCGGCACCGGAAAAGGTCACCGACGCGATCTATGCCCGCACGAAGGTGATCGACAGCTACAAGATTGCAACAGTTGCCGACGTCAATCTCGACAGCGAGGGCAGCCAGGATGTCGCCGGCATGGAGGTCGTGGTCATCGACCCGGTCGCCGACTATGCCGAACTGATGGAAAAGCTGTTCGATTTCAAGGCGATCCGCAACCTGATCGGCGGCGGCTTCCGCATCGTCTTCGACGCGATGAGCGCCGTCACCGGCCCCTATGCCAAGGAAATCCTCGAAAACCGCCTGGGCGCCGCCAAGGGCTCGGTGCTGAATTTCATTCCGCTGCCGGATTTCGGTGGCCATCACCCGGACCCCAACCTCGTCCATGCCCGCGCGCTCTACGAAGAGATGATGGGCGACGACGCACCGGACTTCGGGGCTGCTTCGGATGGTGACGGCGATCGCAACCTGATCATCGGCAAGGGCATCTTCGTAACGCCCTCCGACAGCCTTGCCATGCTTGCAGCCAATGCCAGCCTCGCGCCCGGTTATTCCAAGGGCCTTGCCGGCATCGCTCGGTCCATGCCGACCAGTGCTGCCGCCGACAAGGTGGCGGAAAAGCTCGGCATCGGCATGTATGAGACCCCGACGGGCTGGAAGTTCTTCGGCAACCTCATGGACGACGGCCGCGTCACCATCTGCGGCGAGGAAAGTGCGGGCACCGGCTCCAGCCATGTGCGCGAAAAGGACGGTCTCTGGGCGGTCCTGCTCTGGCTCAACATCCTGGCCGTGCGCATGGAAAGCGTCATCGACATCGCCCGCCAGCATTGGACCACCTATGGCCGCAACTACTATTCGCGCCATGATTACGAAGAGGTCGATTCGGATGCAGCAAACGGCCTGATGCAGGCGCTGCGTGATCAACTCGGCACTTTGCCGGGCAAGAGCTTCGGCGCGCTCAAGGTCGAGACCGCCGACGACTTTTCCTACCACGATCCGGTCGACAAGTCGGTGAGCAACAACCAGGGCATCCGCATCCTGTTCGAAGGCGGCTCGCGCGTCGTCTTCCGCCTGTCGGGCACGGGCACTTCGGGAGCGACGTTGCGCGTCTACATCGAGCGCTACGAGCCCGACGCCGACCGGCATCATTTCGAAACGCAGGAGGCGCTCGCCGACCTGATCACCGTCGCCGACGAAATCGCCGGCATCAAGGAACGGACGGGCCGTACGGAACCAAGCGTCATTACCTGAGTCCAGAGGTATATTCGGCGCCTGGGGCAAACCAAGGCGCCGAATGTCCGTCGTTTGTGAGCGCCTCTGCATTTGCCAGACGGAGCCGAAAGGCGCAAGGCTATATGCCGCGCTGCAAATCTCCGTATCTCCGGATCCTTTGCCCTAGCCGGACACAAGGATTGCCAGGATGAACGTTCGAGACATGACGACAGCCGAATGCACTCTGATGCTCGCCGCCAACCGTATCGGGCATCTCGGCTGCATCGCTGGAGACCGGCCCTATGTGGTTCCGATCCGGTATGTTTTTAAGGAAGGCGCATTCTACAGTTTTTCCCTGCCCGGAAAAAAGATCGACTGCCTTCGGGCCAACCCTCGCGCCTGCATCCAGATCGAGAACCTGACAACGGACGAAGAGTGGCAGAGCGTTTTGGTCGAGGGCCTTTACCAGGAACTGCCCGACGACGAAAAATGGCACGGCCAGCATATGCAGGCCTGGTCGCTTCTGCAGGAGCGCGGCAACTGGTGGGAACCGGGCGCCTACAAACCCGATACGGCCGCGACTGCAGAGCCGGATCTGCTTCCCGTTTTCTACAGCATCGAAATTGAAACCCTGTCCGGACGCCACGCGACAAATGCTGGGTGATCGTAAATCCACCGGAATGCGGATCGGCTAGACATCCGCTGCCATTTTTTCGGTCACCCGCCTTTGGCCCCGTTTGCGCGATCCGCGGCAATTTTCGCAGCGGAGCGGGACTGGCCCCCACGACGCTGGGCGTCCATGAATGCTTTTGAACCGAAAATGCCGCTCATGATGCCGGCGATCGTATAATCGGCGTCCAGACTTTCCCAATGCAGCCCGGTCTCTCCAAGAAGTTGGACTTCGGACAATTGCGCTACAGTGGCTGCTTGAAGCCCCTTTAAGAGCACGGCGGAATTTCCACACGTGGGTAAAGGTGATTATCGCACACTCCCTCTTCTCCCCGCCGGGGAGAAGGTACCCCAAGGGCGGATGAGGGGGGCCACAAACGCAAAGGTCGTCGCGCCATCAAAGCAAGGTGAAACAATCCGCTTGCAACACACACCAAAGCAGGGACAAATCGCTGTCAAACCAAGCTGATATGCACTCTTCGTTCCTCGCCCCGCTCTTCCACACCAAGGTGCCCTCGATGCAGCCATCCGCTCTTCCTCCTCTCGGCGCAACGCTCACCCCGCAGGGCACGTTGTTTTCGATCTGGTCGCGCCATGCCTCGCGCATCGATCTCTGCCTCTTCGACAGCGAGGGGCATGAGCAGCTCCGCAGGCTGCCGATGGTGCGTAGCGGCGACGTGCACAGCCTGCTGCTGACAGATGCGCCGGTCGGCACGCGCTACGGCTTTCGGGCAGACGGGCTTTACGACCCGGAACAGGGCCTCTGGTTCGATCCCGCCAAACTGCTGATCGACCCCTATGCCAGGGAACTCGACCGGCCGTTCCACTATGATCCGCAACTGTCTGCGTTCGGCGTCAACACCGCCGATCTGGTGCCAAAGGCCATCGTCACGACCATCGCCCCGGTCCCGGCGGCTGAACCGGTCTTTGACACCGGCGGGTTGATCTACGAGGTCGCGGTGCGACCCTTCACCATGTTACATCCCGATATTCCCGAGACCATGCGCGGTACGGTCGGCGCGCTTTCGCACCCTGCCGTCATCGCCCATCTGAAGCGCATCGGCGTCAGCGCCGTCGAACTCATGCCCGTCACCGCCTGGATCGACGAGCGCCACCTGCCGCCGCTCGGCCTGACAAATGGCTGGGGCTACAATCCCGTCGCCTTCATGGCGCTCGATCCGCGGCTGGTACCGGGCGGCATCGCCGAGTTGCGCGACACCGTTGCCACCCTGCACAAGGAGGGCATCGGCACCATCCTCGATCTCGTCTTCAACCACTCCGGCGAAAGCGACCGGCTGGGCGCGACCATATCTATGCGCGGCATCGACAACCTGACCTACTATCGCCATGCCACGGACCAACCGGCCAACCTGATCAACGACACCGGCTGCGGCAACACCATTGCCTGCGATCATCCGGTCGTTCGCCGGCTGATCCTCGACAGCCTGAAGCATTTCGTCCAGGCGGCAGGCGTCGATGGCTTCCGCTTCGATCTGGGCTCGATTCTTGGCCGTGACAGGAACGGCTTCAGCCGGGACGCCCTGCTTTTGCAGGAGATGCTGGCCGACCCGGTGCTGAAGGATCGTATCCTGATCGCCGAACCCTGGGATATCGGTCCGGGCGGCTATCAGCTCGGCAATTTCCCACAGGCCTTCCTCGAATGGAACGACCGCGCCCGCGACGACCTGCGCTGCTACTGGCGCGGCGACCGCCATATCATCGGGGCGCTGGCCACGGCGCTTGCCGGCTCTTCCGACATTTTCGCCCGCAATGACGGCAAGACGACCCGCAGCGTCAATTTCATCGCCGCCCATGACGGCTTCACGCTGATGGACCTCGTCTCCTATGCCGGCAAACACAACGAAGCGAATGGCGAAGACAATCGTGACGGTCATGGCGACAACCAGTCGTGGAACAACGGCGTCGAGGGTACGACCGGTGACCATGAGGTGCTCGCAGCCCGCCGCCACGATGTCATGGGCCTGCTCTCGACGCTGTTTTCCACCCGCGGCGCGATCATGCTGACCGCCGGTGACGAGGGCGGACGCAGCCAGCGCGGCAACAACAATGCCTATTGCCAGGACAATGCCATCACCTGGGTCGACTGGCCGGCGCTGGATGACAGCCTGATCGCCCATACGGCAAGCCTTGCCGCCATCCGCAAGCGTTTCTCCGTGTTCGGCGAAACCGCTTTCTTCACCGGCGAAGGCGACATTGCCTGGATGACACTCGATGGGCATCCGATGAGCGTGCATGACTGGGAGAGCCCCGGAACCGACAACCTGGCCATGGTGCTATCGACGACCGACAGACAGACCGGCAAACCGGCGCGAATAGCCGTCGTCATCAACCGCAGCCACGCGCCGCATCCTTTCCGCCTGCCGGCCAGCAGTGGTGGAACCTGGCAGAGCCTCTTGCTGGATGCCGAGGCCGGACCACATCTCGTCGCCGCCCGCTCCGTCGGTTTTCACGTCGAAGTTTTTTAACCGTTGATGCGCTTGCGGATTGCCGTTTTTCGACCGCAGCGCCTATACAGGATCGGGAGGCTTCGTCTTTCAGCCTTGGGGAAACAGAATGCCGCGTGAAATTTCGCTTTCGGACGTCAAGGATCTGGTCGGCAAGGAGATCGGCATCTCCGACTGGATCACGGTCTCGCAGAAAACCATCGACGGCTTTGCCGATGCCACCGACGACCACCAGTTCATCCACACCGACCCGGCGCGTGCCGCCGCCGAAACCCCCTTCGGCGGCACCATTGCGCACGGTTTCCTGTCGCTCTCGTTGCTCTCGACCATGAACTACAACTGCCTGCCCAAGGTGCGCGAGCAGACCATGGGCATCAATTACGGCTTCGACAAAGTCCGCTTCATGACGCCGGTGAAGGCCGGCGCAAAGGTCCGCGGCCGCTTCACAATGGCCGAAGCCCGCTTCCGCGGCGCCGGCATGCTGATGGTCACCTACGACGTGACCGTCGATATCGAAAACGAACGCAAACCGGCGCTGACCGCCAGCTGGCTGACGATCATCCAGTTCGACCCGAAGGACAGGCCGGAGGATGCGTGAGGCCGTAAAGGTTCATGGATCGCGAGGGGTGGCTTGATCAGCCTCTTCTCCCCATCGGGGAGAAGTGCCTAGCGGATGCGAGGCGATGAGGGGGCTTCGGCGAAGCCGGAGCCATAAGAAGTTACCTCTCGCCCCCTCATCCGCCCTTCGGGCACCTTCTCCCCGGCGGGGAGAAGAGAGACCAGCCCCATACCCCTCAATTCCCCGCGTCTTCCGCGGCTTCCGACAGCAACCCGAACACATAGGGCGCAAACGAGCGCCAGCATTCGACGCGGAAAGCATCTTGCGCCGTGCGCAGGAGAACGATCTCGGACTTGGCGAAAACCGTGCGCGCGCAGGCGCCGACCGGGAAGGTGGCGAGCGACAGGTCCTGCGGGCAGCCACCATTGATCGCGGTTTCGGCACCGAAGCCCTTGACGAGGATGGCGGTGTTGCGGTGGGACACGTCGGTGGCAGAATGCAGCACGCCGCTGGATGCAACCGCAGCCATCAGGTCCGCCTCGGTCTCATCAATGACAAGCCATTCGTCCGGGCCGAGCCAGAGCGCGTGGCGGCCATTCAATGAAGCCGATGTCTTCGGTTTCGTCGGCAGGGAAACGCCAAGCGCTGCGGACAATGCAGAAACGGCGTCCGGTTTGGCGCGCAGCGAAAGCCGGGTTGCCGGTGCGGCCGGCGTCAGTGCTGCCGCCCCCGAGCCGCCATGGCGACCGGCCAGAGCCAGCGTGCGGGCATTGGAGAGATCGGTCGCTGCGATATCAGACGCGATAAAATCAGACATGGAGACGTCCTCCTTCCTTGTCAAAGAACACCATGTCGCTGACTTCGACGGCGATCGTCTTGTCCGGCATGGGCACGTAGAGCGTTTCGCCGATGCGAGCCTTGCCGCCGGCAACGAGCGCCATGGCAATCGAGCGGCCGCAGTTTTCCGACCAGTACGCGGAGGTCACATGGCCGATCATCGTCATCGGCAGCGTCTGGTTGGGGTCTGCAACGATCTGTGCGCCCTCTTCCAGCACGACCTTCGGATCTTTGGTCAGGAGCCCAACAAGCTGCTTGCGGCCTTCAGCCACCAGGTCCGGACGGCGCAGGCCGCGGATGCCGACGAAGTCAGGCTTCTTCTTGCCGACCGCCCAGGACAGCGAGGCGTCGTCCGGGGTCACCGTGCCGTCGGTGTCCTGACCGACGATGATGTAGCCCTTTTCGGCGCGCAGCACGTGCATGGTTTCCGTGCCGTAGGCGCAGGCGCCAAGCGGTTCGGCTTGCGCACGAATGGCTTCCCAGATCGCCGGGCCGAAATCGGCGGGAACGTTGACTTCGAAGCCGAGCTCACCGGTGAACGACATGCGGAACAGCCGGGTCGGCACGCCGCAGATCTTGCCTTCGCGAACGCTCATATGCGGGAAGGCTTCGTTCGACAGGTCGATGCCTTCGACCAGCGGCGCGATGATTTCGCGGGCCTTCGGGCCCTGGACGGCGATGACTGCCCATTGTTCGGTGGCAGAGGTCAGCCAGACGTTCAGATGCGGAAACTCGGTCTGCAGATAGTCTTCCATGTGGTTCATGACGCGGGCGGCACCGCCGGTCGTCGTCGTCACGTGGAACCGGTCCTCGGCCAGCCGCCCAACGACGCCGTCGTCATAGACGAAGCCGTCTTCGCGCAGCATGATGCCATAGCGGCAACGGCCGGGCTTCAGCGTGTCCCAGCTGTTGGTGTAGATCAGGTTGAGGAACTGCGCCGCATCGGGGCCAACCACTTCGATCTTGCCGAGCGTCGAGGCATCGAACATGCCGGCAAAGTCGCGCACGGTCTTGCACTCGCGGTTGACCGCCTGGTGCATGTCTTCGCCCGCCCTGGCATAATACCAGGCGCGCTTCCACTGGCCGACGTCCTCGAATACCGCGCCTTGTGCTTCTTCCAGCGCGTGCATCGGCGTCTTGCGGGTCGGGTCAAACAGCTCGCCGCGCGAATGGTTGATCAGCGTGCCGAAGGTGACAGGCGTATAGGGCGCGCGGAACGTCGTGAGACCCACCTTCGGAATTTCGCGGCCGAGCGTTTCGGCAGCAATCGCCAGACCGTGGATATTGGAGAGCTTGCCCTGATCGGTCGCCATGCCGTTGGTGGTGAAGCGCTTGATATGCTCGATCGAGTGCATGCCTTCGCGCACCGCAAGGCGGATATCCTTGGCGCAGACGTCGTTCTGGAAATCGATGAACGCCTTGACCGTCGTATCAGGCCCCGCCCCTTCTGCTGCGCCCGCCATGCCGCCGGTCCAGCTGAAGGCGTTGCTACCCTGAAGCTCCAGCTTCTGCGAAGCGGAATAGCCCGAAGCCTGGGCCATCAATTCGCCGGCCGCCAGCGATTCCTCGATGGTCGCCTGCAGGTCGTTGGTGCCGTTGCAGGCGCCGACGGATAGGCAGTCCTGTGCATAGGTTCCCGGCAGGAAGCGCTGGGTCTCGTTGTCATAGGCAACCTTGCCGCGCGACTGCGAGAACATGTGCACCGACGGCGTCCAGCCGGCCGACATCAACAGCGCATCGATGGCGATTGAGCGTGCAGCGCCGCCGCCATTGCGGGCGACCGACATGGACGAAACGCGCAGATTGCCCGACGTATTGACGACGCCGTGACCGGTCAGAACCTCGATGCCGAGCGTACGGGCTTCTGCAAGAACGCCCTCGCCCGGCTTTTCGCGGCTGTCGACGATGGCGGCGATTGTGACGCCGGCGCGCTTCAGATCGAAAGCCGCCTCATAGGCCGAATCGTTGGCGGTATAAACGCCGACCTTCTTGCCCACAGTGACGCCGAAATGGTTGAGGAAGGTGCGGGCGGCAGAGGCCAGCATGATGCCCGGACGGTCATTGTTGGCGAACACCATATGGCGTTCGATCGCGCCGGTGGCGATGATCACGCGCTTGGCGCGGACCTGCCAGAGACGCTCGCGCGGCAGCTTCTTGTCCGGCTTGGCCAGATGCTCGGTGACGCGTTCGTTGAGGCCGACGAAGTTCTGGGCGTAATAACCAAAAGCAGTCGTGCGCGGCAGAACCTTGACGTTCTTCATCTGCTTCAGATTGGCGGCGGTTGCCTGCGCCCAGGTGAAGCCGTCGAGCCCGTCGATGGTTACGCTCTTGTCGTAGTGCAGCGCACCGCCGACTTCCGGCTGCTCGTCGCAGATGATGACGCGAGCACCGGTCTTGGCAGCCGCGAGCGCAGCCGAAAGCCCGGCAAGGCCGGCGCCGATGACCAGCACGTCACAATGGGCGTAGCGGCTGGAATAGTGATCCGTATCGTCCTCGGTTGGCGAAACGCCGAGACCGGCGGCAGCGCGGATCTGCGGTTCATAGACATGTTTCCACGCCTGCTTCGGCCACATGAAGGTCTTGTAGTAGAAGCCGGCAGCAAAGAACGGTGCCAAAAGATTGTTGACCGCGCCGACATCGAAGGCGAGCGAGGGCCAGCGATTCTGCGAAATCACCTTCATGCCGTCGAAGACATCCTGCACGGTGGCGCGCACGTTCGGCTGCTTGCGGGCGGCATCGCGCTCCACACCGATCAAGGCGTTCGGCTCTTCGGCACCGGCCGAAACGATGCCGCGCGGGCGATGGTACTTGAACGAACGGCCAACGAGGTGAACGCCGTTGGCGAGCAGCGCCGAGGCGACGGTATCGCCTTCAAGCGCCGCATAGCTCTTGCCGTCGAAGAAGAAGCGGGCGGTTTTTGCAGGGGTGAGACGGCCTGCACCGGGGATACGATTGGCGCCGCTCATTTCGCGTCTGACTCCGTGGCTTCATAGGTTTCAACAGGGGCGGAGGTGCCGGGGCGCAGCGTGCTGACATCCGGGCGTGGCAGGCCAGCCTTGTAGGTGGTCAGGAACTTGTCGCTGACGGTATCGCGGGCGGCATTGAAGAAGCGGCCGCAGCCGTTCAGGTGACGCCAGCGCTCGAAGGTCAGGCCCTTCACATTGTCGCGCAGGAAGAAGAAGGCCTCGAAGTCCTCGTCGGACATCTCGGTCATATTGGTCGGCCGGGCGATATGGGCGTCGCCGGCCTGTCGGAATTCGAGCTCGGAGCGCTCTTCCTCGCAATAGGGGCAATAGATCAGAAGCATGGTGTGTTCCCCTTCAGTGCGCAACGGCGGCGGCGGCCGCTTCGTCGATCAGGCGGCCCGAGCGGAAACGTTCCAGCGTGAACGGTGCGTTGATCTTGTGCGGCGCGTCGTTGGCGATGGTGTGGGCAAAGACATTGGCCGAACCCGGCGTTGCCTTGAAACCACCGGTGCCCCAGCCGCAATTGACGTAGAGCCCGGAAACCGGGGTCTTCGCCAGGATCGGCGAACGGTCCGGCGTGACGTCGACGATGCCGCCCCAGGAGCGCATCATCTTCATGCGGCGGAAAATCGGGAAGAGTTCGCAGATCGCATCCAGCGTGTGGGTGATGATCTGCAGGCCGCCGGTCTGCGAATAGGAGGAATACTGGTCGGTGCCGGCTCCGATGACGAGTTCGCCCTTGTCGGACTGCGAGATATAGGCATGCACGGTGTTGGACATGACAACGCAAGGGAAGATCGGCTTGACCGGCTCGGAGACCAGCGCCTGCAAGGGATAGCTGACCAGCGGCATGCGCACGCCGGCCATTTCCATCAGCACCGAGGTATGGCCGGCAGCAACGACGCCCACCTTCTTGGCATTGATCTGGCCGCGATTGGTATCGACGCCGGCAACCGAACCATCCGGATTGCGGCGAATGCCTGTCACTTCGCAATTCTGGATGATGTGCACGCCGCGATCGGCGGCCGCACGGGCATAGCCCCAGGCAACGGCGTCATGGCGGGCAGTGCCGCCACGACGCTGCAGGGCCGCGCCGTTGATCGGATAGCGGGCCGAGCGGGAGATATCGAGCGGCGGGCAGAATTCCTGCGCCTGCTCCGGCGTCAGCCATTCATTGTCGATGCCGTTCAGGCGGTTGGCATGGATATGCCGCTTGAACACCTGCTGGTCGTGGATGTTGTGCGACAGCATCATCACGCCGCGCGCCGAATACATGACGTTGTAGTTGAGGTCCTGGCTGAGGCCATCCCAGAGCTTCAGTGCGTGATCGTAAATCCCCGCGCTTTCGTCATAGAGATAGTTGGAGCGGATAATGGTGGTGTTGCGGCCGGTGTTGCCGCCGCCGAGCCAGCCCTTTTCCAGCACGGCGATATTCGTAATGCCGTGTTCCTTGGCGAGGTAATAGGCGGTGCCCAGACCATGGCCGCCGGCGCCGATGATGATGACATCATACTCCTTGCGCGGCTCGGGCGAGGTCCACTGCGCCTCCCAACCCCTGTGGCCGCGCATCGCTTCGCGAGCGACAGCAAAAACCGAATATTTGCGCATCCGCCTTCACACTCCGTAATCCGGTGAACTTCCCTGTTGCCGCTAGAGATGACAAATCTTTCGGCGAAGCAACGTTTCTTTTGCGACGCAATCCGCCGCGACCTGCGCGACTTGCGACATGGCCACCGTTTGCGCCCGAGGATGAGACTTGCATCCGCCGAGAGACACTATAAAGCAAAGGCGTCTGCGCTGCCGAACCAAAAGAAATTGATGCGGACAGCCGTGGCAAAAGATGCGCACAAGGCATTTTCTGGCCAGCCCGGCAAACTCCCGGCTGGACTTTGGGAGAGCGATCTGGTATCCGCTCACTCAATCGTAAAGCCTACGGGCTCCGCGAACGTTATTTTTTTTGCCTCGTCGAGCTTACTCATGGGGCAGACACTCGAAACAAAGGAACGGGATTAACGTGCAGGTACTAGTCCGCGACAACAACGTCGATCAAGCGCTTCGCGCACTCAAGAAGAAGATGCAGCGCGAAGGCATTTTCCGCGAAATGAAGATGCGTGATTATTACGAGAAGCCTTCCCAGAAGCGCGCTCGCGAAAAGGCTGAAGCCGTTCGCCGCGTTCGCAAGCTGGCCCGCAAGCGCGCGCAGCGCGAAGGTGGCATCGTGACAGGCACCGGCCGTCCGGCGGCTGCACCTGCAGCACGCTGATAGGTCGTTTTTCGACTTCTTCAGACGAATGATTCGGCGGGGGCGACATGGTCGCCACCGCCTTTTTCGGTTTTACGCATCGACTGCGACGTAGAATTCGCAGGCCTGCAGGCTGCAGGTCAAAGGTGATCCGGAAAATATGCGGCGCTCCATGTTTCGTTTCGGACACTCAGGCGTTTCAAAGCAGGCAAACAACGCCTATTCATGTTATAGCGTCCGCAAACGGCCTGGACGCATCGCTGTATCGAGGGATCAATCTTGACATTTGCTGCCACGACTTCGGGTTTTTCGGGCCAGATCGGCGACGGCATGCGCCGGCTGAATACGCGCGGCCGCGCATTCGCTTCGCTGGTTGCGATTGCGTCTGCGCTTGCCCTGTCAGGATGCCAGACCGATACATCCGAAGACATGATTCGCGTCGAGCGCGCACAGGGCTCCGAAGAGAACATTGCTTCGCTCTCCAGCGTGATTGCCGCAAACCCCAGCGATCCGGAAGGCTACAATGTTCGCGGATCGGCCTATGGCCGCGCCGGTGAATTCCGTCGGGCCTTGTCGGACTTCAACCAGGCGATCCAGCTCAATCCGCGCTTCTATCAGGCCTATGCCAACCGCGCCCTGGTTCAGCGCAACATCGGCAACCAGGCGGACGCCGCGAACGACTACAACATGGCGCTGCAACTGAACCCGCGCTACGACGTCGCCTATATCGGCCGCGGCAATCTCTATCGGCAGGCCGGCCAACTCGACCGGGCCTTTGCCGATTTCAACAAGGCCATCGAACTCGACACGACAGACCCGCGTGCCTACCACAATCGCGGCCTGATCTATCAGGCCCGCAACCAGCACGGACAGGCGATCGAGGATTTCTCGACCGCGATCTCGCTGTCGCCAAGCTCGCCCGAGCCCTATAACGGCCGCGGCATCTCCTATGTCGCGCAAGGCGATGACGACAACGCCTTTGCGGATTTCAACACGGCGATCAACCTGAACGGCAAGATCGCCGAATCCTGGGCCAATCAGGCGCTGGTCTATGAGCGTCGCGGCGAGAAGGCCAAGGCAGCGAAATCCTATGGTCATGCGCTTTCGCTCGACACCAAATACGAGCCTGCTCGCGCCGGCCTCGCCCGGGTAAAAGCGACCGGCTAAACGCCTCGCAGCAGACGAACAAAAGCCCGCCGGATGATCATCACGGCGGGCTTTTTCGTGAGTACAGAACGGTTTGCGACTAGTGGGCCATGGCCTTGACGATGTCGTCGGTCATCTTCTTGGCATCACCGAGCAGCATCATCGTGCCGTCCTTGTAGAACAGCGTGTTGTCGATGCCGGCATAACCGGAGCCGAGCGAGCGCTTGACGAACAGGCAGGTCTTGGCCTTGTCGACATCGAGGATCGGCATGCCGTAGATCGGCGAGGTCTTGTCGTCGCGCGCCGCCGGATTGGTGACATCGTTGGCACCGATGACATAGGCGACATCGGCTTGCGCGAATTCGGAGTTGATATCCTCCAGTTCGAACACCTCGTCATAGGGCACGTTCGCTTCGGCAAGCAGCACGTTCATGTGACCCGGCATGCGGCCGGCGACCGGATGAATGGCGTATTTCACCTCTACGCCATTTTTCTTCAGGGCATCGGCGAGTTCGCGAACCGCATGTTGGGCCTGCGCCACCGCCATGCCATATCCCGGCACGATGATGACCTTGGACGCGTTCATCATCAGGAAGGCGGCGTCATCGGCCGAGCCCTGCTTAACGGTGCGCTGGACGCCGTCATCGCCTGCAGCGACACTAGAATCACCGCCAAAACCGCCGAGGATGACCGAGATGAAGGAGCGGTTCATGCCCTTGCACATGATGTAGGACAGGATCGCGCCGGAGGAACCGACCAGCGCGCCGGTAACGATCAGGGCGAGATTGCCGAGCGTGAAACCGAGGGCAGCGGCTGCCCAGCCCGAATAGGAATTGAGCATCGAGACGACGACCGGCATGTCGGCGCCGCCGATCGGCACGATCAGGAGAACACCGAGCGCCAGCGCCAGCACGACGATCGCCCAGAAGTCGAAATGGCTTTCCGAAGCCGCAAGGCCGACGATGAAAAAGACGATCAGAGCCAGAAGCGCGATGTTGATGGCGTGCCGATAGGGCAGCATGATCGGCTTGCCGGACATGCGCCCATCGAGCTTCAGGAAGGCGACGATCGAGCCGGTAAAGGTGATCGCGCCGATGGCAACGCCAAGCGCCATTTCGACCAGTGCCACGGCATGGATAGAGCCGATCTCGCCGATGCCGAAGGAGGACGGCGTATAGAGCGCAGAGGCAGCGACCAGGACGGCAGCAAGGCCAACCAACGAATGGAAGCCGGCAACCAGCTGCGGCATCGAGGTCATGGGGATGGAGCGGGCGATATAGGCCCCTGCCCCGCCGCCGATGGCGAGGCCGAGGAGAATCAGCACCAATCCGCCGAAGGACGGCATGGCGAGCAGCAGCGTGGTGACGATGGCAATGCCCATGCCCACCATGCCGAGGATATTGCCGCGCCGCGAGGTGGTCGGATGCGAAAGACCGCGCAGTGCCATGATGAACAGCACGCCGGAGACGAGATAGAGGAAGGCGGCGATATTGGGTGACATCAGCTCAGGCCCTCACTTTTCTTTTTTCTTGTACATGGCGAGCATGCGCTGGGTGACGAGGAAGCCGCCGAAGATATTGACCGAGGCGAGGATCAGCGCCACGAAGCCGAAGCCGGTGGCAAGGCCGGACGCCGAAATGCCGACAGCCAACAGCGCGCCGACGACGATGACCGACGAGATCGCGTTGGTGACCGCCATCAGCGGCGTGTGCAGCGCCGGCGTCACCGACCATACGACGTAGTAGCCGACGAAGATCGACAGCACGAAGATCGCCAGCTGGAAAACGAACGGATCGATCGCTCCGCCGGAAAGTCCGTGGACGGCAGCACCTGCTGCGTCCGGAACATATTCGGCTGCGGTACGCACCGCTTCGACCGCCCGGTCGAGGTCGCCGATCGCCTTGTCGAGAAGGTCATTGGCCATAAAACATCTCCCTTGAACGGCCGCACTTCTCCCCGAAGTCCGAAACCGCCCTCTTCAATTCTCAAGCTGTAGCTGCGACTGCCGCCGGAACCGGTGCAAAATTCGGATGAACGACAGCTCCGCCATGGGTGAGCATCGTCGCCTTGACCAGTTCATCCTCGCTATTGAGGGCGAGCATCCCGGTTTCCTTGCTGACCATGGTCTCGAGGAAGGTAACGAGGTTCTTGGCATAGAGCGACGATGCGCTGGTGGCGATGCGGCCGGGCACATTGTTGTATCCGACGACCTTGACGCCTTCGACCTCGACGACGGAGCCGGCAACGGCGCCTTCGATATTACCGCCGCGCTCGACCGCGAGATCGACCGCGATCGAACCGGGCTTCATCGCCTTCAGCATTTCACGGGTGATCAGTCGCGGCGCCGGCCGTCCCGGGATCAGCGCCGTGGTGATGACGATATCCTGCTTGGCGAGATGCTCGGCGGTCAGCACGGCCTGTTTGGCCTGATAGGCTTCCGACATCGGCTTGGCATAACCGCCCGAGGTTTCGGCGGCCTTGAACTCATCGTCCTCGACCGCGATGAACTTGGCGCCGAGCGAGGCAACCTGTTCCTTGGAGGCCGGACGAACGTCGGTCGCCGAAACCACGGCACCGAGGCGGCGGGCGGTCGCGATTGCCTGGAGGCCGGCAACACCAGCGCCCATGACGAAGACCTTGGCCGCAGGAACTGTGCCGGCCGCCGTCATCATCATCGGCATGGCGCGATCGAATTGCGCAGCGGCATCGATGACCGCCTGGTAGCCGGCAAGGTTTGCCTGGCTCGACAGTACGTCCATGGACTGGGCGCGGGTGATGCGCGGCATCAGTTCCATCGCAAAGGCGGTGAGCCCGGCAGACGCCATGTCAGCCAGAGCGGTCTCGTGTCCGTAGGGATCCATGATGGCAATGACGATGGCACCGGACTTGTAGCCGGCAATCTCCGCCGTCACGGGACGACGAACACGCAACACCACGTCGGCGGACTTTGCATCGGCAACAGTGCCGATCCGTGCGCCGGCACTTTCGAAAGCTGCGTCCGGTATGCGCGACAACAGCCCGGCCCCCGCTTCGACGACAACGTCGAAACCGAGCGTCTTCAGTTTCTTCACACTATCCGGTGATGCGGAAATGCGTCCCTCGTCGGGATTGCTTTCCTTTGCGACAAATACAGTCTCGGCCACTCGTTCCTCCCTGACGAACAGTTCCCGGCGCAGTCAAGCGTCGCAAGGGACCTGTCCTCCGTCCTCATCTGTTGCGCCTCGCCCGCACGGCTCCCACCACAGGGCAGGCGCATGCGCCTGTCCGCCCGATCGAAATGTCAGGCAGAGCAAAACCGGCCCATCACTCCCATGGACCCGTTTCGATCAATGTTTGGAAAGCCGATCAGCGCAGAAGCACGACACCGGCGACGTTGAGAAGGATAAACAGCACTGTTGCCGTGAAAAAGCCGGCGCTGGTGAAAAAACCGGCCGCCATGGCAATCAGCAGCGCGACGCAGAAGATCGTCAGATACTTCGATGCAGCAAGGAAGAATGTGTATGTCTTCTCATGCTCTGCGTAATCCATCGGCGCGCCGGTTTCGACCGGTCCGGATTGATGTTCAGCCATCGTCCCTATCTCCCAGAATTCTGTGCGCTCCGCGGCAAGACCGTCCGGAGCCGCGCATCCTATAAACCAGATTGCAGCGATGCCAGCCGGCAACACGCGTTCAGCATCGTCCCTTGGCCATATACAAAGCGGCGTTGAAGCGCAATAAAAACCCGTCACGCGAACTGCGGCATATCCGTTTCGGTTGTGCCTGTGCTTATCAGACGGGCATGCGCGTCCGGTGCTGGGTGGTCATCGCGAGGCGGGCGGTGGGCAGGATCGTCAACGGCGTGAACGATGCGCGCTCATTGCGATCGAACATCATCCGGCGCTCGAAAGGCTCTGAATCGAAAAAGGGGAAACGCGTATATAGCCAGGGTCGGATTTCGCGGACACGGGCGGCAAGCAGTGTCAGATCGATCTTGTAGTTGCCGCAGTTCTTCTGGGGCGAGACGATCGTATCGGCATCGAAGACCCGCTTGTAGAAGGCTGCATGCTGCGGCTTGACCAGAGACAGACAGCGGTCAACATCGAAATGTTCCGAAGCCATGGTCGCGACACGCAGCGTCAGGTACGGAATGGCCGGCATCTCCTTCAGGATTTCGGGATCGGCAGCCAGCCGGACGGGGTCGATCAAGCTCATCCCGGCATCGAGAAAACTATCGATCTCCCTGGCGAAAACGGATCCCGAAGAGCTGGCCCGATGCTCGGGAGTGACGTGATGCACGCGCACCGTGCTGATCAGCCGCTCTTCGTAGTAGATGCCGAAGACATAGGCATGGCTATCGAAATCAATGTCGTCGATCAGCGTCGAGCCCGACAAAGGCAAAATATCGGCCATCTTGTAGGCTTTGAAGCGGATGCGGGCGACATCTTCCATGTCCTCCCCGGTCTCTACCCGCCGGTACTCAACATGATCCAGAAGCTCCAATAATTTTTCCGAAAATCGATTCCGTGTCGAGCCAGCCGCATCCATGAAAAATACCTCGTTAACGAAATATTAATCTAACAAGACACGCCGGACTCACAATGGAATTGAACAAGTTTACTAATTTACCATTTGTTAAGGTTAATGAAACGTTAACGTTCTATTATAAGAATTCGCACTAAACTATAAATATGCGACTGAACGAAACCTGAATGGCACAAAAAAGCCCTTTATCGAGCCAGTTGCCCCGAGAGACCGCAGATCAGGTCATGCGCGAAAGCAATATCAGGGATATCAGGCGATGCGCCGGTTGCGCCGTTTGGCAGCCAGCGTCTTCTTTGCCAAGGTCTCGCAGAGATTCTCGATCGAGACGGATGGCATGGGGGCCGCGAACACATAGCCCTGCACCAGATCGGCGCATTTGAACTCGTTGATCAGCGCAAGCTGGTCTTCGGTCTCGACCCCTTCGATGACGATCTTCAGCCCCAGTTCGCGCGAAAGATTGACGGTGCCCCGCAAAAGTTTGAAGCGGCGCGCGTCCTCGCGGATGTTGCGAACGAACGAACGGTCGATCTTGATGATGTCGAGCGGCAGCGCATCAAGATAGCTAAGGCTGGAATAGCCGGTCCCGAAATCATCGATAGCGATGGTTATGCCGCGTGCGCGCAGTTCCTGCAGGATCGTCTGAACCTTGACAGCCTCTTCCAGAAGGCAGCTTTCGGTGACCTCGAGATGCAGCCGCGACGGGTCTAGTCCGGTCTCCGTCAAGGTATCGGTGATGAAAGCGACGATATCACTGTTGCGGAGATCAAGCGCCGACAGGTTGACGGACACGGCAATATGGGAAGGCCAGGTCATGCAGTCGCGGCAGGCCTGGCGAAGCATGAAATGGGTGATTTCCGAGACGACGCCCATTTCCTCGGCCAGTTGAATGAAGACCACAGGCGAGACGGGGCCGCGCTCGCGGTGCGTCCAGCGCGCCAGCGCCTCGCAGCATTCGATCCGCGTCCCGTCCGGCAAGAACATCGGTTGATAGGCCACGGAAAGATTGCCGTTTTCCAGCGCTTCCCGCAAATCTGATTTCAACTTCTGGCGATCGAGATAAAGCGCGTCCATCTCCGCTTCGAAGGCTGTGCATCCACCCTTGTTGCGGCTCTTCGTCTCGAACAGCGCAAGATCCGCCTTGATCTGCAGGTCATCGAGCCGGAAACCGGCGCTCGATGTGATAACGTAACCTGCACTCATCGACATGCCGAAAGTGAACCCGCTGGCATTGTAAGAACCGCGCATCTGTCCGTGGATGGCGCGCATGCGATCTTCCAGATCGTCGCGATTGTCCTCGTTGGGGAAGAACAGCACGAATTCGTCGCCCATCAGGCGCGCCGCAATGGCGGTATCGACACTCAGCTTTTTCAAGCGTTCGGCGATGACACACAATAGGCGGTCGCCGACAACATGACCCTTGGTGTCGTTGACATGCTTGAACTCGGCCACATCGAGAACCATGAAACCGATCGGCCCGGCCTGCGTCCTCTCGGCCAGCGCATTATTGACGAGGTCTGAGAAATAGTCCCGGTTGGGCAGGCCCGTCAGCGTATCGAAACGGACCATCTGCAGGATCTTCTTCTCCGCCCTGACCCTTGCCGTTACATCCTCGAAAATCAGCACGACGCCACCATGGGCACGACGACTGGCAGAGAATTCGAGAAACAGGTCGTCGGAAAAGGGGATGAGCGCGCGCGACTGTACGCCTTTCATCAGTTGGTCGAGCTGGCGCAAGACCTGCTTTGCCCGATCTTGCTCCAGAAAGGTATGACGCACCCCATAACGGAGAACCGCGTCGAGATGGCAATCCTTGAGCCGCGCATGATCGCCGAGATTGAGCAACTCGCAAGCACGACGGTTGGCGACAAGAATGCGGTTTCCCGAATCCAGCATAAACAGGCCATGCGGCATGTTGTTGAGGGCCACGTCGAAGCGCGCCGCAATCGTCGAGATTTCCCGCGCCGCCATGACGTTCTTGTGGAGAAATTCGCGCACGCCGGTCGCCATCGACCATGTCGTCAGGATGAAAGGAACCATCAGCATGGCCAGGAGGGCCATGTAGCCATCAACCAAGGCGAGCAGGCCGATAACAATCGGCCCGCAGGCAGAGAAGGTCAGAAGCACCACTGCACGCGCCGACCCATAATTTCGGCCAACGACGGAAACCATGGTGGCAAGCGTCACCGAAATGCAGGCCAGTTCTGCAAAGGCATCCCGGGATACGAGAATGGCATAGCCACAGGCGGAACCGAGCGTGATCGTTGCGCAGACCGCGCCGGCATTGTAGCGGTTTTCCCAGTTGCGGATGCCATTGAAATCGAGCGCCGAGAGATCGACACGATCAAACTGGCGCATTCCGACATTGCGAATCAGCCAGATCACCATGACGGCGGCGCAGCATGCCAGATAAAAGAAATCGGAGGTTTTCGCGAAAACAAGGCTGAACGTGACAACATGCGAAAGCATGCCGATCAAAAGAGTCTGGCGATACTCATAGAGCGAACTTACAAACGAAAGATAGACATCGTTCGGAAGAGCGCCCTGTTCTCTTGCTTTCATGAACCCTCTGCTCCGGTTTGGAGAAGTGTTATTCCGGAGGCTTTAACGAAAGATTTCAGCCAATCGCCTGTAAAACAGGCTACCGAACATACCCACCTGCAGTGAAGACGCGACTGCGCCGGTGTATTCAACCCAGTATTGCAGCAAGATCTAAAGAATACGCGCCTTTTGCAACCTTGCATAGAGAGCGAAGCAAAATCGTTTTGCTCGAATTCCTGCTTCTAAACATTTCAAAATCTGCTTCTTCAACAACTTAAATCGCGAAATGGTTACCCGGTCTCTAAGAATACAGGCCAGATTTGGCCACAGGGGTCCGCCGGAATCGGATTTTCCAAATTTTCGAAAGGGCAGCGGCAACGCAATCCGGTTGACTTCTGGCCCCTTGTAAAGGCAAAGCGAAAGGGCAAGGATCGCAGACATGGCGCGCCGATCCAGGCGAAAGATCGCCGCAGAAACATTGCCTGGAGACGGACTATGCCCAAGCCGATCGTTGCCATTCCGGCAGACTTCCGCGAATTCGACGGGAATGTCTGGCATGGCGTTCCCCACCAGTATGTCCGCGCCGCCGTCGAGGGCTCCGGGGTCATGGCCTTTCTGGTGCCGGCACTGGAAAGCGGAAACGACGCGGACGAGATTCTCGACCGGGTGGATGGTGTTCTCGTCAGCGGTTCGCGCTCCAACGTGCACCCTTCACTCTATGGAAAGATTGCCGCGGAAACGGACGGCCCCTTTGATCCCGGCCGGGACGCGACCAGCCTGCCCCTGATCCGCCGGGCATTGGAACGCGGCATTCCGCTCCTGGCCATCTGCCGTGGCATCCAAGAACTGAATGTCGCGCTCGGTGGAACGCTGGCCAGCGAAATCCAGGATATTCCCGGCAACTGGGATCACCGCAAGCCAGATGTCACGGATCTCGACGTCGCCTACGGCATTCGCCAGAATGTCGTCATCCGTGAAGGCACATGCCTTGCCTCGGTGCTCGGCGCAGGCTCTGTTCAGGTCAACTCGCTGCATCGCCAGGCCATTTCCAAGGCCGCCCCGCGCCTCGCCGTCGAAGCCGTGGCCGAGGACGGCACGATCGAGGCGGTGTCGGTCATGGATGCCAAGGCCTTCGCCGTCGGCGTTCAATGGCATCCGGAATACTGGGTCGGCAAGGACGGTCCGTCCTCGACCCTGTTTGCAGCGTTCGGCGATGCCGTGCGGGCCTATGCCGCGGCCAAGACAGGCTGAAGGCGTCAGCCGGCCTCAGTCAGCCTGCCTTTCGGGTGAACGGCGTTTCCGGAACAGGCGTGAGCGCTTTTCCAGTCGTGAACCAGGCCACGAGATTATCGACCACCAGGTCGGCCATGCCATCGCGTGTGGCCTGCGACGCCGAGCCGACATGCGGCAGCAGCGAGACATTCTCCAGGGCCATCAGGTCTTCGCCGACATGCGGTTCGTTCTCGAAGACATCAAGGCCGGCACCTGCGATCACCCCGCGCTGAAGCGCCTCCGTCAGCGCCGCCTCGTCGACCGTCGAACCACGACCGACACTGATCAGCACGCCATCGGCACCCAATGCAGCCAGGATCTCGGCATTGATCGTTCGTGTGGTGCTGTCAGTCCCGGGAACGATGACGATGATCGTATCGACCGCCTCGGCCATAGCCTTCAGCGTCGAATGATAGACATAGGCCAAACCTTCGCGCGGCGTTCGGGTGTGGTAATGAATGGCGACGCCGAAACTTTCCAGGCGCTTTGCAATGGCAAGGCCGATGCGGCCCATTCCATAGAGCCCGACGGTGCGGCCGCGCAGCGTCAGCGGCGACAGGGGAAAGGCGCCATCGCGCACCCAGCGACCGGCCCGCAACCAGTTTTCTGCCTGCGGCAACTGCCGAACGGTATTGAGCAGGAGACCGATCGTCGTATCGGCCACCTCTTCGGTCAGCACATCCGGCGTATTGGTGACCGCGATGCCTTTCCTTCCGGCATGGACCGCATCGACGCCATCATAGCCGACGCCGAAATTGGCGATGATCTCGAGATGCTCGAAAGCATCCATGAAATCCGCCGAAATCTTGCCCTGGACCGCGATGCCGGCGACGCTGGCTGCCAATTCCGGCGTGATCAGCGCCGGATCGGCCGCAGCGACGAAAACCGGTTCGAAATGATCCGGCAGGCGGTCGAGTACGCGCTTGTTGATCTTTCCGGGCACGAGAATACGGGGGCGGCCTTGCGGCATGATGCGCTCCTTTAGGGCGGATTATGAAAGGTCGGATACGGCGATGCGCAGCGGGCCGGTCGACTGGCGAATGCGCATTTCCGGTTTTATCAGGTGAATACCGTCTGGTTCGTGGCTGCCCGAGAGCTTGTCGAGCAGTGCGCGGGCGGCACTCCGGCCGACCTCCGCCTGGCCGTTCCAGACCGTCGTCAGAGCCGGCGTGGCGATCGAGGCTTCCTCGAGGTCGTCGTAACCGGTGACCGACACGTCACGGCCCGGAATGAGGCCGGCGCGGGCAATACCGTTCATCATGCCGATGGCGACAAGGTCGTTCCAGCAGACGACGGCTGTCGGCTTCTGCGGGAGCGACAGGAGATGCACCGCCGCCTCGAAGCCACCCTGCTTGGAGCGCGGGCCGGGAATGCGCAGGTCCGGATCGACCTCGATATTCGCCTTGCGCAGCGCGTTCACATAGCCCTGGTAGCGGTCCCGGCCGGTCGACGTCTGGTCGGTACCGCCGACCATGGCGATCACACGGTGCCCGAGGCTGATCAGGTGATTGGTGGCCAGCGAGATACCGTAGGCGTCGTCACCCCGAAAAATCGGAACGTCGAGCCCCTCGATCGACCGGGCAATCAGGATCGCGGGCATGCCGTTGTCTTCCGCCAGCTGGATATCCTCCGGCGGCGTGCCGATGGCCGGCGACATGATGACGCCATCGCCGCCGAGCTGCAGCAGCGTCTCGATGAAGGCCCGCTGCTTTTCGACGGAATCGTAATGGTTCGAAAGGATGAAGGTCTGGCGGTCACGGTCGAGTTCGGCCTCGATCGCTTTCAGAATTTCACCGTAAAACGGGTTCATGATATCGTGGACCACGACGCCGATAATGCCGGAACGCGATGTCCGCAGGCTGGCGGCGCGCCTGTTGTAGATATAGCCCAGCGCGCGCGCCTGTTCCTTGATCTTGTCGCGGGTGGTCGCCGCCACGAGCGGGCTGTCGCGCAAAGCAAGCGACACGGTGGCCGTCGAGACGCCGAGCGTTTCGGCGATGGTTGACAGTTTGACCTTCTGCGCCACGTTTCCTCCGGCCGTTCCATGTCGGCCTGCGGGCCGCTCTTTTTAAATCCTCTTTAAACTGTTTAAATTGGCGCTGCAATCGACAAAACCCGGAGCCGATTGCTGCTATTCGCTGGGTGTCGATCCCTGGAGGTTGGCATCCACGACACGAAGCAGCTTCATCAGCGTCTTGATCTCCTTGTCGCTCAGTCCCTGCGTTGCAATCTTCTCGGAGGTTTTCCCGGCGGCCTCGATTGTCTGCAGGCTTTCGCGACCATGGCCCGTCAGGTAGACCTTCGTCAGTCGTGCATCACCATCATCGGTTCGACGCTCGACGAAGCCCTGCGCCTCCATACGGCCAATGGTCCGCGTCATCGTCGGCGCCTTGACGCCGAGCTTGATGGCCAGGTTGCCCGCAGTCATCCCGTCCGTTTCCGCCAGCGACAACATCACGCCGTCCTGGCCGGCATAAAGGCCGCTATCGAGCAGATTGCGCGACATCACGGTGCGCATCGAGCGGGCGGCCTGCACGAGTACGGACGCAATGTCCTGCGGGCCAACGGAGACGTCGTGCTTCTTCTTGCCTTTGCTTTTCTTCTCGGCCTTGCTTTTCTTTCCCATCGGTCCTCCACCAAATTTCTTGCACGGCCTTACCACCTCTGTATGACTCAAACGGCACCATTCCCGCAAGCAGAAGCGAAAGGCTTGAAAAGAAATGCCATTCCCGCCCGCCCGCTGGACGGAAGATAGCAATGGACTGTCCGGCGAAGACCGGAGCGACTGGATTGCCGTGCTGCCGCTCGGCGCGCACGAGCAGCATGGCCCGCATCTGCCATTCGAGACAGACACGTTGATCGTGCAGGGCCTGGTGGATCGCGTCATCGCCGCCCTGCCCGCCGGTCTCCCCGTCACCTTTCTGCCGGCAGAACCTGTCGGTTATTCCATCGAGCACATGGATGTCGCCGGTACGCAGTCACTGACCTATGACGGAGCCGTCCGCAGATGGCTCGGCATCGCCGGACAGCTGAACCGACAGGGTTTTCGCAAACTGGTCATGCTCAACGCCCATGGCGGCAACGCGCCGCTGATGACGATCGTCGCCACGGAAGCGCGTGTGCGGTTGAACATGCTGGCCGTCGCAACAAGCTGGACGCGCTTCGGCCAGCCGGACGGCTGGATCGCGCCGGAGGACAAGGCGATCGACATCCATGGCGGCGACATCGAGACCTCGGTCATGCTGGCGCTCTATCCGGACAAGGTCGACAGGGCGAAGGCCGGCAACTTCACCTCGCGCCAAAGCGAGTTTGCCCGCCGGTTCAAACATCTGCGCGCCTATGGTCCCCATGCCTTCGGCTGGAAAATGTCCGACCTCAATGCAGAAGGCGTTGCCGGAAACGCGGCTGTTGCAACAGCGGAAAAGGGCGAAAAGCTCATCGCCCATGCGGTGACAGGGATCATCGAACTGCTCCAGGATGTCGATCAGTTCGATATCAGAGGATTCGATGTGGCCAACGGGTAGCGTTGGTGCTTTTCATCTCCTATATGACATTGCAACACCGATAGCCGGATCTCCGGCCTGCCAATCTGTTGAGGCTCTCCCATGACCGAAACCGCGCCCGCAACAAAGCCCATTCCCGTCACCGTGCTCACCGGTTATCTCGGCGCCGGCAAAACGACGCTGCTCAACCGCATCCTGTCGGACAATCACGGCAAGAAATATGCTGTTATCGTCAACGAGTTCGGCGAGATCGGTATCGACAACGATCTCATCGTCGAGTCCGACGAGGAAATCTACGAGATGAACAATGGCTGCGTCTGCTGCACGGTGCGCGGCGACCTGATCCGCGTGGTCGAAGGCCTGATGCGCCGCCCGGGTCGCTTCGATGGAATCATCGTCGAGACGACCGGCCTTGCCGATCCGGTGCCGGTCGCGCAGACCTTCTTCATGGACGACGACGTGCGTGCGAAGACCGAGCTTGATGCCGTGGTCACGCTTGTCGATGCCAAGCATCTACCGCTGCGCCTGAAGGACAGCCGAGAAGCCGAAGACCAGATCGCCTTTGCCGACGTCGTGCTGCTCAACAAGACCGATCTCGTGACGCCCGAAGAACTGGCGAAAGTCGAGGCGACCGTGCGCGCCATCAACCCTTCGGCCCGCATCCACCGCACCGAGCGCTCGAATATCGACCTGACCAAGGTTCTCAACCAGGGTGCCTTCAACCTGGAACGGGCGCTGGAAAACGAACCGCACTTCCTCGATCACGACCACCACGAGCATGATCACACCTGTGGCCCGGATTGCGGCCATGATCACCATCATGATCATGATCACGACCATCACCACCATGATCATGATCATCACGGGCATGACCATCATCACCACGACCACGCTCCCTCGCCCATCCATGACGTGACGGTGCAGTCGGTTTCGCTGCGCGGCGGCGAAATGAACCCGGACCGGTTTTTCCCGTGGATCCAGAAGATCACCCAGACCGAAGGGCCGAATATCCTGCGCCTGAAGGGCATCATCGCCTTTGCGGGCGACGAGGAGCGTTATGTCGTTCAGGGTGTGCACATGATCATCGAAGGCGATCACCAGCGTCCGTGGAAGGATGGTGAAAAGCGCGAAAGCCGTCTCGTCTTCATCGGTCGTGAACTCGACCGCGAAAAACTGGAGCGGACGTTCAACGCCTGCGCAGCCGAGGCGAAGCCGAACTGATGCCGACCGTTGCTCCTCTCGATCTCGCCGGCCATGTGGCCGGCGTTGCCTATCTCGGCGACGTCCCCTTCTTTGCCGAATCCGCTGGCGCCATCCATCGCCTCGACCATGGCCACAAGACCGTGGAAGCACATGAGGGTCTTCTGGCCTGCATACGCGACGAGGCGACCGACACACTGCTGACCGGCGGCGAGGACGGCAAGGTGCTTCGCATCGGTGTCGATGGCACGGTGACCGAGGTTGCGCATGTCGAGCGCAAATGGATCTCGCAAATTGCAGCGGGACCGCAGGGCGTGGTCGCCTACGCCTACGGTAAGACGACCCATGTCCGACTGGCCGACGGGACAACGAAGCATTTCACAGAGGACCGCACGGTGGAAGGCATCGCCTTTGCGCCGAAAGGCCTGCGTATCGCGGTCGCCCGCTATAACGGCGTCTCGCTGCACTGGGTCGGCATGGCGGGCCAGCCCGTCGAACTGGAGTGGAAGGGTGCCCACACCGGCGTCAGCTTTTCACCGGATGGCCGTTTCGTCGTGACGATGATGCAGGAAAACGCCCTGCACGGCTGGAAGATGGACAGCAAGCCCGGTTCGGAAACCCGGCACATGCGCATGACCGGCTATCCCGCCAAGATCAAATCGATTTCCTGGTCGGCCAAAGGCAAGTGGCTCGCCTCGTCAGGCGCACCGGCGGCGATCGTCTGGCCGTTCCAGGCAAAGGATGGCCCGATGGGCAAGGCGCCGCTGGAACTCGGCACGCGTGCAAATATGATGGTGACGCAGGTCGCCTGCCACCCGACGGACGAAATCGCTGCCATCGGCTATGCCGACGGCATGATCCTCGCCGTCCGCTTCGCCGATGCCAAGGAGGTGCTGTTGCGCCGCCCCGGCAAGGGTGCGATCACCGCCATGGCCTGGAACCGGAGCGGCAAGCAGCTGGCCTTCGGCTCTGAAGCCGGCGATTGCGGCGTGATCGACATCACGGCCTGAAACATTGGCCCCGGCAGTCAGCCGGCGCCCCACCACCGGAAGCAAGCGATGATCCCCTGGACCGTGCTCGATACTGCGAAGATGCCGGGTGGAACCGATGAGCTGCGCCTGAAGCAGCGCGGCGCGGAATTCTCGATCATGCTCGGCACCAACGAACTGATGAACAGCCGGCTCAGCGGATCGGAGGAAGCACTCGCCAAGCTATCCTGCGACCGAATTCGAAATGCGCCGCGACCGCGCATCCTGATCGGTGGGCTCGGCATGGGCTTCACGCTGCGCGCGGCATTGAATGAGGTCGGTGACACGGCAAGCATCGTCGTTGCCGAACTCGTACCGGCGGTCGTCGCCTGGGCGCGCGGACCGATGGCCGAGGTTTTCGGTACCAGCCTCACCGACCCGCGGGTGACGATCCGCGAGACGGATGTCGGGGCGTTGATCCGCGCCGAGCGCACCGCCTATGACGCGATCCTGCTCGACGTCGACAATGGCCCCGAGGCGCTGACACGGCCGGCCAATGACGATATCTACAATCTTTCCGGCCTCCACGCCGCCAAGGCAGCCCTTCGCCCCGGCGGCGTGCTGGCCGTCTGGTCTTCAGCACCCGACAGCCAGTTTAGCCGACGGTTGAAGACGGCGGGTTTCGTGGCAGAGGAAGTGAGCGTGCGCGCCAACGGCAAACGCGGCGGCGCCCGCCACACGATCTGGTTGGCGGTCAAGAGCGCCGGCTGAACACTCCCGACGGAGCGCCTTCACCACATCAGTTCGAGATGCGGCCTGCCATTGGAGGTCTTTTCCCGCGTGCGGCCGGTCTCGTCGATGGTGCAGTTCACCCTTTTGCGAAAAGCCGAGAAGCTTTCGAAAGTGACGACATCCACAGCTTCCGTGAAGTTCAAGGTCAGCCGAAAGCGGCCCGGATGCGACGTCAAAGCCTGGACACCGAGAATTTCGGCCTCAAAGGGCTGGCCGAGATAGTGTCCTTTGACCCGCGATCCCAGCATATGGGGATCGAGCGGCGGGCGATTGCCGATGGCGGCGTGCAAGGTGTTCCAGTCGCGAAAACCATGCTGGACTGCAATGATTTCCAGCGCTTTCGAGTGACTGATGTCTCCACCCCTGGCGGCAAGAGACGATCGCAGACGCTTCGCCTGATCCTTCAGGGCTTCGAGAGATGGGAGTGGGGTTGTTCCACGCATGACGGTTCTCCAGCATTCGCATGCAATCTTTCGGAGGGATCCGCATTGCCGCCAGTTCGCATGCCATGATGATGGATGACCGAGTGGATGTATTCAGAGAGACTTCACCAAAGCCAATGGCTTGCGGACGGCAGGGGCTCTCACCCATAATGGTCAGCTACAGGATGAATACCGAAATGTCAATTTCGAGGATGCCTGACGAAGTGAACGAAAATGGCCGGACACACAAGGAACCCGGCCTTTCAGGCAATTATCCAAAATGAGCTCACGCCGCCCGCTTCAAGGGCACCTGCGTGAGCTTGCGACCGCTCGCCACCAGTATGCCGGCTGCGCCTTCGAGCCAATTTTCGGTCAATTCGAGCGCCAGAAACCGGCTGCGCTCGAACGGGCCTGGCATGACCAGATGCGCCGCCTTCTCAGTGAAAAAGCCGAAGCGCTCGTAATAGGCGGCGTCGCCGACGAGCAGGATGGCGCCATGGCCGCGCTTTTTGGCTTCGGTAATGGCAGCCCGCATCAGTGCGCCGCCGATGCCCTTGCCCTCATGGCCGTCGTCGACGGCAAGCGGACCGAGCAGCAAAGCCGGCACGGAACTGCCGTCACGGCTGATGCCGGCATCGACGTTCCACAGGCGAACCGTACCGATGACGTGGCCGTCCTCGTCGCGGGCAACCAGCGCCAGACCATCGGCCGGAACGCGGTTTCGGCGCAGCGTTTCGGACGACTTGCGGCGGCGTCCCGGACCCATGGCGCGGTCGAGCAGGTTTTCGCGCGCGACGACGTCGCCGGGGTTTTCCATGTCGATGGTGTAGGCATTCTGCGCAAAGAAGGCGCGGACAGAATCAAGAACAGCGGCCATGTCGGCCTCCCGTACCCAATACCGTAGTTAGCGGCGGTTGTGATGAATTGTGAAAGTGGCTGCTCCGGCAGAAACCGGAGCAAACCTTTAGATGACGTAGGACTTCAGCGGGTCGAAACCGTTGAAGGCGACGGCCGAGTAAGTCGTCGTATAGGCACCGGTGCCCTCGATCAGAACCTCGTCGCCGATCGAAAGCGAGATCGGCAGCGGATACATGTTCTTCTCATACAGCACGTCAGCCGAATCGCAGGTCGGGCCGGCGAGCACGCAAGGCTCCATGGCGTCGCCGTCATGCGCGGTGCGGATCGGGTAGCGGATCGCCTCGTCCATGGTTTCGGCCAGACCGCCGAACTTGCCGATGTCGAGGAAGACCCAGCGGTGGTTGTCATTGTCCGACTTCTTCGAAATCAGAACGACTTCCGCCTTGATCACGCCGGCATTGCCGACCATGCCGCGGCCCGGCTCGATGATGGTCTCCGGAATGTTGTTGCCGAAGTGCTTGCGCAGCGAACCGAAAATTGCCTGGCCGTAGGCTTCCGCCGTTGGCACGTCCTTCAGGTACTTCGTCGGGAAGCCGCCGCCCATGTTGACCATCTTGAGCTCGATTCCCTGCTTGGCCAGCGAGACGAAGACGCGCTTCGCGTCGGCCAGTGCCGAATCCCAGGCATCGACCTTGGTCATCTGCGAGCCGACATGGAACGACACGCCGTGCGAAACGAGACCGAGCTGGTGCGCGTAGACGAGAACGTCGACGGCCATCTGCGGGACGCAGCCGAACTTGCGCGACAGAGGCCATTCGGCACCTTCGCCATCGGTCAGAACGCGGCAGAACACGCGCGCGCCAGGAGCCGCACGGGAAATCTTTTCGACTTCCTCATGGCTGTCCACCGCAAAGAGGGACACGCCGAGCGCATGAGCGCGGGCAATATCGCGCTCCTTCTTGATGGTGTTGCCATAAGAGATGCGGGCGGCGGTCGCACCGGCATCCAGCGCCATTTCGATTTCGGCCACACCGGCGCAATCGAAATTGGAGCCGAGACCGGCGAGAAGGCGCAGGATTTCCGGCGCCGGGTTTGCCTTGACGGCATAATAGATGGAGCTGTCCGGCAGCGCATGCTTGAAGGCCTTGAAATTGCCGGCGACGACATCGAGGTCCACGACCAGGCAAGGGCCTTCGGGACGTCGGGTGTTGATGAAGTCGATGATGCGTGCAGTGGTCATAGCTCTAATTCCCCATATTCCAAACGCTCCGGCAAAAACCGGAGGACAAAGGACATGCGCGAACATGAGCTGGAACCAGCCGGTGGAAACCCCGGATCCAGACATGCGCACGATGCGCGGATAAGTGAACAACGCCCTGCCAGGAGCTTTGTTCGGCTTTGTCTGCCTTTGATTGGAAGGGTGTCCCTACCGCACTTCGGGCAATGAAGGTGTGCCTCTTCAGTAACCCCGGCTGATGGAAAGCCGGAAGAGAACAAAAAGGCCCGCACCGTCGTTGCTTCAGATGTCCTCGCATTGTCCGGTTGGCCGGACTAGCGACTGGAGGGGTTAATTCCAGGTACCTTACCGATTTCCTCACCAAATTCGAGGGTCGGCGGACACCCATGGGCACGTGCGACTTTGGGCTGAGAGGGAGATAAGAAAAAACATTGTCGTAATCAAGACTTTTTTGAAAACAGCCTGTGAATTTTTGCGCTGGACGAAGCCAGTCGTATCGTTCACATTTACTGAACAATGCAATCGCTGCAAATTCGGAACGCAAGTCGCTGATATAAAATATTTTTCTCGGAAAATTTCTGTGAAGCACTCCGGGGTTCTCCGTGAGAGTGACACAAGGCCATTCATCGGCAGATTCGGGGACGGCAGCGAAATGCGGTCGAATCATATGCGGCGGCGCAATGGACGCCCGAGCAAGGAACGCAAGCCATGGACACCCTCACCCGGATTCGCGCCTTCATCGATGTCGTCGATGCGGAGGGTTTTTCGGCAGCCGCCAGACGGATCGGGCGCTCCAAGGCCCTCCTGTCGAAATATGTCCGCGAACTGGAAGACGAACTCGGCGCCCTTCTGCTCAATCGTACGACGCGACAGTTTTCGCTGACCGAGGCCGGACACACCTATTATCGGACCGCGTCGGAAATCCTGAAGGAAATCGACAATCTCGCCGATCTGGTGCGCGCCAACAATGCTGACCTGAAGGGCAAGCTGCGGATCACCGTCCCCCGCACGTTCATCGATGCCGATATCGGCCAGTCGCTGATCGATTTCGCCAAGGAGCATCCGGAACTATCGCTCGAAATCGTCTCCGACGACCGTTTTGTCGATCTCGTCGAGGAAGGCTTCGATGTCGCCATCCGCATCACCAAGCTGGAGGATTCGACGTTGATCGCACGCAAACTCGATGATTTCCACATCAATTACTGCGCATCGCCGGACTTCCTCGACAAATTCGGCCCGATCAACCATCCATCGGACCTTTCGCGCGTGCCCTGTGTCATTGACACGAATGGCCGCTCCTACAGCAACTGGCGCTTCATCGAAAAGGACGGCAGCGGCTTCAGTGTTCCCGTCACCGGACCGTTGGAGGTCAACAGTCCGCTGGCCTCGGTGCGCGCAGCCGAATCGGGCATTGGCGTTTCCGGCGTTCCCGAATTCATCGCGCGGCCGAAGATCGCCGCCGGGACGCTTGTCTCGCTTCTCGAAGATTATCTACCCAAGGATCGCGGCATCTATGCCATCTATCCGCACCGGCGCTACCTGCCCGCCAAGGTGCGCACGCTGGTGGATTTCCTGCATGCCTGGTTTCGCAAGAACACCTGATCCGGGTCCCAATTCCGTCCCAATTCCGCTACAAGGAATGCAGTTCATATGGTGCTTCGGCGCAGGCAAACGGAACACGGCAAGATGAAGACAAAGCTCATGACCCTGGCCGCGGCGCTGCTTTTCGCGCCGTCGATTGCCCTTGCGCATCCCCATATCTTCGCAGAAGCGCGTCTCGAAATCGTCTCCGACGACAAGGACGAGATCACGGAGTTGCGCAATATCTGGCGTTTCGACGAATTGTTCTCGTCCAGCGTCGTGCTTGATTTCGACAAGAACTCGAATGCGCAGCTTGATCCGGACGAACTGGCCGAGGTCGGAAAGACGGTTCTCGATTCGCTGGAAGAGTACGATTACTACACGACCATTTTCGACAATGGCAAAAGCGTCAAGGTCCAGAAGCCGTCTGAGATCCACGCCGACTACAAGGACGGTCAACTGCTGTTATTTTTCAGCGTGAAGCCCGCGGCAACCATTGCGCTGAAAGGCAAGATGTCTTTCGGTGTCTATGATCCGTCGATGTATACCGCCATGGATTTCGCCACCGATAGTGACCTGGCGCTGATCGGCGACAAGGTGAATGCCTGCACCCACAAGGTCGTGCGGCCCGACCCGGACGAAGTGCTCGCCCAGAACCAGGGCAGCCTGACCGACGCCTTTTTCAACGATCCGACGGGCACCGACATGTCGAAGATGTTTGCCACGCGCATGGAGCTGACATGCTGAAAACCGGAACTGTCGCCCGTATCGCGACGCTTGCTCTGTGCCTGACGGCCGCTTTCGTGGCCGTCGCCCATGCCCAGTCGCCGCTCGGCATCGGCACCGCCGAGCCGGCCTTCAAGACGACCGGCCTGTTCGGCGGTTTCTTTTCCTGGGTCAATATGGAGCAGCAGGGCTTCTACCACACACTGACCGGCGCCTTGAAAGGCATGCGCGAAAACCCCTGGCACCTGACCTCGCTGATCGGCCTGTCCTTTGCCTATGGCGTTTTCCATGCAGCCGGCCCGGGTCATGGCAAGGCGGTGATTTCTTCCTACATGATTGCCAACGAGACAGAACTGAAGCGCGGCGTGCTGCTGTCGTTCATGTCGTCCTTCCTGCAGGGGATCGTGGCAATCCTTCTGGTCGGCGCCGCCTATCTCGTTCTGCGCGGCACCTCGATCTCGATGACGCAGGCCACCCATTTCCTCGAAGTTGTCAGCTTTGGCTTGATTGCCGCGTTCGGAGGCTGGCTGCTGTTCCGGAAATTCCGTTCCATGGCGGCAAGCCGTGGTGCGGTCGACATTCAGCACGATCATGCGCCTCATGGTCATGACCACGCGCATCAGGGGCACGATCACCACCATCATGCCCACGGCGAAGTCTGCGACACCTGCGGGCATGCTCATGCGCCCGACCCGTCCATGCTGAAGGGCGACCGGTTCGCGTTGCGCGAGGCCTGGTCGGCGATCATCGCCGTTGGCCTGCGCCCCTGCTCAGGCGCGCTGATCATCCTGAGCTTCGCTTTGTTGAACGGGCTTTATCTCGGCGGCATTCTGTCTGTGTTTGCCATGTCGATCGGAACGGCGATAACCGTATCGGTTCTGGCGACACTGGCCGTCACGGCAAAGGGGTTTGCGGTGCGTTACGCCTCCAGCGATGCCGCGGCCGTCAGGGTCGGAAACGGTATCGAAATTGCCGGCGCGCTTCTGGTCCTGGTGCTCGGCCTCATTCTGCTCGGCGCATCCCTGCAGGCCTGAGTTGCTGCAGGCTTGAGTTCCGGCAGGCTTGAGTTTTCGGTCTACAGGCCGCGCCGACGCTGATAGCGGGCGCGCAGCCAGAAGATCACGAAGAAGCCAAGGACAAACAAAGTACCGAACACGGCAGCCAGCCATGGCGAATAATCGCCGATCCACAGCATCATCGGCGGCAGGAAGAAAAATCCGACGCCAACGACGATGAGAATGATGGCGGCTGCGATGGCCGGCGAACGTTCTTTGTGGACCGGGTCGGTCATGCTGTATCCTTGGGCCAATGGCCGAATTTTCGGCAGCAGCTTTGGTGCGTTGCGGATGTTGCACCCTGTGGCGACAGCCATGCCCCGAAAGCTGCTCTCAGTAAAGCCCAACAGCCCGTATTGAAGGTTGCGGCGCTTCGACGCGCCGCAACGGGACAATGAGACCCGCTCCATGTTGAAGCGGGATTGAAACTACCAGGGCGACTTGATCGGCGTTTCGCCGATCTGCGGCACGGAGGTCTGCGTCTGGTTGACCTGCGCTTCGACAACAGGTCCCTTCGCAGCAGAAACCGTCGCCTCGATATGGTCGATCAGCGCGTCGGCCAGTCCCAGTCTCCCAGCCAATTGGTCGAGATAACCACGCTCGGCACGGCTGTCGGCATCGATGGCCAGGCGCGAGGCCGTGTAAAGCTCGACGCGTTCTTCCTCGGTCTTTGCAGCAGAGATCATGCCGTCAAGATCGACCGGCTTGCTCAATTCGTCCTGCAGGAAGCGCTCGGCCTCGGAATCAAGGCCCGACAGCTTGACTTTGTCCATGATGCGGGCACGCTCGGTATCGTCGATATGGCCGTCAGCGCGGGCAGCGGCGATCATGGCGCGCACCAGCACGAGGACAAAATCGTTGCGCATCACCTCGGGCGCTGTGCTGAAACCGGAATCGGCCGGCGGCGGCAGGAGTTCGGGCGTCGACTGGACGGGTGTATCAGCAGCAACCGGCGTCTGACCGGCCTGGTAATTCTTGTAGGCCTGGTATCCGAGCCCCGCAATGGCGGCGAGACCGCCAAGCTTGAGCGCGCCGCCGGCGATATCGCGGCCCGTGCCCGTACCGAGCAACACGGCCGCAAGACCTGCCGTCTTCAGCGGATTGTCCTTGGCCTGTTGCGTCAACTGGCCGGCGCGATCGCGGACCGTGCCGCCGGCGCCGGGGACCTGCGAACCGAGCAACTGATCCAGCAATTTCTTAGCGTCGAACATAGGTTATCACTCCGTCCCGTGTTGTTGTTCATGGCAACATAGGAACGCCGGTCGCGAAATACAATCGAATGACGGAAACGACGAAGCCGGACGTTTCCGCCCGGCTTCGGTTCTTTGATGATAGCTATCAGCCGCGCAGCGCGAAGGCTTCCGATGCCAGCTTGGTGATGCCGGCCCAATCGCCCCTGGCGACGAGTTCCTTCGGCGCGACCCAGGATCCGCCGACACAGACGACGTTGGGCAGCGACAGGTAATCCTTCGCATTCGACAGCGAGATCCCGCCCGTCGGGCAGAAGAACATGCCGGCAAGCGGCGAAGACAGTGATTTCAGATAGGCAGCACCGCCTGCCTGTTCGGCCGGGAAGAACTTCAACATGGTGAAGCCTTCTTCGCGCAGGCCCATGACTTCGCTGGCGGTGGCCGCACCCGGCAGGAGCGGCACTTCGGAATCGGCTGCGGCATCGATCAGTTCCTGCGTCGTGCCGGGGCTGACGATGAACTGCGAGCCGGCCTCGACAGCGGCCTCATACTGGGCAGCGTTGAGAATAGTGCCCGCACCGGTCACAGCGCCTTCAACTTCATTGGCAACAGCACGGATGGCTTCCAGTGCCGCCGTCGTGCGCAACGTGATTTCGATCGCTTTCAGGCCACCGGCCACGAGCGCGCGTGCCAATGGCACAGCAGTGGCCAGATCATCGATCACGAGAACCGGAACGACCGGCTGCAATTTCAGAATGGAGAGGAGCTTGTCGTTTTTTTCGCTCATGCCGAAACGCCTTTTAAAACGATTGAATGTTGGACCCCGAATACGCTCGCCGATCCGCTTTGTCGAGACCAAAGCCGGCTTTGCACGTCGTATGCGTTTATACGTACATGGCGACAGCGCATTGACAACCTGCTTTACGTTTACATCTATTTGCCTAGGAGCAAAGACAGGACGCGGCGGATATCGTTCGGGAGTTGGAATGGCCAAGGAGATCGAACGCAAGTTTCTGGTATCGAGCGACGGCTGGCGACCGGACGCCGACGCCGGAAGCGTTTTCAGGCAGGCCTATATCGTGACCATGGATGATCGGTCGGTGCGGGTGCGCATTGCCAATGGCGCCACGGCGCGCATGACCGTCAAGGTCGGCAAGAGCGCCCTGGTGCGTGACGAATTCGAATACGACATCCCGCTTGCGGATGCACAGGGAATGATCGATCTGGCCGTCGGCATCGTCATCGAGAAGACCCGCTACCGCGTGCCCTTTCGCGGCTTTGTCTGGGAGGTGGATGTCTATGCCGGCGCATTGCAGGGACTGGTGATCGCCGAGGTCGAGATGCAGAGCGAGGACGACAGCCCGGACCTGCCGGACTGGATCGGCCGGGAAGTCAGCGGCGAACGACAATTTTCGAACCAGTATCTGGCCCTGGACGGGCGTCCGCCGGATTGAGATGGCCATGTCACGATGCCAGGGGAATTGCGCCGGTGGCCGGAACGCTGTATTTCCCGCCCTATGACCGACGCTCTTTCCATTCCACGCCCGCAGGCGGAGGGCCAATTCCTCGTGGCTGCGCTCTATCATTTCGTTTCCTTCGCGCGTTTTGCGGATTTCCGCGCGCCGTTGCAGGCGCTGTGCGATGCCGAGGGTGTCAAGGGCACGCTGCTGATTGCACATGAAGGCATCAACGGGACCATCGCCGGCACAGATGCCGGCATCCATGCCGTCCTGTCCTATCTCAGGGCCCAGCCGGAATTCGCGACCCTGGAGCACAAGGAAAGCCGGGCTTCCGCCATGCCGTTCCTGCGCATGAAGGTGCGGCTGAAAAAAGAGATCGTCACGATGGGCGTCGAGGATATCGATCCCAAGCGCGTCGTCGGCACCTATGTTGCACCGCAGGACTGGAACGCGCTGATTTCCGATCCGGATACGATCGTCATCGATACCCGCAACGACTACGAGACGGCGATCGGGACGTTTCGCGGCGCCGTCGATCCGAAGACCAAGAGCTTTCGCGATTTTCCGGATTGGGTGCGTAACAATCCCGGCCTTCACGATAAGCCGAAGATCGCCATGTACTGCACCGGTGGCATCCGCTGCGAAAAGGCGACGGCCTTCATGAAGGAACAGGGCTTCGACGAGGTCTATCACCTCAAGGGCGGCATCCTGAAATATCTCGAGGACATGCCGCAGGAAGAGAGCCTCTGGGACGGCGCCTGCTTCGTCTTCGACGATCGTGTTTCCGTGACGCACGGCCTTGCCGAGGGCGAACACACGCTTTGCCATGCCTGCCGGCAGCCGCTGACGCTCGAAGACCTGAAATCGCCGCATCACGAGCCAGGCGTCGCCTGCATCCATTGCCACGAGACACGCACCGAAGCCGACCGCAAGCGTTACCGCCAGCGGCAGCAGCAGATCGAGATCGCTAGGGCGCGCGGCATCAGGCATCTGGGAAGCTGAAGGATCCGACACTTTATGGCAGCGCGATAAACGCCGCATCTCCGGTTGCCTGCAGCATCAGGCGCGATGCACTCGAAATTGCCGCCCAGTCCTCTACTCGTGCCATGACGACCGGACAGGCAATGCCATAAAGCTCGGCTGCAACCATCGCCCCGACCGTGACGATCGCATCGCGGCTGAGAAGCACGATGCCGGCCGGGCCTTTGCCGAGGCGGATCGCTTCGGCGAGAACCGAACTGCCCGAACTGGACCCTCTGCCTGCCTTCATCATCAGGATTTTGCCGGTGATGATCTCGTCCTTCTGCGGATGCCAGCGATCGATGATCCGCCCGGTGGAGGAGTCGAGCCCGCCCCAGAAGCTCAAGGGTTCCGCGAGCAGGAAGACCGGCGCCTCGGCCGCGCCGGGTGCAAGCAAAGTCGCCGGGAACTGTCGCTCCGGCCCGCTCACAGCCGCACCACCCTTCCCGCCCGTGCCGATGCCATGCAGTCGGCGAGCGACCCGAAGGCTATATCGACTCCGATATTACCGGGCGCATAATAGGCCATCTTGCCGGAATTCGTCATGATCGCGCCGCTCATGTCGCGCATGATTGCCGTCAGATAGGTGCAGGTATCGATAACCAGCGTGACCCCGGCGGCCTCAAGTGCCTTGTCCCAGCCATGGGCGGCGAGTTGTTCGAGAACACCGCGATTGGTGTTGATGTAGATATCGACGATCGGCCTTGCACCGTCGAGCAAAGGCATGAGTTTGACGAATTCCTGAAACGAGAAATGCGGTGTCCCGAAACTGACGCCGACCAGCGGCGTGCCCTCCGGCACGGTCGAGAGGTTGCGCACGGTGCGGCGCAGATCATCGGCGGTCAACCATATGGTCTCGACCGGCAACTGCCCCTGGAATGCGGCATCCACCGTCACCGCTTCCGGCGTCAGCCCGACCGCGTGAAACAGCGCCACGGCACCGGAAGAGGCGGCAACCGCGCCAAGCGCCTTCAGGTCGTCCTCCTGCGTATGGGGAGGCAACCCGACGATTGCCGGAATGAAACTGCCGCAGCGCTTGCCAATCGTGTGGCCGACGGCAACGCAGGCGGGGCCGGCATCGTCCCATTCCTCCGGCACGCTCTCGATCACGACAAGAACCTGCGCCCGCCGGTTTTCGGTGATGTGCAGGCCGTAAAGCGGCGCGCGGCCCGTCATGGCGCAACAGAGATCGATGAAATCCCCATAGCGATTGGTGCGCGCACCGATCACCGAATTGGCAAAGACAATGGCGTTGGATTCCGCCCAGGCGATCTGCGCGCCAAAGCGCGGCCGGAACATCGTCTGATAGGGTGCGCAGGTGAAGGTCGGCATGCAGCCCAGTTCCTCATGCGCCTTCATCAGCCGCGCGCCGCCGTTGCCGATTTCCGCTTCGCCGATGAAGAGTTCGGGGTGGATGAGATCGACAGAGCCGACATTCAGCGTCGTGTGCACGCGAACACGTCCCTTGTGGCGTACCAGATGCTCGACAAAATCGAGGCTGACCTGACCAAGATAAAGACAGCCGTCAATATGCGCCGCCTCGATATCGATAAAGCTTTCGGCGCCGACTGCCTCGGCGAATCGGGTGAGAAGCCGCATGCAGAAGGCGGCGGCCTCGCCATGGGTGCCGTCCAGCAGTTCTTGATCGAAGGCGGAAAGAGCAATGGTCATGAAACGGACTAAGCTGACCAATCAGCCGGTGTCAATTACCCGCCGTTTTCACCCTGGCTTGTGATTGCCCTTCGGAAACTGTTCGGCCAGTTCCTTGTACCAATGGCCGCTCTTCTTGATGGTGCGCACCTGCGTGTCGTAATCCACATGAACGATGCCGAAGCGCATGCGGTAGCCCTCTGCCCATTCGAAATTGTCCATCAGGCTCCAGGCGAAATAGCCCTTCATCGGATAGCCCTGGGTAATGAGGTCGGCCGTCACGGCGAGATGGTCGGAAATGTAGTCGAGGCGCGGCTGGTCATCGACGGCGCCGTCTTCGACATCGGTATTGTAGCACGCGCCGTTTTCGGTGATGTAGCAATCCGGCATCGTGTACTCCGCGTTCAGCTTGCGCACGACATCGCCAAGCGCCTGGGGAAACACTTCCCAGCCGATATCCGTCTTGACGTCACTGACGAAGCTGGCGCCAATCGTTGCCGGATATTCGGCACCGGGTGCCGGATCATGGCTGACGCGCATCGGCGTGTAGTAGTTGAGGCCCCACCAGTCGAGTTTCTGGCTGATGGTTTCCATATCGCCCGGCTCGATCGCCGGCATGCGATGGCCAAGCGCGCTCAGGAAGCCTTCGGGATACGCGCCCTTGAACACCGGTCCGAAAAAAGCACCGTTGTGAAAATCGAAAGCGCGGTCGGCGGCGGCCTTGTCATCGGCGCTGTCGCTGCCGGCATAGACGTGCATCGGATTGAAGACGAGGCCAACAGGTAGATCCGGCCGCTCACTGCGAATGGCGGACACGCCGAGGCCATGGGCAAGATTGGTGAAGTGCAGCGCATGCAGCGCCGCGTCCATGTTGCGCTCGCCCGGGGCATGCACGCCGTAGAGATGGCTGAGCCAGACCGAACACCACGGTTCGTTGAAGGTCGCAACCGCATCGAGACGATCGCCGAGGCGCTGGATCACGGTTTTGGCGTAGCGTTGAAAGGCATAGGCAGTGGTGCGCGCCGTCCAGCCGCCATCACCCATCAGCGCCAGCGGCAGATCCCAATGGTAAAGCGTGGCAAAGGCCTTGATCCCTCGCGCCTTCAGACCATCGACAAGACGGTCGTAGAAATCGAGACCCTTTTCGTTGACCGGGCCTGTCCCCTCCGGAATGATGCGCGGCCAGGCAATGGAAAAACGGTAGGCTTCGACACCGAGGCTCTTGATCAGGTCGAGGTCTTCGTCGAGCCGGTTGTAATGATCGCAGGCGACATCGCCATTGTGGTCCTTGTAAACACGCCCGGGCATATTGGAAAAGGCATCCCAGATCGACGGCTTGCGGCCATCGACTTTCGTCGCGCCTTCGATCTGGAACGCGGCCGTCGCAACGCCGAAGATGAAATCGCCGGGGAAACGGGCTGCGAGGGTTTTAGGGTCGATCATGGGAAGCACTCCAGGGGATGGGGAACTGCAACGTTGCAGTAAAAGGCTGCGAGTAAATGTCAAGAGCGCCCTTGATCTTACGCCGACCCGCAACGGCTGTTATTGACTGGCTTCGATCAACCCTGCCGACGCGACGCTTCCAGCTTTTCCGCCAACCAGATCTTAATGAGCGATTGGTAGGGCACATCGCGCTTACCGGCCGCAGTTTTTATCTGCTCAAGGAGCGAGTTGGGCAATCGAAGGGAAATCGATGTCGAGGATGGCTTCAAATTGGGAAGCCGAATGTTTTCAGCTTTGCTCCAGTCGAGGTGCTCGCTCGAATCCTGACGCTCCCAGAATGCACGCTCTTCGGCTTCGCTGCCGAACTGGGGAATGTCTTTAGCCAACCTGCTCATAATATGTCCGCTCCTTTCGGCTCATGTCACGAGCCGATATCACGCGTATTTTCGTATCATCATCCCGAAGCGTGAACGTGATGTGAAGCTGGCGCCCACTGTCGGTTTGTCCAAGAGCGTGAATGCGATGCTCGCTCAGGCTATGCTTCACATCGGCAATCATCAGCAAGGGTTCATTGAAGAATATCTGCTCGGCTTCCGTCTGGCTGACATCGTGCTTCTGCGAACTTTTGCGCGCATTCCCTTCATCCCAGTCGAACCCGGTGATCCGCCGCCAGTCAATCATGGATGTATATTACCAAAATATACATAGACTTCAACCAACACCAAATCGGTTATCGACAATCTGGCACAGAGCCGGACAGAAAGCCCAGCCGGCCGAAACTTTGGCCGGCTGGGAAAAACCTCAGTCGATCAAACCTTCACCCACGCGCCATTGCGCTTGGACGACTGCACGCAGGCATCGACGAAGACCATGCCCTTCATGCCGTCGTCGATGGTCGGGTAGACGACTGCAGGATCGACGGCCTTGCCCTGGCGCTTGGCGTAGATGGCGCGGGCAGCTTCGGTGTAGATGTTGGCAAAGCCTTCGAGATAGCCCTCCGGGTGCCCGGACGGAATGCGGCTGACACGGGCGGCGGCTGGCCCGGCACCGGCGCCGGCGCGGGTGATCAGGCGCTTCGGCTCGCCGAACGGCGTGTACCAGAGGTAGTTCGGGTCCTTCTGCGTCCATTCGAGCCCGCCCTTTGTGCCATAGACGCGGACCATCAGGCCGTTTTCGTGGCCGGGAGCGACCTGGCTGCACCAGAGCATGCCCTTGGCACGCTGGCCGTCCTTGACCTTGAAACGCATCATCACATGGGCATTGTCATCCAGCGCGCGGCCTTCGACGAAACTGTCGAGATCGGCGGCAAGCTCCTCCAGTTCGAGACCGGAAACGAAGGCACCGAGATTATAAGCATGCGTACCGATATCGCCTGTGGAGCCGCCGGCACCCGACTTCGACGGATCGGTGCGCCAGGCCGCCTGCTTCTGGCCGCTGCTCTCAATATTCTCAGTCAGCCAATCCTGCGGATATTCCATCTGCACCAGACGCACGGCACCGATATCGCCATTGGCGATCATCTCACGGGCCTGCCGGACCATCGGATAACCGGTGTAATTGTGGGTGAGCACGAACAGCGCGTCGCTCTCTTCGGCGAGCTTCTTCAGCTTGCGCGCATCTGAGAGCGTCGAAGTCAGCGGCTTGTCGCAGATGACGTGAATGCCGCGCTTGAGGAATTCGCGGGCAGCCTCGTAGTGCACATGGTTCGGCGTGACGATGGCAACAGCCTCGATACCGTTCTTCAGCTTGGCTTCACGGATCGCCATTTCTTTGAAATCGGAATAGCTGCGCGCCGGATCGAGGCCCAGTTCGGCACCCGAAGCCTTGGCTTTTTCCGGTGTCGACGACAGCGCGCCGGCCACCAGTTCAAAATGATCGTCAAGACGCGCCGCCATGCGATGAACCGCGCCAATGAAGGCGCCGGAGCCGCCACCGACCATGCCGAGACGGATGCGCTTTTCGCGTGTTTCCGAAGAGCTTCCTTCGATTGCCATGATGTTCTCCTAATTTGAATTTGTATTGGTGGAGCGCTTACCCCCTCTGTCGGCGGTAGTTACCTCTTCTCCCCAACGGGGAGAAGTGCCGAGCGCATGCGAGGCGATGAGGGGGTCTTTCGGAGATTTCGGAGTTCGCCGCCCCCCTCATCCGGCGCTTCGCGCCACCTTCTCCCCGCTGGGGAGAAGAGGCTCTCAAAGTCCCAGCATGCGCCGGTTGGCCGCGTCATCCGTGCCGCTGTCGGCGAAATCGTCGAAGGCTTTCTCGGTCACGCGGATGATGTGGTGCTTGACGAACTCGGCCCCTTCGCGGGCGCCATCCTCGGGGTGCTTCAGCGCGCATTCCCATTCGACCACGGCCCAGCCGTCGAAATCATGGGCCGTCAGCTTCGAGAACACGGCGCCGAAATCGACCTGGCCGTCGCCCGGCGAGCGGAAACGCCCGGCACGGTTGACCCAGCCCTGATAGCCGCCATAGACGCCCTGACGCCCGGTCGGGTTGAACTCGGCATCCTTGACGTGGAACATCTTGATGCGCTCGTGGTAGATATCGATGTTGTCGAGATAGTCCAGGCACTGCAGGATATAGTGCGAGGGATCGTAGAGCATGTTGGCGCGCGGATGGTTGCCGACGCGCTCAAGGAACATCTCGAAGGTGATGCCGTCGTGCAGGTCCTCGCCCGGATGGATCTCGTAGGCGACATCGACGCCGCAGTCTTCGGCATGATCGAGGATCGGCTTCCAACGGCGGGCCAGCTCGTCGAAAGCCGTCTCGACGAGACCGGCCGGACGCTGCGGCCACGGATACATGAACGGCCAGGCGAGCGCGCCAGAAAACGTGGCGTGCGCCTTGATGCCCAGATGCTTCGAAGCCGTCAGCGCCATCTTGACCTGTTCTACGGCCCATTCCTGGCGGGCCTTCGGATTGCCACGCACTTCGGGTGCGGCAAAACCATCAAAGGCTTCGTCATAAACCGGGTTGACCGCGACAAGCTGCCCCTGGAGATGGGTCGACAGCTCGGTGACCTCGATACCGTTTTCGCGGGCCTTGCCGGCAAATTCGTCGCAATAGTCCTTCGATGCTGCCGCCTGTTTCAGGTCGATCAACTGGCTAGCCCAGGTCGGGACCTGCACGCCGATATAGCCGCAATCGGCGGCCCATTTGGTAATAGAATCCCATGAATTGAAAGGGGCGGCATCGCCCGCGAACTGGCCAAGAAAAAGGGCCGGGCCCTTGATTGTCTTCATCTGTGGTCTCCTCCGGCGAAAGATCAGCCGCTCACCCCGGCCATTTCGCTCAATCTTGAAAAACTTCTCAGCCATGCGCGGATATAGTAGCGACAGCTTAACCTGAAACGTTGCAGGACGTCCGGGACGCTATCATATCTTGGCTGACGGGCAACCGTTGCAGCGCCGGAATCGGGAAAAATTCTGCCATGGGAAAGGCCGCCCGCAGCCTCATGCTGCAGGCAGCCTCTTTGTCAGTTCCGGATCAGAACGGTGAATCCGGGAAGTAGTAGTTCGCCGCATTTTCCTTGGTCACCAGGGTCGCGTCGATCGTGTAGGTGCCGCTGACGGGAACCTGGCTGTAGAGGGCTGCAGCCGTCATCTCCATGGCGGTACCGACCATTGCCGGCGGATAGAGAACGTCGACCGGGATCATCTTGTCGCCGTCCATGACCTTCTTGATCATATCCTTCGAACCGGCACCGGCCACGACATACTGGATGTCGGTGCGCTTGGCCTGATCGATCGCCTGCAGTACGCCGACAGCCATGTCGTCGTCCTGGCACCAGACCACGTCGATCTTCGGGTACTTGGTCAGGTAGTCCTGCATGACCTTGAAGGCGTCGTCGCGGTTCCAGTTGCCGAACTGCCGATCGAGAACCTTGACGTTGGAGCCTTCGATACCCTTGTCGAAGCCGTCCTGACGCTGCTGGTCGATCGGGATCGGCAGGCCGCGGATGATGACGACTTCGGCGTCCGGCGTCGTTGCCTTGATATATTCGCCGGCCGTCTGGCCGAGTGCCGGGTTGTTGCCGGCGACGTAGAGGTCGCGAACCGTGTTGTCGTTGACACTCGGTGCGCGGTCGACGATGGCGACGAACGTGCCCTTGCTCTTGACTTCCTTGATGGCGTTGACCAGCGGATCCGGATCGGACGGCAGGATGACCAGCGCATCGATACCCTGGGTCTCAAGGTCCTGCACGGCATTCGCCTGGCTTGCCGGATCCGGCGATGTCTTGACGATGACGTTGAGGCCCGGATGCTGTTCCATCAGAAGCTTGGCGACGCGTTCGGCATGGAACACGACACCCGAGGTCCAGCCATGGTCAGCGGCCGGGATCGAAACGCCGATCGTGACCTTCTTGTCCTCCGCGTGGGCTACGCTGGTCAGCAGCGCCATGACGGCGATGGCTGCAACGCCCATTAGTCCTTTACGCATGTTTCTCTCTCCCTAGTGAATGCGGGTCTGGCAGTCAGTGACCGGGCGACCCATGAACCCGGTTATTCACGATTTCCGTACCAGCGAGCGCTGAACGAGCATTGCGATGATGATGATCGCGCCCTGGATCGCACCGATCAGATATTCGCTGATGAAGTTGGAAAGCAGCATGATGTTGCCGACGAGTTCGAGGATGAAGGCGCCGCAGATCGTGCCCCAGACACGTCCCGCCCCGCCTTTCAGCGCCGTGCCGCCAACCACCACGGCGGTGATCGCCTGCAGCTCCCAGAGGATGCCCGTCGTTGCCGAGGTCGATCCAAGCCGCGGCACATAGAGAAGCACGGCAACGGCAACGCAGAGCCCCTGGATCACGAACGCAATCGTGCGCACACGGTTGACCGGAATGCCGGAATAACGGGCGACGTCGCTGTTCGAGCCGACGGCGACGACATGCCGGCCGTAGCGGGTGCGATAGAGGATGAAGGCCGCAACGCAGGTGACCGCCAGGATCACCGCGATTGGAACCGGCAATCCGAGAACCGAACCGAAATAGGCCGGCCGGTACATTTCCTGAAGTGCGGGATCGCGCAGCGTGATCGCCCCGCCCTGCGAAAGCCAGGTGGTCAGGCCGCGATAGATACCCATGGTGCCGAGGGTGGCGATGAACGGTTCGATCCTGCCCACCGTGGTGATCAGACCATTGACCAGGCCGCAAGCAGCACCACCGACAAGGGTGAAAGCGGCGGCGGCGGTCAGCATCAAAGCGGGATCGGCAATGACCCCCGAATTCATGAACAGTATCATCAGGCTGGCGACGAAGGCCACCATCGCCCCGACGGAGAGATCTAGGTCGCCCGATGAGATCACGAACGTCGCACCGATCGCGATGATGGCGATGAAGGCGCTGCGGGTCGCAACGTTGGCGAGATTGTTGATCCCGATGAAATTCGGGTTGACGATCGCCCCGAGGATGAGAAGCAGCACCAAGGCTGCAAAGGGTGCGACGGCCCGAAGGTCGACATCCCGCCAGTTTCGACGCCGGACTTCCCTGGCTTCCTCGTTCACGCTCATATTCAAACCAACCTCCCGTCCCATTGTCCCTGGGAATTCTCTTCTCGTCCCTGTCCGCGTCGTTGCGCGGTCAGGCGACAGCCTTTTTCTTCAAACCCGCCGCATAGCGCATGATCTCCTGTTCGGAGATTTCATCCCCCTCCAGCATGCCGACGATCCGCCCCTCGCGCATGACCGCGACACGCGTGCAAAGGCCGATTACCTCCGGCATTTCGGAGGAGACGACGATGATCGCTCGCCCATCACGGGCGAGCGCCGAGATGAAATGATAGATCTGCTGCTTGGTACCGACATCGATGCCGCGCGTCGGCTCGTCGATGATGATGATGTCCGGCTCGGTTTCCATCACCTTGGCGAGAAGCAGCTTCTGCTGGTTGCCGCCCGACATGCGGCCGGCGACGACGTTGCCGTCGCGAACCCGGATATCGAAGCGACGGCGCGCCCGTTCCAGGGCAGCGGCCTCGCTGGCCGGGTTGAGATAGCCAAGCTTGCCGTGATTTTCGAGGGATTGCAGCGTCAGATTGGCCGTCATGCGCGAATTGAGAAGCAGGCCCTTGGACTTGCGATCCTTGGTCATATAGGCGAGGCCGCAACGATTAGCCGCATGCACATCGCCCGATGGCACCGATTCACCCTTGATGAGGACCTCGCCCGAGGCGCGAGACCGCAACCCGGCAACAGCCTCCATCAGTTCCGTACGGCCAGAGCCGATCATGCCGGAAAAACCGAGGATCTCGCCCTTGCGCACCTCGAAGCTCGCATCCCGGACATAGCCGGTCGATAGCGAATTGACGCTGAGCATGATCTCTTCGTCGACATCGGGCTCGGTCTTGGCCGGAAAAAGCTTCGAAAGCTCGCGCCCCACCATCAACTGGGCAATCGACTCCCCGTCCAGGATCGCTGTCGGCGACGTCTTGATCCATTGCCCGTCGCGCAGCACCGTCACCCGATCGGTCAGTTCCATGACTTCGTCGAGCTTGTGAGACACGAAGACGAAGCTCGTTCCCTGATCGCGCAGCTTGCGCACCTGCCTGAACAGGTAATTGGTCTCCTCGCGCGACAGCACCGCGGTCGGTTCGTCCATGAACACCACCCGGGCATCGCGGCTGATGGCCTTGGCGATCTCCACCATCTGCTTGTCGGCGATGGACAGCGAACTGATCATCGCATTCTCATCGACATGCGAGCCGAGCAGATCGAGAACACGGCGCGTCTCCGCCCGCATATGCTTGCGATCGAGCATGCCGAAGCGCGTCACTTCGCGGCCGAGAAACAGGCTCTCGGTCACGGTGAGATGTTCGGCCAGATTGAATTCCTGGTGGATGATGACGATGCCGAGCGCCTCGGCCGCGCCGTTGGGCGGCAGCTTGACCGGATTGCCATCAAGAATGATTTCGCCGGAGGTTGGCTGCTCGAAGCCGGAGAGAATTTTAACGAGAGTCGATTTTCCGGCGCCGTTCTCACCCATGAGCGCATGGATCTCGCCGGCACGCAGATCGAAGTTGACGCTGAAAAGCACCTGCACGCCGTTGAACGACTTGCTGATCCGCCGCGCGGACAGCACGACCGCGCCGGCACCGGCGTCGATGGTCTCCGAACTCATGATCCCTCCCTGCGGCTCCCGTCCGCTTGAGATACTATGTAAACCTTTACATGATCTATGTAAAGGTTTACATAGGGACATGACAGAGAATTTCTCCAAGCGGGCTTTGACCTCCCGGGAACTCTGTGTAGTGTCCCGCCGAGACTAGACCCAAGGCAGAGCGCAGTGTCGAATTCCACGCCGGCAACCATCGAAGACGTCGCCCGGATCGCCG
>Ga0307515_10000264_pt1 | contig 130081 bp, 119 predicted proteins | sample 17_EM_MG_FD_194513 | JGI IMG/M metagenome (GOLD analysis project Ga0307515, IMG submission 194513) | Populus trichocarpa ectomycorrhiza microbial communities from riparian zone in the Pacific Northwest, United States - 17_EM | ecosystem: Host-associated > Plants > Roots > Unclassified...
GGGGCTGTTAACTTTCGAGGAACATATCGATACGAACCTTATTCACGATCAGGAGGAAAACGGGGATTGTTTTTAGAGGGAGCTCTTGTGTAAGGACAAGAGGTTGAGTCTTAGGATAAGACGAGGAAAGAAAAAGAAGTTTAGTTAGGCGGCTGTATTTGAGTTATAAAAAGTGTTTTATTGAAACGTGGCTTAATACCCCCGTAACATGGTTCAACACAATGAGGCTTTGATTCCGTTTACGAGATATCTGTTTACCATTGACATCATCTCATATTCATCTGAATAATCATCTAACACCAAATGGAATCAAAATCTAACCAATACTCCTGGACTCCTCACCTGAGCTTTATTCTCCATCCAATATGCCCATTTTGCATCAGGTGGTGAGATTGTTGTGGTTGATGTTTTAAAGACGGGTACATTGATTTCACTGCCCTTATAATTATTGTTCATCCTCACTATCTGACAGCACGAAGTCTCCATGCTCCGTACGCTGCTTCGTATGATTCCGAGGACAGTCCAGAATCTTGGATATCATCATAGTCGTGATGTTCGGTTGGTTTATCAGACCATGTGGGACTCATCCTTGAGCCACTCCAGCGAGCTACTAGAGATCACTCGCTCTGTTATCATAACTATTGGGTCCATTGTTCAGTAGCCATGTGTGTGGAACTCTGTGTTGCCCCAGTCAGACAACCCGTGCAAATGCCTGCCACTACTCATTCAATACCCAGAACTTTTAAGTCCTTACCGCATGGTTTGCTGCAGTGAGATTGAGGCCTGTCACACCCACTTCGGGTGAAGTTACAAACACAGAGGGATTTGGCGAATCTTGGAATCTGAGCTGCATTTCCGCCTTCTCTTCGTTGGCCAGTTCTGGATACATGTAGACAATAACCAAATGATCCGCAAAATACTTTGTGAGCCACCACATCAAATGACGAACTTGGCCTGGCAGAGGACAAAATAGCATGACCTTTTGAGGAAGAGGTGCACGAGGCAAGGTGTGTTTGTGACCATCAGGTTTGCGCAGGAGCACCTGATTCGATGCTTCGTCTACTTCAGGTTCGGGATCCTCCGCAGATTTGTTAACCATCATTGGCTGAAATGACTCTCTCAGCCATCGGAGAATGGGAGAATCAACCCAGGTATCGAGTGGCCACTTATTGTACTATTGTGCAGAAACATCATTCCGATCCTCAGTGTCTCCCAATACCAATGCGAAACATGCCAGTCGCCATGTATGTACCCTCCACTCTGCTGAAGCACCCTGTGAAGTGTATCTCTACACAAGGGTTTTTAGTTTGACTTGCTCATCCTCAGTCCATTCAGGATCAGGAAAGTTTGCATTCTCCTTCGGTATCTGAACAAGGGACTTCCCATTTGGCAGTTTGGATTCTGACAACCTCCTGATTGCCAATGGCTTCGCAATGTTGATGATCCAGTGCACTGCATCCTGTTCATCGTCTTCGTCTTCTGTCCGGATAGCATCCATCGAGCTCTTCACCGCGGAATACAGTGCATTGGCGCCATCCATTTCCATCACAGTATTGTCCTCTGGATCATCAGGCACACCTGGAAACAGCCGCATTTTTGGATAACACCAGTCATAGAGTAAATAGAATGCTGGCATGGCTATGACTTCAAGTTTGAATCCAATTCTCGCATTCGTTGCAATTCTCCAGCCCTCACTATTTGTGGTCTTGTATCGATGAAACTGATCAAAAATCCCAACACTCCATGAACAGTGTGAGAGCCGGACATTGCTTGATGGTTTCGCTCGGGAGGTTAATGTATCATACAACCAAAGGCGGATATTGCATGGGTTTCTGGATCTTCAAGACTGGTGTTCAGATCCTGGTGGGTGAGATTCGCATTTTCAGAGTGCACCAAGTTGATGGGTTTGAAATTGGGTCCATGTTTCATCTTGTTGATGACACTCTTGAAGGTCTCTGCCACTCCGGGTATTGTGACCACCAAGATTGGTTCATTGCCCGATAGCAGTGCTGGATGCCCTTGACGTGATGTTGCCTGTATCTCCAATAGGTGGAGGGGCACAGAATACAATATCTGGAGTGGATACGACTACCGTTCTTCACCGACAATGCCAGGAAAGTCATTGTGCGCCAAAATGACCCATTCTTCGAGGGTATTCCCCCATACAATGGCTGGTGGCAACCTCAATACAACTTTCTCAGTCACCAATTTGCATAGCATTGCTGCTGCAACCGAGGTGAAAGTCTTGCCAAGACACATTTCATCTGCAGCCAGTGCTCCTGGTATATCAGCATCCGAAACCCATCTCCACACGATGAACCATATGTCCCAAACCTGGTGCGCCGGAAACTTAGTTCCGGGCAGGCCTGGAATTGAATACTTGTGGCCTGGAACACGGTCATCTGTTGATTGGCGAATAAGATACAGATTCAGCAGCCTGACTGCCGCATCAAGACACTAATGTTCAAATTCATTGTTGTTTGTGTTGAGAACGGTGCCCAATACTGAGCTGGGATAATCTGGATCGAGTACCTCCTCGCTATCCACTTCGTCCTGAACCTCTCTGGCACCTTGGTCGGTGTTCGTTTGGTCCTCCACGATCTCCTTCAGTTGCTCCGATGTATGTTGGGGAGATGGGCTCATACTCTGGCGCTCCTGGAATTCATTGCGATGTGAGGTATTTCACAGACAAGCATTTGGACCCAATAAATATGTGGAATATCATCAATTCTATTCACTCAATCAGAACTTGGATCAATACTACTATCAGTCTCTTTCCCACCTGCCTCCTCATCCACCAATCTTTCTTTTTCATCAAATCCTTCCAAAGTCTAAGTATACTGATTGGCAGTAGGCATAACTAACCGTAACAGGACTAGCGGGGATCACCTTGGCCGGTCTCATTATGTGCTCCACTGTATCCTTCCCTGGCGCAGCCATTATTTCTACCAAAAATAGTCTCACATTGTGTCCCAGTTTCAACTTGAAGGCATTTCCAAGGGAACAGTTATATTGAATCTGACCATAGAGAGGGTCATTCATCGTTTGCCCAGGTGTGTCTAATCCCATATACTCTTCGTCCCATTCTTCCTGTGTCAAGTTGCATTTGTATATTGCAGTCAGACAGTATGGTTCTTTGGGGCAACAATTTTCCTCGATGAAATCAATCAGCTCCTCCCAGTGCCTCACAACTGTGTGCGAAGCTTGGAGTTGAATGCTGGATGTCTGGTCAGTGTTGCCATTTGGCACTCACCAAATCACAACCTTGAATGTTGTATCTGGCACCTCTGGGACGTTATCGCTCGCGTTATTAACCGCACGATCTCCCAAATCCATTGCCGGTCGCTTGTTGCCTCACCTTCCCTTCTTTCTCATCTCCCAAACCTCACAGGCACATTTCTTCAAAAACATCACAACTCACTGACACCGAATCCATTGGGCATTAGCAAAATTTTCCAAAAGCAGCCAGGTGTCAAAAGTCTCCCTGAAATCTGCACCTGCCCTCTCCCAGTGCAAGGGTCCATCTCGCAGCTGTTTCAAACGGTTCTGTCCGGCAATAATGGACTGATGCTACTTCTCCAGAAACCCAGCCACCCATCATTTATTCCACTTGTTGAACGTACTGAAGTTGGGCTGCACCATGCTTTGGGCAAATTGCTTCACGGTGAATTCTGTTCGCTTCAAGCTGATTGGGGCTTTGCTTTCAGCCCCGCCCAGGTCCGACAATGATCAGTCTCATTGTCTGCATCGAATTTGTCATACTAAATCTCTGGCAATTGTGGCAAATCAGCAATCCCGGCAACATAGGTCCTGCGCTGTTCCACAGCCGGCTGAAATCGTTTTGTTGGGAGGCTAATTGAGGGTCTCCCAGGTGCGCCAGGAATTTCCCCATTTGGAGTAGAGGTGGAAGATGTCGGCAGAATGACTGGAATGTTTCCAGGTGGTGCTGGAGGCACTCGAGGTGCGCCTGCAGATCACCGCCCCTGTCCTGTGAATGGCTGTGGGGGGGGGGGGAACATTCGAGGTCTATCATAACCTCCTTGGGGAAAGTCGTATCCTTGCCACAATGGCCCATAAGTCAGACATCCTTGGGTTGCACCTGTGTTTGGTCGCGGGCTTGGCGTCTTGTTCAATGAGGCAGGGTGGTAGAACTGGGGAGCACCTGGAAATGTTGGCTGCGAAGGAGGGTAACTATACCCCAGTGGAGCATGAAATTGATTCGTGGGTTGCCCTAATTGAGTGTCTTTGCTCATTGTATTTCCAGCTTTATTTTCTGTTGCTCCCACATTGTTCTCTGGCATTGTTACAACCCAAACAGCCCAGCTGTTGGAGCCATAATGGTTGTCTTCAGTGGAGATCCGTTCGTTGACATCGCATGTGAACAGATCATGATGGGAAACCAATTATCAATTCAATTGGTGATTTTGACTGATGTGGAGTATTGGTGAGAATATTAAATGCCGTACTGACCTTTGGCGGAATGAAGGCCTCGTATATCCATCTGATTTGTCACAAACTGCGGTGTTCCACTGCACCTTTGATCACATCAAACCCAGCTGAGAAAAAGAAATCATAATTACACACATCCTGCCTTTCTTTGTTGTATGCTCAAATTCTTTCCCTAGGAACTTAGACAGAGGCTCATTATCGTTCGGATCTTGACATTACAGGTCATGGAACAGACTCGACATGATATCTCCAGGAAACCAACAAGCACTCTCTCCGGTTGCAAGGTTAGCATGACTAGGCATTTCCCACTGAAAATGGGTGTTTACAACCTACTACTTCATTCACTATGTTGGCTGTTATTTGAGCAGCAACAGTGATTGCTTCCTTCTGAGCTCCTTGGGTATACTTTGTTGTCTTCTCAGGATCCACCTACTGGTCAAGGATCGTTACTGACCAAAACATCCTACCAGCCTATCAGTTCTCAATGATCATTGAGCGGGCATACTCCCTGCTAGGAAACTTACCTATTGATTGAATCAAGCTGGTGTTATCCGCTGCCTGAGGCTCAAGCATAGACGTAATCTGCACAATGCCACAATGACGTAGTATACGATACGGCTGATCATAGTAGCACCTGAGGCACGTTATGAAAAGCTGATCGCAGTGATGAGAAAAGAAACTTTCTCAGCACACAATTCTCAGTAAACAATCGGCAGCAACATTGTGCTGGATTTGATGGATATTATCCTGGTTTGTGAAGAAAACTGATCGTGAAGTGACATTGTTTTACCTCTCTGCATTTGGTGGGGTGTGGTGCGGCTTTGAAAGTGATACGCTAACCTGAGTAAGCACGCTTTTAAACAAATATCTCTCAGGGTGAATCACAGCAACAAACCATACCCCCTGCATCGTCATCGAGATTCATCAGAACACTGAGTGTTTTTCAAATGTGGTCAACCCTCGCCGGAAAAATGTTGAATGCTTCATCTGCATAAAGACATCGTGCAACAAGCTCCGACTGGAAGCTCACTATCAACAATATCACCCAATATCAATGAATGAAGGGCTATTACCCAACAGGATTCTACCCCCTGCCGGCTGGGATTACCCTGAGCCATCATGGTTTGACTCCAGTAGGTGCTCCTAGATGGCCATCGACAAGCTGTGAATTAATGATCTGCACATAGACAATGTACCGGGTGAGCCACCACCGGACCATAGTCCCCACCAAGAACCTAGAGACACTCTGCAGCCCAAACTCACCTGTACCCCTGATCCAACAACAACAAAGGGTCATAGGCAGGTAGTTGGAGTGGAAAATGCTGGGGGGAAAGCGTATCGCAAAGCAACTGGATTGTATAACAAGCATCCAAAGTACTCAGAACAATGGAATCTGTAGCATCCAGTTCGGTCCGCATACGGCTTTCCGCAGGCGGAGTCGTGTAGCCAGCCTTCCTAAACCTGCATTGATCAAGATCTGCGGCGTGGACTGGCCAACTACAAAATCCAATCATACCATTCAGCAGATGATCCACAAGAACTTCTCTCTGAACTCAATTTCGGGCTCGGCGATGATAGTTGGATAGAAGATGACTCACATATCTTAGGAACATAATACTAGAGTGATATTTTCAAAGGTATCCAGTTCCTTTTGGCACATCCCCCATTTCAGGCGCACCTCGATTTTGAACCGGTGCGACTCCCTGACTATAAGGGTCAAACAATGTACAGTGAGATGAACACTGGCAACGCGGTGTGGGATACATAGGATTGACTTCCGGCAGGAGCGATGATGGTGCCAGTCATATGTGCATCTGACAAGACTCACTTCATCAACATTTCGGGGGACTGGCATGCCTGGCCTCTTTATCTCACAATTGGTAATATTCGACAAAATATCTGCCGCGCACCGATCAAGCGCACCTGAAATCTTCTCGGGCTTATCCCATGTGGCCAGGAAGGTGCCAACAACATTGACGAAGGATGGCATCCCGTGGTTGGAACTGTGCTGTCTCAACTTAGGCATCTTGACATCACTGGCCCTGGCTTGATACGTGATTGTGCAGATGGATTCCAGCAAAAATGTTACCCTCTTTTGGCTGCCTGGGTCGGGGATTATCCAGAACAAGTCATGGTTGCTCAAGTTTCATATGGCACATGCCCGCTGTGTGAAATTCGTAAATGTGTGCCGATGGGGCATTTATCTTCTCGACCACTCGACAACTGAAGAGACCACCATATCCAATTGGATATACTGCAGGACAATAATATTGATGTTCTTTACACTCTAGGTGTCCACCCCATCTGCAACCAGTTCTGGCAATACCCTCTCTGCTATGTCTATCGCCTTTGGCAGCCTGATAAATTGCATCAACTGCTCCTGGGAATAGTTAAAGCCTATTTGCACCGGCTGCTCAAATACCTGAAAGCTAGAAATGTCAAGGATCAATTTGACAATCGATTCACATCAGAGCAAGGATATCGCGGCCTCCAGCAGTTCTCTAAACCCTTCGATTCATTGAAAAGAGGCACCTGGCAACATAAATCGATCCATGGAATGATCAGAACACTGGCAGTGAATTGCGCTGTGATCCTTGACTGCACCAATGATGGCTGACATATGGCAGCGGAAATCGTCTCCAATGGAATCGTAATGGGAGCAGTGCGGGCAATCCTTGAATTCTCTCTACTTCTTAGCCAACAAATAACTGGGATCTATCCCTCAAAGCACTAGACGAGGCACTCAAGCCATTGTACCAGATAATGGGTATTGATCGAGAACAGAGAATGTCGAAGCTTGCAAAGGCCAAATTGGATGACCAGTTGGCAATGGAATCCCGTCAGTTCCGCGAACAAAAGATTTATAACAATCATGCTGGAATGGAAGCCATTGTGTATAGGGTGGAAAAGGTTCGCAAAACAAAACGTAGGAAATTTCAGGTGCGCCTGAACAGAGCCCGATGTTAAGGGTCATCAGCAAAAGACATTTCCGTCCGGGCTGAATGGCTCTGTCACAGTGGATGCGCTCCATCAGAGCTGTCAGAGACACCCCGGTGGCGGATCACTCTGCGCCCGGTGTCAATACCACACGTCGCGTTGTATATTGCCCTCCAATCGCCGTTGTGCGGTTTCCTCTCGCACTGTCGGTCTATACGATATGCACACTCTATCTTTCCCATCTTTTGATCTCACTCACGCTTTCTACGATGTTGTGGATCTATGCAATTGCGTGGATCCTCGCAGCCGGCTATTATCATATCTTCCCACCCTCATCCTACGCTCCTCGATCCAGGTTGGCTCTTGATCTTGGCATGGAGAGACAGACAGGGATGACTTAACTTCGTGTTCTTAGGTGATGGTAGAGGAGATGGGACAAATCATCATGAGAAGCTGGGACTTAAGAGAATTTCGTGTGCGAGTCAGTTTACCATCCCCGATACGGCAGGTACGAGTCCCGATGCGGCGTGTAATAACACGACTACGAGGTCTTTCCAACCCAATCAGGCAAGTTGTACCCCTGATTTCTCATATCTGCCAGTATCGTCCACATCGTTCTCATCTTCATCCCCCATCTCTCTTTTTCTCATCCACATCTCAACCATCATCGCAGAACACAAAGTTAAGTCATCCCTCTCTATCTCTCCATGGCATAATCATGAGTTGACACCGAGTACAGGATCCACCCAAGATTGTTTGTCTTCCCTTCATTCTCATGATTACGAGATAACGCCTGAACATCGCTTCAGCTTCCGGCATGCCTTCGTACACGATCGACCGCCATCAGCCAGCTCTCTATGAGAGCTGAAAAGTGAAGTCACCTTGTCACATTCCCACGGTTGCGACTTAACTGACTGATGAATAGAGTCTCAGCACCGGGCGCACCGTCCATCGATCGCCTCCAAGTTCTCTTCCAATCTCACTCAATCACGGCCTCCAAGTGCATCTCCAAACTCGCTCGATGACAGGCTCCAAGTGTATCTCCAAACTCGCTCAATTACGGCCTCCAAGAGCATCTCCAAACTCGCTCAATCACAGCCTCCAAGTGTATCTCCAAACTCGCTCGATTACGGCCTCCAAGTTCACACATTCACGGCCTCCAAGTGCATCTCTGAGTTCACTCGATCCTGGCCTCCAAGTGCATCTCTGAGTCCTCTCGATCCCGGCCTCCAAGTGCATCTGCAAACTCGCTCGCTCAAGGCCTCCAAGTGCATCTCCAAACTCGCTCGATCAGAGGCTCCAAGTGTATCCCCAAACTCGCTCAATTACGGCCTCCAAGTGCATCTCTCACCTAGCTCGATCATGGCCTCCAAGTAAATCGATAATGGGTGACGGCGGCTGTACGGACATACAGGGGTAACGCAGGTGGACGTTCACTCGATTGTCATCTTCAGGCGCACCTCAAAATGTTGTCAATCACCGCGTGCTGCCAGTCCAGATATACCGTGTGTAGATAGGTAGCTATATAGATACATAGATAAATAGAGGAGAATACAAACTGAATGCATAAGTTTTGAAAATCGTTGAACGATAAGTAGTAGCTATGATTTCCAGGCGCACCAGCTGCATTCCCAAAGATGCCAGGCGTTGTGTGAACGGCTTCAGCATAACTGCAGCCACTGCGAAGAGTGTAACACACGTGTCATTCTGATGGTGCGTCTATGTCACCAAAAAGTACAGGAGGTACGTGTGCGACCCGACTCATTGCCTGGGCGACATGTAGCATGGAATTCTCAGTCAGAGGGTACGAGGTTCCGTCAGAGCCGTCAGAGCCGTCCGGAACACCTGGGTGTTTCTGTCGGAAACCAGGGTCGTTGCTGATGGTTCCTCCTTACTAGTGGTAATGATACAAGTGGATTGGGTAGAAAATACTTACTTGCATAACACCTATTTACGGAGCATCATTTGTTTGTCAGTCAGGTGATCTTGAACGGGATTACATCTGAACCACGTGTCGATCAATCAGTGATAAGCATGTCTTACACTAGCAGACTAAGATATGATAACTCAATTATGTCGCCATTGTGGGGAAGTGAAAAACATCAGCAGCATGCATAATTATTAGCCACATCTACTATATCCTAACTAGCGGGACGACACACAGTTTGGTTGCGATAACGCAGAATCACGTGTGCAGCAGACGATAAGCAAAATGTGAGTAAGTAGGGACTCACGAGCCTAGTCACAAAGTGATAGGATTCATCCCGCGACAAATCCTCAGTCTACGGAAGTGCCGAGACTTAAGCCTGCTGTGTCTGGGGGATATATAACATCGGCTGAAGATAAGAGGCCAGAAGTGACCCTACTCATTGAGTTGGGTAAGTATGAATCGCAACATCATACTCGGATGGAATCCAGGGACGTGTGTTATATTCTTCACTAGCGGAGTATCGGTTAGTCGCCAATTGAAGCTATGAACCCATTGCCGAATAGCCATATTGAAAGGAGAGGCATTTCATAACCCAGAGTCATTGTAAATTGCAATAAGCACTGATAGGACTATAAGTCGTCAGATGTTTTAGCTACTGAACAAATGGGAGGCGCGATGTCTGAGTTGAAGTTATAAGTGGTCATCGTTGCGGATTTGATATCATGATATGAGGATGGCCTGAACAGGGGGAGCAATGCCTTGAACCTACTCATGCGTGAACACGATAACCAAGAGGGAGTTCGTGGCACTCTCAATGAGTCGCTTAAGTTCATCTCGGCGACAAACTATCACGCAAACTATGTGTCATGGTAGTATTCAAAAGGCAAGCTTGACCTGAAGCTCCGACGATGTAAGGACTGACTTTGTCCCCGACAACGAAAAGAACCAAGCTCTTGCAGCGATCCACAGTCAGACATCACCAGCGAAGAACACCATTAAATATTATACAGAATTCTCTCTAAAAGCATTCACAATTACATCCCTGCTTCAGCTACATGAATATTCGCTATATGTGTACATTCAAACCAACTCATTCTCAATACGCACATCAACGGGTTGTCGCAACTATCAGAGATCAAACTTCATTCTTCGATCAGTGGCGTTCCACCCACGTCTCCTGGGACATTTCATATTACGCAGTTATACTCGGTAATGGATACAATGTTCACCAGTACATCACTACCAGGTTGTTGCCCTTCAAAGTGTTCAGCGAAGAGCGACCTTGGACCGATGAGGAAGATTGGTGAGCTCTCACTTGAGAAACTGGATACGAGGTGGAGTCTTGGGATGAGACAAGAAAGATTAGATAGGCAGCTGTATTTAGTCTAATACATGCTGTATTGCTTTATGTGGCTTAAATACCCCCGTAACAGTATAATATTTCAAGACTTTGCTCAATGAATGACTGCCAGGATTGTCAACAACAATATTGCTGCATACTGGACAGAGTCAGATATTGCAACAATCATTTCATCAGATACAACTGCTACTGTATCAGGAGTATTATTCGAAATAGGATTCGAACAACTGAGGGAGGATAGTGCCGATTTTGAGACTCAGTAGCCTGTCGCTATATATGGGTCAATACAGGAGTCTCCCAAGGACAGAATTAATATTGAATTACAAGAATTTGCTGTACACACTGCCCAACTGTACAGTGCGAGTGGTTGATTTGCCAGGAACAGCATGATCCCAAATGATATCTAACAGACCTATTTACAATACCAGCATCGCCTCATTCAATAAGAATTAGAGATGGCTACCCCGAGGCACAGGCTTACGTACTTGAGCAGTGCAGTGACCCCAAGGTCTTGGAGGGTAGAAAAGAGGAGCTCAGACAAGTCACCAGCACGGAGAGAAGTTCTGACATGGTGTCGATCATACCAACAGCGGCTGGAACAAGCAGCCGAGCAAATCACGCTCATCAAGAAGTCAGGAGATCACGACGAGGCTGAAGTGGGCATCGAAGAAGTGGTCATGGGAGAGCCTGACCTGGTTCAGAATCAACTCGAACAAATGATGCATGTAGTACAGGCATGCAAGGAAGAGAAGAAAGTAATCAAACACGAGTTCTTGTTGGTCAAGTCACACCTAGCAATCCTCGAAACAAGAATCCGTACTGAGAAAGCGAGACTCGAAGCCGAAGTCTCCGGAGTTGGAGGACAAATGACGATTCAACAAGCAATAATTGATGAAGTTAGAGTGGGGATAACTGTACTTTAGAGTCAAGATAATAATATTGTATCAGAAGCAGCAACCATTGTCCAAAGAATTCATCAACACATAGCGGATATGGTCAAATTACTCACTGCGAATGGTTCCACACTAATTAACCATAAGAAGGCAATTGTTAAAATACAGGATGATTTCAAAATCTGGAGAAATGTCCGACAATCAATTGAAAATCAGGTGGAAGCCATCCAGAATGATATGTGGGCGATACTGACGAAACGGGATTAGGAATAACATATGAATGCTATGGACGAAACACTCCATAACATCCAGGAAGCTAGTACTGGATTAATTACGGATATCGAGTCATATACAATTTCGGAATCCACATTGCATAGGCCTAGGTCAGTTCAGGCAGGACCTAGTTATACGCATCCAGAAAGGAGAAGAGGTGTTGAAGACTCAGAGTCGTATGTAACGACACAAGACACGCAGCAAGATCCTGAAGAGAGAGATGGGTATCTACGAGGTGGTAACAGAAGTGATGGTGGTGATGATGATGACGATGGACATTCGGATGAAGTACCCGAACCAGCTCCGCCAGCACCATCAACACCACCAGGTCCGCCAGGACCACCAGCACCTCCAGGTCCGCAGCCAGGACCACCAGTACCTCCAGGTTCACCGCCAGGACCACCAGCACCACTAGGTCCCACTCCTCATGAAGACAAAGAAAGAAGAGAAAGCGTGAAGTGAAGTAAATTAAGCTCAAGGACCCTCGCCCTTTCGAAGGAAAACCTGGAGATGATTTTGAAATGCATTGGGCAATTGTTCAAACATACATTCACGACCAACCAGAAAGATTTGAAGACACAGGACGAACAATCAATTGGATCGGAGGTCTTTTTACGCATTATCCGCAGGCCTGGCATGTCAAATTGGTGAGACAAGCCTTCAATGGAAAATTCCCTCGATCCTGGACAACATACCAAAATGATATTATGTTCCGATTTGAGGATGAGGAAGTAAGGGATGAGGCATATGCAAAACTCACAAAAAATGAGTATAGAGTTGACATACGAGATATGTTCACACAGATGCAGATGCATAATGATAATGCTCAGTTAACGGGAGCCGCTCTCAAAAAATTGATTTTGGACAGACTGCCAATAAAACTTTTGGAGCAAATGCATACTGTTGATTTGACATGAAAATCCAATCAAGATATGATCAAGATTATTTTGAAAGCCAGAAGAACGGCAGAGGAATGGGAAGAATCAAAGAAAATTTTGTCCAAGACAACCCCCACAGATAAGGAAAAAACCTGGGTGAAACCACAAAGGGACAAATTTACACTCAAGAAGGACTATGCAACAGAACAACGAAATAAATAAAACAAACCCAAAAGATTTATTAATCAATCCGACCATTCATCAGTCAAGACTTTTGCTACGCAAACGGAATGCATTTAGCAAGAAGAGTTAAATAGAAGATAACAAAAATGGGAAAGCATGAGGTGTGCATGGCCAGCAGATAGGAAAGGTTCGCATACAACGATAGACTGTTACCAACCAGTCGAGGTGAACTCCGGAACCGTGGCCTTTCCGAAAGCTAAGGAATATCCCAAGATGAAGATAGGGGGATATCAGTTGGAAGAAGATGAGGAGGATCTGTATACGGAAGAATCTAGTAGTGAGGAGCTTAGGGATACCCCACTAGTAAGTTCCAATGGTCAACAGAGTTCAAGTGAACAGATTTCAAGTGAACAGAGTTCAAGCAAACTAAGTTCAGAAACTCCTGTGAAATGGTGGCAATCGGATTAAAAGTTCGTTCTTTTGCCCAGCAGCATTTGTTGTATTAATTTTTCCTCTAAGGATGACTGGAAGGTCGAAACTGCTGGTCAGTAAGGAAATACGATACCACTTACTATAAAACAAATAACCACCAACCTGTCTATCTGTTGACCTGTTGTGGTCACGGGATTGATGAAAGGATAATGATGTTAAAACGAAACAACTCTGAGGATTTATCCTCACCAGCCATGACAATACACAACTCCTCTACTGATTACGTTTTCTATACTTCAGCATCAAAAAAGGAGCTTCAATTCGTGTCAGCGACTAGGATAGGCACACGACCAATCTATAAGTTCTTTTTCGAAGTTAAACAAACATACTTCCCTTTACGATGCATGCTAGATCTGGGTAGTACATCTTTCGTGATGTCACCTGAAGCGGCAAAAGCTTTCCGAGTGCCAGTGGCAAAGAGGAAATTAGCAACTAATGCTTTGGAAGTCGGAGGTCGAAAGACTACAACTGAAGGATTGTTCACAATCCCTTTAGCTTTAAGTTTTGGAAATCATAGAACTCTTGATGATAAAGTCCATGCGTTTGAAGTCATGAAAATATCAACAGGCTATGACGCGCAGATACCTGCTTGGTACCTAAACAAACACAAAGCAGAGGGTATCACTACCAGACATTTACATTTTCCACAAACTTGAAAAGGATGTTTTGGTCATGATTGTTTACTACCAGACTCTACAATAAGTTACGATGCAAGAGTAGCAATTCGACCGGATGCTATTAATAACTGAGCAGTCATATGCAATTCCTCATCTGTGTTCAATTAACTACCGAAACATTATCATAAGTGGTTATTGTTATTCGAACCCCAAGAAGCGGAAGAACTACCTATTCATACAGAGTCAGACAATCGGATTGAGTTAATCGGTCCCGAGGATATACTCAGGATGGGTCCTATCGACCAATTGTAATCAGAAGAAGAACAGCTTCTAGTTGAATACTTGGATAAAATGATTAAAGTGGGAAAGATAAGACCGTCGTCAAGTTAGGTCAGGAGTCCAATTTTAGTCATTTCTAGACCTAATTGAGCAGGCTTGTGATTTTGCTTTGATTACAGCCATTTGAATCAACAAACTGTTAAAGATAAGAAACCTTTACAGATTACGTCGGAATTACAACGAAGAATCTTCGGAGCGGATTCTATTACCCAAATCGATCTGACAGCAGGCTTTCATCCAGTACGAATGGCTTTGGGGGATGAGAAGTATACTGCCTTTAGGACGAAATTTGGACTATATGAATATATGGTTATGCCTTTTGGGCTAACTAATGGACCAGCCACTTTTCAAAGAGAAATCAATCGAACTCTTAGGCCACATCTAGGAATAGAATTGGTTATTAATAAGAAAATTGATATTGACGAAGATGGAGGCCTACTCGTTGTTGCCTGTATCGATGATGTTCTAATAGCACCAAAGGGATCTATCGAAAAACATAGGAAACAAGTGGGCAGGCTGTTTGACTTACTATTCAAGAACAATATGCGCATCGAAATCGATAAGTGTCATTGTGATCAGACAGATGTGGCGTTTCTGGAATTCATTGTCAACGGAAAGTCAATACAAATGGATCCAAAGAAAGCTCACACCATTGTCGATTGGCTGAGACCATCAAATCAAAAAGATGTACAACAATTACTAGGACTATGGAATCTTTATGGAAGATTCATACTGTGAAATGCTTGAATAGTTACACCAGTATCCGATTTCCTTAGAGGAAATGGCCAGGATTTCAAGTTCGGAGAAGCTCAAGAGGCTGCTTTTCTGAATATGATGGTCATGTTCACTTCAGGAAAAACGCCAATGATACACCATTTCGACCAGGATAGACCGGCTATGATAGAAAGAGTTGCCTCAGATTTCGCCATCGGAGCAAAGATTTTGGAAAATTTCGAAGATGGGAAAATTCATCCTTGCAATTTTACACCTCGAAAATTATCTGCAGCAGAATTCAATTACAATGTCTCTGATAAGGAAATGCTAGCGATAGTCTATTCGCTGGAAAAATGGAGAAATTTGTTACAAGGATCGGGATTTAAAGATACAATCTTTTCAGATCATCAAAACTTGTCCCATTTCATGCAAATGGTGTTACTCAACAGAAGACAAGGCAGATGGGCAGAATTCCTTAAGGATTACAACTTGAGTATCGTCTACAGAAAAGGTACTGCGAACCAAGAAGCAGATATACATTCCAGGTGTTCGGCATACACCTCTAGAGTGGGAGGTACAACAGCAGTAATGGACGAGCCGCTGTTGGCTCCAGAACAATGGCTCGAGATAGGTGCTATGGAAATCGAAGAAGACGATGATGAGACTATCGAGATCGGGGCATTAGATATCGACAACATGATACCAGGACAGAAGGAAAAGATTAAGCAGGACACGATGCTAGAGATACATATGGATTGAACTGCAAATGCATTAGAAAGAATGCAGTGGATGCCAATCATTCAATCGAAGATGATCTGTTATGCTGGAAAGGAAGATTATACGCACCGAAAGAAACCAGGCAGCGAGTCATGATGTCGGAACATGATTCCAAAGTGGCAGGACATTTCAGATGAGATCGAACCTTGGAATTGCTAAGCCGGAATTTCTACTGGCCAATCATGGAAGATGATGTTCGGACATTCTGCAATGAGCACGATAACTGCCAGAGGATGAAAGCCCCTAGCCATGCCAAGTACAGACTAGTACATCCTCTTGAACTCCCTAGTAAACCTTGCACGCATATATTGACAGATTTCATAACAGATTTACCCACATCAGGAGGTTGATCCAATACTCTAGAAGTAGTGGATAGATTTACGAAAATAGCTCACTTCATACGTATCAGTCAAAGAGACTCACCTACAGTCGCCAAGCCATACTTAGATAAAGTATGGAAGTACCATGGCTTCCTCGAGGATATGGTTTCAGATAGTGATGGGACTATTACACGGTAATATTTCACTGACGTATATCACTCTCTGGGAATTAAGAGATCCCTGAGCACCACTTTCCATCCACAGACGGATGGACAAACGGAAAGGATTGACCAAGTCATTGAGGCATATCTGAGGTCGTATTGCAATTATGAACAGGACGATTGGGCAGAAATGTTTCCTACGGCTGAGTACGGTTATAATAATACCACACAGTGCTAAACAAAAATTTCGCTGTTTTAAGCCAACTGCGGATACACACGAAGAACGAATTGGCTGACAGAGGTATCGTTTAAAAGTCCGGCATCGGAATTGTTTACTCCTCATATGAATGGAGTACATGAACAATTATCAGAGAATTTGGTGAAGGTTGGAGAATCGATGGGAAACTATTACAACAAGAGGATAAGGTCCATGGGAGACTTCAAGAAGGGAGAATTTGTCATGCTTAACAGAAGAAATATTTGATCCGAGGGTAGGTGGCGGAAATCCGAACATACAATGTATGGGTCTTTCGAAATACTTCCCGTAGGATATACTACACGATACTGTCAGCTGCATTTACCCTCTTCTTGGAAAATACTTTTGACATTCAAATTCCTTATTTGAAAGATTGTGAGGATATAATCCAGGGAAGAAGATCGTTGAAATAGAAGCAGACGATGCAGCAGGGATTATGCAAAATATAATCGTGAGCAAACCTTCAAATGAGGATGCAAAGAAAGATGTGTTTCTAGTGAAATGGGAAGGTTTTACGCACAAGGAAATTACTTGGAAATCATTTCAGAATGTGAATGAGAATGCAAGACAATTGATGGAAGAATATCACTAGGAAAATCAGAATATGGAAAAAGACACAAGGTTTGTTGTGAGAGAAAAATTGGGTAAGAGTAAAGAAAGAAAGATGCAGAAGTGCAAAAAGAAAACAGATTGTTTTTATTTGTTCACATTGAATTATTGTTTGTTTCATTTCGCTATCTGAGTGGTATCTTTTGTTTTGTTCACTGCTTTTGACGGAGCTGCTGTTGGGTCACCGGTTCTTGAGAGGGAGGTAGTATTAAGGGTTCCCCCTTACCAGTGGTAATGATACAAGTGGATTAGGTAGTAAATACTTAATCGCATAACACCAATTTACAGAGCATCACTTGCTTCTCAGTCAGGTGATCTTTAGCGGGATTACATCTGAACCACGGGTCGATCAATTAGTGATAAGATGGTCTTACACTAGCAGATCCAAATATGATGACGCAATTATGTCGCCATTGCAGGGATGTGACAAACCTTCAGCTACGGGCATAATGAACGGCCACATCTACTATATCTTTTCTAGCGGGACAACGCACAGTGAAGTTGCGATACTGCAGAATCACGTATGCAGCAGACGATAATCAAAATGCGAGTAAGTAGGGACTTGTGGGCCTGGTCACTCAGTGATGGATTCATACCGCAGCAAATTCTCAGTCTACGGATGCGCCGAGACCCAAACATGCTGTCTCTGAGGGAAGTATAACATTGGGTGAAGATAAGAGGCCAGAAGAAACCCTGTTCATCGGTTTGAATTGGTATGCATCGCAACGTCATACTCGTATAAAATACGAGGTAGTGTGTTATAATCTACACTAGCGGAGTATCGGTTGGTCGCCAATTGAATCCCTGAACGCATTGCCGAATAGCCATATTAAATCACGAACCATTGAATAACCCAGTGTTATTATAAGTTGTGATAAGCACTGATAAGGTTATAAGTTGTCAGACGTTCTAGCTACTGAACAAATAGAAAGCAAGATGTCTAAGTTGAAGTTATGAGTACTGATATTTGCGTGGTTGATATCATGATATGAGGATGGCCCGAACAGGGGGCGTAATGCCTTAAAACCACTCATGCATGACCGCGATAACCAAGAGGGAAATTGTGGCAAGATGAATACATCACTGAAGTTGATCTCGGCGATAAGCTATCAAGCTATCTATGTGTCATGGCTGTAATCCAAAGGCAAGCATGACCTGTGGATCCGACTATATAAGAACTCACTTTGTCCCCGACGAAGACAAGAACCAAGCTCTAGCAGCAATCCATAGACAGACATTACCAGTGAAGAACACTATAAAATATCATTAAGATTTATATCTGAAAACATTCACAATTGAATTCCTAATTCACCTACGTGAATATTCGCTAGATGTGTTCATTCAAACCAACTCAATCTCGATACGCACATCAACGGGTCGTCACAACTATCGGACCTCAAATCGTATTCTTCAATGAGTGATGATGCACTAACATCTCCTGAGACATTTCATATTACGCAGTTACACTCGGTATTGGATACGACATTGCGCAGTACATCACTACCGGGATGTTGCCCTTCAATAAGTTCCGCAAAGATCCACCTTCAACCGATGAGGAATAGTGGTGAGCTCTTACTAGAGGAACTAGATGAGTGGTTGAGTCTTCGGATAAGATGGGGAAGTTTAGATAGGCGGCTGTATTCAGTCTCATACATGGTGAATTGATTTATGTGGCTTAAATACCCACGTAACACCCGACAAGCGGCAACCACTTGGTCAGATGCAGATTGTCAGAAGGCAATTGAGCGAACGCGGTGCGAAATCCATCAGGTAACACCTGCTAAATGCAAGATTTTCGATAAAGTATTCCAACATCATGAGCGACAACTATTGCAAGATGTTGGGACCAGGGCAACCGGTAGCAGAAGCAAATTCGCCTAAGAACTCACCATAATGAAAACTGCCGCCGGGAACAAGGCTTACAGGGCGGCAATCATGACCCCCGACAAGGGACTGCAATTTCAGATCCACCTATCCGAAGGTGAGACCGAAGCCACAACCTGGAGCTTGGCTTATTCAGAGCGGGTCACTTCCCAGATGGAGACAGATATATATGGCATCAACTCGAATAACCAGAAGTGGTTCAAACAGGAATTCTCCATCCGCTTGATCGAGTTTGAAGCTTGGCGGGAGACAATCAGAATTCAGGCGCTCTGGAAAACCATTGAACAATGCGTAATACGTTTTGGATATCCAAAGATGCATCTTGTGAGCCATATATCAGAGTCAATTGGGCGCATGGGTTCCGGTGACAATTTTACCACTCATATGTCTGAACAGCTACATATTGCCAACATGAAAGAGGCACATCGAACCAGCAGCAAGGTCAATTACTGTCAGGGGGATGCTGTCCTCAAAGTATGTATAATTATGCAAGGCCCTAGAAACTATATCCCTCCTAAGCATATTTCCAGTTGAAACAAATTGGTAATCGATAAAGGTTGAATACGCAAAGGAGACAAATGGTAATCATAGTTTCAGATGCTTCCAAATACATCGTAACTAAATCCAACCATGGCGTTAAACAATGTTGGCAGTACACATAACAACACGATTCTGTATTTACTTTTCCCAATTTTCAATAATCACTGTCTTTCGGCTGTAAGTTGTTTCTTAGTCGTGGGAAAAGAATTAACCCTTCCTCTGCGAGTACGTTATGAAAGGTCAGCTCGATTCAGATTTTGTGCAGGTACATTGTATTGGTCTGTCACTGATTGTCGTAGAATATCTCGCGGCATAGGAGAAATTCCCTTTTCGATACCAACGATATCTACCTCGTCCCTAACAGTTCATAATTCTGAAGGGAACTTCCAATTATCCATCAAGCATCGTGATGCAGGATCCAACAGAACTAACGCAGCTATCCACCAAATGCACTGAGCTGCAAATAGGTATTGGCATTCCTCAAAAGTAACTAACAACTTTGCAAAGGCCCAGAGTCATGCGTCGGCTTCATTTTCAAAGTTATTACTCCTCTGATGTGCGGGGCTGCCGCATCAAAGCTAATAATGATCGATAATAATAATAACAGATATATGTATCATAAAAACACAGTAACAATATAAGGTCTTCTTCGCTGGTAGGTTTTTCTGACTGTTCACAACTAGACCATGTTCTCTCATCGCCGAAACTATGTGATATCATTTTAGTCAAGTTCGGGAGTTTTCCGTACCCATCCTCCCATGGTATGATTCCGTTGCTCATGATTGCTCTATTGCAATTGCGACTTACATTCTCATGAATGCGCCTGGTAATAGATTGCCACGCATCCCTTAGGTTATCCTGTTCATATATTGTGGTTTCAAAGCGTTACGCTCCTGATTCACATGAGGCCATCCATTATAGTAGATCATGTCAGACATCGTATCAGATCATACTTCAACTTGGACATCTTGCTTTCTACTTGTTTAGTAGCTGGAACATCTGCTGACACATAGTCTAGCCAGTACTTATCGCGATGTATATTAGTAGCTCTTCACTATTCAATGCCTCGCCTCAATTTGCATATTAGGCATTGCGTCAGAGATTCAATCAGTGACCAACTGATACTCCGCCAACGTAGATAATGACACGTACATGACTTGGCAACGCATACTGCCTCGAATCAACGAGCAGGTTTCCTTCTGGCCTCTTAACTTCAGCCAATATCATGAATACCTCGGACACCGCATGCTTAGGTCTCGACCTTCCGTAGACCAGGAAGTGCCTCAAGTTATTCTCACCGCTTAGCGCGTGAGCATGAAAATCTCTCATAGTTGTATAATGCGTTATAGTCTGCTGCACGCGTAATTCTGCGTACACACAACTTAACAGCGTGATGTCCTGCTAGATATGGTATAGTAGGTGTGGTCAATAATTATGCGCACCGCTGAAGGTTTTTCACTTCCCAGTAATGGCGACATAATTGCATCATCATAGGTGAATCCGCTAGTCAGGTCGTACTTATGTCTAATCGATCGACCTGTGGCCCAAGTGTGATGCCGCTAAACATCACTTGGCTGACTACCATGATTTCGTTCTTTGAGGAGTAGGTGTTTTGCTTACATCTACCGTAGTTGTAGTGCATATACCCTCTTGCGATTCATCATGTATCAATTACCACTGCCAAGCTGAACCCCTTAACAATTACATTCCACAGATGCTCAAGTACAGTGACCGGTGTACCGCTCTTAACTATACGGAGGAGACACCGCCATATGTTGCACTCGAAGGCTGGTATGATATTGACTCCGCAACAGTTTTCAACCTACTGTCCACTATCGATAAACTGCGAAGTACACTCAGAGCCAATGTGTTACGTCTCCAAACAATTGAGGAGGAGCCATTTCTCGTCTCTTTATTACTGCGGGTATATCATTTGGGAGAAACACACGTCCACGGAGTGTGCAGAAGTGTCAAATTAACCTCACCAAGAGATGCATCAGAAGATTTCGGAATTCTCAACTTTGGACAGCTATTCCGCGCAGAAATTGACGAGGAGGGGGGTCACGAAGCTAGTGGACTCGCGCTCGGATATGATGAGAACGTTCTCCTTGACAGTATATTCATTAAACTACAGAATGGGCTGTTTAATTACTGTCAACCATTTCACAACCCAACTTCTGATGAGCATCCGGGACTTGATTGCAAGGTAGAATATACCAATGCCAACCAAGGGATCATGCCTGACGCTCATGACATCTGGGTCCAGTATACCCAAAGTGAAGAGAATGACCTCGATAACACTGTCCAAGGACAAGTTCCTTCTTCTCCTGTATTATACTCCCACTGGACTCCACGGAATCACATCCTCCAATTTCAGGAACCCCTGCCAGCCGGGAAAGCATTATCGACCTTTGCTAACAAGTGCAAGAAGACTCAACACTGGGTGATACATCCTCAAGCTCAAGAATATGCGGTGGTGAATCGAACAAAGTACAACGATCTGCATGGTTGGGCTGATTGTGTTGACAGGTTCATCCGGGTTGTCAAATAAATGAACAAGATGCATATTTAACCCATTGGAGCAAACGTTGGACCGTCACATTTGGTGCGGGAGAATGCTCCATGGGGTGGCATCAATAGTGTATGGCTTGTAAACAATCATGTTGATTTAGATACCTACTGGACTGTATTTTAATTAGATTGGAATGCTTCATTCAGGTGTATAGCTGTGAGATAGTTTATCGAATTGTTCAATTCATTATAGACATCATATCTTATCACTCCCGGAGAGTCTGGCTCCAGGTGCACCGGACTCGTCATGGAGACAAGTGTCGTAGTCCCAGCAGCTCCGAAAATTTCCCAAATTCAATGCATGCTTCTATAGCATTCTGAAGACGACTTCATACTCTTTAGAATATTCTTGTATTCTGTTCCGCTACATCAGAAGCATTGAGGAGCACCTGAAAGAACTTGCAGAGGTCCCGCAATGCACATTGTTTTCCATCCAGCCTTTTCGGGAGCTTCTGGGGGCTTCTGAAACGATCAGTGTGGCTGCGCAGACAACCTGAATCAATGAGTTATGTCTTCCGAACCATTGTACACTTTGCTGATGTAATTAGTACCACTCCGGCCCCAGGGCGATTAGCAGTACATTTTGGATCCCAGATATCACGGACTAGTGGCATCAGCAAGAGGAAATGCAGTCAATATATGCTGATCTTAAAAACATGGCACGCAACACATTCTCTATCATACCGCATCGTGTCGCAGTGGAGGCCAGTGTTTCCCTTTGGCGAGGAGTGATTGGCTGGAGGCAGTCAAAAACCAGAGTCAAGACACTTCGCAAAGAAGTCGGAGTAAGCCATTTCACTCTAGCCAATACCGGACCATTTCCAGGCGAGAACCCAGCATTGGATACGACAAATACTGATAGCAACCTGGAAGAGAAGAGTGAGGCGAAGCAAATGAAATTGTACAGAATGGCCAAGGTCCAGGACGTTTTGGAGATGTGGCGGGGCAGCCGAAACCTATGTGCTACATAAAAGAAATCTCGTCCTCAAAACCAGCAAATCGCTGTTGTACGATACATTCCAGATACCGAAGAGATTGTCAATGCGTTCTGGTCCAACATTCCCCACGATGGTGTGGTTGCATTTGGATTGTCAGCATGATCACCTCTGCAACCAGCTTTGTCTGCAAACGACCTCCTGGGAGGACAAACTCAAATATTGAATGTCCGCTGAATGAAACGACTCAACCGCCATCCTGCTGAAAGTGATGACGATAGTGCACCTGAAAGCATTTCAGACACCGAAAATTGGCTTGACTACAATGTGGACTAGGATCATCCAAATGGCAGCGAACGCGACTGGGAGGTGCACAATGATTCCGACATAGAGCGAGACAATGGCATTGAGGATTCAGAAACACCAGCGCAGCTGGATTCGAGTACCCCACCGAATGTTCCCGGATCAATTTGGCCACCATGGTGGTCAAGGAACAAGCCCGAAGAGGTGTTGATGACGGTCAATACAATGGAACCGAGGAGGAATAAGAGGATCAAGAAGACATTGAACAGAATGAGTCAATGCATTTCCACCACGTTCTTTACGTTGTTTGATCGAGAATTTTGTTTAGAGAAATATCATGGGAGAATATTGAGCAGTTGCCCGTGAACATTGGTTAATAAACAGAAGTATCGCAGGCATACTGAAGTATTTGGCAAGATGTATAAATTGTAATGGGATGAGAGCAACCAGTGGAAGAGGATTACTGGGCTTGGCTTTGCCAAAGGGCTGAGTCTCGATCAGGCAGAAAGGAAACTAATAATTTCCAAAACTTATGAATGTATTTCTTAATGGCAGCTGATTTTGAATGGACAATACAATACAATGAGCGTCAACAGTGCCTCAACAATTGCTGGTCATGTAAGTACGGTAATTGAGAAGTGATTTGGTCGCTGCTATGGATAACGAACCTATTGCCAGCCTTTATAGGCAAAATAGCAAATGACATGGTCACAGCCCCATTTGGAAAATGGGCCTCAACAGAGCATCAATGATTCTTGTCTTTGCATCTTGCATAACCTATGTGGTGATTGGTTGCAGCCATCCATGAATGAGGTATTGGCTGGCTTGAGAGGTAAAAACATTAGCGACATGCTCTCTGCCCCATCCTGAAAATGAGCATCGATGGAGCGTCAATGGTTTCTGGTGTTGTATCTTCGTAATCTAAGTGGCAGTGGCTTGCAAACATCCATAAATGACATATTTGCCGCCTGTACTAAGAGGCAGAAACAAAGGAGACACGCTCCCTGCCCCATCTTGAGAATGAGCGCCAATGGAGCATCAACAATTTTTGGTCTTGCATCTTGGGTAATCTAACTGGGGATTGGTTGAAAACATCCATGAATCAGAGATTGGCCGCCTTTAGGGGCAAAAACGATAGCGACACACTCCCTGCCCCATCGTGAAAATGAACATCAATGGAGCATCCATGATTTTTAGTCTTGCATCTTGGGTAATCTAACTGGGGATTGATTGAAAACATCTATAAATCTGAGATTGGCCGCCTTTAGGGGCAAAAACGATAGCGACACACTTCCTGCCCCATCCTGAAAATGACCATCAATGGAGCATCCATTATTGTTGGTCTTGCATCTTGCCTAATCTATGTGTCCCTTTGTGGCAATAATTCATTTACAATGTCCTGCCAGCCTTTTCATCCCAAACAGTGCATGACATATATGTTACCCCATCATGAAACTGAGAGTCAATGAAGTGTCAACAATTTTTGGTCTTGCATATTGGGTAATCATGGCATTGCGTGGATACATGAGCTCATAACAGAACTATTGACCTCCTTTCAAGGCAAAATATAACATATAAAAGGAAAAACATGGATTCCAGCATAATCAATATCACAAACTGCAAAACGTTGAAACGGAGAGTATTGGCTGCGAAATAGGTGATTTTGAAAATATACTATTATCAAACTGCAAAACAAGACCACTATATGAATCTACAGGAGGACCCACTGGGCGACCAACTGACAACCTGCCCAAAGCAGATGGGATGGGAGATATCCATTGAATTGTACCTGAATTGGTGGTTTGAGTGTATTGAAAACCTGGACGGCCAATTTTGCAACGGTTCGGTTCCAACCGGGACCTGGGCCCGCACTGGTGGTCAGCAAATGTGGCTAACTCCAGGGCTACTATTATACAGTGAATCATGGATATGGCCGAGGATGGATCCTGGGATAGAATCCATGATTCCCCCAAACATGAAGCATCTACAATCTCAACAACTCCCATCCAAAAATTGGCCAAGACAGTTTCGCCAACTACCGCCAAAGCAGAGACTGGTATGACTCCAGCGAAGGCAATCAATTCCAAGCAGAGGGACACCCAAATCGCTGATCAGCCTGCTACTTCCAGCAGCAATAGTAGCAGTGCTGACAATGAAATTGAGGATAAAGAACGTGTGAGCAACCTCCTAGAAAGGCTTGGCCTCGACCCAGACTGCAAGATAATATTGGAATATGGAACAACGATATTGACTTACCACAAGGGAAAAATGGGGCATGAAGTGATACTCATCATCCAATACGCATTATAGGAACAGTCAGAGTTGGTTATAGAGGCTCAGGCAGAAATTGCAGCAGCCATGTAGAAAATGCATGACGTGATTGTTCTCATTGATATTCGGTTTTGAAACTTCTCATACTTCGCTAGAGGGTAAGGAAAATGGTTGCCAGATATGGAGGGTTGTATGAAAAAGCCAGTGCACAAGGAGTAAGAAGTTCTGATGTATTTCCTTTGGGTTAATGTTGTTCATTTAGGTTTATGTTTTTCCTTTGCGTTTATGTATTTCCTTTGGATCTATGTTTTTCCTTACAGATGATGCTTTCCCTTTGGGTTTATGATTTTCTTTCGGGTCAGTGATATCTGTCGGGTTTTGATTATTCTTATGCTCTGTCAAGTCTGGGTTCAACAGTATATGGTGTCTGCAAAAGAGAGATGTCATTCGCACAAAGGGCCAGGGAGGAAGTGTGATCGGAAGATCTGTGTCTCAGCACCACCACTCACGTTTGCAAGAAAAGCCGGCCAAGTGTGAGGCAGATGGTGATAGAGAGGTAATGGATTTAGACTACCCTATGGTGAGTATATATATCTGAAAGACCCCAGAGTAGATAGACAATATCTTACCATACATCAAAATACATACTCTATTCTTTCCAGCATTTGGTCCCACACACTCTTGCAAAGAAGTCAAAGATCCACACAATTTGGGTGGTTTCTTACGACCAGATAGCCATTCATCTCTTCTGCTGCCACTAAGTCCATCACTGCTTTGGCAGATCTCACCATGGAAAACACATCCAAAACCCGCACCCACCGGAATCGGTCAGTTTTCCAGCCTGTTTTCTTGCGAATGATCATCCAGAGCTCTCGCTGCCGGTATTTCCACCGGCTGCATTGACGGAGGAGATAATCCCAGGTGTGGGTCACAGTTCGCCTGCACCACAAGCATTTGCCTTCCTCTTGGAGGCCGAATCATGTTAGGCATGCTCCGGTAGGTGCATGCCCACACTGTAGTTGGTACAATCTTGTCGCCAATGACGTTGTGCTTGTCGTTGGGATAGGTCTCCTATTGCCAGCTTTGCTCTTCAGGCTGTACCCAAAGCACTTGCTGCATTTGTCAGCTTCCCACTGGGTCAAGTTGGCTGCAGATCTTCCTTTGGAGATGTATCTTGCTCTATTCGAAGCTGAGGTGTATGGCCACTCTACTCTCTCGCTTCCTATGGACTCTCATGCTATGTTTACCTGGTGGTCTGCCTCTTCGCTCCTGAGGATTGCGCAGTGCCCAGGGACCCAATGGATCTCCAATGTGATGCCATTGGTGAGGAGGGCTGTCTCCTTTGGGTTGATCCGGCGTGCCAGTCACTTCCCTGGGCCCAGCTCCGGGTTTGCAGTTTGTCAGATTGCAGCTTCTGAGTAACGAATGACTGCAACCATCCTCACTCCGTGGCTTTGCAGCTTTTCTCTAATCTCGATCCTTGTTAGGAGTTCAACCTAACAGCAGTAATGATACATCAGTGGAATGGTTAGCAGGTACTTAATTGCATAACACTTACCTGTGAGAGCATGACAATGTGTGTCAGTCAAGTCATCTTTAGCGGAATGACACTTGAGCCGTGTGTCGATCAGGTAGTGATAAGTCAACTCGCACTAGCGGATTCAAATGTGATGATGCAACTATGTCGCCATTACCAGGAAGTGAAAAAACTGTCTGCAGTGCACATAGTTATTGGCCACGTTTGCTATACCTTATCTAGCGGGGCACCACACAGTGAAGTTGCAAACATGCAGAGTTACGTGTGCTGCAAATGATAAGCAAAATGGATGTACGTAGGGATTTACAGGCCTTGTCGCTCGGCGACATGGATTCATCCTGTAACGCTCCTCGGCCTACGGAAGTGCCGAGACCTAAGCATGCTCTATCTAAGGGATTTATGACATCGGCTGAAGATGAGAGGCCAGAAGCAAACCTGCTCATTGGTTCGAGTCAGTATGCATTGCAAAGTCATAAACATGTCATAATCTGCATTGGCAGAGTATCGGTTGGTCGGCGATTGAAATCTCTGAACGCATTACTGAATAGCCATATTAAAGGCGAGGCCTTTAATTACCTGGAGGTATTATCAATTGCGATACACACCGTCTAGACTACGTGTCACCAGATGTTCCAACTACTGAACTATTACGGGATGCAAGATGTCCAAGTTGAAGCAAGATCTGATGGCATGTTTGACATCATTCAATATAATGGATGGCCTGATAGTTCATCAGGAGCGTAACACTTTGAAACCACATTATATGAACATGATAACCCAAGGGATACGTGGCGATCAATTACCGGGCACATTCGTAGGAATGTAAGTCGCGATCGCAATAGAGGAATCATAAGTAAACGCAATCATAGCATGGAAGTATGGGTCTGAGTATCCTCGAACATGACTATCAAGAGATCTCATTGTTCTGGCAATGAAATGAAAAGCTCTAGCAGCGCGAATAGTCAAAAACCTACCAGCGAAGAACACCATATAATATTATTTTGTGATCTTATGATATCTATATCTATTATTTTATACCTACGAATTATTATTAGCTTTGTAGCGGCAGCACCGCGTCTTTGATGAGTATCACCTTTCAGAACGAAGCCGATATTCTTGTGTAGACTTTTGCAACGTTATTGGTTACTTCTTAGGAACCTCATTATTCATTTGCAGCTCAGTGCATTTGGTGGATAGCAGCGTTAGTCCAGCTGGATCAAGTGTTACGATACCTGATCGATAATCATAAGTTCCCTTCCACACTATCTCCAGGCAGAGACACACCAGAATCGGATATTGTTCTGAGGGAAAGATCTCATCTGCCTAGGGATATTCAATGACGGTCAGTATCGGAGGATAATCAACCATTTCTTCAGTATAACGCTGATCCCTTACGACGTACTCAGAAAGGAAGAGTCAATCTTTTACCTCAAACGAAGACACAATTTGAAGCCGAAAGGAAACGATTGTTAAGAATTGAAAGAACGGAATACGGTATCGACTAGGTATATGTACTGCGTGTATTGTTTGACACCATGGTTGGAGCTAGTCAGTATTTACCTTGAATGATCGGAATCCAGTATTACAATTTGTCCCCTTTCCGAATACGATCTCTATCAATTGCCAATCCAGTAGAATTGGAGATACGCTTAGGAAAGATATAGTGTCTACGGCCTTGCACCCAGTATTTACTTATGCATCGCGGGATACTTGTGTGGAAGTATAGTTACTTGGGATTACGCAACCCCGTAACATGTTGACCCTTGACCCATTACCCTTAATTTGGGCTTAAAATACGAAATGAATAGGCTATGAACCTCATCGAAAGCAAGTTGTACATCTCGCATTGCCCAATTTCGATCAAGATAGCATGCGATGGATGACATTATGGCTAATATGTTTGTTGATGTCCACCCATCTAAAGCGAAACTATTGTCATTTCTCGACGGCAATTGGGTCATAATTCCATCTACTGTCACTTTGTGTTCCCTCTGGCAGATGTTGTTCAGCATCCTGGTGGATGGCAGCACCAATACGCTTTGTAATGCATTGTATGACCATTGGAACTCCAGCTTTGATGTAGCATTCCATGGAATGTGAGCCAAAACAAATCCTAACATGAGGTAGCAATTCCAGATGTCTTCGTGAAATTCAGCAGTATCAATGTCATTCACTGCTAGGTTGGAGGGTTGTGTCTATCAATTCAGTCGATATAAATAAACCTAAATATCAACTCTAGATGTCCTTTACAAGCTTTCAATTGTAATTCCTCGACTTCCTTGTCTCTTCAGTATGGCCAAAGCTGTTGCATTGACTATTGAAGTAGTTGGTTCTGTAACTTCCGACTCTGTTAATTTGTTTAACCATACAATGTGCGCTTCTGCTAGCATGTGTTTCCCATGTGAGCTGGTCCCATGTTCTGATGGATGGCGAAGAATTTGATGACAAATGATACATATGATGCCAGGGCTGCTGGTTTCCTGAATTCCGCAGTATAAATAGAATCGCCACACAGGTGTACATCTAGAATTGTTCCAAGCATTAGGATGCTACGAGCCTATACTCATAGCAGTGCACCAAGCATCAAATTTGTTTTTCAATATAAGGTCACTCAAATCACGAATAAAGACTTGTCCTTTTTTGGATGATATCACAACCTCTTGCAATGAGGTATATAAAGATTCAGTACAGACATCATGGTCTGAATTTGGATCCTTTGTGATTCGACTGGAGTGGCTGTCACAAGATACATTACAGTAAAGTAACAAGCTGGTTCTCAAATATTGACTTTAGAGCTACAAACAATACAAAAGTCAGACCTGTGAGACATGGCATGAATGATTGTGAAGTTGAATACAGGGACATACAGAGAAGACTGACCGTTAATGACTGCATTTACGAACCATGCAGTGCAGTTCGTTGCTGTGCAGCTTACTGAGCCCCCACATGCAGGGTTGAAACTCCATTGGCACTCAGTTGTAAGAGGCAGATGCAATATCGTCACTAGCATTTTTGCACATAATGGCGGCCGATAGTTCGATTAAGGGTTAATGCCATTGCATCGCCCTTTGATCATCTAATACGCAAGACCAAAATTCATTGACACTCCATTGACACTCATTTTTAGGAGGTAGTAGCGATATTGTCACTAGCATTTTCTCCCATAATGGCAGCCAATACTTAGAATATTGGATATCACCGCTGGATAGCCATTTGAATATCCAACATGCAAGACCCAAAAACCATGACCCTCCATTGATGCTCATTGTTAGGAGGTAGTAGCAATATTGTCACTAGCATTTTTGCGGCCGATACTGTGATTATGGGGTTAACACCGTTGCACAGCCCAGTGATTATCCATGATGCAGGGCTAAAATCTCTGACGCTCCATTGACGCTCATCTCTAAGATGGGGCAATGAGTGTGTCGCTTGCCTCTTAAGCTATAAAGACGGCCAATACTTGCTCTTTGGATGGATGTGACTATGCAGCCCGTTGATTGAGGAATGGATAAGACTATATATCGTTGACGCTCCGTAGACACTCACCTTAGAGACATACTGACAGTCATTGCGAGCTCAACAATTGTACGCCAACTGCCTACCATCGTTATTGACAGCCAATATATCGTTTCAATGTATCATCATCCGCATCCAAACACTTTGAGTCCTCGCAATGTCTAAGCCACCACTATACATGTCATGGGAACAATGACTTACGTGGGTCCATTGCTTTTCCGTGCTTTTGTCCGGCAATTTGCAGCATAAACATTCATCCACTAGTTATAGATATATATGGTCCAACTTCCTCGCCATTCCTTATCCAGCTCATTCTCCTCGATTTCCATGACGTACCATAAGCAATTTTCAACATCATGACCATGTGCCACACATCTGAGTGCAGAGTTATATAGTTGGATGCATGGGTTAATGCAGCATGACGGTTGTCATATATCCAGGTTCAAGTTGTGCATTAACCGCTCCTTCTTTGAGTCGTATAACATCACTGACTCAAAGTTTGTTACTTAATGTCATCTCAACTTTTGGTTTTGCTTTCTCATTGAACCGGAACAGGAAAGACGATAGAAAGTTCGTTGGTTGTCTATCAACTAGATTTGGTGTGCAGAACTTTCGCATGGCCCATACGACCCTTGCACACACATTGAAGAATTATCATGTCTCCCAATTTGGTCACTAAAATCCAGAAAAAGCTGACACGTAGCCAAATTGGCTCACAAATTGAAATTGGTTGTGATATGTCATCGAAATCACCTATTTGGCTATCTATTGTTCCAACGGTGCAGGAGCCGTCACCATGTCTTCGTCCGAATCCAATTTCCATATGGTAATCACCTAGGGACTCAATATGCTTTGGTAAAGGCTTATGGGTTCAACATGCATCGGATTCTTGAGCTGTGATGAATCGGGCCCCGCCTCACACAAGAGAGATGCTATGCATTTGTGTGACTATGCTTTCTCCAAACCCAGCCTCAGTTGACTACTTCCTGGTCGAGAAGTCACCTGTGGCTTTTGTGATTGTCCGCAGACAATATCAAGCATTTGCATAAGCTCTCCAAATGTTGTCAGTGATGGTGTGGCTGCAGTTGTGTCTGTTTGGGGTTTCACAACTGCTGGAACCTTCAATTCGGCCATCCAATACTTCATATCTCTCTGACGCAAGTAGTACGCTGCATCCCCCCTGTCCGGTTGTGTCTGTTGGTCAAGCATCATCTGCCTCTGCCGAAAACTCTCCATGCGGTGCTGGACCATTTTGGAGGATCTGCCCATCTGTTATGGGGGTGCTTAATCGCTGTGATCAATACAACATTTTGTAAAATTAAGTACAGCCGCCTATCTAAGAAACTCTTTCTTTCCACATCTTATCCTAAAACTCTACCTCTTGACCTTCTTCATGAGCAGACCAATTCACTGTTTCCCCAGAATTAATAGTTGTTCCTTGGGTAAAGATTACGCCCTGTCTGGAAACAAATGATCTTCGGAATATCCTTCAAAGTGTAACAACACTGTGGAAAGATACTGCTGTATGAGGTAGCCGATACAGTCTTGATGCATGTAGAGTATGACAACAGTGGCGATATATGTTAAACGTCGTGTTTGTAAACAGAAGATGACGTCTCTGAAAGATTCGACTTTCTTCTGCAGCTGGTCTTCGGATGCCTTCAACCTGTACCTCAGAATAGAGTGACAGATCACAAGTATGAAGTATGGAAGTCATTTCGAATAGAATTCAATAGATCGAATTCTGAATAATATTTTAAGATTGTGTTTGGCATTCTGATTATTGACTACAGATTACTACTTGAGCTTGTTCTTCTCATTATCAAACCAATGTGATCTCCTTATAGTCATTTTTGAGGGCTTGTACACCCAGACTTCAATGCTATGACTCAATTGCGATTGCTAGCCATATCACGGTCACATCTTGCCATTCCAGCATGCACCCGGTATTAAGTCCCACACATCCCAAAAGGTTATCAAGTTCATGCAATGTGATTTGGAAACATCACGCTCCTGATAAGAATCACATCAGCAAAATGTATTTTAGTCACTGGAAGCCTCCAGGAGTGTCTGAGAGGATGTGGAGTGTAAACTTGGATGCGTGAATTTCAGGAGAGTATCAGACCCTTGGAGGGCATTCCTGCCGGCTGTCAGAGTAACTGGGAGCACCGGCGACAAGCCTCGGAGTGCTGACGACAAGCCTGGGAGCACCTGGAAGCGCCGGCGACAAACCAGGGCACACCGGCAACCAGTCTGGGAGCACCTCGAATCACAGTACACCAGCCCGGGAAAAACATCTTCTTTGGCAACGCTGCTGGTGCGCCTGGAAATCATAGCTACTACTTATTGTTCAACGATTTTTAAAACTCATGTATCCAGTTTGTATTCTCATCTATGTATCTATGTATCTATATAGCTACCCATCGACACACCGTATATCTGGACTGGCTGCAAGTGGTGCTTCGGAAATTCGAGCTGCCCCTGGAAATCAGGATCGAGTGAACCCAGAGATACACTCTGAGGCAATGATCGAGCGAGTTTGGAGATGAACTTGGAGGCAGTAATCGAGCGGATTTGGAGATACACTTGGAGGCCGTGATCGAGTGAACTTAGAGATGTACTCTGAGATCGTGATCGAGCGAGTATGTATGTGCACTTGGAGGCCTTGATTGTGCGAACTTGGAGGCCATAATTGAACCAGTTTGGAAATACACTTGGAGGCCATGATCGAGTGAGTTTGGTGATGCACTTGAAGGCCGTAATTGAGCGAGTTTGGAGATACATTTGGAGGCCGTGATGGAGCGAGATTGGAGACCGTAATCGAGCGAGGTTCAAGACCATAATCGAGGGAGTTTGGACGAGTATTGGGAGGCAGTCGATGGACGGCGTGCCGGCTGCTGAGACTCTTTACATAAGTGAGTCAACTTGCAACTGTGGGAAGTTGACTAGGTGACTTTACCTGTGAGCTCTCATGGAGAGATGGCTGAAGGCGGTGGATCGTGTGGGGAGGCACGCCGGAAGCTGAAGCTACCTTCCGGGGTCAAGTCGTAATCATGAGAATGAATGGATGACAAACAATCTTGGGTGTATGCTGTAGTCGGTGTATGTTGTACTCTGTGTCAACTCATGATCATGACATGGAGAGATAGACAGGGATGACCTAACTTTGGGTTCCACGATGATGGTAGAGTTGTGGACGAGAAACAGAGAGATAGGGGAGGAAGATGACAACGATGTGGAGGATACGAGGGGATATGAGAAATCAAGGGTATGACTTGCCTGATTGGGTTTGGAAGACCTCGTATCGGTGTGAGTACACGCGGGATCGGGACTCGTACCTGCTGTATCGGGGATGGTAAATTGACTCGCACACGACATTCTCTTAAGTCCCAGTTTCTCATGATGATTTCCCCCATACCCTCTCTCATCTCTCTTTCTTGTCCTCAGCTCTACCATCACCTAAGAACACAAAGTTCAGTCATTGCTCTCTATCTCTCCATGGCATGATCAAGAGTTAACACCGAGTACAGCATAAACCGGGTACAGCATACACCGAGTACAGCATACATCGAGCACAGCATACACTGAGTACTATATTGACCGCATCTTACATCATCCCAAGATTGACTGTCTCCCGCTCCCAGCCAGTCTCTCATCTCTTGGCACACTATGTTGTACTCAATTCTCTACATTCGCACAATTATGAGTTAACCAATGAATAGAGTCTCAGCTCCCGTCGCGCCTCCCTCCCGAACTACCGCCTCCAGATTGACCACCTCCCAGTACTCCTCCAATCTCGCTCGATCGTGGCCTCCAAGTGCATCTCCAAACTTGCTCGATCATAGCCTCCAAGTGAATTTCTAATCTGGCACGATCACGGCCTCCATGTTCGCACCATCACAGCCTACAAGTGCATCACCAACCTCGCTCGATTACGGTCTCCAAACTGGCTTGATCACGGCCTGCAAGTATATCTTCAACCTCGCTTGATTACGGTCTCCAAGTTCGCACGATCACGGCCTACAAGTGTATCTCCAAACTCGCTCAATCACGGCCTACGAGTGCATCTCCAAACTCGCCCGATCACGGCCTCCAAGTGCATCTCCAATTTCCCTCCATTACTGTCTCCACACTTGCTCGATCACGGCCTCCAAGTGTATCTCCAAAGTCGCTCGATTACGGTCTCGACGTTTGCACGATCATGGCCTCCAACTTTATCTCCAAACTCACTCGATCACTGTCTAGGGGTGCATCTCCGACCTCGTTCGATCGCGGCCTCCAAGTGCATCTCCAAACTCACTTGACCACGGTCTCCAGACTCGCTCAATCACGGCCTCCAAGTGTATCTCCAAACTTGCTCGATTACAGCCTCGGAGTGCATCTCCTAGTGCACTCGATGACAGTGAGATGATCCAGTGGAGCTAGAAGGCAGACAGCCCATCGTCAAGACTCCGCCGCACGTCATATGGTATTCACAGGGAATTCGTGATAAAGAGCGGTTCTAGCTCAAGGAGCGTTGGAAGATGGTGAGAGAATATGAAGGTATACCCGGCCACGATGAACCACACAAATTGCGTGGATCTACGAAAGCTCGGCAAGAGTGCATGAGACCAAGTGCGGGGAAAGATAGAATGTGTATTTTGTATATTGAGATGATGTCTATCTACCCTGGGGTCTTCCAAATATATACTGCCTGTCGCTGAGTCCATCTCCGTTATCCCTGTATCTCCGTAGGTATTTATATAGAGAGACTTAGATAAGACACCCCATAGTATGATGTAGCAAATCTTGTGACTGTATCAGACCAATTTGATCGATGAAATGCCTTGTGGTTATTGAACCGTAAGAACCACTGCTGTGAGAATACCACACCTAGTCTCCTGCAGAGCTTGTGCAGAGGTGCTGCTCTCGAAGTTTCCTGCAGACCTGCGCAGTGGTCTCAGCAGCTCCAAAATTTTACTATCCTAATAGTCAAATTTTGTAGCATCCTGAATGCACTTCCATCACTGCATGTGCTTTCAGGAGCACATGAGAATGCTCTTGCAGAGTCTGAGAGCACATTCCAAAGCTCCAGGGGGGGCCGGGAGCATCAGGAAGTACTTAGAAGCACTGGCGAGGGCCACCGGAGTGTCTGGGAGGTTTGCGTATGGCTTCCAGACCGACATACATTTTGCTGATGCATGCCATCAATTGCATGATATGAAGTCAGACATTATGCCAGATCGAACTTGAAATTAGACATCTCGCATTCCATTTGAATCGGTAGTCGGAACATCAGCCAACCTAATTGGCAGTTTTTATCGCCAATGAGTGCCTCACACTAATGCGTCTCCAGCTTGCGTCCTGGATTCAATGGGTGACCAACCGATACTATGCTAACATAGAATATGAAGTGTCAGCTCATATTCGATATTAGACTAACCTGCAATGCACGCTAACTCACACCAACCAGCAGGGTTGCTTCAGGCCTCATATCTTCAGCCAACGTCATATTTCCTTCAGTCACATCATGCTTCAGCCGAGACTGTTCTCTTTGCCTGTGGAGTACCTTGATCGTTTGTATCGCCTGAGACAATAAGTCAGAAGTCCCGCTGACTCTCATATTGACTATCCACTGCCTTGCTTGTGAGTCGGAGTACTCTCCTGTCCAATCAAGCATGTCCCACTAGTATCCAGGTAATGAATGTGGTTGAAAACTATGCGCACTGCAGAAGCTTCTTAGCTTCCCAGTTAACCTGCCACAGCTGCATTATCAAAAGAATTTTGCTAACAACAAGCACTGATTCAATCAACACTCGAACCATGGGCAATCCCGCTAAAGACCACATGACTGATTCCTGCGATCTCAAGAATAGGTGTTATGCATATCATGTGACTAGACCTGGAGTAACTCTATGACATGTATTCATATAACTATCACAAGTACCATGCTCGCTGTTCCAAGACAATCTCTAACACCATCACCCATCCAGGTTCTTCATATTCGCTCAGATTGCAAAGCTCTGTATCTTCTTCATCATCTTCCTCGTCTTCCCCATCCTCATCATCGTCAGAACTTACAAGATCGCTCAGACTGTCTCCGATTGCATTTGACATCTTCTCAAATGTTGTTCAAAGCTTTCTGGTTGTTGATCATGCCTTTTCAGCATTTCTCATATCGTCCTGCTGTTGGATAATTGCTGTCACTGCGTCTTGAACTCGCTTTCCTATCTCAGCGGTCTCTCTATCCACGTAATCCTCGATCCATTTCCATTCTCCGGGTTGCTTTTGGAGTGCAATTGACGTCTTTTCTCCGCCGAAAGCTTCATTTCCGATTTCAAGCTGCGCTATTCTCCCAAGACTCAGACACTCTCTGCCTCCAAGCTACTCTTGGCTTCATTCGCTTGATGAAGTCGTTGTGAGGATTACTTGTTCTGTTTGCCGTATTTGCCCACAGGGAGTGGTGGATGGTTCCTTTTCGGAGCATCGACCAGCGTATCTTGTGTTGACCTTGTTGTTGGGCGAGATGTTGGATGTTGCAAGATATGAACCACATGGAGGCAAGCTGCGTCTTTTATGTCAGGGTTGGTAGGTTTGATCAACTTAACCAAAGCAAAATCTGCGTTTTAACTGTCACTTCATTAGGAATAGTCATGCTAACTGCACATCATGACTTGATTTTAGCATGTGATTCATATTAGATCCCAGCGATGTCTTGAGACAAACCTCACCAGACATCCTTCCTGTTGAAGAATGTCCTTTTTATATCCATCAACCATGAGATTTCAGCGGTTGTTCACCATGATGTATCCCTGTAACCAAACACACAACATCGGACCGACTTACTGCAACTCACAGGACCATGCGAATCCCCTGCAGCTATATGCAGTAGGATTCAACTTGAATAGACCGTGCAAGTTTGCTGTCACTCATTGCATTTTGACTTGTAGATAACTGTATATTCCTCAGGACTTCCCACTTCTTTTTGTCATCATCATCCTCACCTTTCCACAACAGCAAGTCATAGCTCCACAAACACCTCACCCAGGTGCGATTGGATCTGAATTGAGCTGAACAACAGGCACTTCATCCAATGCGCCACCTGCTGAGACACAGCATCAACGCAGACACAAGTTAGTCCACCGCAATCCTGCAATTGCAGCCGCCAAAAATCTGACCCAGCACACAAAATTGTAAATGACACGTGGAACCAGACTCAGCAGGAATAAGATGCAGCATGTGATCGGATGTGAGTAGTGTTAGCAACGGGTCCGGGTAACCCACCAGTGGTCTGGGTTTGGACCGGAAAAAGAGTTCTATTTGGTTCTAGACTCGTCCCGAAACCCGACCCGCTGTTTCTTGGCGGTCTGAACACGGCGCCGTGCCCGTCAGCCTGCCGGTTTCACTGAGTTTGGGTAGACCTGTCTGGTCCAATCTCAGATTTTCCATTTCTGTTTTTCTATTTATGGTCGCAGTCAGATATCCTTCTATTAATCATAAAATAATAACGGTGGTATGTCTTTGATGTTTTTGGATGTACAGGCCGCCTTGTGATCAAACTCTGTAGACAAACGCTCCCCGGCCCATCCTGGAAATGCGCGTCAACGGAGCGTCAACGATTTTAGGTCTTGCATCCTGACTAATCAGAGTGGGCATTGGTTGCAGAGAGTCATAACTGAGGTATTGGTCTCCTTTATAGGCAAAAGCAGAAGCGACACTCTCCCGGCCCCGTCTTGAAAATCAGCGTCAACGATTTATGGTCTTGCAGCTTGGGTAATATAAGTGGCGCATGATTGCAAACCTCTATCACAGAGGAGTTGGCTGCCTCTCTAGGCAGTTAAGCAAGTGACATTCCCACAACAGCCTCCCTGATGGTAGAAACTGGATTCATTTACAATGATGCAACGAAGAGTTCGTGAACATTTTAGCCTAGAACAACTGTCAGAACATCGTATATTCACAATAACTGAAGCATTGCGCTGTGATTACCCAGGATAACAGGCCAACAATTGTTGACGCTCTGTGGACGCCCATCTTCATGATGGGGGAGTGAACATGCCTCCATCTCTTTTCCCAATAAAGGCGGCCAATACAACAATTATGCATAGTAACGAACTAATCGCGTCTGAATTTCCTGATTTATACAACCAAAAATCGTTAATGCTCCTTTGATGCTCATATTCAGAATGGGGCAGGGAGCGTGTGGCTCTCTCTTTAGCCTAAAAAGCCAGCCGATACCACATTTATGAATGACCGCCACTGATAGCCACTCAGATGACCAATGATGCAAGACCAAAAAGCATTGAGGCTCCGTTGATGCTCATATTTAGAATGGGTCAGTGAGCGTGTGGCTCTCGCTTTTGCCCAAAAAGCCAGCCAATACCACATTGATGAATGGCCGCAAAGGATCACCACGCAAATTACCAATGATGCACAACCAAAAATTGTTGACGCTCCGTTGACGCTCATTTTGCCATGGGAGTACCCACAATATGTAATCATTTAATTTGGCCTAATATATCATTAATGGTATTTTGGCAGCCTTTGTACCCTCTTCATGTACTTTCTCCTTCATCACTAAATTGTTCTTTAATAATACATATAAATATATCCTTTAAAATATACTTTAAAGTGCCCGCTAATTGTGGATAATAATACACTCAACAATCCCATTCCATTCGATCAATGCTCATCTTCACTGTCATGTTCGCTCAAATGGCTGCTGTTGTCTGCAAAATGGACGTCAGCTGCATTACCACGCAGCAGATAGTGTACTAACCAGTGGATGTTCCCTCATCAGTCAGCAAATCTGGATTATAATCTTTATCACGCTTGCGATCTTTGGCATATGCATCAAGATTGAAAGATTGCACACTGGGAAGAGGAGTATGAGTATGTATATACACATGTCCGGGTGGCACACCTTCGATTTCGGATAAGTGCGCCTCCTCATTGTTACCGGGTGGAACAGATGGCATTTCGGGTAGATGTGGCGTCGGTTCTGGTGTCGGCTCTCTGAGTGATTCTGGTGGAGCTGCAGTGTGCCTTTGCGTCTCCAGCGTGTCTGGGGATTCTGTGCGGTGCCATTGTGGCAAGGAAGAAAGCCGTCCGTCTGATTATCCCAAAGCTTAGCCCGGTGCCGTTCTATCGCCGCCTTCACATTGTTATGCCCAGGATACTCAGCTCCCCGCTGCTTCTCTTCTCGGACTTGCACCCGAGGTTTCTTGATTAGGAATTGTGTTTCCTCTATTGTGGCGCGCGAAAATCCTCCTTTGGCCATTTTGGCCATATTCAAGGCCAGGCGCATGTCAGACTGTTCTAGCTGTACCCGACCTCCTTTCCTTGCCATAGTTGCAGACATGTTGAAAACCTACAAGAAATTAGTTGCTGCATCTACAGATTAGATTCGGCTATTACCTCCACCATATACACCTCCGTAGCATCCTTCAAGTTGGTTAAAGCCTGTGTGGTCCACTCTCGGGGATTCATATCACTAAATTCGTCCGTGAATATCCCTGAGCGGACAACATCATGATGTTCAATTTTGCTGACTGTGCGGACAAAGGCCTTGGTCAACCATGGAGGATTCCCATTACGGACGGCTATTAATTGGTCACGCAGCTCATCAATGTACTTCAGCTGTATGTTAAATTATGGATTGACGGCCGTGTACCTCGATACAACGACACTTACAGCCGATTGCATGCTGCTTCTCATTCTTGCTGTTTCCGGTTTGGCAGACAATTATTAACTGTGGGTCTAGGGGTCATATTTTCGGTGGCTGCATTTGCAGCGTCGCGGTGATCTAAGTGGTGTCAGCGTTGCAGTTGGGTCTCAGCGTGTGACGTATTGCATGAACCGCCTGTCGTTCTGCTCAATCTTGTTCCACTCTCACCTTGCTGAGGTGTTTGTGTGGCGATGATTTGTTGCTGTGGAAGTGAAAAGAAGATGATGACGAAACGAAGTGGGATGTCCTGAAGAAGAAGATAAAGAAAAGAAGTGGGAAGTCCTGAGGAATATATAGTAATCTTCAAGTCAAAATCGAATGGGTAACAGCCAACTTGCTCATTCTACACAAGATGGATTGTGTGGAACATAGCTGCGCGTTGGGCGGGTTGCCAACCATCCGCGATTTGCTCCAAGTCGTTCCAATGTTGTGTGTTTGTTTACCGGGATAGATCGTGTTGAACAAACAGCAACATCTCGTCTTTGCGACATATAAGCAGTACATTCGTTGTCGGAAAGCACGTCTGCTGATGTTCGTCTCCAGAAATCCCTGGGATCCTACATGCGACAGACTCTAAACATCATGTCATGATGTACGGTTAGCATCGCTATTCCCAATGTAGTGACGGTCAAAACGCAGATTTTGCTTTGTTCAAATCGATTAAGCGTACCAACCTCAAAATAAAAGATGCAGCTTGCCTCTAAGTGGTCCATATCTTGCAACATCCAACATCTCGTCCATCAACAAAGTCAACACACAATCCAATGGTCAATGCTCCGAAAAAGAACCATTCGGCACCACCACCGGCAGGCACATACGGCAAATCGACAAAGAGCTCCACATGACAATGTCCTCAAGTGAATCAAGGCAAGAGTGGCTTGGAATCGGGACGGGTCCGAGCCCTTGGAGCATTGCACAACTTGCGTTCCAAACGAAGTTTGCGGCGGGGTGATGACGAGAAAAGCACTTCTTAAGCAACGAATAGACGGCGAAATGGATAGAGTATTATGTGGAAAGAGAGACTGTGGTGGCAAGAAAGCGAGTTGCAGACTCATAGACAGCAATGAAACAGGAGCAGGATGATATGAGAAATGCTGAAAGGGCGGAATTGACAACCACCAAGCCTGAATCAACATTTGAGGAGATGTTGAACGCCATCAGCGATAGTCTGAGCGATCTTGCAAGTTGTGACAGTGAGGAGGATGAGGAAGATGACAACAAGGAGGAAAAAGATCACGCGGGGGGCAAGCTTAGTGAAGATGACGAACCCGGCAGGGTAATGGGCACAATCTCTAAAACGGTACAGAATCGCATTGAGCGTTATCGGCAGAAGCAGTTGAAGATTGACGAATTGACGCAACCAGACTGGGGAGATGCAGCCGACTACTTCCGTGAGAGTGATAGGAAGTACAGGATGACCAAATGGAAGGTTCCGGCTGTCATTTAACCTCAAACAGCAGATGATGCAGCGTTATCAGCTCAGATGACATTTGGTGAGACTATGGAGATTCTTGATAGTGTCCCCGGAAAATTGGAAACACCGCAAGTGACTTCTCGACCAGGGAGTGATCACATCAGGCTAGGTTCGCGGAAATTGCAAACACTCGAGCCCATTCGGTCTTTCCCGCCTGCCCCCATGGCAGATTCGTCTCCCATTCAGGAATCAAAGCATGTCGGACCCATAAGCTTTCACCCCTGCATCTCGTGCCCAAAGCTCATTAACATATAGAACTCAGATTCCGACGAAGACATGGTGATGGCTCCCGCGTTGCCAGAGGAATGAATTGGCAAATTGGTATTTGTGACGATGTATCAATTTGAAATGTAATACCTGTACCTATTTTGCTACGTGTCAGCTTTTACTTGATTTCATTGACCAAATTGTGAGACATGATGATTCATCTATGCATGTGCAAGGGTCGAATAAGCCATGCCAATGCTCTAGACTTCAAATCTCATTGACTGACGACCAAAGAAGGTGGTATCTTCCTGCCAGTTACTGTCAAGTCAGACAATTAAACCTAAATTAGAGATGAAACTCACTAGCAAAATATAAGTCAGTGATGTCATACGAGTCATAGATGCAGCGGTCAATATTCGATGCGAAGCTGAATGAATGACGACCGTCATGGTGCATACGATCATGCATCCAACTGCATAACTCTCTGCACAGACCTGGTGCACATGGTCGAGATGTTGAAAATAGCTGATGGCAGGTCATGGAAATCGCGGAGAATGAGCTGGATGAGGGAAGATGAGGAAGTTGGGCTAAATATATCCAAAACTAGTGTATGGATATATATGCAGTTAATTGCCGGCCGAAAGCGCTGGAAAGTCATAGGCCAACGTCATTTATCCATCAGATCACGTGTCTTGTGGTGGATTAGATATTGAGAGGCTTGGACGGTTTTGGATTGAAATGTTTATGCACAGAAACAATTTATTGGCTGCCAATAACGACTATATGCATTTTTACATACAATTGGTAAGCATCCATTGACTGTTAGTATGTCATTAAGTTGATCTTCAACGGAGCATCAACAATTTTTATTCTCATATCTTTGGCAAACAAATGGCTACACAGTCACCTCCTTCCAAACTCATTGGAGTAGCGGTTTCTATAGGCAAAAAGGTTAGTGACACGCTCGTTGAACCATCCTGGAAATGAGCGTCAACAATTGGTCAACAATTTTTAGTCTTGGGAGTCTGATAATTGAACAAAAGACATTGTCGCTGTGACACATAATCAAAGTATTGGCCGCCTGTAACGCCAAAAATGATAGCGTAGACATCACTACTATCTCTTAACAATGAGCGTCAATGGAGCGTCAATGATTTTTGTTCTTGCATCTTGGATAATCAAACAGCTGTGCGACAACATTATGCTATAATGGAGGTCTTGGCTGCCATTTTGTGTGAAAATTGCAGCGACAATATTGCTACCGCCTCCTAAAAGTGAGCCTCAACGGAGCCTCAACAATTTTTAGTCATGCATCATGCACACCCAAAGTGCTGTGCATCGCCGTTAATTCATAATCAATCCATCGGCCGCCTTTGTTGGCAAAAATGCTACTGACAATGTCGCTACCACCTAAAATTGAATGTCAACAGAGCGTCAACGATTGTTGGCGATGCAGCTTGGATAATCTAGCGGCTATGCAACCACCTCAACCCATAATCATAATCCCGGCCACCTCTAAGCGCAAATGTGCTACACAGGATATCGCTACCACCTCCCAAAAATGAGCCTCAACAGAGCATCAACAATTTTTGGTCTTGCATCATGGACACTCAGAGCGCTGTGCATCGGCATTAACCCCTAATCAATGTATCGGCCACCTTTATGGGCCAAGATGCTAGTGACAATATCGCAACCACCTCGTAGAAATGAGCGGCAACGGAGCGTCAAAGATATTTGGTCTGGCATCTTAGACAATCTAAGGGCTACCGAATGGGGTTAACCCATCATCAACTCCTCCACTACCTTTGTTGCCGAAAATGCTAGGTACGATATTGCTACCACCTCCTAAAAATAAGCGTCAACGGAGTGTCAACAATTTTTGGTCTTGCATCATGGACAGTCAAAGCGCTGTGCATCGCCCTGGAGCCATAATCAATGCATTGGCCGCCTTTATGGGCTAAAATGCTACTGACGATAATGCTACCACCTCCTAAAAATGAGCGTCAATGGAGTGTCAATGATTTTTGGTCATGCATCTCGGATAATCTAAGGGGTATGGAACAAGGTTATCCCATAATCAACCTATCAGCTGCCTTTACGGACAAAAATGCTACTGACGATATCGCATCTGCCTCCTACAATTGAGCACCCACCAAGCATCATCAATTATTGTGGGGGCTCAGTAAGATACACAGCAATGAACTGCATCGCATTGTGACTGAATTGAGTCTTACGCGGTCACTCTTTTCAATATGTCCCTGTATATAACTTCACAAGTATGCATGCATTGTCTCAAGGATCTGATGTTTGTGCTTGTAGCTGTAGAGTCACTATTTAAGAACCCGCAGTCAGCTTTACTGAATTGTTACTTTCAGCACTCTTTCGAGTCGGATAACCCGGCATTCTAATTCCTACCACCATGTGGGATTGAAAATTTTTGAACACCTGATTGCTCGAGGTTTTGATCTCTTCCTGAAATGAACCTGTCTTTTTTCGTGATTTGAGCTACCTTACTTTGCAAATCATCTTCGATGCTTGGTGGGCTTCAATGAATGTAGACTCGAAGAGGCCTATTGCTTGCCATTATTGTAGACATGCGCCTTCGTGGCGATTCTATATACATTGCGGAATTGAGGAGACTGGCAGCCCTGGCATCATATGTGTCGTATGTCATCTAGTTCTTCACCATCAATCGGAACATGCAACCAGCTCAATGGGGTAACATGCTACCGAACGCGCACATCACAAAGTAAAACGAAATAACAGAGTCAGAGGTTACTGAATTGTCTACTTCGATGGTTGATGAATTAGCTTTGGCCATCCTGAAGAGGGAAGAAAGTTGAGGAATCACAATAGTAGGTTCGCAGGGGAAGATCATATTTGACATCCAGCTGGAGCTACATTGACTGAAATGACAGACAGAATGTTCCAAACTGGCAGATGAGAACTTTCAAACTTCCTAATTTCACCAAGACAGGTGGAATCGCCACCTCATGTTAGAATTTATTTCGGCTCACATTCCACGGAACGCTATATCAAATCTAGAGCTACGACGGTCAGATAAGGCATTACGCGATGACCTAGTGCTGCCGTCTGCTACGACTCTTAGCAACATTTGCCGGAGGAAATATTCACTGACCATGGAAGCACTTACGAAGCAATTGCCATCACAAAATATATCTAGTTTAGCTTTTGGAAGGATGGATATCACTGAACAAACTCCCCATAACGTCAGTCATCGCTTACTATATGAATCGAAATTGGGCATTGCGTGAAGTTCAACTTGCGTTCAATGATGTTTATCACCTGTTCCTTGCCCATTTTGAAAGCTGATTAAGGATGATAGGTCAAGGGCCAACATACAGGAGCTAGGCGAGCCATACATTCGGAGGAAGGGCTTGATTGTGTTGAGCTTACAGAAGGCCGTTTGCTTGGTATTACGACTGACAATGCTTCGTCAAATTCCTCGATGACATGCAATCTGCAATCAACACTTGAGGCCTCTGCAATCCAGTGCCCTGCTTTGAGGAACCACATACCATGCATGGCGCACGTCATACAGCTGGCATTAGGTGCATTCATGAGTAGTCTCGGTGTCAAAGGCTGCACCAAGTCTTGGGAAGCCCATGAGCGCGATCAGCAATTTGGAGAGAATGAGAGAATACACATTGGGAAGAGTCACAGACTTCAGAGAGAGGTCGACGCTAGAATCAATAAGGTGTCGGGCATGAAACCAGGTCTAGCAAAGATTATCTACAAAGTACTTATTTCATGATATTTTGAAAGTCCTGAAATTGACCTTCATATAGCAGAGAATGCTTGCAGTATTGATTACGCTGACACCTGGTCATCGAAACAAGTTCATTGACTGTCAAAAAGCCGATGTCCACATTGTGGTACTCCCGATTATGGATGTGAAGACAGGTTGAAACTCAACACTGGAGTTACACGAGCGCGTGTACCGATCATGGGTATTCACACTCGAGTGGCTCTCAAATCCAAAATTCACTGATTACCCGTTACTTTTCACAACTCCAGATTAATGGACCATTGTCAAATATGTAATGGAAGTATTGAGGTGATTTCGATATTGGACCATTTGGATGTCGAAGAGGTATACCGTCACATTGCCTCACATTGTCACAGTGTAAAATGACGTGGTTGCTCACATGGACAGCGTGTTGCATGGTTTGGCTAAGAAGAAGACTCCATGGAAGGAATACTGGTTCTTCGCTGTGAAGTTAGCTCGACCGAAGCTGTCCAAATACTACACTGAGGTGACTCCAGCGACATGCATACTGCTCATTTCTGCACATATCCTGGATCCTTTCCGGATGTAGCAATCGTGTAGAAAGTGGGACAAAGGAATGGACATTGATCCTGAGGATGAGACATCCTATACTACCCAATACCAAGAGGCCTTTCTGAAGTATGTGGAGAATGAATATTGCGCCAAACATTGACATGTGCCAGTCAAGAAGCATGAAAGCTGTCTGAGCAGTAATCTCGTCCACTCTGCAACGGCTTCAGGGTCCTGTCAATCATTCTTTGATCCATATGATTTGTCCAGCGATGAAGAATACTTAACGCCCAACAATGTGGCTGAGACGACACCTGCACGAAGTGATCGCGCAGCACATCCATTGACCTCTGTCAGGCTATATTTGAATTCGCCCCCTGACACAACAATGAACAGGGGGCAAATTGAACCAAATCTCAATGATTACAACTCCGACCCAATGGAGATTAGCAGTACATTTTGGTTGCCGGATATGACCGACTGGTGGCGTCAAGAGGAGGACACACACTCAATGTACGCCAATCATTCCAATGTGGCGCGCGACATATTCTCTCTCATACCACATGGTGTCGGAGTGGAGGCCAGTTTTTCCCTTGGCTGAGATTTTATCAGCTAGAGGCAGTCAACAACCACAGGCTAGACCCTTCACAACATAGTCGTTGTAAGGCAATTTCCTCGAGCCAATAATGGGATTTTGGCCGGCGCAGAACCAGTATTGTATACAACAAACCCAGAAACCGACTAGGAAATGAAGAAAGAGGCAGAAAAAAGGAAATTGCACAGAATAGCCAATGTTCACGACATTTTGGAGATGTGGCAGGGCAGCCACAACCTACGTGCTACCCAGAAGGAATCTCGTATTCAAAACACCCAGATGACCGCTGTGGGATACATTTTGGACACGGAAGAGATCATCAAAGCATTGTGGTCACTCTTTCAACATGATGCCGCAGCTGCATTCAAATTGTCTGAACAATCTCCTTTGCCACTACCTTTGTCTGCAAAGGACCTCCCTGGAGGAAGAACTCGAATATTGAATGTTCACCAAATCCGAACAATCAACAGTCATCCATTTGAAAGTGATGAGGATAGCGCATCTGAATGCATTTCGGACACTGAAGATTGGCTTAACTGGAATGGGGACTGAGCTAATTCAAATGACAGTGATGACAATTGCGCGGCGGACGTTGAATCTGATACAGAGCATGACAATTGCGTCGAGGATCTGGAATGCCCAGAACAGCGGGATATAAGCGCTGCTCCAAATGTTGCCAGATGGATTCGGCCGACACGGAAGTCAAAGAGACAGGCTGAAAAGGTGTTGATGACGTTCAGTGCAATTGAAACGAGGACGAATAAGGGAGTGCAGACAAAGTAGGACAGAATGCGACAATGTTTCACCAGCTTCTTTCTTTATCTTGACCAAGAGTTTTATATAGAGATATATTTTTGGCAAATAGTGCGCAGTAGCTTGTGAATATCGGTTAATAAACAGATGTATAGCAGGCATAGTGTTACCAACGGGTCCGGGCAACCCGCCAGCGGTCTGGGTTCGGACCGGAGACACAGTTAGGTTCGGTTCCAGAACGGTCCAAAAACCCTACCCGCAGCTTCTGGCCGGGCCAAACCCGGACCGGTACCCGTCAACCCACCGGTTTTGCCGGGTTTGGCTAGACCTGCTGGTTCTAAACTCCAGTTCTAGTTTTAGGGTTTTTCTATTTATGGTCGCATTCAGATATCCCACTATCTTGTGCAAACTATTAACCTTGGTATATGATTGTCTTTGTTTGTTTTATTGGCTGCCTATATAATCGAAACAAGCAGACTCATGCTCGCTGCTACATCATGAAGTTGATTGGGAACGATTTTTCGTCTTGCATCAGTAGAACGATTTGAGGTACAGAACAGCAATATTGACAGTTCAGGCAGTCATTAAGCCGCAATTGGATCAGTGTGCACCTGCTACTACATGGACAATGTTTGGTGAGCGGATGGAGATACACGATAGTGAAAGCAGAAAATCGCAATGCCGCATGCGACTTCACAAACCGAAAGAAGCCATCCGAGATTGGAACCCGGGGAACCTCAGTCTGCCTTGTGCATATTGGCTCTCAAGCCCAACGAGGTACTCAATTCATCACCGATAAACAAATCACAGCCTGTTAAACCCGTAAGCTTTTACCCCTGCCGGTAACCTCCTCAGCTGAATACCTTACAGGAATTGAATCCAGATGAACAAATTGCAATGGCTCATTCATCATCGGTACACTACCAGCACAATTAGCGATTACTGACGACTTAACTCCGCAATGAGTAATTGGTGTACCTATTTTTCTATGTGTCTACATTTTTTGATTTCAGTGACCAAGTTGTTAGACATGATAATTCGTCTGTGCATGAGCAAGGGTGATACGGGCCATGCAAAAGTTCTAGACTCCAAACCGTGTTGATTGACGATTGATCAGCCTGATATCGTCCTGCCTCTCACAGATGAATGAGAAGGGTCAATTTAAATTGGAGACAAAATTTACAAACAAAATTCGAGTCAGTGATGGCGTACCAGTCAGAGGAGGAGCGGTCAATGCGCAACACAAATTTGTATGAATGCCCACCATCATGTTGCATTCATCCATACATCCAACTACGTCACTCTGCGTTCAGACCTGGTGCACATGGTGAACATTTTGAAAAATGCTTATGGTAGGTCATGAAAATCGAGGAGAAGGAACTGCACTGGGCAAAGTGAGGAAGTTGGGCTATATTAATGGAAGATGAGTGTATGGATCTACATGCGGTAAATTTCCAGCTGAAAGTGCTGGAATGTGACAGCACTATGTTATCCATCGCTCAGAGATCATGTGCATCAGTGGATCAGACATTGAGACGCCACAAAGCATTTGGATGCAACTGAGTATTCATACAAATTATAAATTATCTGTCAATAATGAAAATGTGATTATTTGTACAAAATTATAGACTATACAACTACTTTTCGGACATATTTATGGTGAGCGTCACTGGAGCGTCAATGATTTTTGGACTTGTAAGCAACTTAATTGGGAAGCGATTTGCTCGCTGTTATCCATAATAAATGTATTGCCAGCCTTTCTTGGCAAAACAGACAGCGACACGGTAACAGCCTGATTCTGAAAATGAGCGTCAATGGAGCGTGAACAATTGTTTGTCTTGTAAGTGACTTAATTGGGAAGCGATTTGCTCGCTGTTGTCCATAACTAACGTATTGGCCACCTTTATAGGCAAGAGAGGAAGCGACACGGTAACAGCCCATTCTGAAAATGAGCGTCCACGGAGCGTCAACAATTTTTGGTCTTGTAAGTAAGTTGTTTGGGATGCGATTTGCTAGCTGTTATCCATAATCAAAGTATCGGTAGGCTGTATAGGCAAACAAAAAGTGACACGGTAACAGCCCCATGCAGAAAATGAGTGCCAACGGAGCGTCAACAATTTTTGGTCTTGTAAGTAAGTTGTTTGGGAAGCGATTTGCTCGCTGTTATCCATAATCAACGTATTGGCAGCCTTTATGGACAAAAGCGACACTGACATGGTAACTGCCACATTCTTAAAATGAGCGTCAATGGAGTGTCATCGATTTCGGCTGTTGCATCTTGTATAATCCAAGGGCTATACTATGGCTTGTACCCATAATCAAAGTATTAGCCGCCTTTATAGGCAAAATCATTAATCTCGATGTCACTTCACCTGACAATGAGCGTCAACAGAGCGTCAACAGAGCGTCAACAGAGCGTCAACAGAGCGTCAACTGAGCATCAACAAATTCGGGTGTGGCATCTTGTATGATCCAACGGCAGTACTACAGCATTTACCCATAATCGAAGTATTGGCCGCCTGTATAGGCAATATCGTGAATGTCGATGTCGCTGCACCTGAAAATGAGCGTCAACAGAGTGTCAACAGAGCGTCAACAAAGCATCAACAGAGCATCAACAGAGCATCAACAATCTTGAGTGTTGCATCTTGTATAATCCAAGGACTATACTACAGCATTTACCCATAATCAACGTATCGGCAGCCTTTATGCTCAAAAGAGAAACTGACATGGTCTCAGCCGCATTGTGAGAATGAGCATCAACAGAGCATCCACGATTTCAGGTGTTGCATCTTGTATAATCGATGGGCTGTGCTACGGCATTTACCCATGATCACAGTTTCGGCAGCCTCTGTAGGCAATAACATTAATGTCGACGTCGCATCACCTGAAAATGAACGTCAACAGAGCATCAACAGAGCGTCAACAGAGCATCAACACAGCATCATCAGAGCATCAACAATCTTGGGTGTTGCATCCTGTATGATCCAAGTACTATGCAACAGCATTCACCCATAATCAATGTATCAGCAGCCTTTATGCTCAAAAGCAAAAGTGAAATAATCACAGCCCCATTGTGAAAAAGAGCGTCAACACAGCGTCAACAATTTCAGGTGTTGCATCTTGTATAATCCAAGGGCTATGCTATGGCTTTTACCCACAAACCAAGTTTCGGCAGACTTTATAGGCAATAACTTTAATGTCGATGTCGCATCATCTGAAAATGAGGGTCAACAGAGGGTCAACAGAGCGTCAACAGAGCATCAACAGAGCGTCAACAGAGCGTCAACAGAGCGTCAACAATCTTGGGTATTGCATCTAGTTTAATTCAAGGGCTATGCTACAGCATTTACCCATAATCGATGTTTTGGCAGTTTTTATGCTCAAAACAGACAGCAACATGGTCACAGCCCCATTCTGGAAATGAGCGTCAACAGAGCATCAACAAATTCGGGTGTTGCATCTGGTATAACCTAAGGGCTGTGCTATGGAATTTGCCCATAATCAAAGTATTGGCCGCCTGTATAGGCAAAATCGTCAATCTCAATGTCACTTCACCTCAAAATGAGCGTCAACAGAGCATCAACAGAGAGTTCACAGAGCATCAACAGAGCGTCAACAGAGCGTCAACAATCTTGGGTGTTGCATCTAGTTTAATCCAAGGGCTATGCTAAGGCATTTACCCATAATCGATGTTTTGGCAGTTTTTATGCTCAAAAGAGACAGGAACATGGTCACAGCCCCATTCTGAAAATGAGCGTCAACAGAGCGTCAACAAATTGGGGTGTTGCATCTTGTATAATCCAAGGGCTGTGCTACGGAATTTGCCGATAATCGAAGTATTGGTGGCCTTCACAGGCCAAATCGTTAATCTCGATGTCACTTCACCCGAAAATGAACGTCAAGAGAGTGTCAAGTGAGCGTCAACTGAGTGTCAACAAATTCGGGTGTTGCATCTTGTATAATCCAAGGACAGTGCTATGGCATTTACCCATAATCGAAGTATTGGCCGCCTTGATAGGGACTATCATAAATGTCAATGGCCCTGCACCTGAAAATGAGCATCAACTAAGTGTCAACAGAGCGTCAACACAGTGTCAACAGAGTGTCAACAGCGTGTCAACGATTCTTGGTGTTGCATCTTGTGTAATCCAAGGGCTGTGCTATGGCATTTATTCATGATCAAAGTATTGGCCACCTTTTTGGGAAATATGGTTAGAGTTGATATCGCTACACCTGAAACTAAGCGTCAACCGAGCCACAACAGAGCATTGACAATTTTGGGCATTGCATCTTGGATAATCCAAGGGTTGTGCTACGGCATTTACCCATAATCGAAGTTTGGCCGCCTTTATTTTCAATATAGTCTGTGTCAATTTCGCTATCACCTTAAACTGATCGTCAACAGAGCATTAATGCCTTTTGGTAATGTGAGTATGGTAGTTGGAAAGGGATATGCTTGCTGTTATGTGTGACCAACATATTGGCAGCCGTTATCAGCAAAAGAGCAAGCGACACGTTCAGTTCCCCATGCTGAAAATGAATGTCAATGGAGCCTCAAAGATTTTTGGTCTTATGAATAAGGTAATTGGTATGTGATTTGCTCACTGTTATCCGTAACAAATGTATAGGCAGCCACTGTAGGCAATAGGGAAAGTGACACCGTCACAGGCCATTCTGAAAACGACTGTCAACCTAGAATGAACTGAGGGACATCGATTTCTGGTAATGCATATTGGGTAATGAAGGTGTTGCATGGATATTTGAGCTTATAATTGCACTATTGACCTCCTCCAAGGTCAAAAATATAAAATACGTAAGGAAAAACATCAATTCAAATATTGTCAATATCGCAACCTGCAAAACATGCAAAATGTGATTCCTGGATGTCAAATAATCAATTTTGATTGACAACTATTATCAAACAGCAAAGGCAAGCACATTATATGTATTTACAGATGGACCCGCCGGACAACCCGCTGAGTACCCGTCAAATTCAGACAGGTAGCGACTTTTTCGTTGAACCGTACCCGAATGGGCAGTTCGGGTCTATTCACAACCTGGTCCGCCAATTTAGCGCCGGTTCGGGTCCGACCCAGACCCAGACCCGAAATGGCGGTCCTGAACTGTTGCTAACACTCAGCAGGCGCACTGAAGTCTTAGGCAAGATACCTAAAGTGTTGTCTCGTGAGAGCGAACAGTGCACGAATGTTACTGCACTCAGCTTTGCCACAGGGCCAAGTCATAATCTGTCAGAAAGACTACCAGTACGTTCAAATCATGATGAAAAGTATTATCGATGGCAGCAGGTGTTCAATGGACAATACATTAAAATGAGCATTAACAAAACATCAACGATTGGTGGTTTTGTAAGAACGGTAATTACACATTGATTCGGTCGCTCTTATGCATAACCGATGTATTGGCACACTCTATGGGTAAAAGAGACAGCAACATGGTCACCGCCCCATTCTGGGAATGAGCGTCAACAGAGCGTCAACGAGTTTTAGCTTCGCATATTGGATAATTTACATTCTGAATGGTTGCAGACATCCATTTATTTGATATTGGCAGCCTTTACTGGGTAAAACAACAGTGAGATACTCCCTGACGCGTCCTGAGAATGAGCGTCAACGCAGCGTCAACGATTTGTGGTTTTGTACGTCCAGTAATTTCACACTGATTTGGTCGCTCTTATGCATAACCAATGTATTGGCAGGTTTTGTAGCCAAAAGAGACGGCAACATGGTCACCACCCCATCTTGGGAATGAGCGTCAACGGAGCGTCAATGATTTCTGGTTTTGTAAGTATGGTAATTAGACAGTGATTTGATCGCACTTATGCGTAACAGATATATTAGCAGCTTTTATATGCACAACAGACAGCAACACGATCACCGCCCCATTATGAGAATAAGCGTCAATGGAGTGTCAATGATTTGTGGGTTTGTATGTACGGTAATTACTCAGTGATTTGGTCGCTCTTATGCGTAACCGATGTATTAGCAGCTTAAATATGCAAAAGAGACAGTCACATGGTCACCACCCCATTCTGAGAATGAGTCTCAATGGAGTGCCAATGATTCTTAGCTTCGCGTCTTGGATAAATTATGTTCTGATTGGTTGCAGGCATCCATTTAACCAATATTGGCAGCCTGTACTCAACAGTGCCATGCTCCCTGTCGCAACCTGAAAACGAGCGTCAACTGAGCGTCAACAGTTTTACTTGTTGCATATTTGGTAATCAAGGCATCACACGAATCTTTGTGTTCATAATGGAATTCTTGACCGCCCTGATAGGCTAAAATGCAATCTATCAAAGGTAAAACACTGATTTCAAAATAATCGATATTGGAAGCTGCAAATCATGCAAAAACATATCCTTGGTTGTTGAAAACGCCATTTTGATAAAATACTATTAACATACTGCAAAGACATGTGGCTTACATGAATCTATGGATGGACCCGCTGGGCGACCTGTAGACAACCCGCCCAATTCAGACGGCTTGGGAGTTTAACATCAAACCGTACCCGAGTCGACGGTTCGGGATCATCGACAACCCGGATCGACAATTTGACAGCGGTTCGGGTTGGACCCCGACCCTGACCCGAAGTGACTGTCCGGAACTGTTGCTAACACTAGTCAAGACCATTCTCTTCGACCGGGGAGTACCCTGGTAGTTTATTATCACCTGAATAGATATGCCAGAAGTCCTGCTTACTCGCATATTGACTATTGACTGCTGTGTCTGTGACCCAGAGTAATCTCTAGTTCAATCAGACTTATCCCCTAAAATCAATTTTGGTAATGAAATCAGCTTGATTTATTCTGCCTTGCAATTCTGACATAATAAGCAATGGCGTTTTATCCTTGTTTGGATATTCATTACGATGTCAATAATCCACGCATAATCTTAATCCATTTCTACTTGGTTTTGGTAGGAATGATATCTGACTTCAATTGAACTTGAAGACGGTCTGGTTGTTCCTTCGTTTATCATTTTATCCAATTACTGAACAAGCTTCGTGTGTTCTTCTTGAGATATTTGATAAATCAGGTCTATACGTAGCATCTGTTCGGGAACCTTGAGCTCGATTCGATGGTACGATCGTATATTGCTGTTCGGTGTGTTCTTTTCACAACGATAATGGTACTTGTGAAAGGAAGATGAATGTATATCACTGAGTTACTGTCAGTCTAGTCACGTGATATGCGTAACCCGTATTCGTGAGATCGCAAGTTGGCCAGTCTTATGTGCTTTAGCAGGGATACATAAGAGTCATTCGTCGATTGAATAAGCAAGTATGGTTGGCTTGCGAATTCATTGAAAGGACACCTACTATGGTAGTCCTCAATTTGATGATGCAACAATGTTGTCAGATTGAAAGATGTTACATCTGCCGAGCGCATTGTTTTCAACCACATTCATATCCTAGATACTGGGGGGATTGTTTGATTGCACTAGAGATCACTCTGACACACAAACACAGCAGTCGATAGACAATATGCGAGTCTCCGGGACTTCTGGTTTATCGCCTCAGACGATAAGAACTACCTGGGTACTCCCTGGCCAAAGAGAATCGTCTCGGCCAAAGCATGACATGACTGAGGGAATTATGATGTTGGCTGAAGATAAGAGGCCTGAAGCAACCCTGCTCATTGGTTTGAGTTACTATGCATTGCAACATCAGACTCGTATTCGATACAAGATGACGTGTCATGTTCTACATTGGCGTAATATCAGTTGGTCGCTGATTAAATCTATAATGCCAGCCTAATAACCTCTAAAGTGAGGCATCAATCGGCGATTAGCACTGCGAACTATTGTGTGGGCAGACGTTCCAACTAGTGTTGCAAACGGGTAGTAAGATGTCTAAATTCAAGTTTCGTCTGACACACTGTCTGACATGATATCGTGTGCCGGATCGCCTGATTCTTACCAAGAGTGTAATGCTTGGAAACCATGTTGCATGAACACGATAACCTATCGGAATGCGTGGCACCTTATCACCAGGCGCATGCTTAGGATGCATGACGCGACCTCGATAATGCTATGTTGAGTACTGTAGTCATAGCGTCAAAGTAATGGTGTACAAACCCTCGAAGACGACTATAAAGAGATGGCATTCTTCTGGCAATGAGAAGAACAAGCTCAAGCAGCAATCCACTGTCAACATCCAGAACACCGAAGACAATCTTGAAATATTATTAAGAATTCTATCTATTGAAAACATTCAGAATTACTTCCTCTACTCTTGTCCATCTTCGTGACTATGCATTATATGCCTGGACACAGGTTGACACAATGTCAGTACGCACACCAGAACCTGGTCGAACGTTTTGGCGATTTCATTGTTCAACTGCACGAGGAAGTTTCAACGCACATCTCCCAATTGGTCTGGCATTTTGTCATAAGTATCAATATCGGTTACCAGAAACATCGGTACGTATCTACTGGGTTATTACCATTCGAAGAGTATTCCGAAGATTGGTCGTATCCGCAGGCGGCTTAGTTTTTGGCTTTGAAGAAGCCACTGGTGTTTGGTCAAGGGTTGACCCACCTGCTCTTGAATACAGGTCAAGAGGTTGAGTCTTATGATAAGATGTGGAGAGAAAGAGCTTCTTAGACAGGCGGTTGTACTTAATTCAATAACTGTTGTATCGATTATTGGGATTAAGAACGCAGGTAACAATTGGTTGGTAACTTCCCCAATTCCTTTGGATCAAAAAGTAATAACCATTTATGGTAGTGTGATGGTAATTTTGATGCTACTGATGGGTTATTCGTATTCAATGCTCCTATATAAATTGCATCAGGTCTAAGAGCTACCCCAGTGGGATGATAGGTGATATCATGATCTGGTCGTAATAACCGATGACCAAAGGATTTTTCAGAACGATTAGGATAGCACTAATGTCCAGAGGTCATTCCTTGAGCTTGTTGTTTATTGAGATAGCAAGCTGGAATTAAGGCGTCATGGTCTTGAGCAGTCTTCACGACTTCGGACGCATGATCTGTATCGTCTAAGGTTCTGTGATTTCCCAATGATAAACCTAAGGCTGGTGAAAATAGACCTTCAGTGTTTATTCTTGGACCTCCGACGTCCGAAGCTCTCCCTGGTATACTTCCCATTACCACCACGACTCCGAACATCTTTGCTGCTTCTGGAAATATGACGAAGGATGTGCTTCGCAGATTGAGCATGCATCGAATAGGAAAGTATTTTCCATCAGAATCTATAAAGAACTTATAGATTGTTCGTTTTCCTATTGTTGTAGGTGAGACTTTATAGACCTTTCCAGTCTGTTTCGGGTTGTTGTAATAGACATAATCTGTAGAGGTATTGTGTTTTTGTTGATTTGAGAGCAACTGTCCTCAGTAGCTTTGCATTTCGACATCGTTATCCTTTCAACAATAACTTGGCCATAACAGGTCAATAAGTGTTATAGACACCAGGAAAAATGACCGTACACGACGCGTGACTCATAGAGAAGCTGTTTGTGGGCCGGTAATCCATTGCATATTTGACGCATGGCACTATGAAGTCCTATGGACTTACATGTGGATGCAGACAGTATTATATCATTTGTACATGATGACTAGAAATTGCGCAAGATTCCATGAGACATGGGAGAGCCAGAGGCCCGATGCCTCAGGCCAGTTTTTCTTGACATGTACTGCTATGGAACATGGGAGAGCCGGAGGAATGATGCCTCAGGTCGAGGATTTTCTACATATCAAGCTAAGGATCGTGGGAGAGCCAGGACTGATGCCTCTGGTCAAGTAATTTCTGCATATCAAGCTGTGGATCGCAGGAGAGACAGGACTGATGCCACTGGTCAAGTATGTTCTACCTATCGAGCTATGCATTATGGGTGAGTTGGAGTCCTGTTACCTCTGGCAGGATTTATACAGATTGAGCCGTGAAACGCAGGAGGGTCGGAGCTACAGGACGCCCGAGGTCCTGTGGAGACCATGCCTTCTCCAACTCTTCAATGTCATCCTCCTCCTCATCCTCCTCCTCATCTTCCTCTTCGTCCTCGTCATCACTGGCAAATTAGTCCCTGTGGTATTCCTCTGGCCTAGCAGCGTCATCTTCAGTCTGCATGTCACCTCCAGCTTCTGGTGGTTTGGGCCAGAAACGATTGAACATGACTAGGTCCATAGAATTGTTGACATAGTAGTATCTGGTACCGGGGATGCGAATCAGGTGCATGGCCGCCCATAGCCACTTGATATAAACTACAACAAGGTTGGCCTGTTCCCGACGGAGAACTTTGTTGGATACTACTAGCAGCCCCTTCAAAGGTCAACAAACAACTTGGTTTTCAGGCCGGAGCTCCAGCCAAAGAAAAGCGCATCTCGTCGGGAGGCCATCCTATAGCCGTAGTATCCTCACAAGGTGTGCCGGTCGTGAGTCCCCTACATCACCTTTTGGCGGCGCTTCTATCCAGAACCACAGGAAGTCATTCCAAAGCTCAGTATTCCGAAATGATTGGTCATCGATGCGGTTCAACTCAGGGGCAGTGGAATCAGCACCGCCGGAGGACTGGAAGTTGACCACCGGTACATAAAGTAGGTCGAATTCAGTGGCATGCATCTCACCTATGCCACTCTTATCGGCGGTGGGTACATTAAGGTGGTATCTACAGTATCGATATAAGTATTCTACGAGTGGAAAGTTGTACATTGGAAGATGTTCGTTCTTGACATAGAAGCCCTTTCATCTGGGGGATCGCAGCCCACGGACTTGGATCTTTCCCTCATCCTGGCAGAAGCAGAAGGGTAAATGCTCCGGTATTGGCTCTTGCTCACGGTTGCATTGGTTGATCACAATTTGACCCTTGGGTCGATATAACTGAAGTGACTCCTGGATATCGGGGGTCCAGTGGACTTCCTTTGCAACCTGCAGGAGGTGAAGGTACCACATCCGGAGGACATGGATGTGCAAGTAGTTGTTTAGAATCTGCCATTCGTACAGAAAGTTGCATTTAGACCAGCGATAAGGGCCCATGGGCATCCTTGGATGGTTCATTTCCTGTGTTTCAGTGCTGTCTTTGACTAAGTGTCCAAAGCGCTGAACTAATTCATCATAATGCAGCAGGAGTTGAATTCGGAAGAAGTCCAAGATGGTACGTTCATGTACTGTGGAATTGTAGACTTCCTGTAGGCTCTATCTGTTCTGTGCCTTTCGGCGTTGTGTTTGGGCCCGGGAAAGAGCATCACCGTGTTTGGACCAATCTTCATTCCAGATGGCATGTTCAGCCTTGGGTTGCATCTTGAGGTCCTTCATTTGTGCATGGGTGATGCTGTCTATGGTCTTCAAACTCCAGTAGATGGTAAAAACGTCCTTAGTTGCACGGAATTCCTCTAAATGATCCGCTAGATAGTGGAGAGTCTCGGTCGTGTGGGATCGGTATTGTACCACAAGACTCCAGTAGACCAGTCACCGAACAGAGGTCAATGCTCTCTGCAAGACTGGTCGGTGACGCGGCAGTGGGTCGTGCAATGCTGCTGCCAATGCCGGGTAGATGATTTGACCGAAATTCCGCATCTCTTTACAACTCCACTGCGAGATTTGCTGGTAGGCTTTGCCACCCTAATAGACATTAGGGTAAGGACGAAATCCAGCCCACATCTCATCAAATACCACAGGTTTCCCATGGCACTGTAGGAAGCCCTCGATCCAGGTCGGGAGGTGATCGAACATTTCTAAATAGATGTTCGGGGGAATATCAGGCTGGTGGAGGTCGTAGGCTTCGACTTGCGGACATTCCCAAAAGAGGCACTGGACTGGCCTCGCACTGAGGGACTCGAACCTGTCCTTCATGATCTTTATAGCGTGACAGTGGCTAGCAGTTTTAGCATTCTGGAACTCCCAATAGTTCTGCTGGAATACCTCTGACTTTCGCTGGTGCGATTCCAGATCCGGCGGAAGAATAAGCGACCCCAGTTTGTCCTTCGGAGTTTGACACTTCTGGCAAGCATTGTACTTGACACCTTTAAGGTTGGCATGCTCCATGTGATCCGCTAGCCAAGATGCAAGAATTGGCCAGCAACAGTGCCTGTGGCCATCGGAACAAGGCCACAGATCACCGGAATGGATGTCTCCACCCTCGGGACATCGCGTGACCGGCTCCAGCACTATCTTGGCAGTAGCACACAGCACCTGCAGGTAATGTTAACAATGGTTCCGGACGGTGACGGTGGGTCCAGATCCGGGTGCAACCTGACCCGTGGCCAACTTGGCATTCCGGATTGTCAATCAACCCGAACTGTGAACTCGGGTATGGTTCGATGGTAAACTCCCAACCCGTCTGAACTGGGCGGGTTGTCAGCGGGTCTCCCAGTGGGTCCATCCAGAGATTCAATTAAGGCTCTTGTTTTTGCAGTATGTTAATAGTATCTTATCAAAATCGTGTTTTCAACAACCAAGGATATGTTTTTGCATGCTTTGCAGCTTGCAATATCAATTAATTTGAAATCGGTGTTGAACCTTGGAAATATTGTGTTTTTGCATATAAGAGCGGTTAATAATTCGTTTATGAACACAAAGATCAGCACGATGCCTTGATCACCCAATGTGCACCAACTAAAACTGTTGACGCTCCGTTGACGCTCATTTTCAGGATGAAGCAGGGAGCATGTTGCTGGTGTTTTTGCCACTACAGGCTGCCAATATATGTTAAATGGATGTCTGCAACCAATCGGGACATAAATTACCCAAGGTGCGAAGCTGAAAATCGTTGACACTCCGGTGATGCGCATTCCCAGGATGGGGCAGTGACCGTGTTGGTGTCTCTTATGCCTGTAAACTCTGGCAATAGATTGGTTATGCATAACAGCGACCAAATCACTGTGTAACTACTGTACTTTCAAAACCACAAATCGTTGATGCTTCGTTGACGCTCATTCTCAGAATGGGACGGTGACAGTGTTGCTGTCTCTTCTGCCTATAAAGACTGCCAATACATCGGTTATGCATAACAGCAACCGAATCACTGTGTGACTACAATACTTACAAAACCACAAATAGTTGACGCTCCGGTGACGCAAATTCTCAGGCTGGGATGGTGACCGTGATGCTATATCTTTTACCTATAAAGACTGCCTATACATTGGTTGTGCATAACAGCGACCAATTCATGGTGTAATTACCGTACTTACAAAACCACCAATCATTGACTCTCTGTTGACGCTCATTCTCAGAATGGGGCGGTGACCGTGTTGCTGTCTCTTTTGCCTATTCAAGCTGGCAATAGATCAGTTATGCATAACAGCTACCAAATCAGTGTGTAATTACCGTACTTACAAAACCACCAATCGTTGACGCTCCATTGACGCTCATTTTGATGTATTGTCCATTCAACATCTGCTGCCATCGATACTAGTTTTCATCATGTTTTGAACGTCTTGGTACTCTTTCTCACAGATTGAGACTTGGCCCTGTGGCAAAGCAGAGCGAAGTAACATTCTTGCACTGTTCGCTCTCACCTGACTGAAACTCATGTATCTGGTCAAAGGGTTCATTGCGCCTCGTATTCATCTGTTTATCAACCGGTAATCACATGCTACAGATCACCATTCACTCATTATATATCTCTAACTCACACTCTCGGTCAAGTTACATAAAGATGCTTGTGAAACATTGATGCATTCTGTCGTGCTTGTTCTTCACTCAGTTATTTCTCCTCATTTCGATTGCATTGACCGTCATCAACACCTTTTCAGCCTCTCTCTTTGACTTCCGTATAGGCCGAATCAATCCAGGAACATTTGTCGCGGCACTCACATCCCGCTGCTCTGGGCATTCTGGATCTCCTATGCGATTATCTTGCTCTGTATCATATTCAACGCCCGCCGCGCAACCGTCTTCGCGGTCATTTGGATTATCTAAGTCCCCATTGCAGTGAGGCCAATCTGCAGTCTCCGAAATGCTTTCAGGTGTGCTATCCTCATCACTTTTGACTGGCTGACAGTTGATTCTTCGGATTCGGCGGACGTTTAATACTTGAGTGCGTCCTCCAGGGAGTGCCTTTGAAGACGAAGGTGGTGGCAAAGGAGATCTTTCTGACCATTTAAATGCAGCTGCACCATCATGTTGAAAGGATGACCACGATGCTTTGACGATTTCTTCCACCTCCGAAATGAGTCCCACCACCATCATCTGCTTGTTTGGAGCTCAAGACTCCGTCTGGGTAGCAAATAGGTTTTGGCTGCCCTGCCACATCTCCAAAATGTCGTGAACCTTCGCCATTCTGTGCAATTTCCTCTCTGCCGCCTGTTTCTTCATTTCCAAGTCATTTCCTGTGTTCGTTGTATCCAATTCTGGGTCAGCGCCTGCCAAATTCCCATTGTTGGGTGGAGCAAACAGCCTTACAATGACTTTTTCGTGAAGGGTTGAACCTGTGGGGTTTGACTCCCTCCAGCCGATATCATCTCGGCCAAGGGAAAAACTGGCCACCACTCCAACACCATGTAGTATGATAGAGAATATGTCGCGCGCCACATTGCCAATATCGGCGTGCTTTGTGCGTTTCCTTCTGTTGACACCACCAGTCGGCTATGTCTGGTGACCAAAAGGTACTGCTAATCTCCAGTGGGTCGGAGTAGTAATCATTGAGATTTCAATTAATTTGCCCCCTGTTCTTTGGTGCCTCAGGCGGCGAATTCGAATACAGTCTGGCTGCAGTCAATAGACGTGCTGCGCGATCGCTTCGTCCGGGTGTCGTTACAGCCACATTGTTTCGCATTAAGTATTCGTCATCATCACTGGACACATCAAATGGGTCAAAGGATGATTGACAGGATCCTAGAACCGTTGCAGAGGGGATGAGATTGCTGCTCGGTAAGCTGTGGTGCTTAATGACCGGCACACTTCGATGTTTGGCAGAGTATTCACTCTCAATATACTCTACAAAGGCCTCTTGGTATTGGGCAGTATACAATGTCTCGTCCTCAGAATCAATATCCATTCCCTGGTCCCACTGAGTAAACGATCGGAACTTCCGGAAAGGATTGAGGATATGTGCAGAAATGATCAGCATGCCCATCGTTGGAGTGACTTCAGCATAGTATTTGGACTGCTTCTGTCAAGCTAACTTCACAGCGAAAAACAAGTCTTCCTTCCATGGAGTTTGCTTCTTGGCTAAAGCTCGCATCATGCCGTCCATGTGATCGGTCATGTCATTGTACACTGCGATACCGTGATGCAATGTGACTGTATGCCTTTTTGACATCTACAGGGTCCGATATGGAAATGTCCTCAATACCGCCATCATATACTCCACAATGGTCCACTCATCTTGAGTTGCGAAAAGTGGCAGGTACTCAGGGTATCTTGGATTTTGGAGCCATTCGCGTGTGAATTCCCGTACTCGGTAGGCGCCCTCCAGCAACTCCAGCGTTGAGATCCACAGTGTCTTCACAACCATAATCGGTAGTACAGTGATGCGAACTTTGGCCTTTTGACAGTCAATGAACTCGTTTCGACGACCAGGTGTCAGTGTAATCAATACAGGAAGCATCCTCTGCTATATGAAGGTCAATTTCAGGACGTCCAAAATATCAAGAAATACGCACTTTCTCAATTATCTTGGCTAAACCTGGTTTCATGGCCGACACCTTATTGATTCTAGCGTTGCCCTCTTTTCGAAGTCTTTGACTCTTCCCAATGTCTATGCTCTCATTCTCTCGAAATTGCTGATCGCGCTCATGGGCATCCCAAGACGTGGTGCGGCCTTTTACACCTAGACCCCTCATGAATGCACCTAAAGCCAGTCGTATGATGTGCGCCATGCATGGTATGTGGTTCCTCAAAGCAGTCCACTGGATTGGAGAGGCCCTGAGTGTTGATTGCGTCTCATCGAGTAATTTGAGGAAGCATTACCAGTCCTAATACCAAGCAAACCACCATCGGTAATCTCAAAACGATCTATCATGTCCTCCAACTCTATGGCCAGCCTTGCTCCAGTATGTTGGCCCTTCACCTATCATCCTTGATTAGCTTTCGAAACGGGAAAAGAACAGGCAATCAACCTCATCGAAAGCAAGTTGAACTTCACGCAATGCCCAGTTTTGATCCATGTAGTAAGCAATGACTGACGTTATGGCTAGTTTGTTCGGAGATGTCCATCAGTCCAAAGCTAAACTCACTTCATTACACGACGGCAATTGCTTCTCAATGGCATCCATGGTCAGTACATAATCCCTCTACCAAATGTTGCTAGGAGTTGTAGCGGACGGCAGCACTTGGTCATCAGCTACTGCCTTGTATGACCGTCGTAGCTCTAGATTCAATAGAGCGTTCCATAGGATATCAGCCGAAACAAATCGTAACCTGAGGATGCGATTCCATGTGTCTTGGTGAAATTCAGAGGTTTCGAAGTCCGTAACTGCCAGTTTAGAACATTTTGTGTGTCATTTCGGTCAATATGGATCAACCTGGATGTCAAATGTGATTTGACTCAGTGAACATACTATTGTGATTCCTCGACTTCATTGCCTCTTCAGCATGGCCAAAGCTGTTTCATCAACCGTCGGGCTGGTCAATTCTGTATCCTCTGACTCTGTTAATTCGTTTAACTTTGCGATGTGAGCTTTTGCCAACACATGTTTCCCCATTGAGCTGGTCCCATGCTCTGATGGATGGCAAAGAACTTGATGACAAACGATGCATATGATGCCAGGGCTGCCAGTCTCCACAATTCCGCAGTGTAAGTAGAATCGCCATGAAGGCGCATGTCTTGAATTATTCCCGCAATAGGCTGCTTCGAGCCAACATTCATTGAAGCCCACCAAGCATCAAGGGCGATTTGCAATGTAAGGTCGCTCAAATCATGAATAAAGACACGTTCATTTTTCGATGAGATCTTAACCTCCAGCCAAGAGGTGTTTAAGGATTGTGAATCAGATATGGCCGTAGGAATTAGAAATCTGGTTAATGCGACTCGAAAGACTGCCGAAGGTAATGATACAGTAAAGCAGACTGCGGGTTCTTTAATATTGACTCCACAGCTACAAGCAAAAAAAATCAGCTCTGTGAGACATTGGATGCATATTTCTGAAGTTGTATACAAGGACATATTGAAAAGACTGACTGCGTAAGGCTCAATTCGGTAAAAATGCGATGCAGTTCATTGCTGTGTCGCTTCCTGAGCCCCCACAAAAATTGTTGATGCTCGGAGGGCGCTCAATTGTAGGAGGCGGATGCAATATCGTCAGTAGCATTTTTACCTGTAAAGGTAGCCAATAAGTTGATTAAGAGTTAATGCCTTTCCGTAGCCCTTAGATTGTCCAAGATGCAAGAACAAAAATTTGTGGACGCTCGGTTGACACTCATTTTTAGGAGGTGGTAATGATATGAATAATACAAATTTTGCCCAGAAAGGCGGCCGATACATTGATTATGGGTCAATGTCAATGCACAGTATTGTGAGTGCACAAGATGCAAAACTAAAAATTGTTGACACTCCATTGACAATCATTTTTAGGAGGTGGTAGTGATATCGTTGCTGTCATTTCTTCCCATAAAGGTGGCTAAAATTTCGATTATAGCTTAATATCGTCACACAACTGTTTGCTTATCCAAGATGCAAGAACAAAAATCGTTGACACTCCGTTGATGCTCATTTTTAAGAGATAGTAGTGATGTCAACGCCGGCATTTTTGGCCATGAAGGCGGCCAATACTTTGATTATGTGTTACCACAACCATGTCTTCTGTTTGATTATCAGACTCACAAGACCGAATATCATTGAAGCATTGTTGTCGCTCATTTCCATGATTGGTCAACAAGTGTTTCACGATCTTATTTGCCTATAAAAACCACCAATACAATCGCCTTGTAGAGCCCGACAAGCGACAAGCATATGGTCAGATGCTGATTGGCAGAGGGCAATCGAGCGATTGCAGCGCGAAATCCATCAGCTGATACCTGCTAAACACAAGCTTATCGATCAATTATTCCTACATCATGAGCGACAACTATTGCAGAAAGTCAGGACTAAGGAACCAGTGCCAGAAGCATATTCGGCAAAAAACTTGCTCCAATGAAGACCACTGCAGAAGACGAGGCTCACGGGGCGGTAAACAAGACCGCCGACAAGAGTGTGCAATTCCAGATCTGTCTATCCAAGGCTGAAATCGAAGCCACCACCTGGAGTATTGCAGATGCGGACCGCTTTGCGAAACAGCTCTCGGGAGAGATTTGTCGTATCACTTCGAAAGACCAGATGCGGTTCATGATGGAATGCTCCAGCTTCTTGGTCCAGTTTGGCGCGTGGTGGCAGGCAGTCGGCCTTCCGGAGCTCCGGAAAACCATCCAACAGTGTGTAATCCATTTCGGATATCCAAAGATGCATTATGTGAGCCAAATATCAGAGTCAATTCGGCAAATGGGTTCCGGCGACCATTTCACCCCCAATATTTCTGAACTGCTACATATCGGCAATGTGAAAGAGGCCTATTGATCTACCAACAAAGTCAATTACATTCAACAGATGCTCAAGCACAATGACCAGTGTACTGCTCTTGACTATATGGAGAAGACACTGTCATATCTTGCCATTCAAGGCAGGTACGATATTGACTCTGCGAAAGTTTTCAACCTACTATCAGCTGCCGATAAATGGCGAAATACCCGCCGAGCTCATCCTCTACGCCTCCACCATTGTCAGAAAGAACCATTGTTCCGCCCCGTATCTCACCAGGTAAATCATTTGCGAGAAACCCATCTCTGAGGCGTGTGCAGAAGTATCAAATTAACCTCACTCAGAGATGCATCAGTAGATTTCGGAATTCCCAACTTTGGATAGCTATTCCGTACACAAATTGAAGACAACTGGGCACATGAAGTTAGTCGACTGGTGCTTGGATATGATCAGAGTGTACTCATAGACAGTGCATTTATTGAACTTCTGAATGGGCTGTTGTACTACCGTCAACCATTTCACTGCCCTACATCTGTTGAGTGTCTGGGACATGATTGCAAGGTAGAATATATGGATGCCAACCAAGGCATCATGCCTGAATCTCATAACATCTGGGTCCAATATATGGACAGTGACCTCGATCACACCTTCCAACACCAAATTCCTTCTTTTCCTGTACTATAATTCAGCTGAACTCCACCGAATCAGATCCTCCTATTTCAGGAGTGCCTGCCCACTGGAAAATCGATATCCTCCTTGTCTAAGAGGTGCAAGAAGACCCAACAATGGATATTATGTCCTCAACCTCAAGAATATGCGGTGGTGAATCCAACAAAGTACAAAGATCCGCATGGTTGGGCTGTTTGGGCTGTCAGGTTAATCCGGGTTGCCAAGAAGACTGATAAGATGCATATTGTACCTGTCGGAGCAAGTGTTGGACCTGCACATTATGTGCGAGCAAATAATGCTGCATCAGATAGAATCACTAGGGTATGGCTTGCAAATAATCATGTTGATTTAGATACCTACTGGACTGTGTATTAAAGTTACAATGCTTGAATCAAGGTGTGCAGAAGATAGTTAATTGAATTGTACTATTGGATATAAACATTATAATGATCACTCGCGGAGAGTATAGCTCCAGGTTCAAGGTTCAATGGAATGCTCCCGGAGACGTGGCCAATACTCCCAACAGCTCCGAAATTTGCACATTCTAATAGTTTGATTTGGCAGCATTTTGAAGACAACTATACACTCTGCAGGATATTCTTGAATTCGGTTCCACAACTTCCAGAGTATTCATGGGCACCTGTGATGTAGCTTGGGAGCACCTGAGAGCACATCGCTTTGCATTCAGCCTATCTGGGAGCATATGGGATCATCTGGAAGGATCAGTGCGGCTGTTCAGAGTTGCTGAGTTGTTCGGTGATGACTTCCAAACCATTTTACATTTTGCTGAATTACCCACTCTCGGCCCTGGGATTTTGTTTCAAGGTGAGAGGCTGGAGTACCTGCCTGAGTACATCGTACAGCTCCTCTCGGTTTGGTTGCTGTGGCTCATCCAGCGGCTTCTGAGGAATATAGCGTTTCTTGATCGGAATCGGCTGGAGACCAACCATTATGATGCTGTGGGTTCAGGGCATCTGGCGGATCTTCGAAGATAGATTGCCAATCTTCATGTATACTGGCCACTCTTGCTTGTCGCCAGCAAAATTCGAGAGATGTGTTCCGTCGGACATGAAAATGAAGGGAACCACTGTATCCCCCACTGTTAGCATTGACTTAACATCGCTTAGCACGTCATCACCCTCGGATATCTATCCTTACCAGTGTCTCACCCCACCAGTCCGCAGTATGCGTTTCGCAATAGAGGTGTCTCAGTGGGGTATCGCTGTTGAAGCAACGCTGAGGGGCATAAATATGATGCTCGGCATAGCCTGGCTGCCGCATCAACCATCTTATGCATCTGATGATATCTCGACTCCAGCATTTGATAGGGCGTTGGTGATTGTCAGTCCATATCATATTCTTGAGAGTGTGCAGTTCCTACTCCCTGGGAGTATGATTATCTGGCATGATAGTCATGAGCCTCCGGACGCCATCCCCGTATTCGAAGCTTGGGAAACGCAGAGCAGTGTTTTCTTCCTTCAGCACGTTGTCATAGTACGTCTTCATGCCCTACTTCTTGATCCCACACTGGATATATTTGTACTCTTCACGCGTCGCAAACGGTTAGTAGGGAGTGTGTTGTAAGTTCGTCTCAAGGCAACCCTGGGCATCGTGTTCCCATGGCGCAGCGATGTAAATGCTCCGCTGAGCACCAGCGCTGGGGTACGGTTCTGTCGGTGGCGAAGGAGGTGGCGGTGGTTGAAACTCCAAGTCTGTGATGTTGTCAAGGTGTTTAAGGCAGGGAAACACGTCCAACTCTTCAACTGAATCTTTGCTAGCGTTGAATTCATGATGCTGAGCGGGTTCAAGGTGTCGGGGCGCGCTGCGAATAGTCAGATTCTTCTGGCATGCAACTTGAAGATGTTCAGGAGGGTGTAATTTGTTATGTTTGGGTCGCCATCTGTCTGAGGTGAACTGATTTCATCATGAAAATTCGGGGAAACAGAAAGGGGTCTTCACTGGCATTGTCGACGACACACAAGGAGTGGAGTATTCACTGTAGAAAGGGATGAAAGTTGGTGCTGGGCCTGAGCAGTCTGGTGTGGGTATATGCTCTGCTAACTTGAGAGGATTATTGAGCCTCAACAGCATCACAAGGAGGTTCTTTACACGCCCGGAGTTGCAAAAACACTGCATGCGCGATGTCCCATAATGCAATGAATAGAATAGTTAATTAACCCTGAGCGATCCAACAACCTCGCGATGAGTGTAATAATCCATGCCTGAGATACATAGATTACACCAAAGGCAACGAACAAGCCCACAACCTGTAACCCAGACGAGCCGGAATACACCATACCCTAATCAAATGAAACAGCTCCACGCGTGCCTTATTCTGCACCTGAGATGAATGGATTACAGCAAAGGAAACTCATCAGACAAGAAACCGACCCAAACCAAAACACACACCTCATCCGCCACGCCACGACAGATTTACCCCTTGCCTACCCAGATGACCAGGCGCACCTGAGGGAGAGGGACATCGGGGAGACTGTCGCCACCTGCCGATTCGCCGAGTAGCTGCTGATCCACATCGACATCCAACGAGTTTCCGGATTTGTCAGCATCTTGCAAAGTTGGCGCTGCTGGGTGACGTTTTTGCATCGTCACAAGGCCCAAAACCTCCAGCCCACAGAGGGGATGAGTCACCAGAGTTTGTGGGAGTGGGCGAGACTCCGGAGGTTGTGGCCGTGGGGCAGGGGCCGGAGGTTGTCGCTGTGGCGTATGCTTGCAAATCTCCTGGTTGTGCTCAGGTAGCACGGTTGGCTGATCGTCTACCATGGTATCTACATCGTCAGCCAATGTATTAACCATCTCTCCCTGGCCAATCGTCCGAGGTCCTTTGCCATCATCCTCATCCTCATTGTTATCCTCATCCTCATCCTCCTCTTCCTCCTCATCTGCATCCTCTTCATCGTCATGGTCCATTTCCATATCCACATCGCTGTCTAAATCGACGCCGTCCGGTGCGTGCCCATCATCCTCCATGCGCATAGTCGCATCAGAATCATGTTCTGAGTCATATTCGCCTTCCGACTCTTCGGTAGAGTCGGTATGATCATCGGAGGAAATTGACATGGCGGGAGATGCTTCCGGCTGTGAATATGTCTGCTATATTCAGCCCTCCGTGTCCCATTCCCCTTGCTCCTTGTAGCCTCTCCACAGCTCTGCGAGCTTTGTCCCCCTAGGGCTTGTTTAACAATACCTTTCCCTTGCCCATTCCCGTCCCCGTTCCCGTACCTGTTCCCATTCCCCTTCCGTTTCTCCGTTGCCTTCCCCCTCCCCTTCCTGGCCTCAGTCTCCTAACGTTTCTGCTTCCCACCCTTCGCTCCCTTCCGTTTCCCGGATCCTGTTTCACCGCCCGGCATGTCCTCCTCGCCCCCGCAGTCATTATTGTGATTGCCATCGCCAGGACGGCTCCTTCCATGACTTGGAGCTCCAGGATCCGCCCAGGTCTCATCATCAACATCCTCATCGATTAGCTTATCCTAATACAGTGGTCTAACGATCAGGTAGTCGCCTGGCTTGTATAGCCGGGAGCTTTACCGCCCAATCATTGGCCTGAGAACATTGCTACCGTACCAAGAGAAATGCTCGCTGGTGGGTTCAACCTTCCCCAAGCTGGTTGTCTGCGGATTGGAGACATCGACTTGATCCCCGAAGGCACAGGGGTTCTCTCACATCCAATTGTTACTTTGGTCGTGGGTTTTGTCAAATATTCTTCCCATATATGAGCGGAAGGCAGCCCACCACTCCCGACAAGGCAATCTCCTGCTCCTGCAGTGTGGCCACCTCACCTGCAATTGTAAAAAGTCGCAAGTCGTGACTGGATCAAGAAAGATTATATCATATAAGAGGTCCCATGCCCACTCATCCTTGACGCCGCAAACATTGTGTATCTGGTTGAGTCCACGGATGTGTTCCGAGATGAATCGCTGTATACGGTCCCGATCCAATGTGAGGTGGCGATCCATAACCAATGTTGGCATCTTTGCTCTTGCCTTCCCCTGTTCTTGGTGGCTGCCCTATGATGCCATCGTTATGAGTTGAAAATGAATCTACATCTGAAGCGTTATCATCATGATACAGTTGCATGTAGCTGATGGAAGCCCAGAGGGAAAGTACAGAGCTGTGTAGGTTATTGGGGGTGTTTTGGAACGAGAGGGGTTGTTTTGTGCAAGTCACGAGATGTCGAGATCATTCAGGATGCAGGCGGTGTGTATTATCTGGGAGCAAAAGAGAATGGAGGTGTAGGCAGGAAGAAGGGATATATATAATCGAGTTCCGGCGATTTCTTGGTTCACCTTGTGCGATATGATAGTTTTGATTCATATCCTGCATTTTGTTGGTTAACGAACACAAAACGGCCCAGCCGTCATCTTGCCCAACCACCACCCACCTCATGAATGACAAGCCTTGAGACGAGATCTACTACTCGCGGTGAGGACAGTTAACAACACCAGGCATTTCTTTTGCATCACATACCACATTTACCGCTCATACCTCGTGCATCTTGAAGCAAACAGAGTAGTTCTCAGGTTGTCCCAACTGTGCAACCATCCAACATGGCTACCATCACACCTAGCGGTGGAAAAAGCACTCCCGACTGATGTCATAGGATAGAGAATACGTGATTGTTCGCTTTCCAATGGTTTTAGCTCTGCCAAAGGGGCATTTCTACGGGGAAGCTGAAGATATACACAATCGATGGTTCGAACCATTGTGCCAAGAATGAGTGCAATACTATGATGATCGCGCCAAGAAGGCATAAACACCCTTCAAGCGGTGCAAATTGAACTTCAGGCGTTGCTGTAACAGTCAATATCAATGCTGAGTGTAATCTGAGTATAATCTGATGGTAGTTAACCCCATAATTGAACGGTTTTCAAGGGATCTCGTCCCCCAGTATTGTCACGGGCGATAGTTATTTAGAGTCTAGCGCAGTGCACACTGCGCCTCCCCTGTTTTCCATACCTCCCTGGTCGCTTAAATAGGAGTCTACCTTGCCTGCCATCGCATTCGCATGCAGAGGGAATCGTTCCTACATCCATCACATCAAACTTCTATACCGGACTATGCTTCCCAAAGCTCTCACCCTAATACAACTCCGGTCATACGATTTGTTCTGAAATAATACAAATGTAGGCCTTAAGAGGATTCTCAGCTTCCCCTTGCTAGGAGACGGGTTTCTGCATCTGGTGGCATGAGGGATACCTCTCATGGAGGGAGTTCCGTAGCCTCTACAATCCATGATCAGAACTTCACCCCCTCTTCTTCACGGAACAATTCTGGCGTGGCAGATATCACTCAACGCATGACTTCCACCCCGTCCGCTACCCAGCGACGGTTAATGAATACTTCAACCGCTACACTGTGTACAGGCAGTCATAGTACACCAGCACCCAGAGCAACCTCACAGGCAGACTCAACGCGTCGCATTGTATCCAGCCTCGATTCCGGCATTGCTAGCACTCCCACTGGGCTCAGAGGTCTTGAAAACCTGCCTACCCCCATCCCTAATGCTGCAGCCCACGCAATCATTACAAATCCACTGCGAACGTGAACTACAGAAGGGAATCAGAGACAGAGGCAGTGGCATTTGCAACCGCAGGCGGTATCTACACCTCGATCAATAGTCTCCGGCAGTCTCAGCATCGGTCAATTTGGTCACTCAGACCTGACGCTTCTTGTCTTTGCAATGGGTAGACTCATGGAGCTCTATATGTGGAACAGACAGCCGTTTATCAGCGGAAGCAACTTGGAGACTGTAAGTTGTGCAACACGACCCACTGCGAAAGCATTCGCTGAAGCTCCACACTGGCAGATAATAGAGAAGTACTGGAACACCGCTCTGCAGCAAAACAACATATTGTTCATAGCATTGGAGGCACGGACAAAGGAGATCTTGAAAGAGGTATGCTGAAGCAACGGCCCATGTTGGATATCACACACTCAAACTGGTACCAGGTTCTAGCACAAGTCAACCAAGTTTAATCTCATTTTAGTCAATCAGCAAGGGACAATATAGCAGAGCTTTATGGTCTCCGCCGCTTCGAATCCGACGCAGAGCATTTGGAATTCATTTATTCCCTTCTGGCAGACAATAAGCATTTTTTTCCTGTGGCAAAGCGTGGCGAAGGTGCGGTAAGCGGTCCAAATCCAGCCCAGAGTGTGTCGAACGCTGCTAACGAATGCCCAGCATCCACTATACTTCCTGGTGGAAGCAATTCTGGGGTTTATCTACATCAAATTTCATCATCATGCGAATACCTGCGGTAAGCATGCCGATGAAATTTTTAATTCCATGATTGACGACAGGGACTGTCATATACCCTCGCCGCTGATCATGTTTATATGAACCACTTTGCGCCATGCTCCCCGGGTGTGGCAAAAGAACAAAGGTGTTCTTCCGAAAGCCGCCAAGTCACAGCTGAAAGTTGACACACCTGATCGCTCTAACTACATCAACTACAAGAACAACGATGGTAAGAACGCATCCTGCTGAGCTACAATGGGTCGCAAGTTGTAACCTCGCCTGGCGTTGCAGACATGTATACTTTCTTGATGAATACCTGGAATACACTACGGGAAAGCTACCAACACAGGGTGTATAATAACACTCTTGCTACAGTCAAGCGCCAGATCCAACAGGCAGAGAACCCAACGTCTGCTGAGGAGATCAGCACGCAAACAGCAGGTGTTGACAATGCTATTCTTCTCGACTATTTGACATCCGAGGAGGCGCTTGAGGAGCATTGTATCCACAGCACTGACCCAATTATCCTGATAGACAACAATTGTACCGATGACGAACTGCAGTTCAGGATGCCACGGGGCAGTGACGACTATGATGAAGAAGGTGACGAAATTGATCAGAGTGATGCCATCCCCACAGCCTGCCGGCGAGGACGGGCCGCAAATGAACTCCAGAGGTGTGACCTGGGAACCAGTGATGTTGACAGGTATGAGTGCGACAATGGAGACGATGCGGATGCGGATGAGGAGTAAGAAGCATCTCAAGCCGATGATGGATCACCGCAGAATATGGAGGACTGAGGGCATAGTACTAGAGAGTGTGAAAATTGGACAGTAGATTTCGGACCTGGAAAATACAATAATGGCGAAGCAAATGCAAAGGCAAGCAATGTATCCAAAGTGAAGACTGTATTGTACTAAGTGACAAGATCTCAAAGTTCAACATATATGGGAAAGTGCAGCATCCGATAAATAGCAATAACGGAGAGGCAAAAACTGGCACTCGGCCGGAGAAAGGCATGATCAGTGCTAGGTGTTGGGTAAAGAGCTACAGTGTAACTGGAGCCCTTGCGAAGAGTGTAACACACGTCTCGTTCTGATGGGGTGTATACGTCACCACATCGTGTGAGCAGCTACCGTGTAATATACAATGCGACTGGTCCCAAGAATACGAGATATGGTACAATATCTACCGCAGGCTACGTGTGCAAAGCGGCCTGTCGGTTGGGCGACAGGTCGCATTTGATTCTCTATCAGAGAGTACATGGTTCTGTCAGAGCTGTTAGGGCCGGCAGGAACACCCGGGTGTTCCTCACGGAAACTAGGTTTGTTGCTGATGTAACTGTGTGACTTAGCGGATTCAATGTTGATGAAGCATCGTTATTGCCAGATCGAACGAAGGAAATTTCTGCGTATCATAATGATTTCAACCGCATTCATTTTCCTAGATACTACTGGTAGGTTTCGACTTATTAAGGATGGCTTTAGGACATGAAAAGTTTACGGCGTTATGCACAAAATTTGGTTTATAGGAATATATGATTATGCGTTTTGAATTAACAAATGCATCGGCAACCTTTCAAAGAGAAATCAATAGGAACCAACGACCAGTTCTTGGGATTGAGCTAGTTTTAAATACAAAAATCAATATCAACAAAGATAAAGGGCTAGTGGTAGTGGCCTATATTGACAATATATTAATAGCAACAAAATGATCGATCGAGAAGCACCACAAACAAGTTGGAAGGGTGTTCCACCTGCTATTGGAAAATAGTTTGCGTGTCGAGATTGATAAATGTTTTTTCGATCAAAAATCAGTATCCTTCTTAGGATTCATAGTGGATGGAAACTCAATAAAGATGGATCCAGCTAAGGCTAAGGAAATAGTCCATTGGCCAAAACCAAAAATACAATGGAAACTCTACAATTAGAGGGATTATGGAATTTTTATGGGAGATTTGTTCTGGGGTACTCTGAAATAGTAACACCAATTACGGACCTGTTGAAAGGAAACGGAAAAGATTTCAATATCGGAGAAGCTCAGGAGGCAGCATTCTGAAAAAGTGAAATTTTGTTTACCAGTGGTAAAACACCAATACTTCAACATTTCGATCAAGATAGACCAGGTTTCATCGCAACTGATGCTTTGGTTATTGCTATTGGAGCAGTACTCTCTCAGCAATTCGAAGATGGAAACATACAACCATTCAGTTTTCTTTGGAGGAGACTATCGTCAGCAGAGTTCAATTAGGATGTCTTTGGTAAGGACATGTTGGCAATCGCCGATAGTGTACGCATTACAGAAGTCAAGATGATTCTTACAAGGGTCGGAATTGTGAACAATGGTGTTTTCCGATCATCAATATCTTTCCTATTTTATGGACAATGTGCAACTCAATAGACGACAAGGTAGGTGGGCAGAGATATTACAAGAGTACACGTTTACAATTGTATACCACAAAGGATCACAGAACCTGAAGGCAGATATACGTTCAAGGTGTCTGGCATACACTTCAGGAGTGGAAGGTACAACTGCGATTGGCGATGAACCAGTGTTAGGACCAGATGAATCATTAGAAATTGGAGCAATGAAAATTGATGATGATGATTATGATGATATTGAGATAGGAGCTATGGAGATAGCCTTATTGGATACAGAGGAAAAGGAAAGTTTGAAAGGCGATGCTATGCTGAATGAGGAGTATTAATCATTGTGTAAGGCCGTTAATAAGCAAGAAAATATTTCCAAGGAATAGTTGATGAAAGAGGATAGGTTATGTTGGAAAGGAAGGTTTTATGCACCGGAAACGTCAAGGAGGAAAGTTATGAGTTCGGAACACAATTCTAAGGTAGCAGGTCATTGTGGAAGAGATAGAACGTTGGAATTAGTTACTATTGGGCAAGGATGCAAGACGATATAAGAGAATACTGCAATCACTGTGATAATTGCCAAAGGACAAAGGCTCCGAGATGTGCTAATCATGGACCATTACATCATCTGGAATCACCGCGTAAACTGTGGGCGCACATATTAACTGACTTCTTTACCGATGCACCAGAGTCAGCAGAAGCTACAAATATATTAGTACTAGACAATAGGTTTACCACAATGGCGCATTGTATTCCTATCGATGGAAAGGATTCACCATCGGCAGCTAAAGTATATCTTAACAATGTCTGGAAGTACCACAGATTTCCGGAAGATGTTATCTCGGATAGGGATGGAACCTTCACCAGACATTATTTTACAGATCTTTACAATTGTTAGGGGTTCTCCTCTTGCAGTGGTAATGACACATGAATGGATTGCAGCAAGTACTTGTGAAGACACGCATGTGTTTCATATGCAAAACACCTGCTTGTGGAACATCATCATGGTTGTCAGTCAAGTGATGCTTAGCAGGATTACACTTGAGCCGCATGTCGATCAATTGGTAATGAGCACACTCGTTCTAGTGGATTCGATTATGATGATGCAATTATGTCGCCATTACTGGGAAGTGAAAAACCTTCAGCAGTGCGCATAATTATTAGCCACACCTACTATATCTTATCTAGCAGGACAACACATAGTTAAGTTGCGCATATGCAGAATTATGTGTGCAGCAGAAGTTACACAATATGTGAGTAAGTGGGATCTGCAAGCTCATGTGCTAAATTGTGAGAATGTTATGGGGGTGCTTCAACCTAAGTAACTATACTTAATCACAAGTACCAATTGATTATTAAGTATATTCCTAGTTCATGGCCGTAGTCCTTATCGTAACTCTCAAGTGAATCTCCGAACGAGGTGTATTGGATATCTGTATGAATTGTACACGCAGAGAGGAGAAATACGTATGGTCGTTTCAGATGCTTCCAAATAGATACCAACTAAATTGTATTGTGGTTTGATACAATAATGACAATACATGTACTCGTATAATAAATCTTGACAAATATTAAATAACGTATCGTATGTTCCTATAATTAATCTCGGTGATTAATGGATATCGTAGAGTATATTTGTATAATTATTCTGGATGATGAATAAATATCTTATGGTGTGTTCATATAATTAATCTTGGTGATTGATTAGGATTGTGGCGGTAATATTTTGCCCGCTGATAGTGCAATCTATATTGTCACATATCTTCACAAAATCCATCGAGCTAATTCCTTGATAAATCTGACGTTCAGATACTAACTGCAATATTACGTCCTGGCGTAAGCTCCGTCAATTTTTGATTATTCCAGTTTTAAGAAGTTTTCGAGTCTTCATCCGCTGATTTGTTGTCTACTTCCCGAACCAAGATTGTAACTCCAAATTTGAATGAGTAGATTTATTGTTAAAGTCTCTCCTGAATCTAGTTAAATGTAACAGTTTGCACTGATTTCTCTGAGCGATTGGAGACACTCTCTCAAGACCTGAACTTGATTCGATTTCGGATTCGTTAATATCTAACGCTTGTATTTGAGACCCCTGGATCATTGATCCAACTTTCGCTCGTTCAGGCAAGGGTGATACGTCCAGGTTGTGAACGTAGTCCGAAGGAAGAATTCTATAATGTCGGTAATAAATCAATATCTCCGTAAACTTGATTTTACTTGTAAGCCACCAAATGCACTGTGCTGCAAACAATTGATCGTCTTTTTCGAAATGATCCAGCAACATGGATATTGCACACATCATAATGTCTTACTCGTTGTTAAACTTATGCTCTACCATGGGGCAGGGAAACCACATACAATCCTAATTGATAGTAGTAGTATACACGATAGTAATAATAATAATTATAAGAACTGAAAACTTATTAATGTATCTGCTTCTTTTTCACCGGTAGGTATCGTTCGTACTTCTGGGGCTACCTTTCCAATGTCATAGCATCGCTTTCTCTTTATAGCTTTCCTGCATTGCATGATTGGTTTTGAAGAATTACTCTCCCCAAAGGGCCATCATCATCAATCAAGGATCGCTATGATTTCATCTGTCATATCTTGGAGTACTCCTTGATGAGCTTGAATCTCTCTTGACACGACCACACTTCCCAATGGTAATTGTGTTCTTGTGTGATTTGTTTTAAAGCACTATGCTCCCCACTTGGGCCATCATCCAGCAATAAGATGTAATCAAACAGTAACTTCAACTTAGATATCTTGCAACTCATATATTCGGATAGTCTAAACATCTCCTCACCTGACGTGGTTATTTGAAGGGCTTTAAACAGATTGCCTAATAGCTCAAGACACGACCTTCTTCATAGGGCTTATCTGCTTCAGAGGCTGACACGGTTGGTCACCATTGCTCTGTTGACTTATTGATTGCCAACGTACCACTTTAGATAGTGATTTGCAATCCCGCATATCCCCAGCAGGGGTGTTGGAACCTCTGGGTCTGAATTTGCCCACGTCTTCATCGATCAGACACACCATGCTAAGGTCGAGACTCCTCTCACTCAACCGGGGAGTGCCCAAGTTGTTCCGCTCCACTAGGGATTGGCTTGAGATGCCACATAAATGCATTTGGCTATCGTCTGCCTGACATGTCTGCCGCACATAATGCAGTTGACATGTCTAGTCCTGCATAGCATAGTTTATTGAACGTTGTAAGAAATAACTGGCATCTTCAAGTCTTGATTACTTGTGACTGGCCAAGGTTACTGCATCATCAAATCAGTTATACCTTATGTGAACTTTCAATGAATCCGGTAGTAATAAGGCTCGCTATCAAATCGATGTGAGGTTCCCGTGCAATCCCACTCAGGATCATGAGACTGGCTACTTGCTTGCCCAGAATAAGCATTATGTATGCCACGCTCATTGTGACATATATCCTTCCAGCACTAACAAGTACCATTACCTCTATTAAGGGAGAACCTCTAACAAAGAACACAATGTGACAACCCCCGGTCTACGGAAGGTCGAGACCACAGCATGCCATATCTGAGGGATTATTGACCGTGGCTGAAGATAAGAGGCCAGATGCAAACCTGCTCATTGGTTTGAGTTGCTATGCATTGCAACAGCATGCACGTGGCATAATCTACAGTTGCAGAGCATTGGTTGGTCGCCGAGTAAATCTCTGACACACTGGCGAATAGCTAAATTGAAGGCGAGGCATTTAATATTGAAGAGCTATTGAAATATATTGCGATAAGCACTGATAAGACCGTAAGTCGTCAGTTGTTCGAACTACTGAATGAATGGGAAGCAAGATGTCATGGTGAAGTACTGAGTTGGCATAATTAGCAGGTTTGATATCTTGTCATGGGGATGGCCCATAGTGGGGGCATAACACCTTCAAACCACTCATGCATGAACATGATAACCGTGAGGGAATTTGTTGCACTATCAATGTGTCACTTAAGTTGATCTTGGCAATAAGTTATCAAGCAAACAATTTGTCATGGTTAGGATCTGAAGGCAAACTTGACCTAAGGATTCAACTATATTAGAACTCACATTGTCCCCGACAATGAGAACAACCAAGCTTTAGCAGCAATCTACAGTCAGACATTACCAGTGAAGAACACCTTCAAATATTATTACGATTTCTATCGACATGTCACAATAGCTTTTTTCAATCACCTCCGTGAATACACCTTGTATGTGTTCGAACAAACTGACACCCTCTCCGAACAGACATCAACAGGTTATTAGAACTTTCGAAGATCTTATTCTTAGGGGGGTCCTTCAACCTCATGTAAAATTACATATGCACGGCCCTAGACCGTAATCTTGTTTTTGTCGAAGATCCTTTCTTAGGGTAAGGCGCAGTTCCTTTTTCCACTCTTGTCCACCGGAAACCTTCTGAAGTCTTATTACCTCGTTTCCGATCTGTTGGCCAAGCACAACGCTGGCACTCGCCCACTTGTCTTCTTCCTAGAAGCTCAGATGCTTCTATTCCTTCACTTTGTTCTTTGTAAGGCTTTTGTGGTTGCTGCATGCTCTTCTTAATTCCCTGCTTTGATTTCTTGGGAAGCTTCCAACTGATCTGTAGGTTCCTTCTGGCAACTGTTTTCCTCTCAGATTCTGACTGACAAAGGAATTCCTAACAATTCTTCAATACTTCATCACATAAATTATCCTCTGAAGTACTTGACTGATCAGATTCTAATTCACTCAATTCCCAACTAGAATGATCCTCCTGATCAGATGTAGGTTCTCCAATTTGTAACAACCAATGCGGATGAATAAAGACCGGATTAGAACAAGACACACTAGATGCTTGATATACTTCTGAATGTATGTGCAGATTATCAATATGTGTAAATAGTCCTGATTCGAGTCCGATAATCGATGCAAGCCACCACACACACTGTGCCATAAAGATGTAATGATTCCTTCTGGCATAATCAATAATCTTTTCCAATGTGTATACAATTACGTTGTTATCGTTTTTGAAGGTAATCATCATTCGCCTCCTTAGGGAAATACTTCTCAAAGGTGCGGGGCTGCTGCTACACAAAGCTAATAGGTAGATATAGCTATCATAAAAACACAATAATAAATAATGGTTGTCTTACACTGGTAGGTATTGCTGATGCTTTCGCTGCTAGAGCATGTTCTTCTCATTGCTGCAACAATGTGACCTCTTTATAGAAACTTCTCGGGTGTTACGCATGCGCACTCATCTCTCGCTTTCAATGATTTTGATAGCAATGTACTTTGCATCTTACGTTCTAAACGAATGCGCAACCAGATATTGCGACGAATCCCCAAGGTTATCGTGTACATGCAAGTGCAGTATCATTGCGTTATGCTCCTGAGAAGAATCAGGCCACACCTGCACGATATCATATATCAGACCATTACTTCAACTGGGACATCTTGCTCTCGTATGGATGGTCATTGGAACACGTATCCAGACAAAGCCAGATCACGCTTTCTGCAATCAATACTATAGTATTGATGCGTCATAGATTTGCTCAGCGACCAACTGATCCTCTGCCAATGTAGATTAATGACACGTATGCATGCAGGTTAAAGCAAGTTGCACTATGCAGTTGCGATTCCATCACAAACCAATGTGCGGGGATGCTCCAGGCCTCATTGCATCAGCCAGCGTCATAATCCCTCAGTTACGCCATAGCTTAGGCCAGGACCATTCCCTTTGGCCGGGGAGTGCCCAGTAACCAACCTCACATAAGAGATTAGGCTTCAAGATCCCATGTAATAGCCCTGACCAACGACGGCCTTGTCTTGGTCAGAGTAAATCCCTCAAGTATCGGGAAAGTAAATCTGGTTGAAAACAACACGCTCGGCAGGGTTTAACCCCTTTCAATCTGGCAGTTTTGTTGCATCATCTTAAGTGAATCCGCTAGAGGTTGAAACTCCTCTATTCACACGAGACGTGTCTGACTCAAACCCCAGTAAGGGTAATTGTGACTGAAAGTTCTGGGGATGCCTAGGGCAGGTGTTTTGCATGACAGTTAACCCAAAGATTGATGTCAAGTACCCATCATTGGTTATCCCAGGTTACATGGACACTGTCAAGGGGAAACCCCTAACATCACCTCCTGCTCTAGAATCGGTGACCCAATGATTGCTCTGTCTTAAGAAGTGAACTTGCTAGCCTCAAGGGGCAAACACACTGTATAACAACAGGCGGCTATATTCCCTTCGACTTTTTTCGTCAGCACAGCCCCTGGACATCACGAGTGTGCTTCTGTTTATATCCTTTTATGATTTTTTTCCAACCTGTTTATCGTTCTTCAGCTTCATATGGTTTATTGTTCGTCAACATCGTATGGTGTATCGTTGATTCATATTGTTTATCGTTCGTCAACATCGTATCGTTTGTCGATGATGCGGAACATTGTTCATTCTGCATTTTAAGGTTCCTTCTCTTTCGTCCATGTCTTAGACTTCGAGACTCGGAATACTTATAACCTATTATACTGAGCGGGGTTTAACCGACATCTCCCGCGCACTGTCACAATCAACCATTATCAAAGGTATTGGATACGAGATACACTTGGACATCACTACAGGGCTGTTACCCTACGATGAGTTTTCCGAACAGCGACTCTCGACCAATGATGAAGAGTGGCGAGCTCTTACTAGTAGTACTTGATAAGAGGTTGAGTCTGGGGATAAGATGAGGAATTAGATAGTTGGCTGTACTTAGTCTTTAATAAATGTTGTATTGAGTATTGCGACTTATAAACCCCCGTAACAACAATTACTAGGAGTTATGTGATCTATGCTCACCACCTTCCACCTGCAAACGAATGGTCAGACAGAACGGATCAACCACATTATTGAAGCATACTTAAGGTCTGATTGCAATGTTGAGCAGAATGATTGGACAGAGATGTTACCAATGGCTGGGTTTGATTATAGCAATTCAAAGCATTCCTCAACGAAGATATTACCCTCCTATGCGAATTATAGCTATGAACCTCAAACCAATTGGCCTACAGAAATTCAGTCTAGAAATCCAGCATGCAAATTATATGGACAATACCTGACAACGGTGCATCCGAATGTTTCGGGCCAGCTGGAAGCAGTGAGGGAGTCGATGTCTTGGTATTTTAATAAGAACTGGAAGCCTATCGAGAAATTTAAAAAGGGAATGTTAGTAACACTCAACGGAAAAAATATTCGGTCAGAAGAAAGATGTCCGAAGCTCTAGCATGCGATGTATGGACAGTTTGAAATACTTTCAGTAGGACATACCAACTGGTACTGCAAGCTTAAGTTACCATCGACCTGGAAAATTCATCTGGCTCCCAACATATGGTTACTGGAAAGGTATCGAGGGAAAAACGCAGAGAGGGAAGTGGTCGAAATTGAAGCCGACAATGCAGAATAGATGATGGAAAGTATCATTTTGTGTGGACCCTGCAATGATGATAATACCAAGCATGTGTACTTGATTAAATGGGAATGTTTTATGCATGAGGAAAATTCTTCTGAAACATACGAAAATGTTTTAGAACATGCGGAATAGTAATTGGATCCATATTATGAGAAAAATGGACATATGGAAAAAGACAAAAGGTATGAGCAGAGAAAGGGCATAGGAAAGAAAGATGCGAAAGTACAAATAGAAAAATTGAAGACGCGAAAGCGCAGAAAACAAAAATGATCTCTTCTATGAAAACAAAATTTGCAATTATTTTATTTCACTATCTGTGCAGTATCTTTTGTTTTGTTCACTTCTTTTGACGGAGCTACTGTTGGGTTACGAGTTGTAGAGAGGGAGGAAGTGTTAGGGGTTCGCCCTTAGCAGCAGTAATGATATATGAATGGATTGTAGCAAGTACTTGTGACGACCATTGCGCCATTCGCTTGCAAAACACCTACTTGTGAAACACCATTATAGTTGTCAGCCAAGTGATCTTTGGTGGGATTACACTTGGGCCACATGTCGATCAATTAGTGGCAAACTTGGATGCACTAGCGGAGTCAAGTTTGATGACACAATTATGTCACCATTACTGGGATGTGAACAACCATCAGCAGTGCGCATAATTATTGACGACACCTGCTATATCTCATAGAGCGCAACAACACATAGTTAAGTTGCGCTTATGCAGAATTCCATGTGAAGCAGACGATAACGCAATATGCGAGAATGAGGGATCCGCAAGCTCATGCACTAAGCGGTGAGAACAACTTGCGGCACTCCCCAGTCTACAGAAGGTCGAGACCTAAGGATGCGGTATCTGATGGATTCTTGACATTGGCTGAAGATACTCGGCCAGAAGCAAACCTGCTCATTAACTTGAGACAGTATGCATTGCAACATCACGCATCAGCAACAAGCGAAATTACTTTCCGAAACCAGACCCCACACACCGGCATCAGCCAGGTTTCCCAAAATTATGTAATCGGCTGCAACTGCATTTTGTTCAATTTCGATTCTGGATGCTATATTTCTTCGTTATGATGACCAATTGCAATGCTTGATGTGTGAAATCCCACTGCCAATTGCATGTTGCTGATTTTGCACTTGGAGATTAGTCTTACTAACCTGGAACCCCTGAAACCTTAATTCATTTGTTTGAACTGTATTTGCAGCGTGATCACCATCACCATTACCATTACCATCACCATCACCATCATCATCCCCATCACCCTGACAACCATTTCTACCCCTGAAGGTTTATTTTACTTGCTCCTTCATTCATTTGCATCGTCGCCATCACTGAGGCCATCACAATTAACTAATTCGCCACATGAAGTCTTTTCTCAACCTTCTTCCCTACTGCTGACTGTCATCAAGTTCAAAATTGTACAAATCAACCATGATTTATTGACAGGTAGACTCAATCAATTCGCCGTATCGGGTACATCAAGACGGTGCAGAGGTACTGGAGTATGTGCATTCTTGGCACTCAATTTGCTGTTCTACTCCACCTCCAGCGCTGAACCATGTCGACCTTTTCCAGATCGACTCCGATTGACTCGCTGGTAGGATCTGTCAATTCGGCTCTTCGAGTACATTAAAACCTGGCAAGGACGCTGGGGTACTTCCATTATTGACTCTCAATTCACTGCTCTACTCCTCCTCCTCCTCCTCCTCCTCCTCTTCCTCCTCTACCTCCTCTACCTCCTCCTCCTGCAGGGCTGACCCACTTCGATCATTTGCAGATCAACTCCGATTGAGCCACTGGTAGGCTCAGTCGATTTGGCTCGTCGAGTACCTCAAGATGCGGTAAGGACGCTGGGATACATTCATTATTAGCTCACGATTTGCTGCTCTACTGCTTGGGCAGCCCCCTTTCAAACTTTTCCAGATCAACTCCGATTGACTCGCTGGTAGGCTCAGTCAATTTCTCAGGTCGAGTACATCATGACCTTCCAAGGACGCTGGGGTACATCCATTATTGACTCTCAATTCGCTGCTCTACTCCTCCTCCTCCTCCTCCACATGCAGGGCTGACCCCTTTCGATCTTTTGCAGATCAACTCCGATCGACTTACTGGTAGGCTCAGTCGACTCGGCTCCTCGAGTACATTGAACAGGTGCAATGACGCTGGGCTATGTCCATCATTGACTTTCGATTCACTGTTGTTCCTGCTCCTCCTCTTCCTGCTCCTCCAGGTCTGACCCATTTCGACCTTTTGCAGAACAGCTCTGATTGACTCGCTGGTATGCTCAATCGATTCATCTCGTCGAGTACATTGGGACCTTGCAAGGACGCTGGTGTACGTCCATTATTGACTCTCAATTCACTGCTCTACTCCTCCGTCTCCTCTTGCTCCTCCTGTCGGGCCGACCCCCTTCGATCTTTTGCAGATCAGCTCTGATTGACTCACCGGTAGGCTCCATTGATTTGGCTTGTCGAGTAGATTAAGATGGTGTAATGACGCAGGGGTATATCCAATAAGGTACCTCATCTTATCATCATACAGCGAATTACATGCTCTATCTCTCTGTGCTTTTCCTCTCACTTGCTCTTTCTGAGATTTCGTAGATCCACACCATTGCGTGGATCCTCATGGCTGGGTAGTATCATACCATCACACCCACTTACACTGTTTGTCACGAATTCCTTTTGAATGGTGCCACAGGTGTGGCAGACTGTTGATGATGGGCTTTCTGTCTTCTAGCTCCGCTATATCACCATATTGCCCTCCAGTGCTGCCTCTCTTAGATTGCAGCCTAGTAGGTGTTTGTGTGGAACCCTAGATTGTGGTGTCGAGATAGAATTAAGTTTAATGAGAACTAGTATACAAGGAATCTGTGGTTCGGAGATTGCACCTGTGAATTTGTGACCTGGAAAGAGTGAAAGATGCGTTGGAATGATTAATTTCCACCTTCCGGGGTGAGGTTTCTGAGGTTCATGAAATGATTGCAACTACTCCTTGAACATTTGGAATCATTAGAGCAACGCCATATGTCAGGGAAACCTCAATTTCATTTTTTGGGGTTTGTGGCTACAATAAGCTGATTAAGATTAATGAAGCAAATTTTGTTTTTGCTGATGTGTATGTGTCATAATCCATGATGGCGGAGTATCGGTTGGTCGCCGATCGAATCTATGACACATTGCCTAATGGCCAAATCAAAGTCGAGATATTTTTTAGCATGAGCTTTGAAAATATATTGTGATAAGTGCTGATAAGACTATGTGTCGTCAGATGATCCAACTACTGAACAAATGGGAAGCAAGATGTCAAAATTGAAGTTATGAGTTGTCATATTAGTGCGGTTGATATCATGTCATGGGGATGGCCCATAGTGGGGGCGTAATGCCTTGAAACTACTCATGCATGAACACGATAACCTTGAGGGAGTTTGTGGCACTATCAATGGGTCACTTAGGTTGAGCTCAGCAAGACGCTATGAAGCAAACTATGTGTCATGGCGGTAGTCCGAAGGCAAGCTTGACCTGAGGATTCAACTATATCAGAACTCACATTGTCCCAGACAATGAGAAGAACCAAGCTCTAGCAGCAATCCACAGTCAGACATTACCAGCAAAGAACACCTTAAATTATTATTAAGAATTCTCTCTACATTCAGAATAGGTTCTTAGAATCACCTCTGTGAATACCCTATATAAGTGTTCAAACAAAGTGATGCAATCTCGGTATGGACATCAACACGTCGTAAGCACTGTCTGAGATCTTATTGTCTACATCACTGAGTGGGGCGTAACCCACATCTCCCGAATACTTTTGTACTACACAAGTATCAAAAGTATTGTTGACGATGTACACCGGTTCCTCACAACAGGGTTGCTACCCCTCGCAGAGTTTTCGGAAGTGCGACCTTGGACCAACGACGAAGAGTGGTCAGCTCTTGCAAGTCGGTAGTCGAAAAGAGGTTGAGTTTTGGCAGAGACGAGGAAAGAATCAGATAGGTGACTGTATTTCATCAAATAAATATTGTATTAATTATCGCAATCTAAATACCCCCGTAACATGTTTCTTGATTCTGTTATTGCGCCTGTCTCCCATTGTACTGACCGTGACCAACACCATTTCAGCCTGTCTCTTTGACTTCTGTGTTGGCCAAATTAATCTGGGAACGTTTGGTGTAGCACTCACATCCTGTTTCTCTGGGTGTTCCAGATCCTTGATGCCATTCTCTCGCTCTGAATCAGATTCAATGTCTGCTCCGCAATCCTCTTCGCTGTTATTTGGATTGTCCAAGGCCACATTCAAGTGTAGTCGATCTTCGGTGTCTGAAATGCTTTCCTGTGGGCGATCTCTGTCACTTTTAACTGGATGACAGTTGATTCTTCTTATAAGGTGGTCATTTAATACTTGAGTTCGTCCTCAAGGGAGGTCCTTTGCAGACCAAGCTGGGGGCAAAGGTGATTATTCCGACAATTTAAATGCAGCCTCACCTCCATGTTGAAACAGTGACCATGATGCTTTGACCATCTCTTCCATAGCCGAAATGTATCCTACGGCTGTCATCTGCTTATATTGCAGGCCAGATTCCTTCTGTGTACCACATAGGTTTTGGCTGCCCTCCGACATCTCCAGAAAGTAGTGCACCCTAGCCATTCCGTGCAATTTTATTTCCTCATCCTCTCTCCTGATTTCTCAGTGGTTATCTGTGTTCAATGTATCCAATACTGTATCATCACCAGCCAAAATCGCGTTATTGGCTCAAGCAGACTGCCTACCATGACATTTTTATGAATGGTCTCTCCCGTGATGTTTGACTGCCTCCAGCTCATAACATCTCTCCCTGAGGAAGAACCAGCCTCTACTCTGACACCGTGTGGTGAGATAGAGATTATCTCGCGTGCCACATTAGAGAAATCGGTGTACTTCGGGTGTGTTTCATCATATTGTCGCCACCAGTCTATGATATCTGGTATCCAATATGTACGGCAAATCTCCACTGGGTCAGAGTGGTAGTCATCAAGATTCAGATTCACTTGCCCCCAGAGTGTTGGAGACTCAGGCAGCGAATTCAAATAGAGCTTTGCAGCTGTCAATAAGTGTGCTGCACGATTGCTTTGTCCGGGTGTTGTTTCCCCCACATCCTCAAGTATTAAGTAGTCTTCTTCAACGCTAGACAAATCATATGGATCAACAAACGATTGACTGGATCCTTGAGCCATTGAAGAGGGGAAGAAATGCTTCCTCAGTACGCTTTCAGGTTCAATGACCAGCAAATGTCCACGCTTGGCACAGTATTCATTCTCCACATACTTCAGAAATGCCTCTTGGAATTGGGTTGTGTATGAAATCTCATCTGCACGATTAATATCCATTTCTTTGTCCCACTTCCTGAACAATCCTAACTTCTGGCAAGGATCAAAGATACCCACTGAACTAAGAAGCATACCCAGCCTTGGAGTCACTTCAGCATAACGTTTGCACAACGTCTGTCAAGCAAACTTCACGGCAATGTTAGGGGTTGTCTCTTAGCAGCGATAATGATACTTGATTGAAGGTTACAAGGTGCATACATATCTAGGATATGCATAACGCCTATGCACGTACGTTAAAGTGGTCAGCAACATGCTCTTTAGCGGGAGTTCATGTTGGTCGCGCGAAGCGTGGGCGCTTCGTTCACACCTAGATACTCTGCGGGACATGTGCTGTAACAGCACACGGCAGTTGATAGTCAAAGCGATTAAGAGGACTCTTCTCCCCTACCGGTAACGAGCTAGGATTCGGAGAAGCACGTTCCGGTCTTGAGAACAGTCTCGACCTAAGCATGACGTAAGTGCGGAATTTATGACGTAGGCGATTGAGCCTGGAGCAAGCACCACTCGTTAGTTCGATGGTCAGGATTGCAATGTATTCTCGTAGCCGATACGAGTTTACGCGTCATTAATCTACGTTGGCATAGTATCGGTGGGTCGCCGACTAAATCTATGACGCAATTCAATCACTCACTACGTGAGGGATTAAGAGGCGATAAGCATTATCAACTTGGTTGGTAGATGTTCCAACTACCGACTCGTACGATTGCAAAAGATGTCTGAGTTAGGAAAGGGTAAGCTGATATCGGGCGACGGATGGCCTGATTGTTGTCAGGAGCGTAATGCTTTGAAACCACGTTGCAGCGACACAACTACCTGAGGGTGTTGTGGTGAGTTATTTATCGGGCGCTCAAGGAGCGTGGCCGAAATAACGCTATCACACCTGAGAGAGAGCGATGGCTATATAAAGCCAGAGTTGGTCGAAGGATTTTGAGAATCATCAGCGAACAGATTAGCTTTCAGAGAACACCGAAGACGATCTTAAAATATTATTAAGAATTCTATCTATTTATTTATCTACTTTTATAAGTCATCACTATTTCTTCCTTAATCAACTTACGCGATTACCACCTGTATGCCTGGGCAAACATACACACCTTACGAATACGCACTGCAGAAGGTTGTAGAGTTGTTCGGCAATCTTCTGTTCAGTTTACACGAGCACAACCAAATCCGCACCTACCAAGTGGTTATTCGTTTCGCTCAACTCGACAACATGGACTACCTGGTATTACGGTATCTGAATACCGGTCTACTACCATTCGAGGAGTTTTCCGAGGACCGTTGGTACGACGAGGAGACATGATTTATATCTACAGAGGAGAGGGTCTGTGGTATAGGTTCAGATTGGGAGTTCTCGTAGTTCGGGTATGAGAAGTTGAGTCTTAGGATTAGACGAGGAGAGAAAGAGATACTTGGATAGGCGGTTGGACTTAGTTCAATAAATGTTGTATTGATTATTGGGACTATAAAAACCCCCGTAACAGCTAAAGAACAAGTCTTCCTTCCATTCAATCTACTTAGCTAAAGGTGTAATAATGCCACCCATATGATTAAAGATGTCATTGTGTACGGTGATACCATGATGCGAACAAACCGTATGCCGCTTTGACATCAACAGGGCCCAGGATCAGAATGGCCTCAAAACTTCCATGACGTACTGGAGGATAGTCCATTCATCTTGTGTTGTGAAGAGTGGCCGGGAATCACGGCATTTTGGATTGCTGCTGTCCCTCGCAGGTGAATTCTCATAATGTAGGCTTGCACAGGCAACTCTGGGGTCGTATCCCATCGCATCTTCACATCCATACTGGGTAGTACCACAATGTGTACTTTGGATTTTTGACAGTCAATGGACTTGTTTCGACAACCTGGTGTCAGCGTAATCAATACAGCAAGCATTCTCTGCTATATGAAGGTTAGTTTCAGGACTTTCAAAATTTCTTGAAATACGTACTTTTTCAATTATCTTTGCCAAACCAGGTCTCATGGCCAACACCTTGTTAATTCTAGCATTGCCCTCATTTCAAAGTCTTTGCCTCTTCCAGATGTCTATGCTTTCATTCCCTTCAAATTGCGGATTGCGTTCATGGGCTTCCCAAGACTGCTCCTGAATCCACCAAATACCAGCTGTATGACATGCGCCATGCATGGTATGTCATTTCTCAATGCAGTCCACCTGATTCTGGTGCCCTCAAGGGTTGATTGCCGTTCCCGAGTTATCGAATAATTAGAGGAAGTGTTATCAGTTGTAATTCGAAGTATGCGGCAGTCAGTAAGCTCAAAACTAGTGTTTCAGACAGGTCCAGGTATCACACCAGCTGTCCGGGTTTGGACCGGATAAGCGGTTCAGTTCAGTTCCTGACCCCACCAAGGACGCAACCCGCTTGGTCGTGGCAGGGTTGTCACCCGGACCCTACAAAAACTCACAGTTTGTTGGCTGGGTTGAACCCAGACCATGGGTCCATTTTACAGTGCCACCAACATTGCGTCATCATATGTATCTGGGTTCGCATCGTATCGTGACATGATCAATACATAGATCGTGCAGCTTTTGCAGCTCTTCAACCTCCCCCATTCCGATTTGTGATCCGACCAATATTTGTGGAATCGCTGAGGAATAACATGAAATACTATGTGAAATTCGCGGGATTTTCATAGCAACTCAACCAATACTGGTCAAATTGCAAATCTGATAGTGGGAGGTGAAAGAGCGGCTAAAACTGCACAACTACATATTGATCATGTCACAATACGATCAGAACTCAAATACTTCATTGGAGATAATGTGGTGAGGTTGAAATGCCGGGAGTTTGGTGGTAACTCTGGCCCAATTGCAACAGTCTGGGTTTTTGTGTGGTAAAACCTGTTGCAACGGTTCGGTTCTGATTCCAACCCTGACCTGGAACCTTTGTAGCGGGTTGGAACTGTTGCTAACACTACCCAAAACGATCAAGTACCTCCTTCAAATGTACTGCTGTCTCTACTCCAGAAAGTTGATCGTTGCCCAATCATCCTTAATCGCCTTTCGAAAAAGGAAAAGAATGGGCTATCAACCTCATCAATAGCGAGTTGTATTTCTTGTAATGCCCAATTTCGATCCATATTGGAAGCAGGGACTAACATTATGGCAAGTGTGTTTGTTGATGTCCACCTGCCCAAAGCTAAACTAACTTTATTTTGTGACAGCAATTGCTTCCTAATTGCATCCACTGTCAGTCAGTATACCCTGCAGCAAATGTTGCTAAGGTTGGTGGCGGGTGGCAGAACCAGCTCGCTGCAGTATGTTGTATATGACCGTCAGAGGTCGAGGTTTGATATAGCGTTCCGAGAAATATCTGCAGAAACACATGCTAACATGAGGTAGCAATTCCATTTGTCTTGGTGAAATTTGGATTTTAGAAAATCCTTCGCTGCCAGTTTGGAGTGCCTTGTCTGTCAATCAAGTTATTATGGATCAAACCTGAATGTGGAATATGAAGTTCCTATGCAAAGATACTAGTGTAATGCCTTGACTTCGTTGTATGTTTAGAATGACCAGATCTGTTTCATCAACCGTCGAACTGGACAATTCTGTAACTTCCAAATTTGTCAATTCATTTTACTTCGCGATGTGAGCTTTTGCCAGGAAGAGTTTCCCCATTGAGTTGGACCCATGTTCTGATGGATGGCGAAGAACTTGTCGACGAATGATACATATGATGCCTGTTACGGGGGTATTAAGCCACGTTTCAATAAAACACTTTTTATGACTTAAATACAGCCACCTAACTAAACTTCTTTTTCTTTCCTCGTCTTATCATAAGACTCAACCTCTTGTCCTTACACAAGAGCTCCCTCTAAAAACAATCCCCGTTTTCCTCCTGATCGTGAATAAGGTTCGTATCGATATGTTCCTCGAAAGGTAACAGCCCCTCGCTTACGAATCGACAGACGTCGTACGTGATGCCAAGAATTTCTGCCGAGTGCAAGACCCAGTATTGACCAGAAGTATTCCTGGTTTCCTCGTAGTAAAGAAACAGTTCTCCGAATTGTCGGACGAGATGATCGTGTGCCGTGCGTCTCTTCGATTGTTTCAAAGTATACATAAAAGGTAAATTCACTTATTGGAAGTAGTGAAGTAATGATGAAGTTTTGTGTAGAAATCTTAATAATATTTTAAGGTGTTCTTCGTTGGTAATTGTCTGACTGTGGAGTGCTGCTAGAGCTTGGTTCTTCTCATTGTCGGGGAGACAATGCGAGTCTTTTATAGTCTTTCGCTGGCTCAAGTTTGGCCACTACTTCCCTGACTATGACAACTGAGTTTGCTTGATAGCTTATCTCGGAAGACCATTCCGAGACTCACCACGAGTTCCCTTTAGGTTATCGTGTGCATGCGCGACTTTCCGTCATCACTGCATGATATCAAACGCACTCCGCGTCGGCTCGTACTTCAACTTAGACATCTTGCTTATCGTTCGCGTTCAGTAGTTGGAACGCTGACGTCAACGTGGACTGATCAGCGCTTTATCGCATCATATTAATATCGCGTGGATATTAATGCCTCACCATACCAATTTGGCTATTCGGCAATGCGTCAGAGATTTATGTCGGCGACCAACCGATACTCTGCCAACGTAGATTATGACACCCTTTCGGGTTGCGATGCATACTAACTCAAACCAATGAGCAGGGTCGCTTCAGGCCTCTTATCTTCAGCCAATGCCATTAATCCCTCACGCACTGCATGCTTAGGATACAGACTTCTGTATCCGGGGGTTGCGCGCATTAATCCTTATCTCTTCGAGCAAAGGTGCGACGATCCCACTTAATCGCATATTGCATAACGCGTGCTGCACACCCGACTTTCCGTCGTCGTGATGTGTTGTCCCGCTATCAAAGTACAGTAGGTGTAATTGATAATCATGCGCACCGCTGATGGTTTTTCACATCCCGGTCATGACGTCATGATTGCATCATCTTGCGAATCCGCTTGATAAGACTGCTCTTATCAAATCATTACATACGGCTCAGATGTAACCCCGCTAAAGGCCGTCTGACTGATGACATGAGCTGATACGCAAGAAGGCATTTTGCTTCGTAACCAATGGTACCCAATTCCGTATGGTAGTCACGTGTACTTGCTTCAGTCAACATGTATCATTACCGCAATCAGGAGAGAACCCCTAACAATGCCAGGGTTGCCGGTCTCCTCAATTCGGCTGTGTAAATAAAATTGCCATTAGGGGGCGTGTCTAGAATCATTCCAATCAATTGGATGCATCGAGCCTATATTTATCGAAGCCCACCAAGCATCAAATATAATGGGCAAAGTAAGGCCACTCAAATGATGAAGGAAGACACATTCTGTTATGGGAGATATCATAACCTCTAGCAACGAGGTATTTACAGATATTGAATCTGACATCACTGTAGGAATTTGAAAAACATGGTAATTTCACTTGGGAGACTGTCAAATGTTACGTTATAGTAGAGCAGAAAGCTAGTTTTTAAATAGTGACTCTGGAGCTACAACCAAAAAAAAGTCAGACCTGTGAGACATTGCATGGATATTTGTGAAGTTGTATACAAAGATATACTGAAAAGACAGACCGGTTTGAACTCAATGTAGTAACAATATGGTGCAGTTCATTGCTGTTTTGCATACAGAGCCCCCACAAAAACTTTTGACACTCCGTGGGCGCTCAATTTTAGCACGGGGACACATTATTGTCACTAGCATTTGTGGCAATACAGGCAGCGGATGTGGTGATTGTGGGTCAACGCTGTTCTGTAGCACACAGAGCATCCAAGAAGCAAGACCAAGAATCTTTGACGCTGGATTGACACCCATGTTTACGAGGTAGTAGTGATATCGTTAATAGTGATTTGGCCAATTCAGGCGGCCAATGCGGTGAGTATGGGTTAACACAGTTCTATAGCATGTAGAGTCTGCAAGACGGAAGAGCAAACATCCTAGACACTGTGTTGATGCTCACCTTAATGACACACTTTCAGTTATTGGATGATCACCAATTGGATGCAAAGTGCGTATAGTTGTTATTGGCAGCCAATATATTGTTTCTATGTATGAACATTTACTTCCAACAGTTTCAAAACCTCTCAATTTGTGGTCAACAAGACACATTATCTGAGGTATAAATGACATAGACCTATCACGTTTCAGGGCTTATGGCCAGCAATATACCGCATGTAGATTCATACACTAGTTTTTGATATATTTAGCCTGACTTCCTCACCATTCCTTATCCAGCTCATTCTCCTCGAATCCCATGACATACCAGAAGCATTTTGCAACATCTCGACCATGTGCACCAGGTCTGTGAAGAGAGGTATGGTGTTGGATGCATGAACGAATGCAGCATGATGGTCGTCATTCATCCCGGTTCGCATTGCACTTAGCACTCTCGATTTATGAGTCATATGACACCACTGACCTAACTGTTGTCGGTGCATTTCGTCTCTAATCTGGTTTTGGCTTCCTGACTTCACAGTACTTGGCAGGACAATATCAAGTTTATTGGTCATCAATCAATGTGATTGGGAGTCTAGAACGTTGGCATGGCCCATCCGACCCTTGCACATGCAGAGATGAATTATCATATTTCACAATTTGCTCACTGAAATGAAGCAGAAGCTGACAAATAGCAAAATAGGTTTACGAATTGCCTTTCCAAGAGTTACAGAGTCAAACATTCAAATTTACCTATTTACCGTTCTGGTGACACCAGTGGAGCCATCACCATTTCTTTGTCTAAATCCGATTTCTATATGGTAATTAGCAAGGTGCGCAATATGCAGGGGTAGAAGATGACTGGTGCCACAGGCTGTGATTTCTTAATCGGTGATGAATCGGGAGCTTTGACAGGCGGGAGAGACACAATGCGTTTGTGTGATTGGGGCTTTGAGGAACCTGGCCTCATATGACTACTTTCTGGTCGAGAAGTCACTTGCAGTGTTGGCGATATTCCAGGGACGGTAGTAAAAGTCTCCACAAGCTCTCACAATGTTGTCGGTGCCGATACTGTGAGGGGTTCAACCCAACAGCGGTAATGATACATCAATGGAACGGTTAGCGGGTACTTAATTGCATAACGCCTAACCTTGTGAGCATCACGATGTTTGTTAGTCAGGTGATCCTTAGCAGGATTACATCCGAGCCACGTGTTGATCAATTAGTGACCAGTCAGCTCGCAATAGCAGATTTAAATGTGATGACGCAACTATGACGCCTTTACTGGGAAGCGAAAAACCTTCAGCAGTGAGCATAGTTATTGGCCACATTTACTATATCTTATCTAGCGGGGCAACACACAGTTAAGTTGCAACGATGCAGATTTACGTGCGCAGCAGATGATATGCAAAAAGCGAGTATGTCGGGATTTATGAGCCTTGACGCACAGCGACAGGGATGGATCCTGTAACACTCCTCGGTCTACGGAAGCGCTGACACCTCAGCATGGTTTATCTGAGGGATTAATGACATTGGCTGAAGATAAGAGGCCAGAAGCAAACCTGCTCATTGGTTTGAGTCAGTATGCATTGCAACGACATAGACATGTCATAATCTACGTTGGCAGAGTATCGGTTGGTTGGTGCTTAGATCTCTGAACACATTGCCGAATAGCCATATTAAAATGCAAGGCATTTGATAACCTGGAGTTATTATAAATTGTGATAAGCACTGAGAAGACTACATGTTGTCAGATGTTCCAACTAATGAACAACATGGGGAGCAAGATGTCCAAGTTCAAGAAAGATCTGATATGATGTCTGACATGATTTAATATAATGGATGGCCTGATAGTAATCAGTAGCGTAATGCTTTGAAACCACATTATATAAACACAATAACTTAAGCGAATGTGGCAATCAATTACCGGATGCATTCGTAAGAATGTAAGTTGCGGTCGCAATAGATGCAATCATCAGCACGGAATCATAGCATGGAAGCATGGGTCTGAGTATCCTCAAACATGACTATACAGAGATCACATTGTCCTGGCAATGAAAGAAGGTGGATAGCAGAGAACAGTCAGAAAAACCTACCAGCGAAGAAGACCTTAACATACGATTGTGGTTTTATCATATCTGTATCTATTCTTTTATACCTACGAATTATTATTAGCTTTGTAGCGGCAGACCCGCACTTTTGATGAGTATCACCTTTCAGAACGAAGCCTATATTCTTGTGTAGACTTTTTCAAAGTTATTGGTTACTTTTCAGGAACGTCTATACCTATATGCAGCTCAGTGTATTTGGTGGATACCAGCTTTAGTCCAGCTGGATCCAGCGTCACGATACCTGATTGATAATTCTAAGTTCCCTTCCGCAATATCTCCAGGCAGAGATGAACCAGCATCGGATATTGTTCAGAGGGAAATATCTGAAGTACCTAGGGATATTCAATGACGGTCACTATCCGAGGATCATCAACCATCTATTCAGTATAAAGCTCATTGCTTACGACGTACTCGGAATGGATGAGTTAATCCTCTACCTCACACAAGGAAACAACTTAAAGCCGAAAGGAAAAGATTGTTAAGAATTGAAAAACAAAAGTACGGAATCGATTGAGTTTATGTACTGCCTATATTGTTTGACGACCCAGATCGACCTAGTCAATATTCATCTGGAACCATCCGATACTACAATAATCATTTGCCCCCATTGCGTTTACGATTCATATCAGTTACAAGTTACCGTCAATTGGAGATACGCTTGAAAAGAATATAGTATCTACGGCCTTGCACCCAGTTCTTACTTAAGTATCACGAGATACTTGTGTGGGAGTATAGTCACTTGGGATACAGCGACCCCGTAACAGATGTGGCTTCACCATCCTCTGTTCGCGGTTGAACAACTGCTGCCACCCTGGATTCAGTTGTACCTTACTTCCTATTTCTCTCATGGCAGTAGTCAGCCGCATCTTCCCATCCAAGTTGCATAAACTGTTCAAGCTTCCTCTTTGTTTGCCGAAGCCTCTCCATGGGATGATGTAATGTCTTCGAGATTGTGCCCATCACCTAGCCGGGTTCATCAGCTTCCCTCAGCTCGCCCAGCACGGTTTCTTCTTTATCATCATCCTCATCCTCGCCTTCCTCGCCATCATCAGATCTTGCAAGAAGACTTAGACTATCCCCGATGGCATTCATCATCTCTTCAAATGTTGTGTTGGGCTTTCTGGTTGTCTATCCCGCCTTTCAGCAGTTCTCATTTCTTCCTGCAGGTGCCTAACAGCTCTCTCTGTGTCTTGAACTCGCTTTTTGGCCCCAGCGGTCTCTCTATCCACATAATCCTCAATCCATTTCTCATATTCTTCATTGCTTAAAAAGTCTGTTTCAGGTCGTTACTCCACCATGAGCCTGGGTTTAGATTGGAAGCTACGCAATGCGGCAAGGGCTCAGACCATTTCTACTTCCAGGGTGCACTTTCATTCATTCGCTTGATGACTGTTACAGGGTTGCTTCGACCTAAGTTACTATACTTATACGCAAGTATCAAATGATACTTTTAAGCCAGTACCTAGTACACGGCCATAGCTCTTGTTGAAATTTCTCTTAGGCATATCTCCAGACAAAGTGTATTGGGAGTCTGTATAAATTGTGATACCTTTGGTGTTACTGGTATATTCCTGGGATCATACTGGATCACTCCATAATACTGATATGGATAGTCGATCCGGAATCACGAATCATCACTCGGATTTCCGTATTCGATCTACCTTGCAGGTTGATTCACCAATTAGTCACATCTCCATTACCCAACCTTCGTATCACTAGATGAACACCTACGATGAAGCCAAGCGCATGTAAGATGTGTAACATCTTTACGTCAGTCATGGTCGCAGAATCTCTGTTGTCAATGGTCACTTCTCATCGACAGGAAACCTTATTCCTCGTTGCCGAATAAACGACAATTCACTCATGCTCCAATGGGTTATTCATAGTGAGATGAGGTGTCGTCAACATCAGAGCATTATGACATCTAGAGATATGCAGAGTCATATAAAAGATAATTCAAAAACCAATGATGGATATATCTGAGCCTAGTTGATTGAACGGACTTATACGAATCAACCTTTATTTCGACCACACCTTCTTGGTCTGTGCAAATAGGACTTGGGATTCATATGTCCTGAGTGGCGCGGGATACTCTCTGTTCAATATATGGCAAAATTGCTCAGTTGCAGAATATTGTATATTTGGCTCCAATAAAGCATAGTCAAATTAAGGGTTAAGTCGTTTGCCGCAATCATTAAACCATGACGTACCCGGTGGGTATATGAGAGGGCACTCTCACTCGCTCTTGATGACAGGAACCTATTCATTGATAATTGGCTTCAGACAAGCTCGTAGTTGTGCGAGGTATTGCCAATAGCGATCCTATCGCAATACAAGCATACAACCATGATGACGTAGTTCGTACTCCTGGAGTTAGAACTCGACCATCAATGGTAGTGGCATTGGATAACGAGGCAGTTACGTATGTGAACTCCAAAATGGGGTTTGGAAGTCTTAGGATTGTCAAGATTGTAGATCCTCTAATATGCATCAGCAATATCGACCTGGAGGAAGGACATCGATAACCGACTATCAAACGTACAATCTACATTATGATTCATCTACGGATACCTATTGACCTTCTCGACCTCGAGGTTAAGCCTTAACTTTGTTCCAATGTATTATCTATTAGTTCTGTATCGAAGTCAACGAGGATACTTCTCTTCTGAAGTCCAGAGTTGTACCTTCATTATACAGTTCTATACTATGGATATATCTATCACTCTTTATACTTAGTTATTCTTAGTACCTTTGTTAAAGCTAGTCGTCGATCAGGAAGAGAGCACAACAATACATTGTAGTCCAAAGAAAGTCCAAGAATCAGCCTGATAGTGTGGTTATTCAGAGGACACTTCTGCAAGGATATTCTTGAGTCGGCACTACTCCTTCCACTGAGGCAAAACTACTTTGCTGTTTCTTATAGACAAGTCTATACTTGGAGTCATGCCATTCTTGGACAGTCAGTCCTCTAGTATAGGTGCCGGTTGTTAGGATGATACCTTGCGATCTGATGGAAGTCCGAGAGTCATCACGATAGTGTGGTGGTGGTTAGCAGGATACTTCTTTCAGGCTCTCCTCAGGTCATGGACATCAGCACTTGATATCTTAGAACGATACTCAATAGTCAATACTATCTATCGGGAACAGAGAACTGAACAGTTACCCTGTGTTCTCTGGGTGTTAATCCTTATATGCATCCTGAGTGATGCCTTATTCATCTTCTTTATCAGTCTGGAACTCATTCGGTCTTTATATTTATTAGGACCTAGGGTGAATCTCCCAGTGTTACATAAATCCTATACGCAGAGAGGACAAATATCTATGGTCATCTCAGATGCTTCCAAGTAGACAGCAACCAAGTCGTATCTTGGTGTGACACATTATTAACAGTACACATAACTAATCTCGGTGATCGATATAATAAGTGAATTGGTGTAATTGATTGTGGTGATTAGTTTCGCGAAGTGTATTGGTATAATTAATCCCGGGGATTATTCAATATAGCGGTAATCTCTTCCTCGTTGATAGTTCCATCCAAATAAACACATATCTTCACCAATCCCCTTCAATGGGATCGCCTGGATAAATCTCGCGTTCCGATACTATCAGCAATATTACATATCAGGCATGATCTCCCTCAATCTTCCAATTCTCCACATTCAAGAGGATTACAGATAACTGCTCGTTGATGTTCATTCTTCTTCCCAAATCGTCCGCGCAATTCTGAATTTGAATAATCGGACCTATTCTTTGAATTGCAATTTCTTATCATTTTGAACTTGCTGGTTTTAGTTTGGGGAATTATGGATGCTTGGCAATTCTTCAACACTTGACCTGGATGAGTAGTATTCAAGTTGCTTGGTTCAATAATTTAGTTCCTTCTGATTGACTTGATCGGTAACGAATTCATCTGGTTTTCAGAATCAACATCGTGACTGAATATACTAGGATCAGTATCTTGATCATCAAATAACGGAATATCTTACTCTGGGATTAACTGATCGTTTGGCGGTTTCTGTGGCAATGGTGTGACCACAGGATTCGCAATGTATCCTGACGGAAATACTTGATAGTGTGGATAATGAATTGATTTTTCCGTAAACTGGATTGTACCTGCTAACCACTAAATGCATGGTGCTGCAAACAACTGGTCTTGATTACCGAAGAGATCTAGAAATTAGGAGACGAGACACAGTATATTATCGTATTCGTTATTGAACTTGTGCTCAACCATGAGGCAGGAGAACCGCGGACAATTCTGATAGATAATGTAATACACTCGATAATAGTAATAATGATAAATAAGAACTGAAAACTGAATAATATTTCAGCTTCTTCTTTGCAGGTAGGTATTGTTCGTGCTTGTGGGGCTACCCTTTCTATGGTGGAGCATTACTGTCTCTGTATAGCTTGCTTGCTTTGCATGATTGGTTTTCAAGCGTGACTCTCCCAAAGAGCCATCATCATCAATCAAGGATTGCTATGATCTTATCTGTCAAATCCTAGAGTACTCCTCGATGAGCTTGAATCTCTCTTGACACGACCACGCTTCCCAAAGGTTATCATGTTCTTGCGTGATTGGTTTCAAAGCACTATGCCCCATTCCCGGGCCATCATCTCCAAGGTGACGTAATCAGACAGTGACTTCAACTTAGATATCTTGCAACTTGTATATTCGGAGAGTCAAAACCATTCCTTGCCTGACGTGGTTATTTGCAAGGCTTTTAAACAGATTGCCTTATAGATTAAGACACAACCCTCTTCATAGGGCTTATCTGCTTCAGAGGCTGACATGGCGACTCACCATACCTCTATCGACATTTTGACTTGACATGTCACATCTCAGTATTATCAGACTGATGGTGAACTAACCTAACACCTTGTTGTTACAGGGTGTTTAGATCCCAATAATCAATACAATAGTTATTGAATCTAAGTACTGCCACCTATGAAGAAACTCTTCCTTTCCTCGTCTTATCCTAAGACTCAACCTCTTGGCCTTAACCGTCCAAGAGCAACCAAATCCAAACGCTCCCAGCGTATACTTCGTACTTCTAATCTGAAGATAATACTTCTCCCTCGTGGAGCTGCTCTTCGGAACATTCTTCGAAATGTAGTTGCCCGGAAGAGAAGTACTCATGCACCTGGTAACTGATACCCTTCAAGTGCGGGAAATGTATCGACTGTGGGGAGATGTGGGTTCAATCCTGATCTTCCAACTGCAAAATGAGATCGCCGAAGTGTGTGATGTTCCTCTGTAGTGCATATTGAGATTGTCTCAACCTGTGACCAGACATAAAAGGCTAGGTCGAGTCATAGGCAAATGAGGGACGTCATTTTGAATTGACTTTTCTAGATAGAATTCTTAATAATATTTTAAGATCATCTTCTGTGCTTCTGCGTTGACTTTGAATAGCTGCTTGTGCTTGTTCTTATCATTGTCACAGCAACATTGTCTCTTTATAGCCAACGTCCCAGGTCTTGTGTTACCACACCAAGTTGCTATGATTACCCTGCTCGTGATAGCGTGATCGCAGGCACACCACCCATGGTGCCCGGCGATAACTGCCACACTTCCCACAGGTTATCCTGTGCCTTCAATACGGATTCAAAGCTTGACGCTCCTGATAACAATCAGGCCATCCATCGTATGATATCATGTCAGCCAACACATCAGTCAGACCTGAACTTAGACATCTTGCAATCGTGTGAGCCGGCAGTTGGAACATTCACCAATCAACATTGGTAATGCTTATCGCGAGTTAATTCCCTCATCCATGAGGAAATTGATTCAACGTCATATATTCAATCGGCGACCGACCGATACTATGCCAACATAGACCATAGAAGCGTAACAGAATATCTGATATGAGATTACATTGTGATCCATACTCCTCAAGCTAATGAGCAGTGCCCGCTTTAGGCAAGTGCCAACATCATCATTGCGTCAGTTGCATCATGCTAACGTCGAAACTATCATCCTGACCTGAACGTGCCTTACTTGATTCTAGCCCGTTACAGGATAGGAGTAAGAAGTCCTCTTTAATCGCATATTGACTATCAACTGCCATGCAAGAAAACGACACATGTCCTGCCAGTTTCCGGAAGATGAATGATGATGAGAACTACTAGCACTGCTCATGATTTCTCATTCCAGTATGGCTTGGTAGTTGGGACAAGTCACCAAAACCTGATTTGCTCGTACAACGTGCGACTAGTATGAACTCCAGCTAAAGAGCGTACTACTGGCCAACTTGTAGAATCATGATTAGGTGTTATGCATGTGTGACATGTAATCATCTGATTAACTACTAAGTACCATTATCGCTGTTATATGACAACCCCTAACACATGTAGGTTTATTGGGCCTTATTGATTTTGCCTTACGTCTCATCAGTCAGACACACCAAGCCAAGGTCAAGACTGTTCTCACTGACCGGAGAGTGCCCAAGTTGTTCCGCTCCACTAGGGATTGGCTTGAGATCCCTCCTCATTGCATATTGGCTATCGTCTGCCTGACGCGTCAATCGCACATCCTGCAATTGACGTGTCTAGTCCCGCATAGCATTGATTGGTGAAAGTGGCAAGAAATAACTGGCATCTGCAAGTCTTAATTTCTTGCAACCGGCCAAGGTTCTTCCATCATCAAATCAGTTCTACCATATGTGAACTGTTCATGAAGCCGCTAGCAATGAAGCTCACTATCAAATCGACACAAGGCTCCTGTCAAATCCTGCCAAGGATCACAGGACGGGTTACTGACTTTGCCTAAGTTAAGCGGTATGTATGCCACGTTTATTGTGACATATATCCTTTCAGCATTCACATGTACCATCACTTCCATTCAGGGAGAACCACTAACAATGACATTCTCATGTGGAGCGATTTGTCGATTTGCTGGATTTACCCGCTCGTCATGACGAAAGGTTCTTATTACGAGCGTTGACCATTGAGTTTTGTGTTGACTTTGTTGATGGGCGAGATGTTGGATGTTGCATGATATGCACCACATGCAGGCATGCTGCATCTTTTATGTGAAGGTTGGTACTCTTAATGGACTTGAACAAAGCAAAATCTGCATTTTGACCTTCACTACTAGTGTTAGCAACGGTTCCAGTTTTGGACCTGGCCGGTTTTATAGGTCTGCGTGGCAACGGCCTTACCACATCAAAAATCGACGATTTTTTAAGCGAACCATCACTTTAAGCCCACAAATATTGATCAGAGAGTTTAGTGTTTGGTATGTAAAATATGCAGCTCAGTGCGGCTCATCTTTTGGCCATCTCCGATTTTCGATATGTTTAGATCTCAGCATGCGGTAGCCCAAAAACCTCGATTTTCGGCCATAAATGACAGTAATTTCAAAGCAGCTTGCTGAGTTTTGAAGATATCAAAAATCGGAGACTGCCAAAAGATGCGCTGTCTGAAGCTCCATAATTCATGTACCAAACACTAAATTGTTGGATGAACATTCAAGGACTTATTTGTGGGAACCGTTTGGCACAAACCCGGACCGAACCGGCTGGGTCCGGGTTATCTTGAAACCGCTATGGTAGAAACGGACCGAAAATGGAACTGTTGCTAACACTATTCCCTCGATTGGTATTAGCAATGCTAATTATACAACATTACATGATGTTTAGCGTCCGTTTCAAGTAAGATCCTGCAGATCTGTTGAGACAATAATCTGCAGATGTTCTTTCAGTCGAAGAATGCGCTGTTTACATCTCATGAACATGAGATCTGGGCACTCATTGACAGCAATTGATTTGTATAATCACAGACACCACATCCGACCTACGTGGTGCAAATCGCATGACGGTTAGAAATCAGTACACGTTGCAGTTATGGGCAGCAGAATCCATCTGGAGTAGAACCTGTAAGTTGGTTGTCACTCATTCCATTTTGACTTGAAGCTAACTATATATTCCTCAGGACATCTCACTTCTTTTTGTTATCATCTTCCTCATCATCTTCCTCATCATTTCCACACCAGCAAATCATCGCTGCCCAAACACCTCAGGAAGGTGCCAGCAGTCCTGAAATGAGCAGATTGATGGGCGCATCATTGAATATGCCACACGGTGACACACAACTACAACGCAGACTCCAGTCTGTCTCCTGAGATGCTGCGAATGCAACCAGCTTAACTATGGCCCAGGACGCACATTTACAAATGATATGTGAGACCAGAATCAGCATCAATAAGAAGCAGCACGCGATTGGATGTGAGTATATCCATATCGAGGTTGACAGCTGTCGACTAACGCTAAAATATTCAGCTGGTGTATGGTGAGAGCTATTTGATCAATTTATTGCTGCCCAAAATAGGAAACCTCCATGGTCGACCAAGGCATTTGTCCACACAGTCAGTGATATCGAAAATCATCGTGTAGTTAGCTCTGGGATTTTCGCAGATGAAGCTCATGATAAGGGTCCCCGGGATTGGACCAAAGAGGGTTGAAACACCTTGGTGGATGCCATGGAACCGTATATGGTTGAGGTAATAGCCGAATCTGGTATGTAGAAGCAGCGACTGATTCGTTGTAGGTTTTTACCATGTCTGCAACTATGGCAAGGCAAGGAGGTCAGGTACAGCTAGAACAGTCTGACATGTGCCATTCATTGAATATGGCTAAAATGGCCAAAGGGGGGGTTTCGCACACCGCAATAGAGGAAACGCAATATCTAAGAAACCTAGCACTCAAGTCTGAGAAGAGAAGAAGCGGGGAGTAGTGTTCCTGGCCATAAAAATATGAAGCATGCGATGGTAAGACACCTGGCTATGTTTGGTGAAAATCCAACAGACGGCTGCTTTCCTAGCCACAATGTTACAGCACAGAATCCGCAGACATGCTGCAGGTGCAAAGGCATCGGTCCACCTCCACCAGGCCGACTCAGACAGCTGACACCGGAACTGAGTCCACATCCCCCCAGAATGCCACCTGTGACACCCGGGGTCAATGAGGAAGCAAACGCTTTTGAAATCGACGCTGTGCCACCCAGATATGTGTATATACATACTCCACTTCCCAGCACTCAATTTGTCAATCTTGATGCATATGCCAAGGATTGCAAGCACGATACAGATGATATACTATGCGAAATGAAATGATAGCATATTGTGGAAACGCTCATGGTAAATTGAGCGTCAACTGAGTGTCAACGAGTTTTGGTCTTGCATCTTGCATAATCTCTGCAGCAATTAGGTGCAGCCATTCACAAATGACATATTGGTCGCGTTTATAGGTTAAACGGAGAGCGACCCCCTCCCTGCCCCATTCCGAAAATGAGCATCAACAGAGCGTCAACGATTTTTGGTCTTGTAAGTCAGGTAATTGTAAAGTGACTTGGTCATTGCTATACATAATTAAAGAATTGGCCACCTTAATAGGCAAAAGAGATAGCGACACGCTCCCTGCCCCATGATGAAAATGAGCATCAACCGAGTGTCAACAGTTTTTGGTCTTTCATTCTGGATAATCAAAGCGGGGTGTGGCCCTTATTGTCTATATACGAAGTTGGGACCAGTTTTAAAGCTAAAACCCTGTTATGAACTCAGAGTTGCAGCACTCCAAATGAAGTGGGTTGTTACCGTCTGGGAGGCTGTCGCGGGAATGTCAGTCGCTCATCTGCCTAGAGAGACTGCCAACTCCTCCACAATGGAGGTCTGTGATCAAGCACCACTTAGATTACCCAAGATGTGAGACCAAAAATCGTTGACACTCAGTTGATGCTCATTTTCATGATGGGGCTGGGAGCATATCACTTCCTCTTTTGCCCATAAAGGGGGCGAATACCCCATTTATGACCAGGTGCAACCAATCACCAGTCAGATTACACAACATGCAAGACCAAAAATTGTTGACCGTCTGTTGACCCTCATTTGCAGGATGTGGCAGGGAGTGTATGTCTCTTTTTTTTGATTATAAAGGCAGCCTGGCAACCAAAGAAGACAATGATGTACCATCGTTAATATTATGCGATCAATTATAGAATATCTGAATGCAAACATAAATAGAATAACCCGAAAGACAGAACCGGAGATTGGAACCGATGGGTCCAGCCAAACCCAGTGAAACCCACAGGTGGACGGGTCCGGGTCTGGGTTTGGCCCATCATGAACCACTGGGTCAGGTTTTTGGACAGGACTGGAACCGGACTCAACGGTGTTTGTGGTACAAACCCGGGCTGCGAGCAGGTTTCCTGGACCCATTGGTAACACCACTTGCTCTGTTTGGGAATGCCGACTTCACGGGCTTGCTTCCAGACTGCTGGATGCCGTCCTGTGAGAATTGTCACTGTTGCCAGGTCTATGATCTGCTCCTTGTCCCACTGCTAGAGCATGCTAATCGCTCTGAAGGACAGGTCGACTGGGTCTGGTGACTTCAGAACTGGTTGGCAGCATGGGTCCCACTCGAGTCCTCTCTTGGTATCTCTCATGTGTACACTGCTGGCCGGCAGCCGCTTTTAATACTGGTCATCATCATTCAGAGGAAAGGACTCCCGCCTCAGCATCTCCTCCAATGCATTGGTGGTTTTTGCTTGCTTACCATTATTGTCCATTAGAGTCACAACTGTTGCACCTGCCTGATGGTCGACATATTTTGCTCCTTGCTGCACTTCAGCGCCCCCTAGGTTTAGCTGGTAATGACTCCACATTTGGCTCTTGGATTTCCGAATATATTTCTGTAGTTCAGCCTTCACTCAGGTTGCTTCGTCCGAGTGCCGTCCGTCTCTTTGCTATGCCTGCCAGAGTGTCGTTCTTCATGCTACAACGTTGCCGTGCCACCACATGTTCAACCTTGCGCAGATTCACATTTTATTTGCTGCAAAGTCCACAACTCTACTTAGTACTTCCCAACACCATGTGGCGTCCTGCTCTACTTCGTCTTCCATACACCCTCTGTCCAGGTATGTTCTGTCCTTTGCTAGCTCCATCCATAACTGTTTAGCGTCCTGCGTGTCCTCTTCCATCATTGCTGCCAGATTCCATCCTCTGACGCGCTCATGAGCTGCCTCCTCTTGCTTGTCTGCATCTACCTCCCATTCTGGGACTTTGTGATTGGAACCAGTGGCATGGTTCTCAGCATGAATGGTCCATTATTGGACTTGTCGATTGGCAAGAGATGAGATCAATGATCGACTTCCTTTCAAAGTCTTTGGAATTCGGGTGCTGGGTATCCCAGTGATCGTTTCCAATTTCCAGTCCGTTTGTGTCTACTATGATGTCTTCTCAGGCAACGGCGTCCCATTGTTCAATGCATCATGGATCCACCGGGAAAAATGACCTTACGCGATGCGTACCTCATAGAGAAGCTGTATCTGCGTCTGTGATCTGTAGGATATTTGACGCATGGCACTATGAAGTCCTATGGACCTGCGCATCGACTAGATTACTATGATACGCGTGCAATTATGTGCACTTGATACTATACATCATGCTGCATTCAACAAACTTGAAACCAAACCGCCAAATGTACTTCTTTGCACGCTCCCAAATGTGCTCTGAAGTACACACTCGATTGCACTCGACTGTACACTCCCAGCCTGCTTGGCTTATGCTCTCAAGTAAGCTCTCAAGACGCTCTCAATCACACTCCCGAGCATGCTCTCAAGTACACTCCCAATTGCACTCGATGGCACACTCCCAGCCTGCTTGACTATACGCTACAAAGTCAACTCTCAAGACGCTCTCAATCACACCACTGAGCACGGTCTCAAGTACACTCCCAATTGCACTCGATTGCACACTCGCAGCCTGCTTGACTATACGCTCCCAAGTAATATCTCAAGATGCTCTCAATCGCACTCCCTAGCTCACTCTCAAGTACACTCCCAATTGCACTCGATGACATGCTCCCAGCCTGCTTGACTATACACTCCCATGTACGCTCCTGCATGCTCGATCCAGAGACCTCCTGAGTTGCAGAAGCCAGGCACTAGGAGGCGTGAGGCAGGTGGCATAAGGTGAGCAGTGTGTAGCGGGCAGCATGTGGCGTGTGGTGTGCGGCAGATGGCAGGCTGCGTATGGTGGCCGCAATCATGACGTCGGTTGATATCATAGTCTGAACCTTATCTTTAGTGCGGCCACTGCGACACGATCCCAAGATGCCTCATACCCATGGTGTTGACAATTGTAGCCTTAGATTCCACAGGACAGGTAGACAATTGGATCTTGGGGAGAGCAGATCTCCAACTCAGATATTCCAGCGGAATCGAGTGCCCGCTTCCCATGGACTGTGGGAGTATGTGTGTGTATTCGGTCCGGGGCTGATGGAGAAGATGGCAATGGCAATGGTGATGGTGTCGGCGATTGAGATCATTGTACTTATACAAGTAGGTTGGCTATGTCAACGTCAGCATCAAAGCTTCCACAGACTTAGAGCCTTCTACTGGCCAAAGCTTCTACAGACCTAGAGCCTTCTACTAGCCGAAGCTTCCACAGACCTAGAGCCTTCTATTAGCCAAAGCTTCCACAAACCCAGAGTTTTCCTTCGGCCACAAGCTTCCCATGGAAAACTCTACTCCTCCCGTATATGCTCCTACATTCTCGATCCAGAGACTTGTTGAGTTGCAGACGCCAGGCCCCGGGCCCTGGGAGGCGTGAGGCAGGTGGCGTGTGGCGACCAGTGTTCACTGTGGGGTGGGTGGCGTGTGGCATGTGGCAGGTGGCGGGTAGTGTGTGGCTGGCGGCCGAAATCATGACCTCGGTCTATATCATAGTCTGAATCTTAACTTCAGCATGCCCACCAAGACGGAATCTCACGATGCCTCATGACCTTGGTGTTGACAATTGGAGCCTCCGATTTTGTTGAAATTGTAGACGATTGGATCTTGGGGAGAGCAGATCTCCCACTGACATTTTCCAGTGGAATCTACTGTGCGTTTCCCACCCATTGTGGGCGTATGTGTGTGCATTCGGAGCTGATGGTGATGATGGCGATGGTGATGATGGTGATTACGGCGATGGTGATGATGGCAATAGTGATGATGATGGTGTCGGTAGTGGTGATCATAGTACCAGAAGCACTTAGACAAGTAGGTTGGCTATGTCAACATTAGCATCAAAGCTTCCACAGACTTAGAGGCTTCTAGTAGCCAAAGCTTCCACAGACTTAGAGCCTTCTATTAGCCAAAGCTTCCACAAACTCAGTGTTGTCCATCGGCCAAAAGTTTCCCGTGGAAAACTCTACTTCTCTCGATGCAAGGCTCTCCCAAGATCATTCTCAAGCAGGCTTCCAAAGAGGCTTTCAAGCAGGCTTTCAAGCAGGCTCTCAAGCAGGCTCTCAAGCAAGCTCTCAAGCAGGCTCTCAAGCAGGCGCTCAAGCAGGCACTCAAGCGGGCTGTCAGCGATAGTGTACAGTTCCAGTATAGCACCGAAGACTGCAGGCAGTGAAGACTGGTATAGGTCCATCTCCGGCCACCAGCTGTATATAGTTCCATAGGCCCACGCGTACAACTCTATGAATCGACATTAGACGACTATAAGCTGCGCAACATACAGGGGTCCATGGGAAGCTTGCTAAGCGCTGCGCGAGTGTGCGAGTGCGCGTAGCACAGTCTATAGTAGATTTGCACTTTTGCTGATATCCCATCCGCCACAGCTGGTGTTGAAATCTCCAGCGAACACTGTACTCCCTTGCCCAATGATTCGCTGCGTTGTTACTGGCTGGGCTGGTCACATTAACGACTGTGTATCTCTTTAATCCTTGACATTGATGAAACTTGTAACCTTTTCTCCTGTTCTTCGAACATCTGTGACAATGACATTGTGATTGGCACCCTTGCTCAGATCCGTTTGTTCATCTACTGCAAGGCTGCTTCCCTTGTGCACTGCCATCCAGACTCATCTTCCTTTCCTTATTTCATATGCTGTGTGCCTAATTTCTGTTAGGGGCTCTCCCATCATAGAGGTATTGTTACTAGTTTGCTTCGAAATCTACATAACGGGTGTATAATACCGTAGAGTGCATCACACTGATCTCACAATGGCGTGATAAGTTACCCTACGTATGATCTTTAGCGGGTGATTACATGGCAAGTGACAATTGGTTGGTTAGCCTCACTGCTAGCGGATTCATTGAAAGGTCATCTACTATGGTAGATCTGATTTGATAATGCAATTACGTTGGCCATGCCTAATATCCTTCAGGGATATAAGGTGCCAGGTATTTCCAACCTCATTCATTAGACTATGCTAAGAGGGACTGGACAGGTCGATTGCAGGAATGCGACTGATGTGTCAGGCAGACAATATCCAATATGGAATGAAGTGGGACATTTAGGCAATCCCTTGTGGAACAGAAAACTAGGGTACTCCCCGGCCGAAGAGATCAGTCTCGGCCTAAGCGTGGTGCGTCTGATTGATTACTGAGGTTGGGTGATGTCAATGAGACCCGACACGCCTCCAACTCCCGGGCTGGGATCAACCAAGTAAGGTCAATGACTGTCAGATTGTAATACTGGTGTAATACATCTTGATTAAATGTCGACAATGCAAAGGTGGGTCGCCACGTAAGTCTCTGAACCAGAGTAGCCAAATAGTCTATATGGTGAAGGTTGTGACTTAATTCATTAAGCTATCTGTTTAAAGCCCTCCAAATAACCACATCAGACGAGGTGGGGTTATATCCGAAATACAAGAGTGGTGAGATATTCACGTTGAAGTTACTGTTGGATTATATGTTATTGCGGATGATGGCCCCTCAGGGGAGCGTAACGCTTTAAAAGCAATCATTCGATCACATGATACCCTTGGGGATGCATGGCCATCAGTCTTAGAGCCCGGCTCGTAAGAAAAGTGTAATTTATCATATGACAGATGAGATTATAGCTAAGGTTCGGACATAAACTTCAGTAGTCCAAGACAGGCTATGAATGAACAACAATGCTCCGGCATTGGAAGGGGGGCGCAAAAAGTAAGATCGACAGCTACCTGCAAAGACGAAGCTGAAATATTATTGTTGTTTTCAGTTCATATTATTATTATTTTAATTATCTAGTATATTAGTATTATCTATTAAGATTGTATGCGGTTCCCCCGCCCCATGGTTGAGCATATGTTTAACAATGAGTGCAATGGTATACCATTTGCTTTATAATGGATACTGGATCAATTTGAAAAAGAAGATCGTTTATTTGCAGCACAGTGTATTTGGTGGTTGGCAAGTAAAATCCAGTTTACGGATGTATTACCCCACTATCAATATTATCACGTATTCCATTCTGAATACGTTCAGGATTGTGTGGTCACACCTTTACTGGAAAGATCTTCTTCAGAAGCATTGATTCCGTAATCCAATATCCTAGTATTAGATATATCCCACGATAATATAAATCTGGAAGAAGATTTAGATATTAATTCAGATGTCGAAGTGTATGGGTCGCGATCGAAATTCCTTCCTGAGAATAGGATAGATACATGTGCAAATGCAAATACGACTCACTGGAAGGGAATATGTAAGAAATATCGAGAACTGACCAATCATCGACTATTCATACGATTTGGAACTCTAGTCAAACAACAGAAGTGACACACTCAAGAACTTCTTTGGAAGGGGAAGTTGAGCATTCAGGGAGATTACACTTGAGACATAATATTGTGGATAGTTTCTGAAGGTCATATCAATCCGGGAGATATTAGAGGGATTTCGTGGGAATACCTGTCAATTCGGATTGCACTATCAACGGGCAATATATCACCACCGTGATATTATTTATTCACCCAGATCAATTATTGGAATACATTTGTGTTATTCATTGATCACCAAGATCGATTATATGAATACACTTACATTATTAATTAATCACCAAGAATAAATTATCCTAATTATAGCTATTGTCAGTATTGCCCCACACCACGACACCATTTAGTTGCTATGTACTTAGAAGCATCTGAGACCACTATGCATAGTTGTCCCTTGTGTGGGGATGATTTATTCAGACTTCCGATTTAATTAGTCTGGAGATACACATACATCAGCAAAATGTGAAATGGTTTGGAAGTTATTACTGAACAACTCAGCAACTCTGAACAGCCACACTGATCCTTCCAGATGATCCCAGATGCTCCCAGATAAGCTGAATGCAATGCGATGTGCTTGCAGGTGCTCCAAGACTATGTCCCCGGTGTTCCTCAAGGCTCCGGAAGTTGTTGAACAGAATACATGAATATCGTGAAGAGTGTATAGTTGTCTTCAAAATGCTACAAAATCAAAGTATTAGAATGTGCAAATTTTGGAGCAATTGGGAGTATTGGGAGTATTGGCCGCATCTCCAAGACCATTCCGGTGCACCTCGAACTTGGAGGCATTCTCTCTGTGAGTGATTAATATAATGTTTAAGTGACATAGTACAATTCGATTAGCAATCTTCCTCCTGCCCACCTTGATCCAGGCATGTAAGTTTAATATACTGTCCAGTAGGTATCTAAATCCACATGATTATTTACAAGCCATACGCTATCGATTCTATCAGATGCAGCATTCTCTCGCACCAAATGTGCCAGTCCAACAATTGCTCCAAAAGGTACAATATGCATCTGATTAGTCTGTTTGACAACCCGGATGAACCTGTCAACACAATCAGCCTGACCATGCGGATTTTTGTACTTTGTTGGAATAACCACCACGTATCCTTGAGGTTGAGGACATTCTATCATATTGTTCAGTCTTCTTGCACCTCTTAGAAAATGTCGGTATCGTGTTTCGGGCGGGCAGGCACTCCTGAATTTGGAGGATCTGATTCGGTGGAGTCCAGCTAAAGAATTCTACAGGAAAGGAAAGAACACAGCCTTGGAAGGTGTTATCGAGGTCACTTTCCGTACATTGGACCCAGATGTTATGAGATTCAGGCATGATCCCTTGGTTGGCATTGGTATATTCTACCTTCCAATCAAGTCCCAGACGCTCAACAGATGTAGGGCAGTGAAATGGTTGATGGTAGTACAACAGCCCATTGTGAAGTTTAATAAATATACTGCGTATGAGTACATTCTGATCATATCCGAGCACCAGTCCACAAAGCTCGTGTCCCCAGTCCTCTTCAATTTGTGCACGGAATAGCTGACCACAGTTGGGAATTCCTAAATCGTCTGAAGCATCTCTGAGTGAGGTCAATTTGATACCTCTGCACACGCCATGAACAGGGGATTCTCTCAAATGATGTACCTGTTGTGATACGTGGTGGAAAAATGGCTCTGCCTGACAATGCTGAACAGGTAAAAGATGGGCACTGCGAGTATTTCGCCGTTTATCGGTAGCAGATAGTAGGTGGCAAACTTTTGCAGAGTCAATATCGTACCAGCCTTGGAGGGCAAGATGAGACAGAGTCTCCTCCATATAGTCAAGACTGGTACACTGGTCATTGTGCTTCAGCATCTGTCGAATGTAATTGACTTCATTTGTAGATCGATATGCCTCTTTCACATTGGCGATATGTAGCTGTTCAGAAATATCAGTGGTGAAATTGTCACCAGAACCCATTCGCCAAATTGACAATGATATATGGCTCACAAGATGCATCTTTGGATTACACGCTGTTGAATGGTTTTCTGGAGCTCCTGAACGCCAAGTGCCTGCCACCAAGCTTCGAATTTGATCAAGTGGATGGAGAATTCCATCTTGAAACACAGCTGTTCATTCGAAGTGACACCATAAATCTCTCTCTCCAGCTGATTCGCAATGCAGTCAGTATCAGCAACACTCAAGGTGGTGGCTTCAGTCTCAGCATCGGATAGACGGACCTGAAATTCCACACGCTTGTTGGCTGTTTCGTTTGCCGCTCCATAAACCTCTTCTCCTGCAGCAGTATTCATTTGAGCAAGTTTTTGAGCGAATGTGCTTCTGGGACCAGTTGCTTTAGTTCCAACTTCCTGCAATGGTGGTTGCTTATGATGTTGGAATGATTTATCGAAAAGGTTGCGTTTAGCAGGTGTCACCTGATAGATTTCGCCCTCGAATCGCTCGATTGCCCTCTCCCGATCAGCATCTGACCATATGGTTGACGCTTGTCGGGCTCTATTCAGGAGCACCTGAAACTGCCTGCGTTTTGTTGTTGTATCCATTTCAGCCCCGTACACCTGAACCTCCATTGCACCAAGGATTTTATGAATGTTTTGTTCTCATAACTGATGGGATTCTCTTGCCAACAGTTCATCTGCTTGGGCCGTCCCAGACATCGCCATTTTCTGTTCTCGAAAACCGCCCTTCTTCTTGTAAAATCGGTTCAGCGCATCATCTAGTGCTGTGAGGGATAGGTCAGAGTGATTTTGTTGGCTGACAAGTAGAGAGAATTCTCATAATGCCCGCACAGCTCCCATCACCATTTCATCAGAGGCTGTTTCGGCTGGAGTTTTACCGTCATTCTTGCAGCAGTCAAGAATCGGTGCGCAATTCACTGCCAGTGATCTGATCATGCCCCGGATCTCTTTTCCCTGCCAGGAGCTGCTTTTCATCGAATCGAATGGTTTAGAGAAGGGCTGGAGGCCCGGATATTGTGGAACCAACGTGAATCATTTGTCAAATTGATCCTTGACATTTCTAGCTTTCAGGTATTTGAGTAGCTAGTGCAATAAGTCTTTAACTAAACCCAGGTGCAGCTGATGCAATTCATCAGGCTGCCAAAGGCGATATACATTGCAGAGAGGGTATTGCCAGAACTGGTTGCGGTTTGGATGAACACCAAGAGTGTGCAGAATATCGACATTAGTTTCATCCAGAAGCTCTGAGTGAACACCCTGACCTCTTGGGTTATCGAGTGGTCGAATAGTGGAATGTCCCATCAGCGCACCTTTGGGAATTTCACACATCGGGCATGAGCCATATGAGATTTGAGCAATCATGACTTGTTCTGGATAATCCCCGACCCAGCCAGCCAAAAGAGGATAACATTGTTGCTGGAATCCATCAGCACAATGACATTTCAAGCGGGGACCAGTTATGTCAAGATTCGGGAGTGGGGACACCACGGTTCCAACCGCCGCATGCTATTTTTCGTCAGTATTTTTCGCACCTTTCAGGGAACAGGGGATTAGCCCAACAAGAATCCAGCCGTGCATTCCAGGTGTATGGCGGATATCTTTTCGAATATTACCAATTGTGAGATACAGCGGCCAGGCATGCTGATCGCCTGAACAATTGGTCAAGTGAGTCTTGTCGGATGCACATATGACTGGCACAATTGTCGCTCCGGCAGGAAGCTGATCTTGCATATCCCACCACCAATTGCCTGTGTTCATCTCGCTGTATATTCAGTGATTTTCCGAGTCTGTGAGGCGCACCAGTTCAAAATCGAGGTGCACCTGGAATGGGAGATGTGCCAACCAGAACAGGATTCATTTGAGAATATCGCTGTAGTATAATGTTCCGAAGATATGTGAGTCATCTTCAATCCAAGTTTCATCGCCGAGCACAAAATTGTGTTGAGAGAGATGCTTTTGCAGGGCATCTGCTTATTGGAATGATTCGATTTTGAAGTTGTCCAGTCCACGCCTCAGATGTTGATCTATCCACCATTTCTTTTGCTGGCTAAATGTTTTAGCCTGTTGAAAGTCGTGTACTGACTGAAAAGGATGCCATGGATTCCATCGTTCTGAGTACTCCTGATGCTTGTTGTACAATCCAGTTGCTTTGCCATGTGCTATCTCTCCGGCATTATCCACTCCAACTACCTGCCTATGAGCCTTCGTATTTGTTGGATCAGGGGTACGAGTCAGATCATGCTTCTGGGGGTATATAGTTTCATTGTCAGGAGTATCTTCCGGTGGTGGCGCACCAGGTACATTGTCTGTGATTAGATCATTAGTTGACCAGTTCATCAATGGCCATTCAGGTGCACCGACTGAAGTCAAACCATGATGGCTTGGGTTGATGCCAACCTGCAGGAGGTAAAATCCCGTCCAGTATTACCCCATCATTCATCAATATTGGGTGACATTGTTGATAGTGAGCCTCGAGTTGGTTCTCGTCGAATAATGTCTTTTTGCAGACAAAGCACTTATCATGTTTCTGGCGAGTGTTGACCATATTCGAGGAATGGTCAGTGAACACGTATTCGGATGAATCTCAATGATGCTTCAGGGGGTGATATAGTGTCTCAGGGATATTGGTTTGCAAGCGAGCTAACTCACTTTAGCGTATCACAGCTGCATTGCACCCCGCCAAATGCGGGGTAAAATAAAATCACCTCACGATCAGCTTTCTTCATAAACCAGGATATACATATCATATCCCGCACAATAATCATACAGATCATCTGCTGAAAGTCGTTAGCAGAGAAGAGAAGGTTTCTCTTGTCATCACCCCAATCACCACAATGGGCCTTACATTATACTACGTCATTGCGGCATTGTGAGTTTATACATACACTCCAGCCTCCGAGCAGCTGATAATGAAAGTAGATCGTCTTCCCACAATCATTAGATGTGCTTCCTAGCTAGCTGTATGCCCGCGCAATGATCATCCAGAACTGATAGGATGGTTGCTTTAGTAACGATCCTTGACTAGAGCGTGGACACTGAGAAGAACAATGATGTTTAGACAAGGAGCTCAATAGGAAGCAAGCACTGTTGCTGCTCGACTCACAGGCCTCCTATTGAGTGAGGTTGCAAGGTCGTAAACACACAACTTATGTGTAATATTCCTAGTCGTGCTAACCATCATACTGGATATAGTTCTTGTTGGGTTCCTGGAGATATCATATCATATGCCTTGTATGATCTGTAAAGTCATGGAAGCGTACGAAGGCGAGCATCTATCCAATCTCCTAGTATATGGATTTGGGCATATAACAAAGAAAGGCGGGATGTGTGAGATTAAGGTTTTTTTTTCTCAGTCTGGTTGGTTCAATGGATCAAAGGCGGAGTGGAACACGACATTTCGTGACAACAGAATGGGATATAAGAAACCCGTCATTCCGCCGAAGGTCACTGCAACCTGCAATATACTCAACAATACTCAGATTGATTCCATATCACTTCTCGCATCTATAGTAGTTTACCACCATCATTGATCACAGAACATGACGACAAACGGATCTCCACCGAAGACAGCGAACGTGACTCGTCCAGGTGGCCTATTTGGCACACAACAACACCGTGAAGACAACTCAGAATCATCGAAAACAGTTCACGAACAGCCACTGGCAAAGACAGTCCATTTGGGAAACAAACCAAGCAATATCAACTGCCACATGGGTATGGTAACCCGCCTTCACAGCAGCCATTTCCAGATGCTCCGCAGTTCTATCAGCAATCTCCATTCAACATGACACACAGTTCGCAACCAACCAGCAGCGCAGGGCAAGGATATCAAAGTTATGGGCCACCGTGGCAAGGATATGACCTCCACCACGGTGGTTATGGTGGGTCTCAGATGTTCCCCCCTCCGCAGACTCCAGGACAAGGGCGGTCATCTCCAGGTGCACCGAGGGTGCCTCCAGGACCGCCGGAAAACCATCCAGGCAATAAGCCTACATCTTCCAGCTCTAATGCTGCACCTGAACGTCCTGCCGGCACACCTAGGAGACCGTCGATTTGCCTCCCAACGAAATGATTCCAGCCGCCTGCAGAACCGCAGAAAACAGATGTCCCAAGGATTTCAGAATTGCCCCTATTGCCTGAGTTGTGCTATGGCGAGTATGATGCAGATGATGAGAGCGACGATTGGTTGGACTCGGGCGGTGCAGAAGGCAAACTCCCAGTCAGCCTGAAGCAAATCGAATTCTCCTTGAAGCAATGTGCCAAAAGGATGGGGCAGGCCAAATATAGTGTGTTCAACAAGTGGAAGAAAGTATGGGGTGGCTGGGTTGTTGGAGAAGAAGCATCGGTCCATAATCCAGGGGCAGAACGACTTGAAAGCGGTTCGAGATGTACCCCTGCAGTGGGAGAGAGTGGTTGCAGACGTTTTGGAGACATTCGAGGTCTGGATGCCACTGGATAATTTCGATAATGCTGAGTGGATTCGCCGGCAGTGGGTGGAGATGTTTTTGAAGAAATGTTCAAGCGAAATTGGGGAGGCGAGGAAAACAGGAAGGCAAGGCAACAAGCAACTGGGGACGGATTTGGGCGAGCGCGCGAGCAATAAGGCTAGAAGTAACCTCCCCCAGTTGCCAAATACAACATTCATGGTTGTGAGTAGCTGGGTGTCAGATGGCAAGAATATGGTTCTAGCCCCCAAACAACTCCAAGCCTCGTATACAGATGTGAGGCACTGGGAGGAGCTGATTGATTTCCTCGACAAAAACAGAGGCCTGAAAGAGCGATACATTATGTCATCTATGATCAAGTGCACCTTGGAGCAGGACGAATTGGAAGAAGAGTACATGGGATTATATACACATGGGCGAATGATAATGGACCCCATATATGGCCAGATTTTGTACAACTGTTGCCTTTCAAAGGCTTTCAAGTTGAAACTTGGACACAATCCGAAAAGAATTTTGGTCGAAATTCAGAGATCAACAGCGAAGGAGACTTCTGAGCATCTAATTAGACCGACAAAGGTAAACCCCGCTCGCCGTGTTAAGGGCAGACGTGCGCAATCGCTATTCATTATACATTGACTTAGGAAGGTTCTGAAGAGGGTGTAAGAGAGGAGGGAGAGGAGGATGGTGGGCAAGAGAATGATACTTGTATTAATGTAAGTTCTGATTGAAAGAATAGCATTGATTGTATTGCATCCATATATATTTGTTCCAATGGTTTCTGTCTGAAATACCTATCTTTGCGATGAATTTCAGAAGCGCCGGAATATGAGCCCATCTGGCCCGCTTACATCCGAGCAACTGAAAGCGATTATTGAGGACGAAAAGAACATTGACAAAGGTGCAAGGGAGGTTCAGGAACAAGTGGAGGATGGTGAGGAGTTCCTCAATCCAGCAAATAGAGGGTCAGTATTGAATACGGTTCGCAGTACAATCAACAACGAACTTGAACACGAGTGTTTTGATCAGGCAGTCAGGGTACTGAATGCCCATCCCATTCGTCAATCAACAGATGACCGGGTTCCAGGCCACAATTATTCAATTCCAGGCCTGCCCGGAACTAAGTTTCTGGCGTACCAGGTTTTGGCCATCAGCTTCATCTTGTAGCGATGGGCTTGGGATACGGATATGCCAGGAGCACTGGTGGCAGATGGAATGGGTCTTGGAAAGACTTTCACGTCGGTTGCAGCGGCAATGCTTTGTAAATTGGTCACTGCGAATGTCGTAATGGGGTTGCCACTGTCCATTGTATGGGGGAATACCCTTGAAGAGTGGGTGAGTTTGGCGGAGAACAACTTTCCCGGCATTGTCGGTGAAGAGTGGGAGTGGTATCCGCTCCAGAGATTGAATTCTGTGCGCAGCCACCTTTTGGAGATCCAGACAACACCACCTCATGGGCATCCAGCACTTGTATGAGCCCTTGAACCTATCCTGGTGGTAACAATGGCTGGAGTGGCAGAGACGTTCAAGACTGTCATCGATGAGATGAGACATGGAACTGATTTCAAACTCGTCAACTTGTTGCACGCCAAAAATGCGAATCTCACCCACGAGGATCTGAACACAAGTATTGATGAGGCAGATAACCGACGGAATATCCACCTTGTGTTGTATGATACCTTAACATCCAGAGGGAAACCATCAAGTAATGGCCAACTCTCCTACTGTGCATGGAGTTTTGGCATTGTTGATGAGTCCCATCGGTACAAGACTAAGAACAGTGTGGGCTGGCAAATTGCGATGAATGCAAAAATTCGATTCAAACTTCGAGTCACTGCTAAACCGGGATTCCATTCACTCTCTGACTGGTGTTTTCAGACGATGTGGCTGTTTTCAGGTGCGCCTGACGATCCAAAGGATGATACTGTGATGGAGAAGCATGGTGCTGAGGCGTTGTATTCGGCTGTGAAGAGATTTATGCATGCTACCCGGACTGAAAACAAAGAAGCTCAGCAGGATGCGGCTCACCGGATGATACAAATTGCAAAGCGATGGACGATAAAGGTGGTGGTCGGAATCAAACCTTGCCAATGGACAACCACTTGTTCCAATACTGAAGGAGAATGCACACCCCATTGATCTCGAGTGGACTGAGGACAAGCAAGGAAAACTGAGGAATATTGTGGAGAGATACGCTTCGAGGGGTGCTTCAGGAGCATGGAGGGTGCATAGATGGCAGCTAGCGTGTTTCTCGTGAGTGCTGGGAGACACAGAGGATTGCAACAACGTGTCTGGACAATGGTACGATGAATGGCCACTTGATACTAGGGTGGATTCTCCGATTTTCCGATGGCTGAGAGAGACATTTCTGCCAACCCTTGTCTATGAACCAGCAGAGTATCCCGAACCTGACCAGGATTACAATCATGAGATGCGCTCCTTTTGGAACAAGACCGATATGAAAATGCACTCCCCAGTGCACCTCCTCCACAAAAGGCAGTGCTATTTTGTCCTCTTTCTGGCCAAGTTTGTCATTTGGAGTGGTGGCTAACGAAGTTTTTTGCGGATAGTGTGGATATATTCCACATGTATGCAGAAATGGGCATTGATGAACACACAGAAATGCAGCTCAAATTCCACGATTCATGAAATCCCTTTGTATTTATAACCACACCCAAAGTGGGCGCGACTGGCCTAAATCTTACAGCAGCAAACCATGCAGTAATAACTCAGAAGTTCTGGCTATTGAATGAGCAGCGGCAGGCATTTGCATGAGGTGTCCGGCTCGGGCAAGACCGAGTACCACTCACATGGTTACTGAATACGAGTCCTGGTGGCTATGAGAACCACGCGAGTTATCTCCATCAGCTCTCCGGAGTTGCGCAAATGAGAGTCTTGCATTGCCTGATGAGTCGGCCGAACATTACGATGACGATGATTTACCAGAGTCTGGTGTCTTGGGAGGACCATACAACGCGGCTGACAGAGAATTGAGTCACGATGCAGTCTGATGAACCATCATCTTAGATTGTTAGGATGATTCATCATTGTACGCCTCTTTAGACAGTCACCCAACATAATCTTAACTGATACAAATAGTCAAAATGGTCGTTTGTAAGGCACACTATACTGCATAGATAAAACTTTTCTCTCTGTCATTTTTGAAGCGAATCAAAGATCAGATGGTTGAATTGTTTGAGTGGGATTTCATTGGCGTTCTTGGTTATTAATAATGACAAATATGAGATGAAGGCAATTGATAAGCTACATTACACGTTCCCGGCTGGCCTATCTCACGATAAATGGCATAAGTTGAATATTGAACATGATGCAGCAATGGGCTTTGAATCATTTGTCAATTGTGAATTTGTGGTGCACCGGAAGCCTGAGGCCATGTACGCATTTCGAAGTCAAAGCAATGGAAAAATGAATAATTCAACGACTTTGAGGTACACCGGGGAATCCTCGGGACCTTTCATGAGTCTCGTGACCCCAGATCAAGCCCTGCATATTTGTGAATTCCATTTGGCAATAATCTCAGGCGAGGCGATATTGAGTTGCTGTGTCACAATATGAGATACCGGCTCGCAGATTCGTAGCAACGCCGCAGCATTTGCTGGCATATAATCGAAATTCAGGTGCGCCGGAAAATCCTCTGCATATGTTTTGAGTCGCTTTATGACAGCTCCAGCACCGCACATTGGCTAATCCCATTCGGCACTGAGACACTCTAGGTGATATTGAGTGCTTCGGTAAGAGTATGAGACACGGATCGCCTATTCGAGGCAAACCCGCAGCGTTTGCTGGCATTTGATCGACGTTCAGTTGCACCGGAAAGGCTCAAGTCCATATCCATATGACCTATCAATTACTGCATTTTTGCCAATCACAGTCACAATACAGTCAGTCTAGGCGATATTGAGTACTTCTGTCAGAATATAAGACATTGGCTCACTTATTTGTAGCAAAGTTGCAGCGTTTGCTGGCATATCATTGAAGTTCGGGCGGACTCAAGATCTGCATCGCAGAGTGTCGGATAGTGAGACATGGCTCAGGTTTTCATGGCTAAGCTGCAGCTTTCCCTGACAGGATTTCCCTGGCCTCTGATTGAAGTTCTGGCACAACTAAAATGTACCGTCCAGTCCAGAATGATGTTCTTGGATTTGTATGAAGCCAACTTTGACAAGCTGCGACTCATTATGGACGCATCATTCCGGCCCAGCCATGCCTCGAGAGCGACAAATACGCCACCGAAGCACATGTATCCCAGTCTGTAGTGCACTGTATATTTTAGTTTCCTTCATTCTCATCATGTGTTCTTTGACTTTGAATCAGTGGATGAAGTGCACACAGATTGTCATCTATCAAGACACTTCATGTTTAGGTGCAGGCGGCTCATCCCGCTCGGCCTCTGCTGATAGATCAATCTATGCTACATCGGGATATGAAGGCTGTCGCTAAAATTCCTTGAACTGTCCGCTCCGTGTCAACTTGTCCGTTCGAGGAAGGTCGCCCTGTACAACTAAACCATAAATGCAAAGACCAAGCCAATAAGTAACCCACTTAACTCGATATTGACTAAGTAGTATGCTTGGACCTATGCGTCGAAATCTTGAAATAGCTTCTGCATGTTCAGGCTCTGTCAAAAGAGCTGGAGCTTCGGAGTGAGAATCTCAAAAGACAGATTCTGTTCAGCGACTCTGCAAGATGGCCGGCAACTCCTGCTCACCCATGTACCATACTTGCTCAATGAGGCCTAAGTTCTCAATGCTTTGAATGCTGACTTAACTCGAGTCTTACTAACTTGTATGTTTGGGCGGCAAAACTCGTATCTGAAAATAGATTATGTGAACCGATTTCCATGAAGAGTGAAGTTCGAAGAGAGAGAATCTTGAAAGCTCACATTAAGAAAAGACACCTTCGAAGAGTGCAATTAACTGTCAGAGTAAGCCGAGCTTGCAATCCCCAGCCATTGAATCCAAGCATACCAATTTAATCTGCTGTGCACCTCAATTTCTGGAACTGTATGCATCTGCATGCAATCATCATTCTTCTGCCCGCTGTGAGGTGACGTCTCACTATACATTCATACCATTGTCGCATATAGCTTTCAACCCTAACATTAATTGAAGTCGACATTGTAGCAGTGAGACTCACAATGAATATGTGATTTAATGGTGTGCAACTTACTAGATATTAGGCACAAAATCAGAATGTGAGAGAGTATTCATGACCCATTTGTTAGCAATCTTGGCATCACCAAGTGCTTGAATCAATACAATTACCCCTGAATCATCCATCATACCGTACCATTCATTCTCGGCGCCTGTATCTCTCCTTTGTATACCAAATTCTCTCTCTCCTCCATTAGCTGCAACATTGTTGTGAAGGTTATTCTACAGACATGGCCCAGATGAACGCATGAAAGGGAAGTTATGCTTACGATATCGACTCATCGACCACTAACTGTGCTGCAGCATCCTAATACAGTAGAATATTGTGAAAATTCGTGTGTCCTTCCGGCGGATATACCACATACGGAGATTCCTATTTCTCCTCCATTGAGAACAAACTCAGTATGAACCCTTGCAACCCAGCCGTCACTGTGAAGGTCCCAAATCCATTGAGTTCTGCAGATTCTAAATGATGCACCAATTCTATGCCATGCGGTCACCTCAAATGCTCGAACATTCACACATAATGACTACGTTTAGAGAGTCATATGCTGGCGCACATGTTGTCATTGAGGTTCTCAGTGCCCTATTTGGCCAGCACGAAGGGTTAGATAATGTCGCGAGTTTTCTTCTGGTGCGTCTGGTTCTATTCTATGTGCGTTGGCTTTAGCCAACCTCCAATTCTTGCATTCATACACAGTGTTGTTGATAGGAGTTGCTAACATTCGGCCTTAGGAATTGATCTTTTCCGGCACACCTGACACGGAATCCCATCTATTCCGGTGCACCTAACAACATCCTATATGGCGACACTGGACTGCCGTCCTCGATACAAATACGAACCATTGAAGTCATTTCTCCTGAACCCATCAAGTTGCGCCTCAAATTGCATCCTCCTCAACTATGTGCAACCTCTTGCTCCATTTTTCCAGATATTCTATTGCACTTAATCTTATATTTACTGCTTATACATTCTCTCCCATATTCCCCAACTTTGTATCATCATTATCCCAAATGGATTCTATGCCCAGCCAGGTGAGGAATCACTATTCACAGAACAATCGAGAAGCACACTGTGAGAGAGCACTGGCATTCAAGAATGGAGCCAATGTCCGTTGTTCATCATATGTTTGCCTTCCAGCGTGCATTGTGCATTGTGTTACGGATGACTAATTTCTCCGATTTCATTATTGAAGCAGGGTGACGATACGGATCAGGAACTCAGTGATGACAGAAGTGAAGACGCCGGAGAGTCCACCATATCGTCGGACATCGAAGAAGACGATCTAGATCACCAACAGAAGGTCCTGCTTCCAGGCCAAGTGCGCCTGGACAAGTCGTTACGAACTCCAAGGGTTCCACTGCCAAAGAAACAGAGCCCTGCCGATACTGTCATTGCACGCCCTCCTGTCCCAAATTACCCAAATCCAGCTGGGGCAATGGCACCACCACTCCTCAAACGCGAAAAGTCAACCCTCCTCAACAGATCATCCGAGTCTGCCCGTGCACCATCCACCCAGGCGCTGCCGCTACTCATCACTAGTCGAGACCAGAATGTTCCACAACCCAAGGCCAGCGCAGGTCAGAACATTCCCCAACCCCAAAAGGCTACTTTTGAGGTAGCGAAAAGGTTCATGGAGGCAATCGTATTCACGAAGACTCCTTGGCAAATAATATCCCATGGCAAATACTCGATGGTTGAAGAAGCTTGGAAACTCGTGTAACGGCACGGCTGCACGTGACGTGTCCAGGGCCGGGTAATGGCCATTCTATTTAGTCGGCTCGCCACTAGCCTTAGATCTCTAGCGATAATCTTACCTATACATCTACACGTCTACATATATACTCACTCGGGTCTGCGTGTGCAACCGTATCCTTATATCGCCGGACGCTGGCGTACGTGTCCTTACACTATTATCGCTTGTTCAGTAAACGGATATGTTTTGCTCACGGGATTTGCGAGTTTTCATCTATTCCGACGCGTCAACTACAAGTCAACAATCGACTAAACCTGAATGCGACAACTTGGAGACCTACCGATTACACGTGTACTGTGTCTTAAGACATTCATCCTTAACCAGGTGAATTGTCAAGAGCAGAGACAATTCCGGAGATGCACTCGGCAGCGAGACACGTTAGAGGCCTATAATGTCGACAATTGCTACAAGTCGAAAGACAACTCCTACAGACAACCGGCAAGAGGAAATTGCATACGATCTCTTGCATCGAGCACATTTACATTCGACTGCAGTCGATTGAGCAGCACCAAGCCATGCAGAGAGCGCGATTGATGAGAATGAATATATTACCCCTGAACGCGTACGACTGACGAGAACCCAACGAGAAGTCACCAGACGACGATATTTCAGTCAATACGGTTACATTGCACGATCATGTGCACTGCCATTCCCATTTCCCGGAGTCTACCTCTCACGGTGAATGTGCGCCTATGGAGGAGAGGCTTTCTGTCAATAAAATCCGGCTACAGAGATCAACTATACAACGAAAGCACACCTGGAGGAGACGCCATCCGGCGAAGTCGATCCCGGTCGAGTGAATACCATATCTGTGAATTCAGTCATCAATACCTACAATGCTACGAATGCTGATGGTCGACTTACAGACCTAGAAAGCCTACCACTACCTTGAACTGGATGACTATCGGATGCACTGCGGATGCTGCTCCCGGCACCTAACGGCGATTTCGAACATCTACCAGTCGTGAACAACTATGAAGCAACCAGGAAACGAGCGAATTCCCAATTGATCCTGGGGTACTACGTTGACCGCCAGCTTTTCTCTCTCGAGATGGCAACCGGGTGTCCCAATGACTAGCACTGGGGACCCACAAATACCGAGACTTCTTGATCTCGAGGCTATTCATACCACCTACTATGGGGTGAGGCAATGTTTATAGACCACCTGTGCACAGGTGAGGTAGATGCATGCAATCTGAATTTTGAGCTCTTACAGTTCCAGCGCGGAACTAGTTGATAATAATCCGCGGCGGGTGGACGGCAATTGACTGCTGATCATCTAGACCCCGCGATGACTAGACTCACGATTGTCCAGTCGTCAACCGACTGGCATGGTCCTGGAGTGGGCATTAGCCACAACGTGTGGAGCTTGCGATTAGGAGTGCTAGAGCTGCGGTAGAGTGGAACCACCGAGGCTGTACCTCAGAAGTGGTAACCCTCGTAGGCTGGATGAGCGAGAAAGGAGCAGCGGCAGTAGTTGCGGCAGAAGAGCGTCTGGATGGGAACCTTGAATGACAGCTACTGGCTCGCCGAGGCACAAAGGGAGTGACTGGACGGCAGGGCTTGGTCCATTCATGGGCGAACCGCTAATGACAAGGCCTCCTGGATTTTACCCTTCATCGCCTCCATCTTCTGTTGATTCTTTAGCTAATGCAGATGATAGAATAGAAGCAGTCATACGAATTCATTCGATCTGTTTTTGAGAGATATCATGACTTGCAGACGGGCCTGAGATACTATGGCCTCTGAGTGATCGAATGGCACAATCGTCAACGGAGATTGTTTCTTCATACGACTTCGTCATCGAGCATCTGGTACAAAACAGGAACCCGGCAGACGGACCCTCTAGACAACCTGGTTAAGAGATCGGATATGAGAGACCTACTGCACGACTTTTACAACGTTAGCAGCTGTTACACCTTATGATGACTACCAGCTATCAAGACAGCCCAGGCTACCGACACACTGGCTACCGACGTGACCAAGAAAATCGTCGATATCCCAATGGTGCGGTCACCCTGACCTGACAAAAAACGGTAGAGCGGAGGGTGCAACAGACTCGTATAAGAATTGGAAGGTAGTCTCAGGGGCCCTGACCTACGAAGGGAGGATATACCGCAAATATGACTACCGAAGCAGCTTCCTAAGTTGCAACAATGATCACTGATGGGCTGGGCCTGCGGAGTTTTCACGAGGAATTGGGAGAGCTCGAGTGCTAGCGCACTTGAATGTATGGTGAGTATGACCGGTTACAGGGATGCTTACAAGTTAGATATACCGAGACAATGGCCGATGGCGATGGCGACGGCGATGGTGATGATGAGCAGCGAGCGGAAGCAGTTCCGAACGAGATACCGAACGACTGCGATATGGCTACCGAATTGGTCCCGAAGGAGATAGAAACTGACACCTGAGCGTACCGACTGGCATCGCAAGAGACAGTCGAGATAACTAACCAGAGATGATCACCGGGATCTCACAGCAATGGATATCACTGCCGAAGGACTTCACATGGAGATCGAACGAGAGGATCACCGGGAGCCGAACCGGACACAGCCACTGATGGAGATGTTTACCGAACGGCATACCGAACGGAATGCCAAACCACCTCACCGGAGGCCTACCAAATGACTACTGAGGAGTCAACGGATATTCTACCGATGCTGCCTACCGAGATGGCCCCAGAGCAGTCGACTAAGAACGCACCGAAGCCGAAAAATAATACTCTGCAGATGAAGCTAAAGCCGAACCGAATTAAGTGTCGAATCACAGAGAGATTACTATCCCGAATAACGATTACACTACTACGGAGCCATGATGACAATTGATATACTTATAAGTCGCAGGCGGAGCAACGAACTTTCAAAAAGAGAGAGATAGCCGTGTCAACACGATCAAGTCCTACCGACAAGTCAAAAGCCCACCAGGAGGCAGTCTACGGAGACACGCACCGAGAGCCTACCGAGAAGTCGACCGGCAAGCCTACCAAGTCGACCAAGATGCTACTGAAGCCGCCTATCGAGAGCGCAGCAATGAAGTTGACCGGATGGTCACCGAAGCGGACTTCGAAAGACGATTACCGAGTCAATGTCAACTCCCAATGACTGTCGGCTGCAAGATATGCCCCACAGAGCATGCGGAAGTACTGCACAGAGCTCAGACAGCGCTAGCGAGCTTGAACTTGGTAAGTATAACCATCTTTAAAGAAGCTCACTTGGTAGATGTCGATCGATGCGACTACAGGCGATGCAATTGACATATACAATCAATGATTACTGAAGGCTACGACTGATGCCGGCAGCGGAAGCTCCCATCGATGCTGAATCATGAGCGGAAGCTCTAGCACCCTGATGATTCCGACAATGACCTACGCCGAAATATACGGGCTACGGGTATGGATGGTCGGAGATGTATGGGTTTGGAAGTGGAGATATGGAGGACAGGATGACTTTTGGATGGTTTCGTGTTTCTCTCTTCTCTTCTTCTCTTCCTTGAATCTCCGCCCGGTACAAATGGCATCGGCATGCGATTGTAACACCGTCGGAGTAAGTCAAGTGGAGGTTGATTTTCCCCGCGGGCCAGATCTGCCCAAAGGTTGCCAGTGAGGGGTACCGATCAGTCGTGGGACTTATCGGTTCGTACGATTCCGTACGTAGGATGATTGTTTCATTTTGTGTTTCCCTTTCCTTCTTTTCTCTTATACTGGATTTGGTAGCCCAGGAGGTCGGCGCCTAAAGAGAGGGATAATGTAACGGCATGGCTGCACGTGACGTGTCGAGGGCCGGGTAATTGCCATTCAATATAGTCGGCTCGCCACGTGCCTTAGATCTCTAGCGATAATCTTACCTATACATCTACACGTCTACATATATACTCACTCGGGTCCACGTGGGCAACCATATCCTTATATCGCCGGACGCTGGCATACAGGTCCTTTCAACTCGCCATTGAAGCTCATGATCGTCAGCAGGCATTAGCGGGTACTCCTGTACGTACGCCATCTGTGTGTCAATTGCCCAGCGGTCCATCTCTCACAATCGATCCACAAGCACGAGAAGCTGTAAGTCTCGGATTCAGTCTGACACTCCTCAATCAGATTTCGGATATTGACTACGCCCCAAAATCTACATAGTTGAAACTGAAAATAAGTACCATTCGAGGACAGTTGGCAGATGTGGCACCTGGAACTGTTGTCCATAGTTACCTGTTGGAATTGCGCTCTGAGACTGAGTTTCGGATCCCGGTTAAGGAGATCCTGGTTGACAATTCATATCTCTCCACGGTCGTTGATGATAAGAAGTCATTGTTCACACGAATGGAAGTGCTTGATCTCATTTACCACCAATTTTTCTTCACCACCAATACCCTGGGGCACCAGCCTCCGACATCCCAGAATTTCCAACCTCTCACTCCTCAGACATTAGTGCTAGCAGCTGCAGCTATTCATTGTGCGCTCTCAGAATATGCCAGTGGAAAGAAGGCTACAGTGATGTTATCTCAAGATGAATATCGAGGTACATTTTGCCCATCCCCTATAATAAATTTTACTCCAAAAGCCACTGCACTCAGCAATCACAGATTAGTGGGCCGCATGATACCCCATGCGGTGCAACTCCGCGAGGATAGGCGCTCCTCAATTCCCGTTGGCACCCCATAGCCGAGGTTGACGCTCCTCTATTTCATTCCGCACTCGATTGGCCTTTCCGCGCTCCTCAATTCCCGTTGGCACTCCTGAGCCCAGATTGACACTCTTCTATTTCATTCCGCACTCGAGGGGGGGGGGGGGGGGGGGGGGGGGGGGGGGGGGGGGGGGGGGGGGGGGGGGGGGGGGGGGGGGGGGGGGGGGGGGGGGGGGGGGG